>FLOH01000103.1_pt1 | contig 244908 bp, 230 predicted proteins | sample 756751 | NCBI WGS metagenome assembly FLOH01 (sample SAMEA4026879, study PRJEB14308) | marine metagenome | biome: coastal water; material: water | depth 74 m
TCACTCGACATTTTATTCTTCGTTTCGAGATAAGCATCGATGGATTGACGCGTCTGTTCTGAAATTTCAAATTTGACGGGTCGCCCTGTCTTCTTTTGACGAATCGTCCCACGATCAATGGCATAACCGTGTGGGGCAACATCCTCGACCTTCAGGCTCACCACATCACAGCCTCGCAGTTTGCTATCGATGGCGAGATTGAAGAGGGTTAAATCACGAATACGGCCATCAAGTTTCAAGGTAGTCCGGATGGCTCAAACGTGTTTCAGTTGAAGTGGCGGTTTTTGCCCAATTAACTTACCCTTGTTCCAAGGCACATTCTTGGCAGGTGTTTTTTTGAATAACAACATGATCCTTCTCCATTTTTGTTAGGGAAGAAATCAGCATGACTTCAAAATCGATGGCAGGGCTATTAACGGCTGGTTTCAGGTGTGAAGCGGAAATAACAGGGAAAACTCAAGGTTTGGGTGATTTCGGCTTTTGACCCGACTCAGACTTTCTGGATCACACGTTCCTTAGGGAAAGTCACCGTTATCAAGGAGCCATGACCTTTCTCACTTTCAATTTCAAATGTCCCGCCATGTAATTCCATCAAGCCCTTGGTCAGTGGTAATCCCAAGCCAGAGCCTTCGTGCTTGCGATTAAGGCCGCTATCTACCTGCCCAAATGTGCTCAAAGCCTTGGTCATCCCCTCTTCATCCATGCCGATACCCGTATCGGCAACGGCAATGGCAAGTGATCCGTCATTGTCTAACTGCGCACTGACGGTGACTTCCCCACCCTCCAGCGTAAACTTGACTGCATTGCTGAGTAGATTGAGAAAGACTTGTTCTACCCGCCGTGCGTCTGCATAAATCAAGGGAATATCGGGATCAATATGGGAGGTAACGCTCACTTGCCCATTGTCCGCACGTGGCCTGATGATGCGAACTGAGGTTTCAACGACATCAGTTAGGTTGACATTCTCTTCTTGCAATTCCAAAGCGCCCGCTTCGACAGCGGATACATCGAGAATGTCATTAATGAGTTTCAGAAGATGTTGACCGGATTGATGGATGTCATCCAGGTATTCCCGGTTTTTATCACTACCGACGGGACCAAACGTTTCTTCCTTCATAGATTCAGAAAATCCAATGATGGCATTGAGTGGTGTACGCAACTCGTGGCTCATATTGGCTAGAAGTTCCGACTTGGCACGGTTGGCTGTGTCGGCCATTTCTTTAGCAATCATGCGTTCAGTAATATCGGTGCGGATGGCAACATATTGGAACGGCTTCCCTTGTTCATTCGTGAATGGAACGATGGTGGCATTGACCCAATAAATGCCGCCGTCTTTTTTGTGGTTTTTAATCTCACCGCTCCAAGTTTTGCCGTTGGTTATGGTCTGCCATAAATCGCGATAGAACGCTGGCGAGTGTTCGTCGCTTTTCAGAAGACGATGATTTTGACCGATCAGTTCATCACGGGAATAGCCGCTGACGGCGCAGAACCTGTCATTGGCGTATGTGATGTTTCCTTGGATATCGGCAATGCTGACAATAGCGTGCTCATCCAGGGCGAACCTTTGGAAGTCCCGTTCTCTTTCCGTTTCCAGGCTCTCGGTAATATCGACAGCAGTTCCATAAAACCCCCTGAGTTGCCACGTCTCCTTATCAAAGTGGGGCAGACCGCTGACGAGTAAAGTTTTTTCATTGCCTTTCCCATCCTTGATCTTGAACAGATGATCGCGAAAGGGCTTGCCCCAATTGGGTTCCTTTTCCTCGTTATCGGCAGAAAAGAATATTCCCAGGTCAGATAATTTCTTGCCGACCATCTGTTCGGGGAGTATCTCAATAATCTGGTTGGCGCGTGGCGACACATACGTGAGGAGCTCTTGCTCATCGGTTTCCCAGATGATTTCCGAGACCAGTCGGGTGATGTCCTCCAGCCGGGAAAGAGCGTTTGATGCCCGCTCCTCGGGCGTGCCAGGGAACGAGCGCCAATTTCGGGGTTTTCTTTCTTTTTCTTTTTGATCCATAGCATCGCTTCCAAGCAGTCCTGAATGCCCAGGTTAATGTATTTTTCTATATAGGCTTATGATTTAAACCTTGTTTATATCACAAAACCATTGGGGCTATTACATTATAAGCGCAAGATGAAATAGAAATTGCCATCGCCACATCATATTTTGATATATCCAGTCACGTAGACATGACGCGGGTCAATTAGCATCTTTAAGTAGTCCGCCTGGATGAAAATGAGAAGATAATGAGTGAAAAGCTAAACGTCGAACATCTACTCGCCCTGGCCCGTGATAAGTCGTCGAAAAGCAGAACCGAACTGGCCGAAGTCGTAAGCAGCCTCTTTGACGAGCAAGGAGGCATTCTGAGCGACCGAGAAAAGAAGCTAATGTTCAACATTTTCGAAACCCTTGTCCATGAAGTCGAGGTGTCTGTCCGAAAAATACTGAGCGATAAACTCGCTGACAATGTTGATGCTCCCCACGAACTGATCAAGGCTCTCGCTTCAGATGCGATAGAAGTCGCCTATCCGGTGTTGTCCAGGAGCAGGGTCTTGCAGGATACCGATCTTGTCGAAATCATCCGCCAGCGCACGGAAGAATACCATCTCGCCGTCACCCTTCGTGACGACATCAGCGAGGATGTCTCCGATGCCCTGGTCGAGACGAAAAGCGAAGGCGTCATCAAGAGTCTGCTGAATAACAAAAATGCCGCCATTTCAAACGCCACCATGGAATATCTGGTCGAGCAGTCCAGGCGCGTTGACACCTTTCAGGAGCCGTTGCTGCACCGCTCGGACCTCAAGGAAGGCTTGGCGAAGAAGATGTTCATGTGGGTATCTGTCGCTTTACGCAGTCATATTGTCGATCGCTATGAACTGGATACAGCGAGCGTTGATCAATTGTTAGAGGAGGCCGCCAAGGAAGGCTACAATCATTCCATGGCGGAGAAAAGCGCGACCGACTCAGGGGTCGCGGAGTTGATGAAAAATCTTCGCAATCAAGGCATGAGCACGCCTGACATGATGTTGAAGACACTTTTGGACGGCGAAATTCCACTGTTCCTCGCACTCTTTTCGGATTTGACGAAGATCAGCGATCAGTTGGCCAGGCGTATCGTGTTTGAAGAGGGCGGCGAGGGTATCGCCATTGCCTGTAAAGCAATTGGCTTCTCGGATATCCAGTTCGCCACGATCTTTCGCAAAAGCCGGCGGGTCACGCCCAACCGTGCGGAAGCGACGCGGATCGAGGTCAATGATATCCTTGATCTGTACGGCAACATTAAAAGGAACGAGGCAGTAAAGGTCGTCAACATGTGGCGGCGGGATACGGAGTATCTGACGGCGATTAGGGATTTGCTACCGGATGTCTGATCCGTAATTAGGCCTGAGCCATGACATGGACAATGGGAACTTAAACCCCGCTACGTCAGCTTATGATGCCCTGGACAGCTCCCACCTGCCGGGATCACGATGTGACAAAACACTGCAATCACACCCATGGGATATCAAATATTAGATTTCTCTAAACAGCCGTTCTTGGCTACACTCGGATTAACCGCTCCTACCGTATCAACTTCCGCTTATTGATACCAATGCCGAAATTACTCTATTGCGAACCACCAGTCTCCTTCAGATTCAATATGAAGCAACCGTTGTAATCAAGATAGTCCGCTTTTCCTGTCGCGGCAGAAAAGCGAAATGGGGAACCGATTATATCAGGAGAAAACCGTAGATGACTGAATATAACCGATTTTCCTATGTCGTAATAGGGGCAGGACATGGAAAGTGCTTACACTTTACCTCCTGCCCGCCCTTGTCGGGGCTTATTTGCACCTTCGGCGCTCAACGATTATCAGGCTGGAAGGTCAAGGAAACGGTCATTGTTACCGATGAGGACTTGCCGTCGTTATTTTAAGAAGAAAGACGATTTTGACCAATAAACGCACCCCATTTGTGCCTTGTCCTATATCTCGTTGAGCACCCCAGGTGCGAATAAGCTCTCGGCTTTAAGCTGGGCAGGAGGAAAGTGGACCCACTTTCCATGTCCTGCCCTCTTAATGACAGACCAAAACATGCCAACTATTACCAACTACTGCTATCTATTGCCAACTTCTGCCAACACGCACAAAATCGGGCAAAAACTTCTGCCAACTTCCGCCAACATATGCCAACTCGCGCCAAAACTTCTGCCAACTCCTGCCAACATTGAGCAACTCTGATTATCTTTGAGTTTTTCCGAAAATCTCTGAATATCCACGTCCGCCCTACCCTTTCGGGCGGGGTCGTTTTTGGGTTTGCCGTTTTCGACCCTTCCGACCGGTCCGTCACATTGCTTGAATAGCCCCACTCATATGGAGGAGCATGCAATGAGCCAGAAAGAACCCCGTTATCCCATCACTACGTGCTTATGGCCGGAGCGTCACGAGCCGACTGGTACTGCGTCCTGGCATCAGGCCTGACCTCGGGCCGGCATACATGTCCTCTCCCCGCCAAAAAGCTGGCATTGATCGCCGGATTGATCCAGACTGTCAACGCCGGAGTAAAAGTACACCACCTTCCATGAAGGAAGTCGATCTGGTCATCTCGTTTCTGGGTAAAGAGATTCAAAAGCTTCTGGGAGAGTAAGACAAGGGAAGGTCCGCCATGCGTGTTGCCGCTTACTAAAGAGTCTCAACCAACCGGCAGGCAGAGAAGGACCTGTCTATCCCGGATCAAAAACGCCAGGCGGTAAAGTACTGTGACCATCGGGATTGGGAACTGGTTCGGGAGTTTGTCGAAGCCGGGGCCAGCGCCACCGATGACAACCGCTTAGTCTTCCAGGACCTGGTCGATTTTGCGACCGGTCCCGATAAGCCGGTAGATGTCATACTCGTCCATTCGTTTTCCCGGTTTTTCAGGGACGGCTATGCTTTTGAGCATTACCGCCGCCGCCTCAAGCGCCACGATGTTTTAGTGATCTCCATGACCCAGGAGGTCGCTGACAATCCCCAGGGCGATCTGATCCGTAATATCCTGACCTCCTTCGATGCTTATGCATCGGCTGAGACCGCCAAGCATGTTCTGAGGTCGATGCAGGAGAATGCCCGTCAGGGCTTTTGGAATGGCTCCCGGCCTCCCTTCGGATATCGCACCGTTGAAGCCGAACGGCGTGGAGACAAGATCAAAAAGAAGCTCGCGATCACCGAAGATGAAGCCCAAGTGGTCAAGATAATTTACGACCTCTACACTGTAGGGAACGGTAACAAAGGCCCGATGGGCGTCAAGGCCATCGCCGACCATCTCAATACGCGAGACGTTACCCTGCGGGGGCGACAGTTCCACGTCAGCAACGTCTATGACATCCTCACCCGGTCCACCTATACCGGAACCCATTACTTCAATCGCATGGATAGTAAAACGAGGCGTCGGAAGCCAAGGAAACAGTGGATTGCCGTTCAAACTCCTGCCATTCTTGAGTCCAATCTGTTTGAACGGGTGCAAGCTACACTCAAGGCCCGTAATCCCAAAAAGACACCGCCCCGCGTTGTCAACGGCCCGACCCTGCTGACGGGTATTCTGCGTTGTTCCACCTGTGGGGGCGGCATGACCTTGCGGACCGGCAAGAGTGGGCGCTACAAATACTATACCTGCTCGACCTGCGCTCGTCAGGGCAAGTCCGTCTGTCCGGGGAGGACGGTCAGGATGGAGTTCATCGACCAGATCATCCTTGACCAACTCGCCTCGAAACTGTTCACCCCGGACCGTCTTCGGACGATCCTGGCGGAGTTGATGGATTGCTTGAAAGACAATGATAAGACCCGTTACCAAAAGCTGGCCTGGCTGCGCCGGGAACACACAACTCAGGAGACCGCTCTGTCCAACCTCTACAAGGCGATCGAAGGCGGCGTGGTCGATATCGGGGACGCGCAACTGCGAGAGCGTATCGCCCGGATCAAGGTGCTGCGAGATGAACGCGCCGAGGAAGCGGACCTGCTGAAACGGCAGATCAATAACACTAACAGCGCCATCACTCCGGAAAAGCTGGAGAACTTCTCAAGCCTCATGCACGAAAAACTGTTTGAAGGCAGCCCGGCCTTCAGGCGGGCCTACCTCCACCTCTTCGTCGATCGCATCGAACTTGATGATCGGGAAATAAGAATAAGAGGCTCCAAACGGGGCCTGGCCAAAGGAATCAGCACCCCCGCAAAACTCGGAACACCAGAGGTGCCCAGTTTTGTACGGGAATGGTGCGCCCGACAGGATTCGAACCTGTGACCCCCAGATTAGGAATCTGGTGCTCTATCCTACTGAGCTACGGGCGCATGCCAGTGACGGCTCATTCTGTACAGCAAGCGGGCTACGAGCGTCAAATTGTCTTGAGCAAAATTACCTGCTATTTTGAGATGTTCGTATTGACGTTAAATGAAGAAATCCAAGGAAGATCGCGAAAAGAACTGTACCAAGGATCATCCCTGCAACGACGACAACGAGAATCGCAAGGACGACGGCGACAAGAAAGATGAAGATAAAAAGGATGAAAAAAGAACGATAAGAAGGACGAATAAGCTGTTGCTGTGACATCCTGTCGTGCTTGAATGAACAATCAGATATAAACTGTTCGGCTCTTTATTTTTTCCATAGCCTTGGAATAAAAAAGATATCCAGGAAAAAAGAAACTACCGGTCCATGAACGTCGTTTACCGTCCTGTCAGGCTCATTAATCGCGAGGTAATCGATACCTTCAGGTGCATGATGGCTGACAAAAAGCCCGATGGAACAATAGTCGCCGACAAGCGTCTCCTCGTCCATGAAAAGGATATTCTGACGACGGCGAAAAAAAATGCCGCTTTACTAAGCGAAGCCTTCGCCGAATTTTCCAAAGCCTACGATGCCGGAAACCGATACCGTTTGATCGTTCCGATTAATTCATACGCGCTTGCCTCCAACGAAGGGGCGACCCTGATTGTCCGGGCCATGAAGGAATTGGATGTTTCTCTTCGTGATGCCGTCATCGCAGAATTTGTCGATCTGCCGAAGTCGCTCAATCTGGATATGCTGGGCGATATGACGGTGCCGATTTTACCCTTTTTTGACAAGTATCTGGCCGAGCCTCGGCCAATTTCCAGTAAGGACAGTTTCACAATGTTCGCCAACTGCAATTATTTTGGCGTTAGCCTGAATATGGAGGCATCTCCGGAAAGGGGAGAGCGGGCGCTCGGGCAGTTGACCGAATTCTGGGCGGAGGCGACGAAAAGCCGCCTTAAGGTCGTTGTTCAGGGGATTACGGATCAGGCGATTATTAATAAGGCCCAGCAGTATGAAGCTTTCGCACTCGACGGTCCGGCCATCGGCGCAGACCAAAAAAGCCTAACTTAATTAGTTTCCGAACAATTTGTCGAACGGCACCGAATAAATCAGCATCGCCGATTCCGTTCCGGGATTGGTTTTTCCCAAGCTGGCATTGGAATAGTGGGAAACGGCGATTCCAAGGCGCGAGCGGTCATCGAAACGGTAAGCAGCCTCAAGCTGGGAGCGGAATTCGACAATATAATCGAGATCCAGTTTTGAATTGCCGCCGGTATATAAATGTGGTGCGAAGCTGGGGGTAAGGACAAAACGACGTCCTAAAAAGACATCGACGAGAACCCCGGCACCAAGAAAACCCTGGCCGGTAGACGTGCCGGCGAGTGCGGCAAACGGCTTGAATATCCAAAATTTGCTGTCGGAGCGATATTCCAGACGAAACTCAGCGCCCTCTTCCTTTTGCCGGTTCCAGTCATAGGCACCGGCGCTGAAGGACAGGAAGTCCGGGTCCTCGGCAAAGGCTGGAAAGGCCGCGCTAAAACTGCCTAAAAGGCCAAGCGCCAGCATCAGTGCTTTTGTTATGTTTTTCATGATATCTGAAACGCTCCCCATGTGATGGCAGCATCTTAGCCGCCTGTGATCAAGAAGGAAAGAGGCCGCGCATCGTTATTGCCCCTTGAAATTGTCCGTCGCTCGGACAAGGGCGCTACGGATGCCGGGTTCCATGGCCGAATGACCGGCATCGTTAACGATGACGGTGGTTACGGCGGCCTTAGCCCCCGGCCAGTGGCGGGCAAGCCGGTCGGCGCTTATCGGGGGACAAATGATGTCGTAGCGACCCTGTACGATGGTTGCCTTAAGACCGGCCAGTTTTTCCAGATTATTGATGATGAAGCCTTCTTCCAGGAACATGGAATGCCTGAAGTAATGGGCTTCAATGCGGGCGATCGGCAACATACCGCCATTGCTCGGAACGTTGTCGCGCCGCGGCGGGGCCATTTGCGCCAGCGCACCCGGCAGCAACGTCGAGCACAGGCTTTCATAGCGACTCCACATTGCCGCTGCGGGCAGGTGAACTGCCGGATCAGGGTCATTCAAACGATTAAAATAGGATTCAATCAATGTGTCCTGTTCATCAGCGGGCAGGAAATTCTTAAAATCCCGATGGACCTCAGGGAAGATCGTGGCGATGCCGCAGATAAACCAGTCAAGTTCGGCGGCAGTGGCCAGGAAGATACCGCGTAAAATGAAACCAAGGCAGCGTTCCGGGTGGTAGATGCCATAAACCAAGGCCAGGGTCGCGCCCCAGGAACCGCCAAAGACCAGCCAGTTGTCGATCCATAAATGCTGGCGCAGGACTTCTATGTCGGCAACCAGATGCTTGGTGGTGTTGTGGTTCAAGCTGGCGTAAGGCGTGCTTTTGCCACATCCGCGCTGGTCGAACAAAACGATCCGGTAGTAGGCGGGGTCGAAAAAGCATCGGTGCGCAGGGCTACATCCGCCACCAGGGCCGCCGTGCAGGAAAACCACCGCCGGACCATCGGGGTTTCCCGATTGCTCCCAGTAAATCTGGTGGCCGTCACCGACATCGAGCATGCCGCTCTGAAAAGGGGATATGGCCGGGTACAGGTCCGTTGTTTCTGCGTTTGCATCCATCGGCGGAAGTATAAAGCAGGACGGCGGCGGAAGGGATTTAAAAAATCACACCTTGGACAGGTGGTCTCGCTTCGGATAAAACAAGGTTTCAATCATTGGAACAGCGGGAAAAGAGAATGAAAGCACGGGTAAAATGGGTCGAGGACGTGATGTTCATCGGCGAATCGCCAAGTGGCCACGCCATCGTCATGGATGGTTCGTCGGAAGTTGGCGGTCGCAATATGGGTGTCAGGCCCATGGAAATGTTGCTCCTGGGCATGGGCGGTTGCAGTTCATTTGATGTCGTTGGCATCTTGAAGAAAACCCGCGCCGAGCTACTCGATTGCGTTGTCGAGCTTGAGGCCGAAAGGGCAGATGATATTCCCAAGGTGTTTACCCGCATCCACGCCCATTACATCGTCAGCGGGCGGAACTTGAAGGCGGCTGATGTCGAACGCGCGATCAGCCTATCTGTCGAGAAATATTGTTCGGCCTCGATCATGCTTGGCAAAACAGCCGAACTCACCCACGACTTTGAAATCGTCGAGGTCTGATTGCGCTTTCTGCTCGCACTTCTCATAGGATTATGGGGTGCAGGGTTGGCAACTGCCGGGCCACTTGTCGAGGGCGGCCAGGCAACAGTCACGGCTGTCGTCGATGGCGACACGGTATTGCTTGATGGCAAAATCGAAGGATCAAATGAAGTCCGCCTGGTTGGTATTCAGGCCCCGAAGTTACCGTTGGGCCGGAAGAACTTCAAGCCGTGGCCGTTGGCCGATAAATCGAAAGAGATGCTGGAAGCTCTCGTCCTGGGCCGCACTGTCACGCTTAAGTTTGGTGATAGGCATATGGATCGCCACGGTCGATTGCTGGCTCATCTTTTCGTCGCTGACGGCAGTTGGGTGCAAGGGGCGATGCTTTCGGGCGGCATGGCCAGGGTCTATAGCTTCGCCGACAATCGCGCCGCCGTCATTGATATGTTGGCGTTGGAAACAAAAGCCCGCGCCGCCGCGCGGGGCATCTGGGGCAACCCATATTATGGTTTGCGAAAACCTGATGAATTGGGCCAATTGATTGGCACCTTTCAATTGGTGGAGGGAATTGTCTTCGACGCCGTTACGATCCGGGGCCGGACCTATCTTAACTTTGCCGAGGACTGGCACCAGGACTTCACCATTACACTCGACAAGCGGGCGCTAACGACATTCAGCGATGCCGGTATCGATCCTTTGACGTTTAAAGGCAAGCTCATCCGGGTCCGTGGTTGGTTAAAAAAACGCAATGGTCCGATGATTGAGGTTAGCCATCCTGAGCAAATCGAAGTGTTGGAATAAACTCATAAGACGATAAGATAGTGGCTATGAACATGATCAGGAAAATTCTTATCGCCGTTGCCGTAACGGCCCCTCTTCTGGGGCTCGGTGCGTGCTCGGTCAATCCGGCAACTGGTAAGCAGAGCTTTACCGCCTTCATGTCTCCTGAAAAAGAAAAGGAAGTCGGTGCCAAAGAGCATCCGAAGATCATCGAACAGTTCGGCGGCGTCTATGACGTCCCGGCGCTTGGCTTCTATGTCGCGCGTATCGGCGCTAAATTGGCGGGCTATTCCGAACTGCCTGACCTGGACTACACGTTTACTATTTTGAACGACGAGAAAGTCAACGCCTTCGCGGTCCCCGGCGGCTATGTCTACATAACCCGCGGCTTGCTGGCGATTGCCTCTGATGAGGCGGAAATGGCCGGTGTCCTGGCCCACGAAATTGGCCACTTGACGGCCCGCCATACGGCCCAGCGCTATAGTGCGACGATGGCGACCAATATCGGCTTGCAGGTGCTCGGCGTGCTCGGCAGTGTTGCCGGGGCGCCAACGGGTGCCGGACAATTGGCGTCGTATGGTGCCCAGGCGGCACTGCAAAGCTATTCGCGCGAGCAGGAACTGGAATCCGACCAGCTTGGCGTGCGTTACTTAAGCCGCGCCGGTTACGATCCCAATGCAATGACCGGGTTCTTTCACAAATTGCAGGACCATAGCAAGCTGGAAGCGGCCATGCGCGGCGAGAAAAACAAGTCGGAAAGTTTCAATATCATGTCGACCCACCCGTTGACATCCGAACGCATTACCGAGGCCGAACGTCTCGCCGCTGAAGCTCATGTCAATGGCAGGGAACGCGGCAGGGTCGCCTACGCCGAGGCAATTGACGGGCTGATTTTCGGCGATGACCCGGAGCAGGGGATCAGGCGCGGTCGCGTCTTTGAACACCCAGGGTTAGGCATCCGTTTCGAGGTGCCGCCCGGTTTCACCATGATCAATACGCCGAGCAGCGTTGTTGCCAGAGACGCAGACGGGGCAGCGGTGATTTTCGACATGGCCCCGGACAAAAAAGTTCAGGAGCTTGGCGGCATCCGTGCATACCTTGCCGCCATCAATGTCAAAGGCGGTAAATTCGAAACAATAGAAAGTCTTGATATCAACACCATGCCGGCCGTTACAGGCGTCGCTCACCTGGATGGGCAGGACGTGCGTCTGTTGGTCATCAAGAAAAGCAAGGACCAGATTTTTCAGCTACAGTTTCGCAGTTCCCCTAAAAGGACTGCGGAACTGGCGCTCGATTTCAGGCGCACGACTTATAGCTTCAAGCCGATGAGTGCGGCGGAAATCGCGGCCATTCAGCCCTTACGGGTCCGCTTTAAAACCGTCCAGAAGGGCGACAGCGCCGAAACCATTGCCGCACATATGCCGATGGAAAAATTCAATCTCGACTGGTTTGAATTACTCAACAATGTCAAAGCGGACACACCCCTTGAACCGGGTAGTCAAGTTCGCGTTATTTCGCAATAAAAACCCCCAGGGGATATACCTCTGGGGGTTTTTATTGATTTATCTTAGCGCCGAATTTTAAGCCGCAGCGGGTTCTGGCCCTACTTCAGGTTCCGATGGTCGTGCCGGGGCGGCAGCCGATAACAGGTCTTCCAGTTTCTCGGTGGCTTTCTCCGGGCTGGTTTTTTCAACAGCGGCGACTTCACAGGCCAAGCGATCGAGAGCCGATTCGTAGATCTGGCGCTCGCTGAAGGACTGGTCGGGCTGGCCGGTGTTGCGGTGCAAGTCGCGCACGACTTCGGCGATGGCGACGGGGTCTCCGGAATTGATCTTGGCTTCATATTCCTGGGCGCGGCGGCTCCACATGGTCCGTTTGACCCGGGCGCGACCCTTCAAGGTGGTCAGCGCCGTTTCCATTACCTTTTTGGAACTCAGTTTACGGAGGCCCGATACACCGGCCTTGTCCGTCGGTACACGAAGAGTCATTCGGTCACGGTCAAACGAAATAACGAACAGCCTGAGCTTGTGTCCGCCGTATTCCTGGGTTTCGATATTAACAACTTTACCAACGCCGTGGGTCGGATAGACGACGAAGTCGCCCGGGGCACACATCAAATCCTTAGCCATATTTAACCTTCTAATTCTATTTGCATGGGATTCCCGGTTCGCAAAATTCCTAACCGATCAAGGGACGGCACTCGGAAATTAGGGGTCAGGGAAAGTCCTGGTAATGCCTTTATGGGGCAAACAACGATTTCAATTTCTGATGACGCTTCGTCTATACTTCTCTTTATTCAGTGCCAAACAGCCAAAACCGGCCAAGAACTCTTGGCCGGAGAAGCTAATATAACACATTTTCAGGAAAAAAACACCCCCACAGAGGGGTTTTGGGCAAACGACCATCAAATGGAGTCGCTTTAGGGCGGGTTGTGTTAGTCGCCCTTACCTGGATTGGGGCTCAAAAGCGCTTCTTTGCCCGGCTTTCCGTCCCATTCGGCGGCATCGGCGGGGGGGGTACCCTTGCGCGTGATGTTCGGCCATTCCAGGGCGTATTTGGCGTTGATTTCGAGCCATTTTTCGATTCCGTCTTCGGTATCGGGTAAAATTGCCTCGGCCGGGCATTCTGGTTCGCAAACTCCACAGTCAATGCATTCATCAGGATGAATGACAAGGAAGTTCTCGCCCTCGTAGAAGCAATCGACAGGGCAAACTTCGATGCAGTCCATGTGTTTGCATTTAATGCAATTTTCAACGACAACGTAGGTCATGGAAATCTCCGAAAAAAGTCTCAAACAAAACAGCTAAGGGGTTTATGAAACGTCTGGACTGTTTAAGTCAAGTTGTTCAAGCACCCGTTTGCGCGCTTCGCCGCTTTCGCGGTCGGGAACGTAAATCAATCCGCAGATGCGGCGCACCAGATTGGCCTCGAAATCATGGAGGATTCCGTCGGCATAAGCGACCTGCCACAGCATTTCGATCATCCGTACCCGGTCCTCGTGATGGAAGCTGTCCTTAATGGTGCGGGTGAAGCCGTAGAGTTCGACGGACTCGGCCACGGCGGCGCGTCCGGCTTCGGTCAATTCGATGGCCTCATCAGGCTTAAGCCCGAAATGTCCGGCGAGTAAGGCGGTGACGGTGGCAACCTCGCGCTCATCAGCATGACCGTCCATGCAGGCGGCTTCCATCAACAATGCAGCGGCGGCAAGCTTCAGGGTGGCGGGGTCGGCAGTGGTTTCCGCGTTCTTGCCTTGGCGAAGGCTAAGCAGGGATTTCAGTTTTTTAATCATAGCCTTTGCCTATCACAAGGGGCTTAAGGAAAACAAGGGCGCGGACGATTTTCCCTTGTTCATCGCCTGGGCCGGGATTACTTCTTTAGCCATGATGAAATCACATGCCCCAGCAACCCTGAGGAACCGCGACCCCATACTGGAGGTGCTAAAGCGCGTCCTGCCTAAGAAAGGCCTGGTGTTGGAAGTGGCCTCGGGTAGTGGCGAGCATGCCAGTTATTTTGCGCCAGCCCTCGGCGGCCTTAGCTGGCAGCCAACCGCCAGGGACTTAAGTGACCGCGCCTCGATCAGCGCCTGGGCTGCGGAAGGGACCTGCGACAATCTTCTCGATCCCCTGGACCTGGATGTTTTGCACACGCCTTGGCCCGTCGCGCAGGCTGCCGCTATTGTTTGTTGCAATATGGTTCACATCTCGCCTTGGGCGGTGACGCAGGCGCTTATGGCCGGGGCCGGGCGTACTTTAAGTGCCGGTGGCGTGCTTTATCTTTACGGTCCTTACAAGATCGACGGTAATCACACGGCAGCGAGCAATCAGGCCTTCGATGAAAGCTTGCGAAGCCGTGACCCGCAGTGGGGAATCCGCGATCTGGGTGACGTTGTCAAAGAGGCCGCCCGGCACGCGCTGGGTCATGTAGAAACCGTCGCCATGCCAGCCAACAACCAGTCGGTCATCTTCAGGCGGACGTAGCGCGTTTTCGCTTTGCCCGGGCCAGAGTGTTGAGAAATTCGACGAAGGCGGAAAATGCCATCGCCGCGTACAGGTAGCCCTTGGGGAAGTGGAAACCGGCACCGTCGGCGATCAGGGTAGTGCCGATCAATAGCAAAAAGCTGAAGGCCAGCATCTTGATCGTCGGATGACGCGATACGAAACCAGATACTGGCCCGGACGCGACCAGCATAACGATCACCGCCAGGATCACGGCGGTAGACATAATCAACAGATTATCGACCATGCCGACGGCGGTAATTACCGAATCGATGGAAAAGATAATATCGAGCACGGCGATTTGCACGATGACTGCGCCAAAAGCTGCATGCTTGCCTTTTTCCGGCCCGGCTTCCTCGTCGCCTTCGATGCCATCATGGATCTCCCGTGTCGCCTTGGTCAGCAAGAACAGGCCACCGCCGATCAAAATGGCATCGCGTAGCGACACCGCATGCTCAAACACCGTGAACAGGGGTTCGGTAAGTCCGATCACCCATGACAACACGGAAAGCAACATCAGGCGGGTGACCAAGGCCAGGATGATACCAATCTTGCGCCCACGCTCGCGTTGCTCCGGCGGCAGGCGGTCGACCAGAACGGCGATGAAGATCAGATTATCGATGCCGAGAACGATTTCCATCACCGTCAAAGTCAACAGCGATACCCAGGTGTGGGGGTCGGTCAGGATTTCGATTATCAAAGCCTTGTCCTTTTTGTTTCAGCGGAGAAGTGATTTTTAATCATGGTCGCGCAGTTTGTCGATGGCGCGTCTTTCGGCCTTGGTCGGGCGTCCGGTGCCGGACTCGCGCACGGCGACGGCGGATTTTTTCTCCAGTCGCTTTTTCACCGCGGGTTGCGGCGGCTCAAGGTCTTCGTAAAGACCAACCGCTTCACTGGCCGGGCCGCGCCGGGTGCTTAAAGACAGCACTTTGATAACCCGTATGTCATCGTCCTTGGGGAAGCTCAGGATGTCGTTTTGTTTCAGGGTGGCGTGGCCTTTGCGGACGACATCGTCGTTAAGCCGGAGCTTGCCGGATGCGCACAACCGTGTGGCCAGGGTGCGGCTTTTGAAGAAGCGGGCATGCCACAGCCATTTATCGATGCGCAGCATTTCATTATTCATCGCGGCAAGGTCAGCTCTTTTAGTTTGGCAAACGGCGAATGCGGATCGAGGGCAACTTTTTTAGCTGGCCCGACCTTGCGTTTAGGTTTTGATTTCTGATCGACGGCGAACAAGTTTCCGTCCTGGCGAAAGCCAAGCTCATGCAAAATAGCGATCATGTCCTCAGCCCCGCAGCCAGCCTGCGACAACAATTGGCTGTCCACGGCAAAAGGCCCCTTTAGCGCCATCTGCCAGGCCCGGGCGGCGATCCGCTCGAGGATGTCCAGGCGCAAGGCCAGGCGTCCCGCCGGACGATAACCGATGGCCGCAAGGTAACCCCCTGGGAAATCGCCGGTCGGCAGCGACACCCGTCCCGGATGGGGAATTTCCGGCGCAATTAGGACATCGTTGGCCAATGCCCACAGCAGGCTTAAGAAACTGGTCGGGGCCGGTTTCAGCAGACCGGGCAGATAGACGCTGGCGCGACCGATAATGATGCCGAGGGACCTTAGGGCTTTACGTTCGTCACGGCTAAGGGCCTCGATTTGTTGATCGAGCGCCGCCCTTGGCAACGATCCCATATTTTCCGAAAGCTGAAAAACTAGCCCCCTGGCGGCACCCGTAAGGTCGGCTGCCTCGGCATCGCAGAGCGGTTTTAAAATTTCCCGGCGCTTAATCGAGAGCCACGCAGTCAGGCGTTTGGTTATCCGCTCAAGCGCTATCGCCTCCAGTAGCTCCGATGCTATCGGCTCAATGACCGGCGAAAGGGCGCTCGTGCCCCGCTTAAGGCGGGCTATGTCATGACCGGCGAAGACAATTGTCCCACACTCTTTCAGGCTTATTTTTTTATTGGCGGTTGTTTCCAGGGCCCGGATGCGGGTTTCGAATTCCGGGACAAGGGCGTGTCTGGCCGCCTGCAAAATGGATTTATCGGCGGCGTCAGCGATGAAACAAAACCCTTCAAGTCGTCCGATTTCGTGACCTTCGACCATCACCGTGCCATCGCGACTGACGGCGGCGAGCATGCCCCCAGGATCGCGCAGGCGTTTGACCAGCACAGTGGTGCGGCGATCGACGAAGCGCCGGGTCAGGTTTTCGTGCAGGGCGTCGGACAGGCGGTCCTCTACGGCGCGGGTCCGTTCCTGCCAGTGTGTGGCGTCTTCAAGCCAGTCGCCACGGTGGGCGACGTAGGTCCAGGTGCGGATGTTAGCCAGTCTGCCGGTTAAGGTGTCGATGTTGCCATCGCTGCGGTCGATGCGCTGGACATGCTCGGCGATCCAGTCCGTCGGCAGCTTTCCGCGTCCGCCTTTTGCCATCAGGTGGCCGTAAACGCGGCCAAGCAGGTTGGCGTGGGCATCGCTCATGACTTTACGAAAGTCGGGGATCTGGCAGACTTCCCACAACAGGGCGACACCGTCGCGGCTACCCGCCATGTCGGCGATGGCGGGATCGCCGGCCAGCAAGGTCAGGGCCGCTTCGTCGTCGCCGCCCCCGGCGCGGATCAGTCCCGGCAGTTCCGGCGGCATGGCAAGCGTGTTTTGCAAGGCCTTAAGGGAGGCCATGTCGGGTTCCGGGTTGCGCCAGTAAACCAGCTTGATCGGGCGGAAACGGTGCTCTTCGATGGCGTCGATGGTTTGCGGATCAAGGGCCCCGGCGTCGGCGGTGATGCCGAAGGTGCCGTCGTTCATGTGGCGTCCGGCCCGCCCGGCAATCTGCGCCAGTTCGGGGGCGATCAGGGGCCGTGCGCGCTTGCCGTCGAATTTGCGGGTGGCGGCGAAGGCGACATGATCGACATCCATGTTAAGGCCCATGCCGATGGCGTCGGTGGCGACAAGGATGTCGACCTCACCAGCCTGATACATGGCGACCTGGGCGTTACGGGTTCGCGGGCTTAAGGCCCCCATCACCACCGCCGCGCCGCCGCGGTGGCGACGGACCTGTTCGGCGATGGCGTAAACGTCGGAAGCCGAAAAGGCGACAATGGCGCTTTGCGGTGCCAGCCTGTTGATCTTGCGCTCGCCGCTGTAGCTTAAGGTCGAGAACCGCGGGCGCTTATCGAACGTCGCCTCGGGGACCAGTTTCTTAAGTAACGGGCGGATCGTCTCGGCTCCAAGGAACAGGGTTTCCTCGGACCCCCTTGCGTGCAGCAAGCGGGCGGTGAAGACATGGCCGCGTTCGGGATCGGCGCACATCTGAATTTCATCGACGGCAAGAAAGGCGACTGGCCGGTCCAGCGGCATGGATTCCACGGTGCAGATGAAATACTGCGCGCCGGGCGGGACGATTTTCTCCTCGCCGGTGATAAGGGCCACTTTTGCCGCGCCCTTGGCGGCCACGGCACGGTCATAATTTTCACGGGCCAGAAGGCGCAGCGGGAAGCCGATGATACCGGAGCGATGGGCAAGCAGACGCTCCATGGCAAAGTGGGTCTTGCCAGTGTTGGTCGGGCCGAGGACGGCAAGGATGCGGGACGACTGATTGTTCATGGCGTCTCTACGGGCTTTTTAACCATCGGCACGAAAGCGACGGGCAGGGTTGTGCGAAAACGAACTTTACCGTCAACCTGTTTAACACCGCGTTTCAGAAGTTGGGTGGAAAACCGTGGGCCCACCGGCACGATGATGCGACCGCCTTCTTTAAGCTGCTGACAAAGGGCTTTGGGGATGCTTGTTGGGGCGGCGGTGACGATGATGGCGTCGAACGGTGCGTGCTCGGGCCAGCCTTTATAGCCGTCGCCGTGGCGCACCTCGATATTGTCGTAACCGAGCTCTTTCAGCCGCTTGGCCGCACTTTCGGCCAGGGATTTGACGGTTTCCATGGAATAGACAGTCCCCGCAATTTCGGCCAGGACGGCGGCTTGATAGCCCGATCCGGTGCCGATCTCAAGCACCCGGTCCGATGCTTGCAGGTCAAGCAAGTCTGTCATCAAGGCGACGATATAAGGTTGCGATATTGTCTGGCCGCAGCCGATGGGTTGTGGGCGGTTAATGTAGGCCAGACTTTCCTCGCCGGGCGGCAGAAAGTCATGGCGCGGGACATGGGCCATGGCCGCCATGACCTTGCTTGAGAAATGTCGCCGACCGGTAAAAGTCGCGGTTTCGTGGGCGTTGCCCTCGATTTCGTTGAGCAGCCGCTGGTGCATTTCTTCAATTTCGGTTGTCTTCATGGCGTTCTATAAGCACAAAAGTTTTATCAGGGGACTTGCGTAATTTTCTATTCTCCCACATATCTCCCCAACATAATCTTCTTTCAACCGATATATGGGGAAATCAAAGACGTCATGGCCAAGGAAAAATTTACATTTCAGGCGGAAGTCAGCAAGCTTCTCGATATTGTCGCACGATCATTATACAGTCAGAAGGAAATTTTCCTGCGCGAACTGGCGTCCAATGCGTCGGACGCCTGCGACAAATTGCGCTACGCCGCCCTGACCGATCCCGCCCTTGGCGATGATACGGATTTCAAGATCGTCCTCAGCGTCGATGTCAAAGCCAAGACCCTATCGATTGCCGATAACGGGATTGGCATGTCCCATGACGAATTGATCGAAACCCTCGGCACCATCGCCAAATCCGGCACCGAGGCCTTCCTCGCCCAGGCCAACGGCGGAGATGATAAAGCTAACGTCTCGCTGATCGGCCAGTTCGGCGTCGGCTTCTATTCGGCGTTCATGGTCGCCTCCCAGGTCGATGTGCTGACCCGTAAGGCTGGCGAGAAGGAAGCCTGGCTGTGGAATTCCGACGGACGCGGTGAATTCACCATCGAGGCCGCCGAGCGCGAAAGCTGCGGCACGACGGTAACCTTGCACCTAAACAAAGAAGACAAGGAATACCTGGACGAGCCACGCATCAGCCACATCATCAAGTCCCATTCCGATCATATCGGTATCCCCATCGTCTTTAAGGATGGCGAGCGCGAGGAAACTTTGAATTCCGCCTCGGCCCTGTGGACCCTGCAAAAAAACGAGATCAAGGCCGAGCAATACACGGAGTTTTACCATCACGTCGGCCATGCATTTGACGATCCCTGGTTGACCATGCACAACCGGGTCGAAGGCGTCATCAGCTACACCAACTTGCTGTTCATTCCGACCATGGCACCGTTCGACCTGTTCACGCCCGACCGTAAAGGCCATGTCAAACTGTACGTCAACCGGGTCTTCATCACCGAAGATTGCGAAGGGCTTCTGCCGCCTTATCTGCGCTTCCTGCGCGGCATCGTCGATTCCGAAGACTTGCCGCTGAACATCAGCCGCGAGATGTTCCAGCACGATCCGCGCCTGACCAAAATCAAAACCGGCCTGACCAAAAGGGTTTTGGCCGAGCTGAAGAAAAAGGCTGAGAAAAACCCTGAAGAATATGCTGCGTTCTGGCAGAACTTTGGGGCCGTTCTGAAAGAGGGCATTTACGAAGATCAGACCAATCGGGAGAAAATCCTCGAAGTGACGCGCTTCCAGACGACCACGTCCGATGCGCCGCGCAGTCTGGCCGACATTGTTGCCGACATGAAGGAAGGCCAGCAGGCACTCTATTACATCACTGGTGAAAATCTTGAGATGGTTCGCCAAAGCCCGCAACTTGAAGGATTCCGTGCGCGCGGGGTCGAGGTCTTGTTGATGACCGACCCGGTCGATGAATTCTGGCTGCCCGCAGTCGGTTCCTTTGAAGGCAAGGATTTTAAATCGGTGACCCGTGGCGGTGCCGACCTCGATAACATCAAGGAAGACGCGGGCGCTGATAAAGACGCCAAGAACAAAAAGAAGAAAGCCAAAAAGCAGGCCCCGGGCATTGACGAGCTGGTTGCGGCTTTAAAAATTGCCTTAGGCGATGCAGTCAAGGACGTCGCCGTATCGACGCGTCTGACCGACAGTCCGGTCTGTTTGGTTTCCGGCGAAGGCGACATGGATATCCAACTGGAGCGTATGCTAAAGCAACACAAACAGTTGGGCCAATCGACACCGCGTATTCTCGAAATCAATGCGGATCACGCCCTGATAACCAAGTTGGCGGCGATGGCCAAAGACGGCAAGGGCGGCAGCGATGAGATCAAGGACGCCGCCTTCCTGCTGCTTGATCAGGCCCGTCTGGTTGAAGGCGAGACCCTGTCCGATCCGGCAGAATTCGCCCGCCGCTTAAGCGCCATGATGGAACGTGGGTTAGTCTGATGAGCTTATGCCCCTGTGGTTCGACGCTCGAATTCGAAGCTTGTTGCGAACCCTACATTAACGGGACGCCGGCACCGACGGCGGTCGCCTTGATGCGTTCGCGCTATAGCGCATACGCGATAGGCAACACGGACTATCTGATCGAGACGCTGGCCCCCGAGTGTCGTGATGAAGAAGACGAGGAAGAAGTCGGCAAGACCGCCAACATGAAGTGGCAGGGCCTCGAAATCCGCGACCTGGTCGATGGCGGGGAAGGCGATGAAAGCGGTTTCGTCGAATTCGTCGCTAAATACAAAATCGGCGACAAGGCGGGCATTCACCACGAACGCTCAGGCTTTCGTCGCGAAGGTGCGCGGTGGTATTGCCTCGGCGGTGAAATCAATCCCAAGCAAGAACAGCGCCGGGTCGAAAAAGTCGGCCGCAACGATCCCTGCCCTTGCGGATCGGGTAAAAAACATAAAAAATGCTGTGGTGCGTGAGGCTTATTTGTAAATAAATTTGGGGGAGTATTTTAGTGACTCTTGAATCCTGGCTGCTCTTCACCCTGGCCATTACCGTCGCCTCAATTTCGCCCGGCCCCAACGTGCTGATCGTCATGATCCACAGTTTGAAGTATGGTTGGCGGGCCGCGATCTTTACTATTTTTGGCAATGTCGTCTGTCTTTTTGGCATCGCCTTGCTGGCGGCGCTCGGCGTCGGTGCGCTGATCAAGGCCGAGCCACTAGCCTATATGATCCTGAAGACGGCGGGGGCGGCTTACCTGATTTATATGGGGGCCAAAATGATCCGCGCGAGCTTTAACGGCCTTGGCAAGGGGGCCGTCTTGCCGGGCAACCATGAGCAGGGACCCAGGCCATCTGCTTTCTCGCTGGCCTCACAATCATTCCTGATCTCGGCGAGCAATCCAAAATCGGTGATATTCCTGTCGGCGGTTTTTCCGTTGTTTTTAAATGAGAGCGAACCCTTGGTCGGCCAGTTCGCCATTATGTTCACAACCATTATCGTCCTGGTGTCGAGCATTCATCTGACCTACGCCATGGTCGCCTCGGCCCTGCGTCGCAAAATTGTCAGGCCGCAAACGCAGGCGCAAATTTCACGTCTCACCGGCGGCTCGTTTATCGCCCTTGGCGGCGGTGTTTTGCTTTCGGAATAGTCGCCCATCGACGGCGGCGAGGCCTGTGAAAATAAGGCCCATACCGATGAGGGCGTTAAGACTAAGACGCTCCCCCAATATGAAAATACCCAATAACAAGGCGCTAACGGGGACCAGCAGGGTGACCAATGACAGATTGGTCGGTCCGGACTTCGCCAGAATGTGAAAATAAAGCAAATAGGCGACCGACGTGCTGAGCAGGGCGATGGTCAGCACCGCGGCCCAGGTGGCAGGCCCCGGAATTGTGGCAAAGGGGCTGGCAAAGATCAGCATCAGCGGCAACATCATGACGCTCGAGCCGACCAGCATGCCGGTGGCGGCGACAGCGTGCGGATGGCGCTTCAAGCGGCGACCGTAAATTGCCGCGCAGCCATAAGATAGGGCCGCCCCCAGAATGGCGACCTTGCCCCATGATTGACCGTCAAGGCCATCTAGCGCGCCGGGGCCGATCAGGACGCCAACGCCGATCACTGCAAAAGCAATACCGAAACCTTTGTTAACGGTAATTTTCTCGTCCGCTGTCAACAAGTGGGCGAGGACGAGGGTGAACAGCGGCGTCGTCGCGTTGAGAACCGAAGCAAGACCACTATCAATATGGGATTGGCCCCAGACGATCAGCGAGAACGGGATCATGTTGTTCAATCCGCCCATGATGAAAAATTGCCGCCAGCTTTTCATGTCCCAGGGCATCGACTTGCCGCTCAAGCGGACAAAGCCCAGCAGGGCAAGGGCGGCGATGGAAACTCGCCCGAAGACGATGGTCAGCGGCTCCAGTTCACGCAGGGCTATTTCGGCGAAAAAGAACGAGCCGCCCCATATGATCGACAGGATGATCAGCAAAAGCCACTCGCGGGTGGCCATGGTTGGGCCGCTCAAAGGCTTCCCTCCAACGTCAGCAACTGGGCTTTTCGAGCGACCCCACCGGCATAACCGGCAAGCGATCCATCGCTGGCGATGACCCGGTGGCAGGGAATGACGATGGCCAGCGGGTTGCGGCCATTGGCGCTGCCGACGGCGCGATGGGTCTTGGGCCTACCGATGTTCTGGGCCAACGCCCGGTAAGAAAGCGTGTCGCCATGGGGAATTTCCCGCAGCGCCACCCACACGGATTGCTGAAACGCGGTGCCGCCGGTATCAAGTTTCAAGCCCGCGAAGGCATCTCGCTCGCCCTTGAAGTAGGCACCGATGCGGCCACGAATATTAAGCGGGTTGGCTGTAATGGATTTCTCGTAAGTTCCGAACCGCCGTAAAAGCTTTTCGCTGCGTTCTGGACAATCGCTGAAATCCAGAAGGCACAGCGCCTCGCCCCGTACCACCGCCGTCATATCGCCGAGTGGCGTATTGAAGGTATCGAAAATCAATTTCATGTTTTCTGTTTCCTTGTTGGTGGCGGTAGCGTCGCCCACAAATGCATGGCCGCGTAGGCGCGCCACGGTCGCCAGCGCTCGGCATGTTTATCGAGCATGCGGCTGTCGATATCCCGGCCCGTCGCCTTGATGGCGTTGAGTAATCCCAAATCGCCGGTCGGGAAGGCGTCGGGTTCGCCGAATGCCCGCATGGCGATGTACTGAGCGGTCCACGGGCCGATGCCCGCAAGGGCGGTCAAACGGGCCTGAATGTCATCCAGGTCCGAAGCCCTATCCAGTCCCAAGTCTCCAAGCGCGAAGGCCTGGCTTAATTCGCGCAGTGTTTCGCCGCGGCGCTTGGTTAGGCCGATGGCGGACAGATCGGCCTGGGCCAGGGCCTCGGGCGTCGGGAACAGATGATTGAGTTCCGGGGTGCCTAAGTTTTCTATGGCCTCACCAAAAGTCGCGGCCAGTCTGCCTGCAAACGTACGGGCGGCGGCGACGCTGACTTGCTGGCCGAGGACGGCACGCACGGCGATCTCGAAAGCATCCCAGGCACCGGGAATGCGCAATCCGGGCCGCGCCTTGATCGACTTTTTAAGCAGCGGGTCGGCGCGAAGATGGGCGTTGATGGCGGCGCTGTCGGCGTCTAGGTCGAACAGCCGACGGCTGCGTTCGATCACCGCTTGCAGGTTGCCGGTGTCAGGCAGATTGACGCTGACATTCAAGTGGTGCCCTGTTGCGTCCGCGCGAACCTCAAGAATTCCTGTTTGCTCATTGATGCGGATTGTCCGTCGGTAACAATCCCCGGTAACGCTTTCGACACCGGGAATGGCGCGGGTGCCAAGAAAACCGATCAGATGCGGCCAGTCGTAGGGTGGCCTGAAGGGCAGCTTCAGGGTTAAAGAAGCCCCGTCGTTGGGTGCGTTTGCGGCACTCAATCGGCGTAATTCGCGGGGCGGGCGGGCGTAGATTTTCTGGAACGTGGAATTAAACCGGCGGATCGAGCCAAACCCTGCGGCCATAGCGATAGCGGTCAGCGGCAAGGTGGTCTCGTTGACCAGTTTCTTGGCGAACAGAACCCGCCTAGTTTGCGCTACCGCTTTGGGGCCGACGCCGACGTGCTCCATAAACAAACGCCTGAGATGACGCTCGCCGACGCCCAGGCGGGCGGCCAGATCATCGACGCTTGCGTTATCCAACGCGCCTTCGTTAATCAGTCGCAAGGCTCTCGTCACGGTCGTTGATACGCCGTTCCAGGCGGGGCCGCCGGGGGCCGCTTCCGGGCGGCACCGTAGGCAGGGGCGAAAACCGGCGTGCATGGCGGCGGCGGCGTTGTCGAAAAAAAGGCAGTTTTTTTGTTGCGGAATATTTGCCGGGCAGACCGGTCGACAGAAAATGCCGGTCGAGACGACGCCGGTGAAAAAGCGTCCATCGAAGCGGGCGTCGCGACTCTTAACGGCCTGGTAGCATGTTTTGGAATCGTATTGCATGGCGGCAGTATAGCCATGTTTTGGCATTTGACTGGCCATTTTCGGACATGCAGTGTTAAGCCCTAATTGAGCGCGATGGTCGCCGCGCCGAGAATCGCCCCCGTCACCGCCGACTGGATGATGACCGCACAGGCATCGCCGCTATCGCCCGGCGATAAGTCCATGCTTGTCGCTTCACCGTTCCACGAGCCGACCTTTGTTATGGCGCGGACAACATTGCGGTTGGTGATGGTCTTGCCAGAATTCTCGCCGCGCTTGATTTTGGTGACATGTTGCTTGTCATAAACGACCATGAAGATGTCGGCATTGACGGGCCGAGAAGCCTTGCTCAAGTTGACCTGCATGGATTTACCGCTACGTTGCAAATCGACGGTGAGCGCGGGCAGCTTGCTGGCGCTCTTGATTTGCCTTGCGATGGCGCGGCGATCCGATCCTGTCGCCTGTGATACGCCTTGCACGACCATCTGCGGCGTATAAACATAGCGCAAGTCCATATAACTGGCATAGGCCCGCTGGCGGCGGGTGTTGTCGGCGTTGGAATAGGGATCTTTCCAGCCCAGATTGTCCCAATAATCGACATGGAACGATAACGCCAAAACCCCGGCTTCTTCGCCTTGGGCAGCGAGATCGCCAAGATAGGCATCGGCGGGCGGGCATGACGAACAGCCCTGGGAGGTGAACAGTTCAACCACGGTTAGCGGCTGACTTGAGCCTGCGTGCGCACCGGGGCCGGAGGGTGCCAGCAAGGCGACGCTCAAAAAAAGCGATGCTGCGCATGTTTTTAATCGGTAAATCATGGCATGTTGATAACCTGTCGTGGCAGATTATGCCAATCACAAGCAATCACATCCAGGTGAAGGCAGACCCGTATGACAAAACAGAACGCCCTTTTCGAGCGAATCCGCGCCGGGGTCATTGGCGATGAGCAGGTATTTGACGGGCCGTTCGGAGCCAGGCGGATTACCTACGCCGATTACACGGCCTCTGGCCGGGCGTTGGATTTCATCGAAGATTATTTACGTGTACGGGTCCTGCCCTATTACGCCAACACCCATACGGAAACCTCACTGACGGGCAAGCAAACGACCCACTACCGCGAACAGGCACGCTCTCTTATTCGGCGCTCCATCGGCGCTAACGCAGATTACGCGGTGATTTTTTGCGGTGCCGGGGCGACCGGGGCGATCAACCGGCTGATCGATATCTTGAACATCCGCATCCCGGCCAATTTGGATGCCAAGTACGGATTCTCCAAAACCATTCCCGAAGCGCAAAGGCCGGTCGTCTTCATCGGCCCTTACGAGCATCATTCAAACGAACTGACATGGCGCGAAACCATTGCCGATGTTGTTAACATCAATGAAGACGCCGATGGCCGCATAGATTTGCAACATCTTGAACAGCAGCTTGGGATTTATAAAGATAGAGAATTACTGATCGGCAGTTTTTCCGCCGCCTCCAACGTCACCGGCATCATTTCCGACAGGGCCGGGATTTCATCCTTGCTTGCGGCCCACGGCGCACTGTCGTTCTGGGATTACGCCGCCGCCGCGCCCTATATTGACATCAACGTAGCAGGCAATGACGCGCTTCCGGCCATGGACGGGTTGTTCATATCGCCGCACAAGTTTGTCGGTGGCCCAGGCTCGCCGGGCCTGCTTGTGATGCACAGGCGGCTGATGGAAAACCTTGTTCCGGCCCGCCCCGGCGGTGGCACGGTCAGTTACGTCAATCCGCTTGAGCACGTCTACATAACCGACGAGGAGCACCGCGAAGAAGGCGGTACCCCGGCGATTATCGAGAGCATCCGCGCCGGTCTGGTTTTTCAACTGAAGGATCGAGTCGGCGTCGATGCGATAGAGCAGCGCGAGGAAATTCTTGTCCGCCGGGCCTTGGATTCTTGGGCCGCCAATAAAAATATTCATGTGCTGGGGAATCCTAAGTTGCCGCGGCTTTCGATCATCTCGTTCGTTATACGCAGCGGTAAACAGAACCTGCATCACGACTTCGTTGTGGCGCTGCTCAACGACCTGTTCGGGATTCAATCAAGGGGAGGCTGCTCGTGCGCCGGGCCCTATGGTCATCGCTTGCTGCACATTGATCTGGATCAATCCCGCGCCTTCGAGGAAAGCATCGTCAAGGGATGCAACGGCATCAAGCCGGGCTGGGTCCGGGTCGGCTTTAACTATTTCTTCTCCGACACGCTCGCCGACTACATTATCGAAGCCGTCAACCTGATCGCCAGATACGGCTGGAAACTTCTGCCGCAGTATACGTTTGATCCAGAAACCGGGATCTGGTGTCACCATGATAATAAGGGTAAGGCGGCGCTGGGACTGGAAGACCTGGACATCTTCACGCCCGCCACGTCAGCGGGCATCACCACCAGTGAAGATGCGTTGGCGGGTTACCTTGCCGACGCCCAAAAGATTTTCGAGCAAGCCGATGCAACCATCAACTCGCACGCAGAGACAACGGATCCGCTGAGCAACGACGCGGAAACCCTGCGCTGGTTCCCGCTGCCCGAAGAGTTCCATCAGGGCTGGATGTGAGTGCGGGCTTTCTAGCCTTTGCTCATATTGCGCAGCACGTATTGCAGGATGCCGCCGGCTTTGACGTATTCGACCTCATCCAGGGTGTCGATGCGGCAGGTCAGGGTGATTTCCTCGTTTGAGCCATCGGCGCGGTGGATGTGCAGGGCGACGTCCATGCCCGGTGTCAGTCCGCCGGAAATTCCCATCAGCTCAAAAGTTTCCGAACCGTCGAGCTTCAGGGTCAGGCGGGTCATGCCGTCCTTGAACTGCAACGGCAAGACGCCCATGCCGACCAGATTGGAGCGGTGGATGCGCTCGAAGCTTTCGACGATGACCGCCTTGACGCCGAGAAGCCGGGTGCCCTTGGCGGCCCAGTCGCGGCTTGAACCGGTGCCGTATTCCTTGCCGCCAAAAACGATCAGCGGCACGTTTTCCCGGCCGTAGCGCTCCGCCGCATCGAAGATACTCATGGCGTCGCCTGAGGGCATATGGCGGGTCACGCCGCCTTCTGTACCGGGGGCCATTTCGTTGCGGATGCGGATATTGGCAAACGTCCCGCGCATCATCACTTCGTGGTTGCCGCGCCGCGAACCGTAGGAATTGAAGTCTTCCGGGGCGACCTGATGTTCGCTCAGGTAAATGCCTGCCGGGCCGCCTTTGGCAATGCCGCCAGCCGGTGAAATGTGATCGGTGGTGACCGAATCGCCAAGGATGGCCAGCGGTCGGGCTCCGGTGATATCGGTGACTTCGGCAGGCGCGCCGCTGAGGCCCTCGAAGAAGGTCGGGTGCTGAATGTAGGTCGATCCCGGCTGCCAGTTGTAGGTCTCGCCCTCGGCGACAGAAATTTCCTGCCACGCTTTCGGGCCTTCGAAAACATTGGCGTAGCGGGCACGGAACATTTCAGGCGTTAAGGCTTTATCGATGGTCTCACGGATTTCGGCGTTCGATGGCCAGATATCCTTCAGGTAGACCGGGTTGCCGTCGGAATCCTTGCCGAGCGGATCGTTGTTGAGGTCGCGAGTCATCGAACCGGCGATTGCGTAAGCGACGACCAGCGGCGGCGAGGCCAGATAGTTGGCCTTGACGTGCGGGCTGATGCGACCTTCGAAATTGCGGTTGCCCGAGAGCACGGCAGTGGCGACCAGATCGCCGGTCTCGATAGCGCTGGCGATGGGCTGGGCCAACGGCCCGGAGTTGCCGATGCAGGTGGTGCAACCGAATCCGGCGATATTAAAGCCCAGGGTGTCGAGATGTTCTTGCAGTCCGGCGGCTTCCAGGTAATCGGCGACGACCTGCGATCCCGGGGCCAGTGATGTCTTGACCCAGGGTTTGGAGCGTAGGCCTTTCTCGGCGGCGTTGCGGGCCAATAGACCGGCGGCGACCAGCACCGACGGGTTAGAGGTATTGGTGCAGCTGGTGATCGCGGCGATGACAACGTCACCGTCTTTAAGGTCGTGATCCGAACCGCTGACGGTGGCACTGCGCGGGCTATCGACACCGGCCATATCCTTCAACGTGGCCTTGAAGGCTTCTGCCGAAGATTTAAGGGCGATGCGGTCCTGCGGGCGCTTCGGCCCGGAAATGGCAGGCTCGATGGTGGCGATATCGAGCTCCATGGTGGCGGTGAAAAGCGGGTCCGGGGTGGTGGCGTCGCGCCACATGCCCTGGGCCTTGGCGTAGGCCTCGACCAGGGCGATGCGATCAGGCTCGCGCGAGGTGAATTCCAGATAACGCAGGGTTTCCTGATCGATCGGGAAGAAGCCGCAAGTGGCACCGTATTCCGGGGCCATGTTGGCGATGGTGGCGCGGTCGGGCAGGGAAAGATTGTCCAGGCCCGGACCATAAAATTCGACGAACTTGCCAACGACGCCTTTGCCGCGCAGCATCTCGACAATCCGCAAAACCAGATCGGTGGCGGTGATGCCCTCGGACATCTTGCCCGAAAGCTTGAAGCCGACGACTTCCGGAATCAGCATCGATACGGGCTGGCCGAGCATTGCCGCCTCGGCCTCGATCCCGCCAACGCCCCAACCGAGTACGGCCAGTCCGTTGACCATGGTGGTGTGGCTGTCGGTACCGACCAGGGTGTCGGGATAGGCGACGTTATTGTCATCGCCGCCCGTCCACACGACCTGGGCCAGGTGTTCGACGTTAACTTGATGGCAAATGCCGGTTCCCGGCGGCACGACGCGGAAATTATCGAAGGCGCTTTGGCCCCAACGCAGAAATTCATAACGCTCCTGATTGCGCTTGAATTCCATGGCTTCGTTCTTTTCCATGGCGTCGGCGGTGCCGAAATAATCGATCATCACCGAATGGTCGATGACCAGATCAACCGGCGATAAGGGATTGATCGCCTGGGCGTCGCCGCCCATGGCAACCATGGCGTCGCGCATGGCGGCCAAGTCGACGACGGCGGGAACGCCGGTGAAATCCTGCATCAGCACCCGCGCCGGGCGGTAGGCAATCTCGCGGTCGGAGCGGCGGTTTTCCAGCCATCCGGCCATGCCTTTTAGGTCATCGACGGTGACGGTGCGCCCGTCTTCCCAGCGCAAAAGATTTTCGAGCAGGACTTTAAGCGAAAAAGGCAGTCTGGAAACATCGCCAAGGCCGGCGTCGGCGGCGGCTTCCAGGCTGTAATAATCATATGTTTTTCCAGCCGCGCTTAAGCTGCGGCGGGTTTTCAGGGTATCTGTTCCGAAGGCGGTCATAATTGTCGAACCTTTATTTGCGGGCTGTGCAGGGCAATATGCGATAGTATATTTTGGAATTGAAGTCCATGTTTACCAGTGGCAAGTCTAGCCCGATTATAAGAAAAAAACACCCTAAGTTGACGTTAACGTCAACTTCCACTTGACTTTAAAATCAGCATGCGGCTGAGTGCCGCCTGTGTTGGTTAGAAAGAATCGGGAAAAAATAAGCCTGGTCGATAAAAAAATAGACGAAATTCTATCCTGGGAGGCACTGTAAGATAATTAGCAATCTCGATACATTCCCCAAGCTTCTGGTTGAGAATGCCCGTGTGCGTGGTGCGCGTCCGGCGATTCGCGAGAAGGATTTTGGCATCTGGCAGGCCTGGACCTGGGCCGAGGCGGAAAAAGAAATCCGCGCCCTGGCTTGTGGGCTTGCGGCTTACGGCTTCGAGTCTGGTGACCGGCTGGCGATAATCGGCGATAATCGACCGCAGCTATACTGGGCCATGGTCGCTGCGCAATATGACGGCGGTGTGCCGGTGCCTGTCTATCAGGATTCGGTGGCCGAAGAGATGCAGTTCGTCCTAGAGCATGCCGATGCCCGTTTCGCCCTTGCCGAAGATCAGGAACAGGTCGACAAGTTGCTCGAGATCAAGGACCGCTGTCCGAAGCTTGAGCACATCATTTACAAAGACCTTAGAGGCATGCGCGACTACGACCAGCCGTTCATCCATTCCCTGGACGAGGTGCTGGAAAAAGGCCGCCAGTACGATGCCGATCATCCCGGCTTCGCCGAGGGTAAAGTTAACGCCGGTAAGGGCAGCGACATCGCTATCATGCTCTACACGTCAGGAACGACGGGCCAACCCAAGGGGGTGATGCTCAGTCATGACAACCTGATTATCACGGCGCGCAACGGCATTGCCGTTGAGAATCTACAAGAAGACGAAGAATCATTGGCCTATCTGCCGATGGCCTGGGTCGGCGACAATGTGTTTTCACTGGCCCAAGCCTATGTTGCCGGTTTTTGTGTCAGTTGCCCGGAATCCAGCGAGACCGTGCTGACCGACTTGCGCGAAATTGGCCCGACTTATTTCTTCGCACCACCAAGAATTTTCGAGAACATTTTGACCACCGTGACAATCCGCATGGAAGACGCCGCACCGTTCAAGCGTAAGATGTTCAAATATTTCATGGATCTGGCGCGCCGGGTCGGCACCCGTATTCTTGACGGTGTGTCGGTTTCTCTGGTTGATCGTTTGCTCTATGTGGCTGGAACTATTCTGGTTTATGCACCGCTGAAAAATGTCCTGGGTTTTTCGCGTATACGTGTTGCCTACACTGCCGGCGAGGCCATCGGCCCGGAAATTTTCGATTTTTACCGTTCCCTCGGCATCAATATCAAACAGCTTTATGGATCAACCGAGGCCTCCGTGTTTATTACCGTCCAGCCTAACGGCGAGGTCAGGGCCGACACCGTCGGTCGGCCATCCCCAGGTGTGGATATTCGTATCGAAGACAGCGGCGAGGTGATGTTTAGTGGCCCCGGCGTCTTCCAGGGTTATTACAAAAACGACGCGGCGACAGTCGAGACCAAGACGGCTGACGGTTGGGTCCATACTGGCGACGCGGGCTTCTTCGATCATGACGGACACCTGAAGATCATCGATCGGGCGAAGGATGTCGGCAAGCTTAACGACGCATCGATGTTCGCGCCGAAATATCTTGAAAACAAGCTCAAGTTCTTCCCGTTTATCAAGGAAGCCGTGGCCTTCGGAAACGCCAAAGATTTTGTCGCCATGTTCATCAATATCGACCTGGAAGCCGTTGGCAACTGGGCCGAACGTCACAATCTGCCTTATTCCGGCTACACCGATCTGGCCGGTCGCGGCGAGGTTTATGATCTGGTTCAGGAGTGCGTCGAGACGGTCAACGCCGATCTTGCCACCGACGAGCATCTGTCGGGTTCGCAAATCAAGCGCTATCTGATCCTGCACAAGGAACTCGATGCCGATGATGGAGAGTTGACCCGGACCCGCAAGGTGCGCCGCAATTTTATTGCCGAGCGTTACGAAGATCTGATCAATGCGTTGTATTCCGACAAGACACACATCCCGGTCGAGGCCGAAGTGACTTTCGAGGATGGCCGCAAAGGCACCATCAAGGCCGATCTGCAAATTCGCGAAGCGGCAGTCTACGCCCCTGCTATGAAGGAGGCTGGATAATGAAAGAACGCACTTTCGGCGACGTGATGTTGCGGGTCGATGATATCTCGCTTTCGTTCGGCGGCGTTCAGGCCCTTAGCAACATCAGTTTCCAGGTCCGCGAAGGCCAGGTTCTCGCCATCATCGGCCCTAACGGTGCCGGTAAAAGTTCGATGCTCAATGTCATCAACGGGTTTTATCATCCCCAACAGGGCACCATTACCTACAAGGGCGAAACCCGCCGTCAGATGAAGCCGCATCAGGCGGCGCGTCAGGGCGTCGCCAGGACATTCCAGAACATCGCGCTTTTCAAGGGCATGTCGACGCTCGACAACATCATGACCGGGCGCAACACGAAGATGCACAAGAACCTGTTTTGGCAGGCCCTGCACATGGGCCCGGCGCGCAAGGAAGAGCTTGAGCATCGGGAATTCGTCGAAAACATCATTGATTTCTTGGAAATCGAACACATCCGCAAGACCCCCGTCGGCAGGCTGCCTTACGGCCTACAAAAACGGGTCGAACTGGGGCGGGCGCTGGCCGCACAGCCGGAACTGCTTCTCCTCGACGAACCGATGGCCGGTATGAATCTGGAAGAAAAAGAGGACATGAGCCGTTATATCCTCGACGTCAATGACGAGTTCGGCACCACCATTGTCCTGATCGAACACGACATGGGCGTGGTCATGGATATTTCCGATCATGTCGTCGTGCTCGACTATGGCCGCAAGCTGGCCGACGGTTCGCCCGATGAAGTGCGCTCTAATCAACAAGTCATTGATGCCTATCTGGGGGTCGCTCATGATTAAGACCATTAAGTCCAAGGGGTCGAATTAATGGAATTCCTGACCGCCGTTTTTGTCTCGCCGTTTATCGAGATCTATGAATATCCGCTGTTCTTCATCGAAGTGGTTGTCGGTGGCTTGCTCGCCGGTGTCATGTATTCGCTGGTGGCGCTCGGTTTTGTGCTGATTTTCAAGGCCTCCGGCGTGTTTAACTTCGCCCAAGGTGCGATGGTGCTGTTCGCAGCATTGACCCTGGTCGGCCTGATCGAGCATGGCTTCCCCATCTGGCTGGCGTTGATCAGTACAATCATCGTCATGATTGTCCTGGCCATGGCTATCGAGAAGGTGGTGCTGCGAAAACTGGTCAATCAGGAGCCGATCATTCTGTTCATGGCGACCATCGGGCTTAGTTATTTCCTCGATGGCTTCGGTCAAATTCTGTGGGGCAGTAATGTCAAGGTGCTCGATTTGGGAATTCCCAGCGCGCCCATTGAATTCGCCGGTATTCTGGTCAACCAGTTTGATATCGTCGCCGCTATTTCGGCCGGCTCGCTGGTCGCCGTGCTGGCCATCTTTTTCCAGAAGACACGCATCGGTCGGGCGTTGCGCGCCGTCGCCGACGATCATCAGGCGGCGCTTTCCGTCGGTATTCCTTTGAAAACCATCTGGGCCATCGTCTGGGCGGTCGCAGGGCTTGTCGGCCTGGTTGCCGGTATTATGTGGGGCACCAAGCTGGGCGTTCAATTCACCCTGACTCTGGTCGCGCTGAAGGCGTTGCCGGTGTTGATCCTGGGTGGTTTCACGTCGATCCCCGGAGCCATTATCGGCGGTTTGATTATCGGTATGGGTGAAAAGGTCGCTGAAGTGTTCTGGGGCGCGGCTTTCGGCGGTGCCATCGAAGACTGGTTCGCCTACATGTTGGCACTGGCGTTCCTGCTGTTCAGGCCACAAGGCCTGTTTGGCGAAAAAATTATCGAGAGGGTTTAAGTCAATGCTTTACCGCGAGGCCGGACAGTTCAAAACCAGCTATGCCAAGGATCAGGCAATTTTCCCGATCTTGCAGGATCGCATCATGATGGCCCTACTGTTGATCGTCGCCTTTGTCGGTGTGCCGATGGTGGCCAGCGAATACTGGTTGTCGACGATCATGCTGCCGTTCTTGGTGTTCTCGCTGGCCGCTCTCGGCCTTAATCTGCTGACTGGCTACGCCGGGCAATTGAGCCTCGGGACCGGCGGGTTCATGGCGACCGGCGCTTTTGCCGCCTATAAACTGGCCGTCGCCTTCCCGGAAATGAACATCATCATCGTCTTTCTTCTATCGGGTGTGATAACCGCCATGGTCGGGGTTTTGTTTGGTATTCCGTCCTTGCGGATCAAGGGGTTCTATCTGGCCGTGGCGACGTTGGCCTCGCAATTTTTCCTGGTCTGGATGTTCAACAAGTTTCCCTGGTTCACCAATTATTCTTCTTCCGGCGTGATCAGCGCACCGCCGCGTGCCGTGTTTGGCGATTTTTTCGTCACCGGCTCTTCGGCCAGTCCGATAAACAAGTACCTGTTTACCCTGGCCATTGTCTGCATTTTGGCGCTGGCGGCGAAAAATATCGTGCGCTCGCACATCGGTCGCGGCTGGATGGCGATCCGCGATATGGACATCGCGGCAGAAATCATCGGCATCAAGCCGCTGCAGGCCAAGCTCGGCGCATTTGCCGTCAGTTCTTTTTATTGCGGCATTTCGGGGGCCCTGTGGGCGTTCATCTATACCTCGAGCGTCGAGGCGTTAGCCTTTGATATTACGCGCTCTTTCCAGATACTGTTCATGATCATCATCGGCGGGCTCGGCTCTATTCTGGGCTCTTTCATGGGGGCTGCGTTTATCGTTTTGCTGCCGATTTTCCTGTCCAATGCGCCGACCCTGTTCGGGCTTAATATTTCCGTCGAACTGATCAGCCACATGGAATTTATGATTTTTGGTGCGCTGATTATCTTTTTTCTTATTGTCGAACCGCACGGGCTGGCGCGCCTGTGGCAGATTGGTAAGGAAAAATTACGTTTGTGGCCGTTCCCCTATTAAGGCAATACTATTAAGCTGGAGAGCGCCATTATTTTCCCCGGGGTTCCGGGTTTGCTTGAGGTAAGTCAAAATAATCATTAACCTGACTTAAGAAATTTAAAAAGGGAGGATTACCAATGACACTAACAAAACTGACCCTGGCCGCTGTTGGCCTGGCTATTGGCATCGGCGGCTTTGCCGTCGCGGAGGCCAAGGCATCCGAACAATTCATTCCGAGCCTGGTCTATCGGACCGGACCTTACGCCCCTAACGGCGTGCCGTTCGCCGATGGCGCCATGGATTACTACAAAATGCTCAATGCCCGCGATGGCGGCATCAATGGCGTCAAGATCGTCGTTGAAGAATGCGACACCGGTTACAACACCGACCGCGGCGTCGAATGCTACGAACGCCTTAAAGGCAAGGGCGAAACCGGCGCTGCCGCGTTCAGCCCGTTGTCGACCGGCATCACCTACGCCATCATCGAACGTGCCACCAAGGATAAAATCCCGGTGTTTTCCATGGGTTATGGTCGTACCGACGCCTCTGATGGTCGTGTTTTCCCCTATGTCTTCACCGCGCCTTCGACCTATTGGAGCCAGGCTTCGGCTCTGGTTCGTTATGTCGGTGGCGAAGAAGGCGGTATGGATAAATTGAAGGGCAAGAAAATCGCCCTCGTTTATCATGATTCTGCTTACGGTAAAGAGCCGATCGCGACCTTGGAAACACTGGCTGCGAAGTACGGCTTCGAATTCTCCAAGTTCCCCGTCACTCATCCGGGTCTGGAGCAGAAGGCGACATGGCTTTCCATCGGTCGTAAACTGCGTCCCGATTGGGTCTTCATGTGGGGCTGGGGTGTGATGAACCAGACTGCTATCAAAGAAGCCGCCGCTGTCGGTTTCCCGATGAACAAATTCATCGGCGCGTGGTGGTCGGGTGCCGAACCTGATACCCGTCCGGCCGGTAAAGCCGCGATTGGTTACAAGTCGGCGGCCTTCCATTCGCCGGGTGCCAACTTCATCGTCCACCAAGACATTTTCAAGAATGTCTACGGCAAGGGTAACGGCACGACCACTGAAGACAAGGTCGGCGAGGTGCTCTACAACCGCGGTTTGATCAATTCGGTGTTCGTATCCGAAGCGATCCGTACCGCCATGGGCAAATATGGCAACAAGCCGATGACCGGCGAGCAGATCCGTTGGGGCTTTGAAAACCTCAATCTGACCGACGCAAAGCTGTCCAAGCTTGGCCTTAGCCGTTTCATGAAACCGATCAAGCTGTCTTGCCTTAATCATGAAGGTGGCACGCCACTGCGTATCCAGGAATGGAAAGGTCAGCAGTGGGAATTCGTGTCCGACTGGATCGAGCCTATGAACGACATTGTCCGTCCGATGATCGAAGCATCGGCGGCCGCGTACGCCGCAGAAAAGGGCATTACGCCTCGCAAGTGCGACGGCAGTGATTGATCCAAGACGATGAGTGAAAATGGAAGCCCGCTTCTGATTGTTAACAACATCGAGGTCATTTACGACCATGTGATCCTGGTGTTGAAGGGGGTTTCTCTCGAGGTTCCCGAGGGGGGCATTGTTGCCCTCCTCGGTGCCAACGGGGCCGGAAAATCGACGACCCTGAAGGCGATCTCGAACCTGCTTGGTGCCGAACGCGGCGATGTTACCAAGGGCAGTATCGAATACAGGGGCGAGCGCGTCGACAAACTGACGCCATCGGATCTGGTGAAAAAAGGCGTCATCCAGGTGATGGAGGGACGCCATTGTTTTGAACATTTGACCGTCGAGGAAAACCTGTTGACCGGGGCCTATACCCGCACCGACGGGGCCGTCGCGATCAACCAGTCTCTTGAAAAAGTCTATCATTATTTCCCGCGCTTGAAAGAGCGCCGCAGCAGTCAGGCCGGGTACACATCGGGCGGCGAACAACAGATGACCGCCGTTGGCCGGGCGCTGATGGCGAGCCCGAAAATGATCTTGCTCGATGAGCCGTCTATGGGCCTGGCTCCGCAGTTGGTGGAAGAAATTTTTGAAATCGTCGATGCCCTGAACAAGAAAGAGGGTGTCAGCTTCCTGCTTGCCGAACAAAATACCATGGTCGCGCTGAAGCATGCCGATTACGGCTATATTCTGGAAAACGGTCGCGTCGTCATGGAAGGTGCCGCCGACTCCTTGTCCGAAAATGAAGACGTTAAAGAATTCTATCTGGGCCTTAGTTCCGGTGCCCGTAAAAGCTTCCGCGAGGTCAAGCATTACCGTCGCCGCAAGCGTTGGCTCGCTTAAGTATAAATACGGCCATGACAAAGTATTACGACGACCTAGAGACTCGCTCAGGGGACCAACGTGAAGCGGCGCAGATGACGGCGCTGCCTCGGCAGGTCGCCTTCGCCAAAGATAACGCGCCTTATTTTACACATCATTTTGCCGATGTTGATGCCACCGCAATCAACACGCGGACCGCCCTTTCGACGTTGCCACTGACCCGCAAATCGGACCTGATTGAAGGTCAGAAGAAAGACCGCCCGTTCGGCGGGCTTGCGGCAATGGCAAGCGGTGGACTGACCCGTATTTTTCAGTCACCGGGACCGATTTATGAGCCAGAAGGTAAAGCGGAAGATTTCTTCCGTGTCGCCCGCGCCCTCTACGCCGCCGGTTTCCGCGCAGGCGACCTGGTCCATAACACCTTTTCCTATCACCTGACGCCGGGCGGCTTCATCATGGATTCCGGGGCCCGCGCCTTGGGCTGCGCGGTGATCCCTGCCGGCACCGGCAATACCGAACAGCAACTTGAAGTGATTGCCGACCTTAGACCTGCTTGCTACGTGGGAACGCCATCTTACTTGAAAATCTTGCTGGAAAAAGCGCAAGCGACTGGCAAGGATGTATCGAGCTTCAAAAGGGCGATGGTCAGTGGGGAATATTTCCCTCCGGCCTTGCGCGATGAGTGGCTAGAGCGCGGCTTGCTGGCCTATCAGTGTTACGCCACCGCTGATTTGGGCTTGATAGCCTACGAGTCAGACGGCGCAGAAGGCATGATCGTCGATGAAGGGGTGATCGTCGAAATCGTTCGCCCCGGCACCGGCGACCCGTTGCCAGAAGGCGAGGTCGGTGAGGTCGTCGTCACGCTGTTCTCGAAAGAATATCCGCTGATCCGTTTTGCCACCGGCGATTTGTCAGCGGTAATGGCCGGCGCGAGCCCTTGCGGGCGTACCAACATGCGGCTTAAGGGCTGGATGGGCCGGGCCGACCAAACGACCAAAATCAAGGGCATGTTCGTTCACCCCGAACAGGTCGCAGGCGTCAGCAAACGTCACCCGGAAATTAACCGCGCCCGCCTGCTTGTCGAAACAATCGATGGCAAAGACGCCATGACCCTGATGTGCGAAGTCGGCAAACCAGACGAAGCCCTGAAGACGGCCATTGCCGAGAGTCTGCAAACGCTTTGCAAACTAAAAGGCGCGGTTACCTTCGTAAGTCCCGGCGGCTTGCCAAACGATGGCATCGTCATCGAGGACAAACGCTCTTACGACTGAATGATTTAGCCCTCAGGTGTCACGGTCGGTGATGTAGGGCATCAAAAGAAAGCAACCGGCTATTTAATTGTCGTTGTCATGACCATGGCCAAACCATCGTCCTGGCGCTTGATTATTTTTTTTGTGTAACGGGGCAGGGGAACGCCGAGTTCTCCGCACATTAAGATCATGGATGATAAAACAAAATGTTCGTTTAATGGAATCTCAACGGGCTTGTCGGGGTTGGCGGACATGAATTGGATGGCGACAGTTACAGGATTTTCGCCTTCAATTTTTATATCCTGGACTTGACTATTTGGCACCTTTATCCCCTCTTCCTTACATTCTTTAAGGAAGGCTTGCGTCAATGCCTGCTTGGAAAAAATCAGTTTTCTAAGTTCAACCAGCATCTTTTTCTTCTTTCAATTTCAAACTTAGAAATTCGATTACTATTTGCAGACATGTCTATATCAGGCGCTTCGCTTAAAAACCAGCGCACACCAGCCTCAGCTGGTTACTCGCTGTTACATGAAAACACAGTTTCGCCTTATTTTGCGTCAAATGAGTCATAAAGTCGCCATAGTCCCCCCTTTAAATAGTGATTGTGCGGCATCCCAATCCGCACATCCAGAGACCCCCCTCTCTGGTCCCTCAAGGGGCAATTGAGCCTCAACCTGTCGACCGAACTCAGCTCCTCTGTGGTTCGGTCGACTTTTTCTTTTTAGGTGGAGACTTTTTAAGATACCTTCTGCCCAACGTTTCTTTTGCTTCGGGATATCCATGAGCGTTTTTGTCGGCCAGAACCTGATTTGTGTACGTGGCGAGCGGACCGTCTTCAGCGGCCTCGACTTCAGCCTGAAGGCCGGCGGCGCACTTGTTTTGATTGGTCCTAACGGTAGCGGCAAGTCGAGCCTGCTGCGGCTGATGACGGGACTGCTGGCGCAGGCCTCGGGAACATTAAGCTGGGATAATGAGGCAATCAGCGAAGATCCAGAGGCCCACGGTGGCCGCCTGCACTATGTCGGCCATCATGACGCCGTTAAGCCGGTACTTAGCGTCGCCGAAAACGTCGCTTTCTGGGCTTCCTTACGGGTTGGCAAGGTTGATGCACAGGCCTCCATATTGGCGGCACTGGAAGCCTTTGGCATCGCCCATCTGGCCGATGTTCCCGGACGTTTTCTTTCGGCCGGGCAAAAGCGCCGGGTCAATCTGGCCCGCATCCTGGCCGCCCCGGCCCCTTTGTGGCTGCTCGACGAACCGACGACGGCCCTCGATAAGGAGACCATCGCCGGTCTTGAGGCGATTATCTCCCGGCATCGGCAAGACGGTGGCATGGTCGTCATTTCGACCCATTCGGAGATCAATCTTAAGACTTTTGACGTTCTCGACCTGGCCGACTTTGCCCTCGGGCAAAGCAAGATGGCGTGCGCCTGATGAGCGGTTTTATGGCGATCCTCAAACGTGATCTGCATCTGGCGAGCCGCCAGGGCATGGATAACATGATGGTGGTGATGTTCTTCGTCATTGCCGTCGTGCTGTTCCCCTTCGGTGTCGGGCCGGAACCCAACATCCTTGCCCGCATCGCCGCCGGGGTGATCATGGTGGCGGCGTTGCTGGCATCCATGCTGTCGCTGGAAAGATTGTTTCAGACCGATTACGAGGATGGCTCGCTGGAGCTTTTGAGTCTTTCGCCAATCGCCCTGGAAGTGGTGGTCCTGGCGAAAGTCGCGGCCCACTGGTTGACCACCGGCCTGCCGCTGATTGTCGCAGCCCCGCTGCTGGCGGTGCTGCTGAACATGAACGCCGAAGGCTTCCCGATGCTGATCCTGGCCCTGTTGCTGGGCACACCGTCTTTAAGCCTGATCGGGGCGGTTGGTGCGTCGCTTATCCTCGGTTCGCGCCGTGGCGGCGTCCTTTTGGCGCTGCTGATTTTGCCGCTTTATATCCCGGTGCTTATTTTTGGCGTCAGCGCCATCGACGCCGTCATCGGTGGCTTTGCGGCCAATGCACAACTACTGATCCTCGGCGCTTTCCTGATGGGGACGCTTGCGCTTTGCCCATGGGCGGCGGCGGCGGGAGTCAGGCAGGCCATAGAATGAGGCTAAACGTGACATTTGTAATGCCAACCGCTAAAACCGTTCTTCCTGGGAACCTGATTTAGAGATTAAAATGCTACACCGTTTCGCCAATCCGACCCGATTCTTACGCATCGCCAGTGTCGTCCAACCGTGGATGGCGTGGGCCACCATTATTCTTGCCGGGGCCGGGCTTTACCTTGGTCTGTTCAATTCCCCCGCCGATTATCAACAGGGCAACAGTGTGCGCATCATGTATGTCCATGTGCCGACTGCCTGGATGGCGATGTTTTGTTATTCGAGCATGGCCATCGCTGCCGCCGTCGGCCTGATCTGGAAGCACCCGCTGGCCGATGTGGCGGCCAAGGCGACGGCGCCGATCGGTGCCTGCTTCACCTTTCTGTCGTTGTTCACGGGTTCGCTTTGGGGCAAACCCATGTGGGGCACCTGGTGGGTCTGGGACGCGCGCCTGACCTCGATGTTGGTACTGTTGTTCCTTTACCTGGGCTATATCGCCCTGGTTAACGCTTTCGATGATCCGACACGCGGCACCAAGGCGTCGTCGATTCTGGTTCTGGTCGGCTTTATCAACGTGCCGATCATCAAGTTTTCCGTCGATTGGTGGAATACCTTGCATCAACCTGCCAGCGTCATGAAGATGGGCGGGCCTTCTATTGATGCCTCGATGTTGTGGCCGCTGTTGTTAATGGCGGTGGCATTCACCACCTATTACCTGTGGGTGCTGTTGATCCGCATCCGGGCTGAAATTATCGGCAACAAGATCCGTATTGCACGCCTGAAACAGGTTCACGGTTAAAGATGGGAAATTTAAGAATATGAGCGTCATCAATGAATTTTTCGATATGGGCGGATACGGTGCCTACATATGGCCGAGCTACGCGCTCACCGCCGTGGTGATGATCGTCATGCTGGTTGCCAGCCTGCGCATGCTGCGTCAGAACGAGGCGACACTGCAAAGCCTCGAAGTATCAATAAAGGAAGATCCGGGTGAAAAGAAAACATAAAAGATTGACCTTCGTCGGCCTGGCATTTTTACTGATTGCCGCCGCCGCTGGCCTTATTCTCAGCGCCTTTGAGGAAAGCATCGTCTTCTTCCACAGTCCGACCGATATTGTCGAAAAACAAATTTCGCAAGGCCAGCGCTTGCGTCTGGGCGGGCTGGTCGAAGAAGGCAGTGTCGAAAAGCAGGCCGACGCGGTGGTCACCTTCCGGGTTACCGACATGGCCAATTCCGTCAATGTGAGCTACCGGGGCATCCTGCCCGACCTGTTCCGCGAGGGCCAGGGTGTCGTTGCCGAAGGGACTTATGCTGCGGGGCTGTTTACCGCTGACGAAGTGCTTGCCAAGCATGACGAGAATTATATGCCGCCGGAAGTTGCCGATGCTCTGAAGAAGTCGGGAAAGTGGGATGAAATGAGCGAAGAAATGAAACGGCAGGGAATGGAGAGCGCGAAATGATCGCCGAAGCAGGACATTTTGCTCTCATTCTGGCACTTTTTGTCGCCCTGGTTCAGGCCAGTGTGCCGATGATCGGTGCCCATCGGGGCAATGCGGTGTGGATGGCCATGGACAAACCTAGCGCCGTTTCACAGGTGCTTCTGGTGGCTTTCGCCTTAGGTGCCCTGACCTATTCGCATGTGGTTTCCGACTTTAGCGTCCTCAATGTCGTGCAGAATTCTCATTCTTTGAAGCCGATGCTCTACAAGGTCGCCGGCGTGTGGGGCAATCATGAAGGATCGCTGCTGTTGTGGGTGTTCATTCTCGCCGCCTTCGGCTCGGCCGTCGCACTCTTTGGCGGTAATCTGCCACCGAGCCTCAGGGCCCGGGTACTTGGCGTGCAGGCGTTGATTGCCGTCGGTTTCTACCTGTTCATGCTGCTGACCTCCAATCCATTCGAGCGGGTCTTCCCGCCGGCCCTTGACGGGCGTGATCTCAATCCGTTGTTGCAGGATCCTGGGTTGGCCTTTCATCCGCCGTTTCTCTATCTCGGTTATGTCGGCTTCTCGATGGCTTTCTCGTTCGCCATCGCCGCCCTGATCGAAGGCCGTGTCGACGCCGCATGGGCGCGTTGGGTGCGGCCATGGACGCTTGCCGCCTGGTCGTTTCTTACCGTCGGCATCGCCCTTGGCTCCTGGTGGGCCTATTATGAGCTGGGTTGGGGTGGCTGGTGGTTCTGGGACCCGGTCGAAAACGCTTCCTTCATGCCATGGCTGGCGGGAACGGCGCTGCTGCATTCGGCGATCGTCGTGGAAAAACGCGACACCATGAAAGCGTGGACGATTTTCCTCGCCATTCTGGCCTTCTCCATGAGCCTGCTCGGCACCTTCCTGGTGCGTTCCGGGGTGCTGACCTCGGTCCATGCTTTCGCTACCGACCCGGAACGCGGTGTTTTTATCCTGGTCCTGTTGCTGATTGTCATCGGCGGTTCTTTGGTGCTGTTCGCCATGCGCGGCCCGGCTCTTAGAAGCACCGGTGTTTTCAAGCCGATCTCCCGGGAAGGCGGATTGCTGCTGAACAATCTGGTGATGTCGACCGGTTGCGCCGTGGTTTTGCTTGGTACACTCTATCCCTTGTTCCTCGACGCCGTCGGTGGCTCCAAGGTTTCGGTCGGCCCGCCGTTTTTCAATTCGGTGTTTATTCCGCTGATGGTACCGATGTTCATGGCCATGGGATTCGGCCCGCTGCTGTCGTGGAAACGTGCCGATCTGGTGCAGGCGGCGTTGCGTCTTAAAATCGCTTTCCTCGCCGCCGTTTTGGCTGTTGCCGCCGCTCTGGCGCTGACCGGTGGTGGCCCGTTCCTGGCTATCGTCGGTTTAGGGCTGGCCGCATGGTTGGCTGCGTCGACCCTGGTCGAACTGGGCGAACGGATCAAACTGTTTAAAGAACCTGTCGGCGCGTCACTTGGGCGCCTGCTGCGCCAGCCGCGTGCATCATGGGGCATGACCATGGCTCATCTGGGCATGGCCATCACCATTGCCGGTATGGCCGGGGCCGGGGGCTGGAAAGTTGAAAGCATCCAGGTCATGAAACCCGGCGAGACGGTTAATGTCGCCGGTTACGACTACACCTTCAAGGGCGCGCGTCAGGCCCAGGGACCGAACTACACGATCATCGAAGGAACTTTTCAGGTTACCAAGGACGGCCGTGATGTGACCACTCTGAGAGCCGAGAAGCGCAATTACCCGGTGCGTCAGATGCCGACCACGGAAGCCGCTATCTATTCCATGATCTCGGGCGATCTGTACGCCGTTATCGGCGATCCCGATGGCACGGAAGGTGGCTTCGTCACGCGCATATACTTCAACCCACTGATCGCCTGGATGTGGGCCGGTTCGTTGATTATGGTGTTCGGCGGGGGCATCAGTATTTCTGACAGACGCTACCGCATCGGTGCTCCGGCCAGGCGGGTCGGCAAAGTCGTCGGGTCGGTAAAGGCATGAGGAAAAGCTGCCGATGAAGCGCATGATGTACCTGTTGCCGCTGGCTATATTTCTTGTCATTGCCGGATACTTCGCCAAGGGATTGACGCTTAACCCGCGTGATATGCCGTCAATGCTGAACGACCAGCAAGCGCCAGCCTTCGATTTGAAACCGATTTCAGGTTCGACGAGGGGCTTTTCCAGCGCCGACCTTATTGGACAAGTGAGCCTGGTCAATATCTTCGGCTCGTGGTGTGTGGCGTGCCTTGCCGAACACCCGATGCTGATGAAAATTCAAGCCCAGGGACTGGTGCCGATTTACGGTATCGACTGGCGCGAGAAAGATCCCGAGGCCGGACCCAAGTGGCTGGCCCGGCGCGGCAACCCTTACACCCTGATCGGCGACGACCCGCATAGCAAAGCGGCGATTGCCTTTGGTGTCACCGGTGCGCCGGAAACATTCCTCATCGATAAGCGCGGGTTCATCCGCTACAAGCACGTCGGCCCGATCACCCAGGAAAACTGGGATGATGTCTTGTGGCCGTTGGTGCAGGAGCTGGGAAAATTATGAGGAGATTTATAAGCCCCTCATGCGCCGGGCGGGGTCTTCGAACCTTTGGCTCGTCGCAGTGGCGGCGGCACGCAGTCGCGGGCTTGGTGGCGGTGTTGCTGGCCTTAAGCCTGTCACCGGCCCTGGCCGTCGTTCCCAGCGAGGTTCTCGACGATCCGGTATTGGAACAGCGGGCGCGGGAAATCTCCAAGGGCTTGCGCTGCGTCGTTTGTCAGAACCAGTCCATTGATGATTCCAACGCCGACCTGGCCCACGACATGCGGGTGCTGGTCCGCGATCGGCTCCTCGAAGGGGACACGAACCAGCAAGTTCTTGATTACATGGTGTCGCGTTATGGCGATTTCGTCCTGCTCGACCCGCCTTTTAAAGTTTCGACCTATGCCTTGTGGTTCGGGCCGGGATTGATTTTAGGCCTCGGAATTTTTGTCGTTATCGTTTTTTATCGCCGTCGCAGCGGTGAGGAAGAGACGGTGGTCGCGGCCCTTAGTGATGAAGAAAGTCGTCGCCTTGAACGTATAATGAAGGACGAGATTTAAGATATGAGCGCTGAGTTAATACAATTGTCGGCAATCGCCGCTGTCCTCGCCCTGGGTGTGCTGGCGATCATGTTGTGGCCGCTTGTCAAGCGCCGCAGCGGGCAAAGTGCGCCGCGCGAAGAATACGACATCAATGTTTATAAGGATCAGTTGCTGGAGATCGAGGCCGACCTCGAGCGCGGCCTTTTAAATGAAGAGCAGGGCAGGGCCGCCCGCGTCGAGATCAAACGCCGCATGCTGGCCGCCGCCGATAGTGGGGAAACGGCACTAGAACAGGCATCCGGCTCGAACACGCTGATGATTGTCATTCTGAGCTTAAGCGTGCCGGTCGGTGCGGTGCTAATGTATTTAAGCCTGGGTAGTCCGGAGAGGTCCGACCAGCCACTGGCGGCTAGGGATTTACGGGCCGTCACTGCGCAAAACGAGCAGGATCAGAAAATCAGCCAGTCGGCGGCCAAATTGGCGGCGTTCCTGCAAGAAAATCCCGACGATCTGCGCGGCTGGACGCTGCTTGCCCGGACCTATTTATCGCTTGGCAACTACCCGGACTCGGCCAACGCTTACGCCGAAGTTTATAGGATCAGTGGCGAGAGTCCGGAATTTGCCGTCGATTACGGTGAAGCCCTGGCCCTTGCCGTGGAGTCGCAAATACCGGAACAGGCCCGCGCCTTGTTCGAAAAAGCCCTCGCCTCAGATCGTGCCGATCCCAAGGCGAGATACTATCTCGGTCTCTATAAAGTTCAGCAAGACGACGTTCGCGGCGGTATGCAGGCATGGATTGATCTGGCGGCAATGTCACCGGCAAACGCGCCGTGGATGACCATCCTAAACCAGCAAATTGATCGCGCGGCCAGTGATTCAGGCATCGACCCGGCGTCGTTAACGCCCAGCGCCGAGGCGCTGGCGCTGGCTAAAACGATCCAGCAGGATATCGCCGACGCTCAGGCCGAACAATCAACCGCCCCGGGGCCGAGTAACGCAGATGTCAAGGCGGCCATGGGCATGGCCGAAGGGGATCGCAATCAGATGATCCGCACCATGGTCGAACGACTGGCCAGTAAAATGAAAGAAAATCCCGACAACAAGGAAGGCTGGGTCAGGTTGGAACGCGCCTACCGGGTTCTCGGGGAAACCGCCCTGGCCGATGAAGCCGCCGCCCGCGCCGCCAAGCTGCCTTAATACGCAAGGGGGATGGTTTTATTTGATGGTCGGTTGACGCAGCAAATGGTGGCCGTCCTCGCCGAACAGACGGCTGGCGATTTCAGTTCCGGCGTCAGCCAACGCCTCGCCAAAACGCCAGGGTGCATTGATCACCGCAAGACCGGTGCCGAGAAGCCCGCGTTCAGGCTTCGGCCCGATCAGCTCGGCGACCAGCAAGGGACCCGCAAGCGCCTCCAGTCCGGCGACAAGCGGTAAGTGTCGGTCATCCGGCAACAACGGATACCAAATTGCAAAGATACCGGTCGGCCATCTTTGCAGCGCCATGCCGATAACCTTGGGCAACGTCCGGTATTCAGTTTTTATTTCGTAGGATGGGTCGATTAGGACGAGGCCGCGCCGCTCGCTCGGCGGGACCAGGGCGGGCAATGCTTCGAAGCCGTCGCGCTTGTGGATGTGGACACGTCGGTCATGGCGAAAAGTGTCGTGCAAGGCGGCATGCTCGCCCGGGTGCGCTTCGATCAGCACCAACCTGTCAGTGTGCCGCATGAGCCGGGCGGCAATCGCCGGCGAGCCCGGATAGGTCGTCAGGCCGCCCGCCTTGTTGAAGCTCGTGACAACGTCGAGATAGGCGCGCAGGCCAGCGCTGATAACGTCGCTATTAAACAGCTTGCCAATCCCGGCCTGCCATTCGCCGGTGCGTCCGGCCTGGTCGCCCGTCAGGTCGTAGCGACCGCGCCCGGCATGGCTGTCGATGACGCAAAATGGCGCGGGCTTATGCTGCAGATGGGCAAGCAAAAGGCACAGGGCGGTGTGTTTATGGACGTCGGCAAAACCGCCGGCATGATAGCCGTGCTGGTAACTGAGCATTCCGAATGTTCCTGATTGGCTATGGGGTCATAAATTTAGTTCCAGAACTTCTTTATCAGGACGCCGAAGGCGTTGATGTATCCGGGAATGACCACATAGTCCTCATCAAAGTTCCCTTCCGTCGCCTTGGTATGACATTTTTGGCAACGCGACTTTGAGCCGACTTCTTTTGAGGCGAAGGCGGCGGCGGGAACCTCGTCGTGTTTATCGATAAAACGCGGCGTGTCGGTGATTTTCAAGGGCGGATTATTCAGGTCGACACCGGCAAGAAATTTCTTGGCCCGGCGGCTTTGGTCGACATCCGAAGCATGGGCTAGGTGATAATCGGTCACTTCCTTCAACTTCGCCGGGGCAAGACTGGCGTCCTCACCAAAATGATTGGCTAGGTCACCCAACATCAGGGCCCAGGATTTCGCCGGCAGCATCTGCGGACGGTAAAGCAGATGGCACTCGGCGCATTCTGTTTTCACCGCGTCGCTGGTGATCGGTGGGAAAGCCCCGTCCGCCCAGGCCGGTGTGGCACCGGTGGCCAGGGCGGCGAGCAATCCACAAAGGGTGAGAAATTTAATCATCTTATTGCGAGATCATGAAAGTCAGATAGTCGCCCTTTTCCTGGGCCGTGCATTCCCGGCCCAAGACGCTACTGCAATTGCGGAAGAACCACTTGTCGACCTTTTCGGTATCGGTATAACGCTCGGGGTTTTTCGAGACTGCCATCGGATCGATGACTTTTCCGGCGCGGGTTTGGCCCGTCGCGACCGGCGATGCGCCGTGGCATGTGGTGCATGAAGGTGTTTCGGGCTTGCCGCCCGTATGCTGAGAGTGGAACAGGGTATCGCCGGCACTTGCGGAAAAACCGGCAAACGCGGGGTTTTCAGTTTTAGCCTGGGCGGCGAAGGCGGCGACGATGGCGTCGCGGGCCGGATTGGCCTGGGCGGAACTAACGCCAATCGAACCAAGCACGAATGCGCTAAGGGCGATGGCAAGGGTCAGAGTCTTCATTGGGGGGTACTCCTATTTCTTGGGGATTTTGATGAATTGGTCGTCAAAGCGCCCGGTTGCGGCATCCTGATGACAGTTCTTGCAATGGGATTTGCCGCCGACGCCTTTAATCTTGAACGTCTCTTCGGTGATTTCGTCATGTTTGCGAACCCAGTATGGTGTCGCCGAGATTTGATATGGCGCAGCGGCGGAGACGCTACGGAAGCGGTTCGCCGCCTCCGTATCCCATTCCTCTGCGGCGTGGGCCGCCAGATATGCCGTAATGGCGATGGCCTTTTTTTGCGGCAGACTGGCGTCCTCGCCAAAATGGCTGTCCAAATTGGCCATCATGGTCGTCCATGAGGCGCGCGGCAGCAGGCTTGGGTGGTAAACTTCGTGGCAATCGCCGCATTCGCTCTGGAAATCCTTGTTTTCGGCCAGTTTGATCAACCCCGATGGCGGCATGGTCGAAAATGCCCATAACATGGATCCGGCGATCATGGTGAAGCCGAGCATCGCCGTTATAGCCGCCAAGGGCCGGGCGTCGCGGTGGGTGGGCGGCTTGTCGCTATCGGGGACGTTCTTGAAACCGGTGATCATGGATTTGATCAGGTTTTCCCCACTCAGCCGTATTTCAGTAAACACGCCGACAATATGAAAGACGACCAAAACCATAAGAATAATGGTCAGGCTGGCATGAATGCCAGCGGCTAAGTCGCCGATTTGATAATTGGCGGCACCGGCGAGTGGCCCTTGGTTTTCCTCGCCTCCGAGCACCATAAGCCCACTTAGGGTAATGCCGACAAGGATGAAAATCAGGGCGAAGATCATCAGCGCCCCAGCCGGGTTATGGCCGATGTAATGGGTCGGGCGCAGGAAAAAGACCTCGCGAATATGGCTGTAGACTTCTTGTGGTGTGAAGGTGAAGGTTTCCAGCCTGGAATATTCCGAACCGAAGATGCCCCAGACGAGACGGAAGATAACCAGTAAGACGGTGCCGTAACCAGCCCACAGATGAACGCCCATCCACCATTCAGGGGCCAGGAATCCGGTAATCAGTCCGATCACGACCAGGGTCACGAGCGACCAGTGGAACAGTCTTGTCGGCAGGTCCCAAACCTTGACCTTGTGTTGTTTAATTTCGCTATCAGACACGTTGACGGGGTCCTTAATAAAGCAATTGCGTGTAAGCTAATCATTATAGGATGAACGGCACCTGATGTCGCGGTTCAGGTGGCGTTCATCTTTAAAGAATTACAGTCAGGCAAGGCTCAGCGGGGGTATTTTTGCGTATTATCAGCGCTCCTTGGTATTTAAGTCTGGAGACCCGTTTTTTATGCTGAATAAGCAAGTTGCCGAAAAGGCGAAGCCTGAGAGTCTTTCAGGTCATAATACTGTTCGCGTCTGGGATCTGCCGACAAGGTTGTTCCATTGGTCGTTGCTTGTGCTGGTCGCTGTCGTCTGGATATCGTCGGAATTCCACGGGGCTTTGTTCAACATCCATATCATTGTCGGAATCGCTATTTTGGCGATGATCGTCTTTCGCGTTATCTGGGGCGTTATCGGTTCACGTCATGCCTTGTTTACAGACTTTGTCCGCGGTTGGTCGAAGGTGCGCGCCTATGGGAAAAGTATGCTGAACGCCAAAGCGGCCTATCACGCCGGACATAATCCCATTGGCGGCTGGATGATCCTTGCTCTTCTGGCGACCCTGACATTGACCTCATTTAGCGGCTTGTTCATTTCCGATGACGGTTATGTCGGCCCGCTGGTCGGTACCGTATCGTCGGGCCTATCGAATATTCTGGGAGCCGCCCACGAAGGAGCCGCCGGGCTACTGGGTTTCCTCATCGCCATCCACGTTCTTGGTGTTGTCGTCCATAGCATTATAACCCAGGAAAATTTACCCCGCGCCATGTGGTCCGGGGATAAGTCTGTGCCTGCCGACGAAAACATCTCAAGCATTGCACCGGTCGGATGGTGGCGCGTCGGCGTGGCTGTCGGCCTTTCTATCGCAGCCATTTGGGGCTTGATGCCGTGAAAGCGCACTGGCTCTATGCTTTCAGCTTTTCGGCAGCCCTGATGTGCGGGAGCGCTGCCGCAGATGATATTTCCGATCACGAAAGGGCCCGCGCGGCAGTCGAAAGCGGTGATGTCGTTCCCCTGGCCCTGATCCTGGAGAAAGTGGAATCAATTTACGAAGGCTCAATCATCGAGGTCGATCTGGAAGACGAGGGAGATGAGGGCGAGGAGAGGGATGAGGGGGAACTGAGAGGCACTCATTACATAAGTGGATTTATCTATGAAATCAAATTGTTGACGCCGCAGGGCAATCTCCTGAAACTGAAAATGGATGCGCGTACAGCAGAACTGATTCAGGTTAAGGGACATGGCGAAGAACAGGCCCGCAAGAACGTGCGCGTACCGGATAGGGAGCAAGAGCCATGAGGGTTCTGATTGTTGAAGATGAAGTCGAACTGGCCAAGCAGGTTGGCAAGGCATTGCAAGAAGCAGGCTACACCATTGACATTGCTTACGATGGCGAGGAGGGCGAGTTTCTTGGATCAACCGAGTCTTACGACGCGGTTGTGCTCGATCTTGGACTGCCAAAGGTAGATGGCCTGACGGTCTTGGAGCGCTGGCGCACTCAGGGTAAGACCATGCCGGTATTGATTCTGACGGCGCGCGAAACCTGGAGCGAAAAAGTATCGGGCTTCGATAAGGGGGCCGACGATTACGTCACCAAACCGTTCAATATGGAAGAATTACTGGCCCGCCTGCGCGCACTTATTCGTCGCGCCGCAGGACTGGCGGCACCGATTATCAATTGCGGGCCGGTGCAATTCGACACCCGCACCGGCAAGGTCACCGTTGATGGTATGCCAATAACGCTGACTGCCAATGAACTGAAAGTCCTATCCTATCTGATGCATCATCTGGATCAGGTCGTCTCGCGCACCGAGCTTACAGAACACATTTACGATCAGGATTTCGACCGTGATTCCAATACAATCGAAGTGTTCATCGGTCGCTTGCGCAAGAAACTCGGGCCGGATTCCATCAGGACCCATCGCGGTCGGGGCTATTCCCTGTCGCCGTCTGAAAATGGAAACTAATTACCGCCCATGACCGGACCTTCAGTCAATCGCCGCTTGATGCTCGGGGCCACGTTGTGGATTGCCGTAGCCTTGTTGATCACCGGCTTTGTCCTGACGGGATTATTTCGCAATCATGTCGAAAATAATTTCGATAAGGAAATGCACGACCAGCTTGAAGAATTATTGGCCTTGGCCGGGGTCGATGAAGACGGCAATACGGTTTTCCAGCGCCACCCGGTCGAACCGCGTTACAACAGGCCGCTGTCGGGTTGGTATTGGGAAATTATGGCGCTCGGGGAACCTGTCGATAAATCCCGCTCTCTGTGGGACCAGCGCCTTGCTCCACCAGAGCAACTTGCTCATGACCGGGAAACTGCCTTTTATCTTATCGGTCCCAGAGAGGAACCCCTGCGGGCGCTGGCCCGCACGTATACCCTGCCCGATGCGAAAGCGCCTGTGACCATACTGGTCGCCGGTCCGGCCGGGGATATTCAAAAGGCCACGCGCGGTTTTGCTGGAATTCTCGCCATCGCCCTGTCGGTATTGGGCTTTGGCCTGATCGCTGCGGCATTCTTTCAAGTGCGCTTTGGCATTAAACCGCTCATTCAGATGCGCGAGGAACTGGCCCAGGTGCGGGCTGGCCGGGCGACCCGAATGGTCGGTCCCTTCGCCGCCGAAATTGAGCCGCTGGCCGCCGAAGTCAACGCTCTGCTCGATCATAATTCGGAAATTCTGGAGCGCGCCCGCACCTCGGCAGGTAACTTGGCGCATGCACTAAAGACACCGTTGGCCGTGTTGTTGAACGAGGCCAATCACATAGAAGGTGCGGTCGCCGATATTATTCGCCACGAGGCGGCGACAATGAACGATCAGATTAGCCGTCACCTCTCAAAAGCGAGGGCGGCTGGATCGCGCGGTGTCCTTGGTGTTCGCGCCGATCTTGGCGAGACGACCTTGGCCTTGCAGCGCACCCTGGCGCGGATTCACGAAGACAAGAAATTAGAAATGACGGTCCATGGTATGGAGGGCCTGTCCTTTCAGGGAGAGCGTCAGGATCTGGAGGAAATGCTTGGCAACCTGATGGACAATGCCTGCAAATGGGCGAACACGCTGGTTCGCATTGAAGGCCGCAAGGAAGGTCAGTGGCTGTTGTTAAGTGTTGAAGACGATGGCCCCGGCATTCCTGAAAACGCCCTGTCCGATGTCATCGACAGGGGACGCAGGCTGGATGAGACGACACCGGGAAGTGGTCTCGGCCTGTCCATCGTTCGCGATGTCGCCGAACTTTATGAAGGCAAACTCGATCTGGCTCTCTCGCCGCTCGGCGGGCTGGCGGCAAGGCTGAAACTTCCCGCCGGCTGATCCCACCCCTAGGGGTGTTGCATTGCCGGGCCGCAATGAGGATAACTCATCAGCGGTTATATTATTAAAGGGGAATTTTTCAGCCATGTCACAGTTCAAGACCATTGACGACCTTGATGTTGCGGGCAAGCGTGTTCTCGTGCGTTGCGATTTAAACGTGCCCATGCAGGACGGTCGGGTCACCGACAGCACGCGCATTGACCGCACCGTGCCGACTCTGAATGAACTTTCGAACAGAGGTGCCAAGGTCATCGTGATCTCTCACTTCGGGCGTCCGAAAGGCCGGGTCATTCCTGAAATGTCGCTGGCCCCGGTTGCTAAAGCCTTGGCGCAATCATGTGGCCTGCCCGTCACCTTTGCCACTGACACGGTCGGTGAGCACGCCAAAATGACCATTGCCGCCATGCAGGAAGGCGATATCGTGATGCTGGAAAACCTGCGCTTCCACGCGGGTGAGGAGGCCAACGATAAAGACTTCACCGTCAAACTGTCGCATCTGGGCGATCTTTATGTCAGCGACGCATTTTCGTGTTCGCACCGGGCCCACGCTTCGACGGAGGGGCTGGCACATCTGTTGCCGTCCGCCGCCGGTCGCTTGATGCAGGTCGAGGTGGAATCCCTGGCCAGGGCGCTGGAAAGTCCCGCGCCGCCCGTTGCCGCAGTTGTCGGTGGGGCCAAAGTCTCGACGAAAATGGAAGTGCTGGGTAACCTGTCGCAAAAGGTCGATGTTTTGATTATCGGCGGCGGCATGGCCAATACCTTTTTGTTCGCCCAAGGCATTGATGTTGGCAATTCCTTGTGTGAAAAGGATATGGCGGGTGCGGCGCGGGATATTCTCCTGAAAGCCGAAAGTGCCGGTTGCGATATCGTCCTTCCCATAGACGCTGTCGTTGCCCGTGAATTCAAAGCCGGGGCGGCCAGCGAAACCGTGGCCCTGGATCAGATCCCGGCAGATGCGATGATGCTGGATGTGGGGCCCGCGTCTATCGCTGCGGTGACGGCAAAGTTGGAACGGTGCAAGACCCTGGTCTGGAACGGCCCCTTCGGTGCTTTCGAAATCCCGCCCTTTGATGCCGGTACAAATGGCGTCGCCCAGGCGGCGGCACGCCTGACCCGCGAAGGTAAGCTTGTCAGCGTTGCCGGTGGCGGCGATACGGTTGCGGCGCTGGCCCACGCCGGTGTCAGCAAAGACTTCTCGTATATTTCAACGGCAGGCGGGGCTTTCCTGGAATGGATGGAAGGCAAGAAGCTTCCCGGTGTCGAGGTCTTAAGGAAGTAAATCGCCCTCGCCGGGTTTTTCGCCTGGAACATTGGTAATCTGCACCTGCATTTTGTTGACTAATTGGTCGAGCATGGCACGCAGATTTTCCGATTGTTGAAGCAGGTCGGTGGTGACTTCGAGCGCCTCCGTCGAAGACAGGCGGGCAATGTCGAGGGCCACTTCCCTTGAATCCTTAATCAGGTTGCCGATATCGCGAATGGCCCAGTTGACCTGACTGGCGGCCGAGCGAATGGCGTCGAAGCGGCGGGCGATGTGCTCGGGGTTTAACGATCCGCCTGTAAATTGCTCGCCACTGAGGACAACCAGGTTGGTGTCAGGGCTTTGCGGCGGTGCGTTTACCACCAGCATATCGGACTGTTCACCGATCACCGCGATCAGACTTTCGACGGCACCTATTTTGCCAGCCGCGTCGGACAGGTTGCGAATCAAGGTGCCGGTTCGTTCGGCTTCGTCGGCGGCGGCGGTGACGTTTTGGGAAGACTTGGCGACCTGTCGGCTGATTGAAGAAATACTGTCGAGGGGCATCTCGGCAGGGCCTTCGGCGGCAACGACAGGCGCTGCGCTCTTTTCAAGGTCCTGTTTCTCGCCGATGGTGTCGGCGGTGGCGTCAATGATTTTCCGCAGCAAGGCGACTTCGGCGAGCGCTTCTTTATTTTTGTCGGCTTCCGCCTTCATGGACTGCAAATCCCGGCGCAACCACTCCGCCTCAGTGCTGGCGGCCCGTCCACGTTCGGCTTCGGCCCTGGCTTTCTCCATGTTGTCGCCAAGCTTGCTTGCCTGCACGAGGCTTTCTTTCAGAGTCCAGAAGGCGCGCGCAATGTCGCCGGTTTCGTCTTCGTTGGCGAGTCCCCAAACGACGATGTCGGTGTTGCCGCGGGTTAGATTCCTTGCCGCTTCGGCGGCGGCGATAACAGGCCCCGATATGGAGCGCATCATGACCAATCCGAACAACAGTATTAGCATGATTGATCCTGCCACGCCGGCAGCGATCAGATTGCGGAAACGTTGAACAACAGATAAGCGCTTGCTTCGCGCATCGGCAAAATTATTTTCGGCATAATCACTGATGGCGGCGATACTGGGGGCCATGTAGGAAATGATTTCGTCGAGACGTTCATGGCTATTATTGGCAACCAGTCTGACTTTGGCGTAGGCGATCAGCGCGGCGCTAAAATTGTCGATACCGAGCCGTAAGGCGTTCTTGGTTTCAAGGGCGATGGGAATAGACGACAGCAGTCGCGAGAATTCCTTTTGCGGGCCCTCAATAACAACCAGGTCCCGGCCCGATCCGCTTTCGACAAATGCCGTCGTCGCGGCCCGGATCGCCGTCATTGTCTCATTGATACTTAAAGAATTGACTGTAGTGAGAGTCTTGCCGATGTCACCAATTGCACGGCGCATATTGGTCTCAAGGCCGATCAAGTCGGGCCTCGGGCTGGCGTCTTGTTGCATGGATTTCTGATATTGCTCGCCATATAAAGCCACCGCCTCGCGAAGGGTCGAGACGTGTTCGCCGATTTGGGCGGCGTTCGGGCGCAGGTAAAGTTCATCGAGTTTTTGGCCGAGGGCAGCCGCAAGGGCGACGTGCTCCTGGATGGCGGCGCGGGCGGCGTCGGTGGACCTTTTTGACAATTCGCCCTGCTCGGCCCGGATGCGCCAAACGTCGCGTTCGATGGTGGCGGCAAAAGCCCTAAGACTCGTGGCCTGGCTTAACCTTAAATCGACCGCGTGTAGCTCCTTGTCGGCGTAGCGCAGTGCAAATGCACCGCAAACCAACACCACAATCCCCAGCATGACAAACAGGGACGCGCGTGTAGCAAGGCCGATGCCACCCATAAATGAGCGGTCGTGAAATTCGTTTGATTGGGGCCGGGGTTCCCCCTGCGTATTCTCGCCCGAATGTGGCTCAACAGCCATCATATCCTCCCGCCGTGTCTTAAGGCTTTTGTCTAACGGACTATTATATAACAGAATCAGCGGTTTGCCGTCAAAATTAAAGAATTTGTTGGAAGCGGCCCCTGCCCATCGTGGGGATCTGACATTATGATTCCCATGCCCCTCTATTTATGTCATACTTTTGCCTCGTAGCAGAATGTTACGAGTCCAACCGAATGTTGGACAATGGCATAGAAGTGGCAAAAGGAGGTCAGAATGACAGTCATACCGGCTGCGCCGCCGGTAAACTTTAATCTTGCTGTGGAGACCCTTAAGCGGACTCTCAGGCAAGATAAAGATGCGGCGACAGTCCTATCCCAAGCACAAGCACAAGCACCCCCGACGCAAACGGGGCATGATGTTGACGTGTCGAGCGTGAGTTCGGATTCGAACCTGGGCCAGCATGTCAACACAGACGCCTAGAGGCTTAATCTCCTCATAAGAGGTAAAAAAAAGTCTCTGGTTTTCTTGATCCCTGAAGGACCGCAGGTTCTTTGGCCATGCGGTTTCGCCTGTTTCATGACAAGGCGAAGCGATGGCCAAGGAGTTTGCGGTCCAAGGTGGGGCATTTCTCTCTATTAATCAGCCGATGCGGCGTCGGGCCCTTTGTTGCGCCCATATTTTTGCTCGAAGCACAGATTCTCTTTGGCGTTATAGATTCCGTTAACCATTTGCGTTCATGGTAGGGACCATGAGCCAGATATCGAACATTTCGCCACGTACCATTGCGCTGACCAACGAACGCCCACGCGGTTACGGCAGTGCGGAACAGGTCAGGAATCGCGCCGCCGTCAGCAATCCAAACGAGACGCCGCACGAGCGCCGGGCCTTGAACCGTCTTGGTAAGGTGATGGAAAATGTTAACACCCCGAACGCCGATGTGCCGCGTGGTTATTACCTGGACATCAGGGTCTAAATTCCTCTTCTGGCAACCCGCATGGCGCCATTTTGTGGCGCTATTTTAATTTCCGTCCGTTTACTGATAGAGTGATATGGAATAAGGGAAATAGGGGTTGGCTACCTTTAATTAGGTAAGTGATCCGGCGGAGAGGACACCAAGGCATGAAATTTAAAAATATTGTTTGCACATTGGCGATAGCTCTATTTGCGACACTCTCTGCGGGCTCAATTGAGGCAGGAGAAACCAAGACCAAAATCCTTAAATACGATGCTCAAGGCAGGGTCATCGGCTATCAGGAAAGTGAGGTCGAGGACAAGGCAAATACCCAGAGCGGCACGAAGGCCTCGGGCGGCACGAATACATTCAATCCGGAAACCAGTTTCGAGAAGGGTGAGGTGATCGTCATTAATCCGCCGGATAGCTTTACTTCCGGCATTCGCTCCATGGGTTATAGGGTCATTGAAACGGTCAAGATTTCAGGCCTTGATATAGTCGTTCAGCGCCTACGCATTCCAGCAGGTTATAGTGTGCCAAAGGCTATACGCCAGTTGCGCGGTCGTTTCCCGGGCGTTGAAATAGATGCCAACCACCAGTTTGATCCATCAGCGGGTGTCGAGTTTCCCGATAAAGTAGCGCGCGCCCTGATCCGCTGGACCAAGGCCCCGGCAAACTGTGGCAAGGGAGTAAGGATCGGCATGATCGACGCCGGCGTCGATGTCACGCACCCGGCCCTAAAAGGGCAGAATGTCATTTTCCGCTCGTTCCATAAGGAGGGCCGCAAGGAAGGGCCAAAGGATCATGGCACGGCGGTCGCCGCCATCATGGTCGGAACACCGGAGTGGGGTGGATTGTTGCCGGGGGCTGAACTACGCGCCGCCAATATGTTCGAATACGACGAGGAAGGTCGTAAGGTTGGTAACGCCATCGGCCTGCTGAAAGCGGCGAATTGGTTGATCGAAGAGAAGGTGCACATTATTAATCTTAGCGTCGCCGGGGCCGACAATAAGGTTCTGCGACGGATTTTCGAAAAGGCACTGGAAAAAAAACTGGTATTGGTTGCCGCCGGCGGCAACTGGGGACGTTCTGACAAGCCTGCTTATCCGGCGGCCTACGAAGGCGTCGTCGCGGTGACGGCGATTAGCGATCAGGGCCTGATTTATTCAGAAGCGAATACCGGCAAGTATATTGATTTTGCCGCCCCCGGCGTCAGCGTCTATACGGCGGCACCCGGTGGTGGCGGTCGCCTGCAAAGCGGCACCTCGTTCGCGACGCCTTTCATCACCGCCTTGATGGGCCTGGAAATTGCCAAAGGCAACGCCAAGACGGTTTCTGCATTGGATGCGATATTAAAGAAGAACATCAAAGACCTGGGCCTGCCCGGTCGCGACGATGTTTTCGGTTGGGGCTTCGCCCGTCGCAAACCGGATTGTTAATTAAATCTAGGAAAGACCCATCAGGGAGCGAGCGAAGGCACGGGCCTCGAACGGGCGCATGTCCTCAATACCCTCGCCGACGCCAATAGCATTGACGGGCAAGGCAAATTTTTCGGCCAGGGCGACGACGACACCGCCGCGTGCAGTGCCGTCCAGTTTGGTCATCATCAGGCCGCTGACATTGACCAGACTCTTAAACACCTCGACCTGGGAATGGGCATTTTGACCGACGGTGGCGTCGAGAACCAGCAGGCAGTCATGGGGTGCGTTGTTATCGAGCTTACGGATGACGCGGATGATTTTTTCAAGCTCGGCCATCAGCTCGGCCTTGTTTTGCAGGCGCCCGGCAGTGTCGATCAGCAAGACATCAATCCCGTCACGTTTGGCCTGGCTAAAAGCGTCATAGGCGAGGCCGGCGGCGTCGGCACCAGGCTTGCCAGCGATGACGACGCAGTCGGTGCGCTCTCCCCAGATTTGCAATTGTTCTATGGCGGCGGCGCGGAAGGTATCGGCGGCGGCCATCATCACGCTTAAACCCTGGGCTTTCAGTTGTGCCGCAAGCTTGCCAATGGACGTCGTCTTGCCGCTGCCGTTGACGCCGCAGACCAGGACCACATGAGGCTTCAAGTTACGATTGATGACGAATGGCTGTGCTACAGGGTCGAGAATTTTCTCGATTTCTTCGGCCAGTGCCGCCCGTACTTCATCGCCATCGACTTGCTTGTTAAAGCGGGTGCGGGCGAAATTTGCCGTAATTTTGGCTGCCGTCGCAATGCCTAAGTCAGCAGCTATCAGCAGTTCTTCCAACTCCTCAATGGCCTCAGCATCGAGACGGCGCTTGGTGAAAGCGGAGGAAATGGGATCTGCCAACTTGGCGGCGGTGCGGCTCAGGCCTTGTCGTAAACGACTGGCCCAACCGCTTTTGGTTTCTTCGTTCATGCGGTTACGTCGGCGATAAGCCGCCCTTTTTCAGTGTCGACGGCGATCACTACGGCATTGACGAGCACCCCCACGGGGAGCGCGGATGTTAATTCGACAGGAGCGAAGTGGTGCGTGTGACCGGTTCTACCCTGTTCAACCAAAACCTCAATGGCTTGGCCCATACATGTTTGCAGGTAACGCTTAAGGGCTTCATCGCCAGCTTGGCGCAGCCGTGCGGCGCGTTGCTTAATAAGGCCGCCATCCAGCGGCGGCATCTTGCTGGCAGCCGTGCCGGGACGTTTCGAGTAGGGAAAGACATGCAGGTAGGTCAGGCCCATTTCGGAAACGGCGCTCAGGGTATTTTCAAACATTGACTGGGTTTCCGTCGGGAACCCGGCAATCAGGTCGGCACCGAAGACCGTGTCGGGGCGCACCGCGCGCACGCGCTCAACCAGATCGATTGCCTGGGCGCGGCTATGGCGGCGCTTCATCCTTTTCAAGATCATGTCATCGCAGGCCTGCAAGCTGAGATGCAGATGCGGCATGAAACGGGGGTCGCCTGAGAGTAATGCAAGAATGTCATCATCGATGCAGGCCGGATCAAGAGAGGTTAAGCGAAGCCGCTTAAGGCCCCGAACCTGCTCCAGTATTTGCCGGGCCAGCCCACCCAAGGCAGGCAGGTCGGGGTCGTCTTGGCCGTAAGATGAAACATCGACACCGGTCAACACAACTTCCCTGTGGCCATTTGCAACAAGGGTGCGGACCTGTTCGATGATGCGTGAAGGCTGGACACTACGATTGCGGCCACGGGCAAAAGGAATAATGCAAAATGTGCAGCGGTGATCGCAACCTTGCTGAACCTGGACGAAGGCGCGGGTGCGTTCCTCGAAGCCAGAAATCATCGGCACGTCGAAATCATCGGCCCCGTTCATAATATCTGAAACAGCAATAGCGGGTCCGCTCAGGTCCGCAAGCAGGGCGCTGTCCATCTTTTCGGCATTGCCGACAACCCGGTCGACTTCATCCATGGCGGCGAATTCTTCGGGTTTAAGTTGGGCCGCGCAACCGGTGACGATAATCCGCTTGGTTGGATGCTCACGGCGCAGACGGCGGATGGTTTGTCGCCCTTGGCGTTCGGCTTCCGCGGTGACCGCGCAGGTGTTGACGATGATCGTATCGTCAAGGCACGCGGCACTTCCCTGGGTCCGCATAATTTCAGATTCCAGGGTGTTTAAGCGGCAACCCAGGGTGACGACAAGGGGGGAAACCATTTTCTTAAGCCAGCAGGGCCGGGTCGATGATCCCGGCAAAACTAATGGCGACGGGACCGGTCATCAGCACGTGATTGTCGGGTAGCCACTCTAAAAGCAGGGTGCCACCATTCAGGTTGACGCTGGCCCTGCGGTTGATAAGGCCCCGCCTGCTGGCGGCGACGATGGCGGCGCAGGCACCCGAGCCGCAGGCCAGCGTTTCCCCAACCCCGCGTTCCCAGACGCGCAGGCGGATTTCATCTTGGGAAATAATCTGGGCAACGCCGACATTGGCACGCTGCGGAAAAAGCTTGTGGCGTTCACAGACAGGACCGTGCACGGCAAGATCAACGACCGACGCGTCGTCGACGAAAAATACCGCATGGGGGTTGCCCATGTTGACGCCGACCGGGTCTTGCAATGGCCCCGAACCGATGCCCAAATGCAGGGTGTCGATAGCCTGACTGAGCGGAATATCTCGCCAATCCAGATTGGCCGGACCCATATCGACGGAGATAAGACCGCCCTCGGCGGTCTCACAGTCGAGTAGTCCGGCGACAGTTTCGATGATGCAATGACGGCTGTCGCTTTCGCTCAAAATAAGTGAGGCGACGCAGCGCGTGGCGTTGCCGCAGGCTTCGGCCTCACTGCCGTCCGTATTGTAGATGCGCATGAAGGCGTCGGCATGTTCATCGCCGGGATTTTCAATAATGATCAGCTGGTCACAACCGATGCCGGTATGGCGCGTAGCGATTGCGCACGCCTGCGCGCGGCTTAATTCGAGCCGTTGTTGGCGCGCATCGATGACGACAAAATCATTGCCGATCCCATGCATCTTGATGAACGAAAGTGTATCCATAATGGGCTTAATATGTCGCTACGGTACCGGAAGTCCACCGTTTTTGGTTTTATCGGCGGTGAGCCTTAAGAAATTTCTCCATATGAAAGCGGGCGTGGGGCGCTTCATAGACATATGCACGGCCGAGCGGGCAGGCCCTTCGGGCCAGGCAACTGGCTGAAAGACAGGGGCCCTCAGGTTGTTTTTCCAACAGATCGAGGCAGGCCGGGACAGCGTAGCCCTGATCGGAAAATGCCCCCACCGGACAGCTCGTAAGACACGGTTTTTCGGTGCAAGTCAGGCACGGGCTCGGGTTTTGCGTCGTGGGCGCACCCTCCAGAGTCGCGGAGATGACAAAAGCACCGCGGTAGGCATGCCACAAGCCGTAGGTATGGTGGATCATCGGTCCGATAGGCGAGGGATGGACTGTGCCGGAGCGCATGGCCCAACGCTGAAACGGTTGGTAGGGCGGCCCGTCGAAAGGAAACAACACGCGCACGGTGATGTCGTAACGCGCTGAGAGTTCCTCTGAAAGCTTGCCGAGCACCTGACGCGACCAGTTATCAAGGGGGTCCGGATCGTCTTGATCAAAGCCTGAAGTCGAAAAAACCCGCCACATTTCCGGCCCGGCGTTACCGACAAGGACAAGACTGCAACCATCAACAAAGCCCGGAACGTCGTCGCAAGCTTGCGGTTGAAATGCGCTCAGAGTCAAAAGCCCGGTGGCCGACAGCGCTTCATCTATATGGTGGCGGGTGATCTGCATGATCACGTACTTTGTCGAGAAAACTGGACCAGTCAAGTGACTTTAGAGGGTTTCGTCCTTGGCCAGGTCTTTCAGCAGGTCAACGACACTGCGCCGCAGGCCGTGGTCCTGAATGTCATAATAGGCCTGTATTAGCCGCCGGGCACCCTCAACAACATCGGGTGTGCGGGCCAGGTGAGGCGGTTTTTTGATACGGTTTTCCGCCCCCGGGAAGAAAAAGGAAACGTCCACTTCAAGGGCAGTGCTTAAGGCGAAAAGGTCGCTTGGCCCGACAAAACGCTTTCCTTCTTCAAAAGCCTTGGTCATTCCCTTCTTGCCGCCGATCAATTCGTCAACGGCTTCAAGGGTCAGGCCGCGCTCAAGACGTTGCCGTTGTAAGCGCAGGCCAATGTACTGCTCGATAGGATTCGGGTCGATTTTTGTTGTCGAAGGTTTCATTTTTAATGACGCTGCTTGATTTTTCAAAAACACGTTAGAAGGACCGCTTGTGAAAATACTTTTAAGTGTGGATAAGTAATATACACTACTTTAGGAATATCATGTCGTGGACCGTATTCCAAGCTGAAAGCGTTGAGTCCCATAACTCACATTTTGCTCAAGTAGATTGGCGGCAGGCTATCGTCGTAGTCCTTAAGCAAGCAGGGCTTGACTTGCCTGAGGACACTCCATAGAGTGCGCGCCCTACACCGATGTCCATGAATTTTACGCCTCATGGGGTGCCGTCAGTCCGCGAGTTTCGCGCACTGGCGTATTTTCGGTTGGACTTTTTTGCGACTTTGAAGCGGATCTGAAGAGTTAAGATGTTTGATAGCCTGACAAGCAAACTTGGCGATATTTTCGACGGCCTGACAAAGCGCGGCGCGCTTTCCAAGGAAGACGTCGATGCGGCGCTGCGCGAAATTCGCGTCGCCCTGCTCGAAGCTGATGTTGCCCTGGATGTGGTTAAGGACTTCATCGAAGCGGTCAGGGAACGTGCCATTGGCGAAGAAGTCGTGCGTAGTGTTACGCCCGGCCAGATGGTTATTAAAATCGTCCACGACCATTTGGTCGAGATGCTCGGCGGCGAGGCTGCCGGGGGCCAGGCTCCAGCCCTTAATGAGACCGGGCTCAATCTTGCAGGTTCTCCCCCCGTCGCCATTATGATGGTCGGCCTTCAGGGTTCGGGTAAAACCACGACCAGCGCCAAAGTGGCGTTGCGCATTCAGAAACGTGAAAAGAAAAAAGTTTTGATGGCGTCCCTTGACGTCTATCGCCCCGCGGCCCAGCAACAACTGGCCGTTCTGGGCCAGCAGTCTGAAGTGGCGACCCTGCCCATGGTCATGGGCGAACAGCCCCTGGCGATTGCCAAGCGGGCTATGGATAGCGCCCGCCGCGAAGGTTACGACGTCGTTATTCTTGATACCGCGGGGCGCTTGCACATCGATCAGGAACTGATGGATGAGGTGGCAAAAATCAGCGCCGCCACCAAGCCAATTGAAACCCTGCTTGTCGCCGACGCCATGACCGGCCAGGACGCCGTCACCATGGCCAGGGAATTCAATGAAAAAGTCGGTATTACCGGTATCGTCCTGACCAGGGTCGATGGTGATGCCCGCGGCGGTGCCGCCCTATCCATGCGCGCCGTTACCGGCAAACCGATCAAGCTTATGGGCGTCGGTGAAAAGCTTGATGAACTGGAAAGCTTCCAGGCGTCGCGCGTTGCCGGGCGGATTATGGGCCAGGGCGATATCGTCGGACTGGTCGAAAAGGCAGCCGAGACGATCGATCAGCAAGACGCCGAAAAGCTGGCCAAGAAGATGATGAAGGGCCAGTTCTCGCTAAACGATATGGCCAGCCAACTGGCCCAGATTCGCAAGATGGGCGATGTCGGCGGCCTGATGGGCATGATTCCGGGCTTATCGAAAATGAAAAAGCAAATCGCCGAGACCAAGATTGACGACAAGATGATCGCCCGTCAGCAGGCGATCCTGTCATCCATGACGAATGACGAGAGAAACAAGCCGAATCTCCTTAACGGATCGAGACGGCGGCGCATTGCCGCTGGTTCGGGAACCTCCGTGCAGGACGTCAACCGGCTTCTCAAGCAATTCAAGCAAATGGGCATGATGATGAAAAAAATGGGCAAGATGGGCAAAAAAGGCATGCTCGGCGGCCTTGGTGGCCCTGGTGGCGGTATGGGCGGCGGTATGCCCCCTGGCATGATACCGCCTCGCATGCGTTGATCAATAAACCTGAGATTTTTTAAAATAACACGTTTCACTTAAACGAAAAGGACAAGTACTCACAATGGCTTTGAAAATCAGATTATCCCGTGGCGGTGCCAAGAAACGCCCCTTCTATCACGTCGTTGTTGCCGATTCCCGCAGCGCTCGCGATGGCCGCTTCATCGAACAGGTCGGCACCTACAACCCGATGGTCGCCAAAGATCATCCGGAACGGCTGGTGCTAAAGGAAGATCGCATCAAGCATTGGCTGAGCGTTGGTGCCCTGCCAACCGACCGCGTCGCCCGTTTCCTGGCTAACGTTGGCATGGGCAGCAAGCCTGTCGTCAACGAACAGACCAAGAAGCATTTGCCGAAAGCCAAGGCCCAGGAACGCATGAAGGAAGCTGAAGAAGCTGCCGCTGCCGCCGCTGCCGCTCCGGCAGAAGAAGCCGCCGCTGAAGAAGCACCGGTCGAAGAAGCCGCAACCGAAGAAGTTCCTGCTGAAGCCGCCGCTGAAGAAGCGCCGGTTGAAGAAGTCGTTGCCGAAGAAGCTCCTGCTGAGGAAGCCAAAGAGGAAAAGGCGGCCGGTTGATCCGGTCTGCCGGTATCAAAGCGATGTCGGACACCTCTTTGGAGCTGATTTTGGTCGGTGCTATAACCGGTGCCCGGGGCCTCAAAGGCGATGTCAGGGTCAAAAGCTTCACAGCCGATCCGAAAGGCATTGCCGATTATGGAGATGTCTTCGAGGAAAACGGCGAGAAGAGCTACACGATCCGGGTTCTCGGCGAGTCCAAGGGGCAAGTGTTCGCCCATTTGGGCGGCATCGACAACCGGACCGCCGCCGAGACCCTGAAAGGCACCCGTTTGTACGTGCCCAAGATGGCCCTGCCAGAGCCTGAGGAGGATGAGTTCTACTTTTCCGACCTGGTCGGTTTAAGTGCCGATCTGGTGGATGGTGGAAAGCTGGGGCGGGTCAAGGAAGTGCACGACTTTGGAGCCGGCGCGATCCTTGAGGTGACCGGTGGCGACCTAGGCGTCGTCATGGTGCCGTTTTCACGCGCCGCGGTGCCGATTGTCGATCTGGCCGGTGGCCGCGTCGTCATTGATCCCCCGGCGGGATTGTTGGAGCCAGCGGAGCCAGAGGAGCCAGAGGCGACCGGGAGCCATGAGCCAGAGGCGACCGGGAATCACGAGCCGGAGGCAAATGGCGAGGACGGAGGCGAAAAATGACCGGGAAAACGTCCGATTTGCCGTGGAAGGCAACGGTCCTGACCCTGTTCGAGGAGATGTTTCCCGGACCCTTGGGACTGTCATTGGCGGGACAGGGGTTGAAAGACGGTATTTGGGCGCTGGAAACGGTGGACATTCGTAGCTTTGCAAGCGATAAACACCGCTCCGTGGATGATACGCCCTTTGGCGGCGGCCCCGGAATGGTTATGCGGGCCGATGTTATTGATGCGGCGATAGAGAAGGTCAAGGCCGACGGGCCGCAAAGACCGCTGATTTATCTCTCGCCGCGGGGCCGCCCACTGGACCAGAAAAGGGTCCGGGAATTGGCGGCGGGGCCAGGTTTGGCCGTGCTTTGCGGACGTTATGAAGGCGTCGACGAGCGGGTTTTGGAGGCTCACGAAATTGAGGAGGTCAGCCTCGGCGATTTCGTGCTTTCGGGTGGAGAGCCCGCGGCGATGGCCATGATTGATGCCTGTGTCCGGCTACTGCCGGGCATCATGGGATCGGATGCATCGGCCGAGGAAGAAAGTTTCGAGCGGGGATTGCTGGAGTATCCCCACTACACACGGCCCCAGAAATGGCGGGGCAGGACGGTGCCGGAAGTTTTACTTTCCGGGCACCATGAAAAGATTAAAGCCTGGCGAAAAGTTCAGGCCGAGAAAATGACCAAGCAGCGGCGACCCGATTTGTGGGCCGCCTATGAAACAAAGAATTAGAGGATCAGACGAGAGCCGATATTTCAAAGGCCCTCATAGACGATAAGGAAGAGAACCATGAACGTTATTGAAGAAATTGAAAAAGAACAGGTTGCTAAACTGACCGCAGAACGCACGTTGCCGGAATTTGCCGCAGGCGACACCCTGCGGGTCAATGTTAAAGTGGTCGAAGGAACCCGCGAGCGTATCCAGGCTTACGAAGGCGTTTGCATTGGCCGCAAGAACGATGGCCTGAATTCGGCTTTTACCGTTCGCAAGATTTCGTCCGGTGAAGGCGTCGAGCGTGTGTTCCCGCTGTATTCGCCGAACATCGCCGGCATTGATGTCGTGCGTCGTGGCGACGTTCGCCGCGCCAAGTTGTATTACCTGCGTGGTCGTACCGGTAAGTCGGCACGTATCGCCGAAAAGGTCGATGGCTATTCAGGCAAGCTGACCGCCGCCGAGAAAGCCTCTGCTGTGGCCCTCAAGGCCCAGTCGCGCGCCGATGGCACAGCGAAGTCGAAGAAGGGCAAGAAGAAAGCCACCGAGGCGACTTCCGAGAAGTAAAAACCGTTAAAGCCGGGCCCGGATCATTCCGTGCCCGGCTTCGGCGGGGGTTTTCAAGACAGGGAACGGGAAGTATCTTGAGTTATGGCTAAAACGCTGTTCGACAAAATTTGGCAGGACCATGTCGTCGAGGTTCAGGACGACGGTACGTCTCTTATCTATATCGACCGCCACCTGGTTCATGAAGTAACCAGCCCACAGGCCTTCGAAGGTTTGGCGCTCGCCGGGCGCAGTGTTCGCCACACCCATGCGACCCTGGCCGTCGCCGATCACAATGTGCCGACGGTTGACCGCGACAAAGGCATCGCCGAAGAACAGTCGCGCATTCAGGTTGAAACGCTCGAGGCCAATTGCGCCAAATTCAAGATTCCCTATCTGGCCATGGATGACATCCGTCAGGGCGTCGTCCATATCATCGGCCCCGAACAGGGTTTCACTCTTCCTGGCACCACCATCGTTTGCGGCGACAGCCATACCGCCACCCACGGTGCCTTCGGGGCGCTTGCCTTCGGCATCGGCACTTCGGAAGTCGAACATGTGCTGGCGACCCAGACGTTGCTGCAAAAACCGGCCAAGAACATGCGTTTCAACGTCACCGGAGCCTTACCCGCTGGCGTTTCGGCAAAGGATCTGATCCTCGCCATGATCGGCAAAATCGGCACCGCCGGCGGTACCGGTTATGTCATCGAATTCAGCGGGGAAGCGATCCGCGCACTTTCCATGGAAGGCCGTATGACGGTCTGCAATATGACCATCGAAGCCGGTGCCCGGGCTGGATTGATTGCCCCCGACGAAACCACTTATGCCTACCTGATGGGTCGCCCGATGGCCCCCAAGGGCGGCAACTGGGAAGCCGCAGTGACCTATTGGAAGTCGCTGGCGACAGACGACGGGGCGACCTTTGATAAGGAGGTCAGCCTCGATGCCTCGAGCCTGATTCCGCAGGTGACCTGGGGCACCTCACCGGAGAATGTCCTGCCGATTTCGGGCGTCGTTCCCGATCCAGCCGACGAACCCGATGAAGGCAAACGCAACGCCATCACCCGGTCACTCGAATACATGGGGTTGGAAGCAGGCACACTGCTTGAAGACATTGCCATTGACCGGGTCTTCATCGGTTCGTGCACGAATGGCCGCATCGAAGATTTGCGCGCCGCAGCGGCCGTTGCCAAGGGCCGTAAGGTCGCCGACGGCGTCGGTGCCATGGTCGTGCCCGGTTCCGGTCTGGTCAAGGAACAGGCCGAACAGGAAGGCCTCGACGTTATATTTCTTGAGGCCGGATTTGAATGGCGCGATGCGGGGTGCTCCATGTGCCTGGCCATGAACGCCGATAAACTGGAACCCGGCGAGCGCTGCGCGTCGACCTCGAACCGTAATTTCGAAGGCCGTCAGGGCCGTGGCGGGCGGACCCATCTGGTCGGCCCGGAAATGGCCGCCGCCGCCGCCATCACCGGTAAACTGACCGACGTGCGCAAGTTGGTGGAGCAAGGCTAATGGAAAAATTCGATAAACTGACCGGCGTTGCGGCCCCCTTGCCGATGATCAACATCGACACCGATATGATTATTCCCAAGCAGTTCCTGAAAACCATCAAGCGCACCGGCCTCGGCAAGAGCCTGTTTTTCGAGATGCGCTATGACGATGATGGCAACGAGGTCGAAGACTTCGTCCTCAACAAACCGGCCTACCGCAATGCTGAAATCCTGGTCGCTGGCGATAACTTCGGCTGCGGTTCTTCGCGCGAACATGCGCCGTGGGCGATTCTCGACTTCGGCATTTGCTGCGTGATTTCCACGGACTTCGCCGACATCTTCTATAACAACTGCTTCAAGAACGGTATTCTGGCGATCAAGTTGCCGCAGGAAGATGTCGACAAATTGATGGACGATGCCCAGCGCGGTGCCAACGCCACCCTGAGCATCGATCTGGAAAATCAGAAAATCAATGGTCCCGATGGCGGCGAGATTTCCTTCGACATCGACCCGTTCCGCAAGCATTGCCTGCTTAACGGTCTCGACGATATCGCCCTGACCATGGAAAAGGCCGACAAGATCACCGCCTTTGAAGAAAAAACCAAAGCCAGCCAGCCTTGGCGCTAATTCCACAATAGAAAGACTTAAAGCTTATGTCCGCCAACAAGAAACTCCTGATTCTCGCCGGTGACGGCATCGGCCCCGAAGTGATGACGCAGGTTGCCCGCGTTACCGACTGGATGGCGAAAAAGCGCAGCGTCAGTTTCGACGTCAGTGAAGGCCTTGTCGGCGGCGCTTGTTATGACGCCCACGGCAGTGCGCTGACCGACGAAACCATGGCCGACGCCATGGCCGTCGATGCGGTCATGTTGGGCGCGGTCGGCGGTCCCAAGTGGGACGATGTGGCGCGCCAGCATCGCCCGGAAGCGGGTCTGCTGCGGCTGCGCAAGGAAATGGACCTGTATGCCAACCTGCGCCCGGCCATCGTTTTCGACGCGCTGGTCGAAGCCTCGACCCTGAAACCGGAAGTGGTTAAGGGCCTGGATATCCTGATCCTGCGCGAACTGACCGCGGGGGTCTACTTCGGCGAACCGCGTGGCATCGAAACGTTGCCTGACGGCACCCGTCGCGGCTTCGATACCCAGGTCTATACGGAAAGCGAAATTGTCCGCATCGCCCGACTCGGCTTCGAGATGGCGCAAAAGCGCGATGGCCGCCTGACCTCGGTCGAAAAAGCCAACGTCATGGAATCCGGCGTCTTCTGGCGTCAGATCGTCGGCGAAGTTCATAAAGAATATCCCGATGTCGAACTCAGCAACATGTACGCCGACAACTGCGCCATGCAACTGGTCCGCAACCCCAAGCAGTTCGACGTCATCGTCACCGACAACCTGTTCGGCGATATCTTGAGCGACTGTGCGGCGATGCTGACCGGATCGCTCGGCATGTTGCCGTCGGCCAGCCTTGGCGAGGCCGATGAAAGCGGTCGCCGTCGCGCCATGTACGAACCGGTGCATGGCTCGGCCCCCGACATTGCCGGTCAGGACATGGCCAACCCCATCGCGACGATCTTAAGCTTCGCCATGTGCCTGCGCTATTCCTTCGACATGATTGATGACGCCGACCTGATCGAACGGGCCGTGCAAAACGTCCTGAACGGCGGCCTGCGCACCGCCGACATCATGAGTGACGGCATGACCAAAGCCTCGACCACACAAATGGGCGAAGCGGTGGTCGCGGAAATGGAAAAGCTTACGGGCTGATCAAGCCGCTTGTTTTCCATTTCCCGTCGGGGTAAAAGTGTCCTCACTATTTTAAGGATTTTAGCGACATGCGTTTCGAGATGACTAAAACCATGAAGAAAACCACCACTGGCGGATAGCCGGGGTCCTTCTTTGTGCGCGAACAAAAGGCCCGCGGAACCATCCGGCGGGCCTTTCGCTTATTTGGCGTCGGATAATTTAGGAGTGAGAATATGGGTTACACAGTTGCCGTCGTTGGTGCCACCGGAAATGTTGGCCATGAATTGCTGAGTATTCTGTCCGAACGGAAATTCCCAGCCGATGAGGTTATCGCGCTGGCGTCCGAACGCTCTGTCGGCAAGGAAATTTCCTTCGGCGAGGATGATATTCTGAAAGTTCAGAATCTCGAGACTTTCGATTTCCACGGTGTCGACATTGTCTTGTCCAGCCCGGGCGCCAAAGTGTCGGCCATCTATGCGCCCAAAGCTGCGGCGGCGGGTGCCGTCGTCATCGACAACACGTCGCACTTCCGCATGGACCCGGACGTGCCGCTGGTGGTGCCGGAAGTCAACCCGCAGGCAATCGCCGGGTACACCAAAAAGAACATCATCGCCAACCCTAATTGTTCGACCATCCAGATGGTCGTGGCCTTGAAGCCTCTGCATGATTTGGCCAAAATTGAGCGTATCGTCGTCTCCACCTATCAGTCGGTTTCCGGTGGCGGCAAGGAAGCCATGGACGAGCTGTTCAATCAGACTCGCGGCATTTTCGTCAACGATCCGGTATCCTCCAACCAGAGTGTTTTCCCCAAGCAGATCGCCTTTAACTGCATCCCCCATATCGATAGCTTCATGGACGATGGGCAGACCAAGGAAGAATGGAAGATGACGGTCGAGACGAAAAAGATTCTCGACCCCAAGATCAAGGTCACCGCAACATGCGTTCGCCTGCCGGTGTTCATCGGCCATGCCGAGGCGGTCAATATTCAGTTTGCCAGGCCAATTTCCGACGATCAGGCGCGCGCAGCACTGCAAGCGGCACCTGGTGTTATCGTCGTCGACCATCGGGCCGATGAAGGTTATGTGACGCCCGCCGAATGTGCCGGTGAAGACGCGGTCTACGTCAGCCGCATTCGCAGTGATCCGACTATTGATAATGGCCTAAACATCTGGGTCGTCTCTGACAACCTGCGCAAGGGGGCGGCCCTGAACACGGTCCAGATTGCCGAAGAGCTGATTAAAAATTATCTGAAGTAGTCAGGCTTAAGGGGGTAATTTAAGTTTTGGCGCGCCTGTCCGGCCCCTCAAACGCCATTTCTTTGCGGCGGCGGTCGGGACCGAAAAAGCTTTTGGTGCGAATGAAGGAGCGCGGTCTTTCGATAACCGCCTGAATGCGGCTAAACAGGACGCTGACGGAAATCGGCTTGACGACGAATTCGGTGACTCCGGCATCTCGCGCCTCGACGATTCTGATCATCTCCGAATAAGAAGTCAGCATGATGATCGGCACATAAGGATCAAGACTTTCCGGTGCGGTGCGGATATTCCGGGTCAGTTCGATGCCGTCGAGCGGCTCCATAGCCCAGTCGGTGATGACGATGTCGGCGGAAAAATCTTCGAGAACTTTCAAGGCGTCGGCACCGTCGGGGCATACCCGAGTATCCCTGGCACCAAGAGAGCCCAGCACCCGCCGGATAACGCTCTGCATGAACTGGTTATCTTCGACGACAAGGAATTTTATATTGCTAAGGTAGGCATTGGCCATTCAGGCTTAATCTCGATCTATTGTCGTGGCGGCTCTGCTTAAGATGTCAAAAACAGTCTGGCAAAAAATCTGTTGTAATGAAAGCAGAAGCGGCGGTTTTCACAATGTGAAAGGCGCTCTTGCCTTGAGGCGTAATCCGGTTGTAGCTTCTCGCAACTGCAAAACAACTTAACTGAGGACCCGACATGGCGCAACGCGCACGCCCACGACGCAGTATTCTTTATATGCCCGGCTCCAACGCCCGGGCCCTGGAAAAAGGCCGCGGCCTTGCCGCCGACGGCCTGATCCTCGATCTTGAAGATGCCGTCGCCCCCGATGCCAAAGAAATGGCGCGGCGGCAAATCGTCGAGGCCCTGAAAACCGGTGGTTATGGACAGCGCGAACTGATTGTCCGGGTGAATGCGGGACTAAGCCCCTGGGGCAAGGACGATATCGTCGCCATGGCGACTTCCGGCGCCGATGCCATTTTGTTGCCCAAGGTCGATAGTGGCGCAATGGTTCGGGAAGCGGAAAAATTGATGGAGGATTCCGGCGCTCCTGATGACATGGCTATCTGGTGCATGATGGAAACCCCGCTGGGTATGCTTCACGCCGAAGAAATAGCCTTCGCAAGCCCGCGCCTGGGCGGCTTCGTTCTTGGCACATCCGATTTGGCCAAGGACCTGCACGCCACCCATACCAGGGATCGGTTGCCGATGATTACCAGTCTCGGCCTTTGTCTGCTGGCGGCGCGCGCCGCCGGGATCGCCATCGTCGATGGGGTTCATCTTGATCTTGCCGACGATGAAGGCTTCGAGAATTCCTGCCGCCAGGGGTTGGAACTGGGCTTCGACGGCAAGACCCTGATCCACCCCAAGACCATCGATATCGCCAATCAGGTTTTTGCCCCCAGCGAACAAGAAGTCGCGTGGTCGCGGACCATTATCGCGGCCCACGCCGAGGCTGAAAAAGAAGGCAAGGGGGTCATCGTCATAGATGGTAAACTGATTGAAAACCTGCACGTGGAAAACGCGCAGCGCCTGGTCGATTTGGCTGAGGCGATCAGCCAAAAGGACGGATAAATGAGCGACAAGACCAATCCGGGAAATTATTTCGAGGACTTCTCCTTAGGCCAGGAAATCGTTCACGCCACGCCACGCACCCTAAGCGAGGGCGACGCGACGCTTTATACGGCGCTTTACGGCAGTCGCTTCGCGGCCAGTTCTTCGGATATGTTTGCCATGGCTATTGGCTTCGAGGCCGCGCCGATTGATGATTTTTTGGCTTTCAACGTCGTCTTTGGCAAAACCGTCCCCGATATCTCGCTCAATGCGGTCGCCAACCTGGGCTACGCGGCGGGGCGTTTTGGCGTCCCCGTTTATCCCGGCGATACGTTACGGGCGACATCGCAAGTGATCGGCCTTAAGGAGAATTCCAACGCCAAAACCGGCATCGTCTTCGTTCATTCCATAGGCCACAACCAACGCGAAGAACCGGTGCTCGATTTTATCCGCTGGGTGATGGTCAACAAACGTGATCCGGCCAGTCCGGCCCCTGAAACGGTGGTTCCGGAATTGCCGGTGTTCGTCGCCGCTGAAGATTTGATTATCCCGGACGCTCTGGATATGGCTGGCTTTGACAGCATGCTCTCGGGCAGTGATATGCTTTGGGACGATTATCAGGTCGGTGAAAAAATCGACCATATTGATGGCATGACCATCGAAGAGTCCGAGCACATGATTGCGACGAGGCTTTATCAGAACACGGCTAAAGTTCACTTCAACCAGCACACCCAGAAAGAAGGCCGCTTCGGCCGCCGCATCGTCTACGGCGGCTATATTATTTCTCTGGCCCGGGCGCTATCGTTCAATGGCTTGGGGAATGCCTTCAAGGTTTTGGCCATTAACGCGGGCAACCATGTTGCGCCAAGCTTCGGCGGCGATACGATTTATGCCTGGAGCGAAATTCTCGATAAATCAGAAATCGCCGGACGCGATGATCTGGGCACTTTGCGTCTGCGCACGGTGGCCAGCAAAGATCTGTCATGCGAGACGTTTCCGGGAAAAAATGCAGATGGAAAATACGCCTCAGGCGTGGTTCTCGATTTCGACTACACGGTGCTGATGCCAAAAAGGCATTAGAGCAACCAGACTGCGAAAAAGAAAAGAAGCGTCAGGTATACAGATCCTGGGAAACCTGTATAACGCGCCGCCGGAGCGGCGCACCTGACGCCTCTAAATGGAGCCGGCCAGGCTCCGTGCATATGAATTAAGTGAGCTTTTGGCTATCACCAGCTTTGGCCTATGGGCGAACCCTGGGCAGAGAACCGCCTTCGGCCTTGGCTGATGTGGACCGCCTCCCTCCCGCGACCGTTCCCGGTTTGCACCGGTGGCGGGCGACATGAGTTAAGTAATCCTCCGACGCGATAGTGCTGGCCTCAGTGCTGCGGACTAAAATTGGGCCCCCCATCGTCCGGCCAAGGCCGGGGTTCTGGTTTGCTCCTCCGCCAAGACCTGGTCGTTCTCCACCAGGGAAGAACGGCCTGTCAGCGAAGTGTCCGCCTCACTTGTGCGAGGTCAGTTATTCGCGGTGCCCGGCCAGAGCCTACCCGGACGTAAGTCTGGGAAAACCCTATATGGACACCAACCCCTGAATGTCCCCGGTGCGGACACCGGCAGCATTCAAGGGTGCAGAAAATTTTCATTTAAAGCTTCAAAATGGCCCCGAAGGGCGATCAAAAAACCATAAAAATTTGCTGCGTCGGCACTTTCACATACACCACACATCGTCTGAAATATCGTTTAAGGCTTCAATATAAATATTGGCTAAAATACAACTTTTCTGTGAATAGAATTATGACATGCCCACATTTGGTGCACACGTTTTCCACAATTATGTTCACATGCTTTGGCGGGTTTTCTTTGGAATCAAAGGATTAATGCTTTGTGGGGCAATAATAATTTAGAAAAAACTAATATAACAAGAATATGATTATTGGCCCTGATGAGCAGTCAACTGATGATAGGAAATAAGCACTTGATCAATACAAGTATCTAATAAGTGTCCCGTTTGTGAACGTTGACTTGCCCGAACTGAGAGTTTAAACGGGATGGGAAGGTTTTTTTCAATCAATTGGACTTCTCAATGTCGGCAGATAAATCACCCCCCGGTACGGCAGGGTCGCGGCCACTTTCGCCGCATCTGCAGGTCTATAACCCGCAAATTACATCGGTCCTGTCGATTCTGCATCGCATCTTTGGTGTCGCTTTGGCGCTTGGCAGCGTGTTCCTGGTTTATTGGCTGTCGGCGGCGGCGTATGGCCCGGATGCCTTCGCCCGCGCCCAAGGGTTTTTTGGCTCAGTGATCGGTCAGGCTATTTTGTTGGGCCTGACCTTTTCGCTATTTTATCACATGGCCAACGGTATCCGGCATCTGATTTGGGACGCCGGCCTTGGCTTCGAGATGCCAATGTTGCGGGCGACCGGTATCGTCGTTGTCATCATCGCCTTCGGATTGACGGCGCTTACCTGGGTTGTCGCTTATCTGCGCGCCGGATTAATTTAAGGAGCAGCGGAGATGGAAATGCGTTCACCTCTTGCCCGTGCCCGTGGGCACGGCCAGGCAAAAAGTGGCGGTACGGCGCATTGGTGGGCTCAACGGCTGAGCTCGATGGCTCTGCTGCCGCTGATGCTGTGGTTCGTGATTTCCGCGCTCGGGCTTATCGGTGCCGACCACGCGGCTTATGTGAATTGGCTTTCTGACCCCGGCAATACCCTGCTTTTGGTGTTGTTGGTAGGAAGCAATTTTTATCATGCCCAACAGGGTCTACATGTCGTCGTTGAAGACTATGTTCATGGTGAAGTCGGCAAACTAACCGCGCTGATTGCGATTAAAGCTTTCTGTTATATTGGCGGGATTACCTCGCTGCTTGCGATTTTCCGCGTTTCTTTCGGAAGTTAATTAATGATGTCCTCTGCATACGAAATTACCGATCACATTCATGATGTTCTGGTTATCGGGGCTGGCGGTGCCGGTCTGCGGGCGACCCTTGGCATGGCCGACGGCGGACTTAAAACCGCCTGCATCACCAAGGTTTTTCCGACCCGTAGTCATACCGTCGCGGCCCAAGGCGGTATCGGCGCGTCGCTTGGCAACATGGCCGAAGACAACTGGCGCTGGCATATGTACGACACGGTCAAGGGATCTGACTGGCTCGGCGATCAGGATGCCATCGAATATATGTGTCGCGAAGCCGTTGCGGCAGTGCATGAGCTGGAGCACTTCGGGGTGCCGTTTTCGCGTAACGAAGAAGGCAAAATTTACCAGCGGCCGTTCGGCGGACACATGCGTAATTTTGGCGAGGCTCCGGTGCAGCGCGCCTGCGCCGCCGCCGACAGGACCGGTCATGCCATTCTGCACACGCTTTATCAGCAGTGTCTTAAGCGCGGTGCCGAGTTCTTTGTCGAATTTGTCGTTATCGATCTTTTGATGGATGACGAGGGCGCGTGTTGCGGCGTCCTGGCCTGGAATCTGGATGATGGTTCCCTGCACCGCTTCCGCGGTCACAAGACGGTGCTGGCGACCGGTGGTTATGGCCGCGCCTTTTTCTCGTGCACGTCGGCCCATACCTGCACCGGCGATGGCAACGCCATGGTGGCGCGGGCCGGGTTGCCACTTCAGGATCACGAATTTGTCCAATTTCATCCGACTGGCATGTACGGTTCGGGCTGCCTGATTACCGAAGGGGCGCGCGGCGAGGGCGGTTACCTGACCAATTCCGCTGGCGAGCGTTTCATGGAACGCTACGCGCCCAGCGCCAAGGATCTGGCGTCGCGCGATGTTGTCAGCCGTGCCATGACAGTTGAAATCAGGGAAGGCCGGGGCGTCGGGGCTGAGGACGATCATATATTCCTGCACCTTGAACACTTAGGCGGCGGTCTGCTGCACGAGCGCTTGCCCGGTATTACCGAATCGGCGCAAATCTTTGCCGGTGTCGATGCCAGCCGCGAACCAATCCCGGTGTTGCCGACGGTTCACTACAACATGGGCGGCATTCCGACGAATTATCATGGCGAAGTCCTGCGCCCGACGACAAGCGATCCTGACGCCGTCGTTAGCGGCCTGATGGCGATCGGCGAATGCGCCTGCGCTTCGGTTCATGGGGCTAACAGATTGGGCACCAATTCACTATTGGATATCGTCGTGTTCGGTCGCGCTGCTGCGATCCGTGCGGTCGAGACGATCAAGAAGGGGGCGAAGCCGAAACCGCCTCCAGATAGCCAAACCGACCGTGCCCTGGGCCGACTGGATAGTTTGCGCCATGCCGACGGGCCGTTGAAGACCAGTGAGATCAGGGGGCAATTGCAACGTGCCATGCAAAGTGACGCCGCCGTTTTCAGAACTAAAGAGACCATGGAAGAAGGCCGCACGAACGTCGATAATATCGTTCAGACGATGGACGGGATTGGCGTCTCGGATCGCTCTATGATCTGGAATTCCGATCTTGTCGAGGCCCTGGAACTTGAAAATCTTCTGGCCTGCGCACAAGCGACCATTCATTCCGCGCTCGCCCGCGAGGAAAGCCGTGGAGCCCATGCCCGCGAGGATTTCCCCGACCGGGACGACGTAACCTGGATGAAGCATTCGCTGGCCTGGATCGACGATAATAACAAGGTCACCTTAAGCTACCGTCCGGTGCATACCTGGACCCTGAGCGATGATGTCGATTACATCGAACCGGCAGCGCGGGTGTACTGATATGGTTGAATTCAATTTACCGGCAAACTCCAAGGTGACAACCGGGCTTTCTCACAAAGCCCCGGCGGACGCGACCCGGATCAAGACTTTCAAGGTTTACCGCTTCGATCCCGACAGCGGTGACAATCCGCGTCTCGACAGTTTCGAGATCGATCTCGATAAATGCGGGCCGATGGTGCTCGATGCCCTGATCAAGATCAAGAACGAGATAGATTCGACCCTGACCTTCCGTCGTTCGTGTCGTGAAGGGGTGTGCGGGTCGTGCGCTTTCAATATTGACGGCACCAATACACTGGCCTGCACGAAGGCGATTTCTGAAATAAAAGGCGACGTCAAAGTCTATCCGCTGCCGCACATGCCGGTGATTAAGGACCTGGTGCCGGATCTGACGGTGCCTTACGCCCAATATACATCAATCAAACCGTGGCTAATGACCGATAGTCCGGCGCCTGATAGTGAACGGCTGCAAAGCCCGGAAGAGCGTGCCCGCCTGGATGGTCTGTGGGAATGCATTTTGTGCTTCTGTTGCCAGACCAGCTGCCCCAGTTACTGGTGGAACGGCGACCGCTATCTGGGCCCGGCCGTGCTGTTGCAGTCGTATCGGTGGATCGCCGACAGCCGCGACGAGGCGACGGGTGAGCGCCTTGATGATCTTGACGATCCGTTCAAGCTGTACCGTTGCCACACTATTATGAACTGCACCAACACTTGCCCCAAGGGTCTCAATCCCGGCAAAGCCATCGCCGAGATCAAGAAGGCCCTGGTCAAACGTCTTTAAACTAAAGGGGCGCGACCTATGAATTTGTATACCATGCTTCAAGCGCGGGCCGAACGGGGTATGCCTCTGCGGGTTGGCTTGATCGGTGCCGGAAAGTTTGGTGCTATGTTCTTAAGCCAGGCTCTGCACACCCCCGGATTGCATGTTCTGGCTATCGCCGATCTCAATGTCGCCCGTACCCACGAGCAACTGGCGACGGTTGGCTGGCCGTCGGAACGATATGGTGCCACCTCCGCGGCCAAGGCGCTTGCCACAGGCGCCACTTATATAACCGACGATGCCGAGGAAGTCATAAACGCCGGCGGTATAGAAGTCATTATCGAGGCGACCGGGGTGCCGGAAGCCGGCATCAGGCACGCGCTTAAATGTTTTGAGCGTGGCCGTCATGTGGTCATGGTCAATGTCGAAGCCGACGCCCTGGCAGGTCCCCTGCTGGCCCGCCGTGCTGCGGTGGCAAACGTCGTCTATTCGATGGCGTACGGAGATCAACCGGCGTTGATTGCCGAACAGGTTGATTGGGCACGGGCCTGCGGTTTTCAGGTTATTTCTGCGGGCAAGGGAACCAAGTACTTGCCTGAGTATCATGCATCGAGCCCCGATACGGTGTGGGATTATTATGGATTGAGCGCAGAGGAAGCGGCGGTCGCCGGGATGAATGCCAAGATGTTCAATTCCTTCCTTGATGGCACCAAGTCGGCTATTGAAATGGCGGCGGTGGCCAACGCTTGTGGGTTAACGCCGCCTGATGACGGTTTGCTCTTTCCGCCTTGCGGCATCGACGATCTGGCCCAGGTGTTGCGTCCCAAAACAGATGGTGGTGTGCTCGCGCAAAAGGGCACGGTCGAGGTCATATCGAGTCTCAAGCGCGACGGTAGCGCGGTCGAACGGGATTTACGCTGGGGCGTCTTTGTCTCCTTTGAAGCGCCGTCGGATTATGTTCGCGACTGTTTCCGCCAGTACGGTGTCAGCACCGATGACAGCGGCGGGTGCAGTGCTTTGTACAGGCCGTTCCATCTGATCGGGCTGGAGCTGGGGGTCAGCGTCATCGCCGCCGGGATCACCGGCCAGGCGACCGGCGTGGCAAAAGATTTTCGTGCCGACGTGGTGGCCACGGCGAAGCGCGGTCTGGAGGCCGGTGAGGTTCTCGACGGCGAAGGTGGTTATACGGTTTATGGTAGCTTGACGGGGGCGGCCACATCTTGTCGCAACGGTTATCTGCCGATCGGACTTGCCAGCGGCGTCACCTTGAAGACTCATATCGCCAATGGTCAGCCGATCAAGTTTTCCGATGTCGAGATCGACGAGGCGACATTGGCGTTTCAGTTCCGCCGCGAGATGGAAGCGGCGTTTGATCCTGCCGGTAGCTTGGTTTAGATTTTTATATTATTATCTATAGAGTCGTAAAATTTCATAAAAAGGTGGCGAGGCTGGAAGGTCCACTAAACGATTATCGGACGATGATACTGGATGGGAAATTGCGCTCCGACCCTGCCCAGGGCCTTGCCGTGGAAAAATTGCAAAGCCTGCATCACGCCCTTGCGGCTTACGAACCGGCGAGCGGCAAGCGCGGCTGGAAGGAGCGCTTCGGCCTTGGCCGCAGACGCGAAGAGCCGCCGCAGGGCCTGTACATGTTCGGTGGCGTCGGTCGCGGCAAGTCAATGCTGATGGATTTGTTTTTCCGCAGTGCTCCGGTCAAGAACAAACGGCGCGTTCACTTTCACGCCTTTATGCAACAGATTCACGCCCGCCTGAACGAATACCGTAAGTGGAAAGGCCGCGGTGATGACCCGATCCCGCCAATCGCCAAGCGCTTGGCCGAAGAGGCAACGTTGCTTTGCTTCGATGAATTTCAGGTTCACGATATTGCCGACGCGATGATTTTAAGCCGCCTGTTCGAAACCCTTTTCGAAGAAGGCGTGGTCGTCGTCGTAACGTCGAACAGGCCACCATCTGATCTTTATAAGGATGGCTTGCAACGGGCCTTGTTCGTTCCGTTTATCCACCTGTTGGAAGAAAAGCTCGATTTGCTGATGCTCGACGGGCTTGTTGATTATCGCCGCGAAACAATTCGCCAGGCTGGCGTTTATTTGAGTCCGCACAGCAAAGAGTCCGAACGGGCCTTGGGCCAGTTATTCGAACGGCTGACCAGCGAGGCCGAAGAATTGTCCGATCCGATTATTGTCAATGGTCGCGAACTGAACATTCCACTGGCCGCCGACGGAGTCGCCATGATCGGCTTTAACGACTTGTGTGGGGTGGCGCTGGGGCCGGGGGATTATCTGGCCGTGGCCGGGCGCTACCACACCCTGCTGCTTTACGACATTCCGACAATGGGGCCGGAAAACCGCAACGAGGCGAAGCGTTTCGTCACCCTGATCGACGCGCTTTATGAAAACGGCGTTAATCTGGTGTGTTCCGCCGCCGCGTCGCCTTCGGAACTTTATACGAAAGGTGACGGGGCTTTCGAGTTTGCGCGAACCGCTTCGCGGTTGATGGAGATGCAGTCGGAGGAATATCTGGGAAAAGCACAGCCGGCTTGAAGCGTTAGCCCTTGTGCAAAACGCAATCAGCAACTAAATCAGGGGCAAGAGACATCTTCAAATGGAGACCTTCGTTGACCGATACTGCCGTATTGCCAAATTCTGAAGAATCGAAAAAGATCGCATCAGGCCTTGACTTGAAGTCCGAGATCAACAGGCTGCGGCGTGAAAAGAATGCCATTATTCTGGCTCATTATTATCAGGATTATGAAATTCAGGATATTGCCGATTTTGTTGGCGATAGCCTGGATTTGTCGCGTAAAGCGGCGGAAACCGACGCCGACGTAATCGTTTTTTGCGGTGTGCGGTTCATGGCCGAAGTCGCCAAAATCGTCAACCCCGGTCGCACCGTTCTGTTGCCCGATGCCGCCGCCGGATGCTCGCTTGAAGATGCCTGCCAGCCGCAGGAATTTAAAGCCTGGCGCGACGCCCATCCGGATCATATCTCGCTTACCTATATTAATTGCTCGGCTGCGGTGAAGGCGCTTTCTGACATTATTGTCACCTCGTCGAACGCCGAAGCGATCATCAACCAGTTGCCGAAAGATCAGCCGATCTTGTTTGCTCCAGACCGTCACCTGGGTAATTTCCTGAATAAGAAAACCGGTCGCGAAATGGTGCTGTGGCCGGGAAGCTGCATCGTCCATGAGGAATTTTCCGAAGACTTGCTGCTGCAATTGAAGGCCGAACATAAGCAAGCCCGGGTCGTCGCTCACCCGGAATGTCCTGATACGATCATCGATCTGGCGGACTATGTCGGTTCGACCAAAGGGATTCTTAATTTCGTCGCCAACGATCCGGCGACAAGCTTTATTATTGCTACAGAGCCACACATCATCCACCAGATGCAAAAGAGCAATCCGGAAAAAACATTCATCGCCGCCCCGGGCGTCAGCGAAGCCCGCGACATCGGGGCCTGCCCATGCACCAACTGTCCCTACATGGCCATGAACACGATGGAAAAACTTTATCTGACGATGCTCAACAATGGTCCCCGCATCGAGATGAACGAAGATCTGCGCCTGCGCGCCCTGAAACCGATCGCGCGGATGCTTGAGATGTCACCCAAAACGCCGAGTGCCGCGTCGCAAGCGGCGCAGTAGCATCGTGTCGGCCCCAGACCAGCAAACCATCGACCGCTTGATCGACGCCTCCTTAAGCGAAGATGTCGGGGCCGGTGATCTAACGTCGGCGGCAATATTGGCCAAGGGGGCACGGCTTGAACTGGTGATGAGCACGCGTCAGGATATCATCGTCGCCGGGCTCGACATCGCCGTTCAGGTTTTCCTGCGGCTGGCCCCGGACGCTCATATCGCGTGTCTGCGCAAAGATGGTGACCGAGTGCCAAGCGGTGGCCAATTGATGACTCTGGAAGGCCCGGCACAGGGTCTCTTGAGCGCCGAACGCACGGCTCTGAACATTGTTCAAATGTTGTCGGGTATCGCCACCGAAACAGGTCGCTATGTCGATGCCATCGCCGGCACCGGGGCGGTTCTGCTTGATACCCGCAAGACAATCCCTGGATTGCGGGTGCTTTCGAAGTACGCGACCCGTATGGGTGGGGCGACTAATCATCGCATGGCCCTGGATGACGGGGTGTTGATCAAGGACAATCATATCGCCGCTGCCGGTTCCGTGGCCCAGGCCGTGAAACTGGCCCAAGATGCGGGCTTGCAGGACATCGAGGTGGAATGCGATAACCTCGAGCAGGTCGCTCAGGGGATTGCCGCCGGGGCCGCAAAAATTCTGCTTGATAACATGAGCAACGATGAGCTGCGCCAGGCGGTGGAAATGACCGGTGGGCGCATTGCGCTGGAAGCTTCCGGCGGCGTGAGCCTGGCGAGCATCCGGGCTATTGCGCAGACTGGGGTCGATTTTATTTCCGTCGGTCGGATCACCCAGTCAGCTGGGGCCGTCGATATCGGCCTCGATATCAAATCCTGACAAACCAAGTCATTATGAATCTTCGGTTTAGCGACAACACTTAGAGGTAGGTTCCGCTTGCCCTTGAGTGGAATTCACGTTACTAAAATTGATCATCGCGCCGCAAAATAAAACCTTGCGACGACACTTTGACAATGAGTTATAATAATTGAGGGGACGGATTGATGGCACGTAACAAGATTGCTCTTATCGGCGCTGGAAATATCGGTGGGACACTTGCTCATCTTGCCGGACTGAAAGAGCTTGGCGACATTGTCCTGTTCGACATTGTCGATGGCGTGCCTCAGGGTAAGGCGCTTGATCTGGCCCAGTCTTCCGCCATTGAAGGATTTGATTGTGCGATCAAGGGCGCGTCCAGTTACGCTGCCATCCGCGGAGCCGACGTGGTCATCGTTACCGCCGGCGTGCCGCGCAAACCCGGCATGAGCCGCGACGATCTACTGGGCATCAATACCTCCGTCATGGAATCCGTTGGCAAAGGCATTAAGGATAATTGCCCGAACGCATTTGTTATCTGCGTCACCAATCCGCTCGACGCCATGGTCTGGGTGCTGCGCGAGGCTTCCGGTCTGCCCCACAAGATGGTCGTCGGCATGGCTGGCGTACTCGACTCGGCGCGTTTCAGTTATTTCCTGGCGCAAGAATTCAATATTTCTATCGAAGATGTATCGACTTTCGTCCTCGGTGGTCACGGCGACACCATGGTGCCGCTGCCGCGCTATTCGACTGTCGGCGGCGTACCACTGCCTGATCTGGTCAAGATGAAATGGACGACCCAGAAACGCATTGATGAGATCGTTCAGCGTACCCGCGACGGTGGCGCAGAAATCGTCGGTCTGCTTAAAACCGGATCTGCATTTTATGCTCCGGCCAGCGCGGCCATCCAAATGGCGGAAGCTTTTCTTAAAGATAAAAAACGTGTGCTGCCGTGTGCTGCCTATCTGAGCGGCCAATACGGGGTAAAAGATTTGTACGTCGGCGTTCCTTGCGTGATTGGTGCCAAGGGAGTTGAGCGGATTGTCGAGATCAAACTCGACGCGCAAGAAAAAGCCGGCTTCAATAAATCCGTCCGAGCAGTCAAAGGACTGATAAAGGTCATTTTGGGCCTGAAGAGTAAAGCGTTGAAAAGGGAACCGACTATGAAAAAAGCAGTAGCGAAAAAGGCAGTAGCGAAAAAGGTAGTAGCGAAAAAAGCAGCACCTAAAAAAGCGGCAGTGAAAAAAGCTCCGGCCAAGAAAGCCGCAGTGAAAAAGGTCGCGCCGAAAAAGGCCGCAGTGAAAAAAGCCGCACCGAAAAAGACCGCAGTGAAAAAGGCCGCGCCGAAAAAGGCCGCGCCGAAAAAGGCCGCAGTGAAAAAGGCCGCGCCGAAAAAAGCTGCGGTTAAGAAGGCCGCGCCGAAAAAGGCCGCAGTGAAAAAAGCTGCGCCGAAAAAAGCTGCGGTTAAGAAGGCTGCGGTGAAAAAGGCTCCGGCCAAGAAAAAAGCAGCCGCGAAGAAATAACTAATCCGTAAGGCTACTGCCAGCAAGAATAAGTAATCTTGTTGATGGTTTGACGACTCATAAGACCCACAAAGCAAGGAAACTTAAAGGAATCCTATGAATATTCACGAATACCAGGCCAAGCAGTTGTTGGCTAAGTTCGGCGTTACTGTACCGCGTGGAGGTGTCGCTTACACACCGCCGGAAGCCGAAGCCGTTGCCGCTGATCTGGGGGGGCCTGTGTGGGTCGTCAAATCACAAATTCATGCCGGTGGCCGTGGTGCCGGTCACTTTGCCGACAATCCGGACGGCAAAGGCGGCGTCCGTGTCGTTAAATCCCTGGACGAGGTCAAGGACAGCGTCGGTGAAATGCTTGGTCATGTTCTCGTGACCAAGCAGACCGGTCCTGCCGGCAAAGAAGTCAAGCGGGTCTATATCGAAGAAGGTTGCGACATTGCCCGCGAACTCTATCTCTCGATGCTGATCGATCGTTCGACCTCCAGAGTTACCCTGATGGCATCGACCGAGGGCGGTATGGAGATCGAAGAAGTCGCCGAAGCGACGCCAGAGAAAATTCTTAAAGTCTCCGTCGATCCTGCGACCGGCATGTTGCCGTTCCACGCCCGTCAATTGGCCTTCGGTTTAGGCCTTGAGGGCAAACAGGTCGGCACGGCGACCAAGTTTATGCTGGCGCTTTATGATGCCTTCATCAAACTTGACGCTTCGATGATGGAAATCAACCCGTTGGTGGTCACCGGCGACGGCAACATTATCGCCTTGGATGCCAAGATGAATTTCGACGACAACGCACTGTTCCGCCACAAGGATATCGAAGAACTGCGTGACGAAGATGAAGAAGACCCCGCCGAACTGGAAGCCGCCCGCCACGAACTTAATTACATCAAGCTCGACGGCAACATCGGCTGCATGGTTAACGGAGCCGGTCTTGCCATGTCGACCATGGACATCATCAAGCTTTATGGCGGCGACCCGGCCAACTTCCTGGATGTCGGTGGCGGGGCGACCAAAGAGCGGGTTACCACTGCCTTTAAATTGATTTTGTCGGATCCCAACGTCGAAGGCATTCTCGTCAACATCTTTGGCGGTATCATGCGCTGCGATGTCATTGCCGAAGGCGTCGTCGCCGCCGCACGGGAGGTTAGTCTCAATGTGCCGCTGGTTGTCCGTCTTGAAGGCACCAATGTTGAATTGGGCAAAAAGATTTTAAGTGAGTCAGGTCTCGCTATTGTTTCTGCCGATGATCTGGCCGATGCGGCCGAAAAAATCGTCCAAGCCGTGAAGGAGGCTTAAGGGCCATGGCTGTACTCGTAGATTCCAACACAAAAGTTATTTGTCAGGGCTTCACTGGCGCACAGGGCACGTTTCATTCTGAACAGGCCATCGCCTACGGCACCCAGATGGTCGGCGGCGTCACTCCGGGAAAGGGTGGCACCACTCATCTGGATTTGCCGGTGTTCGACACCGTCGCCGATGCGGCGCGCATGACCGGAGCAACGGCTTCCGTCATCTACGTGCCGCCACCATTTGCCGGCGACGCCATTGTCGAGGCCATCGATGCCGGAATTCCGCTGGTTATTTGTATTACCGAAGGCATTCCCGTTCTTGATATGGTCAAAGTCAAAAGGGTGCTGGAAGGTTCATCAACGCGTTTGATCGGCCCCAATTGCCCTGGCATCATTACCCCCGGACAGTGCAAGATCGGCATCATGCCGGGGCACATTCACACCCGAGGCAAAGTCGGCATCGTCTCGCGTTCGGGCACCCTGACCTATGAAGCAGTGGCGCAAACCACTGCCGCGGGTCTCGGCCAATCGACCTGCATCGGCATCGGCGGCGACCCTATCAACGGCACGAACTTCGTCGATTGTCTGGAGTTGTTCCTGGCCGATCCGCAAACCGAAGCCATCGTCATGATCGGCGAAATCGGCGGTACGGCTGAAGAAGAAGCCGCCGACTTCATCAGGCAATCGAAAACCAAAAAACCGGTGGCCAGTTTCATCGCCGGGATGACGGCACCTCCGGGACGTCGTATGGGCCATGCCGGTGCGATCATATCGGGTGGCAAGGGAACGGCTGCGGACAAGATCGAGGCACTGAAAAGTGCCGGAATTCTGGTTGCCGATTCACCGGCGTCGATTGGCTCGACGATGGTCAAAGCCATCGGCGGGTGACGATCTAATCATCTAGTGGAGGGGAGGCGGGCCGACTCGAGGCCCGCCTGAAAGAGCACCATGGCTTCGCCTATCGATAGTTTTCTTACCGGCTCCAATGCAACGTATGTTGCCGAGCTTTATGCCCGTTTCCTTGAGAACCCGACACTAGTCGATCAGACCTGGGTGGATTTCTTCAGCGAGCTCGCCGACGACCTGAGCGACACCAAGAGCGACCTCGGCGGGGCCAGTTGGGCACCGTCGGAATCCGCTGTCATCGGCACCAACGGCGGCATCTATGCTGAAGAAATAGGGGCCTTGCGGGGTCACACCCCGGTGTCTCAAGATGGCGGCTCGACGGCCGAAATGATGGCTGGTGGCCTGCCGACCATGGCGCGTGGCCTTGAAGGCCGGGCCGAGGCCGGCAAGGTGCGTCAGGCGACTTTGGATTCAATCAGCGCCTTGATGATGATCCGCGTCTACCGGGTGCGGGGTCACCTGAACGCGAATTTTGATCCCCTGGGCCTAGAGGGCAAGGACCTTCATACCGAACTGGATCCGAAGACCTACGGTTTCCATGAAGAAGACATGGACCGGCCAATTTTTATCAATAATGTTCTCGGTCTGGAGACGGCGACGCCACGGGAAATTCTCAAAATACTCCAACAGACCTACTGCGGTTCCATCGGCGTCGAATTCATGCATATTCAGGAGCCAGAGGAACGCGCCTGGATTCAGCGGCGCATCGAAGGCGCGCGCAATCACACAGAATTTACCTTCAAGGGCAAGCGCTTCATCTATCAACGGCTTGTCGAAGCCGAAGGGTTCGAGCAGTTTCTCGACAAGAAATACACCGGCACCAAGCGCTTCGGTCTGGACGGCGGCGAAAGCCTGATCGCCGGACTGGAACAAATCATCAAGCGCAGTGGCCAGTTGGGCGTCAAGGAAGTGGTGCTCGGCATGCCCCACCGTGGCCGCCTGAACGTCTTGGCTTCAATCATGAACAAGCCGTACCTTGCGATGTTCGCCGAATTCATGGGTCTGGCCTCGAAGCCTGAGGACATCATGGGCTCGGGCGATGTTAAATATCATCTGGGAACGTCGGCCGATCGCATCTTTGACGGCACGACGGTTCACTTGTCGTTGACCGCCAACCCATCGCATTTGGAAGCCGTTAATACTGTCGTTCTCGGCAAGGTCCGCGCCAAGCAGGCGCAGATCGGTGACGAAGACCGCAAGGTCATCATGGGTCTTTTGATGCATGGAGACGCGGCTTTCGCGGGTCAAGGGCTGGTCCCGGAAACTTTGGATTTATCGCAGTTGAAGGGCTATCGCACCGGCGGCACCGTTCATTTTATCGTTAACAACCAGATCGGTTTCACCACGGCACCGTCCAAGTCGCGCTCTTCACCCTATCCATCGGACATCGCCAAGGGCATTCAGGCACCGATTTTCCATGTTAACGGCGACGATCCGGAAGCCGTTGTTCACATCGCCCGCATTGCCGCAGAATTCCGTCACGAGTTCAACCGCGACGTCGTCATCGATATGTTCTGTTATCGCCGCCACGGTCATAACGAGGGTGACGAACCGATGTTCACCCAGCCGATTATGTACAAGGCGATCAAAAAGCACCCGACGACCCGTGATATCTACGCCAGGCAACTGGAAGGGGAAGGCGTGCTTGGTGAAGGCGAAGCCCAGCAAATTATGCAGACCTTCGACAGCGATCTGGAAAAGGAATTCGCAGCCGCAAGTACCTATAAGCCCAACAAGGCCGATTGGCTTGAGGGCAAATGGAAAGGTCTTGTCCAGTTAAACGGCGAGGAAGAACTGCTCGACGACGATACATCCGTATCCATGGACTTGCTCAAAGAGGTTGGTCTGTCGATTTCCAGAATTCCCGACAATATCGAACTCAACAAAAAAATCGTCCGCCAGCTTGATGCCAAGCGCAAGATGATCGAAGACGGCAGAGGCATCGATTGGGCGATGGGCGAGGCACTGGCTTTCGGCACTTTGCTTGTTGAGGGTACGGGCGTCAGGCTTTCGGGTCAGGATTCCGGACGCGGCACGTTCTCGCACAGGCATTGTGTGTTGGTCGATCAGAACAACGAAAATCGCTATTTCCCGTTAAGTGAAATCCGCGAGGAGCAGGCCCAGTTCGAAGTAATGGACAGCCCGCTTTCGGAAGCCGGTGTGCTTGGTTTCGAATATGGTTATTCTCTCGCCGACCCGCAGACTTTGGTGTTGTGGGAAGCCCAGTTCGGCGATTTTGCCAACGGCGCACAGGTCATTATCGATCAGTTTATCGCATCTGGTGAGTCTAAGTGGTTGCGTATGTCTGCGGTCTGCATGTTGCTGCCGCACGGTTTTGAAGGCCAGGGGCCGGAACATTCATCGGCCCGCCTCGAGCGTTATCTGCAACTCTGCGCCGAAGACAACATGCAGGTCGTCAACATCACCACCCCGGCCAATTACTTCCATGTACTGCGTCGGCAGATGCGGCGCAATTTCCGCAAACCGATGATTGTGATGTCACCGAAGTCGCTGCTGCGCCATAAACAGGTGATTTCCAACTTGGGGGAAATGGGTCCGGCTACCCGTTTCCGCCGGATTTTGCCCGAATCCGATAATTTGGTCCTGGACAAGAACATCCGCCGAGTCTTGGTGTGTTCCGGCAAGGTCTACTATGACCTGTTGCAGGCTAGGCGCGACGCCGCCATCGACGACGTTGCCATTATTCGTGTCGAGCAAATTTACCCGTGGCCGCGCAAGTCGCTTTTCCAGCAGCTCAACCGCTATCCCAACGCTGAAATCATCTGGGTTCAGGAAGAGCCCGCCAACATGGGGGCCTGGTTCTTCGTCTATCCGCGGCTTCTTGCCATGTTTGACAAGTTCGGCGGCAAAAACAAACGCCCAACCTATATCGGCCGGACGGCGGCGGCGTCGCCAGCGACCGGCTTTGCAAAAGTCCATAAACAAGAACAGGACGAAATTATTGAACGTGCCCTGCATGTGGCGATTGAAGACTTGCCGCAGCCGTTTACATATAAAGACTTTTAATTTTTATTATTTGACCTTACTCAGAAATCGAGGATGACATGGCGACGGAAATAAAAGTACCGACACTGGGAGAATCAGTGACCGAGGCGACAGTCGCCAAGTGGATGAAATCCGTTGGCGACGCGGTCGGCCTTGATGAGCCGCTGGTCGAACTTGAAACCGACAAGGTGACGCTCGAAGTCAACGCACCGAAGGCAGGAATCTTAAGTGCTATTAACGCCGAAGAAGGTGCCGAAGTCGAAGTCGGCGCTTTGTTGGGGATGCTGGAAGAAGGCGCTGGCGCAGCGGCAGCAAAACCGGCCGCCAAAGCCGAGCCGGCCTCCGCTCCTGCTCCTGCGCCATCTGCTCCGGCACCGGCTGTTGCACCTGCCCCTGCTGTTGCCGCAGATGCGACATTGTCGCCGGCGGTTCGTAAGCTGGTCGAAGAAAATAAACTGGACGCAGCCTCTATCCCCGCCACCGGCAAGGACGGTCGCCTGGTCAAGGGTGATGTGCTGGCCTTTATCGAAGGCGGCGGCGCGGCTTCTGCTCCCGTTGCTGCGGCCCCGGCACCTGCTGCTGCGGCTCCTGCCGCAGCCAGCTATCCGTCCCGGCCTGCCGGTCCGCGCGAGGAAAAAGTTCGCATGACGCGATTGCGCAAAATGGTCGCGACACGCCTGAAAGAAGCGCAGAACACGGCGGCCATGCTGACCACATTCAATGAAGTTGATATGACCGAAGTGATGGCGCTTCGGGCAAAGTACAAAGATATCTTCGAGAAGAAACACGGCGTTAAAGTCGGTTTCATGTCGATATTCGCCAAGGCATGTGTCGTTGCCTTGCGCGAGTTTCCAGGGGTCAACGCGGAAATCAGCGGTGATGAGATAATCTATAAAAACTACTACGACATCGGCGTCGCCGTCGGTTCGCCGCAAGGGCTTGTGGTGCCGGTGCTGCGCGATGTCGACGCGTCAAGCTTTGCCGAAATCGAGGCGCAGATTGGCGACTTCGGTCGCCGGGCGCGGGATGGCAAGCTGACCATGGACGAGATGCAGGGTGGCTCTTTCACCGTCACCAACGGCGGTATTTTTGGCTCCTTGCTATCGACGCCAATCCTCAACCCGCCGCAATCGGGTATTCTCGGCATGCACAAAATCCAGCAACGGCCCATGGTCATGGCCGACGGCTCGATTGCCGCCCGACCGATGATGTATCTGGCACTGTCCTACGATCACCGTATCGTTGATGGCCGCGAAGCCGTGCAGTTCCTGGTCCGCGTTAAGGATTGCATCGAAGACCCGCAGCGCATCATGCTGGATACATAAAAGGATTAAATAATGAGCGAGCCATATGACGTCATTATTGTTGGTGGTGGACCCGGCGGCTATGTCTGCGCCATCCGCGCCGCTCAACTGGGCCTGAAAGTCGCCTGCGTCGAGAAACGCGGCACCCTTGGCGGCACCTGCCTTAATGTCGGCTGTATCCCGTCGAAGGCACTGTTGCAGTCGTCCCATCATTTTGAAGCGGCGAACGAAGAATTTGCCGCGCACGGCGTTAACACCGGCAAAGTCACCCTCGACCTTAAAACCATGCTCGGACGCAAGGACAAGGTCGTCGATGACCTGACCAAGGGGATCGAATTTTTACTTAAGAAGAACAAGGTCGATTACATCATCGGTACCGGCACCATTACGGCTGCCGACACGGTTGAAGTGAGCCCGGAAAAAGGCAAGAAGCAGACCTTAAAAACAGAAAACATCGTCATCGCCACCGGCTCTGATGTCGCCCCCTTAGGCGGCGTCACCATTGATGAGAAACAGATCGTCAGCTCGACCGGAGCGCTGGCCCTTTCCAAGGTACCGAAGTCCATGGTCGTCGTCGGTGGTGGGGTGATCGGCCTTGAACTGGGTTCCGTCTGGCGTCGCCTGGGTGCGGAAGTCACGGTCATTGAATTTTTGGATGACATCCTGCCCGGCATGGACGCCGAGGTGGTCAAGCAGATGACTCGGACGCTGAAAAAACAGGGTATGAAATTCAAGCTGAAAGCCAAGGTAACGGCGGCCAAAGCATCGAAAGCCGGGGTCACTCTCAGCGTCGAGCCACGCGATGGCGGAGCCGTCGAAACCATTAAGGCGGACGTCGTGCTGGTTGCCATCGGGCGCCGGCCCTATAGCGATGGCCTGGGCTTGAAAGAGCTCGGCGTCGCCATGGATGGACGCGGCTTTATCATCACGGACCATGATTTGCAGACCAATGTGGCGGGAATCTTTGCCATCGGTGACGTCATTGGCGGTGCCATGTTGGCCCATAAGGCAGAAGAAGAAGGTGTCGCCGTCGCTGAAACCCTGGCCGGTCAATCCGGACACGTTAATTACGATGCCATTCCGGGGGTCGTATACACTTGGCCGGAAGTCGCGACATTAGGCAAAACCGAAGAGGCCCTTAAAGAGGCGGGCGTCGCCTACACAGTCGGCAAGTTCCCCTTTAGCGCCAATTCGCGGGCCCGTGCCAACGCCGACAGCGAAGGCTTCGTCAAGATTTTGGCCGACGCAAAAACAGATCGGGTTCTCGGTGTTCATATTGTCGGCCCGGCGGCCGGGGACTTGATTGCAGAGGCGGTCGCGGTGATGGAATTCGGCGGTTCGGCGGAAGATATCGCACGCACCTGCCACGCCCATCCGGGACTTTCCGAGGCGCTTAAAGAGGCGGCCCTTGCGGTCGGTGGCCGGGCCATCCATATCTAAGGGGTAAGCTTTACCTTTTTATTGGAAGGCATCCCCGATGTTTGAACTTTTATCCGGTAGTGAGGGCAAGATCGTCGGTATTCACGCCAGCGGTCGGCTTCACGATTCCGATTACAAGTCTTTCATGCCGAAAATCGAGCAACGGATTGACGAATATGGTAAAATCAGGTTGTTGGTCGATATGGAAGGCTTCGCCGGTTGGGACTTGTACGCGGCGTGGGACGATTTCACCTTCGGCATGACCCACTGGCATCATTTCGAGAAAATGGCCTTGGTCGGCGATGCGACCTGGGAAAGACTGGCGGCCAAGGCGAGTGGCATGTTGATGCGAGGCGAGGTGCGTTACTTCGATTTAAGCGATCGCGATGCGGCCTGGGAATGGATTAAGGAATAACGCTCGACGTGTTGATAACGGCCTCTCCCTTACGCCTGACGGTGATTTTGTGTTTGGCCGAAATCGTTGGCATGACCGGGTTTTCGGTGTTTCCCGCCTTGTTGCCCGGTTTTATAAATGAGTGGGCCTTAAGCAACACCCAGGCGGGCTGGATCAACGGCGTCCTTTATGGCGGCTATCTGGTGGCGGTGCCGGTTCTGGTCAGCCTGACCGACAGGTTGCCTGCGAAACGCATTTATTTCCTGTCCATGGCATTAAGCGGCTTGGCCTGTCTTGGCTTCGCCCTGTTTGCCGAGGGACTGTGGAGCGGGTTACTTTTTCGCGCCCTGATCGGGATCGGCTTGGCTGGCACCTATATGCCCGGTTTGAGAATCTTGAGCGATCATGTCGAAGGCCCGATCCAGAGCCGTGCTATCGCATTCTATACGGCGAGTTTCAGCATCGGCGCGGCACTGTCGTTCCTGATGGCCGGGGAAATTTCGTCAAACTACGATTGGCAGTTGGCGGCGGCAGTATCGGCGGGCGGCCCCTTGCTGGCGATGATGATGGTCTCGCCGGTGCTGCCACGGGAATTGCCGCAAGACCATGTCGAGCCCGATACACATCTGCTCGATTTCAGGCCGGTGCTGAAATGCCGTGCGGCGATGGGCTACGTGCTGGCCTACACGGCGCATAATTTTGAGCTGTTTAATTTACGCTCGTGGATGGTCGCTTATCTAGTCTTCGCGCAAGGCCTGGTAGAGCCGGGATATGAAATGTGGAGCGCCACTGCGGCGGCGACTTTCGTTACCTTGCTGGGCTTGCCTTCCAGCGTTATTGGTAACGAGCTGTCAAATCGTTTCGGTCGCCAGCGGGTGATTACCATCATCATGTTATCGTCCGCTGTGCTTTCCACCGTTATCGGCTTTCTCGCGGGCAACGTTCCTTACTGGCTGATTATCGGCTTTTTTATCGTCTACGGCATTACCGTTACGGCAGACTCGGCGTCGATAACGTCGGGGGTCGTCGCCGCCGCCCCCAAGGGTTACCGGGGGGCGACCATGGCGGTCCATTCGTGCATCGGTTTTTCCGGCGCATTCCTGGGCCCCCTGGTCTTTGGGGTGATGCTTGACGTTGGTCCCGGCATATCCGTGCCGCCCTGGGGGCTGGCTTTCGTCGTTACCGGGTTGGCTGTGGCCATGGGGCCACTGGCGTTAAGGCTGTTTCGGGCTGATCCTGACCGGCGTTGATGGTCGGGACCAGCCCTGAAAAGCTACTTCTTGGCCCACACGTCGCCGGCAACCCCGGTTAGGGCCGCCTTGATGGTGTTGGGGCTGTCCATGATGTTCATGAAGCTGTTATCGCCCATCATCGCCAGGTCGGGAAAGCTGATGGCGATGCGGAAACGCGCCGACAAGGCATAGACCCTGTTGCCGGTAACCAGCATCTCGTAGGGCAAATGGGCGGAAGAGCGGATGTCCTTGAAGTCGATCTCACTCATCAGGAATTTATCGTCCTGCTGGTCGCCGGCACCTTTGGCACCGTTCATGGCGACACCGAAAAGAACCTCGTCCTTGCCCGGAATATCGATGCGATAGACCTTGGTAATGCCGCTGACGCCCTTGGCCAAGCCTGCTTCAACGGCGGCAACCGCATCGGCATGGTTAAGAAAGCGCGACAGGTAATGAGGGTCGGTAAAGTATTCCATACCGAACATGTAGTGGTAATCGCGAAGCGAGCGGTCGCTCATGCCACCGCTCATGCCGTATTCTTCGGCCTTCCCAAGCGCCCCTTCAAGAGCCTTGGCCGCGAAGCCCAGGTTGCCGTCCATACGGTAAGCACCGGCCATGTAATATGGGTTGGTATAAGAGACCTGAATTTCGCCACCCTGATTGGTGATTGCGACCCGCTGGGCAGCGCCGAAGCCGCCCCGTTCGGACTTGGCGGCAGCTTTTTTCATTTCGTCGTTGGTGACAACAAGAATGGTGGCGGTCGGATACGGGCTGTGGGTGCCGACAATTTCCAGCCCGGCAGCCTGTAACTTGGCACTGACTTCGGCGACACTCGCGGCCATCGTGCCGGCCCCTTTTGAGGCCAAAACGAAGGGCTTGTATTTATCTTTCGACGCGGCGGATGCGTCGGCAAAATTGAAACTGATGGCGACCATGACCAGCAGGGCCGCTTGCATAATTCTCTTCATTGGACGTCCTCCCCTTACTTTATAAGATGCTAAAGTATAGGTGGCTGGCGTCGAAAAACAGGTAGTATTATAAGCACACAGTTAAAGGCTTTGATTTCAATACTCTAGCGTCAGAAACGTTTCCTGGCGCGTGGGTGGGCTTGCCTGTAGACGGCATTTAAGTGGCCGGAGTCGACATCCGTGTAGCGCTGGGTTGTCGATAATGAGGCATGGCCGAGAAGTTCCTGGATGGTCCGCAGATCGCCGCCGCCACTCAAAAGATGGGTCGCGAAGCTGTGGCGCAGAGCGTGCGGTGTGGCCGTTTCAGGCAGGCCCAGATAATGCCGAAGGTTACGCACTTGTTTCTGGAATACCCCGGCATTCAAGCGCTTGCCGCGGGCCCCGACGAATAGCGGGCCGTCGGCGCTTAAAGTATAGGGGCAGGCCTCTATATAGGTATCGACAGCCTCGACGACGACGCCAAGCAGGGGCACGACTCGCTGCTTGTTGCCTTTGCCGGTGATGATCATCGCCTCGCCTTTCGGCGCTTCGTGGCGGTTCAGTTCCAGGGCTTCGGAAATACGCAAGCCACAGCCGTAAAGCAGGGTCATCAGGGCAACGTCGCGTTTGCCGATCCACGGCTCCAGCGCCAACTCGTCAATCGCCGTGACGGCCTCAAGGGCATCTTCCTCGCTCAATGCCTTGGGCACCGATTTGGGGATTTTCGGAGTGCGAACACCCCCGATGGCGGCGTTATGGGCAAGCCCGCGGCGCTCAAGAAACCTGAAAAAATTACGCACCGTCGATAGTCCCCGCGCCATTGAGGAGCGGGAAAGTCCGTCGCTTGAGCGGCGCGCCAGAAAACTTCTGAAATCCGTGGTTTTCAGTTTTCCCAGATCAGAAAGGCCAGCGGGGAATCCCAGGTGGTTGTTGAGGAAGGACAGAAAAACACCAAGATCCCGCTCGTAGGCATCGAGGGTATGACGCGAACAGCGTCTCTCGTGGGTCAGCCAGTCGCGCCAGCTTGCCATGGCCGCAAGGAGACCCGGCTCGGCGTTAAGAGGATTCAGTCCTTTGTCGCCAGACATTTATCCATACACCGTTCCAGAACCCGGGCCAGAAAGCCAATCAGCTCTGTCCCCTGGCCGGGGTAAAAAGCACTGCCCCTGGAACCCAGGGCGATAAGGCCTGTTGGTGTCCGATGTCCGGGCCTGATCCTGGCCAGCGCGGCAGAATGGACCAATCCCGCCCCTTCACCGAAAAGCTCGCCATCGTCGTCGACATCGCGCATCAGGACAACATCCTGATCGGGGCCCAGATGGCGGTCGACATCGCCCGGAAGGAACCGATTGACGCCAGTCGACATAAGCACGGTGCCCGGCGCGTTGGCCGGTTCGAAACCGACTGTGACAACATCGATATCGAGCAGCAAGGGGAAGTCCTCGGAAATGACTCTGACCAGTTGGTCGAAGTTGCTCGCCGATAACAGGGCCAGCACGGCCGTATGGGTGCGGGTCTGTATGGACATGTTGGTGCGGCTGGTTTCGATGACATCCTGGGCGCAGTCACGCAGATTGTCGATTTCGCCACGTAATTGCTCAAGCATGAATTGCTGCATGTCGGCGACGCTATCCCCGCTCCAGCGTGCCGGTGCCATCATGGTTTTTAAAATATCAGGATTGCGGGCCAGGTAGTCCGGGTTTTCGGCCAGAAATTCACCGATCTGCTCTTCACTTAGGTTGCCACCGTTGCCGCTGATGGCATCATTATTGAGTCCACTCATCTTCAGGTGTTCCTGTCATCTACCAGATTCGCGTAAAGTGTACTCCATGGACGAGTCTCCTGCAAAACACTGTCATCTTCCTGGGCAACATATCGCGGTGCTTCTGGCGCTACCCTTGCCTGCGGCGTACGACTACCGGGTCCCGGAGGGCATGATCCTGGGCGATGGTGATTTCGTCCGGGTGCCGCTGGGGCGACGCGAAGTAAACGGCGTGGTTTGGCGGCAAGGCAGTCATACTGTTGCTGAAAACAAGATCAGGGATGTTCTGACAAAGCTTGCAACGCCGCCGATGACGGCGGATTCCAGACGTTTTATCGACTGGGTCGCGGCTTATACCGTATCGCCACCCGGGGCCGTCTTGAAAATGGCGATGAGCGTGCCAGCGGCTTTGGAGCCGCCCAAACCGCAGCTTGCATACGGGCTCAACCCGTCGCCGCCGGAATTCAAAGCAACCCCGGCGCGCAGGCGGGTGATCGATGTCCTGAAGGACGGCCAGCCGCCAAGGCCGGGGCTGGAACTGGCCCGCGAGGCGGCGGTCGGCACCTCCGTCGTCAGTGGTTTGGCCAAAATCGGTGTGCTGCTTTGCCTTGAGACTTTGCCAAGGGACGATACCGCCAGGCCGGACGGTGCGCATCCCGGCCCTGAGCTGTCGTCAGATCAGGCCAGTAGCGGGGCGATTCTGGCAGGCGATGTTAGCAAAGGCGGATTCGCTGCCTCTTTACTTGATGGCGTACCGGGGGCGGGCAAGACGGAGGTGTACTTTCAGGCCGTCGCCGAAGCCCTGAAGCAAGGCCGTCAGGTCTTGGTTCTGTTGCCGGAAATCGCGCTCAGCGCCCAGTGGCTGGAGCGCTTCGAGCGCCGCTTCGGCGCACCGCCCGCCCTGTGGCATTCGGACCTGACCCCGGCTCGCAGACGCGACACCTGGCGGGCCGTCAGTGAAGGCCGGGCAGGCGTCGTCGTCGGAGCCCGTTCGGCACTTTTCCTGCCGTTTAAGGACTTGGCCCTGATAGTTGTCGATGAAGAACACGAAGGAGCCTTCAAACAGGAAGAGGGCGTCATATACAATGCCCGCGACATGGCCGTGGTGCGGGCAAACCTCGCCGATATTCCGATTGTCCTGGCATCGGCGACGCCGTCATTGGAATCCGTAGTCAATGCGGGGGCCGGGCGTTACCGGCTGTTGCACTTGCCGGAACGCCACGGCGGTGCTGAGCTACCGGAAGTCTCGCTGATTGACATGCGCGCCGAAGCGCCTTCCGGCGGGCATTGGATTTCTCCCAGGCTGGTCGATCAGTTGAAGCAAACCTTCGCCGCTGGCGAGCAGGCGATGTTGTTCCTTAACCGGCGGGGCTATGCGCCGCTGACCCTGTGTCGAACGTGCGGCCATCGTTTCGCCTGCCCCAATTGCACCGCCTGGCTGGTCACCCACCGTCGGGGCGCGGGAAGATTGCAATGTCATCATTGCGGCTACGCAACGCCGATGCCGGAAAAATGCCCGGCCTGTGAAAAGCAGACCTTGGCCGCCTGCGGTCCCGGCGTCGAGCGTCTGGCCGAAGAAGTGGCGGAATTATTCCCCAATATTCGCACCGATATCGCCGCCAGCGATTCCCTTGTCGGGCCACAGGCGGCGGCGGAACTGGTGGCCCGTATTGAAGCCCATGACGTCGACCTGATCATCGGCACCCAGATTGTCGCCAAGGGCTATCATTTCCCGCTTTTGACCCTGGTTGGGGTGGTCGATGCGGACTTGGGGCTTTCGGGCGGCGATTTGCGCGCGGCTGAGCGAACCTATCAGTTGCTCTATCAGGTTGCCGGACGGGCCGGTCGAGCCGACAGGCCGGGCCGGGTGATGCTGCAAACCTATATGCCCGATCATCCGGTCATGCAGGCGCTGCTTTCGGGTGCGCGTCAGCGGTTTATTGAAACCGAGACCGCAGCCCGTAAAGAATCCGACATGCCGCCGTTCTCAAGGCTTGCGGCGGTCATCGTTTCGGGACCCGTTGAGGCGGAAGTCGACAGGGTGGCGGCACTGCTGGGCCGTAAGGCACCTAACTATAAAGACGTTATGATTTTGGGTCCGGCGACGGCGGCCTTGGCCAAGATTCGCGGTCGTCATCGTCGACGTTTCCTTATCAAGGCGGCCAAACAGGTCGATATTCAGGGCTTGATTTCAGACTGGATGGCGACAGTGCCTACGGGCGGGAAAGTCCGCATTGCAGTGGATATCGACCCATACAGTTTCTTATGAGCCAAATTTTCTTTTTTAATTCACGGCTTGCTAATATGCAGGTGGCCGGTTTTCTTATGTATTCCGCCATTTTTTTACCGATATTGCATGATTATGAGTCAACTTGCATGGCCAAGATGAGTATGATAGATAACAGACAAATATCGGGGCGTTTGCGAGCTTATATTCAGCTTTGAAACGCCTGTTTTGATGAACTATAGATTTTCTGACTTAAGGGATCTCCCACTTGTCATCGGATAAATCAGGCGCCAGCGGGCTGGCCGGGCGTTATGCTTCTGCCCTTTTCGACTTGGCTGTAGCCGACAAGCAGCTTGATGCTGTGACCGGCAACCTTGAGCAATTAAGCGCCATGATCGGCGAAAGCGAAGACTTGCGCAGGCTTTTGGGCTCGCCGGTTATTTCACGTGACGATCAAAACAAGGCGATGTCGGCACTTGCCGAAAAGGCCGGTTTTGGTGAATTGACACGGAATTTTATCGCTGTTGTCTCGGCTAACCGCCGTCTTTTCGTTCTGCCGGCAATGATTAGCGCCTTTCGGGAAATTTTAAGTGCCCATCGGGGCGAAGCGACAGCCGAAGTCGTCTCGGCCTCTGAACTTTCAGACACACAAGTTAAAGCCCTTGGCACCCAGCTGAAAAAAGCGCTCGGCTCCAAGGTCACCATAGACACTTCTGTTGATCCCGAACTGCTTGGCGGCCTTGTCGTCAAGGTTGGTTCGCGTATGATTGACAGTTCACTTCGTACCAAGCTGCAACAGTTGCGGTTAGCCATGATAGGGGTTGGATAATGGACATCCGGGCGGCGGAAATTTCCGCTATTCTCAAGGATCAGATCAGCAATTTTGGAACCGAGGCGGAAGTCGCCGAAGTCGGACAGGTTCTTTCGGTCGGTGACGGTATCGCCCGCGCATACGGGTTGGACAACGTTCAGGCCGGTGAAATGGTTGAATTTCCGGGCGGCATCAAAGGGATGGCGTTGAACCTGGAATCGGACAATGTCGGTATCGTTATTTTCGGCGATGACCGTTCGATCAAGGAAGGCGACACGGTTAAACGAACCGGCGCTATTGTTGATGCCCCCGTCGGCATGGGTCTGCTTGGCCGTGTCGTTGATGGCCTTGGCAACCCGATTGACGGCAAAGGCCCGATTAAAGACGCCAAGCGCATGCGCGTCGAAGTCAAAGCGCCGGGCATTATCCCGCGTAAATCGGTGCATGAGCCGATGCAGACTGGCCTTAAGGCCATCGATTGTCTGATCCCCATTGGCCGTGGCCAACGTGAATTGATCATTGGCGATCGCCAAACCGGCAAGACGGCTATTATTCTCGATACCATTATCAACCAGAAGGTCACCAACGACGCGGCCAAGACTGACGGTGACAAACTATTCTGTATCTATGTCGCCATTGGCCAAAAACGTTCGACCGTCGCCCAGATCGTTAAGACTCTGGAAGAAAACGGGGCGATGGAATATACCATCGTCGTCGCCGCTACGGCCTCCGAACCCGCACCGCTTCAGTTCCTGGCACCTTACACCGGCTGCACCATGGGTGAATTCTTCCGCGATAATGGCATGCACGCGGTTATCTGTTACGACGATCTGTCAAAACAGGCCGTCGCTTACCGCCAGATGTCGCTGCTGCTTCGTCGCCCACCGGGCCGAGAAGCTTTCCCGGGCGATGTTTTCTATCTTCACTCGCGTTTGCTTGAACGCGCCGCCAAGATGAACGAAGACAACGGTTCGGGTTCTTTGACGGCGCTGCCTGTCATCGAAACCCAGGCGTCCGACGTTTCTGCCTATATCCCGACCAACGTGATTTCCATCACCGATGGTCAGATCTTCTTGGAAACCGAATTGTTCTATCAGGGCATTCGCCCGGCTGTGAACGTTGGTATTTCGGTATCTCGTGTTGGTTCGGCAGCCCAGATCAAGGCGATGAAGAAGGTCTCCGGCTCGATCAAGCTGGAATTGGCGCAATACCGCGAAATGGCGGCGTTTGCCCAGTTTGCCTCCGATCTTGATGCCTCGACCCAGCGCTTGCTGGCGCGCGGTGCGCGGTTGACGGAAGTTCTCAAGCAAGGCCAGTTCAAACCCTACCCGGTTGAAGATCAGGTCGTCGCCATTTTTGCCGGTGTGAACGGCTATCTTGATGGTATCGCGACGACCGACGTCACCCGCTACGAGCAATCGTTGATGGATGATGTGCGCGCCAACGGCGGCGACATTCTTCAATCGATCCGCGAGACCAGGGATCTGACGAAAGAAACCGAGGCCGCGCTCAGGGAATTCCTTGGAAAATTCACCAAGGCTTTTGCTTAAACTCCGGATTGGACGCACAGTCTTATGGCTAATCTGAAAGACCTGAGAATCCGGATCACCAGCGTCAAGTCGACGCGGAAGATCACATCTGCCATGAAAATGGTGGCGGCTTCGAAGCTCAAGCGGGCCCAGGGCGCGGCTGAACAAGGCCGGCCTTACGCCGAACGCATGGAGCGCATGCTGGGGGAATTGACCTCGAGCCTGGCAACCATGGACGGCGCGCCGAAATTGCTTTCCGGTAGTGGCGGCGATGAGACCCACTTGATTGTCGCGATCACCGCCGACCGTGGTTTGTGTGGCGGCTTTAACGGCTCAATCATCCGCGAAGCCCGCCGCCGGGTCCGTGATTTGCAGTCCGAAGGCAAGAAGGTCAAGCTGCTATGCCTTGGCCGCAAGGGCCGTGATGGCTTGAACCGGGATTTCCCGAACGACATCATTCAAACCCTGGAAGGCCTGACCAAGACCGGTGTTCATTACCCGGAAGTCCGTGATGTCGCCAACGGTCTGGTTGAGCGCTTCGATGGGCAGGAATTTGATGTCTGCACGATTATCTACAACCGTTTCGTTTCGGCGATGACGCAGGAAGTCACTGTTCAGCAAGTTATTCCGTTCCCTGTTCCCGAAGTGTCTGGGGAAGCCGACGCGGCTGATAAATCGCAAGCGGGCCAAAAGGCCATGTATTTGATGGAGCCTTCGGAAGAAGAAATCCTTGATGAGCTGCTACCGCGTAACCTGGCGGTGCAATTGTTCAGAGCGCTGCTGGAAAGTAATGCTTCGGAGCACGGTGCCAGAATGAGCGCCATGGACAACGCGACCAGGAACGCCGGCGATATGCTCGATGGCCTTACCATGACCTACAACCGTACCCGTCAGGCCGTTATTACCAGCGAACTGATTGAAATCATCTCCGGTGCCGAGGCCCTTTAAGGCCGCGCCGGTCCAAAGTTTAAGAAGGCATTTTTAGGAGCCTGAGCTATGAGTAAGAAAAGTGTTGGAACCATTACCCAGGTCACGGGTGCCGTCGTCGATGTTCATTTTGATGGCGAACTGCCGAATATTCTGAATGCGCTTGAAACCGATAACGGCGGTAACCGCCTGGTTCTTGAAGTCGCTCAGCATCTCGGTGAATCGACGGTCCGGACCATCGCCATGGACACCACGGACGGTCTGGTCCGCGGCCATAAAGTGAGCGATACGGGCGAGCCGATTTCGGTTCCCGTCGGCCCTGAAACACTGGGTCGTATTGTCAACGTGATCGGCGAACCGGTCGATGAACGCGGTCCGATTAATGCCAAAATGCGTTATCCCATTCACAGGTCGGCCCCGGAATTCATCGAGCAATCGACGGAAACGGAAATTCTTGTGACCGGTATTAAGGTCGTCGATCTGCTGGCTCCGTACGTGAAGGGCGGCAAGATTGGCCTGTTCGGCGGTGCCGGTGTTGGCAAGACGGTTTTGATTATGGAGCTGATCAACAACATCGCCAAAGGTCACGGCGGTTATTCGGTGTTTGCCGGCGTTGGCGAGCGGACCCGTGAAGGTAACGACCTTTACCACGAAATGATCGAATCCGGCGTTATCGACCTCGAAGGCGATAAATCCAAGGCGGCCCTGGTTTATGGCCAGATGAACGAGCCTCCGGGAGCGCGCGCCCGGGTTGCCCTGTCCGGCCTTTCCATGGCCGAATACTTCCGCGATGAAGAAGGCCAGGACGTGCTGTTCTTCATGGACAACATTTTCCGCTTCACCCAGGCCGGCTCGGAAGTTTCGGCGCTGCTCGGTCGTATTCCATCGGCCGTTGGTTATCAGCCGACGCTGGCCACCGACATGGGCACCTTGCAGGAACGCATCACCTCGACCAATAAGGGTTCGATTACCTCGGTGCAGGCTATTTATGTGCCGGCCGATGATTTGACCGATCCGGCACCTGCGACATCGTTTGCCCACTTGGATGCGACCACGGTGCTAAGCCGTCAGATCGCCGAGCTTGGCATCTATCCGGCTGTTGATCCGCTCGACTCGACATCGCGCATTCTCGAACCGCGGATCATTGGCGACGAGCACTACAACACGGCCCGTGAAGTTCAGCGTATTCTGCAGACTTACAAGTCACTTCAGGACATCATCGCCATTCTTGGCATGGACGAGCTTTCCGAAGATGACAAACTGACCGTCGCCCGGGCCCGTAAGATTCAGCGCTTCCTCAGCCAGCCGTTCCATGTCGCCGAGGTCTTCACCGGCACGCCCGGCGTATTCGTCGCCCTGGAAGACACCATCAAGGGCTTCAAAGGTATTGTCGATGGGCAATACGATCACTTGCCCGAAGCGGCTTTCTACATGGTCTCGACCATCGAAGCGGCCGTCGAAAAAGCCAAGAGAATGGCCGAAGAAGCGGCTTAAGGCCTGGTTGCAGAGAGTAGGATAAGCCCGATGGCGGAAGAAAAAATAGAGCTGGAAATTGTCACCCCGGCGAAGCTGCTGTTCAGCGGGCTTGCCGATATGGTCGTCGTGCCCGGCGGTGAAGGCGATTTCGGCATGCTGGCAGGCCACGCGCCCATGCTTTCGACGGTGCGCGCCGGAACCATCGATGTATATGAAGGTGACAAGGTCACAGCCCAGGTTTTCGTCGAAGGCGGCTTCGCCGAAGTCACCGACGAACGCTGCACGGTGCTTGTCGAAAAGGCGATGATGGTCGCCGATATCGATAAAACCGCAGCAGAACAGCGCCTGAAAGACGCCAGAGCAGCCCAGGACGCCGACAAAGACCACGTCGACGGACTGGACGGCCCCGAAGTCACCGCCGCCGAAGCAATGGTTTCCGCCGGGGATTAGGCTCTTTTCATATAAGTAGAGTGCGAACATGACGCTCTATCTGGTGCAACACGGCGACGCCCTTAGTAAGGATCAAGATCCTGAGCGCCCCTTAAGCGACAAGGGACGGCACGATGTGCGGGCCATGTCAGCGTTCCTGGCCGCAAGCGGGGTCAGGGTCGCGCGGGTCATCCACAGCGGCAAGGCCCGCGCCCGCGATACGGCGTTGCTGCTTTCCCAAGGGATCGGCCCCGGCGACGTCGCCAAATGTGACATCGGGTTGGCCCCCAACGATCCGACGGGCCCCTTAAAAACACTTGTCGAAAGCTGGGACGATGACGTCATGGTCGTCGGCCATTTGCCGTTCATGGGCCGCATGGTGGCTGATCTGGCGGGAGCGGTTGCCTTTGAACCCGCAACTGTGGTGGCCCTGGAAAAGGATGAAGATGGAAACTGGACCTTGCAGTGGATGCTCAGGCCGTCGCTGCTTGGTGTGTAGAAATCAAGCGACGAGAAACGGCACGTAGGTGCGATCGGTGTGCATGATGTGCTTGATCAGCCACTTTTTCAGGAAGGCCAAGACTTCATCTATATTTATGGCTGTTGGATCGGCGGTGTACTGTGCGGCAATACCGCGCACCACTTGTTCAATTTCGCGGTGCTTTGCCATATGCGCCTTGGAATCCGGATAGGCGCTTTCGAGAAATAGCGTTTCTTCACGTTTGAAATGTAACTCGACATAATTAATCAAGTATTTGATGGTTGTCGAGATTTCCTCAGCACTAAGTCCAGCTTCAACACAGTTGAACAGTTCGTTGGTGATGTTGACCAGTGTTTGATGATCGTAATCGATTAATGAATGGCCGACGCAGTATTCATCCTTCCAGACAATTTCTATTTTACTCATATGTCGTATGGGCCCCCACCCGCTTCGTTCCGGCAAGCCTATCATGCTCAAGAACAGAGCAAAAATACAATATAGAGTGCAGGAGTCAAGGCGCTCTCATGCGCCCATGAAGTCTTACGACTTGCGCCGTTTCCAGCTTTTTGTTGTCTTCGCCTTCGCTTTCCTGTCCCAGCCGCCTTCAGCCGCCGCCCTCGGTGCGACCCCGGCTTTGTTAAGCCCCAGCTCACTGGCCTCAAGACGCCTCACTTCATCACGCAGGCGGGCGGCTTCTTCGAATTCCAGGTCGGCGGCGGCGGCCTTCATGCGTTCTTCCAGGGCGGCAATATGGCTGCGCAGATTATGCCCAACCAGATGCTGGTCACCGGAAACGCCGGTATCGACGGTGACGTAGTCTTCTTCGTAGACACTGCCCAGCACGTCGGTGATTTTAGAGCGAATGCTCTCCGGTGTGATGCCGTTTGCGGCGTTGTAAGCATGCTGTTTTTCGCGCCTGCGGTTGGTCTCGCCAATGGCATAGTCGAGAGATGCGGTCATCTTGTCGGCGTAAAGAATAACCCGACCTTCAACATGACGGGCGGCGCGGCCGATGGTTTGGATCAGCGACGTTTTCGAGCGCAGGAAACCTTCCTTGTCGGCATCCAGAATGGCGACCAGGGCGCATTCGGGAATATCCAGACCTTCGCGTAACAAGTTGATGCCGATCAGCACATCGAACGCCCCCAGGCGCAGATCGCGGATGATCTCGATGCGTTCCAGGGTGTCGATGTCCGAATGCATGTAGCGAACACGCACGCCATTATCGTGCAGGTACTCGCTGAGGTCTTCGGCCATGCGCTTGGTCAGCGTCGTGACCAGCACCCGTTCGGCGCGGGCGGCGCATTCCTTGACCTCTTTTAAAAGATCGTCGACCTGTGTTTCAACCGGACGGATGATGCACAAAGGATCGATAAGCCCGGTCGGCCGGACCAATTGTTCGATAAAGACGCCGCCGGTGCGCTCCAATTCCCACGGCGCGGGGGTCGCCGAAACGAAGACACTCTGCGGACGCATGGCGTCCCATTCTTCGTGTTTTAGCGGCCTGTTGTCGAGGCAGCTTGGCAGTCGGAAACCGTACTCTGCCAGATTGGCTTTACGGCTGCGGTCTCCTTTAAACATACCGCCGATCTGCGGTACGCTGACATGACTTTCATCGACGAATAACAGGGCGTTTTCCGGCAGGTATTCAAACAGTGTCGGCGGTGGGTCGCCGGGGTTCCTGCCGGTCAGGTAGCGCGAGTAATTTTCGATACCGCTACAAAAATCGGTGGTTTCCAGCATTTCAAGATCGAAAGTGGTGCGTTCCTGTATGCGCTGGGCCTCAATCAACTTCCCCTCGGCGGTCAACTGCACGACACGGTCTTTCAATTCTGCCTTGATCTTGGGAATGGCCTGCAGCAGCGTCGGGCGCGGGGTAACGTGGTGGCTCGAAGGATAAACGGTAACCGATTGCAAAGACGATATTTTTTCCCCGGTTAATGAATCGATCTCCCAGATGGTTTCAAGCTCGTCGCCAAAAAGCGACAGGCGCCATGCCCGGTCCTCGTAATGAGAGGGAAATAATTCGATGACGTCACCACGAACCCGGAACGACCCGCGCGAGAAGTCGGTGTCGTTGCGGCGGTATTGCAATTCGACAAAAGTCTTGAGCAGCGCGTCGCGGTCAATCCGGGTGCCGGCGGTAAGCTCAATGGTCATCTCGGCATAGGTCTCGGCATCGCCAATACCGTAGATACATGAAACCGAGGCGACGATGATGACGTCTGGGCGTTCAAGCAAGGCACGGGTTGCCGAATGGCGCATGCGGTCGATCTGCTCGTTGATCGAGGAGTCTTTTTCAATATAGGTGTCGGTCCGCGCCACATAAGCTTCCGGTTGGTAATAATCATAGTACGAAACGAAATATTCGACGGCGTTATGGGGGAAGAATCCCTTCATCTCTCCGTAAAGCTGGGCCGCCAGGGTCTTGTTATGGGCCATGATCAAGGCCGGACGCTGTAAATTAGCAATGGTGTGGGCGACGCTAAAGGTTTTGCCCGATCCGGTAACGCCAAGCAGCACCTGATCGCGCTCCCCCGCTTCAATGCCTTTGCAAAGCGCCGCGATGGCTTGTGGTTGATCGCCCGCCGGGGAGTAGTCCGAAACCAGCCGGAAGGGTTCGCCGGGTTTAAGGGCCGGGCGTTTAGGGGGCGTGAAAAGGGGTTTCGGCGGGGCGCTGCTCATAGCTGTTTTATAAGCGCGGCTTGCGCTCGAAGCGAGTCCCATGTCGGGCCGAGGAGGAAGTAATATTGCTTTAAGAATTAATACTTGACTAAAATAGTGCGATATATGAGGATCATAATCAGGATCGACGATGGGTTCTCTGCTTTTATAATCAGGGTGCCTCCGGAAGGGATGTATACCCGCGCCCCCTTCCCCCTCATCCCTTCCGGCGTCATCCTGAATTTCTCAAAAAGTCATTGTTGTTTTGCGTGCCCTTTGGCGATGGCATATTGTCGGCGCTATGACGGATTCTGTTTTATTCCCGGCCAGCGCAATGCCGGATGACGACTGGTGGCAGGCGCTTTGGCCAGAGCCGATGGCGACCCTTGCCAAAATCGGTATTGCACCGGCTATGACGGTCATCGATCTGTGTTGTGGAAATGGCCTTTTTACGGTGCCGTTGGCAACGCTTGTCGGAGTGGGCGGTAGGGTTATCGCCGTTGATTTAGACAAAACCATGTTGGCGCAGGCCCGTTCGCGCAGCCAGCAGGCGGCAGAAAGTGGCCCCGTCGCCGCCTGTCAATGGATCGCGGCGGATGCGTCCAGGGTCGATCAGGTGCTGGCGAACAGCGGCAAGGCAGATGCCTTGTTAATAGCCAACACCTTTCATGGGGTGCCAGATCAAGCCGCTTTATCGACTGCCGTTGCCCGGGTGTTAAAGCCGGGTGGCGTATTCATTATAATCAACTGGCATGCCCGACCACGGGCAGAAACGGTTATTCTGGGGCAACCACGCGGGCCTAAAGATGAAATGCGCATGTCACCTGAAGATGTTGATCGGGCGGTGATTCCATCCGGATTTAGGCTTAGCGATGTCATCGAATTGCCACCATACCACTACGCCGCCGTGTTCCAGGTTGCGCTAGTGGGGGCAAGGGCTTAGATTGCCGTCGGTTTTCCTTATGCTTGCTGAAAAATGGACCCAGAAAATGCCCTTTATTGCATCCCGACTTTCGCGTATCAAACCGAGCCCGACCATTGCCGTCGCCACCAAGGCCCGCGAGCTGAAAGCCGCCGGTCGTGATGTCATCGGCCTTGGCGCCGGAGAACCGGATTTCGACACGCCCGATCACATCAAGCAAGCCGCCAAGGCGGCCATAGACCGGGGCGAGACCAAATATACTGCCGTCGCCGGTACCCCGGAGCTGCGCCAGGCTATCGTCGATAAATTTAAGCGTGACAATGACCTTACCTATACCACCGACCAGATTTCCGTCGGTTGCGGCGGCAAGCAAAATATCTACAACGCCTTGATGGCGACTCTTGATCCCGGTGACGAGGTTATCATCCCGGCACCTTACTGGGTTTCGTATCCCGATATCACGTTGCTGGCCGAAGGCACCCCGGTGATTGTCGATTGCCCGGCAGAGGTCGGTTTCAAGTTGACCCCGGAAGCTTTGGAAGCGGCGATCACAGCAAAGACCAAATGGTTGATCCTGAATTCCCCGTCCAACCCGACCGGTGCCGGTTACACCCGGGCCGACATGAAAGCCCTGAGCGATGTGCTGCTGAAGCACGAACATGTCTGGGTGATGAGCGATGATATGTATGAACATCTGGTCTATGACGATTTTGAATTCGTCACCCCGGCCCAGGTCGAGCCGGCCTTGTTTGCGCGCACGCTGACATTGAACGGCGTTTCGAAGGCTTATTGCATGACCGGCTGGCGTGTCGGATACGCGGCGGGACCTGACGAGATCATCAAGGCCATGAACAAGATACAGTCGCAAAGCACGACCCATACATCGTCAATCTCGCAGGCTGCCGCCGTTGCCGCCTTGAACGGTCCGCATGACTTCATCGCCGAACACAACGCTGTCTTCAAAGAACGCCGCGACTTGGTCGTCGCCATGTTGAACGAGGCCGAGGGACTGTCCTGCCCGACACCGATTGGGGCATTTTACGTGTATCCGTCCTGCGCCGGAATGATTGGCAAAAAAACACCGGGCGGCAAAACACTGAAAACCGATGAAGATGTCGTCGACTACCTTCTGGAAAGTGAAGGCGTCGCCGCAGTACATGGTGAGGCGTTCGGTCTGTCGCCGCATTTTCGTGTTAGTTACGCGACCTCGACCGACTTACTGAAAGAGGCTTGCAGTCGTATCCAACGGGCCTGTGCCGCCTTGCAGTAGTCGGCATATCTACAAAAGTTTTAAAAAGGAGGGCTCTGGTCCTCCTTTTTTCTTGGACTCCTAAAGGCCAGAGTCCTAACCTTGATTGATGACGCCTTTAAAGGGCGCTCGCTTGAAAAAAGCGCCCTGACGCGTCCAAAATGGTTGAAGTAAATCAAGCCTGGGAGGCGCAATCGTGACTAAAACCCCATCGGGACCCCGCGTGGCGGCCCTTGTCGGCCCTTATCTGAGTGGTAAGACGGCGCTGCTGGAAAGCATTCTTCTTGCCTGCAACGCGATCAGCCGGAAAGGTAACGCCAAGGAAGGCTATAGCATCGGCGATGGCTCAACTGAATCAAAGAGTCGCAATATGGGCACGGAATTGAATGTCGCCAACGCCGAATACATTGGCGAGAAATGGTCATTTATTGACTGCCCAGGATCCGTCGAGCTTATTCAGGAAACTTATAACACCCTTATGGTGGCCGATTGCGCGGTCATTGTCTGCGAGCCGGAACTCGACAAGGCGCTGACTATTTCCCCGTTATTAAAATTCCTCGACGATCATAAAATTCCCCACATTATTTTTATCAACAAAATGGACAGCGCCTCCGTCGGCGTTAAAGAGACGCTTGAAGCCCTGCAGGTGGTTTCCGCTCGACCGCTGGTGCTGCGTGAAATTCCCATACGCGACGGCGAGACGGTCAGCGGTCATGTCGATTTGGTCAGTGAACGCGCATTCGAGTGGCAGGAAGGCAAGCCTTCCGGCCTTATGCAAATGCCTGACTCGATCGAAACCCGTGAAGTCGATGCGCGTACGGAAATGCTCGAAACCCTGGCCGATTTCGACGACAAATTGCTTGAGGAATTGCTCGAAGACGTCACCCCTTCAAGGGACGAAATCTACCAAAACCTGACGCGGGACTTTCAGCAGGACAGCATCGTCCCGGTATTTTTTGGCTCTGCCGAACACGACAACGGCGTCGTTCGCCTGCTCAAGGCACTCCGCCACGAGGCCCCGGAGGCAGAACAGACGGCCCAGCGTCTGGGCCTGGCTAAAGGAGCTGTGCAGGCGCAAGTATTTAAGACGCTCTACGCCGGGCATGCGGGAAAACTCTCATTTGCAAGGGTTTTTGGCGGCACCATCAAGGATGGATCGGACTTGGCCGGTGAGCGCGTAAGCGGCGTTTACGGCCTGCTTGGCCAGAAGCAGGTCAAACAGGAGCAAGCCGAGGCTGGCGAAGTGGTGGCGTTGGGGCGCCTTGAAAATGCCGCGACAGGGAAAACATTAAGTGAAACTGGGGGCAAGATGGCGGCTTCCTGGCCGGTCCCACTAAGCCCACTCTTCGCGATGGCGGTTCATGCGGAGAATCGATCCGATGAGGTCAAGCTTTCGAGTGTACTGGCAAAACTGGCCGAGGAAGACCCGTCTCTTGGCGTCGAACAGAGTCAGGAAAGTGGCGAGTTGCTGCTTTGGGGCCAGGGTGAAATGCATCTGCTGATCGCCATCGACCGCATGAGCAACCGCTTTAATATGACCGTCACAGTCGCCCGTCCTGAAATCCCCTATAAGGAAACCATCAAAAAGTCGGCGAATCAGCACGCCCGCCACAAAAAACAAAGCGGTGGTCATGGCCAATTCGGCGACGTCCATCTGGATATCAAGCCGTTGGCGCGGGGTTCCGGGTTTAACTTCAACGATACCATCACCGGCGGCGTCGTGCCCAAGCAATATATTCCCGCCGTTGAACATGGCATCCATGACTACATGAAACGCGGACCCCTAGGCTTTCCTGTCGTCGATATCGCCGTCACTTTGACCGATGGCCAGTTCCACGCTGTCGATAGTTCGGAAATGGCGTTCCGGGCGGCGGCGCAACTTGGCATGCGCACAGCCATGCCCAATTGCCAGCCAGTGTTGCTTGAGCCCATTTGCAAAGTCGATATTTCCATGCCTAATGAATTTACCTCGAAAATTCAACGCCTGGTCAGCGCCCGCAGGGGACAGATACTCGGCTTCGATGCCAAGCACGACTGGAACGGCTGGGACGAGGTTTCCGTACAGTTGCCGCAATCGGAAATGTACGACCTGATTATCGATTTACGCTCGATGACCTTGGGGATCGGCACCTTCAGTTGGCGTTTCGATCATTTGCAGGAATTTGTCGGCAAGCAAGCCGATGAGGTGGTCGCTGCCCGGGCCGCGCGGAGCGGTTGATCAGACAAAAAAAATTGCCGGACCCAAAGGTCCGGCAAGTTCAACAGGGAGGCTTTTACGTCTATATAGACGAGGGGGCCGTTTGTCTGGGGGGGGAGAACTAGACGCCGGGTCCCGTTACTGCACGGAGGCTTTGGAAAGCGTCAGTGCAGAATACATTTGATGTTTCTAATATAATCATATTCTAATGTATGTCTAGTGGAAAAATCACGCCTTAGTCAAAAAAAAGCCGGACCCAAAAGGATCCGGCGAGTTTAACAGGGAGGTTTCACGTCGGGAGGGACGTAAGGGGCCACATGAGGTGGTCCCTTTATTCGGGCGTTGCGCCCAAAACTCTGTGTAATGCTGCACTGCAACATTGCATGATGGGAATATAGGGTCGGCGGGCTGGGATCGCTATAAATAATTCGACATTACAGCCATGCGTTAAACGCATAACTAAGGCAAAGTGCTTTAAAACCAATGGTGTAATATAAAATATGTGTTGTCTTTAAGGGGTTTTTTTAAGATTTATTGTGCATCATGCCGTCTTCGGCGATGCGGCGGATCAAATAATCGCGAAAAACCGCGATTCTTTTCATATTTTTCAGTTCTTCGGGATAAACGAAGTAGGCGTCGATTTGCGGGCCGCCCAATTCCGGCAGAATTTCAACCAACTGCGATGATTCCCGCTGCATGTAATCGGGCAGGGCACCGATGCCCAGGCCCCCTTCGACGGCCCGAAATATCCCGTAAATGGAATTGACCCGAAGGGCGGCCAAGCGTGGTTTCTGATTTTTATTCAAACCAACCTCAAGCAGCCAGTTGACCTTTTCAATGGGCGGGCTGGCATCTTCGCCGTAGACGATGAGCCTGTGTTGATCCAGATCGGATGCATCTTTAGGGATGCCGTGATGTTTCAGGTAATCGGGGCTGGCGAAATTTTTGAATGGCATGTTCATCAGATGGCGCTGGATCAGGTCTCCTTGCGTCGGCGGCGACATACGGATGGCGACATCGGCCTCGCGCATGGAAAGATCGAGATCGATATCAGAAAGCACCAACGAGACGTCAATTCTCGGATAAAGGTTCAAAAAACTGGCCATCCGCGACGTTAACCAGACCGAACCGAAGGCGTTGGTGGTGGTAATTTTCAAAGGCCCTTCGGGGCTGTGCTTGGTATCGTTGATGCGTTGCTGGACGAGTGAGAGCTTGTTGAAGATATCACGGGCTTCACGAAATAAAAGCTCACCCTGCTCGGTCAGGATCAGACCGCGGGCGTGGCGGTGAAAAAGCGGGACATTCAGGCTTTCTTCCAGCCCACTGACTTGCCTGCTGACCGCCGATTGTGAAAGGTTCAGCGCGTCACCGGCATGGGTAAAGCTGCCAGCTTCGGCGACCGCATGAAAAACCCGTAGTTTATCCCAATCCATAAATTAACTTTCGCCCTGTTCAGCGATGAACTTTTCAGCTTCAAGTGCCGCCATGCAGCCGGTTCCGGCGGCGGTGACGGCCTGACGATAAATTTTATCCTGAACGTCGCCGGCCGCAAAAACGCCGGCAATATTGGTCTCGGTGGTGCCGGGTTTGGTCAGAATGTAGTGCTCGGAGTCCATTTCTACCTGGTCTTTAAACAGCTCCGTATTAGGGCTATGGCCGATAGCAACGAAGACACCGTCGAGTCGAAGCTCGGAAGCTTCTCCGCTCTTGACGTTCTTGACCCGAACACCTGTGACCCCCGGCGGGTTATCCTGGCCGAGCACCTCATCGAGAACACTATCCCACAGAATTTTAATCTTCGGGTTGGCGATGGCTCTCTCTTGCAGGATTTTTTCCGAGCGTAATTCGTCGCGGCGATGGATCAGGGTTACCTTGGAGGCATGATTGGTAAGGTAGATGGCTTCCTCGACGGCGGTATTGCCGCCACCGATGACGCAGACTTCCTTGCCGCGAAAGAAAAAGCCGTCACAGGTGGCGCAAGCCGATACCCCAAAACCCATATATTTTTCTTCCGATGGCAGGCCGAGCCAGCGGGCCTGTGCGCCGGTGCAGATAATAAGGGTATCGCCGGTGTAAATCGTCCCGGAATCGCCTTTCAGGACAAAAGGACGTTTCGATAAATCGGCTTCGACGATAATGTCGTCGAACATTTTGGTTCCCACATGTTCCGCCTGCGCTTGCATGGCCAGCATCAGGTCGGGCCCCTGCACCGCTTCGGCAAAGCCCGGGTAGTTTTCGACCTCGGTGGTGATGGTTAGTTGGCCACCCGGTTGCAGGCCTTTGATAAGGATCGGTTCCAGGCTGGCGCGAGCGGCATAAATGGCGGCGGTGTAACCGGCCGGGCCGGAGCCGAGAATAAGGACCTTTGCGTGGTGGCTTTCAGACATAATGGGGGCGCTTCCTTAAGGGCAATAAAAAGGTTCCCTAAAATAGAAAGGGATTGATGGCGACGCAAGGGAAGCCGAAATAAACCTGCATTAGTGTGCTTTGACATTGCCAATTTCCATTGTAATATAATTACCCAGAATGGAGAGTGTCCTGAATAATAAAGAAACAAAAAAGGTCAAACTTGATCAAATAGACCAGCGGATTTTGCATGATTTGCAGGCCGATGGTCGTATTACCAACGTTCAACTGGCCGAAAATGCCGGTATTTCGGCGCCGCCGTGCCTGCGGCGCGTGCGCGCCCTGGAAGACGATGGGTTCATTCTTGGCTATCACGCGGAGATTGATCCGGGTCGGCTTGACTTCAAAGAGATGTTTTTCGCCCTGGTCGGCCTTTCATCGCAGGCGCAGTCAGTGCTGCAAGGGTTTGAGGAGCAGGTCGCCGATTGGCCTGAAGTGCGTGAATGTCACATGATTCGCGGCGGCGGTGATTTTCTACTTAAGATCGTCGCCCGCGACAAGGAACAGCGTGACGCCCTGACCATGAAGCTGACATCGGCGGACAACGTCATCAAAGTGACAACGCTGGAGACCATCCGCACCTCGAAGAATCAGCCCGGGGTTCCTATCGATATCAGCAGGTAGCGATAAATGTGGCGATTGCGGGGCCTTGCAGATCGCCTTCTCGAATCAACATCGCGCTCACCAATTTATTTATAATCGACTCTGACGATTTCGTAGAATTTGGAGCCGCCGGGGCTGACCACTTCAATGCTGTCACCCAAAGACTTGCCGATCAGGGCGCGCGCCAAGGGCGCGGTGATCGACAAGCGGCCACTATTGACGTCGGCCTCGTGGGTGCCAACGATTTGGTAGATAGACTCGGCGTCGGTTTCTTCGTCGGCCAGTTCAACAGTCGCACCAAAGCGTACGACGTCGCCGGACAGGGCCGCAGGATCGATGATTTCGGCCAGGGAAATGATAGACTTCAGTTCGGCCAGGCGGCCTTCGACAAAGCTCTGGCGTTCGCGCGCCGCGTGGTATTCGGCATTTTCCGAAAGGTCGCCATGCTCGCGGGCAGAGGCGATGGCCCGAATGATGGCCGGGCGCTCTTCTTCCAACAGGCGGCGTTGCTCTGCTTCGAGCCTGAGCACGCCTTCTTTGGTCATTGGTAACTTATCCATAGTCTTCAAATCCGAAACAAAAAAATTAATCCGCGCCCGCCATTTTTGGAGGCCGCGCCAACAATCAAAAAGATTTGAAAGTTAGAACGAAGGGGTAAAATACGACTGTAGCGGCGCAACTTCAAGTCCGCCATCACATAAAGCTTCAATCGCGCCGACCGCTGCCGCCGCCCCGGCCATGGTCGTGTAGTAGGGAATGTTGTTGGTCAGGGTCGATCGACGAATTGAATAGCTGTCTTCGATGGCCTGGGCCCCTGCGGTGGTGTTTAAAACCAGCTGCACGTCGCCCGATATGATCGCATCGACGCAGTGGGGGCGGCCTTCCAGCACTTTGTTGACGTGTTCGACTTCAAGGCCCTGCTGGCTTAAGTAAGCACTGGTGCCGCCGGTCGCTAAAATTTTAAAGCCCCGCGCGGCAAGACGCCGGGCCAGATCGCTGACCGCCGCCTTGTCCTTGTCTTTGACCGATATAAAGACGGTCCCGCTCGTCGGTACCTGCATGCCGGCACCCAGTTGCGACTTGGCAAAGGCGCGACCGAAGTCCGTATCCAGGCCCATGACCTCGCCGGTCGATTTCATTTCCGGGCCTAAAATAATATCGACTCCGGGGAAGCGCTGGAACGGGAACACCGCTTCCTTGACCGCCACGTGGGCCCGCTTCGGGGTTTCGTGGATATCGAAATCGGCCAGTTTCTCGCCAGCCATGACGCGGGCGGCGATCTTGGCGATGGGGATTCCGGTGGCCTTGGCGACGAAGGGCACGGTGCGACTGCCGCGTGGATTGACTTCCAGAATATAGATGTCCGTGCCTTTGACGGCGAACTGCACGTTCATCAGGCCGACGACTTTAAGGGCCAGGGCCAGGGCCGTGGTCTGAACCTTGATTTCGGCGATAATGTCATCGGAAAGCGAATATGGCGGCAGCGAGCAGGCCGAATCGCCGGAATGAATGCCGGCTTCCTCGATATGCTGCATGATACCGGCGACAAAGACTTCGCCGCCATCGGACACGGCATCGACATCGATTTCGATGGCGTCTTGCAGGTAACTGTCGAGCAGCACCGGACTGTCGCCGGAGACCTTGACGGCGGTCGTCATGTAGCGGTTCAGGGACTGGTGATCGTGGACGATTTCCATAGCCCGCCCGCCGAGCACGTAAGACGGCCTGACGACCAGCGGGAAGCCGATCTTGTCGGCGACGATGGTTGCTTCCTCGTTAGAGCGGACGATGCCGTTGGTCGGTTGTTTAAGTTTCAGCTCGTGCAGCAGGGCCTGAAAGCGCTCACGATCTTCGGCCAGGTCGATGGCGTCGGGCGAGGTTCCCAGGATCGGAATGTCGGCGGCTTCCAGCGCTTCGGCAAGTTTAAGGGGCGTCTGCCCACCAAGCTGAACGATAACGCCCAACAATTCACCGTTGGATTGTTCGACCCGGATCAGCTCGATAACATCTTCGGCGGTCAGCGGCTCGAAGTAGAGGCGGTCCGATGTGTCGTAATCAGTCGATACGGTTTCCGGGTTGCAGTTGACCATGATTGCCTCATGGCCCGCTTCCTTGATCGAATAGGCGGCGTGGACGCAGCAGTAATCGAATTCGATGCCCTGACCGATGCGGTTGGGACCGCCACCGAGAATGACCACCTTCTTGCGGTCGCTGGGGGCTGCCTCGCACTCCGGCGGGTTGACGCCGTCGCCTTCGTAGGTCGAATACATGTAGGGGGTCTTGGCCGGGAATTCACCGCCGCAGGTATCGACCCGCTTGTACACCGGATGGACGTTCAGGGTGCGGCGAATACGGGCGATGTCCTGGCCCTTGCAGCCGATCAGTTCGCCCAGGCGGTCATCGGAAAAGCCCATTTTCTTGAGTTTATGCAGGCTCGGCGCGTCCTTGGGCAGGCCGTTCTTGCGGACTTCTTCCTCAACGGCGACGATGTGTTCGATCTGGGCGAGAAACCACGGATCGTATTTCGACGCGGCCTTTACTTCGCTTAAGGTCAAACCGTGGCGGAAGGCCTGGGCGATGACCAGCAGGCGGTCCGGGCTGGGGATCGTCAGGGCCAGCTTGACGGCATTCTTGTCGCCACCTTCAGCGCCCTCGATATCGATTTCATTGAGGCCGGTAAGGCCGGTCTCCATGGAACGCAGGCCTTTTTGCAGGGATTCGGCAAAGGTCCGGCCTATGGACATGGCCTCGCCGACGGATTTCATGGCCGTCGTCAAAAGTGGGGCGGTGCCGGGGAATTTCTCGAAGGTGAAGCGTGGAATTTTGGTCACCACGTAATCGATGGTCGGCTCGAAACTGGCCGGGGTGATGCCGGTGATATCGTTCATCAGCTCATCCAGGGTGTAGCCGACGGCCAGCTTGGCCGCTACCTTGGCAATCGGGAAGCCGGTGGCCTTCGAGGCCAGGGCGGATGAGCGCGACACCCGTGGGTTCATTTCAATGACGATCAGCCGGCCGGTTTCCGGGTTGACGGCGAACTGCACGTTCGAGCCCCCGGTATCGACGCCGATCTCGCGTAAGCAGGCGATCGAGGCATTGCGCATGATCTGGTATTCTTTGTCGGTCAGCGTCAGGGCCGGGGCGACGGTGATGCTGTCGCCGGTATGGACGCCCATGGGATCGACGTTCTCGATAGAGCAGATGATGATGCAGTTGTCGGCACAGTCGCGGACCACTTCCATCTCGAATTCTTTCCAGCCGAGGACGGATTCCTCGACCAGCACTTCGCCGACCGGGGATGCGTCCAGGCCGCCCGCGACAATTTCCTCGAACTCGGCGGTGTTGTAAGCGATGCCGCCGCCGATGCCGCCCATGGTGAAGGACGGGCGGATGATCATCGGCAGGCCGATATCCTCCATGGCGATGCGGGCTTCATCCATATCTTTAACGACATGGCTGCGCGGGCAATCCAGGCCGATTTTCTCCATGGCGTCGCGGAACAACTGGCGGTCCTCGGCCTTGGCGATGACGTCCGACTTGGCACCGATCAGCTCGACGGCGTATTTTTCAAGAATTCCGGCGGCTTCCAGGTCCATCGCCGCGTTCAGCGCCGTCTGCCCACCCATGGTCGGCAGCACCGCGTCGGGGCGCTCCTTGGCGATGATCTTCTCCAGCATATCCACCGTAATCGGCTCGATATAGGTGGCGTCGGCCATGGCCGGGTCGGTCATGATCGTCGCCGGATTGGAATTAACCAAAATCACCCGGTAGCCTTCCTCGCGCAACGCCTTACAAGCCTGCGCCCCGGAATAATCAAACTCACAAGCCTGGCCAATAACAATAGGCCCGGCACCGATGATCATGATGGATTTTAGGTCGGTTCTTTTGGGCATTAACTTTCCCCCCCCATCATCTCAACAAACCGCTCAAACAAGTAATGACTATCCTGCGGGCCGGGGGAGGCTTCGGGGTGGTATTGGACTGAGAAGGCTTTTTTGCCTTCGATGCGCAGGCCCTCGAGGGTGCCATCAAATAAGGACGTATGGGTCTCGATGACGCCCTTTGGCAAACTATCGCGCTCGACCACGAAGCCGTGGTTTTGGCTGGTGATTTCGACGCGGCCTGTGGCCAGGTCCTTGACCGGGTGGTTGGCACCGCGGTGGCCCATGTGCATCTTGCTCGTGCTCGCGCCCATGGCCAGGGCCATCATCTGGTGGCCGAGGCAAATGCCGAACAGCGGCATGTCGGCATCCAGTATGGCTTTGATCATCGGCACGGCGTAGAGCCCCGTCGCCGCCGGATCGCCGGGGCCGTTGGCGAGGAACACGCCGTCGGGCTTATGGCCGAGGATTTCTTCGGCGCTGGTGTCGCCGGGTACCACGGTGACCTTGCAGCCAGCGGCTGCGAGGCAGCGCAGAATGTTCTTCTTGGCCCCGAAATCGACGGCGACGACGTGGTGTTTAGGATCTTTTTGCGTGGCGTAGCCCGACTCGATAGACCATGCCGCCTGATCCCAACTGTAGGTCTGGGTGCAACTGACTTCCTTGGCCATGTCCGTGCCTTTTAGGCTGGGCCAGGCCAGGGCCATGGCTTGCAGGGCCTTGATGTCGATGTCCTCGTTGGCGTCGTCCAGGTGGATCAAGACGCCGCGCGGCGCGCCGCCGTCGCGGATGCGCCGGGTCAGCCTGCGGGTGTCGACGCCGGTAACGCAGACAAGGTTGTTCTTGCTAAGCCAGGTGTCAAGATGCTCCGCCGCCCGCCAGTTGGCAGGCTCGGTGATGTCTTCGCGCAGAATGCAGCCGCGCACGGCGGGGGTGTCGGTCTCGACGTCTTCATCGTTGACGCCGACGTTGCCGATGTGCGGGAAGGTGAAGGTAACGATCTGGCCTGCGTAACTGGGATCGGTGAGGATTTCCTGATAGCCGGTCAGCGATGTGTTGAAGCAGATTTCGCCGATGGCGACGCCCTGGATTCCGGCTCCGCGACCCCAGAAAACCTGACCGTCTTCAAGAACAACGGCGGCGCTCGCTCCCGGAGGCCGGGCGACGTGAAGCGACTGCGCTGGGTTCTCGGCCTCGGACATGGGGTCCGCTGTCCTTTAATGTTTGAAGTTGGGAGTGTTTAAGCAATCCGCCCGGTAACGTCAAGTGCTCCGGTTCAGGCAAAAAAGAGGCTTAGTTTTCAAGGGCTTAAAATACATCAAGTATTTGCCTTTTGGAGCCATTTTCTGTAACGTCACCCGTCCCATTAATTACAGGAAGAATTTCCATGCTGCGCGCGCGCATAAGTGATGCATTGAAGACGGCGATGAAGTCGAAACAGACTCATACCGTCTCCACCGTTCGCCTGATCATGGCGGCGCTCAAGGACCGGGACATCGCCGCCCGTCCGAAGGGCAACGGCGACGGCATTAGCGATGATGAAATCCTTTCCATGTTGCAATCGATGATTAAACAACGCCGCGAAAGCGTTGAAATGTATGAAAAAGGCGGTCGCGCTGAATTAGCCCAGCAGGAAGAAAGCGAAATCGAGATTATTCAGACCTTCCTGCCCGAACAGATGGATGATGCGGCCCTTAGCGCCGCCGTCAAAGAGATTGTTGGGGAAGCCGGGGCGACCTCATTGAAGGATATGGGCAAGGTGATGGGGCTGTTGAAAGAACGCTACGCCGGGGAAATGGATTTCTCCAAGGCCAGTGCCCAGGTTAAAAACCAGCTCTCCTGAACGGATATTATTGCCGCCTGTGGATTAAACTCTGCATAAGTTGGTGGATAAGCCGCTTAATCGGCATATAGGCCAGCGCGCCCTATCGGTTTAAAATCGTTTGAGGATTGTGGATTCGTCCGCCCCTCTATATGACCTTTCACCCGGGACCACCCGAGCATGGCTTTTTCGCCGCAGTTTCTTGATGAGTTGCGTCTTCGCACCGGCCTCGCCGACCTTGTCGGCAAGCGCGTGCGGCTGACCCACAAGGGCAACGAGCATCAGGGCCTGTGCCCTTTCCATAAGGAAAAATCGCCGTCCTTCACCCTCAACGAGGAAAAGGGCTTCTATCACTGCTTCGGCTGTGGTGCCCACGGCAGCGCCATCGACTTCGTCATGAACATGGACGGCCTGTCCTTCCCCGAAGCCGTCGAGCGGTTGGCCGCCGATGCCGGTATGGAAGTCCCCATGGACAGCCCGCAGGAGCGCGAGAACGCCAAGAAGCGCCAGTCCCTGTATGACGTGGTCGAGGCGGCGACGGTCTTCTTCGAACAGCAACTGCGCATGCCCGCGGGCCGGGCGGCGCTGGATTACCTGAAAAGTCGTGGCCTCGATGATGCCACCATCGGCAAATTCCGCCTCGGCTTTGCCCCCGACGGGCGCGGCGCCTTGAAGACGGCGCTACGCCGTGAAAATATCAACGATGAGCAGATGATCGCGGCGGGGTTAGTGATTCAACCCGAAGACGCCGCCCGTGAGGCTTATGATCGTTTTCGCAACCGGGTGATTTTCCCGATCACCGACAAGCGCGGTCGGCCCATCGCCTTCGGTGGCCGGATCATGGCGGGTGATGACGACAAGAAACTCGCCAAGTATCTCAACTCGCCGGAAACAGCGCTCTTTCATAAGGGCGATGTTCTTTACAATCAGGCTCATGCCTCGGGGCCAGCGCGTCAGCACGGCACGGTCATCGTCACCGAAGGCTATATGGACGTGATCGCCCTGGCCCAGGCCGGATTCGAGCACGCCGTCGCCCCCTTGGGGACGGCGCTGACCGAACAGCAGATCATCGAGCTTTGGAAGTTGGTGCGTGAGCCGGTGTTGTGTTTCGATGGCGATAACGCCGGAGTCCGTGCGCAGGGACGCGCCGCAGAGCGCGCCCTGGCCCTGCTTAAGCCGGGTTATGGCTTACGTTTCATATCTTTGCCCCAGGGCGAAGACCCGGACAGTCTGATCGCCGCCCAGGGGGCGCAGGCCATGGCCAATCTGATTGAGCAGGCCGAGCCGCTGTCGGAAGTTTTGTGGAAGCTTGAAACCGGCGGTCGCTTGCCGACATCGCCGGAGCAGCGGGCGTCCGTGCAAAAAGCCCTGGAAGATCACGCCCGATCGATCACCGATCCGACCGTGCGGGCGCATTTTTCGAAGAATTTCCGCGACCGTATCTGGGAAGCAGGCGGGCGCGGCGGCAAGGGCGCAAAAGGGGCTGCGCGCGTCGGCCATGCATCGGCCGGGGTGACGGGATTTGGCGTCGGCGCGGCTGCAGGCGCTAAAATAGACGCCCATACCCTGCAGGAACGTATTCTGACCGCCACCCTTTTGAACCATCCGGGGCTTTATGACGCGGTCGGGGAGCGTCTTGGTGGGGTCTCGTTTTCGGCTCCCGGCCTTGACAATCTACGTCAGGAAGTTCTAAAGACCTTGGCCGGGGAGGCGGACCTTGACTCTGAGGGTGTGAAACGCCACCTCAAAGAGAATGGGTATAGCGAAACCCTGGATTTTGTTTTGGCGATCAAGGTTTTTGAGAACGCATTTTACGCCAAGCCAAAGACCGATAGCGAAACCGCCCTGGAGGGCTGGGAAGAGACGTACGCACTATATAAGAACACGGATCTGGGGATCGAAATTCAACAGGAGCGCGACCGCCTGAAAGATGATATGTCTTCTGAAAACTACAATAGGTTCAATTCGTTATCCGAACAGAAGATAGAAGCGTCAAAAGGCATTGAAGAAAATCAGGCAGGACGCAGCAAAAGTTAAAGTATGAATAGAAATCGCCTCGATGGTGCTGTTGGCTCAAAAGCGGCAACAGTCGGGGCAGGGGTAGTTATTTTAAACAACGCTCCTTGAAGCAATGATTTATGAAGGTGTAGATGGCGACCAAAACGACTGCCACAGCGGAAAAAACCAACGGCCAGGAAGAAACCACAGACGGTCCATTGCTGGACACTCTGGGGGCTGCCGTCAAGAAAATGCTGGCCAAGGGTAAAGAGCGCGGGTTTGTCACGTATGACGAACTGAACGCGGCGCTGCCGCCTGAACAGGTTTCCTCCGAGCAAATCGAAGACACCATGACCCAACTCTCCGAGATGGGCATCAACGTCGTCGAGAGCGAAGACAGTGAGGAGGCGACCAGGGAAGGGGAACCCGAGGAGCAAACAGAAAAAGCCAGCGGCAATGTCGACGAGAGCGACCTTGGCCGTACCGATGATCCGGTGCGCATGTACTTGCGCGAAATGGGCTCGGTCGAACTGCTGTCCCGCGAAGGCGAAATCGCCATCGCCAAACGTATCGAGGCCGGTCGCGAAATGATGATCGGCGGGATCTGCGAAAATCCGCTGACCATCCGCGCCATCGTCGAATGGCATGACGCTCTGCTTGATGAAAAAATGTTGCTGCGCGATATCATCGACCTTGACGCGACCCACGGCGGCGGTCCGGGCCAACCCCCGAAAAACGCCACCATCGCCGAGAATGCACCGGGTAATGATAGTGTTGCGCGCAAGAAGGTAGAAGTCGTGGAAGTTGCCAAGCCGGCAAACGACGACAATGAAGAAGACGGCGAAAAAACCGAGGCTGAAAAGACTGCCGACGCCGAAGAAGAGGCCGATGAAGAGGTAAATCTGTCACTGGCCGCGCTCGAAGCCAAGCTGATGCCGGAAGTTATCGAGACCTTCGAAATTATCGCCAAGACCTATAAGAAACTGCATCGCTTGCAGTTGCAGCGCATGGAAGCGTTTTCCGATGGCGAAACCATCAAGGCACCCCAGGAAAAGCGCTATGTCAAATTGCGCCATGAACTGATCACGCTGATGGACGGCGTCCACCTGAATAACGCCCGCATCGAGCAACTGGTCGAACACCTTTACGGCCTTAATCGTCAGTTGCTTGGCTTTGAAGGCAAACTTCTGCGCATGGCCGTGACATCCAAGGTCAAGCGCGAAGACTTCCTTGAGCATTATCACGGCCACGAACTCGATCCGCGCTGGCTCAAGAAGGTTGAAAAATTACCGGGAAAGGCGTGGGAACGCTTCGTCAATCGCTTCGGCGACGAGGTCAAGGAAATCCGCGAGCAAATCGGCGAGATCTCCAACGAGGCAGGCTTGCCCGTTGGCGAGTTCCGCCGCATCGTCGCCGTCGTTCAGAAAGGCGAGCGCGAGGCTGCCCGGGCCAAGAAGGAAATGATCGAGGCCAACCTGCGCCTGGTTATTTCGATCGCCAAGAAATACACCAACCGCGGTTTACAGTTCCTCGACCTTATTCAGGAAGGCAATATCGGCCTGATGAAGGCCGTCGATAAGTTTGAGTACCGTCGCGGTTACAAGTTTTCGACCTACGCCACATGGTGGATCCGGCAGGCGATTACCCGGTCTATCGCCGATCAGGCGCGGACCATCCGTATCCCTGTCCACATGATCGAAACCATCAACAAGCTGGTCCGTACCTCGCGTCAGATGTTGCATGAAATCGGTCGTGAGCCGACGCCTGAAGAACTCGCTATCAAGTTGTCGATGCCGCTTGAAAAAGTCCGTAAAGTCCTGAAAATCGCCAAAGAGCCGATCAGCCTGGAAACGCCCATTGGCGACGAGGAAGATTCTCACCTTGGCGATTTCATCGAAGACAAAAATGCGGTTCAGCCACTCGACGCGGCTATTCAAGCCAACTTGCGCGAAACCACGACGCGGGTGCTGGCCAGCCTCACGGCCCGCGAAGAACGCGTCCTGCGCATGCGTTTCGGTATCGGCATGAACACCGATCACACCCTGGAAGAAGTCGGACAACAGTTCTCGGTCACCCGCGAGCGAATACGTCAGATCGAAGCCAAGGCGTTGCGCAAATTGAAACATCCGTCCCGCTCTCGCAAACTCAGAAGTTTCCTCGATTACTAGTGCAACCTGCCCTTAAATAAGGGCAGATAAGTTGCCCTAGACATTTGTTAAATCGATCAAATAAACTGCATTTAAATGCAGTTTGATCTAGAGGCAGGATGCGAAAAAAGAGTTAAAAAGGGTCGGGGTCAAATTTTCCCGGCCTTTTTCATATCATCCCCGCCGACAAACATTTAAGGCGGGGATATCGGTGGGCCTGTAGCTCAACTGGTTAGAGCCGGCCGCTCATAACGGTCTGGTTGCAGGTTCGAGTCCTGCCGGGCCCACCACCCACTTTTTAGACCACTGATTTCTTTGGCTTTTTCGCAATTTGTCCCAAACTTTTATATAGGTTTGGGACATTTTGTTCTATTTTTGTCCATCGATGCGCTGGCGAACACGCTCTGCAAGTTGCTTCTGCTGGGCGGACTTTGTATATCGCTGAACCTCTGAAACGGTGTCATGCCCGGTGATGGACATGATTTCATGGATCGTACAACCGATGTCAGCAAGGTGTGCTGCTGCAGCCTTTCTGACCCCATGGGCTGAACATTGTGGCAATCCAGCTTCATCGCATATATCACGGAACCAGTTTCCAAATCCGTTGCCCGTGAAAGGCTTTCCATACTCTGTAACCAAGTAGGTCAGGTCACCCGGTTGGCTGGCATCAATGATACTCTGTAATTTATCCAGAACTGGGATTTCAATGCGCTTCTTTGTCTTCTGCTGGATGACAGTCATCCAGCCATCTTTAACGTGCTGCCGACCCATTTTAACGATATCAGATCGCCTTTGGCCGGTGTAGAGGAGAATAGCAAACGCCAACCGTGCCTTAGTGCCGATAGCATATGTGGATTCGAACTGTGCGATTTCATCGAGGGTCCATGCATGGAACCCATCTGGATTTCTGGATTTCAGTTTTTCGACATTTGCCGCTGGATTTGAATTCAAATATCCATATCCAACCGCATGCTTAAAAACCTGACGAAGTGCTTTTATTAGATTGTTAGCGGTACCTGGGCGGTCAAATAGGTTATCTCTCATCTTCTTTAGGTGTTGAATTTCCAATTTAGCGTACCGTTTGTCACCATGTTCCTCGCAGAATTTGTCCAATATCCCACGACGGGTTCTTCTGTACCCATCGCCGATCTCCTTAAATGCGGAGGATTGGTAATACTGCTCGACTAGCCAGCGCATGGATTCAGGTTGGGCACGTTTGAAAGTTTTCTTGACCTCCGTCACACCGTTCATTGCGTTGGTATAATCTTCCCAGAACTCAGGTGATCCCAATGGCCCACGGAGCGGAATACGCTGTCCTTGCCTTTTGCGGAAATAGAACCGTTCTTTGCCGTGGCGATCCTTCCAGTGATCGACGTGTTTAATCTCCACTTTCATCGGCATCCCATTCATTCTTGTCGGCATTAGTTTGGGGACGTGGCAGATCAGCGAAAAACTCGTCCAGTTCATCTTTGTCCCAGACTTTCTTTTTGCCAATTAGGCGAGGTGATGGCATCGAGCCACTTTTGACCATGCCGTCGAACATGCGGGGGGAACATCCGATGTAGAATGCTGCGTCCGTTCGCGGTAGACCGCGTGGTGCTATGAGCCTTGCGGTTCGTAGCTGTATTACATTGTCTTGTGTTGAGGAAGGCTGGTCGGAGATGTGGTCGGAAGTGACTATGGCAATATTGGAGTTGCCTATGCGCATGTATCCGACCCTGTGTAATTATTGAACTCTGCTGCCCGTTCTTTCTGCGATGGCGTTATGTTTGGGACAATACCTCGACGTCGATAATCGTCAAAGGTTTCGACGGCGGTGTCCCATTGCGATGACACCAGTTGCCATGTTGAAAGGCAATCGCTTTGCAGTGGCAAAGAGTCCAGATAGTTGGTGAGGATGGTGGGGGCGGAGCAGTGATCTATAAATGTAGGGGCGGAAACTAATCTACCGCCGTTGACCATTCTTACAAATTCTCACTGCTAGGCACTCCAAAATAAGTGTTTCATTATTTGACCATAGTATACTAATAAGTGCATAAAGTCAAGTTTTTACTTCTATGAATAGTGTGGCATTTAAGTGCTCTATGGATGCGCTGGCTATTTTCAGCGTGGTTGCAGGATGCTGAAGTCCGCTGGACCGAAGATCAAGATGTCTTCATTTTTTGTCATTGAATGCATCTTTTGCTCCGACACCTTCTTCCCATTCTTTAGCGAGCCGATTTTTTTCTTCGCAAAATTCTTTAAAAATATCTGAATGAATAATATGTCGTGCTTTCCGGACACTTTCCTTTGTCCAAAAAAAACCATCGATTGTTAAATGCCGTTTGTAGTGGAGGTTTTCTCCTATATCTGCATCATATGCATTGATTGGTTCCCATGATTCTGTGTCCTCATGTAGAGGGTCATTTTTGTTGGGCCGCAGGAAGTATTTGTATACTGGGTCTGTACCCATATAGAGGTGTTGATAATTCTTAAATCGTTTTGTCGGAACCTTGTTTTTCTCCTTCCATAAGAGAATCGGGTCTCTTTGATTGTTGACCAATTTTTTTTCTTCAGCGGTGCGGCGGATTTTACGACTTCCTTTTTTAGTGATTTTCTTTGCGATACGGAGATGCCGTTGCGCGTATTCCAGCACTTTTTTATTTCTAACGGCTTGAATTTTGATTCCACGTTTTTTTGCGGCTTTTATCAAAGAGAAAAAAACCGGGTGTTGATATATGGGGCCAAGTTCGGCATAGAACAAAATAGCCCCAACTTTCTCGCAGTAGCCGAATGCCTTTTTCAAACACTCAAACGCTGTTTCGTCATCAGCATCATATGTTTGTACATCACCCGTCGTATAAAAATAATCATAACCCAAATCGTCGATGTGCGCTTTAATCGCTTCATGTTGATGACCATCCTCATGAGCTAATTGCCATCGGGGACTATTTACTGAAGCCCCAGTCATTTCTTCGTATTTTCTAAATGTTTCCCTATCCCAAGCATCACGTTTTCCAAGCACGGGAAAGGAGTTTGACTTTTCTTGAAAGTCAGAATGACGCTTATCGGCATTGATCCGAATATACACAATCGCCCTTTGTTTTTCCATTCAACACCCCCCAAATAGTGCGTATAGTTTTTCAAATCATACGCAGATCATCTGTTTTATATCAACATGTTATGGATAGATTTTCGGTATCATATCCGGAAGTAATGCCGCAAAATCCCTAGGCTCCTTGCATCAAACGTCACCAATCAGGCGGCGTAAACACACAGTAAGGAGTTATTTAAAATGTCAAAATCTAACCACGCCACTACCCCCGTTGCAGCCAACGATTCTAACATTGCAGCAACAAAGCCATCCACCCTACTTGCCCAGTACCGGGCAGCTAAAGATGCCATCACCAACCTTAGCAGCATCGTTGGCAATCTGCTAAATGGGCAGGGCGGTGCCGGGCGCAGGGCACATCTTGCGGCTTACACCTTTGTTTCCGCTTGTATGGATAATCCAGCCGAAGCAGCCAAGTTGCCCGGTTGGGCTGATGCGGCGGTGCAAGCTGGTACTAATCCCTGCTACCAACCGATAAAAATGCTGGCGGTAGATATGAACCCCGCAGTTCAAGCCAAAATCTGTATGATGGCAAAAGTGTGCCACCATGCCCACATGGCTGGCATCGAACCGGAACACTTTCTTGATCACCTAAAGCGCAATCATGGGCTTCGCCGCTGGTACGATGCCATCGTGCTTGCCGGTAAAGCGGCTAATGGGAACGTCCCTAAGGCTGGTGCAAAAAAATCATCTACCGGCAGCAAGGCAACATCCAAGCCTAAAGCCCCGCCGCCGGTGCCAGTCGATATTGTGCAGCGGGTGGCTGATACCACCCAAATCACCTACGCCATCATCGATATGGATTTGCTGATTTGCGATAGCGATACCAAGGCAGATCTGGAATCTAACCCAGCATTTCTTGGAATCGTGCAGGTGGCGAATGATGATTGCCGCACTTTCCTGAACGATAACGATCCACGCTTTACCAACCAAAAGAAAGGAGCAGCATAATGTATACGCCAGTACCAACTATCAAATCTGATTCATTAGCGATAGCGATGAAAGCAGAACTTGGCTTCCAGTTCACCAGCCCTATCAGGTGCGTTGGCGGCAAGGCTAAGCAGGTGCGATATCTAACAACCTTGATGCCGGATAATATAGCCCACTTCTACGAACCCTTCGGGGGTGGGCTTAGCAGCACATTCTTCCTGATTCATACAGGCAGGGTAAAGGCATCAAACTGCCACGTAGGTGATTTACACCAACCCCAGGTGAACTTCTTCCGGGTGCTCCAGGCTGAATACGAAAAGCTAACCCTAGCCTTGCTGGAATCCCGCCTTTGGCATGGCAATGGTTCATCGGAACTGTTCAATGAAGCCGTGAATCAGATTAACAATCCGGAATCGCCGTTCAAGCAGGCGTGGGGATTATACGTCTTCAATCGGCTTTGTATGTTGGGCATTCGCAAGTACGCCTACGGTTCGTTTGCCAAAACTACCATCGGCTACGGCAAGGGCCTTACCCAAAGTGCCGTGCTAAGGGTTCCTGCCTATGGGGCACTTATTCAAGGCGTGGATATTCAGGAACGTTCCTATACCGATGCCTTGGATGATGCATCTAAGAACCACGGGTTCGTGTTTCTCGACCCGCCCTACGAGGGCTTTCAGCAAAGCCTATACGGCGTTGAATTCGATTTTGATGATTTTGCAGCACGATGCCACGCGGTGCGGGATAAGTGCTCCATCATGATTACCATCAACGATAGCCCTGCCAATCGTGAACGGTTCAAGGATTACCAGTTATTCGTACGGGATGTTCGTTACGGAATGTCGCAATCCAATCAGGATGAACTGGTTATCTGTAACTACCAACTGGATAGCCAGGAATATTACCTGAACCAGTTGCGCTACAAAGTTGCTGCATAGGGTATGATAAAGGGGGCAACGGTGCCCCCTTTATCTTCCCTATATCCAATCAATTGTCGCATCAATCATCGCACTGGCAATAGTCGCCAGTCTGGTTGCATGCGGGACACCTCACGCAAATGCATTCCTCCCTGTCGCAGTACACGCACTGGCTGGATGTCACTATCCTCAAATTGCTTGGCACCGGTTTCGCTGCCACATAATAGCCCATCCGGTTTACAAAGCCCGTCGTGCCAGAAGACCAATATTGGTGATCATCGGCCTCATGGACGGTCCAGATGCGTGAATCGTGAATGCTTGGATGGGATTTACGAGCACCCTCCACGGAGTCATACCAATGGCTGGTATCTACCTCATATGCTTTCCATGCATCGTCCTGAAGCATATGCGCGTCTTTGCGGTTTGATGGGGGTCTTTTATCTGCTGCCCACTCAAAGAGTTGGGTAAATGGGTCGTTTGTTTCGTCGTTGGTATTTACTTGCTGTTTATTCATTTAGTTTCCTCACTGTTTATGATTATTTGGCTATACTACCATCATGAAAGCAAAAAAGCAAGTTAATACGTTGTTTTATTCTAAACTATACTATAAAAATATTGACTAACCGGTATTTTTACTGTATAGTGGGGACATCATTAATAGAGGAGATGAAGAATAAATGGGCGTACGACGAACGAGGATAAAAACTGAATACATTTACTTGTCCGAACTACGCCCAGTTCATTCAAGTCTCCCCACCCAGCATCATTCCAGATGCTGGGTTTTTTTTATGGAGATTTATAAAATGACTAAAGACTTAGAAATAATCGGGCGTAAACGTGGATATCACCACCGTGAGGAGGTGCTGGATGTCGTTGCCCACTCTGACTTCACCAGTTCTGCCGAACGCTGGTGTCAGGACAACGCCCGATACGGGTGGGTGAACAAGAAACATTGGTTCTCATTCGATCACCCACAGGATGCACAGGCATTCAGAGAACTGTGGGGTGATGAATGACAGACTTTAATACCCTGTTGGACGGCGTTACCGATCAGGACTTGGAGAACCCCGTCATTGCCGATCTGGTGCGCCAGATGTACGACCCGTTAGAATATTCTGACGCGGTCGAACAGGCGGCAGCGGAACAGGTAAATGATTGTCTGATGGCAATGGTGGAGGAGGAGAAAGCAAAGCAATTCTCCTCCTGCTGCCGACTAGATGAGTCCGGTCAATTGTCTGGCGACGATACCGGTGCCGATTTGCCTGATTCATCAGACTGCGACTTATTTAATAGTGATACTATAGTAGAGATACAGAAAGATAAAAAAGTCGCAGTCTGCGACCTTACTCCTGCTGACGCAGAGCAGAAAGGCAGGGGGCAACTGGACAGTAAAGAAGTCGCACTTTCGTGCGAAATGCCAGCCCAGGGCAATGAGACCCGGGACAGTAAAGAAGTCGCAGGTGCGGGGAATGGCAGTCCAAAAGGTGAGAGTAAACAAGTCGCATCTCCCCACGCAGTTCCGGTAGCATCGGTATCTGCCATCAAAGGCGACATCGTCTGGATGCAAGCGCAGCTTTGGGACAACAGCGAGCGAACCCGGTCCGTAAAATATTACAGCAAGTACGACATAAAAAAGGTCAGGCCATCAGGCAAATTCAAGACTGATACGTTGTACCTGAACTTCACCTCCCACCGGTCATTCGTGAAGAACTACAAAGCCATCCTCACTGACCGGCAGGAATGGGGAAAGCCCGTAGAGCAATTTTATGACATGTGGCGGCAACGTTCCATTGATGAGCAGAAGGTCACGATTGCGACACGTCCCCCATTAATCGGCATCGCGATGAGTGATCCTAAAAAGCTCTCGTTCATCGAACATGTAAACAGCAAGTCCCAATTAAGGGTGACCACCAAGAAGGGCAAAGAGATCAGAAACGATTACTGGCCGGGATACGTTGGAATTTTATTCTGGGACGAATGCGACAATCCGCATATTTGGCTAGGCATCCATGGTTGTGGAGAATGGGCGCTGCCTTTGATTGATGGGAAGCATACGGCTGACTGGGAACCTAAGACCGAAGCGCAACGACGCTCTGGTCGACGTCCATGCGATTTTATTGGGTACTGGCATCAGGAGAAAGCCGAGCAGGAATTGATGCTGGAGAAAGTCCGGCGAAAAAGACGGGGGTAATCGACGTCCCGCCCAGATGCGCTGGTATTGCGAGTGGATATTTTCTGCAGGGTTAGTAGCCAAAATCCCCTTGTCACGCATTCTGGGGCGACTTCCGCCATGTAACAGGCATCGTGACCCGCACCGGCGACGATTTCCCGGGCCGCATACCCACAATCACTGGCGGCTTCGCGAACAGCATTGACGCAACTTTCTTCGAAAGGAACCGGGGCGTAATAGAAAATTTGTTCCATTTCGTATTCAAGGCCTGTGTCGGCCATGATTTTATCGACCCCTTCTCGCAGGGCCTTGTCCATTGCGGCTAGAACATCATCTTCCGGGTGGCGGATGTCGACAGTTACAAAGACCTTGCCCGGTATGACGTTGCGCGAATTGGGGTAAGACTCGATCATGCCCACGGTGGCGCAAGCCAGTGGGGCGTTATCAAGGCCGGTCCGGTTGACCAGTTCGACGACACGTGCGGCTCCCAGCAAGGCATCCTTGCGACAATTCATGGGGGTTGGCCCGGCGTGGGATTCAACGCCGGTGATGTTCAATTCGTACCAGCGCTGGCCCTGACCACCGGTGACAATGCCAATAGGCTTGTCTTCGGCTTCCAGGATCGGTCCCTGTTCGATATGAACCTCGAAAAAGGCGTGGATGTCTCGCCCACCGACTTCTTCTTCGCCTGCGTATCCAATACGGGCCAGTTCTTCGCCCATGGTTTTGCCATCGCGATCAGCCCGGCTTAATCCGTATTCCAGATCATAAACACCGGCGAATACGCCAGATGCCACCATGGCCGGGGCAAAACGTGCCCCTTCTTCATTGGTCCATACGGCGACTTCTACCGGGTGTTCGGTTTCGTATCCCAGGTCGTTTAACGAGCGTATTACTTCAAGGCCCGACAAGACCCCGTAAACACCGTCAAACCGGCCACCGGTCGGCTGCGTATCCAAATGACTGCCCGTCATGACAGGGGGTAAATCATTGTTACGGCCTTCGCGGCGGGCAAAAATATTGCCCATTTTATCGACCTTGATGGTGCATCCGGCATCCTTGCACCAGGATACAAAAAGATCGCGTGCGTCTTTGTCCAGATCAGTTAAAGCCAGACGGCAGCAGCCCCCTTTATCGGTAGCGCCGATTTTGGCCATTTCCATCAGGCTGTCCCAAAGGCGCTTTCCATCAATCCCTAAATTTTTGCTATCTGACACACGAGCCTCCAAGGTTATTCTGGTCTGCGCCAGGAAATAAGACTGACCGCGCTGGAAACGTTCCCTGCACCCCAATACCCCGAGCGTTGTTTCAGGATATTGGTCCTTGCTTGTAACGAATACTACAGCTGATCAATATTCCGGCGCGTTTCGTGAAAATAGATGCATCCAGCGGGCAGGGACGTCGAACGGTGAGGCACGGCCGGACAGAGCATCCGTTGCGATGTCACTCCACATCAAGCTTTGCTTCAGCGCCCATCCGGTCGGATCGTTGCACGGCGTCATAGCCATGGCGTCATACATGGCACGGGCACTGGCTTCTACCTCCGGGTTGGGGTAGGTCATGGCGCGCAGTTCATTCATAAATTTAACATCACATGCGCACGAAATTGTGCCAGTGGCGCTGTAACACATGTCATGACGCATACAGGCGTCATCAAGAGGATCAACTGGCGGCGGGGAATTAATACTCGTGCCGGGACCACACCAGTTCCCATACAGGCGCACGTCAGCCTCGGCCTCAAAGGGTTCAACAAGAACAAAGGCAACAAGAAGACTTACACAGCAGAAAACATAAAGACGCACCACGACAAATCCCATCCTGTAAACGCGATAGTACTAAGCCAATGATTAAACGAAGGCAAGTTGGAAGGCGCTAGGCCAATCCGACCTTACGCATACGCCGCCACAAGGTAGATCGGTCAATTCCTATAAGTTTCGCTGCCAGGGTTTTGTTTCCTCCCGCCTCATTCAGGGCGGTTGAAATATCCTGCATCAAAGAGGAAGTTTCGTCGATAGTGGAAGGTGAAGGTAATTCATTTGCCTGGACGGAAGGGCCGCTAACAAGACCAAGGGGGAGGCTTTCCTTTCTATGGTGGCGAATGTCTTGTGGCAGGCTATCGGGCACCACGGATTTATCGACGGAACAAATATAGGCATGTTCGACAGCGTTTATCATCTCACGAACATTTCCCGGCCACGGGTAATCCATCATCAGGCGCATGGCTTCGGGGGTGCATTCCACATCGTTGGGATATCCCCTGGCGGTAAGGTCCTTGCAAAAATGTTGAAGTAATAATGGAATGTCCCCGACCCGCTCTCTTAAAGGGGGGATTTTAATAGGTACTACAGCGATGCGGTAGAACAGGTCAGCACGGAATTCACCGGCATTGACCATGTCGCGGAGGTTTTGATTGGTCGCGCTAATGACACGGACATCGACTTCAACCGTTTTATCTGAACCGACGGGCTCGAATTTTTGGTCCTGAATGGCGCGTAATAATTTTGCTTGCAGATGCAGGGGGATTTCCCCGATCTCATCAAGCAGCAGAACACCGCCGTTGGCGGCTTGAAAGCGGCCCAGGCGCTGTTGCGTTGCGCCGGTGAAGGCGCCTTTGACATGCCCGAACAACTCGGATTCAAGTAACTGATCCGGGATCGCAGCACAATTGACCTCGACAAGGGGTTTGTTTGATCGCGAGCTTAACTCGTGGATCATTCTGGCGATTTGAGTTTTACCGGTGCCAGTCTCGCCCATCAACATAACCGGCGCAGTGGAATCTGCTATTTGTTCCAGGCGGGAAATGATCGACATCATCTCAGGCGCGTTGGTTATGAAGTCGTTGTTCTTCAATACTTTGAAGGCCTGGCTGACCTTGTTTTTACTGCCATTTTGCGAAATAACAACCCGTAGCCGGTATGGGTAATCAGGGATATCAATGGACCTGCAATAAAATTTCGTATCATCTAAAGCTGCATCGGTGAACACTTGTTCATTTAACCGGACAAATTTCTCCAGCGAAGACTTGGATTTAGATGCGTAGGTAATCGCCTTGGACGATTGACGGCTAATGATATCAATAATTCGTTCCAGGATGGGGTTGTTGAACGATACAGAATCTTCGTTGCCATCCTTTTTTTCGCCCAAATGCTCCTTGAAGGCAGAATTCAGACACAAAACCTCGCCTGTCTCATCCGTTATCAGCACGCCATCAGAGACGCATGATATCAATGTTGAAAACAACAGATGGTCGGCTATATCTGTAAACTTGCTGCTTATGGCAACCATAGATTTCTCGTTTCCCAGGAGTTTGTTTGAAGTTTTTTTATTATTGTTCAAATCATATTGGCATGCCAAAAAGTGTTGCGCAACACTGTTGCGTTGTGTTGCGTCAAAAAAACCTTAATATTATCAATGCGTTATATAATATTTGTCTAATATATTAGCGTTGCGGTAACTGCAACGCCGGACCGCGCGAACGACATCAGTTTATTAATAAACTGTTAATTTTCAAATCGTTACAGCTATTCCAATAACTGGCATAGCTTTTGCAATCGTATAAACCAATGCATCAATTAAGAATGCTCCCATAAGAATGAAACAGAAGTATAGAATCAGAGATAATTTTCTGATCCGACAGGGATATATTGAATGTCAGATTTATTTTCACCGAAATGGATGGAGTCATTCCAGGATGTCTGGAATAGTGAGCCTGGTTTGGCGGATGATTTGAGCAAAATCAACTTCACATCAACAATAGCATACGGCTTCTTGGGCGATGATGCCCCGACGGGCGTGTTGGTGGTAGAAAACGGCCAAGCTGTTTCCGCTGGCGCCTACGAAGGACAGGATATAAACTGGGACTTGCGTGCCTCTGCGGATGATTGGGCCAAATGGCTGAAGAAAGCGCCCGGCATGATGGGTTTGGGTATGTCTTACACGACCCGCAAGCTTCAATTCAAAGTTGGTGATTACGGCGCAATGATGAAGGATCCCCGGATGGCGGGGCCGTTCGTCAAGAGTTTCTCCGCAATGGGTAAAGCTTAAACGCCGTAAATTTACGAAAAAGAGATTTTGCAGGGAGATAGGGGGAATGATGAGGGGTAGTGGTATCTTGAACTTGAAAATGTATCAATTGTTAGGGGCTACGGTATTTGCCGTTAGTTCCCTGTTTGCAACTCATCATGTTTTTGCTGCTGAATTTGAAACGGCAACCGTACCCGTTGAACAAATCGGTAAAATGACAACTCTGTCAGGGACAGTTGTTCCTTATAAGGAAGTCATCCTTGCGGCAAAAATGTCGGGGCATGTTACCTTCATTTCAGGTAAAGAGGGTGATTCCTATCTCGCTGGCGATACGCTGGTTACAATTAATGACGACAGTCTTCAAGCCAAACGCCGCGCTGCTTTGGCCGATATCGCCAGCGCTCAGGCAACCCTTGGCAATGCACGTGTACAGTATTCCCGCGAATTGGTTTCACCCCGTGTCAATTCCATAACCGGAGTACCGGGTATGGGAATGCCGGCTCTTTGGGATCAGTTTTTCACCCGGGGTTTCTCAAATTTTGGTGGTAGCAACACCAGCCCCGGCGTGGAACGCCAGGCAGATCTCTACAACAGTTATTCCGGCGTCAATCAGGCACAGAGCCAACTTTATCAGGCTCATGCACGTCTCGACACACTGGATGCCAATTTGCGAGATACTCGCGCGCTAGCGCCTTTCGATGGTGTTATATCGCAAAAACTTGTTGAAGAAGGGGACACAGTCCAACCTGGCCAGCCTTTGATACACTTTGCTTTCACCAAGTACCTGCGCATTCAGGTCGAGGTGCCGGTGCGCCTTGTGAGCGTGCTTGAAAAAGAGATGCTGGTTCCTGCCCGTCTTGATGTACGTGGTGCTTCTGTTATGGCTCGCGTTGCGCAAATTTTTCCTATGGCGGACGCCTCGGGTCATACCGTTACAGTTAAGTTCGATTTGCCGGAAGGTACCCCCGGTGGGCCGGGCATGTATGCTGAAGTCCGGGTTCCGGATGAATCTGAAATTTATCGATCGGCCCCGGTCGTTCCCACTCAGGCACTGGTTTGGCGTGGCAGTTTCCCAAGTGTGTTCGTCATGGCGGATGGAAAACCGAGTCTTCGTCTTGTTCGCCTGGGCATTGAACTGGATGATGGTCGCATGACAGTTCTCGCTGGCCTCAGGGGCGGTGAACAGGTGATTTTAAATCCTCCGGCCGGTTTGGCCTCGGGTTCGGCGCAATAACCCGGAACCGGCAGGGGAACACATATGTCAGATATTAACAAAAAACAGCAGACAGAATATTCCGCAACCCCGCAAGGGTTGGGAATGGCTGGCGCTATGGCAAAGGAATTTATCAATTCCCCCTTGTCCCTGTTGCTGCTTCTAGCAAGCCTTGCAATAGGCATCATGGGATTGCTGTTTACTCCACGCCAGGAAGACCCGCAAATTTCAGTGCCAATGGTCGACGTGTTTTTTTCATATTCGGGTGCGTCTTCAGAACAGGTCGCAAGTCTTGCCATTGATCCCCTGGAGCGCCTGATGAGCGAAATTCCAGGAGTTGAGCACGTTTACTCCGTATCGCGTCATGGCGGCGGCATGGTGACCGTACAATTTGAAGTCGGCGAAAAAATGGAGCCTTCGCTGGTCAAACTTTACGATAAATTGATGTCCAATCTGGACCGTATTCCGCCCGGCGTATCCCAACCTTTGGTCAAGCCCAAGGGCGTTGACGATGTGCCTGTCGTAACACTTACATTGTGGTCTCATGACGTAGATGACGCCGCCTTGCGCATGGTCGCGCTGGACGTCATGCAACGGCTGAAGGAAACGCCCAATACATCGCAGAGCTTTATTGTTGGTGGCCGTTCCGAACAACTGCGCATCGAGGTTTTTCCTGAACGTCTCGCAGGCTTTGGTGTCAGCGCAGCACAACTGGCACAAACTATCCGTGGCGCCAATTCCGAAATTGATGCCGGCAATCTGGAATCAACAAACAGCAATTTACAGGTTTTCAGTGGATCTTTCCTGACCAAGGCCGAAGACCTTAAACGCCTGATTGTTGGTGTTCATAACGACAGTCCTGTCTATGTGCGCGATGTTGCCGTGGTTAGTCAGGCACCCGAAGAAACGAAAAACGTTGTCCAGTATTTTACAGGCCCTGCCTACAGTGATGGAGAAATACTGACCCCAGCCGGAGCGCCTGCGGTAACCATTGCCGTGGCGAAGAAACCCGGCACCAACGGGGTTAGCGTCGCCGAGGATGTCCTGGAGCAACTTGAATACCTCAAGGGACGCGTCATTCCCGATAACGTTCAGGTTTCGGTTACCCGCAACTATGGTAAAACCGCCAATGACAAAGTCAACGAACTGATCTTCAAGTTGTTTGTCGCCACAATGGCGGTAACCCTGCTGATCTGGATTTTTCTTGGCTTTCGCGCGGCTATCGTCGTGTTGGTCGTAATCCCTGTCGTTATTCTTGTAACAGTGTTCTCTGCTTGGCTGTTGGGGTTCACTATTGACCGAGTATCGCTTTTCGCCTTGATTTTCTCTATCGGTATTCTTGTCGATGATGCCATCGTGGTGATTGAAAATATCTATCGCCGCTGGTTGATTAAAGGAGAAATCGATACGGAGGAGTCCATTGCAGCGGTCGCGGAAGTGGGTAATCCAACAATCCTTGCCACCTTCACAGTCATTGCCGCCCTGTTGCCGATGGGCTTTGTTTCGGGAATGATGGGGCCATACATGGCGCCCATTCCGGTGCTGGGATCGGTGGCGATGATTTTCTCGTTGTTCGCCGCATTTATTTTTACCCCATGGCTGGCCATGCGTGTCCGTCCGTCTCTGGCAGCGCTCAAGAAATCCCAGGACAAAGAGCACAAACAGCAAGAGTGGCTGGCTAGCTTCTTTGAAAAGCTGCTTGGGCCGTTGATCGAGAGCAGGACAAAATACCGTATCTTCCGGCTGTCCATGCTCGCCATTCTGTTTATCTGTTTCTCGTTCTTCTACACCAATTGGGTGACGGTGAAGATGTTGCCGCTGGACAACAAGCCGGAATTCAATGTGGTCGTAAATTTGCCTGAAGGATCAGCCTTGCCTGTCACAGCCAACGTGACCCAGGCATTGACCGATGAATTGCTGAAAATCCCGGAAGTCACTGCCATTCAAACCTATGCTGGCACAGCTTCGCCTTTTAATTTTAATGGGTTGGTTCGTCATTACTATCTTCGTCAGGAAGGCTGGATGGGTGATATCCAGGTTCAACTGCTTGACAAGGGGGACCGTGAACGCACGTCTCATGAATTAGCTGTATTCGCCCGCGGAGTGTTAACCCCGATCGCCAAAAAGATGGGCGCAAAAATTCAAGTTGTCGAAATGCCACCGGGACCGCCAGTGCTTCAGACTATGGTCGCTGAAGTTTATGGTCCTGATGCCGAGACCCGCCGTCAGGTCGCCCGGGATCTCACAGCAGTTTTCGCCAAGGCAGGCAACGTTGTCGACGAAGACAACTTCATTCAGGAGCCTTATGACGCCTGGCACTTTATCGTCGATCGGGAAAAAGCCGTACGTCGTGGCGTGTCCGTTAAAGATATCAACAACCAGCTTGAAATGGTGATGAGCGAATACAAACTGGGTGATCTGAAGATTGGTAATATTCTGGAACCCCGCTACATTGTTATGCAAATTCCGATTTCATTGCGTAACCAGTTCAGCCGTCTTGGCCAACTGCCCATTCCTTCAGCTACGGGAAAAATGATCCCGCTTTCTGAACTGGGATACTTCAAACGGGTCCAACAGGACCAACTGATTTTCCACAAAGATCTGCGCCCGGTTGAATTCGTTACTGGCGAGGTTACCGGTAAATTGGCTGCGCCTATTTATGGCATGTTTGCGGTCGAGGACTTGCTGGAGGATTACATTTCACCCGATGGTGTAAAACTGAAATCCCACTACATTTCACCACCGCCGGACAGCTTCTCCAGCGCCTATGAATGGACCGGCGAATGGACCGTTACCTATGAAACGTTCCGTGATATGGGGCTTGCGTTCGGCGTTGCACTGATCCTGATTTACATGCTGGTAATGTGGGAGTTCGGCAACTTCAAACTGCCCGCCATTATTATGGCCCCCATTCCGTTGACCCTGATTGGCATTATTCCGGGCCACTGGCTTTTTAATGCTGAATTTACAGCAACGTCCATGATCGGCTTTATCGCCCTGGCGGGTATTATTGTACGCAATTCGATTCTGCTGGCTGATTTCTCGAAACGTCTTGTCGAACAGGGTGTCCCGGTCAGGGAAGCTGTAATTGAAGCCTGTCGCGCACGTACGCGCCCGATTCTGATTACGGCTTTGGCGCTGGTGATGGGCTCCAGCGTTATTATTACAGATCCGATTTTTCAGGGCATGGCGATTTCATTGATGTTCGGTGTGATTGTCTCAACATTGTTGACCCTGGTTGTGATTCCGCTGCGCTGCGTCTACATAGACCCGCAAAAAGTCTATGGCTGCAATGCGTCGGCAAACAATGGCGATGGCGCAACGGGTGGATACATTGCTACTCCGGATGTGGCGTCTGAAGAGTCCGATGTAGACTGGAAACAGGGACGCATTCGTCTGTTGTGGGTCATCCCAATGATGCTGGGTATTTTTGCCTGGACAGCCATCATAACATTTGCCCAATTCGCCCGGCGTTGGAAATGGCCAAAGAAGGTCGCACCTGTCTTGATGATGGTTGGCTATACGCTGCGCGCTCTTCCTTATTTTGTCCTACTGTTTGCAAAGGATACTTATGGGCGAATTCTGGAGCGCTTTGCCAAACCGGCCGAGCCTGTTGCGCAATCAACACCGCAACCGGCCCCGCCGACGGCTCAAGCTACCGCGGACCCTGCACCAAAGACGCCTGTCCAAAAAGTGGAACCAGCGAAAAAAAGTGTGACTAAAAAGGTTGCTAAAAAAACCACGCAACCAAGCAAGGCTGCGACAAAAAAAACCGCCGTGAAGAAGGCGACGGTGAAGAAGTCGGCGACGAAGACTCCGGCTGTAAAAAAACCAACAGCATCAAAGCCGGTAGCGAAGTCTAAACCGGTCAAGAAATCACCTGCCCCTAAAAAGGTGACACCTGCAAAACCACCGGCTCCTACCGCCCAAAAAGCGGACGAGGCCAGTACACCACAGCGCCCGATTGCCAAGACTCATCCGAAAGAGAAACGGCGCGGCATACGCCTGAAGACCATTCCCGGTCAAAATCCAGGCACAGATAAGAAATAGAGGGACGTCTAATGACCAATGTAACTTATAAAAGCATTTCCAGTATGCGTATGAAGCTGATGGCGGGCGTAGTTTTCCTGGCTCTTCCGGCAATCGCCCAAGCTGATGAAACCAAGACCGAGGATCAGGCCGCCAACGCGGCAGCCAATGCGGTCGCACCCGGTATGACGCCGCCGCCGCCCATGGGAATGTATTATTCGCGTCGCCTTATGCCGCAAATGCCTTATTCCTCGGGTCAGATGCCCCCACCGCCTGGTGGATTCCCGCCTCCCGATTTTGATCCAATGGCTGCTCGCACTCAAACACTTGCTGGCGCAAATGCTGCTCAGGTTACTCCGCCACCCCAGAATGGTTTGAACACCGGTACCAACGCAGACGGTTCCGGCGGTATGGATTTTCGGTTCACAGGTCGTTTCAACGCTGGCGGCTCCAACAACTGGGGCGGAAACAACGCCTTTGCAAGTGGAAATTCTTACGGTCAGCCTTATGGCTCACCCTATGGCGGTATGCCCTATGGAACTCCTTTCAATGGCCATCCTCAAAACGGTCCGCAGGCAACGGCACCGGCAGCATATCCATCTGAGAATCCGGCTGCTTCAGGATCGCTTTCCAATCAACCAGACGAACCCGAATGGGCAACAAAACAACGGGCCGAATACGAGAAACAACGCACCGAATCTCAAAAACGTTTCGAGGAACAACGCAAACAGTTTGTCGAGCAACAAAAAGCGAGCTTTCAGGCTCGTGCCGAATGGGTTGCCAAGCAGCGTGCTGAAGCTGAAAAGCGCCGCGCTGAATATCAAAAGCAATTTGCCGAGCAGCAAAAAAGATTTGCCGAGCAGCAAAAATCTGGATCCCCGCAGCAACCTCAGGCTCAGGCCGAGTGGGTCGCCAATCAGCGTGCCGAAGCCGACAAACAGCGTGCTGAATCTGAAAAACGGTTCGCCCAGCAGCGTGCGGAATCTGAAAAACGTCAGGCGGCTCTGCAAAAACAGTTTGCCGAACAGCAGCCCCAGGCTCAGGCCGAATGGGTCACCAAACAGCGTGCTGAAGCCGAAAAGAGACGTGCAGAATCTGAAAAGCGTCAGGCGGCCTTGCAAAAACAGTATGCCGAACAGCAAAAACGATTTGCTGAACAACAAAAACAGTTCGCTGAAGCCAATCAAACAGCCCTCACTATGCGGGGGTATGGCATTCCCAATGCAATGCCTTATGGAGCTCCTTACGGCAATCCATACAGACCATATGGAATGCCCTACGGCGCACCGTACGGTTATTACCGGTAACGACAGCACAGTTCTGTCTATTTAGGGAAAGAACCAGAGGAACAAATGACAATGAACATACGTTTGGCAATTGTGAGCATGATTATCGTGGAGGTGGCTGCCAGCCCGGCTATTGCTGCGGATAATCCATGGCGCACGGGTCAAGCCGTTCAATCTGCTCCTTCCCTGGAAATGCAATATCAACAGTTAAGGCAGACACCTTTGCAACAGGGCAAAAATAAATACGCCCCGTTGGACGGCGATGCCACAAAAACGACGAACGACCTGTACCCCTTGCAAAACCCGCCAATGAATCCGGGCTTTGCATTGCCGTATGGCAATTACGCCGTACCAATGGGAACAGGGTTGGGATATCCGGGTTATGCCTATCCCGGACTTGGGTATCCCGGCGCAGGATATTCTGGCTTTGGATATCCGAACAATGGGTATCCAGGTCCGGGCCTGGGTGGTTCCCCCTATGGCTGGGGCAATTCCTGGCCCGGTGTAGGTGGTTTTAACGGTCCTTTATCGATCAGACCGTTTTGATGATCGGGACGTAAAGGACATCTGAACTCCGGACTTTAGTCCGGTTTGGGTATGGAGCATTCCCCTCTCCAGCATCCGTTCTCTTCATCAGGGGAAATAGTGACTACAAAAGGAGATATGGAAATGAATACGACTAAAATGATTAAGGTTATCGCCATTGCCGGTATCGTCGGCGCTGGTGTTCTTGCCGCTAGCGATGCTTCTGCCTGGGGCTGGGGAAATGGTCCCTGGAATAATGGCTGGGGCAACAACGGTTGGAACAACAACAACAACAACGGTTGGGGTAACGGTAATGGTAACGGTTGGGGTAATGGCAACGGTAACGGCAACGGTTACGGCGATGGTAGCGGTTCGGGCAACTTCTCGTTCGGCATGAGCGGAAACGGTCGTGGAAACGGTTACAACGGTTATAACGGTTCAAACGGTTTTAACGGTTACAACGGTTACAACGGTTACAACGGTTACAACGGTAATGGTTACAACGGTTATAACGGCGGTGGCTATGGTGCTCCCTACGGCGCTCCTTATGGTGCTCCCTACGGTGCCCCTTATGGCGCTCCGGCCCCTTACGGTTACCCGGCTCCTGGTCAGTCTCCGGCTCAGGCTCCGGCTCAAGCCCCGGCCCAATAGTCTACGAGAAAAAGTGAAGCGTCTAAGGAGGCGCTTCACTCTCCTCTCTTCATTATATTTCATTTATTTTTTCTTGGAAAGGAAGCCACGCCATGCACAAGCCACTTATGTTTCTTTGTGCAATCTTTGGATTTGGCCTTGGTATCCTTCCTGTTCAATCTTTTGCAGAAAGTACGTCCACGTTTTCAGCAACAGCCGTGCAAACGCTTCCCAATGGTGCCGCGCAAAAAGGCAAAATTTTTGTCTCGGGGTATGATACTCGCTTTGAATTCACCGAACATGGACGCGATATCATTCAGATAATACTGCCAAAACAAAAAATCATGCGCATTCTGTTTCCCAAAGACAAAGTCTTTATGGAAGTCGGGGCGCCTGATAACTCGCCGATAGCCATGAACAATAATAAAGCCCCATGCCCGCCAGTTGATGCCATGATCTGCAAAAAATTGGGTACCGACAAATTTGGCAAGCTTGTTGTTGAGCGCTGGTCTCAATCCGTCAAAGGAGTTAAAGGCGAAGCCACATTATGGTGGGAGCCTTTACGGAAAATGATTGTTCGTCAGGAATATCCTGATGGACGCATCATGCAATTGAAGCTGACGGATAATAAGCTTTTGAATGGGCGTGAATTGGAACACTGGACAATCGCAATAGCCCAACCGGGGAAAAAGACACTGTCTGGATTTCGTTTGCTGGATATGGCTTTGGGCATTGTCGTCAAAGAGCAATACCCGAATGGCCTGATTCGTGAACTGAAAAATTTGAAAGTTATTAAGGCCGACCCTGAATGGTTTGCGGTACCCGCCAATTTTCAACGGGTTCACCCTCCAAAGCCAACAAATATTCCTAAACAAAAGTAGGTCAAAAGGAAGATCAACATGAAAACGATGGTGGGAAATTTAAAAGGAGGAACGGGTAAAAGCACCGTTGCCTTCAATCTTGCCTTGTGGCTTGCCAATGCTGGTCGCCCCGTTGTTTTGTGTGATCTTGATCCGCAAAATACCTTGCGTGACGCCGTTGATGTTCGGGTCGAAGAAGGCCACACCCCGACTGTCTCGGTTTTTGGCTCTATTCCCAAAAAATCGGAAGGTGATGTTATTATTGATGTTGGTTTGTCGAAAATGGACGCCGTCAAGAAAGCGTTGGTTCTGGCAGACAGGGTTTTGATCCCCGTTACCCCCAGTCAGGCAGATGTGTGGGCAACGCAACAATTCATAACCATTGTTGAGGAAAGCACGAAGGGGAAAAAAACACCCGAAATTTTTACATTCCTGAACCGTGCCGATACCCATCCGGGGTCACGTGAGAATATTGAAACTGAAGAGGTTTTGCGACTAATTCCAGGACTAACGGTCCTTGATTATAAACTTTCACAACGCATGGCGTTCAGGCGCTCGTTTAGCGAAGGAATGGGGGTCTTTGAATTGGAGCCACATGGAAAAGCTGCAAGTGAACTTAACAACTTGGCAAAATCACTGTTCGCCTGAGGGCGTTGTATAGCAAGAATTGGAGATAAAAATAATGTCTATCATCCGTTGGGTTGCAAACCATATGCTGCTTTTTTTTGTCGCCGTTCTGATTATATCCGGGGCTGTCTATAAGGATAAAATAGAACAGGAACTGAAAGACCTTGGCTATTTGGGGGCTTCCGGGGATGAGCAGAATTCTGATACATCGACCTCGACTGGCACCGTCTCGGCCTCGGATCAGATGCCTACTCATCTTGGTGCACCAACTTTGGCTGCCGCACCTGCGCCTCAGCCCTCTCAACCGGTTTATAATGGACAGGTCCGGCCCCAGATGCCGACGCCTTATCCGCCTCAGGGTTTTCAGCCCCCGAATGTCCAGGCCCAACGTATGGCACCACCTGCTTTTACACAGCGTCCGGCCTCTCAGGCTTATCCCCAACCTCCCGTTCTTGATGACAAAACCAGGAAATTATGGGTAGCGGCGCGAACAGCTTTTTGGCAGCGAGATATGGCCAAAGCTGAAGAGTTGTACAAAAAACTGGTCGATGATTCTGGCGAAGCCGATGCCGCTGGAGAACTTGGAAATGTCTATTTGGTTCAAAATCGTCGAAAGGAAGCCGCTGACATGTACTACAAAGCGGCCATGCTTCACCTTAATAGCGACACCCCGATGCAGGCGGGCAGCGTAGTTGGGCCACTCAGTCAATTAGCGCCTGAAAAGGCACGTGAAGTGCATCAGAAACTGTTGGCGCTCCAGGCGGCTGAGATGGAAAAGAATCAATCCAAGGTGGCCAACTAGGCAGCATTACAAGTCGTATTGGACCACGAGATGAAATTTATAAGAAATCTTCTGGCGACGGTTGGGCTTATCACCATTTTGCTTTTAGCGGCTGTTAGCCCACGCATCTATGCTGTCAAATCACGCTTGGCTGAATTTGATCCCAAAGCATGGGATACTTATGTGGAAATGTTCGAGAAAATTCTTGAAACCGGAAATGCGGCTGATGCAACAGTATGGCGCGCCAAGGTGACCGAAGGCCTTAGCTTTGAAGATGTCGATGAAACAATTCTTTTTGTAGCGAACGAGCTCAATATTAAGAACGTTGGCGAATTGCCTCTGTATAAACAAGTTGAGTCAATGAGCGGCAAACCCTATCGATATGTCAAGATTTACATGTTTTGCAATGCGCTGACCGCCGCCAGAATGCTCGATTACAGTGACGCCTTTGGGGCATATCTGCCGTGCCGCATTTCCTTGATCGAGGACAAGCAAGGCCAGTTGTGGATATACACTTTGAACATGGATCCCATGATCCACGGAGGACTACCTTTACCACCTGCGCTTAAGGAAGAGGCTCTTCAGGTGAAAGCTATTATGCAGGATATTCTTAAACGTGGCGCCATAGGTGAATTCTAATTTTATGACGGAGTACCGACAATGTTTATAAAGCGTCACAGCATGTCTTTGATAGAACGCCTTAAAAATCTGGAAAACCACCTTCAGGAGGAACATCCGGACTTGCTTCAGGTGTTGCCGACCTATCGTCAAATGGACAAAATTCTTAATCGTATAGGCTTGCTCGATGGCGATTCCCTGGCGACAAGAATTACCTGGTGGCCGCTTATCAGTGTGCTTGGAACATTTTCGTCAGGTAAATCGACCTTCATCAATTCCGTGATCGGTGAAAGTCTTCAAAAAACCGGCAATCAGGCGGTTGATGATAAATTCACTGTGATTTGTTATTCCCATCATGATGAAAGCCGTACCCTGCCGGGGACAGCTTTGAATAACGATCCACGTTTCCCTTTTTACCGTATCGGAGCTGAAGTTGAGAAAGTGTCGTCAGGTGAAGGACGGCGCATTGATACTTATCTGCAATTGAAAACATCCTCGAAACAGTCTCTCAAAGGGCGGACGTTTATCGACTCTCCGGGTTTCGATGCCGATGACCAACGTCGTTCGACACTGCGCCTGACCAACCACATCATCGACATATCTGATCTGGTGTTAATTTTCTTTGATGCCCGTCATCCTGAACCTGGCGCTATGCAAGACACGTTGGAGCATCTGGTCAAGACAGCATTGGGGCGCGTTGATTCAAATAAATTTCTTTATATCCTCAATCAAATCGACACGACTGCAAGGGAAGACAATCCCGAAGAAGTGGTTGCGGCCTGGCAGCGTGCCATGGCGGAAACTGGCATGACAGGTGGCCGCTTCCTTTGCATATATGACGAAGAAGCAGCCGTGCCGATTGACGATCCGGCCCTGCGCGAACGATATCAGCGCAAACGTGACGCCGACTTGTCGGAAATTACTAACCGTATAAGTGATGTTGATCTTGAACGGGGGTATCGCATTATCAGTTCCCTGGAAGATGTTGCAAAGCGCCTTGAACACGATGTTATTCCGCTGATCGAGAACGCTTTGGCTCGTTGGCGCAAGCTTACAATTATTGGCGACATCGTGGGACTGGGTGTGGCGGGGGGACTCGCCTATGGCGCTATCAATTTGTTTGGCATTGATGCCCTTCAGTTAGCGTTCGATAGTATTCGTGGGTATGTCGTCGGTATCATTGCACTTGCAGTTGCAGTGGGTACGGGCATTATTTCCTGGCATTTCGCGGCGAGAAATTGGGCCGCGGGTTTTGTTACAAAGACTCTTTCAGAACATTTTGGCGATCAGGAATTGAACCTTAGGTCGGCGTTCATCAAGAGCATCAAACCATGGCGTTCAGTGTTTTCACCCAGCGTTGCAGGTTGGGGAAAATCCACAAAGGGCATCCTGCATAACATACAAGGTGCCATCGAAGGACATATTCAACGCCTGAACGATCAACATACCGATCCGTCCGGTCGCAAGCGGGCGATAGTCGTTGCCGAGAATGAAGCCAAAGCCAATTTACAAGTGGTTCATGGAGATGGAGAAGGCTAGATCGAGAAACCCGATATTCTTCTTGCCGAAGGGCAGGCTCTACTTGTATCTGCCGAATAGTCATTCATGTTTTGTGAGTGGCGATAAATGAGAAAAGGAAAATTTCATGTACAAAAGAGTTAACAACAGCCGGTACATGGTCGTGGGCCTCAGTGGCATCGTTCTTGTTATGAGTATTTTTACTTGGCTTATGTACGGAATTGCCCAGCGGATAGATGTAATGACATCGACCATTGTACTGCTGGGGCATGATGTTCATACGATGACCGAAGTCCAAAAGGTAATGGTTCATGACATCGGTTCCATGACCCAGAATATTTCAAAAATGAATGGATCGGTTTACGATATGTCGCGCAACATGGCCGTTATGACAGGGTCGACAATGCGCATCAGCCAGGACATGGGGCGCACTTCGCAAATGTTCTCATCGCCCATGAACTATTTTTGGAATATGGGGCAGTAAGAGTTTCAATTTTTTGGGTAGAGCTAGGCTCGTTTGAGAAAACTGAAAAACCCGGATTTTTCCTTTAGCGGGGGCGGCAGAACCTTCTCTATTTCACGGGTCACAGCCTTGCCGTCGATTTCAAACACGCCTTCTTCTTCCTGAGCGAAAATGAATTCCGCCACAGGTAGAATTGCATCGCGCACTTCTTGCGGAGCAAACATCACCTGCGTCCGTTCTTCCAGTTCAAAAAGAATATCTTCCGAAGATTCCAGGTCGAGATCGTCGTCACTGTAGAGGGCATACAGAATGCGGGTGATCTCATCAATGCGTGAAATGTCCCCGGAACAACATGATGAATGATGGCAAATCAATTCTTCTGCAATTTGCCCGCCGAATAGCTCCATAACCCTGCTTTCCAGGGTTTCGATAAATGAATTCCAGCTTAGATTGGCAAATGCCTTTTCCGCCACCAGCATGGGGGGGCGGGGCAACAACTGAATCGATATGATTTTTTGATTTAGCAAATAGGCAGTAATGGCATGCCCGGCCTCATAGACGGAAAGACGGAAAGTATGGTCTTGGCAGTCGTGGGAAATATCCATTTTGTCCCTACTTTGTAAATTGTTTGGTATGCTTCCTCATCAACGTTTAAGTGGCTTAAGGGGCTTTCGTTGGGAGTTTTGAGGCGCTGTCGGTGGCATCGTCTTTTGGACAGTATATGCCATACAGAGTGTCAATTATCGTGATGGCTTCCTTGCCGGAAAGTGAGTAGAAGACGGACTGGGATTTCCTGCGTGTATCGACAAGTTTTTCTTTGCGAAGAAGAGCCAGGTGCTGAGACAAAGCCGACTGGCTCAACCCAATTTCTTTTTCAAGAGCACTGACACACTTCTCACCATTTGAAAGGTGACAGAGTATCAATAATCTGTGGGGGTTGCTCATTGCTTGTAGCAATTCGCTCGCACGACCGGCGTTTTGTTGCAGACGTTCCAGGTCCATTATACCGTTTTTTCCCCCCACCATTTTACGTCCTCATTTATGCCCAAATCCTTATCGGATTTAGCGAAAATCTAGCTCGTTTCTAACGCGTTGTATCAGGGTGTATTGAAGCCTGATGAGATGTAACCGGGTAAGGATAGCCATAGGGCGCATAGCCATAAGGCGTGCCATAATAGTATGGATTGTTGTATCCATATCCTTGGCCGGCGACATTACTATGACCATTAAAACCCATTGAAAACCCGGCGTTGCCATTTCCCCAGGCATTGCCGTTTCCATTGCCGTTATATTGATTGTTCCAGGGAGAATAGGCCGCGTAACCATATCCCGGGTAATAGCCAACGCCAGCCTGCTGAGTTGCGGACGGGGCACTAACTAAGTTCGTAGTATCTGTTGTTCTTGTTGTGGGCGTCAAATCCGCAACACCAGTCACTTGATCTGTAAGCGCAACGTTCTGTTTGATCGTCGTGACATCTGGTTTCATACCCATGATATCGCTCATTTCAGCGATGATAGAATGGCTGGTCGAAGAAACAGTATTGTACAGGACATTTGCGGTTTCAGATTTTCCGAAAGCCAAGACAGACAGAAAAACGACTGCGGCCACTGGAATCAGAACTGTTGGTTCGCGAAAAGCTTGTAGACGGGAACTGGTCAACGCGGCAATAACCGGGCTTGCCTCAGGTTTGTCATTAATCGTATCTGTTGTCGCATCGGGTGCGGGAGCACCACCGATTTCCAACACCTCTTTAGCCGCCGCAATAATCTGCTGAGAACGGGCTGAACCAAATCCCTGGACCTTGCCCAGTTCTGTCGGAGCTGCATTTGCAACATTCTCGATGGTTTCAAAACCGGCCTGGGTCAACTGTTTTGCCGCTGAAGGGCCAATGCCTTGGATTTTTGTTAAGTTGCTGCTCATGCTTCAGGTTTCCTAAACGAATATTTTGATGCTCTAAAATTGCGCGACTTGGCTCCAGGCTCTTAGTGGTCTTTTAAATCAGAGGGATGAAAAGATTGTTCTAAATTACTAATGTATTCAATTTATATATTTTAGTATTTTCTAATATAAAGATCAACTGTTTTCACGCACGAAAATGGTGAGTTTTACCAGGATTTGAGCCAGATTTACTAAGGAAAGGAAGGGAAGAAAAAAGAAATTTGAGGACACAAACAGAAAAAACATAAATCAATGATATAAACCTCCCTTAATCAATTTGGAATAATTAAGCTTTACCACCACGAATAACTATTTTATTTTTTTGATCAATGTGTTAGCTATAGATACTGTTAATCAAAAAGAGAGTCAAAGACTCCATATTTCCGATACATAAACCTGATAAAATCTGATCTCAGAATATTAAAAAACCGGAAGATACAGAGTCTGAGGGTAAATTTGGTGAAGTCGATTATTGACATAATAAGTCAAGATCAACGGATCGGTAATGTCTTCGATGAATTAAAAATCTGTACGATTTATAATAAACTTGGGGTTCTAAAAGGGAGATTAAAATTATGACACATATTGTCGTACTTGGTGGCGGCATCGGTGGCATTCCGATGGCTTTCGAGATGAATGACTTGTTGAAAAAAGGTGAAAAAATCACCGTCGTTTCGAATTCCGATACTTTCCAATTTGTTCCGTCTAACCCATGGCTCATGGTTGGGTGGCGCAAATCGGAAGATATAGTAATCGACCTTCCTCCGATCTTTAAAAAGAAAAAAATCGATTTTATTTCAACCGGTGCAAAAAAAGTTCATCCGGACAAGAACCAAATTGAGCTGATGGATGGCAATACTATCGATTATGATTATTTGGTTATTGCTACCGGTCCAGATCTTGCTTTTGACGAAATTGAAGGCCTTGGCCCTGATGGCCATACCCATTCAGTTTGCAAGGTTGATCATGCCGCTACCGCTGGCGAGGCCTACGAAGAATTTTGCAAGGATCCGGGATCCATCGTTATTGGCGCCGTGCAGGGGGCATCGTGCTTCGGACCGGCGCTTGAACTGGCGATGATCGTCGAGACGGATCTGCGTAATCGCAAGATCCGCGACAAGGTGCCTATGACCTATGTCACATCTGAACCCTATCCCGGCCATTTAGGCCTTGGTGGGGTAGGGGATACCAAGGGCATGGTCGAATCTGAGCTGCGTCAACGCCACATCAAGTGGATTTGCAATGCCAAGGTCGACAAATGCGAAGACGGTAAAATGTTCGTCACCGAACACGACATGGACGGCAATCCCAAGAAGCAACATGAACTGGAACACAAGTGGTCAATGATGCTTCCTGCTTTCCGCGGAATCAAGGCGGTTCAGGGTATTGAAGGACTGGGTAATCCCCGCGATTTTATCCTTGTCGATAAGAACCAGAGAAACCCAACCTTCAAGAATATCTTCTCCGTAGGTGTATGTATTGCGATCCCACCAGTCGAGGCGACCCCGGTTCCCACTGGTTGTCCCAAAACAGGGTTTATGATCGAAAGCATGGTCACCGCAACGGCGCACAATATCCGGGATATTATTGACGGCAAGGAAATGAGCCACGAAGGCACATGGAGTGCCGCTTGCCTTGCTGACTTTGGGGATGGTGGGGCCGCCTTCGTCGCAGTACCCCAAATTCCACCGCGCAATATCAACTGGGCGTCCGAAGGCAGGTGGGTGCACTTGGCTAAAATCGCTTTCGAGAAATACTTTATGCGGAAAATCCGCAAAGGTATCAGTGAACCTGGTTACGAAAAGCATATGCTGAAGATGATGGGGCTTCATCGTTTGAAATAAAGGGCAGACCGCCGGAGCAATATTCCGCCACTGAAGCAGAGCAGATATCCTGCTTCAGTGGCCGGGGTTAAAGTACGCCAGCGGCAAGCTATTTCCAGAATATCTGATCCAATTCAATAAATCTGCTGCTTGACGGCTGTCTTTATTCATGTGAGTGACCCGAGACATAGGTGACACTTCAGGCAGGGGTGTGAATTGTAGGGTATTGAATGCTGATTATCAGAGTTTATACCACGGTTCGCCAGTGGTTTCCTCGGCGAGGTCGAGGAAGGCGCGCACGGTTCTGAGGCGGTGGCGTTCGGGGTCGAAGACCAGGTATTTTGTTACCTCCAGGGCAGGTTGAGACCGCCGGAGTAATAATCCACCACTGAAGCGGCCAGATAGTCTGGTTGTTGGCCGGAGTAAAAACCCGCCAGTGGTAAGCTTTCTGCTTTTGCAGAGGGCGAGGATGAAGCAAGTGGAACTCTACGGACGCGTACGGTATGCGGTAATTATTCAAGGTATGAGCCGCCGCAAAGCGGCACGGGTCTTCGGGATTGATCGGCGTACGGTCGATAAGATGTTGGCGTTTTCAGTGCCCCCCGGATATCGCCGCAAGAAGACACCGGCCCGTCCCAAGCTCGATCCCTTTGTCGGTCTTATCGGCCAGATCCTTGAGGACGATACCAAACGCCTGAAGAAGCAGCGGCATACTTCAAAGCGGATCTTTGAGCGCCTTCGCGATGAGTACGGTTTTACTGGCGGCATCACGATCGTGAAGGATTATGTTTTTGCGGCACGCCAGCGCCAGCGCGAGATGTTCGTACCGCTGACCCATCCTGCGGGTCACGCCCAGGCAGATTTTGGCGAGGCGGATGCGGTCATCGCCGGTGTTGAGTATCGGGCTCATTACTTTGTCATGACCCTTCCTCACAGCGATGCCTGCTTCGTTTCCGCCTACCCAGCGGCGACGACGGAGGCGTGGCTGGACGGGCACAACAAGGCCTTCAACTTCTTTGGCGGCGTCCCGCAATCAATCCTGTACGACAACGACAAGTGCCTTGTCGCTCGCATTCTGAGAGATGGGTCGCGGCAACGAACGCGGGCGTTCAGTGGGCTTCAGTCCCATTACCTTTTTGAGGATCGTTATGGCCGTCCCGGCAAAGGCAATGATAAAGGCAATGTGGAGGGTGTCGTTGGTTACGCTCGGCGGAACTTTATGACGCCCCGTCCTCGTTTTGCCAGTTGGGATGCCTTCAACAGTCACTTGGAGGAGCAATGTTGCAAACGCCAGCGTGATGTTTTACGCGGCCACCGCGAGAGTATCGGCGAGCGGTTTGTCCGCGATCTGGAGTTGCTGACGGCATTGCCCCCAACTCCGTTTGATGCCTGTGACAAGCAGGCGACGCGGGTCAGTTCCATGTCCCTGGTGCGGTATAGGACCAATGATTACTCGGTGCCCGTCGCCTTCGGTCATCAGGAAGTTTGGATCCGTGCTTATGTCCACGAGGTCATCATTGGCTGTGGAAGTGAGGAGGTCGCTCGGCACACCCGTTCCTATGATCGCGAAGATCTGATCTTTAATCCAATCCACTATCTGCCTTTACTGGAACAGAAGGTCGGCGCTCTGGATCAGGCTGCACCGTTGGTCGGCTGGGATCTCCCTGAGGTGTTCGCAACCTTGCGCCGCCTTCTTGAGTCCCGCATGGGCAAGTCAGGCAAGCGGGAGTACGTGCAGGTATTGAGGCTCCTGGAGACCTTCAAACTCGATGACCTTCATGGCGCGGTGAAGGATGCTTTGCACATGAGTGCAATCAGCTATGACGCCATCAAACATCTGGTGCTGTGCCGCATCGAGCGGCGTCCGCCCAAGCTCAATCTGGACATTTACCCTTATCTGCCACGGGCACGGGTGGCGACAACATCGGCGGCCAGTTAGCTGTGAGTGAGCAGTGCAGTCACGGCCTCAAGCAATATCTTCTTGTCGATTGGCTTTGATAAATACCGGTCGCACCCAGCATTGTGAGCTTCTTCAACCCCTTGAGAATCTGCAGAGGCTGTTAGCGCTATTATTGGAATATCCATGGTGTCAGGGTGAGAACGAACTAAAGGCGCTACCTCAAAACCAGTCATCTTAGGCATGTTCATATCTAGAACAATTAGGTCTGGTTTTTCTTCTCGGGTTTTTTTTATTGCGGCATCACCATTTTCAGCCTCAATAACTTCGTAGCCATCCTGAGTAAGAATGTGTTTTAGAACTTCTCTGATCAGAGTTTCATCATCAACGATTAGAATTTTTGCCATAAACATCACACCACATTGTTAAAGCTTAAGCGCTGACGACAATATATTCACGGTATCACGTAATTGATGATTCAATAGTCTGCAATTTAGCATTCATTTGATTGCTATTTGATTGCTAGAGAAAATGGGGAAAAGAATTATTTCCACTAAGTAATTGAAATTATTGGCGCACCCGACAGGAGTCGAACCTGTGACCTCTGCCTTCGGAGGGAAGCATTCTTAATCACTTGCCGACGTTCAACTCAGCAATTTTCTAGGATTTCTGATCCCAGCTTGATCTAACCCTGTTCAGATAGTTTGGTGGACTGAATGGTGGACTTAGAAAATTATTTATCCCAAGTCATTGTAATATAACAAATATTGGCGTCCCCTACGGGAATCGAACCCGTGTTTCCGCCGTGAAAGGGCAGCGTCCTAGACCGCTAGACGAAGGGGACGCGGCGAGCAGGGATATACCCCTGCAGGCGTCCGGAAACAAGCCCGAAGTGTCGCCCTGCGCCAATCCGGCTCAGGACTATGCGACAGCCAGCTTCAGGGTAAATGTCGAACCGATGCCGGGCTCGGACGAAACATCGATGCTGCCGTCAAGACTCTCCAGAATGCGCCGGCATTCGGACAGGCCAAGACCGTATCCCGGAATGGTGGTCGCATTACCGGCACGCTTGAATGAATGAAAGATTCTGCCCTGATCGGGTTTGGAAATGCCGAGGCCGTTATCCTGCACTGATATTTGCACACGGCCGTCGATCTGCCTGGAAGATATCCTGATGTTCAGACGACGATCTGGTGCGCGGTATTTGACCGCATTATCCAGAAGATTCTGGAACACACGTGTCAACTGGAACGCATTCGCCGTCGCGATATTACCGACGTCTATGTCGACTTCGGCACCGGTGCTGTCGAGCCTGGATTGCAGAGGGATCAGCGCGTCCTTTATGCAGGCCAGAATATCGGTGGCGGTCTGATCCTGAATGACTTGCTCCGTACGCGATTGCTCAAGAAGTCGATGGATGAAGTTGCTCATGCGCAGCGCGGCTTCGTGTGCGGTTGTGATGAATTCAGCCTTTTTCCCTGCTGCGGTTTCAGGCAGGTGATCGATCGCTTCCAGATTGCCGATGATCGCATTGAGCGGTGTGTTGAGATCATGTGCGACGGCGCCCGAGAACCGTTGCAGCTTTTCGTTTGCAGCCTTGAGCCGGCTTTCGGCGACGCTGTAGGAGGTCCATAAAAAGCCAAGGCTCCAGCCGAGCGAAATGGCAATGCCGGCCAATACATAGAACAGATCAAACGAGACGACCTGGACATTGGTTGGTGTCGGAATGTCGATGAAAAAGCGCAGGACTGCGCGCACGATACTGAGGATGGCAAAGGCGGCAAACATGCTGCCGAGGACCCGGCAGCCTTTTTTCAGCTCGCTCCGGGTTTCCCATAACAGATGACGTGCCGTCAGCCCGCAAATGATGCTGTAGATCAGGGAGTTGACGGCAAGCGCACCGGAAACCCAGTGTTCGACGAACAGAAAATAGGCATTGGCCGTGACGCTGATGCCAAGGGCGATCGCTTCCATGGCGTAGAGCGGTGACAGTCCCTGAAGTCGGCGCATCGAGCGGGTCGCCAGCAGAACGCCGATGACGAAACACTGAAACCCGAAGAAACCGGCGTAAAAATTGGCCATGGCCGAACCGACCCCGGTGAGGACGGCGCCGAGGCTGCTGATTGTCATGGCGACGGCCATCTCGCGAAGGCCATGTGCATTCATGCGCATATGCCAGAAAGCGACGAGAACAGCTGCCATGACAAACTGAACAACGGCGAGCGATAAGAGGACCGAACCTATATAGAACATGATTTGAGTGTACTCGAACGGCTGGTGGCGAGAAACTCGTTAATACATTTGTGCATTGTATTAAGTCGCACAAAACCCGTGTCAGCGGGCTTTGGAGCCTTTGATATGGATATCCAGTGTCTCGAAGCGGCTGCGGTCGGCAAGCGGCTTGAAGGCATTGATTTCAGACGCGCCATCCTTGCTGACGCCGCAGATCAGCCAGATGAATTCAACCTCGTGCGCCATCGCCAGATCGGTATCGGACGGTTCCGCCGGATGATCCGGATGGGAATGGTAATGACCGACGATTTGCGTGCCGTCGGCGGCAGCTTCACACGACCGCATCAGATCAAATCTGAGCTTGGGATCGATCTCAAAACTGCGGGTCGGATCCGAATTGCTGAGATTGTCGCTGGCGTGCACGCCGGTAATGCGCGTGCTGTCTTTGCCCTGCCGACCGATCAGCATGCCGCACGCTTCATGGGGATAGCTTTTGACGGCATGGGCACGGATCGCGTCGGCAAATCCGTCGGGCAGATATACGGTCATCGTGCGGTAATTCTGCCGAGAATACGGCCGTCGTCGACATCGATAACGATGATACCCTCGCACTCCGGTTCTGGGCCGGTCTGCAGATAAACGCGACGCCCGTCCGGTCGTGCCTCGACGATGAAGCAACCGTTCGGCAAACCAAGCCGGATATTGTCAAATACACCAGGCACCGGTGCTTCTGTCGATGTTTGACGGACCTCGATCTGGCTGCCGAAAAGCTTCCAGCCCGGTTCGACGGATTTCTTGTAAAGTCCGAACCCGATCAGGACGACGGCCAGAAGGATCAGGCCGCCCATGCCGATGACGATAGCTTTTAGTGCGCGCATGACTTCTCTCTTCAATGGTGTCTGGTCTTCATCGGCGGGAAGGCTATGCTTGTCAAGCGATTGGACGATGAAACCCGGGCTTGCAGGTAATACGCTGAATGAGTGACGAACAGGATATCGAGGTCACGGTCGAGGCGTCGGAGGCGGCGCAGCGTCTTGATAAATGGCTGACCGAGCATATCGCCGACATGTCCAGAACCCGTGTTCAGGCGCTGATCAACGAAGGTCAGCTGACAGGCCCGGAAGGTGTCGTCGACGACATGTCACGCAAGGTCAAAGCCGGTGAAACCTACAGGCTGACAGTGCCGCCGCCGGCGCCGGCCAACCCCGAGGGCGAAGATATTCCGCTCGAAATCCTTTACGAAGACGAGCATCTGATCGTTCTGGTCAAGCCGGTTGGACTGGTCGTGCATCCGGCGCCGGGGCATGCGACGGGGACGCTGGTGCATGCATTGCTGCATCATTGTCGAGGATCCTTGTCGGGTATTGGCGGTGTTTCCCGGCCGGGGATCGTGCACCGGCTGGACAAGGATACCTCCGGGATCATGGTCTGCGCCAAGACCGATGTCACGCACAGGCATCTGGTCGAGCAGTTTCAGGTGCACAGCATTGATCGCGCATATATGGCCCTCGTATGGGGGGTGCCGTCGCCGCGTTCAGGGCGCATAGAAAGTCGCATCGGACGAGATCCGTACAACCGAAAACGCATGGCCACCTTGCGTTACGGGGGAAAAGAGGCAATTACGGATTACCGCGTCATGCGTCCCGTTGGTGCCTTGGCGGCACTGGTGGATTGCCATTTATTCACAGGACGAACGCATCAGATACGTGTTCAAATGCTGTCTCTGGGTCATCCACTTGTCGGCGACCCCCTCTATCAGACGAGAGGGAGTTTGCGTCAACAGCGCTCCGACGTGATCCAGAAATGTCTCGGGACGTTTGAGGGACAGGCATTACATGCCTATAAACTCGGCTTCATACATCCCGTGTCGCTGGAGAAAATGGACTTTGAAATAAAACTATCAAATGAAATAAATGGTTTAATTGATAGTTTAGAAAAGATATAGAAGTCCTATACTTGAGTAAAAAACTCAGGTAAGCTGGCGGAAAGATTACCAGAAATGGTCAATAATCATGCACTGGCCTCGCTTTTCAGCTTGAAGCCCGGTGCCAAGCCAAGGGAAGACAGGGACGATGGGTTCGCTTGCCAAAGACTTTAACCCGACACCGGAAGAAAACCTTTCCAGGTATCTTCAGGTCATCCGCCGCTATCCGATGCTGACGCACGAGGACGAGATCGCCCTGGCGGAACGCTGGCGCGATCACAAGGATGATGATGCCGCCCACCAGCTGGTGAATTCGCATCTGCGTCTGGTTGCCAAGATCGCCATGGGCTACCGGGGTTACGGCCTGCCGGTCGGCGAGCTGATTTCCGAGGGCAATGTCGGCATGATGCAGGCGGTCAAACGGTTTGACCCGGATCGCGGTTTCCGGCTTGCCACCTATGCGATGTGGTGGATCCGGGCTTCGATGCAGGAATACATCCTGCATTCGTGGTCTTTGGTGAAGATGGGTACGACCGCCGCGCAGAAAAAACTGTTTTTCAATCTCAGGCGCATCAAAAGCGAAATCCAGGCGATCCATGACGGTGACCTGACGCCGGAACAGACGGCGCTGGTGGCCAACCGGTTACGTGTTTCCGAACAGGAAGTCACCAATATGAACCGTCGCCTTGCCGGTCCGGATCATTCCCTGAACGCGCCGCTGCGCGACGACAGCGACGGCGAGTGGATCGACTGGCTCGAGGATGACAGCACCGATCAGGAAACCCTGGTCGTCAACGAACAGGAAAGTTCCCATCGTCACGCCATGCTGGTCGGGGCGATGAAATGCCTGACCGATCGCGAAAGGCACATTCTGACGGAACGCCGGCTCAAGGACGAGCCGACGACACTGCAGGATCTCAGCGATGTCTATGGCATCAGCCGCGAACGTGTCCGCCAGATCGAGGTCCGGGCCTATGAAAAGGTTCGCAAATCCATTCGCAGTGCGGCGATCCGCGAACACATGCTCAACTGAAGCTAGTTGAAATCGCCTTCGATCGGCGGTTGCCCCAGATAAAGTTTACGAAACAGTCTGAGCGGATGACCGTCAAGGTGACGCAGGGTGTCTTGGAACAGATCTTCCGCAAGCTGCGGGGCGCGCTTTTGCAGGACGGCAAAAAAATCACGGACGTCGCTGAAGCCCTGCTTGCCGTTTTCCCTGAGCGTGCCTGCAATCAGTATCTCCAGACCCTCGATCTGGCCGCTGTTGACCAAGGCCTCGGCAAGGCGGCGGTTTGACTGGAATGTCTGCGGGCTGACCACCGGCAAAAGCGCACGGCGCAGCGGTGATGTCAGCTGCTGGCGGGAATGCTGTTCATTCAGTTTTGCCAGGGCACGCTGCATGCCCCCCGTAAGAATGGCTTTTGGCTCCTTGGGTGCCGTCGACGTGCAGATCGCGCGGTGCGACAGCGGCAGGCGGCCATTGGCGACGGCCCGCCGTACCGCCCGTTCGGTTTCGTCCCCGGGGTCGATGCCTGAATTTTGCGCCCCCGGCGGCGGGGTCTGGCGGTTCAACGTCGCCTTTGCATGACGGATGGCATGGAAGATTGCCGCATGGGTTGACGACGCCGAAGACTGTTCGTGCAACAGTCCGGCACTCGAGAGTGTCTGTGTAATGATATGCAGGTCCTGAGCATTGTTTGCGGAGTCAGGACCGATCGTATTTTTAAAGACGGATCGCGACAGGTTTGGTGAAAACTTCGCGGTCGCGACGGTATCAAAATTTCCCATAAAATTCTCCTTCCCAGACGGAGTCTTTATGAAACGTGTGACAGGAGTAGACACGTTTAACGCGTTTCTATAAGAAGAATCTAGCGCACACAGAACTCACTGAAAAGTAGAAAAATAAGTAAAATACGACTTTTAGTAGTTTAACTTGTGACCATTCTGCAGCAAATACCGCACAAAACTCAGCCGGTCCGTATTGGCTGTCTGTCTGGCCTTGTCATCGGACCAGCCATAATTGTCCTTGGCCCCGAAGCGGGCGGTTTCGCGTTGATTGCGGATCGGATTGACGCGGCCGCGACGCTCGTCGTAGCCGGTGATTTCCGCGTCGAGGTTCAGATCGCTATAGCTGTCCTTGTGCACCGTCAGCCGCATCGGCAGCCGTACACTGATCCACGGATCATCGGCGGGATGGCCGACACATAATCCGGCAAACGGAAACACACCTTCCGGCAGTTCGGCGAATGCGGCAATTTCCTCGGTCACTTCACGAACGGCACTGATCGGGCAGGTGCCAAGGTCCTCTGCCTCGGCGGCAATGATAAAATTCTGCATGACTATGGCGGCATCGGCGGCGGCGTTCAGAAAGGCATCGACCGGTTCGTGCGCGAACTCGGTACCGCGCAATTCGCAGATCCGACGAATACGCCGGCCATCACCGCAAAACAGCAAAAAGACCGGTGCCTGTTTGATCCAGGGCATCGACGGGAACAGGTCGGTGACGGCATCGCGTTTCTTGTCGTCGGCAAACTGGATGATGGCAACCTGCTGCAGATCGGATTTGGCGGGCGCGGAAAGTGCACAGGCAAACAGCAGATCAAGGACGTCCTGTGAAACAGGCTCCGCCGTATAACGCCGTCTTGAACGGTGTCTGAGCTGCAGGGCGTGGGGGCCCTCGGCGGGCCGGTCCTTGCCGAGTGCCGTGGCTTCGGCAAAACGCGCTGTGATCAGGTCGTTGAGAGTCTCGGTCATGACTTGGTCTCCGAATCTGTTGCTTCATTGGTTCTGCGCCGGCTGTTGTAAACCGCAGTGCCGGTCATGACGATCATGACGGTGGGAAAGGCGATGCTCGGAATATCGGGGAACGCCGCAACCACGGCGCTGGCGATGGCCCCTGCCGTCATCTGCATAGCTCCCAGAAGGGCTGTGGCGGTGCCGGCTCTGGCCTGGAACGGGCTCAGGGCACCGGCCACGCCAAGCGGCAGAATGGCGCCCAGCGCATATCCGAAAATGACCATGAACACCATGATCGTGATGACGCTGGCATACCCGGTGAGACCCAGCAGCAGCATTGCCATCGCCGATCCGCACATCACAAGCGCACTGATGGAGATCACCTTCGACGGTTCCGACAGCTTTTCACTGAGCGCCGAGACGGTCATCGCCCCCGCCATGTAGGCGCTGGAATGCAGAAAGGCCAGAAACCCGAACGACGACGGCGCCAGGCCCAGCTGTTTGATCATCAGTTCCGGCCCGCCGGCGTGAAAGGCATACAGTGACCCCAGTGCCAGCGCATTGGTGCCGGCAAAGCGCCGGAACGTCGGATCCTTGATGATCGACAGATAACTCAGGGCGACCTTGGGGGCCGAGATATTCTCGCTGGACGGGGTCCCGGTTTCCGGTATGGCGAAGTAACACAGGAACAGGATCAACCCGCCGTACAGGGTCGTTACCAGCATGTTTGCCTGCCAGCCGATGGAATCCTGGAGAAGTCCGCCGATGATCGGTGCAATGCCGGGCATGATGCCCATGGTGATGGTCAGTAGCCCGAAAATACGAACCAGCGCCGCACCCTGAAACGAATCCCTGGCAATGGCTCTGGCGGTGACGAAGCCGGCGGCCGCGCCCAGTCCCTGCAGCAGGCGGGCGATCAGCAGCCATTCGATGGAATTTGCGAAAGCGGCAATTGCACCCAGTGCGGCGTACAGAATCAAACCCGGAATCAGAAAACAGCGGCGCCCGAAGCGATCCGAAAGCGGCCCCACCAGTAACTGGCCGCCGGCGAAGCCGATCAGGAAAACCGACAGAACCAGCCGTTCGCCGCCGGGCAGTATGTGCAACTCGCTGCCGATCGCCGGCAACGACGGCAAAACGATGTTGAGCGCCAGTTGCCCAAGTGTGCCGAGCGCCATCAACAGATAAACGGCCAGCCGGTTCAACGGCTTGGGGGTGTGCTGATCGCTGCTTGAAGGGGGGGCGGAAGGGGGTTTCAGGGGGACTCTCCGGGGTTGGGTGATAGAACAGGGCTAGGCTATGATGTCGCCCGGGACAGGTCCAGGCAAGGGATGCCGGGATAAGCCGCTTTCATGCGTGTGGATGGTTGACGCTTGGCGTTGATACCCGTACATTCCCGCCGACTTTACCGGGCGGCGCAAGCTGTCCGGGATGTGTGGAGGGGTGGCCGAGAGGCTGAAGGCGCTGGTTTGCTAAACCAGTATACGGGAAACTGTATCGTGGGTTCGAATCCCATCCCCTCCGCCATTATTCTATCGGCAACTGTCTCTCCGTCAGACGGTTCTCGCCAGAATTCACAGCTTCTGCGCCGCTTTTAAGATGAAGCTGTTGACCTCCGTTCATGCCGATTTCACCAAAATCTCTCTCTACTGGCCAATTCTCTCTCAAGCTGTTGACCTCGAGTAGGTGGTACGGCTCTGAAAGCATTGTCTTTAAGGCTGAAAAGTGTCTCGCTATACGAAAGAGTTTGAATCCCTAATAGTCTGGCTGGCTCTGATTTCAGAAATCAGTGTGTCCATCTAGCTGTTTCGTTGCCTAAACATGGTCTTAATTGCGCCTCTGTACAGCCAAAATCATTCCGTACAACTGCCATTCAACTTCAACATGGATCAGGCAGCGGACATGGCAAACAGTGGCATCACTTGGATTGATACGATATTCGATTGGGCAGTTATGGCCTTGGTCGAGTTAGCTAAGTTTTTTGGCATCACCTACGAAGAAATCAACGTCTGGCTGTTCTTCATAGCTTGGCCTCTGTTCACCGTCGCATTGATTGCCTGGGCTGTCTCACTATGGCGTCAAAACAGTCAGCTTCGGAGACAGGTCAATGCTTAGGAAAGCCTTTAAGGTTATTGGCATTGCCGTCCTTGGCGCAGTGTTTGCTTTAGGCGCATTGGCTGTCTCAGTCGTCTATATTATTCCGGGAATGCTCGCCCATGAGCCTGAGCAGAAGATCGCCTTACACAGCATTTCCTGTCCTCCGGGGATGATTGAGAACATGCGAACAGGTAGGTGCACAACATCTGAGGAGAGCCTGACAAGAGTCGCCATCGCTTTTGCACAACTCGAAGAGAAGCTTTCCCACAGAATTGATCGTGATCCAGTGTTTGTCCGAAAGTTGGCACAGAGCGCACGACAGGATGCTGAATTATCTTTCAAATTATTCCATCTTGCAGCCGTTATGGGTGATGCAGAGAGCCAGTACATTCTTGGTGGAATGTTGAGCAAAGGTGAGGGAACCGAGGAAGATGATCATGAATCTTTGCAATGGCTATATGAGTCAGCGCAAAGGGGTTTTAGCAAGGCACAGCTGAGAATTTCCTATATGTTGTCTGCAGGAGAGTTTATTGAGAAAAACGAAGTAGAGGCGATTAACTGGCTGAAGAGAGCAGAGAAATCCATCCCATCTGCCAAGCCATCTTACACAGGAGCCTGACTTGGTTGCGCCTCATTTATGGCCCCTCGCACGTTTGGCAAAGAAGACGATCATCAGCCTTTTTCTCCTGTCGGCGATCAGCATTTTTGGCCTGTATCGACTGAACAGCTTAAATTCGACACCAATAGAACAAGCCAATTTCTCATGGATCAACAAGGCGGAAATCTATGTTCTCGGCATCGTGATGTCCGCGATAGCGTATCCAATTTATCCTGAAGTCGCGCGTGAGCACATGATGATGTACAGGCCGTTTGGAAAGGAACCAAAAGCAATTGAGGATGGCTTCTTTTTAAGCTCATCAGTCGTTCAAGACGCTATCCAGAAAGCCAAACGTCTCAATCATCCGTACCGACTAGCTTGGCCAGCGAGCGCTTATAAACTTTCTTTTGACCCTGCTGCATATCAGGAAGCTAGGATCGCCCTCGCTCTAAATGGTGGGTATCTTCGTGTTGAAAACGGCAGAGCCATCGTTTGCATAAAGATCGTATATCCTCACAAGTCATTTGCGCCGCTCATACACATCAATGGCATTGGCACGATAGGTGTAGAAGAAGGCTTATACTGGATCCTTCAGAAAGAAGGCTGGCTTTATACAGGTGATGTCGAATGGGTCGCCTTAGTTAACAGCTAACCACGTCTAATCTGGCCGAGGACATTAGAAGCGGAAATAATCCTCCGGATTTAGATAGAATGCCCTTAGGTGCCCTCTTGTCTCCCCTGTCATAAGCCAAGGCTGCGGGATCATTGAAGCTAATACGGCGGACCAGATTGTTCATTTCGGTAATGATAGTGACATCAAGGTAGCCGGCTTCGCGCAAGCCGTCCTCAAGCACGGATCCACGGATTGTATCCGTATCGATAACGAGAATGTTGATGTCACTGGCGACCATAGGGATAGATTAGAGCGAATTTGTTGCACTGCACAATAGTATTGCAGTGCGATAACCTGATTTTGATCAACATGAAGAGAATTGGCGGGATTTTCCTGCCAATTACAGGAACAAACAGATTTTCATGGTCACGACCCTGTCGATTTTTTCAGGCAATTTTTTAAATAGCGAGATGGTTTTTCAGCCACTTTGGTCAGTTCGTGAAATTAACAGACAGTTCCCGCGAAATCCCCTCACAGCTACGCATTTACTCTGATTGCACCAGCTTATATGAATGTTTCTTCCTTGAAATTTGACCAGACTGTTAACTGAGGGTGGCCTGACAATGGATTTCCATCTCGATAATAAAACGGCATTCGTCACCGGTGGCAGTCGTGGCATCGGACGGGCGATTGCCCTCTTGCTGGCCGATCATGGCGTCAATGTAGCGTTTTGCGGACGTTCAAAGGAAAGTCTCGATCAAACCGTTGCCGATTTGAAAGACAAGGGTGTTGACGCCTGGGGGTTTCAGGCCGACGTCAGCCGCACCGAAGACATCGAGAAATTTGTTGCCGATGCCGTGAATGCGACAGGCACCGTGGATTTTCTCGTCAACAATGCGGTTACCTCGACCAGTGCACCGTTCGACGAATTGACGGATGACGAGTTCCGCTATCACATCGACGTCAAGCTCATGGCGTACATCCGTATCGCGCGTCTGGTGCTGCCACATTTGCAAAAACAAGGTGCCGGCAGGATCATCAACATAGGCGGGATGACAGCCCGCATCGTTGCGCCGCTCCGGATGACGAACGGTGTGACGAATGCCGGTGTCGCCAACTTCACCAAGCAGTTTGCCAACTATGCCGCCCGCTACAATGTCACCGTCAATTGCATTCATCCGGGCTATACGGCGACAGAGCGTGTCAGCCAGATTTTTGAAAGCGAATCCCGGCAGACGGGCGAAGATATCAACGCCGTCATTTCGAGACGCGTTAAGGACATCCCGCTCGGCAAACTGATACAGCCGGAAGACATTGCAGCCGCCGCGCTTTTCTTCTGTTCGCCAATGGCCAACATGGTGACCGGTCAATGTATTGCCGTCGACGGCGGATCAAGCGAGGCGATCTCGTATTAAGCGATTGTCTTTAAAACGAGCGGATCCGTAACAGCCCCCCATCGTTAAGCTGTTTTGAAAAAGTAATCCGCTTGATTTTAATAATTGCGGAATTAGGATCTGACCGACCGGATAGGCCGACGATTTATTTTGTTTCCGTCTTCTAAATCCAGGTTTTTTTAATGGTGGCGGTCACGCTGCAACCGGTAGATTCAAAAAAGTATTAAAGAAAAAGACCCATGACCGCTAACAAAGTTGCTTCGCTGATTGTCCTCGCCCTGTATCTCTCCGGACTGGCCGCATGGGCTGGCCATTATGGTGTTCCGGCATTTACAGCCGGTGTTGTGATATGCGTTTTTTCGGTGATCTTGTGTCTTACCTCGGATGAGGGGACACAGGTATTCAATTTCTCGATGATCTTATTGGGCGGCAGTGCGGTATATCTTCTGCTTGGCACTGCGATGTCTTTGATTAATTTGCGGGGAATATTCAATTAAACGCTTAGTCGGGAACGTCGCCATCCCGGTCTTACCCCGATCTCCGCTGCTGGCTAATTTTTACGGGTACCAGCCAGCTTTGATAAATCAGGTCGCGACAATGCCAGAGCCGGACGCGTTGCGATCTGTGCTTCCAGGGCCGCCGCTGCCGCCAGCAGATCCATATCCTTGCGTCTGCGACCGACGATCTGCACCCCGAACGGCATACCGACGGAATCCAGCCCTGCCGGTAGCGCAATGACCGGATGACCGGTAAGCGTCAGCGCTGAGCGGATCAGCGAGGCGTCGACATAATTCTGCATCGGCTTGCCGCCGACGGACTTCGGGATGCCGTCAGCGATCAGAAACGGCGATACCGCGTTACCGGGCACGATCAGCAGATCGACATCAGCAAAGAACGCCTCGAAATCTGCAACCAGTTTCGACCAGGCCCGTTCCGCCCGCGCCACATCACTCAGGGTCATCGCCTGCCCCGCTACTACGTTCGAGACGATGTTGGGCGACAGGATATCCCGGTGTGCGGCAACGCGTGCTTCGTGGCTGGCCAGGTAATAGACACATCGCAGGGTCCAGAAGACGTCGCGCGCGGTGGCAAAGTCCGGATTGCGTTCGTCGCAGGTATCGAACCATGGCGAAATCTCGTTCATCACTGCGGCGAAGGTTTGGCGGATCGGCTCGTCAATCGGTGCCGTACCGCCGAAATCGGTCGACCAGACAACCCGTAAACCGGATAAATCGACGGGCGGCAGATTAATGAACGCCGCAGGGTCGCAAGGGCCGGCAAGCACGTCGCGCGGATCGTCCCCGGCAAGCCCGGACAACATCAGTGAGGCATCGGCGACACAGCGCCCCATCGGTCCCTGTACGCTGAAATGGGTATAGTTCAGGGTTCGTGACTCGCGGGCGACCAGCCCCGGTGTCGGGCGGAAGCCGACAACCCCGCACCACGTCGCCGGATTACGCAGACTACCGCCGGTATCACTGCCATGCGCGAGCGGCAACATGCCGGTTGCCAGTGCCGCCGCCGAACCACCGGAAGAACCGCCGGGCGTCCGGCCAGGATTATATGGATTGCGTGTCGCCCCGAAGACCCGGTTATCCGTGTTCGACCCGGAACCGAATTCAGGCGTGTTCGTCTTGGCCAGGATAATCGCCCCGGCGCGACGCAACCGGGCGACCATTGCCTCGTCTGTGTCGGGTACGTCGTTGGCATGCAGCAACGAACCATAAGTCGTTCGCAGCCCCGCCGTTCTGTTCAGATCCTTGATCCCGACCGGTAGCCCGGTCAGCGGCGGCAGATCACCCCCCCTTGCGAAGGCCCGCTCGGCATCCGCGGCTTCGTGCCGAGCCCGGGGCTCGTCCATGGCGGTCACCGCATTGACGGTGCCATTGACCTCGGCAATCCGCCCGAGACAACTTTCCAGCAGTTCGACCGGTGACAGTTGCCGGGCGATCATGCGGCGGCGTGCTTCGTGCGCCGTCAGGTCACAGGGATTGGTCATGCCGGCGATCCTTTCTTGTCTCTACGGGCCGCGATCATAGTGTTCCCTTCGTTGTCGATGTGAACGAAGGCCTCGTGGCAAGGCGATCATACCACGTGACGAGGTTCGGGTGTCCGGTCCGCCAGTCGAAACCCGGAAGCAACCGGTCAATGTCCAGCGCACAAAACAGCGTCATCTGCGTGCGATTTAACGGCCCCTGCATCAACGGGTTATTGACTTCGCGTTCCCACAGTTCGCTCAGCCGCCGCGCCCGTTCCTGTTCGTGCGCGATCAGCGTCGCATAGCGCCCCTCTGCGGGCCTTGCGAGTTCCCGTAACCAAACGCTGAGACCGTCGATATAGCTTCGGCACAGGCCGTGTAAACGGCGCAGTTCCCATCCGTCATCACCATCCGCAAAGGACCACAGATCGCTGTTGCAGTGTGCACACAGATATTCTCCGATCAGATCGGAATCTTCCAGACCGACACCATCGTCACGCAGCAGATACGGCACGCGACCGGACGGATTGACGGCATAGTACGGGCTGTTTTCGGTGCGGGTTTTAGCCAGCGTCACGGTGACGCGGTCCTGCATGCCGAGTTCGTTCACCAGCGCACGGGTCAGGCGGCTGTAGGGCGAGTTTACCGTGACGAACAATTCCATTTGGACAATTCCGTGCTTACCTGTTTGACGTTGTGCTCAAGACCGCCGTTAACGCACCTGCCCATTGAGCCTCGGGCAACGATATTTCCGGCATACAATGACATGAAAATCCGGGCTGGCTCAGTGAAGGATGCAACGGCTGTCGCTGGATATCTGGTTGATCTGCTCTCGCGAACATGAAGCAATTTAGATTGAATTTATAGACGTTGGAAGTGCCGATTATAGGACTGCCGGTCGTAATTTTCCCTGATCCGTACGAGGCGCGAAAATGATTGGCTGAATTTACCGCCCATACACAGTGCTATGATTTACCGCGAAGTTGCAGATAGTTTTTTACGGTACGCCGACGGGGACAGCCCCTTTGCGGCCTTGAAAGACGCCGCAAAATGCGACGGGTTGGCGAAGCCGCAGGCGATGGATACTTCAATCATTGACCAGTCGGTTTCGGCAATATGAACACTGGCTTTTTCTATCTGCAGGATTTCCATGACTTTCTGTGGTGGTTTGCCGATATCCCTTTTAAACAATCTTTCAAGCTGGCGCACCGATATGCCGACGGCCGCAGCGATTGCCGGCATCGTCGGTGCGTTTTCGATGTTCATTTCCATAAACCGGAGGGCTTCGCGGACTTTAACCGACGCCCCGCCGTAATTCTGCACTACCGGTTGCTCGAGATTATGCGACCAGTATCGGGGCATCATGAGGATTGCGGCACTTTTACGGGCTATTTCCTCACCAAGACTCTGACGGATGATTTCAAGTGCGACGTGGACCGCACCGACGCCCCCGGCACAGGTCACATGACGGTCACCAAAATGATACAGATTGGCGGTATCGGCCAATACGGAATCAAACAGTGCCGCAAACTCGTCAGCATGAAACCAGCTGACGCAGCATCGCTCACCGTTGAGGATCCCGGCTGCGGCCATACTGAAGACGCCGGTACACAGCCCGATGACGCGCACATCTTTCTCGGCCGCACGCCTGATTGTATCCAAAACCCTGTCGTCGGTATGTGCCGAGGCATGCATCAATCCGCCGACGACGATCAGCCAGTCGGCATCCAGATAATCCCGGTCCTTGGCGGTAGGATAGATTTCAACACCGCAACTCGAGCGCACCGGCAGACCATTGAGGGTCATGACACGCCAATGACAACGCACCTGACGGCTGCCGTCCTTGTCATCGGACGCCAGTCTGACCGGATCCAGAAACAGGGCGAATGCAGACAGCGTAAACTGCGGCAGCAGCAGGATCGACAATCGCAGCTGTGGTTTCGGTGATGAGATAACAGGTTTCATTGTTACAGCGTCACCTTCAGATTTGCAGAAAGGTCAGTCTCCCCAGATGTCGCCGAGAAGACGCAACCAGTTCTCGCCCATGATTTTGCGAATGCGGCTTTCCGACCAGCCGGCGGCTTCCATGCCTTTGGTCAAATTCGGGAAATCCCCGATGGTCGAAAATCCATCCGGAAATTTGACGGGACCGAATTCCGTCAGGCGACGGGCATAGCCTTTGTCGCGGGTGATCCATTCCATAAAGTCATCGCCATAGCCCTGGGTGAAATCAGTGCCGATGCCGACCTGATCTTCACCGGCAATATTGATCACGTATTCCATTGCTTCGACGTAATCACCGATCCCGGATTCCGGGCCGCGGCGCAGGAACGGAGTGAACATCGTGACGCCGATAAACCCGCCTTTTTCTGCAATAAAGCGAAGTTCTTCGTCGGTTTTGTTGCGTTTGTGATCTTTCAGACCTTTCGGCAGGCAATGGCTGTAGGCGACCGGTTTCTTCGAGGCCAGAATGACGTCATTCGAGGTTTTCGATCCGACATGGCTGAGATCACAAAGAATACCGACCCGGTTCATTTCGGCGACGACTTCGTGGCCGAAATCGGACAGGCCGCTGTCAGTCGACTCGTAACACCCGCTGCCAACCAGATTCTGCGTATTATAGGTCATTTGCACGACACCGACGCCGCAATCCTTGAATACCTGAACGAACTCCAGGCGGTCCTCGAAGGCGCTGGTGTTCTGGAAGCCAAGGACAATGGCCGTTTTACCGTCCGTTTTTGCCTTTCGGATGTCGGCAACGGTCCGCGCCTTGACGATCAGATCGCCATGCGCCTCAAACCAGCCGTTCCATTGGCCGATGTTGACCATGGTGTCGCGAAACCCTTCCCAGATCGAACAGGTGCAATTGGCACCGGTCAGGCCGCCGCGACGCATATCGGCGAACACGTCTTCGCTCCACTTTGAAATGATCAGGCCGTCGAAAATAATTGCTTCGTCGTGGAGTGTGGTCGCGGGCATGGCTGCCTCCCTGATATACGGATTATTTAAGTCTGATATTTAAACTTACAGATAGATCGAACGAACGATCTGCTCATGGTCATCGGCATAATCGGCGACGGTTCCGCCATCGACGACGACACCGTCGCGCAGGATGATGAAACGGTCGGCAACCTTGAAGGCCAGTCCCAAATTCTGCTCGATCATCAGCATCGTCGCGCCATCTTCTTTCAACGCCGATATGATCGTGCCGATTTCATTGACGAACTGCGGCGACAAGCCACCGGAGGGCTCATCCAGCAATAGCACGCGCGGGCGCGCCATCACGGCACGGCCAATCGCCACCATCTGCTGTTCGCCACCGGAAAGCGTCATGACCCGCTGCGTTCGTCTTTCTTGCAGGCGTGGAAAATAGCCATACACCCGTTCCAGTTCGGCGGCGGCGGTATCACGCGAGCGGACATGGGCACCAAGCTTGAGGTTATCCTCGACGCTGAGTTGCGGAAACAGATCGCGCGATTGCGACACCTGAACCAGTCCCAGCGCGAATGATTTGTGCGCCGGAAGGTTCTGGATTTCCTGCCCTTCGAGTTTGATCGTTCCTTCCTTGCAGCCGACGAAGCCACTGATGGCATTCATCGCCGTTGATTTGCCGCTGCCGTTGGCACCGAGCAGGCAGAGCGTTTCACCCTCGCCTAGTTCAAAGTCCACCCCTTGCAGGATTTCCTTCTTGCCGTAGGCGACACGGATACCTTCGACTTTCAATGTCGGTTCAAGCATAGCCAAGATACGCCTCCAGGACCTCGCGGTTTTCACGAATCTCGGCGGGCTTGCCTTCGGCAATATTCTGACCGGCGCAAAGCACCACAATGCGGTCCGATCCCGCCATTACCAAATCGATTGCGTGTTCGATCAGCAGGATCGAAATCCCCTCTTCACCGGCCAGCCGTTTGATCACTTCCATCATCCGCATGCGCATCGGCGGCGACAGCCCGACCGCCGGTTCATCCAAAAGCAGAAGCGGCGGCTCGGTGGAGATCGTCCGGATGATTTCGACCATACGCTGCTGACCGCCGGACAGACTTTTGACCTGCTGGTCGGCAAATTCGGACATGTCCATCAAAGCCAGCAGCCGCATGGCACGGGCAGCGGCAGCCTTTTCTTCCTCATCGGCTTTGCGTGAGCCGAACAGCAGTCCCAAAAAGTGGCTGTCAATCTGCACATGCATGCCGGTCAGAATGTTCTCGAGCACTGTCATCTCGCCGAACAGACCACCGTTCTGGAAAGTGCGGCGCACACCCAGGGCCGATATCTCGTGCGGTGTCAGGGCCTGAATCTCCTGCCCCTTGAAGTACACTTCACCCGACGTCGGCGGTACGTAGCCGGAAATGACATTGAACAGTGTCGTCTTGCCGGCACCGTTGGGACCAATCAGGGCTTTCACCTCGCCGGGGCTGGCTGAAAAGGAAACATCGGTCAAAGCCTTCAGGCCCGAAAAATGCACCGAGATGTTGTTGAGTCTGAGAAGTTCGGTCATCGCATCAATCCCGGTAGTATCTGTCATGAAACACTGGCGACAGCTTGGCCAACAGGCTTGCTATACCCTTCGGCAGGAACAGCAAAATGGTTATGATAATGCCGCCGAAGAACAGCTCCGACATGCCCGGGAATTGCCGGAAATATTCCGGCAGGATCGTCAGCACGGCACCGCCGATGACGCTGCCGATCAGGCTGCCGCTGCCACCGACCATGACCATGGCAAAGTGCACGATCACTTCGGTCAGACCGAAGCTTTCCGGAAAAACACGTTCCGTCGTCGCGGCAAACATCGCCCCGGCAATGCCGACGATGGAACCGCTCATGACGAAGGTCAGGATGATGTAGTTGGCTGTCGAGATGCCGAGTGATGCCGTCGTCATTTCATTATCGCGAATGGCTATGATTGCGCGACCGACGCGTGAACGCAGCAGGTTCGAGACCCCTTTGACGACGAGCACCGTAATCAGCAGGAAGACGTAGAACTTTGCCGTATCCGAATGCATCGACATGCCGAAGACCGAGATGTTGTACAGCGGCAAGCCGTCGGTGCCGTGCGTTATCTTGTCGGCATGAATGTAGACCCAGCGCATCAGTTCACCGAACGCCATGGTGATGATCGCCAGATAATAAAGTCTGATGCCGCGCAATGCGGTAATGCTGGCGAGCAACCCGGCAAGGCCACCGACAATCGCTGCACTGACCAGTGCGATATCATAAGTAAAGCCCAGGTGCGACATCAGGATTGCCGTCGTATAGGCGCCGATGCCGAAGAAAGCTGTATTGGCGAACGCCAGCTGTCCGAGGTTGCCGATCACCAGATTGAAGCCGACGGTGACCAGCACATAGACCATCATGATATTGACCATGAATTGTAAATAATCATTCGCAAACAGTGGAATTAACATTGCAGCCAGCGGCACGATATAGAACAGCCGTCGACTGGCCTTCCATGACTTGCGCTCGGTTGATGGGGTCGTATTCATGATCACTCCTTAAACCCGAACCACGGCGCGTTTGCCGAACAATCCCGAGGGACGGATCACCAGAACGAACAGGATCACCAGATAGCTGGTAATGTCGATCAGCGCCGTATGCACATAAGCACCTGCATACTGTTCGGTTATGCCGAGCAAAATGCCGCCGAAAACAGCGCCACCCAACGAGCCGAAACCACCCAGGGTCATGGCCGCAAAACCGCGGATCAGGAAGCCCGCCCCCAGGTCAGGATGCAACAGGGAAATCGGCGCAATCAGAATGCCGGCGATGCCGCCCATGGCCAAGCCGGTGCCCCACATCATGTCGTGAAAACGTTTGACGTTAATGCCGATCAGTGTCGCGCCGCGTTCCGACTGGTAGACAGCCTGAATGACTTTTCCGATCGACGTTTTGTAAAAGATGATAAAGAAAATCGTCAGCAGGATGGCGACAATGCTGGTAATGATCAGCGCATCGCCGGTGATCACCAGATCACCGATAAAAATCGGCGGGATATCGAACACGGGTGGCATCGGGAACACTTCACGCCCCCAGATCGCCCGGGCCGTGCCGCGAAATATGTAACCAAGTGAAATACTCATCATAGCGAAGCCGATATGCGGGCCGGCTTTGATCGGATCGATAAAGCCGCGCGAGATCAGAACACCGCAGCCAAACATCAGGACGATTGCGGCGATTGCCGAAGGAATGAACGGCAGGCCCAAAAGAACGACCATGATGTAAGCGCCAAACGCGCCGCCCAGTACGAAATCACCGTGACCGAAATTGACAATCGTGGTGGCGCGGAAAACTACGGTCAGGGAAAGTGCGATCAGTGCGTAAATCGCCCCTTGCGATATTCCGCTGATGGTCAGTTGTAAGAGCATTTTTACAAATCCAAAGAAGGAAACAAAGGTCCCGGCTACAGGTTACTAACGCATAGCCGGGACCCCGAGATTTTCCGAACGCAAATTACATCGGTTTGCCCCAGCCGCTCAGGACGGTAGGCTTGCCGTTGACGAAACCGGCAACAGCCGATTCCTTAACGCCATGACGATCCGTCGCTGACCAGCTGATCTTTGCCGCAAAAACGCCTGTATCAAAGTCTTTGAGTTTGTCGAGTTCGGCGATGAACTTTTCACGGGTCAGATCACGGCCGGCATTTTTCAGAGCTGCAACGGCGGCAACGGCGCTACCGATGGAAACAGCACTGAAGCCCGTGATCGTTTCACCCGGGTAGTACTTCAGGATCATGTCGTTCCACTTCTTCATGCCGGGACCATCGACGGTGTCGAGGAAGGCATGCGGAACGTAGTAATTTTTGACCGTATCGATATCACCGATACGAGCCAGTGTGTTCTCAAGGTCGGTGCCGGCTGCGCCCATGACGGGAATGTCGACGCCATATTTTTTGAGATCTTTCAGGAAGATCACCGTTTCGGCTTCATACAGAGAAGCTACGATGAAGTCCGGCTTGGCCTGTTTGATTTTCAGGACCTGGGCCGTTGCGTCCGTTTGACCACGTTCCATGTACAGGAGCATGCTCGGCTCGACGCCATGCGCTTTCATGTATTCGCGCGTCGGATCAGCGTAGCTTTTCGCCCAATCGTTGCTGTGCTCGATCATCACAACATTTTTGGTGCCGGGTTTCGAGAGAACGAACTTACCCATCGTGAAGCCATAAGCCGGACCTGCCGGTACGCCGTGAAAGACGTTCGGGGTTGGCGGCATGGAGATATTCGGATTAACCGCATGAGCGACGATCCATGGCGTACCGGATTCAACGATGATGTCTCTGACCGCCATTGCAACGCCACTGCATGAATTGCCGTGGAACATGAAAACCTTATCCTGAGAGATAAGCTTTTTCGCGGCAGCAATCCCGTTTGCCGGCTGGCAGGCGGTATCTTCCTGGATCAGTTCGAACTTGCGACCATTCACGCCGCCTTGATCGTTGATCATTTTGTAATAGGCCATTTCGCCGATTTGCGCTTTCGAATAGCTCGATGCGTTACCGGTGAACGGGCCCATTACACCAACTTTAATGGTCGTGTCGGTCAAGCCCGTGGTGTCGCCTGCAACGGCGTTGCCGGCCATCAGGCCGATCGCCGCAATTACGCCTAGTGAGAATTTAAGTGTCTGTTTAAGTTTCATTATCTAGCCTCCTTATAAGGTTTTATATGTAGGTTCCTCTTGTGCTGCGGTCTGATTTGCCACAGTTCTTTTTACGCAGTTTTATTTGATCGTGACTTCTCGCATCACGGCCCTGTGCGGCATTTCGGCCGGTATCTGGTTTGCCGGTTCGGATACGAACATAGGGATGATTTTTTTCCAGGTCGCCAGCAGGTCCGTGTAATATTTCGGGTCTTTGCGCAGTACGCTTTGCACCACCATGCCACGGAACAGACAAAGTGTCAGGTTGAACAGTACATCTGATCGACCAATGCGCGTGTCATTTTCCTTGAAAAAGGTCAGCCAGGTTTTATCCAGAGACGCGTGCAAATCCTTGATCAGGGGCATCAGCCGTTTGTGCAAATCCTGATCCGAGCGGGATGCAACAATCAGTTCCAGCGATGCATACATGAAGCGGCCACTGAAAAACCGTCCCCAGATCTCATCGATGAAATCTTCCAGCGAATTATCGCCTTCGCTTGTCGCGTGCGCCAGTTCATCAACATTGTCGGCAAATTCGTTGAACAAATGTTCGGTGGCGGCAACGATCAATTCTATTTTGGCCGGATAGTGGTGCGTTTGTGCGCCTCGTGACATACCGGCACGCTCGGCAATACGGTTCATGGTCGCATTGACGTAGCCTTCTTCGATCAGACAATCGAGCGTAGCCGTGACAAGCCGCTGCTTGGTTTCTGTGCTTCGCTCTTCATGAGTTCGGCGTTCGGCGCGCATTAATCCGCTTTCAAATTAAAACAGGCATGAACCACTTAAAAACAAACTGAGTTGTTTGTAAATGACGTTTTGATGCATCGCAGCACACAACAACAAATTATTACGCCGGGCATGCAGCCCGGCGCAATATCTTGTCAGATCAATCGTCCGTGGCGTTTTTGCGGTTAACCGCATGCAGATACGCCACGCAATCATCGACGCCTTCGACATCCGCAAACTTGGCATCTATGTCGTAAAGGTTCCAGGCGACGGCGCCTGGGACGCGGTCACCGATGCATTCACGAACGGCAATCGTGCGGAACCCGTCAGCGAGACCGTCGCAGATGGTCGTACGTACACAAGCCGTTGCCGTGACCCCGGTGACCAGAATGGTATCGACACCGGCAGCGCGGAGTAGACCGGCGAGACCGGTTCCGTGGAAGGAACTGGCACGCTTTTTCAACAATGTGTGCTCGCCCTTGATTGGCGCAATACGTGAATCGATGGCCCAAAGTTCCTTGTTCTTGATGTCGACGACATCGATCGGAATCTTGCAGTGCCACAGGCCCATGTCGGTGAACGGCGCATCCCTGTCGGTGATCTCATAGGCGGTGGTCACGTGAATGACCGGGTGACCATTGGCGCGGCACGCTTCCAGCAGTTTCTGCATGCCGGGAATGATCTCGTTGTCCATCGCCGTCTGGTCACAGGTAAAGGGGTTGCCCGGACGGGTCCAGGCGTTGGCCAGATCGACACTGATCAGGGCCGGCTTTTTACCGAACCCGATGCGCCGTTGAAAACCGCGTTCCTGATAGAGTTTCGTTGAGGCTGCAAATGCCTGCTGCAGCATGCGGTCCAGTTCCTTGGTGTCGACGCCTTCCATGTTGGTATCCCCTTTCCAGACGGATTTCATGATCAAAAACGAATTCTGTATGGCTGGCCCTGTTGCCACGCCGGTAAATCTTCAATCGTTGAGGACACTGTGACGCGGATGAACAGTTTATGGAATTGCCGGAATGGCAATTATTGTTGCATAGAACGCAACAATAATTAATGTAAATATTTCATGTATTTAAGGTGTCTTATGGAACATGACGGCATCGATTTGATCCACACCTTCGTAACGGTCGCACAGGAACTGAGCTTCCGGCGCAGTGCCGAAGTGCTGCATCTGGACCGCTCGGCGCTGACCCGCCGCATCAAAAAACTGGAACAACTGAACGGTTTTGCCTTGTTCGAACGCACCACGCGAGAGGTGTCGCTGACGCCGGCCGGGCGCGAACTCTATGACCGAAGTGTCGATCTGCTACGTACGTATACGCAGTCGGTTGACGCCGCGCGCAGGATTTCCGAAGGCAAGACCGGTCGGCTCAGGATAGCCTACATGGAGTTCGCGGCGCCCAAATTGATGCCCCTCGCTGTTGCCCGCTACCAGCGTGAACATCCGGATATCGACATCACACTGCGTTACATCGGCACCCAGCGACAGAAAGTGGCGATCGCTCATGACGAGGTTGATGTCGGTTATCTGATCGGCCCCTTTGATCATAGTGATTTTGCCTGCCACCTGATCAGATCCGAACCGCTGTATGCCGTCATGCCCAACAACCATCCTCTTTCAAAGAAATTCGAGATTACCCTCGAAGATATCTCCCGGCATGAACTGGTACTCGGTGATATGGCCGAATGGGAATTCTATCGACGTCGGCTGATCGAATTGTTTGCCGCTCAGGGCATGCAATTTAAAATCAAACTGGAAGCATCCAATACACTGGCCCTGATCGGACTGGTTGCCGCGGGACTTGGCATCACTGTGTTGCCGGAAAGCCTCGCAGAAACGCTCAGCCATTCGGTCGAGATCAGAAAAATCGCTCAGCCGGACTTCAGGATCGACACTGTCCTGGTGTGGGCGCGTACAAACCGCACCGAAGTGGTGCGCCAATTCGTCGACACGGCAAAGCTGCTTGCGGCTCATCATCCTTAAACAACGGATTTATGCCGATCCGGTTAGTCGGATTGCAAAAGCTTCTGCAGCCATTCACCGATTGCGAGGACGCGCCGGTCATCCTTGAAGCGCCCCATCAACTGAACGCCGATGGGCAGTGCCGAATGCCCGCTCAAGCCCGGTATGCTCAGACAGGGTACGCGCAACGCCGTGCCCATGCGGCTGAATATGGGATTTCCTGTGGCGCCGAGGCCTTTCGGGGCTTCCCCTGTCGCACTCGGACAGAGCAAGACATCAAAATCACCCATGGCGGCGTCCAGTACGGCTTGCGCGTTGAAGACAATCGATAGCGCTTCATCGTAGTGCTCGGGCGAACAGGCAATACCTGCCTCGGCCCGTTCGATAAAACTCTTGCTTACCTGATCGCGATGCACGGCCATATCATAGGCCGCCGAGCCCGCCGCCTCGTAATCGACAATATCGCCCTGCGCTTTGGTTACGCGCGAGAAGGCTTCGGGCAGTGTGATTTCGCTGACCTTGGCACCGGCACCGGCCGCCAGTCGTGCCGCAGTTTCCAGCGCCACGGCAACATCTTCATCGGCTGCCGCCCATTCAGGCGTTCGGCACAAGCCGATCCGGGGGGGCGTCTCAAGCTTGCCCCCCAAGCGCAGCGACGGCCGACGGCTGAGCAACGAAACGAAGTATGCCGCATCGGCGACACTGCGGGTGAGAACGCCGACCGTGTCGAAGGTTTCCGCCAGGGGACGCATACCGGCACGGGCGACAAGCCCGAAGCTCGGCTTGTAGCCGACAACACCGCAATAGGATGCCGGCCGGATCGTCGAGCCTACCGTTTGCGATCCAAACGCCAGCGGCACCATGAAATCGGCAACGGCAGCGGCAGATCCGCTGGATGAGCCGCCCGGCGTATGGGTCGGATTGTGTGGGTTGGCGGTTTTACCCGGCGCGAAAAAAGCAAATTCCGTGGTAACGGTCTTGCCCAGCACCACCCCGCCTTCGGCCCGCGTCTGCGTCACGCAGGCGGCGTCCGCAGCCGGGCGATGCCCGACATAAATGGGCGAGCCGTACCCGGTCGGCATGTCGACGGTATCGTAGATGTCCTTGACGGCGACGGGGATGCCACGAAGCCGTCCGCCGGAGGGCGCTTTGTCGGCAATGCGGGCTGCGTCGAGTGCTTGTTCCGGTGCGATGTAATTCCAGGCCCCGACCGTCGCCTCGCGATCCTTGATACGCTCCAGGCACGAGGCAACCAGCGCTTCCGACGTCAGTGTTCCGGCTTCGATCCGGCTTAAAGCTTCAAGGGCCGTCAATTCATTGGGTTGTTTAGAGGTCATTCCAGCGCTTCCCGATTTGTGTGTAAGCTTCGACGGCTTCGACGATCCGATCAACGACGCAATACTCGTCCGTCTGATGCGCCATGGCGGCTTCGCCGGGGCCCAGAATAACGGTCGGCGCGCCACCGTAAGCCGGCGTCAGCGCCGATGCGTCGGTGAAGTAGGATGCCGTGTGGGCTTCTGGACGCTTGCCGAGAATACCGCTCATGATGCCGAAAATATCCTGCACCCATTCATTGGCTGGGTCGGTCAGCACGCCCTGGGCATCGATCACCGGCGACAACGTCACATCATCACCCAGATACCCGGCGAGATGGCTCCGGATGGCCGCATGGCTCTGTTCCGGGATGGTACGGATGTCGATACCGATTTCCGCCAGATCCGGAACCGAGTTGATATTCATGCCGCCGTGTACCGAGCCGACGTTGAGTGTCGGCTTGCCGAGCAAGGCATCACGCGCGACGTTGAAATCGAAGTCCTCGAGTTTGCTGATGGCGTGAGCCGCCTTGTAGACCGCGTTGACGCCCTTTTCCGGCATTGATCCGTGCGCCGTGACGCCGGTGGTTCTGGCGGTCAGCCAAAGAGCACCCTTGTGGCCGATCCATGGCTGGTTCGACGACGGCTCTGCGACAACAATGGCACCGGCCTGCCCCAGCACATCGCCGAGACCGGCCATATGATATGCCCCTTCGCAGCCGGTTTCCTCACCGGCGGTAATCACCAGAACCACGCCGGGACCCGTCGAAAGCAGCGGTGCCAGCTGCATTACAGCAACCACGAAGGCGGCGACGCCGGCTTTCATGTCGGTGGTGCCACGACCGTAGACTTTACCGTCGGCGATTTCGCCGGCGAACGGATCAACCGACCAGGGCGCGGCGCCCAGGGGAACGGTATCAATATGACCGGTAAAGCACAGCGGTGGCTTGTCCGGCGAACCGCCGATGCGGGCGACCAGACTGGTCCGGCGATCGGCAAACTCGTGATAGGTGACACTAAAACCACCCTCTTCGAGAAGTCGGCCCAGGTATTCCGCACAGGGGCGTTCATTACCCGGCGGATTGATCGTATTGAAGGCAACGAGGGTCCGCGTGAGTTCGACTGGATCAAGAGATTGCTGCATGAGGATTTTTTACCGGTTTAGCGAACGGGAGATTTGAGTCCATTAACGGTATCATAACGGGCGAAAACGAACCAAGTAAAAGCCAGAATTTGTGCCCCCAGCAGTACACCGAAACCCGCCTGATAGGCTTCGGGCGCATAACCGCCATTCTGAGTCTGCGGCCAGAACTCGATCAGCCAACCGACAAGGTACTGGCTGGCGAAGGCGACACCGATCATCAGAAAGTTCAGATTGGTGGTGACGCGACCGGCAAGCGCCGGTGGAAATGCCTGTGCAAGAATGGCGTAGGATAAGGCCATGGCATTGATCAGCAGACCGAACCCGAACCACAGAAAATAACTGAGCGAGACAAACTCGAAGATGATCAACGCCTGTATGGCCATGAAGACAACGGAGATGATCCCCAGCAGCGACAGCATCGACAGTCCGCGCCGATGCACGGCCGTTGCCACCACACCAGACAGCATCGGCCCGACCGTCAAACCGACGGCGATCAGTGACAGATGTGTGGCGATGGCGCCGGGCTGCAAATGTGCGACATCGCGTAACCATGTGCCGGCCCACAAGCCCTGGACACTCAACCCCGTCGCGATGGACATGCCGGCAATCGGCGCAATGCGCCAGAACAGTCTGTTGCGGTATATCTTTGCGAGATCGCTTAGCTGTTCACGCCAACCGAATGAGCTGCCCTCCGCCTTTGTCTTGGGAAGACAGACCGCGATGAGAACGGCGACAATCAGGGAGACGGCACTGAGGATCAGAAACAGGCCGCGCCAGTCTGTCAGTTCGAGCGCCCATTCCACCGGCTTGGTCGCTGCCAGTGCGCCCAGTCCGCCGAAGCCCAGGAAGCATCCGTTGACCATTGGCAGATGGCGGTGTGGAAACCACAACGCAAAGGCTGTGAATGATGACATCAATGCCCCGGATACGCCCAACCCGATCAAGCCGCGACCAAGGGTCAGCGCACCAAAGGATTCACCATGGGAAAACAGCAAGGCCCCAAGGGCGGCAATCACCAGCAGGCTGCTCTGCACCCTTGCCGGCCCGAAACGATCAAGCAGTATACCCAAGGGGAATTGAAACAGGCCGAAGCTGAGGAAGTATATCGCCGTGACCAGCCCCAGTTCACTCGGCGACAGCCCCAGCGACGCGACCAGCTGCGGGGCAATCATGGCATTGATCGAGCGGTACAGAAACGACAGGAAATAACCACAGGCCAGTGGCATAAATATGCTGATCACCAGTATGGCGCCCATTCGAGCCGCTTGTGGCGCGCCTTTGTCGTTCATCACGGTCGGCTCCAAAACGTTTCACTACCCATTCCGACCTGGAGCCGGGGCACATGCCCTTGACCAGTCGGTTCTGAGCGATCCCGCGGACGTGCTTGATCGTTTTGTGGGATGTGCTCAGAAACCAGACTAACTTCTAACCAAGGGGATATCGAAGGTCACGCAAGATCGTCATTCGTTTTATATGATGTTGTGGTCCGGCCCGTACGGGAAGCCGGTGATGTTTTCGGCACCTTCTCCTTTTACGACAAGAATGTCGTGTTCCCGGTAGCCACCCGCCGCCCCGGGATAGTCGGCATCGTGCAGGGGAATCCACAGCATCGGCTCCATCGAGACGACCATGCCCGGAGCCAGTACCGTGTCGATATCCTCGCGCAGTTCCAGCCCGGCCTCGCGACCGTAATAATGACTGAGAATGCCGAATGAATGACCGTATCCGAACGAGCGGTATTTCAGCAGCCCCATGTCCGAGAACAGCCGGTTGATTTCGTCACAGATGTGCGAACAGCTCACCCCCGGCCTGATCAGGCTGAGACCGAGTTCATGTGCGCTGACGTTGGCATTCCAGATTTTCAGACTGTCGGCGTTCGGCTGACCCAGAAACAGCGTCCGCTCCAGTGCTGTGTAGTAACCGGAAATCATCGGAAAGGTATTCAACGACAGGATATCGCCCAGCTCCAGCCGACGGGACGTCACCGGGTTGTGCGCACCGTCGGTGTTGAGACCGGACTGAAACCAGACCCAGGTGTCGCGGTATTCGGCATCCGGGCAAGCATCGGCGATGGCCAGTTCCATGGCATCGCGTCCCGCCATGGCGACATCGATCTCGCGCACGCCGTGCTTGATGGCATCGCGGATCGCTTCGCCGCCGATATCGGCGACCCTGGCACCGATACGGATCAGGGCAATTTCCTCGTCGGATTTTACCATCCGGCTGGCCATCGTATCGGGTGCGATATCGACAAGTTCAAGGCTGCCCAGAATATCAAGTGCCGCATCACGCTGCGCCAGGGTCATATGATCCCCTTCGATACCGATGCGTCGCGGTTTGCCGATGACACTGCCGACGGCGCGCCAGAAGTTGTTGCGACGCCAATCGGTGTAGATCACGTTATCGTCGAAAGAGCGGCGCCACCCCTGCCCGGCATCGATGTTCGCGGTGATCGTCGTGCATCTGTCCTGGGTAACGACGCAGCCGAACTGCCTGCCGAAACTGCAGAACAGAAAACCGGAATAATACGCGATGTTCTGCATGCTGGTCAGCACGACGGCAGGCACATCCCGCTTTGCCATGATGCCCCTGAGGGTTTTCAGCCGGTGTTCGTATTCGGCCCTGCTGAACGGCAGCGGTGCTTTATCGCCATTGGGGTGAGAGAAGAATTCGGGGCGTTTGGATAGATCGTTCATCATTCATTCCTTGTCCGATGCCGGATAAGTGTGATGCCCGGCTACTCGTCCCGGCGTGCAGGACAGCAGGTCACATCACAATGATGACCACAACAGGGAGAACACATTTCTCTACACCGCGACGCCATCGAGGCACCTGTCGTCAAAGGAAAATTACGGCACAGTATAGTGCATGGTCAATGGTCAGAAATGTTGTGCGCGTTAAGTTGAAAAACTTTTGCGCGCAAATAAATCAGAGGAACAAATTTGCTTTTGAAAGTTAGTTACATTCAAGGAATTTAATATATATCTATTAAATATAAGAATGACTCCTGTCCCGTATTCACAGTTTTTCTTACCGCAAAACTGTCACACGTGAGGGCGTTGAAAGAACAGCCTTACAAATGGATTTCAAGAACGAACAAACAGTCTTCAACGGCATCAGTGATCCCGTGTTTATTCACGATTCTGATTACCGTCTGATTTTAGTCAACGATGCCTACTGCCGTACCGCCGGCGTCACTCGGAAAGACGCATTGGGCAAATATTACTGGGAGGTTTTTCCGATCGGCACGGGACCGCTTCCGGAATGCCGACGCATTGTCGACGGAGAAAACCACATCCATGTTCAAGATGAGATAATAGTCGGCGACAAGCGCTATCTGTCCAACAGCCACCAATACCAAATTGAGACGCAAACAAAACCGATGTATCTGCATATCCTTGTAGATATTACCGCATCTTCAGTAATCAGCACGGCGCTCGGTGAAGCCCTTGGGTTGCTTCAGACCATCATCAACAATGTGCCTGTCCGCATTTTCTGGAAAGATCACGAACTGCGGTATCTTGGCGCCAACACCCTGTTTGCGCAGGATGCCGGTTATGCCAGCGGCGACGATCTGATCTGCAAAACCGACCTGGAGATGCCCTGGCGTGAACAGGCGGCAGCATACCGTGCCGACGATATGGCAATCATGAAAACCGGTTCGCCAAAACTGGAATATGAAGAACAGCAAACGACTCCGACCGGCGATATTATCTGGTTGTCCACATCGAAAGTGCCGCTACGAAACGAACAGGGCGATGTGATCGGCATCCTTGGCGTTTACTTCGACATTACGGAACGCAAGATAACAGAACAGAAAACACGCAAGCTGGCGATGACGGATCAACTCACCGGGCTTGCCAATCGCCATCATTTCAACTTGCAGGCGATACAAAGTCTCAAGCTGGCAAAGCGTGAGAAAAAGGTATTGGCCTTGATGATGCTGGATCTGGACAAGTTCAAACCCGTCAACGACACCTACGGCCACCAGGCAGGAGACGCAGTGCTCAAAGCTGTAGCAGTGATCCTCAAGAACTCGACGCGTGAAACCGACATCGTTGCCCGGCTTGGCGGTGACGAGTTTGCGATCCTGCTGGTTCACCCACAAGATGGCGAAAACGCCGAATTCAGTGCCGAGAAGATCATCAATAGAATTAAAAAACCAATGAGCATCATGGGTCATAAGGTCGAGATCGGCGTCAGCATCGGCATCGCTGTCTACCCGAAGGATGCGACCGATCTTGGGACGCTGATCAAGGAAGCGGATAAAGCGCTCTACAGAACCAAAGAGACCGGTCGCGGCGCCTACACTTTTTGGCATCCTGATATGGGTGTCTGAAGATTCCTGCTGGAACTCAGGACAATGCTGTTAAACGCGCGGCTTCTGCGTATTCAGGCTGTCCCAAAAACGCTCCAGTGTCGCATTGAACCATTCCGGCGTGACCCGCGACAGCGCATGGGCGCCGGTACTGGCATAGGCGGTGACGGCTCCCGGAATACCGGCTGCAATTTCTTCGCTGAAATACATCGGCGTCAGCGCGTCATCGTGTGCACAGACGACCAGGCTCGGCACCTTAATGTCTCCAAGACGGTCGCGGAAATCAAACTTCAAAATTGCATCGATACGGCTGTTCATGATTTCCGGTGACGGCAGCGATGCGGCGCTGCGAACCTCATCTTCGGCCAGACGTGCGTCGTTTTCGGCAATCCATGACGGTGGATAAAGGGCAAGCGTCGTCGCGCGCGCATACGCCTCGGTGCCTTGATGGATCAGAATACTACGCCGCATGTTCCAGATCCGGGAGCGGAAGGCATCGGCGCGAGAAATCGAGGCATAGAGGGTAAGGCTCTCAAACCGTTCCGGTGCTTTTGCGGCAAGCACCTGACCGATTGCCCCACCCGTCGAATGCCCGACATAATGAACGCGCTGCAAACCGAGATGATCAAGCAGCGCCAGTGCATCGTCGGCCAGTTGTTCGATTGAGCTTACAGGGACATGCGCACTCCGACCGGTGCCGCGCTGATCATAGGAAACAACCGCCTGCCTGGCACTGAAATGCGCCAGTTGCGGCCCCCAGTAATGACCAGCACCGCCCATGCCGGCAACGAAGAAGATCGGTGTTCCGCCACTGCCGGCACACTCGAAATGATGCCTGGCACCATTGATTTCAGCTTCGGCCATGGTTCACGTACGGCATGTCAGATCCTTTGATTAGTGTCATCAGGATTGGGAAATTTGATCCCGGTTGTGGCACAGGTTATTTCCCGGCATCGAATTCGGCATGATAGTCGATGAGGCGCTGCACTTCGTTTTTGGCACCGATAATCACCGGGACCCGCTGATGCAGACTGGTCGGTTTAATGTCCATGATCGGACCGCGCCCGGTCGAGGCCAGACCGCCCGCCTGTTCGATGATGAAGGACATCGGGTTGGCTTCGTACAAAAGCCTGAGACGGCCGCCCTTGTCGCGGATCTTTTCATCGATCGGATACATGAAGATGCCGCCGCGGGTAATGATCCGGTGCACGTCGGCAACCATCGCCGCGACCCATCGCATGTTGAAATCCTTGCCGCGCGGCCCTTCTTTGCCTTCCAGACATTCAGCGAAATAGCGCTGTACAGGCGGCTCCCAGAAGCGCTGGTTTGAGGCGTTGATGGCGAATTCCTGGGTATCGTTCGGTATCCGGATATCAGGATGCGTGAGCACGAATTCACCGACATTCAGATCAAGCGTAAAGCCGTTCACACCGTTGCCGGTGGTCAGCACCATCATGGTCGCCGGTCCGAACAATACATAGCCGGCGCACAGTTGCTGGCAGCCCTTTTGCAGGAAACTGTCGGTCAGATCGGCATCGTGATTGTCGGGCATGCGGCAGATCGAAAAAATGGTGCCCATCGGGCCATTGACTTCGATATTCGACGAGCCGTCGAGCGGATCAAAAATCAGCAGATAGTTGCCGCGCTTGAGGCCGTTCGGTACCGGATAAACATCGACCATTTCTTCGGATGCCATGGCAAACAGCTGTCCGCCCTGTTCGCACCAGCTGATCGCCAGCTGGTTGGCCAGAACGTCGAGGGTTTTCTGGCTTTCATCCTGCACATTGACACCGACGGCCGCGCTCAAATCGCCGGAAAGCTGACCGCGTCGGACCAGATTGGCGACCCCTTTACAGGCCGATGAAACGTCGTCGAGCAACAATGTAAATTCGCCGGTTGCGCCCGTGATCTGGGTCTGCTGGCGCATGATGAAATGCTTTAGTGTCTCGCGATAGGACAAGGTTTCCCCCGAAAAATGTTATTTATGTTGTTATGCGTTATGAGTGCAGCCCGAAAGGTCTGCAACCTTCTTTTTGCTTAGCACACGCCAACCAATGCGCCAAAGGATTCTGCGATCAGAGATCCAGCAAATCGACGATGACGCCTGATTCCTTGAACATTTGCGAGGAAATCTTGAACTGCGTCTTCCAGGGTTCCTTGGAGGTATCGGGCGTCGGGGAAATGACCCGTTTGATGCCGGCCTGAATGATCAGCACGGCGCAGCGTGCGCACGGCGGCAACGGCGTTACATACAGCGTACATCCGTTTGCCTGACTGCCGGCAAACATCAGGGCATTGGTTTCGGCATGAACGACCATTTCATACTTGATCGAGCGATCTTCAAGGCGGTCGGCGGAATCCTCGACACCGTACGGAAAGCCGTTAAAGCCGGTCGCCACGACCCGCTTGTTGCGGGGATCGACAATCACCGCACCGACCTTGGTCGACGGATCCTTGGACCACTGGGCGATAAACCCGGCCAGTTCCATAAAGCGTTTATCCCATTTGTCGCTCATATCTATTCCTCGTCAGACGGTTCAGAAGAGAGCGCAAGCGCCGCATCCTCAAGATGAAACTTAACACGAGTCCGGCCCTGCCATGTATCGGCTTTCAGGCGTCCTGCCACATGTATCAGCCGATCATGCGCCGATAACAGCAACTGGCCAAGTGGCGTGCCGACGGAGCGAAAGGATATCCCCTCCAGCGTACCGCCGCCGGACCCGGTCGACAGCGAAAACCGGATATGATCCGAACCGACGACATCGGCAAAGGCGATACGGACATTGCGAATGGCCAGTCTGGGTTCCGAATTGCCGGGGCCAAACGGGGCCAGACGGGCGATTTCTTCGGCCAGTTCGACCGTCGCTCCCCTGACCGCGATGACACCGTCGAGCCTGAGATCCGGCGCATAGGCGGCACCGCCGGTCTGATGCGTGATCCGCTCGTCGAGAAAAGCCCGGAAAGCATCAAGATTGCCTTTCATCAGCGAGAAGCCTGCGGCCATGGCGTGCCCGCCCCCCTTGATCAGCAACCCTGACTGGCGTGCAGCGATGATCGCGGCCCCAAGATCAACCCCGTAAACGGAGCGACCGGAACCGGTCCCCTCCTCGCCGTTCAAGGCGACCACGCAGGCCGGACGGTGAAAACGCTCCACCAGCCGGCTGGCCACGATGCCGACGACGCCCGGATGCCAGCCGTCACCGGCGCAAACAACCACGGCACCCGGTTCTTCCTTTTGCATGGCAACCTGCATCAGGGCATCTTCAAAGACTTTGGCTTCGATATCGCGGCGTTCTCCGTTCAGGATATCAAGCCGATTGGCAATCGTCGTCGCCTCGGCAGCATCGTCGGTGCGCAACAGTCTGGCACCAAGACCGGATTCACCGATCCGCCCTCCGGCATTGATTCGGGGGCCAATGACAAATCCCAGGTGATAGCTTTCCGGTGCCGAATGCACGCCGGCGACATCGGCAAGCGCACGCATGCCCGGATTGTCGCGCTTGGCCATGACCTTCAGCCCCTGCACGACGAAGGCGCGGTTGATGCCTTCCAGCCGGACCACATCGCAGACGGTGCCCAGTGCCACCAGATCCAGCCACCTGGTCAGGTTTGGCTCTTTGCGCGTTGCATTCCAGTAACCCTGCGTGCGCAATTCGCGATTGATGGCCACGGCAAACAGAAAAGCCAGACCGGCGGTACAGATATGACCATAAACCCGGTCTTCATCCAGCCGGTTCGGATTGACCAGCGCGACAACGTCGGGCAACTGCGTTTCGGCTTCGTGGTGATCAATGACGATGATATCGAGACCGGCATCTTTGCCGGCCTTGAGGGCGTCGAATGCTGTCGTGCCGCAATCCAGTGCCACCAGCACCGCACAGCCCTGATCGGCCAGCAACCGCATCGCCGTCGCGGTCGGGCCATAGCCTTCGCGGATACGATCCGGAATATAGACAACAGGCTCAACACCGCAGGCGCGCAGAAACCGCGCCAGAACCGCCGACGAGGTTGCGCCGTCGACGTCATAATCCGCGAACAGTGCAATCTTTTGTTTGCCGGTCACGGCAAGGGCGAGCCGTTTCGCCGCCGTGTCCATATCCTTGAAGCGGCTCGGGTCCGGCAACAGGTCCTTCAGTGTCGGCGTCAGAAACTGTTCAGCCTGGTCAAACTCGATGCCTCGGGCAGCCAGCACCTGGGCGACGATATCTGACAGACCAAGAGCCTGCGACATCGCCAGCGCAGCACGCTCGTCGCGTTCACGCAGCACCCAGCGACGGCCCATGACGGACTGTTCGACGCCGGCAAATGCGCTTGATGCGGGAGCGTTCAGTGCCTTGTCAGCCGACCGGAGGCCGGCGGGTGAAATCATGATGTGCCTCGATATATCGATAAGTGCCGGTCAGCGATCGGATCACCAGCGAATGGCTGGCGGCACCACCGTGCAACGCACGAATACCATGCAGAAGTGCGCCATAGGTGACGCCGGTCGCTGCAAAAGTAATGTTGCCGCTGGCCATATCGCTTTCGTCGTAAACGCGGTCAAAATCTTCGATGCCGACATCGTAGGCCATAACCTTGTCATCGTCGCGCCTGGCGAACAGCTTGCCCTGCATCTGACCACCGAAGGCGCGCAATGCTGCGGCCCCAAGCACGCCCTGCTGCGCGCCACCAATCCCCATATAGATATCAACACCGCCTTCGGGCAGTGCCGTTGAAATGACCGCCGACACGTCGCCTCCGAGGATCAGGCGGATACGGGCACCGGCAGCCCGGACCTTTTCCAGCAACGGTCCATGACGCGGCCGATCAAGCATGCAGACGACCAGATCCGATACGGCAACGGATTTCGCTTTGGCCAGCGCCTTGAGATTTTCCTCGGGTTCGCGGTCGATGTCGATCACGCCTTGCGGCAGACCGGTGCCGACGGCGATCTTGTTCATGTAAATATCGGGAACCTTGAGGAAGCCGCCGCCTTCCGCCATAGCGACGGTGGAAATGGCATTCGGACCGCCGCGGGCGACAATGCTGGCCCCTTCAAGGGCGACAATCGCAACGTCGACTATCGGGCCGCGACCGGTGCCGACCTTTTCATCGATATACAGTTTTTCGGCTTCACCCTTGCGGCCTTCACCGACGCAGATCGTGCCGTCGATGGCGAGGCTGTCGAGCAAGGCATGGGCAGCGGAAATCGCCGCCTGGTCTGCCTGCATGTGATCACCCGATCCCATGTGACGATACGCCGCCAAAGCCGAGGCTTCGGTAACGCGGACCAGCTCAAGCGAGAGATTTCGATCTTTTGCAGCAGGTTCTGACATGCGCTTATTTTGTCCGTATCGACTATTGAACTAAAGGAAGAATACGTGAATGTTTAAATAATTCCCGAAAATCGGGCCAAATCCTAATACATTTAAGTGTGAAGTGGCCTCAAAATGAGGCCGTTGCAAGCAGCGCCCTGTCAGAGCTGCTCGATTCGGATCACCACGGGGGGCTCAACGACCGCACCGATCTTGCTGATCTGGTCGACGGCACGGCGCATGGCCGCTTCCTCGGTTTCATGCAGGGTCATGACGACGGGCACGATCTGTCCGGGATCCCGTGAACGCTGCAGCACGGATTCCATGGAAACATCGTTATCGCGCAGGGCACCGGCAATTTCAGCGAACACCCCGGATTTGTCGACGACATTGAAGCGGACATAATAAGCGCCCTGATGGCGATCCATCGTCCGGGTCGGCCGACTGGACAGGGCGCTGGCCGGAATACCGAACAACGGCACCCGATGCCCGCGGGCAATATCAATGATATCGGCGATCACCGCCGACGCGGTCGGACCGCCGCCGGCACCGCGGCCTTCATGCAGGACGTTGCCTACGAAGTCGCCTTCGCAGACGACCGCATTGAACGAGCCTTCAACCAGATTGATCGGCGCATCGACCGGGACCATGCACGGGTGTACCCGCTGCTCGACAACATCGCCGTCGATCGAGGCAATGCCCAGCAGCTTGATGCCAAAACCCAGTTCTTCGGCAAATTCCATATCGATCGGCGCAATATTGCGGATGCCTTCAACGTGGATGCCGTCAAAGTCGATTTTGGTGCCGAAGGACAACGCCGACAGAATCGCCAGCTTATGCGCGGCATCGATGCCGTCGACGTCAAAGCTCGGATCGGTTTCGGCGTAGCCGAGTTTCTGCGCTTCTTCGAGAACGTCGTCAAAACTGCGCCCGGTGTCGCGCATTTCGGTCAGGATGTAATTGCAGGTACCGTTAAGAATGCCATAGACCCGCGTGATGCCGTTGGCGGCCAGGCCTTCGCGTAACCCCTTGAGGATCGGAATGCCCCCGGCGACGGCGGCTTCGCAATAAAGGGCAACGCCGTTTTTCTCGGCCAGGGCGGCAAGCTCGTTGCCGTGATGCGCAATCAGCGCCTTGTTGGCTGTGACCACATGCTTGCCGGCGGCCAGTGCCTTTTCAACCATCGTTTTGGCGATGCCGTCGGAACCGCCGATCAGTTCAACAACCAGATCAACGTCATCGGCTTCGGCCATTGCCGTCGGATCATCATACCAGCGATATTTATCAATAGAAACAATGCGTTCCTGAGAACGCGAACGGGCCGAGACAGCGACGATTTCGATTGACTGACCGGCTCGCAATGCCAGCAGCTGCTTGTGCCGCTCGATCACCTGAACCGTGCTCGCACCAACGGTGCCGAGACCGGCAATGCCGATGCGCAGGCTGCTCATGACGCGACCTTGTTACGGGACGGGTCTGCATTGACGCCATGGGCGCGCAGGAAGTTTCTGATATTGCGGATCGCCTGACGGGTACGCTGGACGTTTTCAACCATGCCGATGCGCACGAAGCCGTCACCGTGTTCGCCGAAGCCGAGACCGGGAGCAACCGCCACTTCGGCTTCTTTCAACAGCAATTTGGAGAATTCAACCGAACCCATGTCCTTGAAGGCCGGCGGGATCGGTGCCCAGGCAAACATCGTTGCCGGTGGCGACGGAATATCCCAACCGGCGGCACCAAGGCCATCGATCAGGATGTCGCGGCGTTCCTTGTAAACGGCGCGGAACTCGTCGATGCAATCCTGCGGGCCGTTGAGGGCTGCCGTAGCGGCGACCTGGATCGGCGTGAAGGCGCCATAATCAAGATAGGATTTAACCCTCGCCAGTGCCGCTATCAGACGTTCGTTGCCGATGGCGAAGCCAATCCGCCAGCCCGGCATGGAATAGGTCTTGCTCATCGAGGTGAACTCGACGGCGACTTCCCAGGCTTTCGGCAGTTGCAGGATCGACGGCGGCGGGTTGCCGTCGAAATAGATTTCCGCATAGGCCAGATCGGAAAGAATATAGATGCCGTGGAAGCGGCAGAACTCGACCACTTCGGCATAGAAATCCAGATTGGCCAGCGCGGCGGTCGGATTGTTCGGATAGTTCAGCACCACGGCGGTCGGTTTCGGCACGCTGTGCTGCACGGCGCGGTCAAGCGCTGCCATGAACTCAGGCCCCGGCATGACCGGGATCGAGCGTGCTGCAGCCCCGGCGATGATGAAGCCGAACTGGTGGATAGGATAGCTCGGATTTGGCACAAGGATGACATCGCCCGGGCTGGTGATGGCCTGCGACAGATTGGCCAGCCCTTCCTTTGAACCGAGCGTGACGATGGCCTGGGTTTCCGGATTGACGGTGACACCGAAGCGCCGCTCGTAATAACCGGCGACGGCCTTGCGAAGACCCGGAATACCGCGCGAATTGGAATAGCGGTGGGTACTTGGGTCGTCGATGGTTTCCTTGAGCTTGTCAACCACATGCTGCGGTGTCGGCAGATCAGGATTGCCCATGCCGAAGTCGATGATATCGGCACCTTCCGCACGTGCGCGGGCCTTCATGCTGTTCACCTCGGCGAACACATAAGGGGGCAGACGTCTGATCTTGTAAAAATCACTCTCCATGGCGCACTTTCATCACAGAAAGAACGGGATCGGACAAGCCCGAAATCACGCTAAATCATTCAGTTGGAGAGATAAATTTCCGTACGGCGGTTTCCGGCTTCTCCCGAAGGCATAACTTCAAGATACAGTGGATCGTTATCGCCAACCGCTGCGGTCAGAATCATCTCCGAAGAAATTCCCATCCGCTTCAGTTCCGTCGCGACCTGATTGGCGCGCTCAACCGAGACCTGGAAATTGGCACGTTTGTGAACCACCGGATCCATGTTGCGGGTACGCTGGCTGGCATGGCCGACGATGCGAACCACACTATTGTGCTGGCGCTGCAACTGGGCCACTTCGGAAAGGATTTTGCGGTCATTCTCGTCAAGACCGGCAGAACCGGTGCCAAAAAGAATGGTCGCCACGCGGGTTGACGACGACGGCAGCGGCAGTGCGCCATTATTGTCAACGTATCCTTCCGGCGCGATGTTCAGCTTCTGGACTCCGGACTGCATCTGCATGGCCGGTGCCATGGCCGTCTGGACGCCATCGGACGAAATAATGACCGTCGACTGTCCCTGTCCATACTGTGACAGATCGCTCGGCAGCAAAGATCCCTGATCGGCGGCACGGGCCTGAATTTCGGCAAGCTGTCTGGCCAGACGGTCCTGCATGCCCGGGTCGACACCATAATTGGCTTCGGTTCCGGTGGCGACCGGTGCGGCGGCAGGCTGTGCGGTCGGCTGTGCACTTTGCGTTACAACGTTACCGGTCGGCGAAACTTGCGACGTCATGACAGGCTTGGTCGGCTGTGCTGTCGGCGAGAGCTGCTGTGCTTCAACCGTTGGTGCGGTCGGCGCGGCATCTTCGGCATACAGTGAATTCTGCGGGGCTTCGTTCTGACGCTGCACGCTATCGGCATACTTGCGACCGGCGGTATCGGCGCCAAGGCCGGCCTTGGCGTTTTTGCGCTGTGCCATCTGTTCATCGACGCGGGCAAGGTTCGGTGTTTTGCCATCGGCACCCGGTACCTGCTGGGCATCCTGGTTCGACGTTGACGGTTGCGATGCGTCGGCGCTACCCGTTGCCGAGCGGTACCAGGCTGCAGGATTGACGGCGTCAGGCACTTTCGAACAGGCGCTGAGCAGCATGGCGCTGCCGAATATGGCAATCAGCCCCGTGCTGAACGTACGGTTGTTGGCAAAACGCACCCTTGTTTCAAGCGGCTTGTTCATTGCGCTCATCATCCCCTCATCGTTCCCTGCACCGGCTTCAAGACCATTTGGCCCCGTTATACCGATCTTTTACTTCAATTTTTCGCTATTGAAAACGTTACGCCCACTTCACGCAAGATTTTACATTGCCCAGAAAGGGTTAAAAGTTTACAAACAGCCACAATATATTGCATTGCACAATAAGCCCGAGTAAACAGCTTTGATTACCCGAGAATTCTGCACCGTGCTTTTCTTATATACCGCTTCTAATAGACGTTCGGTACCATGTTTATCAAGTTTTTCAAAGACTTCTGAGAGGATAATTTTATGACGGATCAATCGAAGCATAAAACGGATGGTATTGACGAGTCGCAAATCTCAGCAACCATGGCCGACATCGCCGAACGCTCGCAGCGTCTGGTACAGGAATTCCTCAGCTCCAACGCGCAGCCCGGCAAGGCATCCATGGGCATGGAAGACCCGCTGAACATCGGTAACGCGTTCATGGAAATGACCCAGCGCATGATGACGCAGCCGCAGAAAATGGTCGAAGCCAACATGCATCTTTGGCAGGACTACATGCGCCTTTGGCAGAACACCGCGAGCAAGATGATGGGTCAGGATACCGCCCCGGTCGTCGAGCCGACGCGTGATGATCGCCGCTTCAAGGGCGAAGCCTGGGAAAACGACGTCTTTGATTTCATAAAGCAATCCTATCTGCTGACCTCCAACTGGATGGAATCGACCGTCGGTGACGTCGAGGGGCTGGACAAGAAAACCCAGAAGAAAGTCGAATTCTTCACCAAGCAGTATGTCGATGCGCTGTCGCCGAGCAATTTCGTGATGACCAATCCCGAAGTGCTGCAGGTGACCATGGAAACGCACGGCGAAAATCTGGTGAACGGACTGCGCAATCTGCTCGAAGACATGGAGCGCGGCGGCGGCAAGCTGGACATCAATATGACCGACAAGGACGCCTTCGAGGTCGGCAAGAACGTTGCCACCTCGCCCGGCAAAGTGGTCTTCCGCAATGATCTGATGGAATTGATCCAGTACACGCCAAGCACTGAAAAGGTCATCAAGACCCCGCTGCTGATCTGCCCGCCCTGGATCAACAAGTTTTACATTCTTGATCTGCGCGAGAAGAACTCCTTCATCAAGTGGGCTGTCGAACAGGGCAACACCGTGTTTGTCATTTCATGGGTCAACCCGGACCGCGATCTGGCCATGAAGACTTTTGCCGATTACATGATGGAAGGCCCGCTGGCGGCCATTGAAGCGATCAAAAAAGCGACCGGTGAAGACGAAGTCAACGCCATCGGTTACTGCATCGGCGGCACCCTGCTGGCGACGACGCTGGCCTATATGGCGCAGAAAAAGCTCAGCGGCGTCAAAACCGCGACCTTCTTCACGACCATGGTCGATTTCGAAGATGCCGGTGATCTGGGCGTCTTCATTGACGACACGTCGCTGAAGAACCTCGAAGACAAGATGAATTCCAGAGGGTATCTCGAAGGCAATGAGATGGCTTCGACCTTCAACATGATGAAGGCCAACGATCTGGTGTGGTCGTTCGTCGTCAACAACTACCTGCTCGGCAAGGACCCTTTCCCGTTCGATCTGCTGTTCTGGAACTCGGATTCAACACGGATGCCGGCGGCGATGCACAGCTTCTATCTGCGCAACATGTATCTCGACAACAAACTGGTTCAGCCGGGCGGTATCGAGATCAACGGCGTCAAGCTCGACCTCCGCAAGATCAATGTTCCGGCCTATATCATCTCAACCCGCGAAGATCATATTGCGCCGTGGCTTGCGACGTACAAGGCAACGCAGCTTTACAAGGGTCCGATCCGCTTCGTGCTGTCGGCTTCGGGGCACATTGCCGGTGTCGTCAATCCGCCGGCCGCCGGCAAGTATTGCTACTGGCTCAACGACAAAACACCGGCCGATCCTGAAAAATGGCTTGAAGGTGCGAAGCAGCACGATGGTTCGTGGTGGCCGGACTGGGACCAGTGGGTCAAAAAAGAAAGCGGCAAAGAGTTGGTTGCCGCCCGCACACCCGGCGACGGCAAGCTCAAGCCGCTGTGCGACGCACCTGGCACCTATGTATCGATGAAGGCCGAGGGCTGAGCCAGGCCCCTCATCCGGCGCATTGCGCCATCCTCTCCCGCGGGAGAGGGATGACTGGCTTTAATCGAACAACGCCATCCTGAACTTGATTCAGGATGGCGGGAAGGGAATTTGTGCAATCACCTGTGCCAGCTTCTCGACCCCTGAAACAATGTCGCGGGCTTCCGATCCGGCATAGCCCAGCACCAGCCCGTTTCGATCCGGCGTGCCGTGATAAAATTCACTTAACGGAAAAACAGTTAAGCCCTTGTCGACAGCCAGTCTGGCGATGTCCTCATCGACCAGTCCCGTTTCCGGACGGATATGCGCAACCACATGCATGCCGGCTTCGTCCGGGGCGATTTCCAGCACATCCGGTAAATGCTTTTTGACGGCATCGATCAGGACTTTTTGCCGTTCGGCATACAAAATCCGCATGCGGCGGATGTGTGCCGAAAAGTATCCGCCTTCAATGAACTCGCTCAACACCGGCTGCATGGCGATGGCGGTTTGATCATCGAGCGCATGGCGAATCTGCACGAACGGCTGTGCCAGCGATTTCGGCACCACCATGTAACCGAGCCTGATGGCCGGAAACATGACTTTGGAAAAGGTCCCGACATAGATCACCCGCCCGGTGCTATCGAGACCCTGCAGCGCCGAAAGCGGCCTGCCGGCATAGCGGTATTCGCTGTCATAGTCGTCTTCGAGGATCCACGCCCCCGCCTCCGTCGCCCATTCCAGCAATTCCAGCCGCCGTGCCAGCGACATCACGGCACCGAGCGGATATTGATGCGACGGCGTGACCACGGCCATGCGGGCACCAGGCTCGCGTTTGCGGCCTTCGGCAACGACCAGCCCCTGCTCATCGACCGGTAACGCCACCAGTTCGGCCCCGGCGGCGGTCAGCACGCCCTTGATGCCGGCATAGCCGGGGTCTTCGATCCACACCTTGTCGCCGGGATTGAGCAGCAGTCTGGCAGCAAGGTCGATGGCCTGCTGCGCGCCGGCCGTGACGATGACCTGATCGGCATCACATATCAGCCCGCGCACTGCCCTCAGATAGTCGGCAATGGCCAGTCGCAGCGGCATGTAACCGCCGGGCTCGCCATACGAAACCAGCGGCTTTGGCGGATTGCGCCAGAACTTGGCAACGATCCGGCTCCACTGGTTCCAGGGAAAGCGGTCGATCTCCGGCAGCCCCGGACGAAACGCCCGACCGGTCGTGATGCGCTTGACCCGCGGTTTCTGGGCCAGCAGTTCGCGGCCTTTGACTGACAACGATGCGAGCGGATCATCGGTTGCCGGAATACGCTTTTGCGCAGCGGTTCTGGCGGCCAGCACATCTTCCGGCAAAACCCGCGAGACCCGTGTGCCGGAACCGATTTCACCTTCGGTATAGCCTTCGGCGAACAGCTGGTCATAGGCCGCCAGCACGGTGTTTCTGGAAACCGACAATTCATCGGCCAGCGCCCGCGTTGACGGCAGCCGACGGCCCGGTGCCAGCCTGCCGCCGAGGATCGCTTCCCTGATCTGATCGAACACCTGACGATGCATCGGCACGTCGCTCGGTCTTTCGACGGCGATCATCAGCAATGGTGCACGGTCGGGAATTTGTGGCATGGCCCTCTCCAATTGGTACCTTTATATTCCGTATTAAGGTGCTTTTGAAAAGGCCATTATATGTTAGGTATCCGCAACGCATCCCTTACCGGAGAATTTTCATGCCGATCACAGTCCGCCCCCTGTCCGCCGACGACAAAGCCCGCTGGCGGGTGTTGTGGCACGGTTATCTGACGTTTTACGAGCATCCGATCACCGATGCACAAACCGAGGAGCTGTGGGGCCGCTTGCTGACGCAGGGACCGGATCCGCATTGTCTGGTTGCCTGTGATGCGGGCGGCAAGGTTATCGGGATTGTCCATTATCTGTTCCACACCACCTGCTGGACGGTGCGCGATAAATGTTATCTGCAGGATCTGTTCGTCGATCCGCAGGTGCGTGTCGGCGGCGCCGGGCGCGCCCTGATCGAAGCGGTATATGAAAAGGCCAGAGAAGCCGATGCCTCAGAAGTTTACTGGATGACGCAGCACTTCAACAGCATTGCACGCGTCCTGTATGACCGTGTCGGCGATCTGACCCCGTTCATCAAGTACCGCAAGCTTTTGTGACCCAAATGATCGCCACCCTGAACCTGATTCAGGGTCCAAATACTTCGAGACGGGCGCTGTGCGCCCTTCTCAGCATGAGGATTCAATTTTTTACTCATTCTGAGGAGGCCTGCAAGGCCGTCTCGAAGGATAGGCCCCAATCAAGTTTGGGATGACGAATCAGGAAAGCGCCCCCCACACCTGACCTCTCCCCCATTAGAGGGAGAGGGTTCAGTGAGCCGTCAATTGATTACGGACGGACGTAGCTCCAGCCGTTTTCCTGCTGCTGCACCAGCCGGACAACACCGGACGGCACCATTTTGGCTTCGCTCAGCAGCGGCACTTCGTGGCCGGCTTTTTTGTTCATGGCATTGTGGGTATTGCTGCAGGCGGAAAACTGCAGGTTATCCATCGCCATGCTCATCGAGCTGATGCGATCTTTAACGGGGGATGTTTCGGCAACGAGCATGTTCAGACCAGGACCGTAGGCAACGATCTCGATGGAGGCCTTCTCGCCTTTTTCCTTGTAATAACTGTCGACGTTCTGGGCATTGTTCAGGACCAGATTCATGCGTGCCGGGTCATTTTCATCGACATGAAATATGACCTTGTGGACCTTGTGTGCCAGCGCCGGCGTGGCCGCTGAAAATGCAAAAGTGATGGCCAAGGCCAAAGCGGATAGAAAAACACGACGTTTCATTTGATATCTCCCAATTTTTTATCGTTCACGACTCGTTTCCAGCCGTCTTGATCAGCTTAGACCGGATTTTTCCTTAAAAGCAGCAAATAATATTCACTATAACGAATATGTGAAACAAAGACTGGATTGACGGAACTCAGAGCGTCTTGAGCAACGCCTCGGCCGCCTGTCGTGGAGACAATTCACCGGCCAGTGATCCCTCGACCACGGTTGCCAGCGCATCACCCTGCCCGATCCGCTGCCTGAGCAGGTCTTCGGCCGTCTTGAGAATACGCATTTCCAGAATACGCCGGCGACGGATGATCCGCTCGCCGCTATCGATCAGATGCTTGCGGTGCGCATCAAGCATGTCGATCAGATCATCGATGCCAAGACTGGTCTCGGCACTGGTGCGCAGCACCGGCACGTCCCAGCCGTAGCGGGCTCTGGCGGTGGAACCCAGATGCAGCATGGACTTGAGGTCGGCAACGGTGCGGCTGGATTCTTCCTTGTCGCATTTCGACACCACATGAATGTCGGCGATTTCCAGAACTCCGGCCTTGATCGCCTGAATACCGTCACCAAGTCCGGGCGCCGAGACAACAAGGACGGTTTCGGCGGCTTCGGCGATATCGACCTCGTCCTGACCGACGCCAACGGTTTCGATCAGCACCACATTGAATCCGGCGGCATCCAGCACATCCACGGTGTCGAGTGCGGCACGGGCCAGCCCGCCGAGCGCACCCCGGGTCGCCAGCGAGCGGATAAACACGCCGGGATCGGTGGCCAGATCGCTCATCCGTACCCGGTCGCCGAGAATGGCACCACCGGAATACGGGCTCGACGGATCAACGGCAACGATACCGACGGTACGGCCGGATTTCCGCAACGCCTTGGCCATCGCATGCACCAACGTCGATTTGCCGGAACCGGGCACACCGGTCAGGCCGATGATATGCGCGCGTCCGGCATGCCGGTGAATATCCGCCATAAGCCCGGCCACATCCCCCGGCCGGCCTTCGACCCGCGACATTAGGCGGGCAATGGCACGGGTTTCCCCGGCCAGCACGCGCGCCAGAACATCGCTGTCACCATCCATTCAGCGTGCTCCCAGCCAGTTCAGAAGGGCCGCATTGACGGCTTCGGGCTTTTCCAGGGTCGTCAGATGGCCGCAGTCGGCTATTTTGACCAGCTCGGCCCCGGAGATAGCGGCGGCCATCTCGTCATGCAGGACAGGCGTCGTCAGGGCATCGTCTGCGCCGCACAGCACCAGTGTCGGGCAGTTGATGTGCGCCAGTGTCGGCAAGCTGGCCGGGCGCCCGATGATCGCCTTTTGCTGGCGGATATAGGCATCCGGGCCGACATGCAGGGCTGAAGCGCGGATTTTGCCCATCAATTCGGTATCGGCAAGTCGTGACGGATGCACGAAATGCTGAAAATGCGCTTCGATCACGTCGGCAAATTCGCCTTTTTCAACACGCGCGATCAGCGCTTTCCGGCTTTCGATCCGCTCAGGTGTGTCAGCGCGCGCAGAGGTGTCCAGCAAGGCCAGCCGCTCGACCCGGTCGGGTACCTGGCGGAATACCTCAAACGCCGCATAACCGCCCATGGAAAGCCCGGCTACAGCGAATTTGTCGGGCATTCGGCGGATTGCGCGGGCCGCCATACCGGCGATTGTATCGTCCTCCGACATGTCGGCAACGATGCAGGTATAGCGATCCGACAACGCCCTGACCTGTTCGAACCAGAGCGCGTCGTCACACAGTAAACCGGGTAGCAGCAGAAGATGTGTACTCATGATATCAAACTAGAATAACCTTTCGCTCAGGAAAAGACCGGAAGTGATTGACTTAGGGCGCCAAAATCATAGACTGCGCCGTGCCTGCTAACGATATACGAGATGCATCAGTCATGGCCCCAGGCGCCCAACCACGCTAAACGGCATCTCAGGAAAAACGCTCCCATATGAAATTCACCGATCTTGGTTTAAGTGACGAAGTCCTCCGCGCTGTGCATGAAGCAGGCTATACGGTGCCGACCCCCATTCAGGAAAAAGCCATCCCCGTCGTTTTGATGGGCCGTGACGTTCTTGGCTGTGCGCAAACAGGCACCGGTAAAACCGCCTCGTTCACGCTTCCCATGATAGATATTCTGGCTTCCGGACGTGCCAAGGCCCGCATGCCGCGTTCGCTCATTCTTGAGCCGACCCGCGAACTTGCCGCCCAGGTCGCCGAAAACTTCGAAATTTACGGCAAATATCACAAGCTGTCGAAAGTGCTGCTGACCGGCGGCACGTCGATGGAAGAACAGCTGAAAATCCTCAACCGCGGCGTTGACGTTCTGATTGCAACACCGGGTCGCCTGCTTGATGTCTATGATCGCGGGCATCTGCTGATGAACGACGTCAAGGTTCTGGTGATCGACGAGGCTGACCGCATGCTTGATATGGGCTTCATTCCCGACGTCGAGAAAATCGTCGCCATGCTGTCGCCGATGCGCACCACGCTGCTGTTCTCGGCAACGATGCCGAAGGAAATCCGCCGCCTGGCCGAGCGTTTTCTGTCGAACCCCAAGGAAATTTCCGTTTCCGCGCCGGCTTCGACGGCCGACACCATCACCCAGGGCCTGATCAAGCTGCATTCGTCATCGCGCGCCCCGGGTGCCGCCCAGAAGGTCAAGCGCGACGCCCTGCGCGAGCTGATCGTCAATCAGGCCAAACAGGCCGAAATCTCCAACGCGCTGGTTTTCTGCAATCGCAAGCGCGATGTCGACGTTGTCTACAAGTCGCTGGAAAAGCACGGCATGAGCGTCGCCCGCCTGCATGGTGACATGGCCCAGTCGCTGCGTACCGAGACACTCGACAAGTTCAAGAAAAACGAAGTCACCCTGCTCGTCTGTTCCGATGTCGCTGCACGCGGCCTTGATATCTCGACGGTCAGCCACGTCTTCAACTTCGATATTCCGACCCATGCCGAAGATTACGTACACAGGATCGGCCGCACCGGCCGTGCCGGTCGTAAAGGCCATGCCTATACGTTCATGCTGCCGGAAGAGCGCAAATACCTCGATGCCATTGAAAAGCTGATCGGCAAGCCGATCCCGGTCATGGATCTCAACTCCGTGCTGCAGGACAAGTCGGCACCGGCGAAAACCGAAACCAAGCCAGAGCCCAAGGTTGAAGCGAAAGCCGAAGCCAAGGAAGCCGATAACGCAGAATCCGGCGCCGAGGCTGCTGCCGACAAGCCGAAACGTGGCCGCAGCCGCACGAAAAAGGCTCCTGCCGACAACCGATCGGACAGCAAGCCGGCAAACAAGCCGGAACAAAAGGTCGAGAAAAAAGCCGAAAGCAAGCCGGCCCCCAAACCGGAACCGGCGCGATCCTCAAGAAACAATGATGCCAATGACGCCATCAAGGATAGCGAATCTCCATGGGGCGCACACATGCCGGCATTCCTGACCAAAGAAGTCGTTCTTTCCAAAGATTAAGACGAGGTTGCACAGATGAAGGTTGATCTCCTCGGTAATGCCCGTACGGCAGCCGCCATCGCCGGTAAACTTCGCGTCGATCTTTATTCCGACACCAATTCAAAGCCTACGGCCGGTATGCGTCAGGCCATGGCCGCTGCCGAATGCGGCAACGAACAGGCTCTGGAAGATCCGACCACCAATGCCCTGCAGGAACGCGTTGCCGAAATGCTCGGCAAGGAAGCCGCCGTCTTCCTGCCGTCCGGCACCATGTGCAACGAAATCGCCTATCGGGTCTGGGCCCGCCAGGGCGACGCCATCGTCATGGACAAGACCGGCCACGCCCTGCTCTATGAAACAGGCGGTCCGGCAGCCCTTTCCGGCCTGATGATTACGGCCATCAACAGCCCGCACGGTATTTTCACCGGGGCCGATGTGCGCAGCGCCGTGGCCAATCCCGGTCGCCATTCGCCGCGTCCCAAAATCGTCAACATCGAGAATACCTGTAATGTCGGTGGCGGTCGTATCTGGCCGCTGGCCACCATCGAGGATGTCGCCAAAACGGCACATGATCTCGATATTTATGCCCACATGGATGGCGCACGCCTGATGAACGCCGTGGTCGAAAGCAATCACAAGCCGAGCGATTTCACCGCCGCCGTCGACAGCGTCTGGATGGATTTCTCCAAGGGTCTCGGCTGTCCGATCGGTGGCGTGCTGGCCGGCCCGGCTGATTTCATTGATGAAGCCTTTCGTATCAAGCATCAATTCGGCGGCGCCCTGCGTCAGTCCGGTCTGGTGACGTCGGCGTGTCTTTATGCGCTCGATCATCATGTCGAACGGCTGCGTGACGATCATGAAAACGCCCGTCATCTGCATGCCGGACTGCGCGATATCAAGGGTGTCACGGTGCAGAATGACGTCTGTGAAACCAATCTGGTGTTTTTCGATGTCAGCGGCACTAAAAAGGATGCCCGGGACATCGCCCGGAAACTGCTCGAACGCGGAATCCGCATCGGCGCGCAAACGGAAACCCGCATGCGTGCAGTGACACATCTGGACGTCAGCCGCGCCGATATCGAACTGACCCTCTCAGCGCTCCGCGAAATCCTCGCTTAATCAATATACCGTCTTCCCGGATCGGACCTGCGGCCCGTCCGGGATGACGAATTGTAAGTTTGCGCATTTTCGTCAGGTCAACCCTTCCAGGGTGATGTCGACGACGTCATAAAGTTTTTCCGTGTCTGTCTGCGCTTTACCCATCACCAGTATACCGTTCAGGCTGGAGACCAGAAACCGCGCCATTGAGCGGGCATTCTGGTTCGCCGCAATAGTGCCTTCGCGCTGGCCACGAACGACCAGCGAATAAAAGGCCTCTTCCATCAGTTCCAGCCCGCGCACGACCCGTTCGGCCGCCTCGCTGTCGCGCACCGAAACCTCGACGGCGCAATTGTTCAGATAGCAGCCGCGTCGGCTGATCGGTTCGTTCATCCGCTGTACGGCACGGGAAAACAGCGCACGGATGATTTTCATCGCCGGCGCATTGATGTGCGCGGCCCCTGAAATCTGCGACGTCACTGTGCGGATGTAATAGTCGATGGTCGACAGAAACAGATCGTGTTTGGAGCCGAACGTCTCGTACAGGCTCGACTTTGAGATACTCATCGCGGCGGTCAGATCGCTCAGCGAGGTTGCCTTGTAACCATTGCTCCAGAACACGTTCATGGCATCGTGCAAGGCGTCGTCTACGTCGAAGGCTTTGGCTCGTCCCATCTGACAAATCTCCATGCAGAATACCTGTGCAAAGGCATTTTGTACCGATCTGTCCAGAATTTATCACGGATTTTCAAATCCGGCGATAATTTAAGACGTTCTGTTGTTCAGATGAGGCCGGCCAGCGGTGACGAGCGATCCGCATACAGCTTTTTCGGCATCCGCCCGGACAGATAGGAAAGCCTGCCGGCCTTGACCGCATGCATCATCGCCCTGGCCATGCCGATCGGATCGGCGGCTTCGGCAATCGCCGTATTCATCAGGACCCCGTCACAGCCGAGTTCCATGGCAATCGCTGCATCCGATGCGGTGCCGACACCGGCGTCGACGATCACCGGCACCTGCGTCTGCTCGACAATCAGGCGGATCATCACCGGGTTCTGGATGCCGAGACCCGAACCAATCGGCGCGCCGAGCGGCATGATGGCAACGGCACCGGCCTCTTCGACCCGCTTGCAGAGGATCGGATCGTCGGAGCAATAGGCCATCACCTTAAAGCCTTCGGCCGTCAGCTTGGCGGTGGCTTCAATGGTTTCCGGCATCATCGGGTAGAGGGTCTTGGCTTCGCCGAGAATCTCCAGCTTGACCAGATCCCAGCCGCCGGCTTCACGGGCCAGCCGCAGCGTGCGGATCGCATCATCGGCGGTGAAACAGCCGGCCGTATTCGGCAGGTAGGTGTATTTTTTCGGATCGATGAAATCGACCAGCATCGGCTGGTTCTTGTCGAGAATGTTCACCCGGCGCACGGCTACGGTGATCATGTCGATCTCGGCAGCGACACAGGCCTGACGGTTGATTTCATAGTCGGCATACTTGCCGGTGCCGATGATCAGCCGCGAATTGAAGGTCCGCCCGGCAATCACCAGCGGGTCATCAAGTTCGGCCTTGCTGCCGTCCGGCGCGCCGCCACCGATGAAGTGGACAACCTCAAGCTTGTCGCCGTCCGACAGCCGGGTTTGCTGATAGCTCGATTTCGGGACGATCTCGAGGTTACGTTCGACGGCGACTTTGGCGGGATCTATACCAATTTCACGCAACAGGCCATCAACGCTGGTCGAAGCGCCAATTTCACGTGTTTCACCGTTAATCGTAATATTCATAAACTTGTCCTATCGCCCTCAGTAAGAGTATGGGAAGTGTCCCCGGCAATTTCAACTTGGGACGCTCTGGAGATGCTTCGGGAATTCGTCCTGTTTCCTAAGCTACTCGGCGTGATATAAAAAGACCGAATCTTCCGGCCTTTCAAGGCCTGTTAGGGACAAGAATTTAGATGCCGAGCACTGTACTGATATTAAACGGGCCCAATCTGAACATGTTGGGCACCCGCGAGCCGGAGATTTACGGCACCGAGACCCTCGCCGATATTGAAGCGCGGTGTCAGCGTCGTGCCCAAAATCTGGGCCTTTCCGTCGATTTTCGCCAATCCAACATCGAAGGCGAACTGGTCGGCTGGATTCAGGATGCGCGCCAGTCGGCGCAGGGAATCATAATCAATGCTGCGGCCTACACGCATACTTCAGTGGCGCTGCTCGATGCCCTGAATGCCTGCGATATGCCGATTATCGAGGTACATCTGTCGAATATTCATCAGCGGGAATCCTTCCGTCACAAATCCTACATCGCCCGCGCTGCGGACGGCATGATTTGCGGCCTAGGCTCCCTCGGTTATGAATTGGCTCTGGAAGCCGTTGCAGAACGGCTGGTTAAGGGAAAATAAGAATGGCGAAAGAACCCAAATCCGGCTTGCGGGTCGATGAAGACCTGATCAGACAACTTGCCGGATTGCTTGACGAAACGGGCCTTGGCGAGATCGAGGTGCAGGAAGGCGACAGCAAGATTCGCGTCGCCAAGGGCGGCGTTACGATTGCCGCGCACAGCCCGCAGAGCGCCCCCGTGGCCGCCGCCCTGACCGCCCCCTTGATCGAGGACGCCGCCAGCCATCCGGGCGCCGTCGTGTCGCCCATGGTCGGTGTCTGCTATCTGTCGCCCGATCCCAAAAGTGAAGCGTTTTTCAATGAAGGCGACAGCGTCAAGGAAGGCGATACCCTGCTGCTGATCGAAGCCATGAAGGTCTTCAATCCGATTTCTGCGCCGCGTTCCGGGACGATCAAGAAAATCCTCGTCAGGGATGGCACCCCCGTAGAATTCGGCGAACCGCTGGTCATCATCGAATGATCGGAGCCGTTTGATGATCGAAAAGGTCCTCATTGCCAATCGCGGCGAGATTGCGCTGCGTATCATGCGTGCCTGCCGCGAGATGGGTATTCAGTCCGTGGCCGTGCATTCGACGGCGGATGCCAATGCCATGCACGTGCGCCTTGCCGATGAAAGTGTCTGCATCGGCCCGCCGGCAGCGCGGGACAGCTATCTGAGCACGTCGGCAATCCTCTCGGCGGCCTCGATCACCGGCGCTGATGCGATCCATCCGGGCTATGGCTTTCTCTCCGAGAATGCCGACTTTGCCGCCATGGTCGAAGAACACGGCATTGCCTTTATCGGCCCCTCGCCCGCGCACATCCGCCTGATGGGTGACAAGATCACCGCCAAGCAGGCCGCCAGAGACGCCGGCATTCCCTGCGTGCCGGGTTCGGACGGCGAAGTCACCGATTTCGACGACGCCAAGCGCTGGGCCAACAAGATCGGCTACCCGATCCTGATCAAGGCTGCCGCCGGTGGCGGTGGACGCGGCATGAAGGTCGCCAAATCCGAAGCCGAACTGCATGACGCCTTCGATTTCGCCCGCAATGAAGCGCTGACCTCGTTCGGCAACGGCGCCGTCTATATGGAGCGCTATCTCAGCACACCAAGGCACATCGAAGTGCAGGTTCTTGCCGACAGTTACGGCAACGTCGTGCACCTCGGCGAACGGGATTGTTCGTTGCAGCGCCGGCATCAGAAGGTTCTCGAAGAATCGCCGTCCCCTGCCCTGAACGAGCGCGAACGCGACGAGATCGGTGAAACCGTCACGAAGGCCATCAAAAAGCTTGGCTATCGTTCTGCCGGGACGATCGAATTTCTGTATGAAAACGGCGAGTTCTTCTTCATTGAAATGAACACCCGTCTGCAGGTCGAACACCCCGTTACCGAGGCTGTTACCGGTCTGGATCTGGTCCGTGAAATGATTCGCATCGCCGCCGGCGAGCCGCTTGATTACAAACAGTCCGATATCCGTTTCAACGGCCATTCCATCGAATGCCGGATCAACGCCGAAGACCCTTTCACGTTTGTCCCATCACCTGGCCGGGTGAATGAATATCATGCGCCCGGCGGGCTCGGTGTGCGCGTCGACAGCGGTCTCTATTCCGGCTACAGCGTGCCGCCGCATTACGACAGCATGATCGCCAAGCTGATCGTGCACGGACGCAATCGCGGCGAATGCCTGATGCGCCTGCGCCGCTCGCTGATGGAATTCGTCATCGACGGGATCAAGACGACGATTCCGCTGCATCAGGAATTAATCATGAATGACGATTTCATCAATGGCGCGTATGATATCCATTGGCTGGAAGCGTATCTGAAAGAGATTGAAGACTCCGGAGGACGATGAGCAACCGCAGTTCAGATGATTTTGAACTCACGCCCGAACTTATGCTCAGGGCATACACTGTCGGTGTCTTTCCGATGGCGGAAAGCCGCGACGCCACAACCGTATCGTGGATTGATCCCAGAAACCGCGGCATTCTACCGCTTGATTCCCTTCATGTTCCAAAAAGCCTGAAGAAAACCGTTCGCAGGAATGCCTTTGACGTTCGCTGCAATCATGATTTTGCTCAGGTGATAGCCGAATGCGGTAAGCGAACGCCGGATCGCGGCGAGACCTGGATCAACCCGCAGATCGAGCAGGCGGTGATCGCGCTGCATCTCATGGGCTATGCGCACAGTGTCGAAAGCTGGATCGATGGTGAATTGGTCGGCGGGCTGTACGGGGTTGCGCTGGGTGGTGTGTTCTTCGGCGAGAGCATGTTTTCACGGGCCACCGATGCCTCGAAGGTGGCGTTAATCCATCTCGTTGCCCGACTCAGGATCGGTCGTTTCAAATTGCTTGATACGCAATTTGTCACCGATCATCTGAAAACCTTCGGCGCCATTGAAATTCCGGCCCGCGATTTCCTGAAAAGGCTGGAAGCCGCCCTCGCCGTCCATTGTCTGTTTCCGGCCGGCATCGACGACGAAACGCTGCATGCCGAGTTTGAGCGAATGTTTCAGCCTCATTAAGTCGCTTTACCAACCGTCCTTCGAGACGGTCCTCCGGACCTCCTCAGGACGAGGATCCGTGCGGTTCCAATCCAACCTCATCCTGAGGAACGGCATGTCGTGTCTCGAGGGATGACAGATGGAAAGGATGGCAGGCTCAGTTGCCGGTACTGATCCGTTCTTTGCAATCCAGCAGCCAGACGTCATAGACCGGATGCTCTAGCGCGTTGAGGGCCGGGCTCGAGGCAAACATCCAGCCGGCAAAGGTCAACACCGGCTGTTCGCCCGGACGCTGTTCGGCAATTTCAAGGAATGCCGTGCTTTCCGGGGTTTCTTCCGGCGGCCTCTTGTCGCAATGGTCGACGCGTATCAGCAGTGTCCCGAAGCTCACGGTGGTGCCGACCCGCACATCGATGGTGGAAACCCGTGCCGTGACCTTATCAAGGGTCTGCAGCACGGCGATGGCGTGCGGATCTGCATGTGCAGGGGCAATGGCCCAAAACAGGCAGGCGATAAAAACGATGCGTCCGGTGCGAAACATGGCCATCAGCCGTCCAGGGTCAGAGAACCCGTGGATCAGCTCCCCCCCGTTGCCAGGAAGATGATTTCGCCGACCTGATCTTCAAGGGATTTGAAATCCTTGGTTCGGGTGATTTTTCCGTCACTGCCAAGGAATTCCTTGGCCCCGCCCGGTTTGATGGTGATGAATTTGCCGCCGACGATACCGGCGCTGCCGATCGAGGCGACGCTGTCCTGGGGAATCTTCACATCGTCGCGGATCGACATCGAGACAACCGCATCGAAGGTTTTCGGATCGAGTTGCAGATCATTGACCGTGCCGACCTTGATTCCGTTGATGCGGACATCACTGCCGGGGGTCAGGCCGCCCACCTTCAGGAAGGCAGCAGAAACGTGATAGCCTCTGACCGTACTGACCTGGGCCGTGTTCAGGGCAAAAACAAGAAAGACAATGGCCGCAACCAGCACCACAGCGCCAAGGATCGATTCCACCGCATTACTTTTCATCGTTGTTCTCCCGGCACGGTTTCATGCGCACAGTCACTGGGTTTTCTGCTTGGCGCGGTTCGCCTTGCCTTCTGAAATAATGAGATCCAGCAATTCGGAAACCACCACGGCATCCTGTGTCAGTGTGATGGTACTGCCGTTTTTAAGCGGTTTTTCTTCTGCGCCGGGCTCGATAACGATATATTTTGATCCGAACAGGCCATCCGTGTGGATCGCAGCGGAACTGTCGCTCGGGATGACAACCTTGTTATTGATCCAGAAAGAGACGACGGCGCGATAATTCTCGTTCAGCCACATCTTGTCGACCGAACCGATCTTGACCCCGGACAGATACACCGGATCGCCGTCTACCAAACCATCGATCCGGTTGAAACTGGCGGAAACACGCATCCCGGAGCCGGCATCGGCGTTATCGTTCTGTCCGCTGTAGACAAAGATCATGACGCCCAGGAAAACCGCAAAGACAACTGCGCCAACGGAAATTTCCTTAACTTCGGTCTTCATTCCGGCGACCAAGCCTCGTAATCACCGGTTGCATGTGCCCGTTGCCCGCCCTTGAAGTCATGCCCCTTGGGACGATAGGCATTCGCCGTACCGGTCATGTTGGCAACATGGGGTTTCTGCCAGGACTTTGAGTTCGCCGCTTCATCGGTTAACGGTTCGGTTGTCATATGATGCAGCCAGGCATGCCACTCCGGGGGGACTTTGGACGCTTCGGGTTCACCCTTGAAGAGAACCCAGCGGCGTTTGCGGTTATGCAGTTTGGCGCCGTTACGGGCTTCATAATAACGGTTGCCGAATTCATCGGCACCGACATGCGAGCCGTTCATCCACGTGTAAATCAAAGTGCCGATTGTTGCCATGCGTCAAAACCCGTTTTCTGTGCGTCCGGGCCGGCAAAACGCTGCCAGCCAGCAAAGTCCAATATCGCATTTAGGCTTTGGCGCGGCAAGTGCACTGACTCACACCATGCTCACCCTTGATGCCCGCCCCTGTATGCAGCAAGAGCTTGCTGAGTAAGGAACGAATCGTTGGCAGAAATAAGGCACAGCGAAATTTTCATATAATTTGCTGATTTCGGCCATTAACAATGTTTCGCTTTGATGACAGCCAGATTCATCCCGCTTGCCGTATTTATAGTAAACTTCAAGGCGCTCGGCTGCCGGATTGTCATATGAAAAAGTGAACTTCCGCACAGCCCCGGAAATCCGGGAGCCTTAAAAAAGTCAACCTAAATATTGCGGTTTTTTGACGCTTCAGACGCGAAATATAGTTGAACCTAAAAACCAGCTATGGCTAGATGTCGTTCGTTGCACCTGGGCAGACGCGATATCTTGTGTTCACACACACAATGCTTCGAGCTGCGGAATACCGCGCCATAGGGCAACCGGGGGGCCGTCAAGGTCCATTCATTTTTGAGTTGGCAACCCTTGTCATCACTTTGGGGGAACAATGCGTATTTCGCGACACTACACAACAGAAGGCAAATCGCCTTACGACATTCTGGAATTCCGTACAACGGCGAGCGAGATCCGCAACCCGGATGGGTCCATCGTCTTCCGCCTTGATGAGCTGGAAGTGCCGAAACGCTTCTCGCAGGTGGCCAGTGATGTCCTGGCCCAGAAGTATTTCCGCAAGGCTGGTATTCCGGCGGTCCTGAAGCCTTTCGAGGAAAACGCGATCCCCTCATGGTTGTGGCGCAAGGTGCCCGACGAAAAGGCTATCGCCAAGCTACCGGAAGAGCAACGTTCAGTCGGTGAAACCAGCGCCAAGCAGGTTTTCGACCGTTTGGCCGGCACCTGGACCTACTGGGGCTGGAAAGGCGGCTACTTCGACAGCGAAGAAGACGCCCAGGCCTATTATGACGAAATGCGCTTCATGCTGGCCAACCAGTCCGGCGCGCCGAACTCGCCGCAGTGGTTCAACACCGGTCTGCACTGGGCTTATGGCATCGACGGACCGGCACAGGGCCATTCCTATGTCGATTTCGAAACCGGCAAGTTGGTACAGTCACAGTCCGCATACGAACACCCGCAGCCGCATGCCTGCTTCATCCAGTCGGTCAGCGATGACCTGGTCAATGAAGGCGGCATCATGGATCTGTGGGTTCGCGAAGCCCGTCTGTTCAAATACGGCTCCGGGACCGGTTCCAACTTCTCGGCAATCCGCGGCGATGGCGAGCCATTGTCCGGCGGCGGCAAGTCGTCCGGCCTGATGAGTTTCCTGAAAATCGGTGACCGCGCTGCCGGTGCCATCAAATCCGGTGGCACGACCCGTCGCGCCGCGAAAATGGTGGTTGTCGACATCGATCACCCGGATATCGAGAAATTCGTCAACTGGAAGGTCATCGAAGAGCAGAAAGTGGCTGCCCTTGTTGCCGGTTCGAAACTGGCCAACAAGCACCTCAACGAAGTCATGGCGGCGTGCTGTGACGAAAACCTTGATGGTGACAAGAAATACGACCCAAAGGAGAACGCAGCGCTTAAAACCGCTATCCGTGCCGCCCGCAAATCAATGATCCCGGAAAACTACGTCCAGCGGATCATCCAGTTTGCGAAACAGGGGTACACCTCGCTCGAATTCAAGGAATACAACACCGACTGGGATTCCGACGCTTACGTCACGGTTTCAGGTCAGAATTCCAACAACTCGGTGCGCGTCACCAACAAGTTCCTGCAAGCGGTTCTTGATGACGGCGAATGGGAACTGATCCGCCGCAAGGACGGCAAGGTCGACAAACGCGTTCATGCCCGCAAGCTGTGGGATGACGTCGGCTATTCCGCCTGGGCCTGCGCAGATCCCGGTATCCAGTTTGATACCACCATCAACGAATGGCACACCTGCCCCGAGTCCGGCCGTATCAATGCCTCCAATCCGTGTTCGGAATACATGTTCCTGGACGACACCGCGTGCAATCTGGCGTCGCTCAACCTGATGAATTTCCGCGGCGAGAACGGCATTTTTGATGTCGCCGGCTTCACCCATGCGGTAACGCTGTGGACCATCACACTGGAAATTTCCGTGCTGATGGCCCAGTTCCCGTCAAAGCGAATTGCCGAACTCAGCTACAGATACCGCACGCTCGGTCTCGGTTATGCCAACATCGGCGGTTTGCTGATGGCCTCCGGCATTCCCTATGACAGCGATCAGGGTCGTGCATTCTGTGCCGCGATCACCTCGTTGCTGTGCGGTCAGTCCTATGCAACGTCAGCGGTGATGGCCGAACAGCTCGGGACCTTCCCGGGCTACGAGCCGAATGCCGAGCATATGCTGCGGGTCATGCGCAACCATCGTCGCGCCGCCCATGGTGAAAGCGACGGCTACGAAGGCCTGACCACCAATCCGGTACCGTTCAAGGCCTCCGATTGCCCCGACAGCGCCTTGTCCGTTGCCGCAGCCGAAGCCTGGGATCGTGCACTCGCCGCCGGTGAAAAGCATGGCTATCGCAATGCCCAGGTTACGGTCATTGCACCGACCGGCACCATCGGTCTGGTCATGGATTGCGACACGACGGGGATCGAACCCGATTTCGCGCTGGTGAAATTCAAGAAGCTGGCCGGTGGCGGTTACTTCAAGATCATCAACTCGATGGTTCCCTCGGCGATGACGACGCTTGGTTACAACGAAGCCGAAATCAAGGACGTGATCGATTACGCCGTTGGTCATGGCTCGCTCAAGGGTGCGCCCGGCATCAATCACGAAACCCTGAAAGCCAAGGGCTTCACCGATGACGCCATCGCCAAGGTTGAAAAGAACCTTTCCGAAGCGTTTGAAATCAAGTTCGCCTTCAACAAGTGGACGCTGGGCGAAGCCTTCTGCACGGATGTGCTGAAGCTCGAGAAAAAATCCCTCGACGATCTCAACTTCAACATGCTGCTGGCGCTTGGCTTCAGCAAAGCCGATGTTGAAGCCTGCAACACCTACGTTTGCGGTGCCATGACCGTCGAAGGTGCACCGCACCTGAAGGAAAAACATCTGGCCGTCTTCGATTGCGCCAGCCCATGCGGACGCATCGGCAAGCGGGCACTTTCGGTCAACAGCCACATCTTCATGATGGCCGCTGCGCAGCCGTTCATCTCGGGAGCGATTTCCAAGACCATCAACATGCCGAACCTGGCAACCGTTGATGATTGCAAGGAATCCTACATGCTTTCGTGGCGGCTGTGTCTGAAAGCTAATGCGCTGTATCGTGACGGCTCCAAGCTGTCGCAGCCGTTGTCGGCATCGCTAATCGATGATGACGTCGAAGACGCCGAAGAAGTCGCGGCAACCCTCAGCGAAGCGCCATTGATTGCCCGTGCCGAAGCGATTACGGAACGGATCATCGAACGCTTCGTTGCAGAACGTCAGCGCCTGCCCGACCGTCGCAAGGGCTACACCCAGAAAGCCACCGTCGGCGGCCACAAGGTGTATCTCCGAACCGGTGAATATGTAGACGGCAAGATCGGTGAAATCTTCATCGACATGCACAAGGAAGGGGCTGCGTTCCGTTCACTGATGAACAACTTCGCGATTGCCGTTTCCATCGGTCTGCAATACGGCGTGCCGCTCGAGGAATATGTCGAAGCCTTCACGTTCACCCGCTTCGAGCCTTCGGGCATCGTTCGCGGCAACGACACGATCAAGATGGCGACGTCGATCCTTGATTACATCTTCCGTGAACTGGCCGTCAGTTACATGGGCCGCAACGATCTTGCCCATGTCGAACCATCGGATCTGACACCTGACAGCATCGGTTCGGGTGAATCCGAATCTGATCTGCCGGACAACGGTCTGCCGGCCGGCGCCAGCATGGGCTTCATGCGGACCAAGTTCCTGGTGATCAACGGGGCCAAGGCAAAAAGCGCCGCCGCCAGTGCTGCGGCACCGGCGCAGGCGACCAAGATGCAGGCCAGTGGTGGTGGCGGTGGCGGACTGCAAACGCAAGTCGTTACCGAACAAACCACCGCGATCTCGGTTTCCGCCGAGGTCATGGAACGCACGGACACCAAACTGACGCAGGTCCGTGAAGCCAAGATGAAGGGTTACGAGGGTGATCCCTGCGGCGAGTGCGGCAATTTCACGCTGGTCCGTAACGGAACCTGCCTGAAGTGCAACACCTGCGGCGGCACAACAGGGTGTTCTTGAGGAGCGCTGTTAAATGAGGGTGATCTTTTGAGACAGTACGAAGATCCTCCCTGGGAAACTTGGGGCGCGTGCCGGGATTTTGTTCCGGTGCGTGCCCGTCTTTTTGGGGAGTGATTACGAAAATGGGGCCAGATGGCCCCATTTTTGTTAAGGGCAACGCCCTACAGCATTGTAATACAATACTATTTGATCATCGACACATCTTCATGCGGTCTGTAATGTCCAGAATAAAGGATGAACGACACATGATGGATGCAGCCAAGAGCAAGAATACCAGCGTACTCGTTATTGACGATGATGAGCTTGCCTTGTCACTTATTGAAGCCGTCTTGAGCACAGCCGGTTTCGATGTTCAGACGATGACCGACAGTGAAAATGCGCTTCGTGCGATCGAACAGATCCGGCCGGACGTCGTGCTGTCCGATCTGATGATGCCGAATACCGACGGTTTCGATCTGTGCCAGAAGGTCCGCGAAAACGTAGAACTGAAGGACATCCGCTTTATCGTCGTGTCGGCCAAGGCGTATGCATCGGATGAAGCGCGCGCCCTGGAACTCGGTGCCGACGGCTTTATCCGCAAGCCGATCAATACCGAAACGTTCGCCAATACCCTGCGCAGCATCATCAACGATCAGGTCAGCCTGACTTTCTGGGGGGTCCGGGGCACCCTGCCGAAAACTGGTAAAGGTGCGCTTAAGTACGGCGGCAACACGTCCTGTGTGACGCTGGAATTTCCGAACCAGCAGCTGTTCATTTTCGATGGCGGCTCGGGTATCAAGGAACTCGGCAACAAGCTTGTTGCCGACAAGAAAAAACGCATCAACGCTAAGCTGTTCATCTCGCATCCGCATTGGGATCATATCAACGCGATCCCGTTTTTTGCGCCGCTGTACATGCAGGGCAACGAGTTTGAAATTCTCGGTGCCAAACAGGGCGACATCACCATGCGCGAGCTGATTTCGGCGCAGATGGATGGCGTCTATTTCCCGATTACCCTGACCGAGTTTTCCGCCCGCACCTATTTCCGCAACCTTGAGGAAGGGACCCACGAGGTCGCCGACATCGAGGTCAAAACCAAATTGCTGGCCCATCCCGGACGGGCGCTCGGCTACCGGGTGAACTACAACGGCCGGTCGTTCTGTTATGTAACGGATCAGGAACTCTATCTCGACGACAGCGATTTCTATGATCAGCACTATGAAAAGACCATCATCGAGTTCATCAAGGACACGGATGTGCTGATCACCGACAGCACCTATACCGACGAAGAATACAAATCCAAGGTCAACTGGGGGCATTCGTGTATTTCAAAGGTTTGCGAGATTGCCCACCGTGGTAATGTCAAAAACCTGTATCTGTTTCACCACGATCCCGATCAGGATGATGATGCGATAGATAAGAAATTCTCCATGGCCACCCGCAAGCTCAAGGACCTCGGCAGCAAGGTGAACTGCGTCGCCCCGAAAGAAGGCGACAACTTCAAACTATAATCCTCATCATCCAGTACTCATAATCCATTAAAATCGAAGAAAAGGAATCCGATCATGGCAGGTAAAATCGAAGCACGTTTAAAGGAACTCGGCATTGAACTGCCAAGTGCAACGGCACCTGCTGCCAATTACATTCCTTATGTCGTCAGCGGCAAACTGATCTTCATCTCCGGACAGATCACCCTGCTCAACGGCAAGATCGAATACATCGGCAAGATCGGCGAAACCTTCAGCATCGACGAAGGCTATCAGGCGGCCAGACTGTGCGGCTTGAACCTGATCACCCAGGCCAAGGCCGCTGCCGGCGGCGATCTCGACAAGATCAAACGCGTCGTCAAACTGGGCGGCTTCGTCAATGCTGTGCCCGGTTTCACCAACCAGCCGGAAATCATCAACGGCGCTTCCGATCTGATGGTCGAAGTGTTCGGCGATAACGGCAGACATGCCCGCGCTGCGGTTTCAGCCGGCGCCCTGCCCCGCAACGTCGCCGTCGAAATCGATGGAATTTTCGAACTGGTGTGAGTGCACGAACATCCGTTCAGGCTTATAATACCCGCAAATGCCAGACGGTAACGATCAGCGAATTCTGAAAACACTGACCAGCATGTCGGATATTTCTGCCGATGACTGGGATGCGTGCGCCGGTCGTGACAATCCGTTTGTCTGCCATGCGTTTCTTTCCGCTCTCGAAGAATCAGGCTCGGCCAGCGATGAAAGCGGCTGGATTCCCCGGCATCTGGTTGTCGAAGCGCCTGATGGCCGGATCGAAGCCTGCGCGCCGCTGTATCTCAAGACCCATTCCTATGGCGAGTACATCTTCGACTGGGGATGGGCCGATGCGTACGAACGCGCCGGCGGCCGTTATTACCCGAAAATGCAATGTGCCGTGCCGTTTACGCCGGTGCCTGGGCCGCGTCTGATGGTCAATGATCTGGCCACGCCGGCACAGCGAGTGGAACTGCAGAAAATTCTGTTGTCCGGCCTGATACGGGTTGCAGATCAGCTCAAGGTATCGTCCGTGCATATTACTTTTTGCGACGAAAACCTGTGGGATACCGGCAAGGATGCGGGATTCCTGCAGCGCCTCGGCCAGCAGTTCCACTGGCACAATCAGGGTTATGCCGACTTTGACGATTTCCTCAGCGCGCTGGCGTCCAGAAAACGCAAATCGATCCGCAAGGAACGCCAGAAAGTGGCCGATCTTGGCCTTGATATCCGCACGCTCAGCGGCAGCGATCTGAAAGAAAGTCACTGGGACGCGTTCTTCGAGTTCTACCTTTCGACGACCGACAAAAAATGGGGGCAGAGTTATCTGCACCGGGAATTTTTCTCGCTGCTGGGTGAACGCATGGCCGACAGTGTGGTGATGTTCATGGCGTTTGACGGCGACCTGCCGGTTGCCGGGGCGCTCAACCTCAAAGGTAGCAACTGCCTGTATGGGCGCAACTGGGGATCCCTGCAGTCACACAAGTTCCTGCATTTCGAATGTTGCTATTACCGGGCCATCGACTACGCCATCGAACACGGTCTGCAACGGGTCGAAGCCGGCGCTCAGGGACCACACAAGGTGCAGCGCGGCTATCTGCCGTCGCCGATCTACAGCCTGCATTATCTCCGCGATCCGGGTTTCGAGGACGCCGTCGAAGATTTTCTGATCCGTGAACGCCGTCTGGTGGAGCGCGAAATGACGGATATCGTCCGAGAATTCTCCCCCTACAGAGTGGCCGAAGAAACCTGATCGGACTCTGACGCCGATCCCGGTAAACCGGATGCTTCAACGCTCTGTTAACCTTTGTACCTTACGTTTCAAGGGGGCAAGGATGGAGCATTTACCATGATGCGTTTAAGTGCCGCGATTTTACTGCTTTCCGTCTTCGCCGTGCTGCCGGCGGAAAAAGCTCAGGCCGCAGGCAAGTGCGTACATATCGTGCGACAGGGAAATTACGAAGTGATGGTGAACCGCTGCAAGGTCTGCATGGTCACCGCGATCTTCCGCTCGCGTCCCGGCAACGAAGTCCCGGTCAATCGTGAATACAACGTTCAGGCCCACTCCGATTTCCCCGTTCCCTTCAAGGGACCGGGCAGCACGCGCATCCAGTCGGAACGTCCCTGCACCGGTGAAATAGGCTCGCAGCCGGAACTGCCTAAATCCCTCGAGCAGGCAAAAGCCGACCCCACATGCATCACTCTGGAACGCGCACCCGGCGGCGTTACGCTGATGAACAGCTGTACGCAGTGTCGCGCCGTCGCCATAGAACGGGTATCCGCCGACGGCAGCAGACGAAACCGCGATTACATGATGCTTGCCGGTAAAGCCAATATGCCGGTGGCGGCCCAGGGCTTTGCACAGGTCGGCCTACTGGGCGAGATCGCCTGCCCGGCCAACTGATCCTCAGTCCGAACACCAGTCTTTTATGATTTCCGCTGGCTGAACATCGCGCATTGCTGCGCGCGGTGACGGTGCCTGCCCGTCTGTCCAGAACGCCTGCAGGACGGCGACGGCACCGCTTGATTCCAGCCCCGGCTGTGGGCGGATCAATCCTCGTGCGTCATTCTGCGGATGTGCCCCTACCTCGTCGATGCTCAGAACCGGATGATAACAGCAGTCCACCTGGCCCAGACATGCATCCCAGTCGGCACGGCTGCGGCCTTTGAATATTTGTGAAACCTCGTCGATCAGATCGCTTTGTGGCAGCGGCTCGCTTTGTCTGGCGACCAGATCGGGACGCGAAACGGCGTCACAGAAATTTTTCCAGAAAATCTTTTCAATGGCACCCAGTGAGACAAAACCACCATCTTGGGTCTCATAGACGCCGTAAAACGCGGCACCGCCGGTCAGCAGATTCTGATCACGTCCGGGCCGGTTTCCCATCGCCAGCGCCGTCAGCGACTGACTTTGCCAGGCCAGCACACTGTCGGCCATGGCAACATCGAGATAAGCCCCCAGGCCCGTTCTGCCGCGCCCGACCAGTGCCCCCAGCATGGCCGTCACCGATTGCATGGCGCCGGCAAAATCGGCGACCATCGGATAGGCCATGTGCGGCTTGTCCGCAGCACCGCTCAGGCCCAGTTGCCCGGCAGCCGCGACATAGTTGATGTCGTGACCACCGGTCAGGCGCATCGGCCCGTTCTGCCCGTATCCGGACAGCGCACAATGCACCAGCCCGGGGTTTAGTTCCCTGAGCCGTTCATGCCCGAAGCCAAGCTTGTCCATCACACCGGGGCGATAGCTTTCCATCAGCACATCGGCTGCGGCGATCAAGCGCGTAAAATCGGCTTTGCCCGTATCACTTTTGAGATCAAGCCTGATCACCCGTTTGCCGGCGTTGACCAGTGCATGATACGGCCCGTCGCCGCGATCATTGGTGACCGGATCAAGGGCCCGCATCGGGTCGCCTTGCGGTGGCTCAACCTTGACCACGTCGGCCCCCATGTCTGCCAGCATCTGCGTCGCAAACGGCCCCGGCAGGAACTGGCTCAGATCAAGGACGCGGATACCCGACAGAAAATCAAGAGACATCATAAACTCCACAGCACAACCTTGATCAGTTTCGCTGCCTGCAGAGCAATCGACAAGCTCGGGCACACATTGGCATAAAATGAGGGATCGTTGTCATTGCGTCATAACGCTTCATGACCCAAGATGCGCCATGACCAGACAACAGTCCCCCATCCGGATCGGCATCGTCGTTTTTGAACGCTGTCAGATCGTCGACGCCACCGGCAGCGCCGGTGTGTTTGGCGTCGCCAATGAAATCCTCAAGGATACACTCAAGGGTGCTGCCGGATATGACATCCGCCTGCTGGCCGTTGATGCCGGTCAGATCAGAACGTCCTCGGGGGTATCGCTGTTCGCCGACCATGCCCTGAACGACAGACTGCCGCCGTTCAACACGCTGATCTGTGTCGGCGGCAAGGGCACGCAAAACTTTGCTGCCGATGCATCGGCCATTGCCGCCGTGCGCAAGCTGGCCGGCAAGGCGCAGCGGATTGTTTCCGTCTGCACCGGGGCCTTCATCCTAGCCGCCGCAGGCTTGCTTGACGGCAAACGCGCGGTCACCCACTGGGCACACTGTCAAAAGCTGGCTGCGGACTATCCGCGCATCACTGTCGAGCAGGATCCGATCTACATCAAGGACGGCAATGTCTACACTTCGGCCGGTGTCACCGCCGGCATGGACCTTGCGCTGGCGCTGGTGGAAAGCGATTACGGGCGCGATGTCGCCCTGGCCGCCGCCCGCGATATGGTGATGTTCATGAAGCGGCCGGGATCACAGGCGCAGTACAGTGCCTATCTTGCCGCACAGACCGCACCAAGCGGCACGATCCGGGATATGCAGCTGTGGCTATTGGAAAATATCGACCGTGATATTGACGTCGAGACGCTGGCGGATAAAGCCGCGATGAGTCCTCGAACATTTTACCGCCAGTTCAAAAAGTCGACAGGCCTGACACCGGCGCGGTTCATTGCCGATTGCCGGCTTGATGCGGCACGACGACTGATCGAGGAAAGCCCGATGGCGGTCAAATCCATAGCCCAGCATTGCGGCTTCGGTGATCCGGAGCGCATGCGCCGCGCCTTTCAGCGCACATTCGGAATCAGCCCCGATGATTACCGGCGCCGCTTTTCCTCAACATTGCTTAACTGACCGGAGCGTCACACATGACCATAAAAATCGGCATACTCGCCTTCAACGATCTGGAAGAACTCGACGCCATCGGTCCCTGGGAAGTGTTCTCATGGGCCGCCAAACAGGAACAATCCGATATGGCCGTCTATACCATCGGCTCCGGCGGCCATCAGATTACCTGCGCCAAGGGTCTGAAGATCGTCACCGATTATACCATCGATGATCATCCGCCCCTTGACGTCATCCTTGTCCCCGGCGGCCAGGGCACGCGCGCGATCTTCAAGAACGGCGGCCCGGAAATTGACTGGATCAAAAAAGTCGCGCCCGGCTGCACGTGGGTGACAAGCGTCTGCACCGGGGCCTTGATGCTGCACCGCGCCGGGTATCTGACGGGCAAGCGGGCAACCACGCACTGGCGTTCGATACCGTTATTGCGCGAGGCCGGCGGCGTCGAGGTTCTGGAAGATGTCCGTTACGTGCGTGACGGCAACATCGTCACCTCGGCCGGCGTATCGGCAGGCATCGACATGGCGTTGTGGCTGATGGGCGAAATCTATGGACCGGCCTTTGCCCGCTTCGTGCAGAAAGGCATCGAATACTTCCCGGCCCCGCCCTATACCGGCGAGGCCTGAGTCCGTTTTCACCGTTACCACAGTTCCTGGCCCCACAAACAATCATCCCCGCTAATGCGGGGATGATTTCTTTGGATTTATGAGAAGAGCGCTTTACTCGACAAGTGCCGGTTTCTTTTTCCGACCGCCCTTTGGCTTGTTGACGCCGGACTTAGGATAGGTGAACACCGGCAGGCCGTCTTCGACATCGACGACAACCAGTCCACCCTTGGTCAGCTTGCCGAACAGCAGTTCTTCGGCCAGTGCCTTCTTGATGTGTTCCTGAATGACGCGCGACAGCGGCCGTGCACCGAAGGCTTTGTCGTAGCCTTTTTCGGCCAGCCATGAACGGGCAGCGTCGGTCAATTCGATCATCACATTGCGATCATCAAGCTGTGCTTCGAGTTCCATGATGAACTTGTCGACAACCTTGGCGACCACTTCCGGTCCGAGCGCCGCGAAACCGATGACGGAGTCGAGACGGTTGCGGAATTCCGGCGTGAACATTTTTTCGATGGCTTCCTTGTCCTCACCGGTGCGGCCTTCGCGCTCGAAGCCGATGGCCGGTTTGGCCATGTCCGAAGCACCGGCATTGGTCGTCATGATCAGAATGACGTTTCTGAAATCGACGGACTTGCCGTTGTTGTCGGTCAGTTTGCCGTGATCCATGACCTGCAACAGGATGTTGAACAGATCCGGATGGGCCTTTTCGATTTCATCAAGCAGCAACACGACATGCGGATTCTGATCAACGGCATCGGTCAGCAGACCACCCTGATCAAACCCGACATAACCTGGCGGTGCACCGATCAGCCGGGATACGGAATGACGCTCCATATATTCCGACATGTCGAAGCGGACCAGTTCGACCCCGAGCGTCAGCGCAAGCTGACGGGCGACTTCGGTTTTGCCGACACCGGTCGGACCCGAGAACAGATACGAGCCGATCGGTTTTTGCGGTTCACGCAGACCGGCACGGGCCAGCTTGATCGCGCTCGACAGTTGTTCGATCGCCTTGTCCTGACCGAACACCACCGTCTTGAGATCGCGTTCCAGCGTCTTCAGGGATTCACGGTCGTCGCGCGAAACGGTTTTCGGCGGGATGCGGGCAATCATCGCGACCACGGCTTCGACGTCTTTGGTCGTAACCGTTTTGCGGCGTTTGTTGGCCGGCAGCAGCATCCGCGATGCACCGACCTCGTCGATGACGTCGATAGCCTTGTCCGGCAGCTTGCGGTCGCCGATGTAGCGGGCCGAAAGTTCAACCGCCGTCTTCAGCGCGTCCATGGTATAGTGGACATTGTGATGCGCTTCAAAATACGGCTTCAGGCCCTTGAGAATTTTAATGGTGTCTTCAATCGACGGCTCATAGACATCGATTTTCTGGAAGCGTCTGACCAGGGCGCGATCTTTCTCGAAATAACCGCGGTATTCCTTGTAGGTCGTCGATCCCATGCAGCGCAGGCCGCCGTTCTGCAGCGCCGGCTTGAGGATGTTGGAAGCATCCATGGAGCCGCCCGACGTCGCCCCGGCACCGATGACGGTGTGGATTTCATCGATGAACAGGATCGCGTTATCGGCGCTTACCAGTTCCTGCATCACATTCTTCAGGCGTTCTTCAAAATCGCCACGGTACCGTGTGCCGGCCAGAAGCGAGCCCATATCGAGAGAATAGATGGTCGCACCGGCCAGAACTTCCGGCACGTGACCTTCGACGATGCGTTTTGCCAGACCCTCGGCAATGGCGGTTTTGCCGACACCCGGATCACCGACGAACAGCGGATTGTTTTTGTTGCGGCGGCAGAGAATCTGGATCGTCCGGTCGACTTCCTTGTCGCGGCCGATCAGCGGATCGATGCGACCGGCAGCGGCCTTGGCGTTCAGATTGACGCAGTAGGCATCAAGGGCTTCCGAGCCCTTGCGCACGACGGTTTCGCCATCGGTCTCTTCCTCGGCACCTTCGACGGTGCGGTCTTCGGAAAATCCGGGCACCTTGGCGATGCCGTGCGAAATGTAATTGACGGCATCAAGACGCGACATTTCGTGCATCTGCAGGAAAAACACCGCATGCGATTCACGTTCCGAGAACAAAGCGACCAGCACATTGGCGCCGGTGACCTCTTCGCGGCCGGAGGACTGGACATGGATCACGGCACGCTGCACGACACGCTGAAAGCCGGCAGTCGGTTTCGGTTCGGAGACACGGTCGTTACGAATGTCTTCCAGTTCGTCTTCAATGAAACTGGAGATATCCATCGTCAGCTGTTCAAGATCGACACCACATGCCCTGAGCACGGCAACCGCATCCTGATCGTCCGTCAGGGACAGCAACAGATGTTCAAGCGTAGCGTATTCGTGGCTGCGCTCTGCAGCGATGGCCAGCGCACGATGTAACGTCTGCTCGAGATTGCGTGATAACATGGGGTCGCTTTCCTTTCATTCCGATGTTTATTCGGCCTTACGGTTGGCGCACAGTCAAACGTTACGTGTCGTCCTCATCTCCATCTTTTTCGATGGTGCATTGAAGCGGATGCTGGTGCTGGCGCGCCAGATCCATGGTTTGCGCAACTTTTGTCTCGGCAACTTCGTAGGTGTAGACACCGCATACACCGACACCACGCTGGTGTACGTTTAACATGATTTGCGTCGCGTCCTGTGCGGACTTGCTGAAGAAACGTTCAAGCACGTGAACGACGAATTCCATCGGTGTGTAATCGTCGTTCAGCATCAAAACCCTGTACATTGCCGGACGCTTGGTCTTTTCGCGTGTTTTTACAGCGAGTCCGGTTTCGTGATCGTCGCCGATACGCGGCGGCTGTGTCGGGTTCTTTCTCTCGGCCATGGCTTGTTAAAACATCAGTCCGTTATGTGTTGTTCGAGTCTCGATAATATAGGCGAAAACGGCCTGTACCAAAATGGCTTAGTTACATGAATATGGGGTTAAAAAAATGGCCTGCAACCCATGTTGCAGACCACTGAAAACGGTATTTTTGAATTCTTCGGACAATTGCCTGAATCATAAGGGCGCCCGCAGCTGGGAGGAGCTACGGGACGCCCTTAGATACTGCCAAATCCCAAAAAAGGGGGGGTGGGATCAGTTAGGCAGCAATCGGTTTCGACATCGTCTCAACGGCTACCGTCATGCGCTCGGCGATCGGCTTGCTGGCTTGTTCGGCAAGTTTGATCGTCTGGTCGGAAAGCTTGCGGCTTTCTTCAACGGCTTTCGTGTACTGGTTCTTGGCGACATCGCTCTGCAGTTCGACAATTTCCGCAATCGTCGTGCAGGTCATGATCTTCTGAGCCAGGGCGACGGACTGCTCAAGGTTGGATTTTGCCAGCGAGTAAATCGATGAATTGATTTCCTTCACACCGGAAGAAAGGATTTCATTCGACTTTACAATGGCGTCGATGTTGCTTTTCGAGAACGCAACCATGTCCTCGTAACCTTTAACGGCATCGGCACTGGCTTTGGCGACAACAGCGTATTGTTCTTCGCTCATCGCAACGGCCTTCTCGACACCCTTTTTGGCAACAGCGGTGTTGGTTTTTACAAACGTTTCAACCGTTTCCTTGCTTGCCTTGACGGCGGCTTCAACAGGCTCAATCGCTTTTGCGACAGGGGCTGCTTTCTCGGTTGGTTTTTTCGTCGTAGCCATGATTTATCTCCATTCATCTCTGATTCATCAGGATTCGCTTGGTTTTAAGCATCCTGTCGGGAATCGTTTGAAATTGGTTATTGCTGCACTGCAGCATCGTTGGAAATATAAGCATTATATCGCATAAGTCAATATTTTATTGTGCAGTGCACAAATAACCAATTTTGTCACTATCATATTGTTTTGTTTTAATTTTATGGATCAGGTCATAAAATATTCACGTGTGCGTATGCGATAATTTTTTAAGGGATTAAGCAAATGCCCCAAAAAAACGTGACTTCAGCCATGCCGTTAACCCATTGTTATCCTCCCCATCGTACCAAGGTATTGTTATGACGTGAGAATAACGTCGACGTATGGGCTGTTTTGAATTTATGATAAGCAACAGCTCGTGCGGAAACTGCGTGACGAACGAAGGGGATCAAGGATGTTACCGCATGTGGTCTGGGAACCGGCTGTCATCACCTTTCGGGATTTGGCTGAACGTACAATGAAGCGTTATTTTTTTTCCGCAATCATGGTCGTCAGCCTGATATGCATAAGCATCTCACCGGCACAGGCCCGATACGCCAGCCTTGTCGTCGATGCCGACACCGGAGAAGTCCTCCACGCCGTCAATGAAGACACCCGCAATTTTCCGGCCTCGCTGACCAAAATGATGACCCTGTATCTTGTCTTTGACCAGCTCAAGCAAAAGCGCTGGTCGCTGAACAAGGAGCTTAAGGTCTCGTCACGGGCTTCGATCCAGCCGGCCTCGAGACTGGGCCTTGCCGCAGGCAGCAAGATAACCGTCGAAAACGCCATTCTGGCCCTGGTCACCAAATCCGCCAACGACGTCGCGACCGTATTGGCCGAGAACATCAGCGGACAGGAACGCAACTTCGCCCTGAAAATGACCGCCAAGGCCCGCTCGCTTGGCATGGCCAGCACGACCTTCCGCAATGCATCCGGGCTGCCGCATCGCGCCCAGCTGTCGACGGCCAAGGACATGGTGGTTCTGGCACGCGCCCTGCTCCGCGACTTCCCCCAGTATTTTCACTACTTCTCGACCTCGGAATTCGTTTACGAAGGGCAAACCCACCCCAACCATAACAAGCTTCTGGATACCTACCCCGGCGCCGACGGCTTCAAGACCGGCTATATCCGGGCCTCGGGATTTAATCTGGTGGCTTCGGCAACGCGAAACGGACGTCGTATCATCGGCGTGGTTTTCGGCGGCCGCACCTCCTCTCAGCGCAACGAGCACATGACCGAATTGTTGGACGAGGGATTTGATACCCTGGCCAAGAAACACGGTGCCGGCATGATTGCCAAGGCCCCTGCCCCGGTTCAGCAGCACGCCGCAAAAACGCGCGTCGCCGAGGAAAACAAGGCGACCGTTGATGCGTCTGGCGAGTGGGCCGTCCAGGTCGGCGCCTATTCACGCGTTGAACAGGCCCGCGCCGCTGCGGAGAACGCCAAAAGCTCGGCGACACGCTATCTGAATGACGGGCAAATCCGTATCGTTCCCTTGAAAAAGCGCAACGGAACGGTTCTGCACCGCGCCCGTATTGTCGGGATCACCAAAAGCGACGCCTATCGTACGTGCAGAATACTCAAGGATTGCATGGAAATGAAGGCCGGTGAAACGTCAGAACTGGCCTCGCGGGTCGAGTAACCCGTCCTGTCGTCAGACCAGCGTATTGCGCTGAATCGCTTTCAGAAAACGCTTCTTATCCTCGGACTGCCAGCGTTTAAAATCCCACGGTGTATCGGTTAGTTTCAGTGTCTCTTTCGGGGTAAATACCCGAACATTCTCGATCACACTGTCCAATACTTGTATGCCGAGCGAAAGCATGTCGTAATCGCTGCCTTCGTAGCGCTTGAGCCGGAAAGCTTCCAGTTCACTGATCCTGGAAACCACCAATCCATCGACATGATGATCAGGGTCAAGCTTGATCGCCGGATAGCTGGCGCCTTCGACACAGACGCGTTTATAACCGGGCAGGATGCCTTGTGCCGGTGAACAACCGGACAGTGGCCGCCCGAGTATTTCACGGGCAACTTCCGGATCCATCAAGGTACCGTAAAAGAAGTATTCAGCCATGATCCTTGCGTACGGCATCGGTATTGCCGAGGCAAGGATATAGCATGAATATTCTGTGGATTATATCGCCGACGCGTCGACGTCGCTGAGCCGCAGTTCCCGGCGCACGTCTTCACGCAGCCGTTCCAGTCCCTGCTCGGTCTCGGATTCACAGCGTGCCACCAGCATCGGCTGGGTATTCGACGCCCGCAGCAGCCACCAGCCATAGGCGGTTTCAACCCGTACCCCGTCCATGTCGAAAATCTCCACACCTTCAAGCTTTTTGGCCCGGGCGAGGATTTCTTCAACGACCAGAAACTTGCGTGCGTCGACACAGTCGAAACGGATTTCCGGCGTATTGTGCATCTTCGGCAGCTCACCCAAAATCTCGGTGAAGCTTTTCGCGCTTGAGGCGACAATCGACAACAGTCTGATCGCGGCATACAGCGCATCGTCATAACCGTAATAGCGATGCTTGAAGAAGATATGCGCACTCATTTCACCGGCCAGCGGCGAATGCAGTTCAACCATCTTCGACTTGATATGCGAATGGCCGGCTTTCCACATCACCGGCACACCGCCGGCCTTGCGGATTTCATCAAAGAATACGCGGCTGGCTTTGACATCGCACAAAATCGAAGCCCCCGGCTCATCGGCCAGAACCTCGCGTGCGAGGACGACCAGCAGCTGATCGCCCCACATGACGTTACCCTGACTGTCGATGACACCGATGCGGTCTCCATCACCGTCAAAGCCGATCCCGAGATCGCACTTGTTCTTGCGGACAACATCTTTCAGTTGCGCCAGATTGGCCTCGACCGTCGGGTCGGGATGATGCGCCGGGAAAGTGCCGTCGATTTTCGAGTTGATGACGAAGTGCTTGCCCGGCAGCTTTGCCACCAGGGCTTCGGTAACGTCACCGGCGGCGCCATTGCCGGGATCCCAGGCCACGCTGAGTTCCTTGCCACCGCTATAATCGGACAGCAGGCGGCTGATATAATCATCGAACACGTCGACTTTCTTTTCACTGCCCACCCCGTCGACAAATTCGCGGCGTGCGACGCGACGGCCCAAGCGCTGGATATCTTCATCAAAGAAGGCATGCCCGCCCAGTGTCATCTTCAGGCCGTTGAATTCCGGCGGGTTATGCGATCCGGTAATCATCAGTCCGGCATCGGCCTTCAGGGTATAGGTGGCAAAGTACGACATCGGCGACGGCCCGAGACCGCAGCGAAACACGTCAATGCCGGACGCCACCAGACCCTCGACCAGGGCCTGCTCCAGCGCCGGAGACGATAACCGCCCGTCATAGCCCACACAGGCCTTTTTAAAGCCGTGCGAGGCCATCTCGGCGGCAAAGCCGCGCCCGATGGCAAACAGATCGTCTTCCGTCAGCTCCTTGCCGTAAACGCCCCTGATGTCATAGGCGCGCAGGATGGACGGATCGAGATCGCGTCGAACGGTTGGTTTGGTCAATTATTCCTCGCAGTGTGTCGTGGGCGGCCGATGCTGGTATAGGCAAAGCCGTTTTGGATCATGTCGGCCGGATCATAGACGTTTCTGAGATCAACCATAACCGGCGATTTCATGAGACTTTTTACGCGATCCAGATCAAGGGCACGGAACTCGTTCCATTCGGTAATGATCACCATGACATCGGCGTCGATCATGGTGTCATAGGCGTTTTCACACCATACCACATCTGACAGCATCTGTTTGGCCTCGTGCATGCCTTCCGGATCATAGGCGCGAACCGTGGCACCGGCTTTCTGGATTGCCGGCACAATCGCCAGGCTCGGGCTTTCGCGCATGTCGTCGGTGTTGGGCTTGAAGGTCAGCCCGAGCACGGCAACCGTTTTGCCTTTGACATCGCCGCCACAGGCTTCGATCACGCGTTTCGCCATTTTCTGTTTACGCTCATCGTTCACGGCAACCACGGTTTCGATGATCTTCAGCGGGCTGCCGGCATCGCGCGCCGTCGAGACAAGGGCCAGGGTATCTTTCGGGAAGCACGATCCGCCGTACCCGGGACCGGCATGCAGGAACTTGCGGCCGATACGTCCATCAAGGCCGATACCGCGCGCGACATCGTGCACGTTGGCATCCAGCTGTTCACACAGATCGGCGATCTCGTTGATGAAGGTGATCTTGGTCGCCAGAAACGTGTTGGCGGCATATTTAATCAGTTCCGACGATTGACGCGAGGTAAAGATGATCGGCGTTTCGATGATGTACAGCGGCCGGTAAAGGTTGCGCATGACGTCCTTGGCACGCTCGGAATTGGTCCCGATGACGACCCGGTCAGGGCGCATGAAATCTTCGATGGCCGACCCTTCACGCAGGAATTCGGGGTTGGAGACGACATCAAAATCCGCATCCGGACGGACTTCGCGAATGATCCGCTCAACCTCGCGGCCGGTACCGACCGGAACCGTCGATTTCGTCACGATCACCGTATAGCCTTCGATGGCACGGCCGATTTCCTCGGCGGCGGCGTAGACGTAGCTCAGATCGGCATGACCGTCGCCACGGCGGCTCGGTGTCCCGACGGCAATGAAAACCGCATCGACATTTTTCAGGGACGAAACCAGATCATTGGTGAACGTCAGCCGCCCGGCCTTGACGTTGCTTTCGACAAGATCCTCAAGGCCTGGCTCGTAAATCGGCATCCGGCCTTCATGAAGTCCGGCAATTTTAGCCTCGTCCTTGTCGACACAAATGACTTTGTGACCGAACTCGGAAAAGCATGCTCCGGAGACAAGCCCGACATAGCCGGTCCCGATCATTGCTACGCGCATAAACAATTCCCTTCATGTCGTCTGAAACAACCGGTTTCTGCCACAGGGACCCGGTTCCGGCAAGCAGACCGATGATGATATGACCCTGCTTGCACTACGAAACCCTTAATCTTTCAGCAAAACATCCCGGGCTTCATTGATTTTGGCCGCCAGATAGGCCGATCCGCCCCGGTCCGGGTGCAATCCGGCAATCAGTCTATGGTATGCAGCCTTGATTTCCGCCGCATCGGCATCTTTGCCAAGGCCCAGAATGCGCAAGGCTTCGTCCCTGCTCATATGGCCCGATCCGGCAGCAAAGCTGTCACCGGCGGATGCCGTGCCCTGTTCATGGCACTGACGCCAATCGGGGTGCATTCGGTCGAGAAACGCGGCCAGAAGACGGGCCGATTCGCCGTCTTCGCGCTCATAGGAATCATAGAGCGCGGTCAGGGCGTCAAAGCTCAGCGTGCTCAGCCGCGCCCCGGCATGCGCCCCCTTGCGGACGGTGCCGTCCATGTCGCCGCTGTCGTGATCAAGGCGCATCTCAAGAAAGGCGCTGCTGACTTCGCTGGACCTGCCGCCGGCCCCGCCTCCGGACATTGTGCTGTAATTTCTGGCCATCCGTGCGGCTGCTCTGGCCCGCATCAGCCACGGCAGCAGCACCGGCAACGTCCACAGCGCCAGGGCAATGCGTCCGGACAGGACAAAGAAGATCACGATCAGGACGATGACACCGATCAGGCCCCACTTGCCGAGGGTGATAATCGATTTCGGTTCCGCCGATACGAACCATTTGCCGGTCAGGATCAGTCCGGCAAGCACGGCAATGCCAAGCACGAAATAACTCATTGGCCGGCGTTCCGCATCTGCCGGGTCAGTTGCAGGACGGCACCGCCGTCGCGCTTCGCCTTGTCTTCAAGGGCAATCCTGCCGCCGGCGGCAAACACGGCAACGGCGGCCAGCAGGGCGCGCAAGGCTTCCGCACTCGATGCGTTGAACCCCATGCAGGCGCCGCCGGTCAGTTTTGCGATCTGCTCAAAGGCGAATTTCGCCATCGGGTCCATGCCCTCGTGAAAGATAAACGCCGGCACCCCAAGCAAGCCCAATGCACCGGCCGTAATGCCAAGCTGGTCGATGTCTTCCTCGACACTGTCGCCGACGAAGATCAGTGCGTTCAAATGCCCGTGTTTGGCTTCGTTGACGGCATGCTGCAGCACCTTGCCGATCTGCGTTTGTCCAGCAAGGCAGTTGACCGACGTCATCAGACGCAGCAGTTCCTGTTCCTGATCGGTCCAGCCCGATACCCTGAATTCACCAAACCCCCGATAAAACGCGAGTTGTATATCAATCCCGCCCAGGTTGGCCGTCTCGGTGAACATCTGCCCCTGTATCTGGGCCGCGATATCCCAGGTCGGCTGACGGCTGGCCGTGGCATCCATGGCAAACAACAGGCGACCGCGCTTGCCGGTAGAACCGGCACGCTTCGGTGTCAGCGCTACCTTGGACAGAAACGCCTCGATATCACCGGATCGCTTGTTTTTATCGGGTAGATCGTCAGCCACGCACGTTCCTTTTCGCCTGTATAGTCATCAGATAGGTGAAAATAGCGAAAAAGCGAGGCTTAGGCGATAACTGCTAAGCACGGTCGACAGATTATGCCGAAGCACTTTGTCCCTGATTGCCGATCTGCGGCAGATTAAGCCCGTCTACAATTGCCAGCACCTCGTCGCGTGCCGCCATGTGCGAGCGGCTCAACGGGGCACCGCCGGCGGCCTGTTTGAGATCAAGGATGGTCAGGCCGACGAGAAACAGTTCACGGAAAATGACGCGTTCGGAAAAGCCCGGCAGCATTCTGAAGCCAAGTCTGGATGACAGTTCACGAAGTACGCGCTCGACATCACGTTTGTTGTAGGCATCGAGATTGCTGAGGCGGTTGCGCATGACGACCCAGTCGATCGAGCTGCCGTCGCGCACCGCTTTGACTTTCTTGGCTTCCCAGATCGCCTCGGCATAGTGGCTGGGACCTTTGATGTTGGCCCCCTCGCCATCCATGTGGGCCAGCCCGTCGAGATCGACAAAGCTGTCGTTCATCGGTGTGATCAGCGTGTCGGCGTAAGTGTGCGCCAGAAACGACAGCCGGTTGGCGGCACCGGGGGTGTCGATCAGCACGACGTCATGCGAGAAACACAAGCCTTCGATCAGCAGCTGCAGTCGCTGCGCTTCGGCTTCGGCATCTTCGTCCGACATGCCGACAGCCTGATGGCTGGTAATTTTATGATGTTCCGGGGTCGGATAGGTGCGCCCGAGTTTGCTGTTCAGGAGTTCCCGGTTGGTGATGTAGCGACTGAGCGTGCCCTGTCTGCCGTCGACATCTATGGTCGCGACACGATAACCCTGCATCAAAAGCGCAATCGCAAGATGCATGGTTGTGGTTGATTTTCCACTGCCGCCTTTTTCGTTTCCGACGACAATTACGTGTGCGTTTTTCGCGCTCACGATGTTCCCCTCAAGTCAGATTACGCAGCACGCATCCATACAGCCGTGTCATGGAACACAGCACCACCGTTCGGGTATGCCCTATCAGCGCTTATTAATACGTTAATGCCGAGGCCGTTTTTGAAATGTTTATTTGGCCAGATCCCTTCGACCACCACCGTATCGGGCTGCAAACCGTCAAAAGTCTTGGCATGGACCACGACTTCGCCCAGCTCGTTGCCGAGCATAACCTCGTCATCATCGCTCAGGCCCAGGGCCTTCATGGCATCGGGGTGGATCAACGCGGTCGGACGCCCTTCCTTTTTCACGGACGATGGTGTTTCGGTGAATGACGTGTTCAGAAAGCGGCGCGCCGGTGCGGCGACCAGGCGGAACGGTTTGTCCGGTGTCGCCACATCAATCACATCCATATGATCCGGCAGGACCGGCATTTTTTCAAAGGCGGCGCCGATTTTCGACCAGTTCGGCTTGAAGTGGAACTTGCCGTCAGGGTTTTTGAAACCGTTCAGGAAGTGCGCATCGTCAAATCTTTGCGAACAGTCGATCCAACCCATTGCATGTGCTTCATCGGCGCCGGGATAGCCGCTTGCCTGCAATGACCGGTCGATCAGTTCCCAGGCACTGAGGGTAAACACCTCGTGTGTCGAACCGAGGCGCCGGGCCAGCGCCGACAGCACATCGACGTTGCAGCGTGACTCGCCAACAGGCTCGATGATGTGTTTGGCAACCTGCAGATACAGATGTCCGCTGCCCTGATAAAGATCATCGTGTTCAAGAAATGTCGTCGCCGGCAGGACAATATCGGCGTATTCGGCACTGGCCGTCATGAAGTGTTCATGGACGCAGACGAACAGATCGTCGCGCGACAAGCCTTCGAGAACGCGGATCGTTTCCGGTGCCACTTCGGCCGGATTGATATTCTGCATGATCATCGCGGTGACCGGCGGGCCACCCAGCAGGCTTTCCTCCTCGCCCAGCAGGATGCGGCCGATCCTTGACATGTCGAGGGCGCGTTTTGCGGTATCGAGCGTATCAAGGGCGCGCACCAGCGACTGATTGACGCCGAACATGTTGCGATTCGAATGCATGGCCCCGCCGCCTTCAACCTGCCATTTGCCGCCGACCGCCGGCAGACAGCTGACCGCGTGCATGTTGGCCGAGCCGTTGCGCGACCGCGTGAAGCCGTATCCGACGCGCATATAAACCCGCTCGGTCTCGCCGTACGCTTTGGCGAAGGCCTCGATCTCCGAAACCTTGAGGCCGGTGATGGCGGCCGCCCATTCCGGCGTGCGTGACCGCAGATGCTGTTCCAGCTGATCGGGCACATCGGTGAAGCTAGCCATGTAATCGCGGTCGGCGGTGCCGTCACGGAACATCACATGCATTACCGCACAGGCCAGTGCGCCATCGGTGCCCGGTCGCAGGCACAGATGCACATCGGCCTGCTGGGCGCTCGGTGTGCGGTACGGGTCAATGACGTAAAGTTTGGCGCCCCGATTCTTGCGTGCCTTGGCGATGTGCGTCATGACGTTGACCTGGGTCGAGACGGGATTGCCGCCCCACACCACGATCATGTCGGAAACCGCCATTTCACGCGGATCGGTACCGGTTATTTTGCCGCATCCCGCCATCCAGCCCGAAGCGGCCGTCGCCACGCAGATTGTCTCGTCTTCGCGCGAATAGCCCAGTGCGTGGCGGAAACCATGGATAATGTCGCGCTGCACCAGCCCCATAGTCCCGGCAAAATGATATGGCCAGACAGTTTCCGGGCCATATTTCTGTTCGGCCTTCCTGAAAGCTTCGGCGACGATGTCCAAGGCGTTATCCCAGCTGACCGCTTCGAATTTGCCCTCGCCCTTGGCCCCGACACGCCTTAACGGCTGGGTCAGACGGTCCGGGTGGTGAACCCGTTCCCGGTAGGCCGCAACCTTGGCGCAAATCACGCCGTCGGTGTAATCGTTCAGGGTATTGCCGCGCACCTTGCCGATACGGTCCGCAGACAGCCGCTCGACCTCAAGCGCGCAGGTCGACGGACAGTCGTGAGGACAGGCGCTTCTCAGCCAATGGGAGTGTTCATCAAGGGGTGCCATAGGCGAAATGTACCCTTGGAGGGCATTTGCATCAAGCAATCACCTTTAGCAGCGCCATTTACTAGGAAATCGAGTCTGGCCATGGCATATTCAACAGCATGAACGCTCGCTTGACCCCTTGCAGGCATCATTGGAAAATCGCCTATGAGCGCAGAACTCGAAGCATACGCCAATTTAATTGATGGCTGGTTCTGGCAAACCGACGACGCGCACCGGTTTGTCTATTTGAGCCCCAATCTCAAAAAATACACCGGTATCGATCCGGTCGTGCAATACGGCAAAAACCGTCTCGAACTGCGTGCCGAAAACGTCAGCGATACCGACTGGAATGATCACGTTGCCACCCTGAACGCACACAAGCCGTTCAAGAATTTTATCTACAAGCTTTCCGCTCCGGTTCAGGATCACTGGCTGTCCACCAGTGGCGATCCGTTCTATGACGCCGACAATCAGTTTCTCGGTTATCGGGGCATGGCCCGCCTTGTAACCAGCGAAGTGGAACTGACGCAAAAATCCAACAGCTTCGAAACCATTTTTGATCAGCTCAAGGAAGCCATCGCCCTGTGGGACGACAAGGATTGTTTTGTCGTCTGCAATCAGGCCTTTCTGACGTTGAATGCAGAGGTTTTACCCTACATTGCGCCCGGCATTTGCTTTGAAGTGTTTATCCGCGCGGGGGTCGACGCCGGCATGCTTCCCGAAGCGACCGGCAATGAAGAACAATGGCTGAAGCAGCGGCTTGAACGTCACAACGATCCCAATGGCCCTTTCGAGATTTCCAGAAAAGACGGCCGGACGTTCTCCGTTGAAGAACAGAAACTCGATGGCGGCATGACCGTCATTGTTTCGACGGAAATTACGCATTTCAAAAACATCACGGCTCAGCTTGAGCACGCCAGAAACGATGCCGGATGGGCGCGCGATCAACTGATCAATGCCATTGAGTCCATCGATGAGGGTTTTGTCTATTACGATGCCGAAGATCGTCTGCAACTCTGCAATGATCATTATCGGACGTATTATCCGTTAAGCAGCCAACACTTCAAACAAGGCGAGAAATTTACCGATCTGCTGCGCAAAGGCCTAGAAGCCGGCGAATTCGCCCATGCGGCCGGACGCGAGGAAGAATGGTTCCAGGAGCGGGTCGAAGCCCACAGAAACGGAGACTCGACGATCGAACAGAAACTGTCGAGCGGACGTTGGCTGAAGATTTCGGAACGCAAAACCAAAGACGGCGGCACAGTCGGTTTCAGGGTCGATATAACGGCCTTGAAGGAAGCCCAGGAACACGCCGAAACCGCCAATAAAACCAAATCCGAATTCCTGGCCAACATGAGTCACGAGATCAGAACACCGATGACCGGCGTTCTCGGCATGCTTGATGCGCTCTCGGAAACGCACCTCGATAAGGACCAGATACGGCTCGCCAAAACGGCGCGCCAGTCCAGTCTGGCGCTGCTTGAAATTCTCAATGACATTCTCGATCAGTCAAAGATCGAAGCCGGCAAACTGCTTATCGAGAATGTCGATTTCAATCTCACGGCGCTGATCGAACAAATTCATTATTCACTCATGCCGCGGGCTCAGGACAAGGACTTGTGGTTTCGCTGCGACATCGCCGACGATGTGCCGACCTCATTGCATGGTGACCCGAACAGGTTGCGTCAAGTGCTGATCAATCTGCTCAGTAACGCGATCAAGTTTACTGCCGAAGGCGGCGTTTCCGTACAGGTCAGTCGTGGCCGCGAAAACACCCTGCACTTTGAAGTCGAGGACACCGGTATCGGCATCGCGTCTGAAATCAGGGACACCCTGTTCGAGCGGTTTATGCAGGGCGATTCCACAACATCGCGAAAGTATGGCGGCACCGGTCTGGGTCTTTCCATCTCGAAAAGTCTGGTCGAACTGATGCACGGCGAGATCGGCATCAAGCGTGCGAAAAGCGTGGGTACATGTTTCTGGTTTTCCGTGCCGTTGCAGGACGCCTTGCAGGACGTTGACGACAGCCCGCGCACAGAAAGGATCGTCACGCGCGCCAGCGAGCCATTACGCGTGCTGATCGCCGAAGACAACAGCATCAACCAGATGATCATCGAACGGATATTTGCAACGCTCGGCCATACCGCCTTCATCACCGAGAACGGGATCGAAGCCCTGCAATCCGTCAAGGAATTCGATTTTGATTTGATTGCCCTCGATATCCGCATGCCTTTGATGGATGGCATGGATGCCTTGCGCGAGATCAAAAATCTGTCCTCCGGCAAAAATGCCATCCCGTGCATTGCCCTGACCGCTGACGTGACCACCGAACACGTCAAAAAATACCTCGAGCTGGGATTCGATGCCGTCGTTGCCAAACCCATCGACCAGCCAAAACTGGCCGAAGCAATCGATCAGGTTATGGGTATGAACATTCATATCCGCGACGTCCTGAAGACCAGCAATCGTCCCGCTTGACCGTCATGCCCGCGAAGTGGAAACTTTGCCGACAATTATTCTATCGGAGATCCCATGGTTGAAAGAGTTGGTTGCGTCGTCATTGGCGCCGGTGTCGTTGGTTTGGCTGCAGCACGCGCGCTGGCCATCGCCGGGCATGAAGTCATTGTACTGGAACGCGCCGACATGATCGGCACCGAAACCAGTTCCAGGAACTCGGAAGTCATTCACGCCGGGATTTATTATTCCAAGGACAGCGTCAAGGCAAGACTGTGCGTCAAGGGGCGTGACATGATGTACGCCTACTGCCAGAGCCACGGCATTACCCACAAACGCTGCGGCAAACTGATCGTCGCCACCGACGAGGGGCAATTGAAACTGCTCGATAACATCCGTGGCAAGGCCGCGCAGAACCAGGTCAACGATCTGACATTTGTGGATGCCGCCCAGGTTCGCGCGATGGAACCCAACGTCACCTGTCATGGGGCACTGCTCTCGCCTTCCACGGGGCTGGTCGACAGTCACGGGCTGATGCTGTCCTATCAGGGCGAAGCCGAGGATCACGGCGCGATGTTTGCCTTCAACAGTCCCGTCATCGGCGGCGAAGTGACACCGGACGGCATCCTGCTCAGGGTCGGCGGCGAACAGCCGATGGACCTTTTGTGCGATCATGTCGTCAATGCTGCGGGTCTCTATGCGCAGCCGATTGCGCGCTCAATTGCCGGCATCCCGGTCGAGACCATTCCCGGTCAGTACTTTGCGCGTGGCGTTTATTTCACACTCGGTGGCGGCAAGCCGCCGTTCACGCATCTGATCTATCCTGTGCCGGACCCGCTCGGCGGACTCGGCGTGCATGTCACGATCGATCTCGGCGGTCAGGTCAAGTTCGGCCCCGACGTCGAATGGATCGACAGCATCGATTACACGGTCGATCCGGCGCGCGGCGAGAAATTCTATGATTCCATCCGCAAGTACTGGCCGGCCCTGCCCGATGGCGCCCTGCAGCCCGGATATGCAGGGGTGAGGCCCAAAATCCACCCGAAAGGCTCGCACGAAACCGATTTCGTCATCCAGGGCGAAGACGTGCATGGCGTGAAAGGTCTGGTTAACCTCTACGGGATAGAATCCCCGGGGCTTACGTCCTCTCTGGCGATTGCCGAGGATGTGCGGAATTTATTGCCCGCCTGATAAAACCGGCGGCGAAGGATCGGATTTCATGCCGACGACAGTAACGAAGCACACGACACCGGCCGCACGTTTCGTGCTTGGGATGATTTTGACCGCAACCCTGACGCTGTCGGCAAGTGTCAACGCACAGCAGCAACCCGCCCCTGCGCCCGGCGCTCCGGGCTACACCCGCGTACAGGGTCAGGATACCGGCGCGCCCCCCCTGCCGGCGGTCAGCGGACTCAGGGCCCTGATCGATCACCGCGAAGAGATGCGCAAGCTCATTCAGGGCATTTCCAATTACGGCCGGCAACAGAAAAACGGCTTCATGGTTCTGGCCCGCGATGCCGAAGAACTGATCATCAAGCGAGATCTGCAGGACGATAAAATCATTTCTCCGGCACGCACATTGATGCGTTCCGTTGACGGCGTCCTGTACGATGGCGTCTTTCTCGGCCACAAGGTTATCGGGCAGGCACCGACGCCCGAATATCAGGCGCAGATGCTGGAAAACATCGAACGCGCCAAGCTCGCTGGTTTGACCGTTCTGACCCTGGATTTTGCAACCCAGCCCCAATCCATCGATGCCATTTACAAAGCGGCACGCGAACGCGGGCTGATCGCCGCCGTTGCACCGCATTCGACGGCCAATCTGATCGAAGTCCCGCCCTACCCGCGGCGTCCGAATGCCGAGAACCCAAACAACATTCTGTCGCTGAACGATGTCAAAAATTTTGTCTATCTGAGCGACCCCGCCGCCTATGGCAGGCAGGACCAGTTCGCGCTTAAAATCCACGACACCAACTTTGATCTGGTCATTGTCGATCCGTTTTCTGGTCGCGAGCCGTTATCGAAACAGGCCGTTGAAACGCTGAAATACAAAAAGCTCGGTGCGCGCAGACTTGTTTTTGCGCGCATGGATATCGGCACGGCGGCCAGCTACCGCTATTACTGGAAAGAAGACTGGAAAGAAGGCTCGCCGAGCTGGATCGCCAACCCTTATCCCGGTGATCCGGACAGACATTTTGTCGAATACTGGAATCCGGAATGGCAGCAGCTGATGTTCGGCAATCCGCAATCATACGTCTTCGGCCTGATCTCGCAGGGATATGATGGTGTCCTGCTGGAAGGCATGCATAATTATCTGGTGTTTGAAGGCAACGTGGAAATTGAACAGGAATTTGCGCCCCTCGCAGTTGCGCCAAAATGACAGGCTTTTGAATAAGTCTGCGACAATAAAATAAAAATTACGGGAGTGACATTGATGCCTTTGTTGCGCGAAGCCGGCAGCTATGACGCCGTACGCAAGGCCTTCCACTGGCAGGTCCCGGATCATGTCAACATGGCCTGGCAGGTTTGCGACCGTCACGCCGAGGCAACACCTGACGAGATCGGCCTGATCGTTGTCCACGAAGACGGAAGCAAAGACGATTACACATGGCGCGCCTTGCGCTCGCTTGCCAATAAAATGGCGAACTTCCTTGTCGCCAGCGGCGTCGTGCGCGGTGACCGGGTCGGCATTTTGCTGTCGCAATCCGTTGAGGCGGCAATCAGCCATGTTGCAGCCTGGAAAATCGGCGCCATTTCGATCCCGCTGTTTTCCCTGTTCGGCGAAGAAGCACTGGCCTTTCGGCTGAAGGACAGCGGTGCCAAGGTCATCGTTACCGAGGGTATTCATTATCCGAAGATTGAAGCAATCCGCGATCAGCTGCCGTCGCTTGAACTCGTCGCGCTGATCGATGGCAAGAGCGGTCCCGGTCTGGCCGATCTCTGGCATGGCCTGGAACGCGCATCAGACAGCTTCCGGAACGCCGATACGCTGGCCACCGACCCTTCCTATATCGTCTACACCTCGGGCACGACCGGCAATCCGAAGGGGGCCTTGCATGGGCACCGCTCACTGCTGGGTCACATGACCGGGGTCGAATACTTCCACGACTTCCTGCCGAAACCCGGCGATCTGATGTGGACCCCTGCCGACTGGGCGTGGATCGGGGGGCTGATGAACTGTCTGATGGGGGCATGGTTTCATGGCGTGCCGGTGCTTGCCTACCGTGCCGGCAAGTATGATCCGGAACGCGCCCTCAGGCTGATGGCCAAGTACAAGATCCGCAACACCTTCATGCCGCCGACGGCACTGAAGATGATGCGCGCGATCCCGGATATTCCGTCATTTGGCGTGCAGCTCCGCACCATTGCCTGCGCCGGCGAGCCGATGGGCGTTGAATTGCTCGACTGGGGCCGTCAGTCATTCGGCCTGACCTTCAATGAATTCTATGGACAGACGGAATGCAATCTGGTCGTCGCCAACTGCCAGAAGATCATGCTGATCAAACCCGGCTCGATGGGGCGCCCGATCCCCGGTCATGACGTCGCCATTATCGATGCCGAAGGCCATGAAGTGGCGCCCGGCACAATCGGACAGTTCGCCATAAAAAGACCCGACCCGGTGATGATGCTCGAATACTGGAACAACCCCGAAGCAACACGGAACAAGTTCCTCGGCGATTGGCTTTTGACCGGCGATCAGGGGCAGATGGATGAAGACGGTTATCTGTGGTTTGTCGGTCGTGATGACGACGTCATCTCATCGGCGGGCTACAGGATCGGGCCGGGCGAGATCGAGGATTGTCTGACCAAGCACCCGGCCGTTGAACTGGCCGCAGCAATCGGCGTAGCCGATCCGATCAGAACAGAAATCGTCAAAGCATTCATAAAGCTGTTGCCCGGTCATACCGGCGACAAGACGCTGGAAGAAGAAATCCGCAATTTCGTCAAAACACGGCTCAGCCCGCACGAATATCCAAGGCAAATTGAATTTGTCGAGCAGCTGCCGCTGACATCGACCGGCAAGATCATGCGCAAGGTCCTGCGAGACCGGGAAGCCGCTAAAACCAAACCTGCATAGTCCTGAATTTAGCCACCACACTGCATGGCGGCTGAGATCAGGACATCTGCAATGGTTTTATCGACGATATGACGAACCCCTCATCCGACGGGAACCGCTGTCCGACAAGCTGTCGTGCATCATCGGCCGTTTCGGCGAGAATGTCGCGAACCTGATCGTCTGCCCAGTGGTCGTCAAAAAAATCGTGGCTCTGATTCTCTTTTACGAGGGAGCGCACTTCCTTGTTGTATATGGCGACTTCAAAGATCTGATCGCCATTATGCGGCGTACGTTTCATGTACAACCCCTTTTACTTGGTAAAACCAAAACGCCTCCCCGGGGAACGACTAACCGGCCTTAAAATGACCTTTATGTGACAATGGTTAGTAACTCATTTTTCCCTGTCAACTTGAAGAAACAGTAAACAGACTGACTTTTAGAGAATTTTGATTTCGTTGCATAATCGCAACACATCACCCCCTTGTTAGCCCGGGACAAAAGCCGGACAGTAAGGGTCAGCATAGAATATGGAGAATCAAAGTGCGCACAGTTGAATATTACTTCACGCTGGTTTCACCCTGGACTTATCTTGGCGATGCCGCTTTCAAGGAGATTACCGAAAAACATGGCGTATCGATTCGCCATCATCCGGTGAACCTCGGGCGGGTTTTTGAAGCCACCGGGGGCTTGCCGCTGGCCAAAAGATCAGACGCCCGCAGGGCCCTGCGCATGCAGGAACTGCAACGCTGGCGCGCATATCGCAACCTGCCGCTGAACCTAGAGCCGAAGCACTTCCCCGTTTCCGACAAGATGGCTGCCGGTATGGTCATTGCGGCACAGGAACTGGGCCAGGATGTCTATCCGTTCTGTCATGCGATCATGCGTGCGGTATGGGCAGAGGAGCGTGACATTTCCGATCCGGCAACGATGATCGAGATTGCCGATGCCTGTGGTCTCGACGGCAAATTGCTGAATGCCGCCGCCGCCAATCCGAGCGTTGTGCAGAAATGGGAAAGTGATACCGACAAGGCAATTGAGCTCGGCGTCATGGGCGCGCCGTTCTTCATCATCGGCGAACATAAACTGTGGGGACAGGACCGGCTTGAGTTCGTCGACCGGATTCTCGGCAACCTGTAGCCGTCGGGACGTCAGCCGATATCCGGCGGCAGGCTGATGGTTCTGGATATTTCGTCACTCTTGAAGCCGATAGCACGCGGCGTCATGATTCCCGGCAGTGCCGTAACACCGAACAGTTCCGTCACCAGGCCCTCGATCCTGATCCAGTGCAGAATGTTGCCGGACGACAGATCAATCACCAGCAAACCGCAGCGGGGATCGGCATTCTTGGCCTTGAGATTGTCTTCGAGGCTCATGCCGCTAAAGGAATGCCCTTCCCTGGCTTTGGATACGGCGCAGATGGCGAAATTGCCGACAATTGTCATGCCGCGCAGAAATCCCGGGCAGAACGTCACCGGCTCGAAAGTACCTTTTTTCATGTTCACACGACCGAGATAGCCTGTACCCGAGTTTTGCACCCAAAGGGTGCCTTCGTGCAGGCGTGGCGAGTGCGGCATCGACAGGCCGGTGCAAACAATTTCGTTGGTTCGGACGTCAATGATGATGCCGCCCCCGTCCCGCCGGTCGCGCCAACCGTCGACCACGTCGGTTTCGGCGACCACACTGACGTAGGCAGGTTTACCGTCCTGCATGGCCAAACCATTCATATGACAGCGATCCTCGGCGGCATAGGCGGTAATAAAGGGGGGGCGCCAGACCGGATGGAAACTGAAATCCCGGCTCATGTAGGACAGGCAATTGAATAGAGTGTTGACGAACACCAGCCGGCCATCAGCATCAACCGCCATCTCGTGACAATCCACGTCGCCGGTGACATGGCTCGATTTTGGAACATAAATGGCGTCGAATCCACTTGCCTTGATACCCGGCTGACAGGCGTTTTCGAATCGCCAGATTTGCCATTTCGCCGCCACATAAAGCGACCTGTCGATGGCCGTTATACCCATACAACGTTCGATGGTGCGTTCCGAAATCGTGAGCTCACCGTTGGGGTTCTCCGGACTCGACTTGACGCCCAGGAGAAACAATTTCGATGCCTGATAAGTGGTAAAGGCAAGGCTGATACCCTGCCCAACCAGCCAGGATATGAAATGCCGGGATGTAATTATTTGGAACGGTGGACTGTCGGCACTGGCTGACGGTTCTGTTTCCACTACCTGATTTGTCGGGTCCTTGATCTGTGCTTTTACCTTGGGTGACTTATTGGCAGATCTGGCCGCCGGCTTGCTTTTTGCTTTTGCCATCCTGGTTCGGTCTATGCCCCTGTAGAATTGGTTGTGATGGTATTCTGGATGGCAACGGATGCTTGGGAGTCGGCGTTGTCATAAACAGTATAACCGGCACTCGAGGCCTCAGTCGGCTGGCTCGACCGCTCGGTCCATGTGCCAATCAAGTTGACCGTATCATTGGCATCGCCCGAAACCACCAGCGTGTTTTCTGTGCCGGTCAACCGGTCGACGGCTTCGCCGATGTCAAAAACGTTGTTGAAATTGATGTCGAGCGTGTTGACGAGGCCGTTGTCCATATCGATTTCCTCAATCCCCTGGATAAAGCGACCGGCAAGCGCCGTCAAATCGAGATTGAATGTGCCGTCGAGGACCAAGGTATCCTGACCGCCACCGCCATCAATGCGGGCGAACGTATTGTCCTCGACGATTATAGTATCGTCACCGGCACCCGAGCGGATGACATCGGCACCGCCACCACCGTCAAGGGTATCGTTGCCCGCTGACCCGATAAGGATGTCGTTGCCGGACGTGCCGGTGGCATCGACATTTTCCAGGAAGTCGCCGCCGAAAACGATGTAGGCCTCGCCGGCGTACGAATTGGCGTTCATGGCTCCAGAGGCATCCGGCGCACCGATCAGCAAATCATCAAAACCGTCACCGTTGACGTCACCGGCGGCTGAAACCGAGATGCCACTTTGGTCATACGGATCCACCCCGATGATCTCAAATCCCTGATCCCGGGTCATGTCCGCGAGGTTCATCGTATAGTCGAAAGTGTCATCCCGCCCGAACACCAGATAAGTTGTGCTCTCCGTTGTAGCGTACTCACCGTTATAGCCTTTCGCACCAATCAGGAAGTCGTCAAAGCCGTCGCCGTTGACGTCGCCTGCCGCACTCATCGCGAAGCCGCTGTAAGCGTAATAGGCGCCACCGTTAATGACGAAACCTTCGCTCGCGTAAGTCCCCTCGCCGGCACCGAGCATCGAGACATCGAAGCTGGCACCGACGTTGGAAGCGGTTCCAAAAATCACATAACTGATACCATCATAGAAACCATTATACGACTGGCTGTCAGAACTGGCGAATGGTGCCGAGACGCCAATATCGGTGAAACCGTCACCGTTGATGTCGCCCAGGAAACTCAGCGCAAAGCCAAGATTGGAGTTGCTGTCCAGCGTACTCGAAATGATCTCGAACCCATCGGCTCCTGTCCCCAGTTGAATGTCTCCAAGATCTATATCCGAAGTGAAGCCACCCCCTTTGCCAAACACAACATAGGCTTTGCCGACGCTGCTAGCGCCATTCGGCACATCCGTGAAAGGTGCGCTGATCATGAAATCCTTGAAACCGTCACCGTTGAAATCTCCGCCAGCAGAGACCGAGAACCCAACACCGTCATCATACACTGCCCCGGTAATCTGTACGCCTCCGGCGTAACTGGAGCCATAATAGATGTCACCTGACAGTAATTCGGTACCGGCCAGATTGTCGTCACCATAAACAATGTACGCACGACCGAGGCCATTGTTATAATTCTTTTCACCGATAATCAGATCCGAAAATCCATCACCGTTGACGTCACCGGAAGCTACGGCGTTGCCAAAGCTGGCATTCGCATACGTACCCCGGATCGTGAAACCGGCCGCCCCGAGGTTCGTGATGTCGTAATCGCCGGTATCGGGTGCTGCCGAGCCGAACAGCACATATACCGTACCGGCATTAATCGCATCGCCATTGCTCTCCTGCGCCGCGCCAATCACAATATCGTCGAAGCCGTCGCCGTTGACGTCGCCGGCGCCGTTCACGGAATAGCCGAACTCCTGGCCTGCATAGAGCCCTTCAATTTTAAAGCCTGAGGTGCCCAGATTGCCAAGATCGATACTTGGGTCGAAGGCCGCGCCGGAGCCAAAAATGACATAGACGCTGCCGGCAGAGGTGCTTTGTGTGGTGTCATTATACTTGTAGGGAGCACCAATCGCGAAGTCTTCGAAACCGTCGCCATTGATGTCACCGATACCTTGGACAGCGTAGGCTGCTCTATCATTTGCGGCCTCACCATACAGGACGAAGCCGTCGCTGCCGTCCAGCATCGACAATTGGTTCGGCAATGCGGGGAAATAGACGGTGCCATTAGCTATGACCGATACGTCGCTGGTAATCGTCGCGCCATGCAGATCGACCGTCACGCCGCTGTCTACGGTGAAGGTCACCGGGTCGCCGCTGGTCAGCGACGCGATGGTGATATCCTCGCTGAAGATGAGGTGTGGCGTATCAGCGGTGACGTTGAATGAACCGTCGACGAGAATTTCCGTGACGCCGGTCAGATCGATGGCACCGGGGCCGGTCCAGACCGTGTTCGGGCCGACGATGATCGTCCCGGCACCCACGCCTTGGCTGACCGTCAGCGTCACACCGGCGGCAACGTCAATGGTCCCTTCACGTGTATCAAGCGTGAAGTTCTGTGAACCCGACCCGGAGATCGTCGTGTTGGCATCAATATCGATGGTGCCGAAATTGTCTATGCTGCCTTTGAACCGTTCAACAGCAATGCCGTTTCCTGCGAACTGAATAGTGCCATGGTTTTCCAGCGTCGCCGTCGTGACGTCAAAACCCAAGTTCACATACCAAGTGCATAGTTTTCAAGCGGGGCTGTGAGCTTGTCGAAGACCTCATTGGGTGAGTGGTAGTTGAGTGCTTTGCGCGGTCGGTTATTGAGTAAATCTTCCACACGCTGC
>FLOH01000104.1_pt1 | contig 243560 bp, 233 predicted proteins | sample 756751 | NCBI WGS metagenome assembly FLOH01 (sample SAMEA4026879, study PRJEB14308) | marine metagenome | biome: coastal water; material: water | depth 74 m
TGCATGCCGGAGCTTCGCAGACTATCTCGGAATGACACGAATGATGAGGAGAGACGCGGCATGTCTAACGCTATGGACACATACATGAATACGCTGGTGCCAATGGTTGTCGAAACGACCAACCGTGGTGAACGCGCCTATGATATCTATTCCCGCCTTCTCAAAGAACGCATCGTTTTTCTGACCGGCGCCGTGCATGACGAAGTCGCCAGCCTGATTTGCGCGCAGCTTCTGTTCCTTGAATCCGAAAATCCTGACAAGGACATCTCGTTCTATATCAATTCGCCGGGTGGTGTTGTGACCGCCGGATTGGCGATTTATGACACCATGCGCTATATCCGCCCGAGCGTCTCCACGGTCTGCATCGGGCAGGCTGCATCCATGGGTTCGCTGCTGTTGTGCGCCGGTGCCAAAGGCAAGCGATTCGCGCTGCCGAATTCACGGGTCATGATTCACCAACCTTCGGGCGGGGCACAGGGCCAGGCTTCCGACATCGAAATTCAGGCTCGCGAAATCCTCAAATTGCGCGAACGTCTGAACAACATGTATGTCGAACACACCGGCAACAAACTCGATAAAATCGAGAAGGCCGTCGACCGCGACACCTTTATGAGCGCCGATGAAGCCAAGGCTTTCGGACTTATTGACGAAGTCGTTTTCGAGCGTCCGAAGCCTGAAGGTGATAAATAACTGCTGTTTTTCTCACCTGCCGGGATCCGGCAGGGAACAGCCAAGACATCACCGCCCGCCGGCGCAAGCGATATTGGGGATTGTATGGCCCCAGTTACGACGGGTATCATAACCAATCTGAGTTAAATATCGGATCAAGGAGTCCAAATGAGCAGCAAATCCGGCAGCGGTGGCGACGCCAAGAACACGCTTTACTGCTCGTTCTGCGGCAAGAGCCAACACGAAGTCCGCAAGCTGATCGCAGGTCCGACCGTATTCATCTGTGATGAATGCGTTGAACTCTGCATGGATATTATCCGTGAAGAACACAAAACCAATCTGGTCAAATCCGGCGAAGGCGTACCGACGCCGATGGACATCTGCCAGGTGCTCGATGATTACGTGATCGGCCAAAAGCGTGCCAAGCGCGTACTTTCCGTTGCCGTCCACAACCATTACAAGCGCCTCAGCCACGCCAGCAAAACCAATGACGTCGAGCTGGCAAAATCGAACATTCTGCTGATCGGTCCGACCGGTTGCGGCAAAACGTTGCTGGCGCAGACTCTGGCGCGCATTCTGGATGTGCCGTTCACCATGGCCGACGCCACGACACTGACCGAAGCCGGTTATGTCGGCGAAGACGTCGAAAACATCATTCTCAAGCTTTTGCAGTCTGCCGACTATAATGTCGAACGGGCGCAGCGCGGCATTGTCTATATCGACGAAGTCGACAAGATCAGCCGCAAATCCGATAACCCGTCGATCACCCGTGACGTTTCGGGCGAAGGCGTGCAGCAGGCGCTTCTGAAAATCATGGAAGGGACTGTTGCATCGGTTCCGCCACAGGGCGGCCGCAAACATCCGCAGCAGGAATTCCTGCAGGTCGACACCACGAACATCCTGTTCATCTGCGGTGGCGCCTTTGCCGGACTGGATAAAATCATCGCCGGTCGCGGTCGTGGCACCAACATCGGCTTCGGTGCCGATGTTCGTGGACCGGAAGATCGCCAGACCGGTGAAATCCTGGCCGAAGTTGAACCCGAAGATCTGCTGAAATTTGGCCTGATCCCGGAATTCGTCGGTCGCTTGCCGGTTCTTGCGACGCTTGAAGATCTCGACGAGGAAGCACTGATCGAAATCCTGACCAAACCGAAAAATGCTCTGGTTAAACAGTACCAGCGGCTTTTCGAGATGGAGGATATTGCCCTGACGTTCCGCGAAGAGGCGCTCGAATCGGTTGCCAAGAAGGCGGTATTGCGTAAAACCGGGGCTCGTGGTTTGCGCTCCATCATGGAAAACATCCTGCTCGACACGATGTTCGATCTACCAGGCCTTGATGGGGTAGAGGAAATCGTGATCAACGAGGATACGGTCAACGATGGTGCCGCGCCGATTTTCATCTATGCTGATCGCAAGGCAGAAATCGAATCCTCCGCATCCTGATTTAGCATCCTGTTTTCAATGCCTTGCAAGGCGATCTTGAATCTCCGTGATGCCTGAACATGTGCTCCCCCGTATCATCGCCAGATGATACGGGTCAAAACTTGCGGCCCAACCGCCGGCACTGCCTTCCCCCGTGACACCGGACAAATAACACGACCGTTAGGCCTTGCACAATTAGGGCAAACGGACCACCTTTTAGGTAATTATGACACCAGTTGAAATGCCGCTGGGGACGGGAAAAGCGGCGATTTTCAACCATTTTGGAGCAAACGGATGACAACGAACGAAATCAAAGCTCAAAAAGAAGATTTTCCGGTCCTGCCGCTGCGCGACATCGTCGTTTTCCCGCACATGATCGTTCCACTTTTCGTCGGTCGTGAAAAGTCGGTCCGCGCCCTTGAAGACGTCATGAAAGACGACAAACAGATTCTGTTGGTGGCACAGAAAAATGCCGCCGACGACGATCCGGGCAAGGATGAAATCTATCAGATCGGGACCGTTTCGACGGTCTTGCAGTTGCTGAAATTGCCGGACGGCACCGTCAAGGTACTGGTCGAAGGCATTCAGCGCGCCCGCATCGAAACGTTTACCGAAACCGATCAGTTCTTCCAGGTTGAAGCACAGCGCATCACCGAACAGTTAGGTGATGAACGCGAACTGGAAGCTATCTCTCGCTCGGTCGTCAATCAGTTTGAAAGCTACATCAAGCTGAACAAGAAAATTCCACCGGAAGTCCTGGTCTCGCTCAATCAGATCGACGACCCGTCCAAGCTTGCCGACACCGTGGCATCGCATCTGGCCATCAAGATCTCCGAAAAGCAGGAGCTACTTGAGGTCGAAAGCGTTATAGAGCGGTTGGAACGCGTGCTTGGCTTCATGGAAGCCGAGATCGGCGTGTTGCAGGTCGAGAAGAAAATCCGCAACCGCGTAAAGCGGCAGATGGAGAAGACCCAGCGCGAGTACTATCTGAACGAACAGCTCAAGGCTATTCAGAAGGAACTCGGTGAAACCGATGACGGACGTGATGAAACGGCTGAAATCGAGGAAAAAATCAACAAGACCAAGTTCACCAAGGAAGCCAAGGAAAGGGCACTTGCCGAGCTGAAAAAGCTCAAAAGCATGTCGCCGATGTCCGCAGAAGCGACCGTGGTGCGCAACTATCTCGACTGGATGCTCGGCATTCCGTGGAAAAAGCGCACCCGCGTCAAAAAAGACATCAAGATTGCCCAGGAAATTCTCGATAACGATCACTACGGGCTTGAAAAGGTCAAAGAACGGATCGTCGAATATCTTGCCGTCCAGCAACGCACGAACAAGGTAACCGGCCCGATCCTTTGCCTCGTCGGCCCTCCGGGCGTCGGTAAAACATCGCTCGGCAAGTCCATTGCCGAGGCGACCGGTCGGAATTTCGTGCGCATGTCACTGGGTGGCGTACGTGACGAGTCTGAAATCCGTGGTCACCGCCGTACCTATATCGGCTCCATGCCGGGCAAGATCATTCAGTCGATGAAGAAGGCGAAGTCTTCCAATCCGCTGTTCCTGCTCGATGAAGTCGACAAGATGGGTAACGACTGGCGGGGCGATCCGGCTTCGGCGCTGCTTGAAGTGCTCGATCCGGAACAGAACACCACGTTCAATGATCACTATCTCGAAGTCGATTATGATCTGTCGGACGTGATGTTTGTGACTACCGCGAACACACTCAACATGCCCGGACCGTTGCTCGACCGGATGGAAATCATCCGCCTGTCCGGCTACACAGAACATGAAAAGGTTGAAATCGCCAAACGTCACCTGCTGCCCAAGCAAATGGAACGGCATGGGATCAAGGACGGAGAGTGGTCGATTTCCGATAACGCGCTTTTGAACGTGATCCGTTACTACACACGGGAAAGCGGCGTGCGTAATCTTGAACGCGAACTGTCAAACCTGATCCGTAAAGCCCTCAAGGAAATCCTGATGGGCGAAAGCAAAGACGTCAAAGTCACGGTTCAGAACCTCGACAAGTACGCCGGTATCAAAAAGTACCGGTTCGGCGAAATCGAGGCCGAGGATCTGGTTGGTGTCGTTACAGGTCTGGCCTGGACGGAAGTTGGCGGCGAATTGCTGTCGATCGAATCCGTGATGGTCCCGGGACGCGGCAAAATGACCATTACCGGGAAACTCGGTGATGTGATGCAGGAAAGTATTCAGGCAGCCAAGTCCTACGTGCAGTCGCGTTCGCATACTTTCGGCATTCGTCCGTCCCTGTTCAGTCAGCGTGACATCCATGTCCACGTACCGGAAGGGGCAACGCCGAAAGACGGTCCTTCGGCTGGCGTCGGCATGACGACATCGATCGTCTCGGTTTTGACGGGAATCCCGGTCCGCAAGGAAGTTGCCATGACCGGTGAAGTCACCCTGCGTGGTCGTGTTCTGGCAATCGGCGGCTTGAAAGAAAAGCTGCTGGCAGCCTTGCGCGGCGGCATAAAGACCGTGCTGATCCCGCTGGAGAATGAAAAAGACCTGGCTGATCTTCCCGACGTCGTGTTGAAGGGGCTGGAAATCATCCCCGTTGCCACCGTTGACGAAGTTCTGGCACGGGCACTTTCCAAACCGTTGACGCCGATTGAATGGTCAGAAGAAGACCAGGCAGAAGCGACAGCCGTGGCCGCGCGAGCGGGCGGCGATTCAAGCCCAGGCGGTGATCTCGTAAAGCACTGAACCCGGCTTTCACGTTCAGCAAAAAGGGCGCACTCACGCGGGTGCGTCCTTTTTTTATGGGTGTTTTGGCCCCGCGCCCAAAAGATAAAATTTTAACGAACCGAATCGGCTTTACCGATTCTCGTGTTTTTTCCCAGATTTCTGCGCTTTGCAGGCATTTTTTTTACTCTATTGGCAAAAATAGTGCTCTCAGGGCGCTTCAAATAATGCTTTGTTTATCGTGGGTTACAGTTCTATCCACAAAAAACCGCAGAATTCCGGGGCTTTTAATGGGTGATGAATTGACGCTGAGAGAGCCTGCGCACTAGATTCATCCCGAGCGCCGCTTCCCGGGAAACATATGTATCCATGTGGAATGCGGTATAACCTTATATCTATAAACCTTGTAAAAGGGGGCATCTGCCGTGAATAAAAATGATCTCGTCGCCGCCGTCGCGGATTCTGCGGGCCTTACCAAAGCCGACGCAGCCAAAGCCGTTGATGCGGTCTTTGACAGCATCAGTGGTTCTTTGAAAAGTGGCGGTGAAGTCCGCCTCGTTGGCTTCGGAACGTTCTCCGTCGTCAGCCGTAAAGCCACGACCGGTCGCAATCCGCGCACCGGTGAAACGATCCAAATTCCAGCTTCGAAACAGCCGAAGTTCAAAGCTGGTAAAGGTCTTAAAGACGCCGTCAACTAAGCGACGTCAATTTGCCTTTTGAATGCGCCGGCCCAAGTGGCCGGCGTTTTCTTTTGCGCAATTGCGACGACACAGGGACGGGGCTTGCCGTCTTCGGTCCTGCACAGTATATGAAGCGCGGAAGGGCGGTTAGCTCAGCTGGTAGAGCGTCACGTTTACACCGTGAATGTCGGCGGTTCGAACCCGTCACCGCCCACCATCCCTTTCAGAATTTATTCCGCATTATCTTTTCGAGTTATTCAGGTAATCTGGATGCGAAAGAATGTGTACGGCTGCCACCAGCCAGATTTAGCCATCAAAGCCAGGGGAAGGAAATTTACTTGGTATGAAATACCCCCTGACAGATTCTCCAAACAAACAGACGATCTCGGAGACCTATCTGCCGTTTACGGATGGCGGCATTGATGATTGCCGTGCCCCGGCGACCGTTCAGCTTGGTGTTTACTGGCGCGAACACTATGCAAAAGCGCAGGGCGTGCCGCGCTACAAAGACGTCGAGCTTATGGATCTTTACAAGATTGCGCACCTGCTTGCCGTCAAAGATGTGCTCAATGGAGGCGAGGATTTTGTCAATCGCTATTGGGGGACAGAACTGGTGCAGGCGCTGGGATTCGAAGGGACCGGCATACTGCTCAGCGAATACGAACCTGACGATATGCGTATCAAGCTGTTTAAACGCTACCGAGGTGTTGCGAGCTCGCACCAACCGGCTTCCTTGCGCAACCAGATTGAACATCTGCAACACCGAAACTTTGTCACTTACGAAGTCCTTCACGTACCTTTCATGGACCCGGCGAGGCATCAGATCAGCCAAATCGTCAGCGTCTTCCAGTTTAATATCCCGCTGCAACGCTGATCTTCGCCTTTCGATCAGAAAATGTTATTCTTTACGCACAGTTGACAGCTTGACACCCCGATAGGGGTGCTTTAGATCATCGCTTCCGTCGCCGGACACATGTCTGCGGCGGCCCCAGGTAAGGGGGTGTAGCTCAGTTGGTTAGAGCGCCGGCCTGTCACGCCGGAGGCCGCGGGTTCGAGTCCCGTCACTCCCGCCATTTCCTCAAAATTCCGCTAATTTACAGTAAACGAGACACCTCGGTCATTGCCCTCTGACCCTGTATGGGTATTTACGACTACCTGATTTGCAGTTGCGAAAAAAAACGCTCGGCAGGTGGTTATGGCATTGAAAAATAGAGCCTTGTGAGGCATACCTTAAATGCCTACCGTGAGCCAAATTCGTGACGTTCATCTGATTGATCACGAGCCATTAACCGGAACAAACCGGGGAGAGTGAAGCTTGGAAGGCTTATTAAGCGAGTATCTTCCGATCCTGGTCTTTCTGGGGATCGCAACCGCCATTGCCTGCATCGCCGTGCTGGGGTCGTATATTGTCGCCCCGCAGCGTCCGGATGCCGAAAAATCCTCAGCCTACGAATGCGGATTTGAAGCCTTCGATGACGCCCGGCACAAGTTCGATGTGCGGTTCTATCTGGTGGCAATCTTGTTCATCATCTTCGATCTTGAAGTCGCCTTTCTGTTTCCCTGGGCGATCTCGCTCGGCAACATCGGCGTCTTCGGCTTTTGGTCGATGATGCTTTTCCTCGTCATTCTGACTATTGGTTTCGTCTACGAATGGCGAAAGGGAGCCCTCGAATGGGAATAATCGAACCTAATCCGAAGCCGTTGCCGCCAGGAGCCGATCAGGATGAAATCCTGCGTCAGGTAACCGGCGAGCTGCATGACAAGGGGTTTGTCGTCGCCAACGTCGACAAACTGGTCAACTGGGCACGTACCGGTTCGTTATGGCCGATGACGTTCGGTCTGGCCTGCTGTGCCATTGAAATGATGCATGCGTATGTCAGCCGCTACGATCTCGACCGATTCGGTGTCGTGCCGCGACCAAGCCCGAGACAATCCGACGTCATCATCGTCGCCGGGACGCTGACCAACAAGATGGCCCCGGCCTTCCGCAAGGTTTACGACCAGATGGCGGAACCGCGTTACGTGATTTCGATGGGATCATGCGCCAATGGCGGCGGATATTATCACTATTCCTATTCTGTGGTGCGCGGATGCGACCGGGTTGTCCCGGTTGATATTTACGTACCGGGCTGCCCGCCGACGGCTGAAGCGCTGGTATACGGCGTGATGCAGCTACAGAAGAAAATTCGACGTACCGGAACCCTGTTCCGCTAAGAACCCACTTTTAACGACGCACGGGCCACCATGGATCAAGCTCTTCAGGAATTGGGTAGATATATCCGCGACACTTTGGGTGCCGCGATAGACGATACCTACGTTCGCCTCGGCCAGTTAACGGTTGAAATCAAGCGCGATAACGTACTCAAGGTGCTTAAATTCCTGCGTGACGATGCCAATTGCCAGTTCCTGACACTGCTGGATGTCTGCGGTGTTGATTACCCGGACGATGATGAGCGCTTCGAGATCGTCTATCATTTGCTGTCGATGACGCATAACAACCGGATTCGCATCAAACTGCGCACCGATGAAGATACCCCCGTCGACAGTGTCTCGTCCTTGTTCAGCGCCGCCAACTGGTGGGAACGCGAAGTCTGGGACATGTTCGGCGTTGCCTTCAACAATCATCCGGACCTGCGCCGCATCCTCACCGATTACGGTTTTGAGGGGCATCCGCTGCGCAAGGATTTCCCGCTGACCGGTTATGTCGAAGTGCGCTACGACGACGAACAGAAACGCATTGTTTATGAGCCTGTTAAACTGACCCAGGAATTCCGCAGCTTTGACTTCCTGAGTCCGTGGGAAGGCGTTCAGCGCATGTTGCCCGGCGACGAAAAAGCCGAAGATGCCGCCGAAGGGGACGCCAAGTAATGGCTGAAACACAGATCAAGAATTTCAATATCAACTTCGGCCCGCAGCATCCTGCGGCGCACGGTGTTTTGCGTCTGGTTCTGGAAATGGACGGTGAAGTTGTCGAACGGGCCGACCCGCACATCGGGTTGCTGCACCGGGGCACGGAAAAGCTGATTGAATACAAGACGTACGTCCAGGCCGTCGGCTATTTCGACCGGCTCGATTATTCGTCACCGCAGTGCCAGGAGCATGCCTTTGCTCTGGCCACCGAGAAACTGCTGGGCATCGAGGTTCCGGCGCGCGGACAGGCGATCCGCGTACTGTATGCAGAAATCGGCCGCCAGCTGAACCATCTGATGAACATTTGCGCTTTTGCCATGGATGTCGGCGCCATGACGCCGATGCTGTGGGGCTTTGAGCACCGTGAAAAACTCATGGAGTTCTGCGAGCGCGCCTGCGGTGCAAGGATGCACATGCATTACTTCCGTCCGGGCGGTGTCGCCATGGACGTGCCGCAGCAGCTGCTGGATGATATTTACGCCTGGTGTCCAAGCTATCTGCAGATCATCGATGACATGGAAAGCCTGCTGACCAACAACCGCATTTTCAAGCAGCGTACCGTCGATATCGGCGTTATTACGGCCGAAGAATGCCAGGACTGGGGCTTTACCGGTGCCAATCTTCGCGCTTCCGGCATTGCCTGGGATCTGCGCAAGTCGCAACCCTATGACGGTTACGAAAAATATGACTTCCAGATTCCGGTCGGCAAGAACGGTGACTGCTACGACCGTTATCTGGTGCGCATGCTGGAAATGAGAGAGAGCATCAAAATTATCCAGCAAGCCATTGAGAACATGCCCGATGGCCCGGCCAAGTCGATCGATCACAAGATCACGCCGCCGTCCCGGACGGATATGAAACATTCGATGGAAGCGTTGATCCATCACTTCAAACTGTATACCGAGGGCTTCAAGGTACCGGCCGGCGAAACCTACACCGCCGTAGAGGCGCCGAAAGGCGAATTTGGCGTGTATCTGATCTCGGACGGCTCAAACAAACCGTATCGCTGCAAGATCAGAGCTCCCGGCTTTGCCTCGCTGCAGGCCACGGAATTCATCTCAAAAGGGCACATGCTGGCCGATGTGGTTGCCAATATCGGTTCGGTCGATGTCGTGTTCGGGGAGATCGATCGATGACTGATGCACCGCTAACCTTCGTTTTCACCAAGGAAAACGACAAACTCGCCAAGGCAACGATTGCCAAGTACCCGGTCGGTCGTGAGCGTTCTGCCGTGATGCCGTTGCTGGATATCGCACAGCGCCAAAGTGGCGGCTGGCTGCCGATGCCAGCGATTGAATACGTTGCCGACTATCTGAGCATGCCGGCGATCCGCGTTCTTGAGGTCGCCTCATTCTATACGATGTACAATCTGAAGCCGATTGGTTCGAACTTCGTGCAGGTCTGCACCAACCTGCCGTGCTGGCTTAATGGTTCAGACAACATCATGCGGGCGTGTCACAAGAATCTCGGCATTAAAACCGGTGAAACCACCGCCGACGGCAAGTTCACCCTGATTGAGGCGGAATGCCTGGGTGCCTGCGTCAACGCACCGATGATGCAGATCAACGACGATTACTACGAAGATCTCGACAGTGAATCAACGGCCCGCATTCTTGATGAACTGCGCGCCGGCAAGCAGCCGAAAACCGGCTCTCAGCAAGACCGATATACATGCGAGCCATTGGGCGGGCTGACCAGCCTAAAGCATCAGGAAACCCTGCGTGCCGAAAAAGTCTCCGAAAAGGGGGATAACTGATGCTTAAAGACCAGGACCGGATTTTTACCAACATCTACGGGCTTGAGGACGTCGGTCTGACCGGTGCGCGCAAGCGCGGCGATTGGGACGGCACCAAAAAGCTGATCGAGCTCGGTCGCGATGTAATCATCGACAAGGTCAAGGGTTCCGGACTCAGAGGCCGTGGCGGTGCCGGGTTCTCGACCGGCATGAAATGGTCTTTCATGCCCAAGGAAGTCGGCGAGCGTCCGCATTATCTGGTGATCAACGCCGACGAAGGCGAACCGGGTACCTGTAAAGACCGTGAAATCATGCGCAACGACCCGCACAAGCTGGTTGAAGGGGCACTGATCGCATGCTTCGCCATGCAGGCCCATGCGGCTTATTGCTATGTGCGTGGCGAGTTCTTCCGCGAAACCGAGGCGCTGCAGCGCGCCGTTGACGAAGCTTATGAAAACGGGCTGATCGGCGACAATGCCTGCGGCACCGGCTGGAAATTCGATTTCTACATCCACCGCGGTATGGGCGCTTACATCTGCGGTGAAGAATCGGCCCTGATCGAAAGCCTTGAAGGCAAGAAGGGTCAGCCGCGCATGAAACCGCCGTTCCCGGCGAACGTCGGCGCCTGGGGCTGCCCGACCACGGTCAACAACGTCGAAAGCATCGCCGTGGTGCCGGAAATCCTGCGCCGTGGACCGGAATGGTTTGCCGCTCTTGGCCGCCCGAACAATACCGGGACCAAGCTTTTCAATATCTCCGGTCACGTCAATAAGCCGTGCACCGTTGAAGAAGAGATGGGCATTCCATTGAAAGAACTGATTGAAAGGCACGCCGGCGGGGTCCGTGGCGGCTGGGACAATCTGCTGGCCATTATCCCCGGTGGCGCTTCCGTGCCGCTGTTGACCAAGGAAATGTCCTCAACCGTTCTGATGGATTTTGACTCGCTTCGCGAAGTGCGCTCAGGCCTCGGCACGGCAGCGGTCATGGTCATGGACAAGTCTACGGACGTGATCCGGGCGATCACCCGGCTGTCGCGCTTTTACATGCATGAAAGCTGCGGCCAGTGTACGCCGTGTCGCGAGGGATCTGGCTGGATGTGGCGCATGATGGAGCGCGTTTGCGCCGGTGATGCGTCGCCTGAGCAGATCACGCTTCTCGAAGAAGTCACAAAACAGGTTGAAGGCCATACGATTTGCGCGCTTGGTGACGCTGCAGCATGGCCTATTCAGGGTCTCATTCGTCATTTCCGTCCGTTGATGGAAGAGCGCGGTCGCGGCCAGCAGCCCGCAGCCGCCGAATAACGCAGGAAGGTAAGGACAACCGATGCCAAAACTTACCATCGACGGTAAAGAAGTCGAAGTCGACGCCGGATTAACGGTGCTTCAGGCCTGCGAGCAGCTGGGGATTGAAATTCCCAGATTCTGCTATCACGAGCGCCTGTCGATTGCCGGCAATTGCCGTATGTGTCTGGTCTCAATGGAGCGGGCACCGAAACCGGTGGCTTCGTGTGCGATGCCGGTCGGCGAGGGCATGGTCATTCACACCAACACCCCGGAAGTGCAGAAGATGCGCAAAGGCGTGATGGAATTCCTGCTGATCAACCATCCGCTCGACTGTCCGATCTGCGATCAGGGTGGCGAATGCGATCTGCAGGATCAGGCCATGGGCTATGGTCTCGACCATACCCGCTATAAGGAAAACAAACGCGCCGTCGAAAACAAGGAAATGGGGCCACTGATCAAGACGATCATGACCCGTTGCATCCATTGTACCCGCTGCGTGCGCTTCACCACCGAAATCGCCGGCATTACCGATATGGGCATGCTGTTCCGTGGCGAACACGCCGAAATCACGTCGTATCTTGAAAAAGCCGTCGATTCAGAACTGTCCGGCAACGTCATTGATCTGTGCCCGGTCGGCGCACTGACCTCCAAGCCGTATGCTTTTGTCGCCCGTCCGTGGGAACTGAAAAAGACCGAAACCATCGATGTGATGGACGCAATCGGCTCGAACATCCGCGTCGATGCGCGCGGCTCCGAGGTCATGCGCGTGCTGCCGCGTCTCAATGAAGACGTCAACGAAGAATGGATTTCCGACAAAACCCGCTTTGCCTGTGACGGTCTGCGCCGCCAGCGGCTTGATCGCCCGTATGTCCGCAAGGACGGCAAACTGCTGCCGGCAAGCTGGGATGAAGCCTTCGCCGCAATCAAAGCCAAGGTCGACGGTCTCGCCGGCTCCAAAATCGCCGCGATTGCCGGCGATCAGGCCGATTGCGAAGCAATGGTCACGCTGAAGGCCCTGATGTCTAAACTTGGATCTGCCAACATCGATTGCCGCCAGGACGGATCAAAGGTCGATCCGACAGCGCGCGCCAGCTATCTGTTCAATTCCTCCATCGCCGGGATCGAACAGGCCGATGCATTGCTTCTGGTCGGCACCAATCCGCGCGTCGAAGCGGCGGTCCTTAATGCACGCATCCGCAAACGCTTCATCATGGGCAAATTCCCGATCGGCGTGATCGGTGAAGCACATGATCTGCGTTATGATTACGAGCATCTGGGAACCGGGCCAAAGGATCTCAAGGCGATCCTCGACAGCAAATCGAAATTCGGCAAAATCCTCAAAAAAGCCAACCGGCCGATGATCATCGTCGGGCAGGGGGCCTTGTCGCGTGAGGACGGGGCCGCGATTCAGGCTCTGACCCGCGAAATTGCCGAAGCCTATGACATCAGCGGCAAAACCTCGGGCTTCAACGGATACAATGTTCTGCATACAGCAGCATCACGGGTCGGCGGGCTTGATCTCAAGTTCGTGCCGGGTGAAGGCGGACTTGCCACCAACGAGATCATTGCGGCAGCCGGTCGTGGCGATATCGAGGTGGTTTACCTGCTCGGTGCCGATGAAATCGACATGAATGCGCTGGGCAAGGCGTTCGTCATCTATCAGGGACATCACGGCGATGCCGGTGCGCACCGCGCCGACGTGGTTCTGCCGGGTGCGGCCTACACCGAAAAAAATGCGACCTGGGTCAACACCGAAGGGCGCGTCCAGCTGGGTCGGCTTGCCGCATTCCCGCCGGGTGATGCGCGTGAAGACTGGACCATCGTCCGCGCGCTGTCCGACGTGCTCGGCAAAACCATCACGTGCAACGATCTGCGCGGCGTCCGCAGCATGCTGGTCGAAGCCAGTGCCTCGTTCATGAATATTGATACGTTGGCCTCTGCTCCCTGGAAGGAATTTGGCACCCCGGGCGAAGTTAGCGACACGCCGTTCAAATCGCCGATCAGCAATTTCTACATGACCGATCCGATCAGCCGGGCCTCCGAGACCATGGCCAAGTGCACCGAGACATTCTTGGATGCCCAGCAAAAGAAGACCGGCACCCATGGTTGAGTTCTTTCAAACCGAAATCCTGCCGGCACTCTGGATAATCGCCAAGATCGTCGCGATTGTTGCGCCGGTTATGCTGTCCGTTGCCTACCTGACGCTGTTCGAGCGCAAGGTCATCGGCGCCATGCAGCTGCGCAAGGGTCCGAACGTGGTCGGACCGTTCGGCCTTCTGCAGCCGATTGCCGATGGCGTGAAGCTGTTCCTGAAGGAAACCATCATTCCGACCGGCTCAAACCGCGGGGTATTCATCGCTGCACCGATGATCACCTTCATTCTGGCCCTGGTTGCATGGTCGGTCATTCCGTTTGATCAGGGCATGGTGCTGGCCAACATCAATGTCGGCATCCTGTATCTGTTCGCGATCTCGTCGCTGGGCGTGTACGGCATTCTGATGGCCGGGTGGGCGTCCAACTCCAAGTATGCGTTTCTGGGGGCGATGCGCTCGGCAGCACAGATGGTCTCTTATGAAGTTTCCATGGGGCTGATCATCATTACCGTGCTGCTTTGTGCCGGATCGCTCAACCTGTCCGCCATCGTCGAGGCACAACGCGGCATGTGGTTTGTCATTCCGCTGTTCCCGATGGCCGTGATCTTCTTTATCTCGACGCTGGCCGAAACCAACCGCCATCCGTTCGATCTGCCGGAAGCCGAAGCCGAGCTTGTTGCCGGGTATAATGTCGAATATTCGGCGATGACGTTCGCGCTGTTCTTCCTTGGCGAATACGCCAACATGATCCTGATGTCGGCAATGACGTCGGTGCTGTTCCTGGGCGGCTGGTTGCCGCCGATGGACATCGCACCGTTCAACTGGATCCCCGGGCCGATCTGGCTGGCGATCAAGATCGTCTTCTGCCTGTTCATTTTCGTCTGGGTTCGCGCGACATTCCCGAGATACCGCTATGACCAACTGATGCGTCTGGGCTGGAAAGTGTTCCTGCCGCTGTCGCTGCTGGCCGTCGTCGTGGTATCGGGTTTCCTGGTGGCCTTTGACATGGCCCCGGTACTAGGAGTCATACGATGAGCTTCATTGGACGCGGCGCACGCGCAATCTTCCTTTCCGAACTGGTTTCCGGGATGTCGCTGACGTTGCGCTATTTTTTCCGCAAGAAAGTGACCGTCAATTACCCGTACGAGAAGGGTCCGATTTCGACCCGCTTCCGTGGCGAACATGCGCTCAGACGCTATCCGAACGGCGAAGAACGCTGCATCGCATGCAAGCTGTGCGAAGCGATTTGCCCGGCCCAGGCGATCACCATCGAAGCCGAACCACGCGATGACGGTTCCAGACGAACCACGCGTTACGACATCGATATGGTCAAGTGTATCTATTGCGGTCTCTGTCAGGAAGCCTGCCCGGTCGACGCCATCGTTGAAGGGCCGAACTTCGAATTCGCCACGGAAACACGCGAAGAACTGCTGTATGACAAAGACAAACTGCTGGCCAATGGCGACCGTTGGGAAACAGAACTGGCCGAACGGCTAAGGATCGACGCACCCTACCGTTAAGGGGTGTTTTGGGGGTTACATGATACAAGCGTTTGCATTTTACATGTTTGCCATTGTTGCGGTTGCCGCTGCCGTGCTGGTGATCTCGGCACGCAATCCCGTGCATTCCGTGCTGTTCCTGATCCTGACGTTTTTCAACGCCGCCGGGCTTTTTGTCCTGATGGGCGCCGAATTCCTGGCGATGATTCTGGTCGTCGTCTATGTCGGTGCGGTTGCCGTACTGTTCATGTTCGTGGTCATGATGCTCGACATCAATTTCGTCGAAATGCGGCAGGGCTTTTTACAATATCTGCCGGTCGGTGCGCTGATCGGGCTTATCTTGCTGGTCGAATTGCTGATGGCCGTCGGCGGCTGGGCAATATCGCCGGAAGCGATCGGTCTGGGATTGTCACCGGCTCCGGCCATTGACCAGATCACCAATACCCATGCCATCGGTCAGATCCTGTACACCAAGTACGTTTATCTGTTCCAGGCATCCGGGATGGTTCTGCTGGTCGCCATGATCGGTGCCATCGTGCTGACGCATCGCCGTCGTGACGGTGTACGCAAACAACGCATCAATGATCAGATTGCCCGTGATCCGAAGGACGCGGTGCAGCTGCAGGATGTCGAAATAGGGAAGGGCATCTGATTATGGATATCGGATTGGGTCATTACCTGACTGTTGCGGCGATCCTGTTCACGCTCGGGATTTTCGGGATTTTCCTGAACCGCAAGAACGTTATCGTCATCCTGATGTCGGTCGAGCTTATGCTGCTGGCCGTCAACATCAACCTGGTTGCGTTTTCGACGCATCTTGGCGACATGGTCGGGCAGATTTTTGCCATGCTGGTGCTGACCGTGGCGGCTGCCGAAGCGGCCATAGGCCTGGCTATCCTTGTCGTCTTCTTCCGTAATCGCGGCTCTATTGCCGTCGAAGACATCAACATGATGAAGGGCTGAGGCATAATAATGATTGAGACAATCCTCGTCTTTCTGCCACTGATCGGCTCGGCCATTGCCGGGGTTATCACGATGGCCAGTGTCGGTGCCGACAAGCACCGCAAACACACGCTTGATCTGGCGGCACAGGTTGTCACCTGTGCGACGATGCTGAGCGCAGCCCTGCTAGCGGTCGTTATTTTTGTCGATGTCGGCCTGCAAGGCCATGCGCGGACAACCGAGCTGTTCACCTGGATCGCGTCGGGTTCGTTCGAGCTTTCGTGGGCACTCAAAGTCGATGCTCTGACATCGGTGATGATGATCGTTGTCTGCGTCGTCTCGGCAATGGTGCACGTCTATTCCGTCGGCTACATGCACCACGATCCTTCGGTACCGCGTTTCATGTGCTATCTGAGCCTGTTCACCTTCATGATGCTGATGCTGATCACCGCCGACAATCTGGTGCAGATGTTCTTCGGCTGGGAAGGGGTCGGTCTGGCGAGTTATCTGCTGATCGGTTTCTGGTACAAAAAGCCCAGTGCCAACGCTGCCGCCATCAAGGCTTTCGTCGTCAACCGGGTCGGCGATTTCGGTTTCGCGCTGGGTATTTTCGCAACCTTCAAACTGTTCGATACCATTCATCTGGACACGATCTTTGCCGCCGTCCCCGGTCAGAAAGATACCGTCCTGAACATCTTCGGCGCCGACTTCCACGCCATGACGATCATCTGCCTGCTGCTGTTCGTCGGTGCCATGGGCAAATCGGCACAGTTGGGCCTGCACACGTGGCTGCCTGACGCGATGGAAGGTCCGACCCCGGTTTCCGCCCTAATCCATGCGGCGACGATGGTCACCGCCGGCGTCTTCATAGTCGCGCGTCTGTCGCCGATGTTCGAATATTCCGATACTGCGCTGACCGTCGTCACCGTCGTTGGCGCGTCGACGGCGATTTTCGCCGCGACCATCGGCTGTGTGCAGAACGACATCAAGCGGGTGATTGCCTATTCGACCTGTTCGCAGCTCGGATACATGTTCTTTGCCTGCGGTGTGTCGGCGTATTCGGCCGGTATCTTTCATCTGATGACACACGGTTTCTTCAAGGCGCTGCTGTTCCTGGGTGCCGGCTCCGTGATCCACGCCATGTCCGATGAACAGGACATGCGCAAAATGGGCGGTATATGGAAGATGATTCCGGTAACCTATGCCTTGATGTGGATCGGTTCGCTGGCTTTGGCCGGCGTGCCGCCGTTCGCCGGCTTTTTCTCTAAAGATATCGTGCTTGAAGCGGCTTATGCGGCACACACCGGCGTCGGCAAGTATGCCTTCGCCATGGGACTGCTGGCGGCGCTGCTGACGGCTTTCTATTCATGGCGTCTGCTGTTCATGACGTTCCACGGCAAGCCGCGCTGCGACGACACGACACTGGGTCACGTTCACGAAAGTCCAAAGGTCATGATCCTGCCGCTGGTGGTGCTGGCGATTGGCGCCATCGGTGCCGGCTATGTTCCCTACAATCTGATGGTCGGTGAGGGCATGGAGCATTTCTGGGGCGATGCCATCAAGATTCTGCCGTCGCATCCGTCACTCGAAAATGCCCATCACGTACCGGCCCTGGTCAAGTATTCACCGCTGATCGTTGGCGTTATCGGCATCAGCACGGCTTGGCTGTTCTATATCAAACGGCCCGACATTCCCGGCAAGATTGCCGCGCGTTATCAGGGCGTTTATCAGTTCGTGCTCAACAAATGGTACTTTGACGAGCTGTACGACAAGATTTTCGTCCGCCCGGCCTTTGCTCTTGGCCGTGGTCTGTGGAAGGGCGGTGACGGCGCCCTGATCGACGGTTGCGGTCCGGACGGTATCTCGTCTGCGGTTCGCGTCTTGGCCAGACGCGTCTCGGCCCTGCAGACCGGTTATCTTTATCACTACGCATTCGCCATGCTGATCGGTGTCGCCGCTCTGGTGAGCTGGTACATGTTCACGAAAGGGGCGTGAGAACAGATGTTCGACTTGCCGTTACTCACAATCCTGACTTTCGCACCGCTGGTTGGCGTCATGGCGATCCTGATCATCCGTCACGAAGATGCGGAAGTCGTCGCCACCAATGCGCGGAATGTCGCCCTGTTCGTCTCATGCGGCGTGTTCCTTATATCGCTGATGCTGTGGTTCGGTTTCGACCAATCGACGGCTGAATTTCAATGGGTCGAGAATATCCCGTGGATGACGGACTTCGGTATTGCCTATCACATGGGTGTCGATGGCATTTCGGTGCTGTTCGTTATCCTGACGACGCTGCTGACGCCGATCTGCATTCTCGCCAGCTGGACCTCGATCAAGGAACGGGTAAAGGAATACATGATTTGTTTCCTGATCCTGGAAACCTTCATGATCGGCATGTTCTGCGCGCTGGATCTGTTCTTGTTCTACATCTTCTTCGAAGCCGTGCTGATCCCGATGTTCATCATCATAGGGGTGTGGGGCGGCGTGCGCCGCGTCTATGCCGCCTTCAAGCTGTTCTTGTACACGTTGTTGGGCTCGGTGCTGATGCTGGTGGCGATGCTGACCATGTATCGCTATGCCGGCACCACCAACGTGGTCGAACTGATGGCCTACAAATTCCCGATCGAAGCACAAAAGTGGATGTGGCTGGCTTTTTTCGCTTCGTTCGCGGTCAAGGTGCCGATGTGGCCGGTCCATACATGGCTGCCCGATGCGCACGTTGAAGCGCCGACGGCCGGTTCAGTCATTCTGGCCGGTGTTCTGCTGAAGTTCGGCGGATACGGTTTCCTGCGTTTCTCGCTGCCGATGATGCCGGAAGCCAGCGTCTATTTCACACCGCTGATTTTCTTCCTGTCGATTATCGCCGTCGTCTACACCTCATTGGTGGCGCTGGTGCAGGAAGACATGAAAAAGCTGATCGCTTATTCATCGATTGCCCACATGGGCTTCGTCACCATCGGGACCTTCACGATGACCACGCAGGGCATCGAAGGTGCGATCTACCAGATGCTTTCGCACGGTGTCGTTTCGGCGGCCTTGTTCCTGATCGTCGGCGTCGTTTACGACCGGATTCACACCCGCGAAATTGCCGCTTACGGGGGGCTCGTCAGCCGAATGCCGGCCTATGCCATCGTCTTCATGGTCTTTGCCATGGCCTCGGTCGGTCTGCCGGGAACCGGCGGGTTCGTCGGCGAAATTCTGGTTCTGGTCGGCACCTTCCAGGTCAGCAGTTGGGTCGCCGCGTTTGCGGCACTTGGTGTCATCCTCGGGGCCGCCTACACGCTGTATCTGTACCGCCGCATCATTTTCGGTGAGTTGACCAAAGAAAACCTGATGAAAATCAAAGATTTGAACCGCCGCGAAATCCTGATCTTCGCACCGCTGCTGATAGTGACGATCTGGATGGGTGTGTATCCGTCATCGTTCCTCGATTTCATGCATGTCTCAGTAAGCCATCTGCTTTCGCAGATGCCTGGTCGATAGGGGAGAGAGCCGATGCAAATGGCCGAATTGCCCAATATCGTTCCAGCCCTGCCTGAGCTGTTCCTGTCCGGTGTCATCATGCTTTTGCTGATGTTCGGCGTGTTTCAGAAAGGCGGTCTCAAGGATAACGACGTCGCGACGTTCCGCATTGTCTCGATGCTGTCGGTCGTCTCGCTGCTTCTGGCCGTGTTACTGCTGATACCGATTGCCGGCCAAAGGATAGCAACCTTTGCCGACATGTTCGTGTCCGATCAGTTCGCCGTTTACACCAAGGCATTGGTGCTGATCGCTGCCGCGCTCGGCATCATCATCTCGCGCGACTTCATGGAACGCCACAACATCGCGCGCTTCGAATATCCGATCCTGATCGTTTTTGCGACACTTGGTATGCTGCTGATGATTTCGGCCAACGATCTGGTCAGTCTGTATGTCGGGCTTGAGCTGCAATCCCTGTCGCTGTACGTGATGGCGGCCATTCAGCGCGACGACAACCGCGCCACCGAAGCAGGGCTTAAGTACTTCGTCCTGGGTGCCGTCGCATCCGGTCTGTTGCTGTATGGTGCTTCATTCGTTTACGGCTTTGCCGGCACCACAAACTTCGAGTCACTGGCAACCCTGTTTTCCGTACATGCCCATGTCTCGACCGGGCTGATCATCGGGGTCGTCTTTATTATGGCCGGTCTGGCGTTCAAGGTGTCTGCCGTGCCGTTCCATATGTGGACGCCAGATGTTTATGAAGGCGCACCGACACCGGTCACCGCTTTCTTTGCCGTGGCCCCGAAGATCGCCGCCCTGGCGCTGCTGCTTCGCGTCATGGTCGGACCGTTCGGCGATCTGCTGGCGCAATGGCAGCAGATTGTCATCGCCATCTCGGTCCTGTCGATGCTGCTTGGCGCTCTGGCGGCTATCAACCAGCGCAACATCAAGCGGCTGATGGCTTACAGCTCGATCGGCCATGTCGGCTACGCACTGGTCGGCCTTGCCGCCGGCACGGAAGCGGGCGTTAAGGGTGTCCTGATCTATCTGGCCATTTATCTGGTGATGAACATCGGGACCTTTGCCTGCATCCTCTGCATGCGTCGTGGCGGCCGCATGGTTGAAGAAATCGACGATCTGGCCGGGCTCGGGAAAACCAATCCGATGATGGCCGCGACCCTTGTTGTGTTCATGTTCTCGCTGGCCGGCATACCGCCGCTGGCCGGTTTCTTCGGCAAGCTGTACGTGTTCCTGGCAGCCATCGAAGCACAGTTGTTTGCACTGGCCATTATCGGCGTGGTCGCCAGCGTCATCGGGGCTTTCTACTATCTCCGCATCATCAAGGTGATGTACTTCGATGAACCGGTGGATGCTCTCGATGGTCATATCGGTGTCGAGATGACATGCGTCATCACCGTGACCTCGCTGATCATCATCCTGTTCTTCGTTTACCCGGCGCCCATCCTGTCGAGTGCCGCTGCCGCTGCGGCTGCATTATTCGCGGGATGAGCCGGGAGATCCACGCGCTTCCGAGGCTTCCGGCGGCGTATAATCTCGTTGCCTACGAGTCCGTCGGCAGCACCATGGTGGAAGCCCGCGAACTCGCCGAACAAGGCGAAGACGTGGCCCCTGACGGCACGCTTGTCTGGGCCCGGGAACAAACCGAAGGCCGAGGACGCCGCGGCAATGTCTGGGACAGCCCGAAGGGCAACTTCTATTCATCCCTGATCGTTCGTCCGGATGTGATGGTCGCCAGAGCTGCGGAACTCAGCTTCGTGACCGGATGCGCCATTTACGATACCATCGGAGAGCTTTGCGAGCCGGGACTTGAATGCCGTCTGAAATGGCCGAACGACGTCCTGCTGAGCGACGAGAAAATCGCCGGACTATTGCTGGAAACCAAGGCTGAAGCCGGCCAGCCGGTCGACTACGTGATCATCGGGCTTGGCGTTAATCTCAAATCCAGTCCCGATGACACGCCCTATCCGGCCACCAACTTTCTGGCCCAGGGGCAGATCATTCCGGATACCGTGTTTCTGGAATCCTACGCCAGACATTTCATGGACTGGGCCACGCGCTGGGTTGAGGATGGCTTCGAGCCGATCCGTCAGCAGTGGCGCTGGCGCGCCAAAGGGATTGGCAAAGAGATGACCGTTCGGCTGGGCAACGAAAGCCTGAGCGGAATTTTTAAAGATATTGCCGAAGATGGCAGTCTGCTCTTGTCACAGAACGGCACGGTGCGCCGTATAGCGACGGGCGAAGTCTTTTTCGGCCCGGCACCAAGGGAGGCCTGAAATGCTTCTGGCCATTGATAGCGGCAACACAAACACCGTCTTTGCCGTGTTCGACGATCAAGGCACCATCATCGGGCAGTGGCGCGCCGCTGCGAAGACGGCAAAGACAGCCGACGAGCTGGCGGTCTGGCTGCGTCAGTTGATGGCGCTGGAAAACATCAGAAAAGACAGCATCGATCAGGTAATTATCGCCACGGTGGTCCCTGAAAACCTTTTTGACCTGCGCATGCTGAGCGAGAAGTATTTCAAATGTACGGCGCTGGTTGTCGGTGACGACAATGTCAAAATCGGCATCGAAGTACATGTCGATCGCCCGGACGAAGTCGGTGCTGACCGGCTGGTCAATTCTGTTCAGGCCCATCAAACCTATGGCGGGCCGCTGATTGTTGTCGATTTCGGTACGGCAACCACTTTTGATGTGGTCTCTGACAAGGGTGCCTATGAAGGGGGCGTCATCGCCCCCGGCGTCAATCTGTCACTGGAAGCTCTGCAACGGGCGGCAGCCAAGTTGCCCCGTATCGATATCGGCAGACCGGCCAAGGTTATCGGCACCAACACGATTTCGGCTATGCAGTCGGGTATTTATCACGGTTATGCCTCGATGATTGAAGGGGTTATCGCCAGAATTCGCGAAGAGAAGGGGATCGCCGACATGCCGGCCATCGCCACCGGCGGTCTGGCCAAGTTGTATACGGCAGCCTGCCCGTCTATACAGAGCACCGATAGCGATCTGACATTGCGCGGGCTGTATACGATCAATCGGCTCAATCGTGCTTGAATAACTCTTTGATTCCGAACCACAACTGGACCATACAAAGCTCACCGTCACCCTGAACTTGATTCAGGGTCCATTTTATAATCGGAAATTTTGACAGTGAATTATGGATCCTGAATCAAGTTCAGGATGATGACTAAAATATAACAAAGGAACGTAATGACCGACGAACTCATATTTCTGCCACTCGGAGGCGCCGGTGAAATCGGCATGAACCTTAACCTGTATGGTTATGGTGATCCCAAGGATCCGACATGGCTGATGATCGATCTCGGCGTTACCTTCGGTGACGGCAGCCCTCCCGGCATTGATCTGATTGCGCCCGACCCGTCGTTCATTGCCTCCAGAAAAGACAGGCTGGCGGCACTGGTGCTGACGCATGCACATGAAGATCATCTGGGGGCCGTGCCGTATCTTTGGGATCGTTTGCGCTGCCCGATCTATGCGACCCCGTTCACGATGGAAATTCTCAAGCGCAAGCTGAGCGAAACCGCTTTCAAGAACGAGGTCGAACTGCATGAAATCCCGCTCGACGGGGCTTTCACCATCGGCCCGTTCGAGCTTGATCTGATCACGCTGACGCATTCGATTCCCGAACCAAACGGCATCGCCATCAAGACACCTCTCGGCACCGTGTTGCATACCGGTGACTGGAAATTCGATCCCGATCCGGTGATCGGTGAAGTGTCCGACGAAGCCGCCCTGGCACGACTCGGCGACAAGGGTGTGCTGGCGATCGTCTGCGACAGCACCAATGTCTTTTCACCGGGCCATTCGGGATCGGAAGCCGACCTTGCCAAGGCGCTGACCGAAATCATCAGCAAGTGCGAAGGAAAAGTCGCCGTTGCCTGCTTTGCCACCAACGTCGCGCGCCTGTCGACCATTGCCAAGGCGGCTGAGGATTGCGGCCGCGATGTGGTGCTGGCCGGCCTTTCCCTGCAACGAAACACGACGGCGGCCCGGAAGTGCGGTTATCTGCAGAATATCCGGCCGTTTCTGGATGAAGACTCTGCGGCCCACATTCCGGATGATCGACAGCTGATCATCTGCACCGGCTCGCAAGGGGAGCCGCGCGCCGCGCTGGCCCGCATCGCCACCAACAGCCATCCGCGCATTTCCATGCGCAAAGGCGATACCGTGATTTTCTCCAGCCGGATCATTCCCGGCAATGAAGTCGGCATTGCTGCGATGAAGAACAATCTGGTGCGACTGGGTGTCAGTGTTGTCGAGGACAGTGATGCGCATATCCATGTCTCGGGACACCCTAACCGCGAAGAACTGGTCGAGATGTATCAGCATGTCAGGCCGATGATTTCGATCCCGGTACACGGTGAACGCAGGCATCTGCAAAAGCATGCCGAATTGGCCCGTGAATGCCAGGTCCAGCACGTTTTCGTCAACGAAAACGGTGGCATGATCCGGCTCGCACCAGGGGTTCCGGAAATCATCGACCATGTCCCCTCGGGGCGACTTGGATTTGACGGCAATCGGATGATTCCGATGCATGGCGAGGCTATGCGCAGCCGTGTACAGGGGCTTTGGAACGGCACCGCCGTGGTCACCATGGCCGTCAACAAGAGCGGTGAGCCCGTCGGCGACATGATGATTACCACCACCGGCCTGCTGGAGCCCGACGAAGAGGACCTCGTACTTGATGCCGTCGCCGATGACGTCTACGCAGCGCTGGACCGGCTCGGTAAAAGAAGCCTCAGCAATGACGACGATATTACCGAAGCCATCCGCATTGCGGCGCGCCGTTCGTTTCGCCGCTTGCTTGACAAAAAGCCGATCACCGACGTTCATCTAATCAGAATTTAAGCGAAATATGAGGCGCACCATGATTGGAAGATTAAACCACGTAGCCATAGCCGTTCCGGATCTTGAAAAAGCCACCGCCGTTTACCGCGATGCATTGGGGGCCAAGGTGTCCGCCGCGATCGACGAGCCGACGCTTGGCGTCACGGTGGTGTTCGTCGAATTGCCGAATACCAAGATCGAACTTCTGCATCCGCTTGGCGACGCCTCGCCGATCCAGGCCTTTCTCGACAAAAACCCGTCCGGCGGCATGCATCATGTCTGCTATGAAGTCGATGATATCCTCGTTGCACGAGACCGCATGAAAGCGGAAGGGGCACGCGTGCTGGGTGATGGTGAACCTAAAATCGGCGCCCACGGCAAGCCGGTGCTTTTCCTGCACCCGAAAGATTTCTGCGGCACCCTGGTAGAGCTGGAGCAAGCCTGATATGGACCACTGGGGTACCGGTACAGCCATTTATTTCGTTCTGTGGTGGCTTGTGATCTTTGTCGTGCTGCCGTTCGGCGTCAGACCGCCGAATGCCGATGAAATGGAACCCGGCCAGGATCCAGGCGCCCCCGTCAAACCGATGATGTGGCGGAAAGTGGCGATAACCACCGTCATCGCGGCGGTGATCTGGCTGATCATCTATTTTATCGCCATGTCTGGCCTGATCAGCTTCAGCGCGGAATAAAGAGTTATGCCAACGGCCCCGGCGACACTGAATAAAATCCTTGCGATCAATCGTCGCCGTCTCGGTCTCGATTCTGAAGACCTGCAGGCCGATCAACAGTTTTCAGATGCCACAGGTGCCGGACACCGGCTTTGTGTCTATGGCAGAATGCGACCCGGAGGCCCGGATGCGCATCATCTCGAGGTTCTGGGCGGTGAATGGTCGGGCGGGACTTTTCCGGGTTATCTGCAAAGCGAAGGGGTCTGTACCCTTGATCAGTGTCCCGGTCTCGCATGGTCACCTTCGACACCGATGAATGCCGGGTTTATATTCAGCACGACCGTTCTTGAAAATGTCTGGCCCTCTCTGGATGCCAAGGAGGGGTCGGACTACGCCCGGATTCTGACTCCGGTGCAGGGTGCAGATGGTGAGGTTGTCGCCAATATCTATGTCTCGCGCGATGCGACACTGACGCAACTGATCATGCTCGACGGCATGAACGTTCATGACGATGTGATCTAGGCTCACAAGCATTCTCTGTCCGCCATGTGGCTGGCCGGCACAAACGAAAATTATCAGGACCTGGAAGCGGATTGCACAAATTAAAAAGCAAGGCCTTTTGGCCTTGCCGTTTTTTTAATTTCGTTTCCCCCCGCACTCGGGCCGAAAAGTGGTTATTAACCACTCCCGATAGCAGGAGGATTTTATAGACTTTCTTTTCACCGCTGTCACCATAAAAAGTCACATTATTACGAATATGACCCATAAAATGACTGATTGTTAAACCACCGCAAACTTCAGAATAAACAATGCGGCAATCACATACACCGCAACCGGAACATCCTTGCCGCGACCGGAAAGCAGCTTGATCCCGGCGAACGAAATGAAACCAAGGCCGATGCCGGTCGCCACCGAGAAGGTCAACGGCATGGTGATCGCAGTGATCACGGCCGGCACGATCTCGGTAACATCCTCCCAGTCGATCTCGGTCAGGCCCTGCGCCATGATGCAAGCGACAAACATCAGCGCCGGTGCCGTGGCATAAGCCGGTATGGTGCCGGCCAATGGCGACAGGAACAGAGACACCAGAAACAGCCCGGCGACGACGACGGCCGTCAGACCGGTTCTGCCACCGGCATTAATGCCTGCAGCGCTTTCGATATAACTGGTTGTCGTCGAAGTGCCGAGCATGGCACCGGCCATGGTTGCCGTCGAATCGGCAAGCAGGGCATTGCGCAATCTCGGTAATTTGCCGTCAACATCGAGAAGCTTTCCCCGGTGCGCCAGACCGATCAGGGTGCCGGCGGTATCAAACAGATCGACAAACAGAAAGGCAAAGATGATCGAGACAAGGCCGACATTGAAGGCACCGGCGATGTCCATCTGCATGAAGGTCGGAGCCAGCGACGGCGGCATGGATACGATACCGCCGGAGGGCGATACCCCTGTGGCGATGCCGATGCCGGTCACCACCAGAATGGCGATGATGATTGCACCCGGTATTTTACGGGCGAACAGAACTGCGATCAGAATGAAACCGGCTGCGGACAGCAGCGTTTCCGGTGAACCGACCTTGCCGAGCGATACCAGCGTTGCCGGATGATCAACGACCCAGCCGGCATTTTTAAGAGCGATAATCGCCAGAAACAGGCCGATCCCGGCGGAAATGGCGCGCTTCATGCTGTCCGGGATGGCATTGATAATCCATTCGCGAACCGGAAGGACGCTCAAAATCACAAAGATCACACCGGAAATGAAGACAGCCCCAAGGCCGACCTGCCACGTATATCCCATCCCCAGTACGACGCCGAAGGCGAAGTAGGCGTTTAGTCCCATCCCGGGCGCCAGCGCCACCGGATAGTTCGCATACATTCCCATGATCAGGGTGCCGATCGCGGCTGCGAGACAGGTCGCGACGAACACGGCACCCCGGTCCATACCGGCTTCGGACAGAATCGACGGATTGACGAACATGATATAGGCAAGTGTCAGAAACGTTGTGATACCGGCAATAACTTCGGTACGTACCGACGTGCCGTGCGCCGTCAGTTTGAAATATTTATCGAGCATCGGTCTACCCCCCGTAGCAACTGGCCCCTGATATACAACAATCATCCTTCAAGATTTCGGTCCTGACAAGTGGGCTTGTGCACTGCACAATGGCTATTGATTTGGCCCCGGAGCCGATCCCGGATACGTTTGAAAAGTGAACACGCTATAAAGGATCATGACCATTCAAAGCCGGTCGACACCGCCCCGGGGCTTTCCGGAACTTGAGTTCGAGGAACGCGTTGCCCGCGCGCAGAAAATGATGGCGGCAGCGGGCCATGCCGTGCTGTTGCTGACCACCGAACCCGAAGTCCGCTACTTCACCGGTTTTCTGACACCGTTCTGGCAAAGCCCGACCCGGCCGTGGTTCGTCGTTGTCCCGTTAACCGGCAAACCTGTCTGCGTTATCCCGGCAATTGGAGCTGAATGCATGGCCAGAACCTGGATCGACGATATCCGTATCTGGTCGTCGCCGAACCCGGCGGACGAGGGGGTCAGCCTGCTGGCAGCAACCTTGCGGGAATTGATTACGAGCGAAGGGACCATCGGTCTGCCGATGGGGCCTGAAACCGCGCTCCGGATGTCGTTCAACGACTTCAACCGGCTGTCGGAGGCCTTGTCACCAGTCCGCATCACCGATGCATCGCCGATTATCGTGGCCTTGCGGATGCAGAAATCCGAGGCTGAAATAAATAAAATCCGCCATATCTGCTCCATCATGTCGGGCGTTTTCGAGACATTACCCGAGCATCTGAGCATCGGCATGAGCGACATCGACATTTTTCGCACCTTCAAGATAGAAGCCCTGAAGGCCGGCGCCGATGACATTGCCTACCTGGTTGGCGGTACCGGAGCCGGCGGTTATGGCGATATCATCTCGCCACCGTCCAGTAGACCAAGTGCTGTCGGTGATATCCTGATCCTCGATACCGGCGCCACCTTTGACGGGTATTTCTGCGATTTCGACCGCAATTACATCTTCGGCGACACAACCGATGCGGCAAAGCGGGCTCATGACGTGGTTTACCGGGCGACCGAAGCCGGGCTGGCTGCGGCGCGCCCCGGCAACACCTGCGCCGATCTTTACAACGCCATGCAGCGGGTCATGGACGCGGGTGGTGCGCTGGGCAACGATGTCGGCCGGCTCGGCCATGGCCTTGGCATGCAGTTGACCGAATGGCCGTCAAATACGCCAAAAGACATGACCGAGCTTAAACCCGGTATGGTGATGACGCTGGAACCCGGCATGACATTTGCCGAAGGCAAGGTCATGGTGCATGAAGAGAACATCGTTATCCGCGACGGCGAACCGGAATTGCTGTCGCGACGCGCCCCGGCCACCATGCCGGTCATCCGCTAGGCAGGGAGATTTGAGATCATGACATTGCCTTTCGATATGCAGCCGGATCGCGGCAAAGCCATGGGCCTGATTGTGCTGCAAACCGACGAGCTGCTGGAATTTGAACTCGGCAAACTGTTTTTAGGGCTGGGCCACAGAGTTTATCACAACCGTATCCCAAGCATGCCCGAGGTGCGGCCGGAAACACTGATGACAATGGCGCAAGGCATGACTGGGTGTGCCGCCATGTTGCCGTCAAGCGCCGGGATTACCGCCATCGGTTATGGCTGCACATCGGGGGCGACGATCCTGGGTGAACAGCGCGTCAGCGACCTCATCCACGCCGCCCATCCCGATGTTGCCGTCAGCAATCCACTGAGTGCGCTGAAAGCCGCGTGCCGGGCGCTTGGTATTAAAAGGCTTGGCCTGGTCAGTCCTTATGTTGCGGAAGTTACCGATGCCCTCAAAACGGCCATCGAACAGTCCGGCGTGGCGATATCCTCCTATGGCTCGTTCGAGCAGGCGGACGATCAGACCGTCGCCCGAATTTCGCCACACTCGACCCTTAAGGCGATGCTCGAGACCGGTCGCGGGGCCTGTGACGGGGTGTTTGCGTCGTGCACAAATCTGCGGGCGATGGAGATCATCGACGAGGCGGAGCGGGGCCTGAACAAGCCGGCTCTGTGTTCCAATCAGGTTCTCGGCTGGCATATGCTTCGCCTCAGCGGGATTGACGCCAAACCGCAAGGCTTCGGCAGATTGTTCGATGCCGCGCTCGATGGTTGAAGGGCTGCCCGCCATCGCTTACAAGAGGCAGGCTTAAACTCAAGCTGAATACCGGGCCAGAGTTGGCCCTTATCGACACGTCTACGGGAGTATAACCAACTCAATGTTTTCCGCCTTCGAATGGATGATGGCGATGCGTTACCTTCGGGCGCGCCGTCAGGAGGGTTTTATCTCCGTCATTGCCTGGTTCTCTCTGGTCGGGATTGCGCTCGGGGTTGCCACCCTGATCATCGTCATGTCGGTGATGAACGGCTTCCGTCATGAACTGCTGGGGCGTATTCTCGGCATCAACGGACATCTCAGTGTCTACGGGCCGGTTGCCGGCCAGATGACCGATTACCAGCCGGTACTGACCAAAGTGAAGGGGCTGGAAGGCATCATTTCCGCCAATCCGCTGATCGAAGGCCAGGTCATGGCATCAGCCAACAATGTCGCCAAAGGCGCCATCGTGCGCGGCATCCGCGCCGAGGATCTGGCCAATCGCAAGATCGTTGCCGAAAATATCAAGCAGGGCTCGTTGCAGGACTTCAAAGGCGACGACGTCGTCGTCATCGGTACCCGGCTGGCGCAAAGCATGGGCCTCAGGATCGGTGACAGCATCACGCTGATATCGCCCAAGGGGAATGTCACCGCCTTCGGCACCGTGCCCCGGATGCGCGCCTTCAAGATCGTCGCCGAGTTCGAGATCGGCATGTTCGAATATGATTCCAGCTTTGTCTTCATGCCGCTGGAAGCCGCTCAGATCTATTTCCGAATGCCGGACGCCATCTCCAATCTGGAGGTTTTCATTAAGAATCCGCAGGACGCCTTCAAGGTCAGCCTTGATGTGCAGAGAGCCCTGCAAGGGCAGGGCCGCGTGCATGACTGGCAGCAGGCCAATTCAAGCTTCTTCAATGCCATTCAGGTCGAACGCAACGTCATGTTCCTGATCCTGACGCTGATTGTCCTGGTTGCCGCCTTCAACATCATCTCGTCGTTGATCATGCTGGTGAAGGACAAGGGACGCGACATTGCGATCCTGCGCACCATGGGAGCGACGCGGGGCATGATCATGCGGATTTTCCTGATCGCCGGGTCCAGCGTCGGTGTCATCGGCACCATGACAGGGTTTAGCCTGGGGCTGGCCTTTGCCGCCAACATCGAAACCATTCGCCACTGGATCGAAGGCCTGACCGGCTCAAACCTGTTTGCCGCAGAAATCTATTTCCTTTCCAAGTTACCGGCCGTCGTTGATCCGACCGAGGTCACCTACATCGTTCTGATGGGTCTTGGCCTGTCATTTCTGGCGACCATCTATCCAAGCTGGCGCGCCGCCAAAATCGATCCTGCCGAGGCACTGCGCTATGAATGAAACCTCCTCCAAAGGGCCGGTGCTGGCACTCAGCGGCATCACACGTACCTTCAAGCAGGGCAAGCGTGTGCTTGATGTGCTGCGCGGCGCTGATCTTGAGGTACACGCCGGTGAAGTGGTCGCACTGGTCGGCCCGTCAGGGTCCGGAAAGTCGACGCTGTTGCAGATTGCCGGGTTGCTTGAACAGCCGACGTCCGGCGATATCCGCATCGATGGCCAGTCCTGCGTCGGCCTTGGCGATGACGACCGCACCAAAATCCGCCGCTATAACATCGGCTTCGTCTACCAGTTCCATCATCTGCTGCCGGAGTTCTCGGCGCTGGAAAACATCACCATCCCGCAGATCATCGCCGGCATCGACAAGTCGGTGGCGCGCAGTCGCGCCCGTGAACTGCTCGACTGGATGGGGCTTCTTGACCGAGCCGATCACCGCCCGGGACAGCTTTCCGGTGGTGAGCAGCAACGCGTCGCCATCGCCCGTGCCCTCGCGGCATCACCGCGTGTATTGCTGGCGGACGAGCCGACCGGCAATCTCGATCCGAAGACCGCCGAGGATGTATTCGCCGTGCTGATGCATCTGGCCCGCGGCGCCGGACTGGCGGCGCTGGTCGCCACCCACAACCCAGACATCGCCAAGCGCATGGACCGCATCGTCCGCGTCGAGAACGGTGTGCTGGTCGCGGGCTGAATCAATCAGACTTAAACAACCCGTCATCCCAAACTTGATTCAGTGTGGCGGTTAGATTTACAAGCAGATCACCATACCACTTCCGAAAATCCCCAATTCAGCCTAATATCAGGCCGGATTTGCGTGCCATCCTGATGTGATCGGCGACTGTCTATGACACATAAAATTCTGATCCTGTGCGCCACCGCAGCCGTGCTTGGCAGTGCGTTGCCTGCTGTGGCCGAAGAAACGCTGTGTTTCGGCAAGCCTGCCGATCAATGGCTTATCGGCACCTGGTTTGCCGGAAAATCTTCGTGGAATTTTCGCAAGGAAGGCAGCGCCATCAAATGGGACTGGGTGCGCCTGTCCGGTCAGGTGACTGATCAATGGGGACTCAAGAAACCGGCCAAAGGGGCGGGCACCGTCACCGAAGTCTCCGGCTGCAAAATCAAGATGAAAGGGGCCTACACCGAATATGACGGCAGTCCCGGCGGCACCGTAGTCGGTACCGGCATCACCTATGATCTTGAAGCGGTCAGCCCGACGGTCATGAAGGGCACCGGCTATGGGCTTGGTAAAAGCACCTACAGTGTCCGGATGTCGCTGTATCCGAAGTAACGACAACATATCCCGTCATCCCAAACTTGATTTGGGATCCATACCGTCATCCTTCGAGACGGCCTTTTAGGCCTCCTCAGGATGAGGACAGACGATAAACCTCAACCTGAGGAGCGCATCGCGCGTCTCGAGGATGGACCCTGAATCAAGATCAGGGTGGCGGTTCGTGATTGTGTGCCGGCACATTTGTTGTGGATAAACACTAAATCTTGCGCAACATCTGGTGACTCTCGAAAAGCGATGTGAGACTATCTGTCCATGTCACACGCCGATTTCATCCATCTTCGCGCCCACAGCGCCTATTCGCTCTGCGAAGGGGCTATACCTGTCAAAAATCTCGTCAAACTGGCCGCCGAGCAGGGGATGCCGGCGCTTGGGCTTTGCGATACCGATAATCTGTTTGGCGCACTGGAGTTTTCCGCCGCAGCCCTCGATGCCGGGGTACAACCGATCATCGGCTGCCAGCTGTCGGTCAAGCTGGGCGACGGGCAGCCAACAGCAACCCGCCCGATGTTCGAAGAAGGTCCGGTGGTGGTGCTGGCGCAAACCGATCAGGGATACCGCAATATCCTGAAGATGATGAAGATCGCCTATATGGACGGCGATGATGCGCAGCGACCGGGGGTCACCCCGGACCAGCTTTGTGCGAACGCTGACGGCATCATCCTGCTGACCGGTGGTGCCGATGGTTTGTTCGGCCGTTTGATCCGCATGGGCAAGACGGCGGACGCCGAAAAACTGCTCGGCAAACTGATCGCGGCGTATCCGGGCCGGACCTATATGGAAATCCAGCGGCACGGCATGGCCGAAGAGAGATTAACTGAATCTCAGTTTATTGACTGGGCTTATGCCCGAGATATCCCGCTGGTCGCCACCAATGAGCCGTTTTTCAAGGACGAAAGCTTCCACCGCGCCCACGATGCCTTGCTGTGCATCAAGCAGGGTACGGTGATATCCCAGGATGATCGCCACAAGCTGACGTCGGACCATTACTTCAAATCGGCTGCGGAAATGCGCGCTCTGTTCGCCGATCTGCCAGAAGCCATCGACAACACGGTGGTCGTTGCCCGGCGCTGCGCCTTTGTTGTCGACAAGGTTGCACCGATCCTGCCGCCCTATGACTGCGGCCCAGGTCTGACCGAGGCTGATGAGCTGAAGCGCCAGGCGCACGAAGGGCTGACGCTGCGTCTTGCCGAGCACGTATTCACCGACGACATGGACGAAGCCGCCCGCAAAAAAGCCGAAACCCCATATCGCGAACGGCTCGACTACGAGCTCGGTGTGATCTCCGACATGGGGTTCCCCGGCTACTTCCTGATCGTTGCCGACTTCATCCGCTGGGCCAAGGATCAGGGCATTCCGGTCGGACCGGGGCGTGGTTCCGGGGCCGGTTCCGTGGCTGCATGGGCGTTGACGGTGACCGATCTTGATCCGCTCCGCTGGGGCCTGCTGTTCGAGCGGTTTTTGAACCCCGAACGTATCTCCATGCCTGACTTCGATATCGATTTCTGTCAGGAGCGCCGCGACGAAGTCATTCGTTACGTGCAGCAGAAATACGGCCGCGATCATGTCGCCCAGATCATCACCTTCGGAAAGCTGCAGGCTCGCGCCGTGCTGCGCCATGTCGGCCGCGTGCTCGAGATGCCGTATGGCTTTGTCGATAAAATCTGCAAAATGGTCCCGAACAACCCGGCCAACCCGGTCACCCTTGATGACGCCATCAAAACCGAGGACGGGCTTCGTAACCTGATCGCCGACGAGCCGGAAGTGCGTCATATGGTGGAGATCGCCCGCAAGCTGGAAGGGCTGTATCACCATGCCTCGACGCATGCCGCCGGTGTCGTTATCGGCGACCGCCCGCTGGAAGAACTGATCCCGGTTTACCGTGATCCGCGCTCCGACATGCCGGTGACCGGCTTCAACATGAAATTCGTGGAATCCGCCGGTCTGGTGAAGTTCGACTTTCTTGGCCTGAAGACACTCAGCGTCCTGACCAAGGCGGAAAACCTCGTCAACGCCACGCTGAAACCCGGCCAGCCGAAGCTGGACATGATCAAAATTCCGCTCGACGACGCCAAGACCTACGAAATGATCAGCCGCGGCGACACCACCGGGGTGTTCCAGCTGGAAAGTTCGGGCATGCGCGACGTCCTCAAGGGACTGATGCCCGATACCTTTGAAGACATCATCGCCGTTGTCGCGCTGTACCGGCCGGGTCCGATGGACAACATCCCGAGCTATATCCGCCGCAAGCACGGCAAGGAAGAGCCAGATTACCTGCATCCGACCCTGCAACCGGTGCTGGAAGAAACCTTCGGCATTCCGATCTATCAGGAACAGGTGATGCAGATCGCCCAGGTGCTTTCCGGTTACACCCTCGGCAGCGCCGATCTGCTGCGCCGCGCCATGGGCAAGAAAATCCAGTCGGAAATGGACGAACAGCGGCAGATCTTTGTCGACGGCGCAGTTGCCCGCAGTGTTCCGCAGTCCCAGGCCAATGATATCTTCAACGTCGTCGACAAGTTTGCCGGTTACGGCTTCAACAAGTCACACGCCGCAGCCTACGCCCTGGTCGCCTATCAGACGGCTTATATGAAAGCCAACCATCCGGTTGAATTCCTGGCCGCGTCGATGGCCTTTGATATGGGCAACACCGACAAGCTGAACATTTTCCGTCAGGAACTTGATCGCCAGAAGATCCCCTTGCTGTCGCCGGATATCAATGCGTCGGAATCCTCATTCTCGGTCGAAGTCACGATCACGGACGAGGGTGAGCGGAAGGGCGTTCGCTATGCCCTGGCTGCGGTCAAGAACGTCGGCGGCGCGGCCATGGATGTCCTCGTCAAAGAGCGTTCTGAAAACGGCCCGTTCAAATCGATCAGCGACTTTGCCAATCGCATCGATCCGCATCAGGTCAACAAACGTCAGCTGGAAAATCTGGTTCGCGCCGGTGCCTTCGACCGGCTCGACAACAACCGGCGCCGCGTGCACCGGGGCATGGAAACGGTCGTCGCCGTCGCCGGGGCCGCCGCCAGCGACCGCAATTCAAACCAGATCAGCCTGTTCGGCGGCGAGGATGCCAAACCGCAGGAAATCCGGCTGCCGGACATCGACGACTGGCAATCGATGGACCGCTTGCGGGAAGAATTCGATGCCGTCGGGTTCTATCTGTCGGCACACCCGCTGGATGCTTACGAGCGGGTATTGGCGCGCCGTCGCGTGCGCTCGTCGGCCGAGGTCTTCAACGCCCGTGAAGCCGGCGGGGTCCGCCTTGCCGGCACGTTCGTGTCGAAAAAGGAAATGACGTCAAAAAGCGGCAAGCGCTTTGCCTTCATCAGCTTTTCTGATGCCTCCGGAGTCTTTGAAGGCATTGCCTTCTCGGAAATTCTTGCACAGTACAGCGAACTGCTCAGTCCCGGTAACTCGGTGATCGTCGATTGCGCCCTGTCATTCGACGGCGACACACCGAGAATGACCATCCAGAAACTGGAAAGCATCGACGCCGCCGCCGCCGAAGCCGCCAACGCGGCCAAGGAAATGCACCTGTTTGTCGACAGCATCGAGCCGCTGGCCGCGCTCAGCGATGTGCTGGGGCGCGACAAGGACGCCAACAGCAAGCGCAAGAAGGGCCGTGTTCTGGTCACAGCGAAGCTGCGGGACCGGGGCGAGGAAGTGCTGATCAATCTCGGCGACAACTACGCGCTGTCACACGAGCTGTCGCTGGCGGTGCGCTCGCTGCCGGGTATCCTCGACGTTCGCGAATTGTAAACCACCGTCATTCCGGCGCAGCAGGCCGGAATCCAGATGACTTGCTTACTGGCCCCCGGCCTTCGCCGGGGTGACACGGTTATTTACTTGAGGGCTTGCCTGGTCAGCGCCGAAAGCGCCTGTTTCTGAGAACCGTCAGCATTGAAGTTCGCAGGGTCGAGGAAAGTCTGGAACGCTTGCTTGAGCGCTGGCCATTCGCTGTCGAGGATCGAGAACCACGCAGTATCACGGTTGCGACCCTTGTACATCGTGCACTGACGGAAAAGGCCTTCGTACGTAAAGCCGAGGCGGGCTGCCGCAGAGCGCGATTTGGCGTTGAGATTATCGCATTTCCATTCGTAGCGCCGATATCCCAATTCATCGAAGACCCGCGCCATCATCAGATACATGGCTTCGGTCGCCGCCACGGTCCGCTGCATCACTGGTGAATAGTTGATGTGGCCGACTTCGATGGAGCCGATCTTCGGATCGATCCTGAGATAGCTGGCAACGCCGACCGCCTTGCCGGTGGCAAGATCAATGATGGCGTGAAAAAGCGGGTCTTTGACGGGAGCGACGGCCTCAACCCAGGCGCGGTACTCGGCTTCGCTCCGGTAAGGTCCGTAAGGCAGATAGGTCCATATCCGGTTTTCCGTATCCGTTGCATTTGCCGCATAAAGATCAGCCGTATGCCTGGTCGCATCCAACAGCTCCAGCCGGCAAGTCCGGCCGACCATCGGGGTCGATGACGGGGCATCACACGGAGTCCAGTCGGGCAGGGGAAAGCCGATTTCTTGGCCTATTTCGTTCTTGTACGTCATCGTATCTTCAGATCCTCAGTAAAATTGAATTGGTCGATCAATGAAGCTTAATTTGCGATTTTGAAAGAACCAATTTGCCGAAATTTGCTGTAATATTGGTCCGGCAGACCAACGAGATGGTTCACGAAAGCCCGAATTTGCGTTAAATTACCGCTGACAGGGAGAACACGATGAGCCCGCATGCTGCGGATATCCTCAATTTTCTGGCATTTGTCCTGGTCTGGCTGTTCCCGATCGCCCTGATCGTTGCCGTGCTCGGCTTTGCCAGTGCCGACGCCAAAGCCAGACGCGATGACCCGGGGCCAAACGTTGTCGCCTTTCCCGTCCGTGCCGTTGAAAAGCCGAAAGTCAGAGCAAATTGGCTCAATCGCCTAAAGCGGCTTGCATTCCCTGTCGCTAACCGCTAAACCACGCGCGATTTCACACGCGGGTTTTGCGGCCGTTTATGCAAATTCATAAACATCGTCGTTCCGGTGCCGGATATCCGGCCACACCTGCGGAGGCTTAACCGGAGAAGGAAAAAGGCTATGGCGCTTCCCGAATTCACGATGCGTCAGCTTCTTGAAGCTGGCGTACACTTTGGACACAATACCCGTCGTTGGAACCCGAAGATGGCACCGTTCATCTTTGGTGACCGTAACGGCATCCACATCATCGATCTGCAACAAACCGTGCCGCTTCTGCACCAGGGGATGGTCGCTGTTCGCGACGTCGTCAAATCCGGTGGTCGCGTCCTGTTTGTCGGTACCAAGCGTGCCGCGCAGGCCCGTGTTGCCGAAGCAGCCAAGCGCTGCGGTCAGTACTACGTCAACCACCGCTGGCTTGGCGGTATGTTGACCAACTGGCGGACAATTTCGAATTCAATTCGTCGTCTTAAAGATCTCGAAAAGATGTTTGAAAATGCATCCGAGATGGCCGGTCTGACGAAAAAAGAACAGCTGATGCTGACGCGCGAACTGGAAAAGCTCGAGCGTGCACTCGGCGGGATCAAGGATATGGGCGGTCTGCCGGATATTCTGGTGATCATCGATACCACCAAGGAAGACATCGCCATCAGCGAAGCCAACAAGCTTGGTATTCCGGTTGTTGGCGTGATCGATTCCAACGCCAGCCCGGAAGGGATCACCTATCCGGTCCCCGGCAACGATGATGCGATCCGCGCGATCGGTCTTTATTGCGATCTGATGGTCGGCTCGGTTCTTGATGGCCTGCAAGCCGAAATCGGCGTCGCCGGTGGTGACATTGGTGCGAGCGAAACTCCGGCTGAAGACCTGCCGGCTGAAATCGTCGTTCCTGCCGAACCAGTAGCGGCAGACGCAGCGCAAAGCTGAACGAACGTAACGGGAGCGGGGGCTGCTGCGCAGTCTCCGCAATCCCTTATCACGTAGACACACTCGGAAAGACAAGGAATAACGATGGCTGAAATCACTGCAGCATTGGTTAAAGAACTGCGCGAAAAGACGGGCGCAGGCATGATGGATTGCAAAAAGGCACTTTCAGAAACCGCCGGCGACCTCGAAGCCGCTGTTGACTGGTTACGGACCAAGGGCCTCGCTGCCGCCGCCAAAAAAGCCGGTCGCGTTGCTGCCGAAGGCCTTGTCGGCGTTATCGTTGAGGGCAACAAGGGAGCCGTAACGGAATTGAATTCCGAAACCGACTTCGTCGCCCGTAACGAAGCCTTCCAGTCGCTCGTCGGCAACATCACCAAACTGGCCGTTTCCGCCGGTGACGATGTTGAAGCTCTGAAAGCCATGCCTTATCCGGGCACCGGTCGGACCGTCGGCGAAGAAGTCACCCATGCCGTAGCCACCATCGGCGAAAACATGAACATTCGCCGGGTCGCCGGTCTCTCGGTCAAGAACGGCGTTCTGTCGAGCTACACCCACAACGCACTGGCCCCCGGTTTGGGCAAGATTGCGGTTCTCGTCGCCCTTGAAAGCGACGCCGGCACCGATGGTCTGGATGCGTTCGGCAAACAGATCGCCATGCATGTCGCCGCTGCCCGTCCGCAGTCGGTCGGTCGTGACGACCTTGATCAGGCGGCAATCGAACGCGAGCGTCAGGTGTTGATCGAACAGGCCCGCGAATCGGGTCGTCCGGAAAACATCATCGAGAAGATGGTCGAAGGCCGTCTGCGCAAGTTCTACGAAGAAGTCTGCCTGCTTGAGCAGGTCTTCGTCATCGATGGCGAAAGCAAGATCTCGAAGGTCGTTGAAGACGCCGGCAAAGCCGTTGGCGGTACCGTAAAAGTGACGGGATTCAAGCTTTACGTGTTGGGCGAAGGCATCGACAAGAAAGAAGAAGACTTTGCTGCTGAAGTCGCTGCCGTCGCCGGCGGCAACTAAAAATCAAAGGTACGGCGCGGTGTTTTTCAACGCCGCGCCGTTTTCCGGTCGTACACGCCGGGAAGCCTGTTATACTAGTAAATAGGCCGAGATTCGGCCTTTTCTTTTAAGTTCAGTGTGCATGAGCCGGTAAAGTTTCCTAGGAGCCCTAATGAGTACGCCCACCAAATACAAGCGTGTACTGCTTAAACTTTCAGGTGAGGCCCTGATGGGTGATCAAGGTTTCGGGCTGGATTCCGGCACCGTCGACCGCATCGCCGAAGAAATCAAAGCCGTTCATCAAAACGGCACCGAGGTTTCGCTGGTTATCGGTGCCGGCAATATATTCAGGGGCGTCTCGCTGGCGGCTGCCAATATCGAGCGCACCACCGGTGATTACATGGGCATGCTGGCGACTGTTCTGAACGCCCTGGCCATGCAAAGCATGCTGGAAAGCAAGGGTGTCAGCACACGGGTGCTGTCGGCAATTCCCATGGCGTCCGTTTGCGAGCCGTATATCCGCCGCCGTGCCGTTCGGCACATGGAAAAAGGCCGTGTCGTGATTTTTGCGGCCGGTACCGGCAATCCGTTTTTCACCACAGACACGGCAGCGGCATTGCGGGCCGTTGAAATGAACTGTGATGCGATCCTCAAGGGAACCCAGGTTGACGGTGTCTATTCGGCCGATCCCAAAAAAGACAAAACTGCGACCCGCTATGAGCAGTTGAGCTATCAGGAGGTTCTGACCAAGAACCTGCAGGTCATGGATACCTCGGCAATTGCGCTGGCGCGTGAAAACGCGGTTCCAATTCTGGTGTTTTCCATCCACAATCCAGGCGCATTTGCGGATGTGGTGGCCGGAAAGGGGACGTACACCACCATTTCGGACAACAAGAACTAAAAAAGGGAGGCGTTGATGAGTGATATCAACGGTGCACGGAAAGATATCGAACACCGCATGGCTCGTTCTGTAGAGGTACTGCAGGAGGAGTTTGGCGGTCTCAGGACCGGGCGCGCAGCCACCAGTCTTCTCGATCCGATACAGGTCAAAGCCTATGGCGGGCTCATCCCGCTCAATCAGGTCGGTAGCGTTTCCGTACCGGAATCCCGCATGCTGTCTATTCAGGTCTGGGACAAAGCCAATATCAAGGCCGTCGAACGGGCAATCATCGATTCCGGCCTTGGCCTGAACCCTGCCGTCGACGGGACTTTGGTCAGGATCCCGATACCGCCGCTCAGCGAAGAACGCCGCCATGAATTGGTCAAAGTTGCCGGCAAGTATTCGGAAGACGCGAAGATTGCGATCCGCAATGTCCGCCGTGGTGCCCTTGATGATCTGAAGAAAGCCGAAAAAGACGGTGATATCCCGCAAGACGCGCTGCACGATTATTCGGACGAAGTGCAAACCTTGACCGACAAGTACATCGCAGCCGTCGACGAGGCATTAAATCACAAAGAACAGGAGATCATGCAGGTCTAAGATGAGTGTTGCTCCGCTGACCACTTCCGAAGGTGAAATCGTCCCCGTTCACGTTGCCATTATCATGGATGGCAACGGGCGCTGGGCCAATGCGCGCGGCAAGCCACGGTCAATGGGCCACAAGGCCGGTGCGGAAGCCGTCAGACGTGCCTTAGAATCTGCTGTAGATAACGGCGTCAAATATCTAACATTGTTCAGCTTTTCATCTGAAAACTGGCGTCGACCTGCAACCGAAATTGCCTATCTCATGGGGCTTTTGCGGCTCTATCTCAAAAAGGAAATCAATACCCTTTGTGAAAAAGGGGTGCGTCTGAAGGTCATTGGTGACCGCAGCAAATTGACGGAAGATATCGTTGATGCCATCGATCAGGCTGAACGCCGGACCCGAGACAATACCCGCATAACCCTGGTTCTGGCGCTCAGCTACGGTGGTCGCGACGAATTGACGATGGCGGCGAAAACATTGGCGGTGAAAGTCGCCAGCGGTGAACTGAGTCCTGAAGATATCAACGAAACCGTATTTGAATCCGCGCTCTATACCCATGGCATTCCAGACCCTGATCTGCTTATCCGTACCAGTGGCGAGAAACGCATCAGTAATTTCCTTTTATGGCAACTCGCTTACGCGGAATTTGTCTTCATCGACAAGCATTGGCCAGACTTCGAAGCCGAAGATCTGGCCTCGGCAATCAAGGAGTACGGGCGACGTGAACGCCGCTTCGGAACAAGTCACAGCTAATCCCATGCTGAGCGGAACAAGCCTCAGGGCTGTTTCTGCGCTGGTACTGGCAGTACCTGCGCTGGCTTCAGTGTATTTTGGCCCGCCCTGGTTCACTGCGCTGGTTCTGGTAAGTGCTGCCCTGATGGGCTGGGAATGGACCCGGATGTGTTCCGGCAAGCCTTTATGGCTGTTTGCCGGGGCATTCTACATCTGTCTTCCCTGTGCGGCCCTGATCTGGCTGCGCAACGACAGTTTTTCCGGCATGATCACCATCCTCTGGATATTCGCGATCGTCTGGAGTGCCGATAGCGCCGCTTATATTGCGGGTCGGGCGATCGGCGGCCCCAAGCTGGCACCCAGAATTAGTCCCAAGAAAACCTGGGCCGGTTTCATCGGTGGCATCGGTTTCGCCAGCATCGTCGGTGGCGGATTTGCCCTGTATTGGGATGGCTCCCCCCTGAACCTCGCCCTCTGGTCCGGGGCCGTCGCCATTGCCAGTCAGGCCGGCGATCTGCTGGAAAGCATCATCAAACGGCATTTCGGCGTCAAGGACAGCTCGCAGCTTATACCGGGGCATGGCGGTGTTCTTGACCGGGTTGATGCGTTGATAATCGCATCACTTGCCGTCGCGCTGCTGAAAATAACCACCGGCAAGAGCGTCATGCCATGGCTGTAGTCAAAACATTCACCGTCCATGAGACGGCACCAAGAACGATCACGGTTCTTGGTTCCACCGGTTCGGTCGGCTCCAATACCATCGATCTGATCAACCGGTCACCGGAACGCTTCCAGGTCGATACCCTGAGCGGCAACAATAACGTGAAATTGCTGGCTGAGCAGGCGATAACCGTAGGCGCCAGGATGGCCGTCATTGCCGAGGAAACCCTTTATCAGGACCTCAAATCGGCACTTTCCGGCACTGGCATCGAAGTCGCCGCCGGGCGCAATGCGTTGATAGAAGCAGCCATGCGTCCGACAGACTGGGTGATGGCGGCGATCGTCGGTGCCGCCGGACTGGCGCCGACGCTGGAAGCCGTCCGGCGTGGTGCCATCGTCGGCCTTGCCAACAAGGAATGCCTGGTCTCGGCCGGGGAATTCTTCTGCCGCGAAGTCTCCGCCGCCAATGCACGGCTGATCCCTGTGGATTCCGAACACAGCGCCATTTATCAGGTTTTCGACTTCGAACGGCCTGAAAGGGTCGAGAAAATCATCCTTACCGCTTCGGGTGGTCCGTTCCGCGAACGCTCGCTGGATACCTTGACCAAGGTAACCCCCGCAGAAGCCGTCGCCCATCCGAACTGGTCCATGGGGGCCAAGATATCCGTCGATTCCGCAACGATGATGAACAAGGGCCTGGAACTGATCGAGGCGTACCATCTGTTCCCTGTCGAAAGCGAGCAGATCGACATTCTGGTGCATCCGCAGTCCGTCATTCACAGCATGGTCGAATATGTCGATGCTTCGGTATTGGCACAGCTCGGCAGCCCCGACATGCGGACGCCGATTGCCTTTGCCCTGGCCTGGCCTGATCGCATGTCAGCGCCGTCTCCCAGGCTGAAACTTCAGGATGTCAAAACCCTGACGTTCGAAGCACCTGACCCGATCCGTTTTCCGGCCCTGCGCCTTGCCCGCGAAGCGCTCAATATCGGTGGATCGGCGCCGACGGTCCTCAATGCAGCCAATGAAATCGCCGTTTATGCGTTTCTGGCCGGCAAACTGGGGTTCCTGGAAATTACGTCCGTCGTTGAGGAAACGATTGATCAAATCCCGAAGCGCGAGCTGATCTCGCTTGACGATGTTTACGACATCGACGCCGAAGCCCGCCGTATAGCCCATGAAAAAGTCCTGGCTGCGGGCTGAAACAGATCAAAAAAGCATCTACAAACATTGACGAGACGCCAATACACACGCATATCAGTGAACAGAAAAAAGTGAATGAATAAAGGCACATAATGGAATTTGGATTTCTCGCGAAAACCCTCTCATTTCTGTTTGTTCTTTCCGTCATCGTGTTTGTTCACGAATGGGGACACTACTGGGTTGCCCGGCGAAATGGTGTGCGCGTCAACGTCTTCTCGATCGGCTTCGGCCCTGAGCTTTTCGGCTGGTTCGATAAATCGGGCACGCGCTGGAGAGTCAGCGCCGTGCCGTTGGGCGGCTATGTCAAAATGTTCGGCATGGTCGAAGAGGGTGAAAGCAGCGCGATCAATGTACTCGAAAAGGGTTCCGACAAGAATCAACCGGATACACCGCTTGAACTGACTGCCGAAGAAAAAGCCGTTTCGTTCTCCTTCAAATCCGCGCGGCAACGGGCCGCGATCATATTTGCCGGCCCTGCCATCAACTTCCTGTTTGCCGTATTGGTCCTGGCCGCCATTTCGATGAGTGCGGGCGTACCGCAAATCCGAGTCTCGGTTGGTGAAGTCATGCCGGGAACGGCTGCCGAAAGCGCCGGTCTTGCAGCCAACGACGTCCTGATATCGCTGAACAACGCCAAAATCGACGACCCCCGCGTGGTGCAGGAAATTGTCTCGGCCAGTGCCGGGATGACATTGCCTTTGGTCGTATTGCGCGACGGCAATGAAGTACAATTAAACGTGACGCCGCTTGCCGCCGATCAGGATGGCAAGCAGGTCGGACGGCTCGGCATCCGGATGCAGGGCATGGTGGGTGAACACAAGCGCCTCAATCCGTTCTCGGCAATGGTTTTCGGTGTCGAGAAAACCATCGCGATTACCGGTCAGGCCCTTACCAACATAGGCAAGCTTATCATCGGCGAAGGGAACTTTAAGGACCTCGGCGGGCCAATCGCCATCGCTCAGATGTCCGGTCAGGCAGCAGAGCAGGGAATGCTGCAACTTTTCTTCTTCATGGCCGTTTTGTCGATCAATCTGGGTCTTATCAATTTGTTTCCAATTCCTGTGCTTGATGGTGGACACCTGATGTTTATCGGAATCGAGGCAGTTCGCGGCAAGCCTTTAGGGGACCGCGCGCAAGAATACGGTTTCCGAATTGGACTGGCTTTGATATTGATTCTCATGGTATCTGTGTCATGGAATGACATCGCTCGGCTTCTGGGGTTATAGTCAAAATACTCTGGAATCCGAAAGTATTAGCATCAGGCAACGAGATAACCTGATGATTGGGGAGAGAAGCGTGACGGGATTACCCCGGCTAAGGGCACTTGTGTTGATGATGGCGGCCCTGGGGCCGCTTTCGTCATTAACCATACCTGCATTTGCTTCTGATGCCGTAGAACTCGCTCAAGCTGATGTTATCCAGTCCGTCGAAGTGCGAGGCGCGCAGCGTGTCGATCCCGGCACAGTGCTTTCATACATGCTTATCCGCGAAGGTGATCCCTTTGACCCCAAGCGTGTCGACAAATCCCTGAAAAGCCTTTTCGCAACAGGTTTGTTCGCCGACATCTCATTACGCAGAGAAGGCAATATTCTTGTCGTCAATGTGGTTGAAAACCCGATCATCAACCGGATCGCATTTGAAGGTAACCACGAATTCGACAGCGATACGCTGAAGACCGAAATTTCACTCCGTCCCAGGGTCATCTATACCCGATCGAAGGTGCAGGAAGACGTAAAGCGGATCCTCACTCTCTATCGTCAAAGCGGTTTGTTTGCCGGCTCCGTCGATCCGAAAATTATTCAGCTTGAGCAAAACCGTGTCGATCTGGTTTTCGAGATTCATGAAGGTGCCGAGACGGCGATCGGCAGTATCCGCTTCATCGGCAACAAGGAATTCAGTGACGGTCGGTTGCGCGAAGTCATTCAGACCCGCGAAACAAAGTGGTGGCGGTTCTTCAATACGGACGATGTTTACGACCCGGACCGGATCAATCTTGACCGCGAAATGTTGCGTCGCTTCTATCTGACGAACGGTTATGCCGACTTCAAGGTGAATTCAGCAATTGCCGAACTGACGCCGGACAAGAAATCGTTCTTCATCACGTTTGCTGTTGATGAAGGGGAACGATACCAGTTTGGCAATCTTGAGATCGAGGCGCGGCTCAAGGATCTGAAGGAAGACAGCCTCAAGACCGCCATCGAGGTCGAGCAAGGCGACTGGTACAGCGCCGAGGAAATTGACAAAACCATCGACAGACTGACCGAGCTTGTCGGCACCCTTGGTTATGCATTCGTTGAAATTCGCCCTCGGGTCAATCGTGACCGCGAGACCAAGAAGATCAACGTCAAGTATGTGATCAACGAGGGTCCACGGGTCTTTGTCGAGCGTATCAATATAACCGGCAACATCCGCACGCTGGACAAGGTCATCCGCCGTGAATTCCGTGTTGTCGAAGGCGACGCCTTTAACGCATCGAAGCTTCGGCGGACAAAGAAAAGCCTCCAGAATCTGGGCTTCTTCACGAAGATTGATGTTGAGCAGGTCCCCGGTTCAGCGCCGGATAAAACCGTCATCAACGTCAACGTCGAAGAAAAGCCGACAGGGTCGATTTCCCTGGGTGCCGGTTTCTCGTCAAGCGTCGGTGTTCTGGGCGATATCCGGTTAAGAGAATCAAACTTCCTCGGCAAAGGCCAGGATGTGAGCTTGAAATTGCAGCTTGCCGCCGAAGCCTCACAGGTCGATTTCAGCTTTACCGAGCCCTATTTCATGGATCGCGACGTCAGCGCCGGATTTGATCTTTTCCGCTCGACGCGCAATTTGCAGAGCACCAGTTCGTTTGATATCGAACGCGTTGGGGGCAGGCTCAGAGGCGGCTACAAGATTACCGAGAACCTCTCGGAATTCTGGCGCTATACCCTCAAGTTGACCACGATCAACAGTGTTGCCAGTGATGCGTCCTCGCTCATTGTCGCGCAAAAAGGCGACGATTTGCTTTCCGAAGTCGGACACACAATGAAGTACGACCATACGGATAACATCATAAAGCCGACAAGCGGGTATTTGCTTAGGCTGGATACCGATGTTGCCGGCCTTGGTGGCTCGGTAAGTCATCTGCGTAACACCGCGTCTGGTAATTTCTACTATCCGCTGGCCGATCAATGGGTTCTGTCTGCAAAAAGCAAATTCGGATATGTGATGGGCCTGGGCAAAGATGTTAAGCTTTCCGAGCGCTATTTCGTTGGCGGTGAAGATGTGCGAGGCTTTGAAACGTCCGGGATTGGTCCACGCGATTTGGCAACGGATGATGCCCTAGGGGGCGAATGGATGTATGCAGGATCGTTTGGTCTGGCGTTCCCGTTGGGATTGCCCGAGGAACTCGGTGTCGGCGGCCATTTATTCACCGATTTCGGGTCTTCGGCATCGCTGTCGCCGACAAATTCAACGACAGCTGATTCGTCTTCTCTGCGTATGGGCGTCGGTATGGGAGCGAGTTGGGAATCGCCGTTCGGTCCCTTGGGTGTCGATTTTTCCATCCCCGTGCTGAAAGAAGATTATGATCGAAAAGAATATGTGCGTATTAACTTCGGAACACGGTTTTAGGAGGCAGTTTTGTTAATTAGATTTATTGCATCGGCATTTTTTATTGCCTTGAGCGCGACTGTATTTTTTACGAAACCCGCTGACGCACAGACAACTGCCAAAACACCAGCAATGGCGAATATCGTGGTTCTCGATATTGGCAAAATCCGCCGCGATGCCGTGTCTGTGAAATCCATACGGGAACAGATCATCAGCTACCAGAACAAGTTGCAGGGGGAGATCCAGAAAGAGCAGGAAGCATTACGCGCGGCTCAGCAGGAACTGGCCAAGAAGCAAACATTGCTGGCCCCTGAAGCTTTTGCTGATGAACGCCACAAATTCGAGCAACGCGTTGTCGGCGTCCAACAGATGGTTGAAGACCGCCGCCGCAGTCTGGAGGAAACCCAGACCAATGCCATGCTCCAGGTCGAAAACTCGCTCAACGAAATCATCGCCTCTGAAGTCGAGAAAAAGCACTACGATATCATTCTTCGTTTTTCACAGGTTGTCTTTATCAAAAATGCTTTCGACATTACCGATGAAGTCCTGGCCGCTCTCGATAAAAAGCTTCCGACCGTCAAGGTCGTTTTGCCGAAAAAATAATCGATATGGCTGATTCCCGGTTTTTTTCGAATGCCGGGCCGTTCAGTCTGGCTCGTATTGCGGAAACGGCACAGGCTGAATGCGTCAATTCAGGGGATGCATCGCGATCCTTCCGCGATGTCATGCCGATTGATCTGGCCGGACCGGATGACGTCAGTTTTCTCGACAATCGAAAGTATGCGGACAAATTCAAAGTGTCCCGCGCCGGAGCCTGTATCGTAGCACCCGAAATGGTCGATCATGCACCAAAAGGCATGAACTTGCTGGTTACGTCGCAGCCTTATCATGCCTATGCCCGTGTCGCTTCGTTGTTTTATCCTGCACGGCAGTCAAACGGCACGATTGCACCCTCAGCGATTATCGCTGCCGATGCAAAAATAGGCGCTGATGTTGAGATCGGCCCCGGCGTGGTCATTGGGTCCGGTGCCGAAATAGCAGACGGATGTATCATCGCCGCGAATACCGTCATCGGTGACGGTGTCAGTATCGCCGGCAATACAAGCGTTGGCGTAAATGTTTCGATTGCCAACGCCATCATCGGCGCACAGGTTATCATCCATGCCGGTGTCTGTATCGGCCAGGACGGCTTTGGATTTGCCATGGGTCCTGCGGGTCATTTGAAAGTCCCGCAACTCGGTCGCGTGATCATCGGTGCGAACGTCGAAATTGGTGCCAATACGACGATTGACCGGGGGACCGGTCCGGACACCAGCATCGGCGACGGGACCAAGATCGACAATCTTGTTCAGATCGGTCACAACGTACAGATCGGCAAGAACTGCGTCATCGTCAGCCAGGTTGGCATTTCCGGCAGCACGGAACTGGGTGATTTTGTTATTGCTGCCGGACAGGTTGGCATCGCCGGTCATCTGAAAATAGCCAGCGGCTCAAGAATCGCCGCGCAAAGCGGTGTAATGCGTGATATCACGCCGGCACAGGAAATGGGCGGAAGCCCGGCAAAACCCATACGTGCGTGGCTGAAAGAAGTCGCCATGATCGAACGTTTGTCAAAAAAGAAGGGGAGCTGAATGATGGATTCTGACACCATCGCCACCGGTCATGAGGTGGATATTGCGGGAATCATGCAGCGGATTCCTCATCGCTATCCTTTTCTGCTGATTGACCGGGTGCGTGATATTCACCCCGGAGAAAGTGCTGTCGGCATCAAGAATGTCACAGCCAACGAACCCTTTTTTCAGGGCCACTTCCCTGATCATCCGATTATGCCGGGTGTTTTGATCGTTGAAGCCATGGCACAAACCGCCGCCATCGTCGTCATCGAGGGACTGGAGAATGCCGCAGCCGAAAAACTGGTCTATTTCATGTCCATCGACAGTGCACGCTTTCGCAAACCGGTTCTGCCTGGCCACACACTGAACCTGCATGTTTTCAAGGAGCACGGGCGCGGCAAGGTTTGGCGCTTCCGGGGGGAAGCCAAAGCAGACGGCGTCTTGATGGCTGAAGCCACATTTACCGCCATGATCGTCGACAAGACGGAATAGGAACCGAACATGACGGATATACATCCGACAGCCATTGTCGATCCCAAGGCAGAATTGGGAGAGGGCGTTAAAATCGGTCCGTATTCGGTGATCGGCGCCGGTGTACGCCTTGGTGACGGCGTCCAGTTGATGTCTCACGTGGTCGTCGAGGGACAGACGACGATTGGAGCGGATACCAGAATTTTCCCGTTTTCGTCGATCGGTCATCAACCTCAGGATCTGAAATTCAAAGGCGAAGTGTCGACCCTTGATATCGGTGCCCGTAACGTGATCCGTGAACACGTTACCATGAACCCCGGTACCGAAGGCGGTGGCTTGCTGACCAGGGTCGGCAACGATTGTCTGTTTATGGTCGGTGCACATGTTGCGCACGATTGCCTGCTCGGCAACAACGTCATTCTGGTCAATGGGGCAACGCTGGGCGGGCATGTCTCTATCGAAGACTGGGCGATCATTGGCGGTCTGTCGGCCGTGCATCAATTCGTCCGCATCGGCAAGCATGCCATGATCGGCGGCAAAACCGGCGTCGAACATGACGTTATTCCTTATGGCGTCGTCACCGGCAACCGGGCCCGACTTGAGGGTTTGAACATCGTCGGCTTGAAACGGCGTGGCTTCTCGCGGGACATGATCCATGAAATCCGCAAGGCCTATCGCATGATCTTCGCCGAAGAGGGAACCATGGCCGAACGCCTGCAGGATGTGATTGAGGATTTCAAAAGCAACGAACCGGTCATGGATATCGTCAATTTCATCAACAGTGATTCCTCACGCCGGATCTGCCAGCCGCACATGGAAGATGCCGCGTAACAAGCTTGGCATACTCGCCGGTGGCGGCAGGCTGCCGGTGCTGCTTGTCGAGGCCTGTCGGCGCAATCAGCAACCGTTCCACGTCATCGTCTTCGAAGGCCAGGGCGATCCCGAACACTATACCGGTGACAGCCATGCCGTGATCCGCATCGGCGCTGCCGGGGCCGCCATCAAAAGCCTCAAGGAAGCCGGCTGTGATACGCTGGTCATGGCCGGCGCCATCCACCGGCCCTCGCTCACGGAACTCCGTCCGGACTGGTGGGGCGTAAAATTTTTCGCTACCAGCGGTGCCGCCGTTCTCGGTGACGACGGACTTTTGACGGCGCTGATCGGCGCCCTGGAGACCGAGGGTTTTACGGTTATCGGCGCCGATGAATTATTGCCGGAATATCTGATGCCGATAGGCGTGCTGGGTGCTATCCGGCCGAGTGCCGTGAATGCGGCCGATATCAACACTGCCATCCTGGCGGCAAAGGCATTGGGTGCGAAGGATCTTGGTCAGGCCGTAGTCGTCACGAATGGCCAGGTCGTGATCGAGGAAGGCCGTGACGGAACAGATGCCATGCTGCGCCGGCTCGCTCAAAGCAGCAACAGCGGCGGCGTCCTCGCCAAAGCCCTGAAGCCCGGCCAGGAACGCCGAGCCGATCTTCCGACCATCGGTCCCGACACAATCACCAACGCCCATGCCGCAGGTCTGTCTGGTGTCGTCATCGAGGCCGGCAATGCCTTTCTGCTCGACCGTCCGGGGACGGTTTCCAGTGCCGACCGACTGGGGCTGTTTGTCATCGGTGCAGATGCTGCGGGGCACTGGCAATGAGCAGTCCGCTACACGTCTATCTGATCGCCGGCGAGCCTTCGGGGGATGTCCTCGGCGGGCGATTGATGCGGGGCCTGAAGGCACTGGCAGATGAGGGCAATATAAAGTTTTCCGGTGTTGGCGGTCCGTTAATGAGTGCGGCCGGTCTCAGCAGTCTGTTCGCAATGGACGAACTGACGGTGATGGGATTGGCCGAGGTGCTACCGCGCATCCCGAATATCCTTAGACGGATCAAACAGACCGAAGCCGACATTCGCGCGCAAAAACCCGACGTCATCGTCACCATTGATGCGCCTGATTTCTGCTTCAGGGTCGCCAGGCGTCTCAAAGGGTTCAATGTGCCGATTGTGCATTATGTGGCACCGTCGGTGTGGGCATGGCGACCGGGCAGGGCGAACAAGGTTGCCCGCCTTGTCGATCACGTCATGTGCCTGTTACCGTTCGAGCCGCCGTATTTTGAGCGCGCCGGTGTCGCCGCCACCTTTGTTGGCCACTCTATTCTGGAAAGCGGTGCAGACCACGGCGATGGGGCGGCTTTCCGTGCCCGTCACAACATCGGTGAACACGAAAAGGTGCTGCTGGCGTTGCCCGGCAGCCGGATGAGCGAAATATCCCGTCTGCTGGATATTTTCGGTGAAACCGTTCGCCGCACACTGGCGATTACCGGACCGTGCCGAGTCGTGATACCGACCGTTGCCGGTGTCGCTGCCGAGGTACGCCAGCGCACGGCGAACTGGGACGACACCCTGATCGTTGAAGGCGAAGGCGAGAAATACGATGCCTTTGCCGCCGCCGATGCGGCCCTCGCGGCCAGTGGCACCGTGTCGCTGGAACTGGCCATGGCTGGTGTGCCCAGCCTGATCGCCTACCGGCTGTCTCCATTGACTGCGTTCATCGCCAGACGGCTGATCCGGGTTAAATACGCGTCGATCATCAATCTGATTCTGGACAAGCCGGCGATCCCTGAATTCATCCAGGAAAACTGCACCGCAGAGCGCATGACGCCGGCGCTGGTTGACTTGATGCAATCGGACCGCGAGCGTGACCGGCAGGCCGGCGATATCACCAAAGCGCTGGCGGCCCTCAGGGCCGGTGATGAGCTGCCCTCGCTCGCAGCAGCCAGGGTCGTCATGCATTCAGCCAAAGAAAAACGGCGCGGAGCCTAGGCTCCGCGCCGTTCAAGAGTGACCTGTATTTCGACTTAGCGCTTTTTAATGTCGACGTAGTCGCGTTTTTCGGCACCGGTAAAGAGCTGACGCGGACGACCGATCTTCTGGCTCGGATCCTCGATCATCTCGTTCCACTGGGCGATCCAGCCGACCGTACGGGCGACGGCAAACAGCGCCGTGAACATCGTCGTCGGGATACCCATCGCCTTGAAGATGATACCCGAATAGAAATCGACGTTCGGATACAGTTTCTTCTCGATGAAGTACGGATCCTCAAGGGCGATTTTCTCGAGCTCAAGGGCGATTTCAAGCAACGGTTCGTCATGCACACCAAGCGCATCAAGCACCTTGTGGCACTGTGTGCGCATAACCCGTGAGCGCGGATCGAAGTTCTTGTAGACACGGTGACCAAAGCCCATCAGGCGGAACGGATCATCCTTGTTTTTGGCCTTCTCGACAAACTTGCCGACGTTTTTCTTGTCGCCGATTTCTTCAAGCATGTTCAGCACGGCTTCGTTGGCACCACCGTGCGCCGGCCCCCACAACGAGGCAATACCCGCCGAGATACAGGCGAACGGGTTGGCCCCGGACGAACCGGCAAGGCGGACCGTCGAGGTCGAAGCGTTCTGTTCGTGATCGGCATGCAGGATCAGAATGACGTCCATGGCGCGCGCCAGAACCGGATCCATCACATATTCCTCGCACGGGTTCGAGAACATCATGTGCAGGAAGTTTTCCGCATAACGCAGCTTGTTCTTCGGGTACGTGTACGGCTGGCCAAGATTGTACTTGTAGGCCAATGCGGCAATCGTCGGCATCTTGGCGATCATGCGATACGAAGACACCATCCGGTGCTTCGGATTACTGATGTCGAGAGAGTCGTGATAGAACGCGGACAACGCGCCGACCATACCGCACATCACCGCCATCGGGTGCGCATCACGACGGAAGCCGCGCAGGAACGTCTGCATCTGCTCGTGAACCATCGTGTGATAGGTGATGTCGTGCTCGAATTTTACTTTTTCCGGAGTAGAAGGGAGGTTCCCGTACAGAAGCAGATAGCAGACTTCCATAAAGTCGGAATGTTCGGCCAGTTGCTCGATTGGGTAGCCGCGATACAGCAGAATGCCTTCGTCACCGTCAATGAAGGTGATCTTGGATTCACAACTGCCGGTCGAGGTAAACCCCGGATCATAGGTGAAGCAGCCGGTATCGGCATACAGCTTGCGAACATCGATGACATCGGGACCTAATGTCCCGTGCATCACCGGCAGATCCCAGCTTTTTCCGGTGGAATTTTCTGTCAGTGTGAAACTTTTCTCATTGCTACTCATACAGGTCTCTCCTCTGTTGTTCGCCACCCGGTCTTCGCCGGTTGGCAGGCACGCCCGCAAACCGGACGCGTCATTGTTTCAGCCGTCGTCGTGCTAGTGTACGTCGTCCAGCCTGGCGAGGGTTTCCTCGCGGCCGAGTACGGCCATAACCTCAAATATCCCGGGCGATACCATTGAGCCCGTTAGTGCGGCACGAAGCGGTTGAGCAATCATGCCGAGTTTCAACGCATGTGCCTCGGCGTAGGCCTTGGCGGCCGACTGGACATTTTCCTCGGTCCAATCGCGGATTGCTGCCACATCAGCGCGAAAAGCGCTGAGTGTCTGCTTTGCCTCATTGGTCAGAGTTTGCGTCGCTTTTTCATCTGGCCGGAGGGGCCTTGGTATTGCATAAAACTTTGCAGATTCAGCAAGTTCGTTTAAATTTTTGGCGCGCTCTTTAAGCCCATCCATACCCATTTTTACCCGAGATTCTGCCCCCTCGGCAAGCTTCCCGTCGAGCATTTCGGATAGTTTCGGCATAATCAAATCGCAAAGCCTGTCATTATCGCTTTGGCGGATGTAATGGCCGTTCAAAGATTCCAGTTTCTGGAAATCAAAGCGCGCAGCGCCACGACCGACCGCATCAAGCCCAAACCATTCGATGGCCTGTTCGGTCGAAATGATTTCATCGTCTCCATGCGACCAGCTGAGACGCATCAAATAGTTGCGCAGCGCTTCCGGCAGATATCCCATGTCACGATAGGCATCAACGCCAAGGGCACCGTGTCTCTTGGACAACTTGGCGCCATCGGGACCATGGATCAGCGGAATATGCGCAAATGCCGGCAGTGGCCAGTCCATCGCCTTGAACAGTTGAACCTGCCTGAAGGCATTGACCAGGTGATCGTCGCCACGGATGACATGGGTGATGCCCATATCGAAATCGTCAACGACAACCGCCATCATATAGGTTGGATTACCGTCAGCGCGCAAAAGCACCATGTCATCGAGCTGTTCATTGGCCACTTCAACCCGGCCCTGAACCAGATCTTCAATCACCGTCGAGCCCTCGAGCGGGGCTTTCAGACGAATGACGGGATCAACCCCGGCAGGGGCTTCCGACGGATCGCGATCGCGCCAGGTCCCGTCATACATGCGCTTGGCCCCGGTGGCTTTGGCCTTTTCGCGCATTTCTGACAGTTCTTCGGGGCTGCAATAGCATTTGTAGGCCATGCCCTTGTCGAGCAACTGGCGCGCCACTTCCTGATGCCGTTCACGGCGGGCAAACTGTGAAATTGCTTCTCCGTCCCAGTCGAGGCCAAGCCAGCTCAGCCCGTCAAAGATCGCGGTGACGGCTTCATCCGTTGAACGGGCGCGGTCGGTATCCTCGACGCGGAGCAAAAACGTACCGCCATCGCCATATTTCTCGTGATGCTTCGCAAACAACCAGTTGAAAAGAGCGGTACGGGCACCGCCGATGTGCAGAAAACCGGTAGGCGAGGGAGCAAAACGGGTAACGACAGGCATGGATTCTCCTAGGAAGGTGCCAGGAACAGTGGCAGACAGGCTTTATCTATCACAAATATCTCGCGTGTGCAGCATAATCGCAATCAATTGCTTAATTACCCGCCTCCGATTTCCAATGGGCGCGGCGGGGCAGGGTGAACTTCATATTGTGAATAGCCAATCCTTTTTCAACTGACCGGAAAAACCTGCCCTCAGCCTTGCATAGCCCCGATATGGTGATGCAAAGAGTAGGGCAAGCGTTGTGGGCTGCCATGCTGGCCGAGCGGCCGCAGTGGGCACACTGGTTGCCGGTTATCCTCGGGACCGGTATCGCCTTCTACTTTGCCATGCCGTTTGAGCCGCCGTTGTGGCTTGGCGCCGCCGGTGCGCTTATCGGGCTGGTTTTGCTGATGATCCAGAGGCATGACGTCGGCAAGCTCGCGCTCATCATCATGATTACGTTCTTCCTCGGGATCACCGCTGCGCAATGGCGGACCAATACGGTGCACTCGCCGAACATCCACAAACGCAGCGGTCCCGTACACATCACGGGTGTTCTTGAACGCCTGGAATATGGGACAAAAAGCAGCCGGATTGTGCTTTCCGGGCTTGAAAGCGCCGACTTCTCAACGCAACCGGTGCCGTCGCGAATACGTCTCAGCATCAAGGGGGAACGTCCTGAGCTTGATGCGCTGCTCCCCGGGGACAAGGTTTCGGTGCTTGCCGTATTGCGGCCGCCGCCACCGCCAAGCATGCCGGGCGCCTTTGATTTCCAGCGGCACGCCTATTTTCAGGGCATCGGTGGCTATGGTTTTGTGATTGGTGACGTGGTGATCGTCAGTCGTCCGGCAGCAACCCTTGAGGCCGCGCTGATCCGCAATATTGAAACGGTTCGCCTCGGAATCGCGAAACAGGTCCGCATCCTTCAGAATACGGACTCCGGTGCCGTTGCTGCGGCATTGTTGACCGGGCACAGAAGTTACATATCCGAAGACGTCCTGCAAAACATGCGCGATGCCGGTATTGCTCATCTGCTGGCGATTTCCGGCCTGCATATCGGCCTTGTCGCCGGCATCGTCTTCAGTGCCGTGCGTCTGCTGCTGGCGATGATGCCCGTCATCGGTCTCAGGCTTGACGGCAAGAAAGCGGCGGCTCTGCTGGCGATCCCGGCGGCCTTCACTTATGCCGTGCTGGCAGGTCTGACGGTACCGACAGAGCGGGCCTTCCTGATGAGCGGGCTGATGCTGGCCGGTGTGCTGATCGACCGCCGCGCACTCAGCATGCGCAGCGTCTGCTGGGCGGCCATCGTGATTTTGCTGATACGACCGGAAAGCCTTGTCGGGCCGGGCTTTCAGATGTCCTTCGCAGCGGTGACGGCGTTGATCGCCGCTTATGCCTGGCTCAGCCGCCGGCGCCTTGATTCAAGAGACAAATTGAAGGGGATAGGTATCTTCAGTCACTTTTTACGCTATCTAGGCAGCGTCCTAGTGACGACGCTGGTCGCCAGTGCGGCGACGGCGCCGTTCGCCGTTTATCACTTTCAGCACGTTGCCGCCTTTGGTCTGGTCACCAATGCCATCGCCGTACCGCTGGCGGCGTTCTGGGTCATGCCGGCAGGGATTGCGACCCTGCTGGCGATGCCGTTCGGCTGGGAAACCGGGCCGCTGTGGGTGATGTGCAAGGGGGTCGACTGGATACTGGCCAGCGCAGATCTTGTCGCCGGTATGCCGGGGGCCGCCGCCGATATCGCCGCCCCGGCGAGCTGGAGCCTCGGCCTGACTACACTGGCAGGGCTCTGGCTCTGTTTATGGCAGACGCGTTGGCGGTTTTGTGCCGTGCCGGTGCTGATTCTCGGGCTTTGCGGACCGCTTTTCATGACACAACCGGATCTGATCATCGATGGTGACGCCAGGACCATTGCGGTCAGCGGGCAAGCCCCGGGCCTGTTGATGTCAACCACCCGCAGTGCCCGTTTCGAGACTGAAAACTGGCAAAACCGGCTGGGATATTCGCAAAAACCGACCAGTTGGATGCGCACCGCCGAACAGATGCAGGGCAAGCTCAGATGCGATGAAAACGGTTGCACGCTCGAAGTTGCCGGTCGGCTGGTTGCCATTGCCCTCAATGAAGCAACATTGCAAGACGACTGCCAGCTCAGCGACATGCTGATCGCCATGGTCCCGGTGCGGGCGCGCTGCAAACCGCCGTGGGGTGTCATTGACCGCTTCGATTTGTGGCGAGGCGGCACGCACAGTATTCATTTCAGTGAAAACGGGCCTCAGGTCTCTACCGTCAATGGCGAGCGGGGACGCCGACCGTGGGTCATCGCACCCGATCAGTAGTTGCGGTACAGCGCCTTGAGGACACCCTGAACCTTGACCTGGTCGGGCCCAAAGATACGGGTTTCATAGGCCGCATTGGCCGGTTCCAGCGCAATCGACGCACCACGGCGGCGCAGCCGCTTCAGGGTCACTTCGCCGTCATCGATAAATGCCACGACTATGGCCCCGTTTTCAGCGGTTTCGGTCTGCTTGATGATGACCGTGTCACCGTCAAGAATGCCGGCGTCGATCATCGAATCGCCGTCCACTTCGAGAGCATAATGGTCACCACCGGCCAGCAGAGAGGCGGGGACATCGATGAACGTATTGGGATCGCGCAGCGCCTCAATCGGGGTACCGGCGGCAATCCGGCCATAAAGCGGCAGCTGAACCGATTCCGAAGCCTCAGCCATCGGCGGAACCTGCGAGCCGGTAAGGGTAAATTCACCTTTGATCACACGCGGGTTGAAGGCCGGTGTCACACGCTCGGTTTGAGCTGCAGAAGCGCTTGGTACCGGCGTCACGGCATTTTCCGGCAATTTGACCACTTCTAGGGCCCGCGCACGGTGCGCCAGCCGGCGGATGAAGCCGCGCTCCTCAAGACCGGTAATCAGACGATGAATGCCCGACTTGGATTTGAGGTTCAGCGCTTCCTTCATTTCATCGAAAGACGGCGATACCCCGTTCTTTTTCAGGGAGGTGTCAATGAACATGAGGAGTTGATATTGTTTACGTGTGAGCATTTAGCGGCTCCCAGCCAGAAACACCCTAAATATGGGATCATCTGGGGATCAGAAGTGGAACAAACAACAAACAAGCGTTAAAAGTTCTACTTTAGTTCTTTTTTGATGTCAACCGTTGAAACACTCAAAATCTGCGCCGTTGCCTTAAAAACGGGTCAGCGAAAACCCCAGCGGGACGATTTTGACGATATCGCCGGCTTTTGCCGCCGGGGCACCGATATCGCGCATCAGCAGACAATCGGCATCGGCGAACAGCGCCATCATCGAACTGTCCTGCCGGTCAAAGGGGGTCACTGTCGGCAGGTCATCTTCACTGCCCTTGAGACTGGCCCGCATGAAGTCAAGCCGCTTGCCGTTCGGCCCCAGATCACAGCCAAGCCGTGCAGCCTGATAAAGCGGTGTCGGCACCAGTCCCAGCATGGATTCGACAGCGCAGCGCAGAAAAATCGCCGCGGTAACGCCGGTCGACACCGGATTGCCGGGCAAGCCCAGCAAAACCATCTCGCCGATATGGCCGAAAATCAACGGTTTACCGGGCCGCATGGCGATCTTGTAGAAGCCGAGTTCCATGCCCTCGTCACCGAATACCGACTGCACCAGATCATGGTCGCCGACACTGGCTCCGCCCGATGTCACCAGCAGATCGTAACCTGCGGCATCCCTGAGCCGTTCCCTGAGGCTTTCCGGCTTATCGGCAGCAATGCCGATCGACACACCGACAGCCCCCAGCGCCGTGGCATAGGCGACCAGCGCCACCGAATTGGAGCTGACGATCTGATCGGCGCGTCTGTGCGCTCCCGGCATAACGATTTCATCACCTGTCGACAGCACGGCAATACGCGGTTTGCGCCGCACACGCACCCACGTCGCCCCGGCCGCTGCCGCAACACCGAGATCACGCGCACTGAGCACGCGACCGGCCTTAAGCAGAACCTTGCCGGCTTTGAAATCCAGGCCTTCCGGACGAACCCATTCGCCAGGTTTGGAGCATTCCCTGATGGTAATGGCATTGCCGTCGGCGTCGGTATCTTCCTGAATGACGATACTGTCTGCGCCCTTTGGCAGGGCGCCGCCGGTGAAAATCCGTGCGCACTGGCCAGGCCCGACGCTACCGTCAAACACGTGGCCGGCAGCGGCTTCGCCGATCTGCGTCAGCGTTACAGGAACAACCGCGACGTCTGCGGCCCTGACGGCATAGCCGTCCATCGCCGAGACTGCCTGCGGCGGATGGCTGACCGTCGCACAGACATCAGCGGCCAAAACCCGGCCCAACGCGTCAGAAATGAACAATTCCTCGGTGGCGACAGGTTTCACGCCTGCGCGAATATTGGCCAGCGCCTGTTCAATGGTCAGCACTTATTCGGCCTCATAGGTGCCGGATTTGCCGCCCGCCTTGTGGGTCAGGCGGATATCGGCGATGCGCATGCCCCGGTCGACGGCCTTGCACATGTCATAGACCGTCAGCGCCGCAATCGACACGGCGCTGAGCGCCTCCATCTCGACGCCGGTCTGCCCCTTCAGCTTGCAGGTCGCTTCGATATCCACCGCATTGCGCGCAGGATCGGTAACCAGATTGACTTTGACCGAGGTCAGGGCGAGCGGATGACAAAGCGGGATCAGTTCAGGCGTCTTCTTTGCCCCCATGATCCCGGCCAGTTGCGCGACCGACAGCACGTCGCCTTTCTTGACGCCGCCCTGCATGATCTTGGCGAGGGTTTCCGGCGCCATATAGACACTGCCTTTGGCCGTCGCAGTGCGTTCGGTATCGGCCTTGGCGGAAACGTCGACCATAACGGCGTTGCCTTCGGCATCGATATGCGTGAAATCAGCCATTCAAGCCGCCATTTCGGGGTTGAGCAGGGCGCGGGTCGCTGCGGCAACATCGGTTTCACGCATCAGGCTTTCGCCGATCAGGAAGCACTGCGCACCGACCTTGGCCATACGGTCAAGATCAGCCCGGTTGAACAGACCGCTTTCGCAAACCATGATTTTGTCGGCGGGAACGTTCGCCGCCAGTGCTTCCGTGGTTGCAAGATCGACCTGCAATGTCTTGAGATTACGATTGTTTATGCCAAGCAGGGGGGAGGACAACCTGAGCGCACGGTCAAGCTCTCCGGCGTCATGCACCTCAACCAGAACATCCATACCGTAATCGATGGCCTGTGCTTCAAGCTCGGCGGCTTCACTGTCTGCAAGTGCTGCCATGATCAGCAAGATGCAATCGGCACCAAGGACGCGGGATTCGGCGATCTGATAGGGGTCGACCATGAAATCCTTGCGCAAAACCGGCAGCGAGACCGCTTTGCGGGCGGCCAGCAGATAAGCGTCTTCGCCCTGAAAATAAGGTTTGTCGGTCAGCACGCTCAGACACGCCGCACCGCCGCTCTGATAGGCCTTGGCCAGAGCAGGGGGATCAAAATCATTGCGGATCAGGCCTTTTGACGGCGAGGCTTTTTTAAGCTCGGCGATCAGCCCGTAAGCACCGCTTTGCATCTTCGTTTTGAGCGCTTTGACGAAACCCCGTGTCGGTGCCTCGGACCGGGCAGCCTGTTCGACGTCGGCAAAGCCACGTGCGGCTTTGCACCGGGCAACGTGCTCGCGCTTCTCGGCACAGATTTTAGCCAGAACGTCGCTCATGATTTCATTCCAAAGAACCGCAACTAAACGTTGGTAATGGCGACAAGCTTATCCAGCGCCGCTTGCGCCGAACCGTCATCAATCGATTTCGCTGCCAGTTGCATCCCCTGCTTCAGATCCGAGGCCATGCCGGCAACCAGCAGCGATGCGGCGGCATTGAACAGGACGATATCCCGATAGGCGCCTTGCTGGCCGGCCAACAAGGCCCGCAGTGCCTGGGCGTTGGCTTCCGGATCGCCGCCCTTGATATCTGCCATCGTCACCGTCGGCAGACCGACATCGCCCGGCGTTACTTCGAATTCGCTGATTTTGCCGTCCGCAAGCTGTGCGACATAGCTCGGCCCGGTCGTCGACAGTTCATCAAGGCCATCGGCACCATGTACCACCCATGCCGCTTCGCAGCCGAGATTGGCCAGGGTTTCCGCCATCGGCCGAACCCACTGACGCGAGAACACGCCGGTGAACTGGCGTTTGACACCGGCCGGATTGGAAAGCGGGCCGAGAATATTGAAGATCGTCCGCACACCCATCTCGACCCGCACCGGACCGACGAAGCGCATCGCACTGTGATGACGCGGTGCCATCAGAAAACCGATACCGGCCTCGGCTATGGCTTTTTCGATGACCGGGAAGGGGGCATCCAGATTGACGCCGAGCGACGACAAGACGTCGGCGGCACCCGATTTTGACGACAGCGCGCGGTTGCCGTGCTTGGCCACCGGCACACCGGCACCCGCCACAACAAACGCCGCACCGGTTGAAATATTGTAGGTCCCGGAGCCGTCACCACCGGTGCCGACCACATCCATGGCGCCGGCAGGGGCGCTGATCTTGTCCATCTTGGCGCGCATGGTGCGGACCGCGCCGGTGATCTCGTCAACGGTTTCGCCGCGCACCCGAAGCGCCATCAGCATCCCGGCAATCTGAGCCGGAGTCGCTTCGCCCGACATGATGATGGCGAAAGCGGCTTCGGATTCGTCAGCACTCAGTGACAGTCCGTCTGCAAGCCTGTTCAGGACCAGTTTCATGGCATCGCTCATCAGGCGGCTTCCTTGCTACGTGTCATGTCGATGAAGTTCCTGAGGATATCATGACCGTGCTCGGAAGCGATGCTTTCCGGGTGAAACTGCACGCCGTGAATCGGCAGTGCGGCATGACGCAGCCCCTGAATGGCCCCGTCTTCGCTGTGCGCGATGGCAATCAGACTGTTGGGCATGGTTTCCGGATCAATCGCCAGCGAATGATAGCGCGTCGCCTGGATCGGCGAGGGCAGGCCGCGGAATACGCCTGTACCGTCATGGGTGATGGATGAGAGCTTGCCGTGCATCGGCTTGGGGGCACGAACGATGGATCCGCCAAAGGCCTGGCCGATGGCCTGGAACCCAAGGCAAACACCGAACAGCGGCACATGCCGGTCAGCCGCAGCTGCAACCAGATCAAGGCAGATACCGGCTTTGTCGGGATCGCACGGACCCGGCGAAATGACAAAACCTTCGGCGCCCGTAGCCAGGGCGTCACTGACGGAAATCTCGTCATTGCGCTTCACAACGACTTCGGCCCCGAGCTCACCCAGATAGTGCAGCAGGTTGTAGGTAAAACTGTCGTAGTTATCGATCAGCAGAAACATCCGAGAACCCCGTCCAAAACGAAGCCGAACAATGCAACGCTGACCCAAAAGGGTCAACGATTTAAGGAAATGCGGCGATGCGTGGAAGTTAACTCAGACCGCGCGGCGGCGTTCCTGGCTTCCGATGTTTTTGTTGGCGCGACGGCGGCGATCCGGGCCAAAAAAGTCGCCAACCCGAATGAACGGGCGGGGATTTTCGATAACACTGCACAAGCGCGAATAGATGGTCTTTGCCGAAACCGGTTTGGCCAGAAATTCGGTCATGCCGGTATCACGCGCATAGCAGACATGCCGCAGTTCCGTATTCGCCGTCACGACAACGATCGGCGCATAAGGATTGGGGGTATCGAGGGCCTGACGTATCTGGCGGACAAAAGCCATACCGTCGAGATCCGGCGTCCAGTCACACAGAATGATGTCAGGAGCATTATCGCAGAAATACTTGTAGGCTTCTCTGGGCTCGGGGGTCGAAAAAACGGTGGCGACACCAAACTCGAGGAACACATCCGTCAGCAGTTTCCGGACCAGCAAATGCTTTTCCAGAACAAGTATGTTCAGCTTGCTGAGATCGTATTCTTTCATTTCCCGTCCCTTATCGATCACCTTAGCGACGTGCTATAGTGATTTCTCCTGACCGAAACCTTACAATCACTGTTTTACACGTACTTAACGAATATTTTTAATGCGCCAATTGATTGACCGGGCGGTATCCGTAGGCTACCCAGATTGCGCATTTTAACCAAACAACGGAAGTCTTTACGTGGCACCCGATCCGGCTGGTTCAGCGGCACAAAAGAACGGAAAACTTTCCGGATGGCCACGTCCACGCCCGTCTATTGCCAAACGTATGGGCCTCAACCCGTTCCGTGTGGCGATCTTGATCGCAATGGCCTTGGGTGGTTTATCCGGTGGCTATTTTCTTGGAAAGGAAGTCGCCCCCGCCCCCAAACCGGCACCGTCATCACCCACGACGTCACCGCGTCAGATACAAACTTCAGATCATAATATATACGAAGAATCCCTGCCGCGCGACATAATCATTGAAAGCGGCGGTGTTTTGAAACGGATTGCCTTGCCGGAGCCCGATGCTGTCATCGATCTCGGCAAGGGCTCTGCGTCCGCTGCCGACGCCTCGACGATGACCGCCCCCGCCGGTTCCGAAAATGCCATCGTTGCCACGCCTGAAGCCGGCGCCGTTAAAATGCCCGAGGGCACAAAACCGCCCGTATCCGCAGAAAGCCTGGCGAATGCAACACCCGAAACCCCCAGGGTCCCGGCCAAAGACACCAGCCAAACCGAAACCGCGGCGATTATGGCTTTGGGAAATGTGGTCCGCCCGAAGCACGCCTTGCCGGATAATATCGCCGAACTACAGCGTACATCGGCCAAGGATCTGCCACCCTGGCAGCGCTTTGCTTTGCCGGTCACACTGAGTGGCAAACCGGAAATCGTCATTGTTATCGATGATCTGGGGCTGGACCGACACGGCACGAAGCGAATCATGGAACTGCCAGGGCCGTTGACGCTGTCGTTCATGTCCTATGCCGAAGAACTTGCCAAACAGTCGGGGCAAGCGCGCAAAGCCGGGCACGAATTAATGCTGCATGTCCCGATGGAGCCGGGTTCGCCGATCATCAATCCGGGTCCGAACGTGCTGTTGAGCGGCATGCCGGAAAGCGAGTTGCTGAAGAACATCGCCTGGAATCTGGATCAGATGGACGGGTACGTCGGCATCAACAATCATATGGGCAGCCGCTTCACCGCAGACAGGGAAGGGATGACCGCCGTCGTTCAGATCCTCAAAAAGCGCGGCTATCTGTTTTTGGATTCGGTCACATCCGGCAAGTCGGTCGCCCACGATGTCGCCCGGGATGGCGGCATTCCGTTTGCCATTCGCAACGTCTTTCTTGATCACGATGATGATCTCGACGCAATCCGCAATCAGTTGCGTCATACCGAACAGATTGCAAAACGCACCGGCCTCGCCATCGCCATCGGTCATCCGCGCGACAAGACCATCGAAGCCCTGCAGGCATGGCTGCCGACTTTGGAAAAAAAAGGCTTTCAGTTGGTACCGGTGTCGGCAGTGGTGCGCATCGCACCCGGGACTTAATCAACGCATCGCACCCGGGACTTAATCAGCGCATCGCACCCGGGACTTAATCAGCGCATCGCGCCCGGGACTTGATGTATCAGTTGCAGAAGGAACTCAGCCGGCGAACTGTTCGGCATCCTCGGCGGCCCGCACCAGAGCCCGCGCCTTGTTGACGCTTTCCTGATATTCAAGCTCAGGATCACTGTCGGCAACGACACCTCCGCCGGCCTGAATATACAGCATGCCGTCCTTGATGACGCCGGTTCTGAGCGCAATCGCCGTGTCCATGTCGCCATTGGCTCCGAAATAACCGATGCAGCCGGCATAGACGCCGCGTCGGGTCGGTTCCAGTTCGTCGATGATTTCCATGGCGCGGATTTTCGGCGCCCCCGAAACGGTCCCGGCCGGAAAACCGGCGAACAGGGCATCAAGCGCATCCTTGTCGTCGGCCAGATCGCCTTCGACATTCGACGAGATGTGCATGACGTGGGAATAGTATTCGATCGTGAACTGTTCGGTCGGCGCGACAGTGCCGATTTTGGCGACCCGGCCGACATCATTTCGCCCGAGATCCAAAAGCATCAGATGCTCGGCCCGTTCCTTCGGATCGTTCAGCAGATCTTCGGCCAGCGCCTTGTCTTCTTCCGGCGTCGCCCCGCGCTTGCGGGTACCGGCCAGCGGCCTCAGCGTGATCCTGCCGTCACGGACGCGGACCAGAATTTCCGGGCTTGAACCGACCACCTGGAAACCGCCGAAATTCAGGAAATACAGATACGGCGACGGATTGAGGCGACGCAGTGAACGGTAAAAGGCAAACGGCGGCATGGCGAACGGCACGCTGAAACGCTGCGACGGCACGACCTGGAAGGCATCACCGGCATTGATGTATTCAACGGCGCGCTTGACCATGCCGTGAAAGTCTTCACGGCTCATGTTGGACTGCGGCACAAGCGGCGCGCGCGCGGCGACGGTTTTGGCCCGCGGCAGGGATATGTCCCGCTCCAGACCCGCAACCGTTGCGGCAATCCGTGCTTCGCCCGCTTTGTAAGCCTGATCGGCAGTGACACCATCTTTTGGCCAGACCGGTGTGATGACGAAGACGGAATCCTTCAGAGAGTCGAAGATCGCCATTACAGTCGGGCGCAGGAAAATACTGTCCGGCACGCCAAGGGTGTCAGGATTGTTGTCCGGCAGACGCTCTGCCAGCCTGACCATGTCATAGGCCATATAACCCACCAGCCCCGAGGCCATCGGCGGCAGACTGGCCGGCAACGTGAAGCGGCATTCATGCACCAGCGCCCTGAGCGAGGCGAGGGCATCGGTTTTCTCGCCGATCGGGCAGGGGCTGAAGCTGTCGGGGGTATCCAGAACGTTGCGGTTGATCTCGGCACGGCCCCGGTAGCAGCGCCAGATCAGATCGGGATCGAATCCGATGATCGAGTAACGACCGCGAATGGCGCCGCCTTCAACCGATTCCAGCAGGAAACTGTTGGGCTTGTCGGCGGCCAGCTTGAGCATGGCCGAAACCGGGGTTTCCAGGTCGGCAACGATCTCGGCCCATAAGACCTGCGGTGCGCCGGTTGCATAGGTCCTGCGAAACAGATCCGTATCGGGCAAAAGTTTCATACCCGTATCCTGATCAGAGCGGCTGGTTGGGATCGAATGTCCCGGGTTTGATGACCGCATTGTAAACGCGCGTGTTGACCTTGACGCCCAGTTCGTTACGGATCGATTCAATCAGCTGGGCACCCATGTCCTGGCTGACGATCTCGTCCATCTGCTTGTCGAAATCGGCAAGGCTCGGCGTGCCCGGGCCACTGTCCGGTGCAATCACTTCGCGCAGTTGAACAACCGTGTAGCCGTCGCCGGTTATGGCGAAGCCGGCTTTGCCGGTTTTCAGCTCAAACATGCGGGAAATCACAACGGCAGGCACTTTGCCACGCTCGGCGCGGGTCATCGGGCCGACCGTTTCCAGCTTCGCCGGCACCGTATCTGCCAGCGTGGCAAAAGACGTTCCGCCATCAATCAGCTGCGCCATATCCTTGGCCTGAGCCTGCGCCTTTTTCATGCGTTCAGCGGCTTTCCAGGCGTCGATGACTTCGGTGCGGACGCTTGCAAGCGGCTTCAGGGCCGGGGCAATGATCTTGTCAACGCGGAGCATGAAGAAGCCCTTGTCGCCGGCTTCCGTCAATTCGCTTTCAATCCGTTCCTCGGCGGCAAACGCAACCGGCAGCAGGCTGGCAAGTTCTGGCAAGCCCTTGGCGGTCTGATCGTCCGGTGCCTTGCCGTCACGATCGACCGCATCAATCGTTACAGCAGTTGCACCGACGCTGGTGGCGGCTTCTTCGAGTGTGGCACCGCCGCCGATCTGGTCTTCGAAGCGAACCGACAGCTTGTACAGCGCATCGACGGACTTCTCGTGCTTGACGATTTTGATCAACTCGTCACGAACTTCGTCCAGGGATTTGGTAAATCCGGCATCGATTTTCGTGACTTTAAGAATGTGCCAGCCAAGCGGCGATTTGACCGGTCCGACAAAGCTGCCTTCCTTGGCGGCAAATGCGGCTTTGGCCAGATCCGGCAGCAGTCCATCGGGGGTCACCGACCCAAGATTGACGGCGGCAGCTTCCATTTCGGCTAATCCGGTCGCCACTTTCAGGAAGTCCTGGCCTTCGCTCAGCATTTTGGCCGCTTCCTTGGCTTTCGCCTCATCGGTCAGGACGATCTGCTGCACGGTGCGCTGTTCGGCTTTGACGTAGTTGCCCTGATTGGTGTCGTAAGCGCTTTTCAGCTCTTCCGGCGTCGGGTTGATGTCATCCATCAGCTGCAGGGGATCAAGATGCACAAATGTGATCTTGCGGTATTCGGGTGCCGTGAACTGAGAAGCTTTTTCCATGTAGACGGCATTGATGGCGTCAGCATCCGGCATGCCCGGATCGGGCTGGTCCGCGGCCTTGATCAACAGCGTGTCGGCGCTGCGCTTCTCATAACGATAGGCGCGCACCATGGTCGACAACACTTTCGGTGACGCGGCGGCAGCGCTGACCGCACCCAGCATCTGGCGGAGCGAGATATCGGCGCGCACCCGGTCGATATAGACCTGTTCCGGAAAGCCGTTGGCGCGCATGATTTCATTGAAGCGCTGGCGGCTGAAATTGCCGTCAAAACCCTGGAACGCCTTGTCGGTGTGGATCGCCCGTGTCACCTGTTCGTCGGACACCAGAAGACCGAGGTCCTTGGCTTTTTCAGCCAGTGCCGCATCATTGATCATGCGCTGCAGAACAGCATTACCGACACCCAGGTTAACCAGCTGTTCTTCGGTCAGCTGCCCGCCAAGGGTCTGGCGCAGACGCTGCGTTTCACGATTGAGTTCATACTCGAACGACCGAGGATCAATATTTTGGCTGCCAACTTTGGCGACATGCAGTTCGCTGGCGCGATTGCTGATCATGTCATTAATACCCCACGCGCCGAAACTGATGATCAACAGACCGGACAGTGCTTTGACGAGGATGGACGCCGTTTTACTACGGATCGCTTGGAGCATAACTTGAACTTCCCAGTGCTTAACGGTTTATTCGACAGGGAACCCCGTCAAAAAACGGGGCACCCCATGGCGGCGACATATTAGGGAACCAACGGGGGGGCGGCAATAGCGCGTTGGCGAATTGAAGCCTTAGTTCTGGCATGGTATTGAGCAAACGCTTCAAACAGATATCAAGGAACGCAGACATGGCGAAACGAAACACCCTGATTGCCGGCAACTGGAAGATGAACGCCAGTGGCGATATGGCCGAAACCCTCACCGATGGCCTGAAAGCCTGGCAGGGCGGCGAGGGCGTTGAATTGCTGGTCTGTCCGCCGTTCCCGTATCTGGGTCCGGTCGGCGCGATGATTGCCGAAAGTGCCATCAAGCTTGGCGCTCAAACCTGCCACGCCAGGTCTTCAGGCGCACACACCGGTGACGTCGCGGCGGAAATGCTGGCCGATCTCGGCTGCAGTTATGTACTCGTCGGCCATTCCGAACGCCGCGCCGATCATGGCGAAAGCGATGCCGATGTCCGGGCCCAGACCGAAGCTGCACACCGCGCCGGTATTACCGCCATTGTCTGCGTCGGCGAAACCGATAGCCAGCGTGACCAGGGCCAGACGCTGGATACCGTCAACCGGCAACTCGCCGGATCGATCCCCGATGGTGCCACAGCCGCCAATCTGGTCGTCGCTTACGAGCCAGTGTGGGCCATCGGTACCGGCCGCACGCCGACCGAAGCCGAAGTGCAGGAGGTCCACGCGGCGATCCGCGCCACCCTCAGCGCGCGGTTCGGTGCCGCGACCGCCGACGCCACGCGTCTGCTGTACGGCGGCTCGATGAAACCGTCTAATGCCAAAGGTCTGCTGGCTCTGCCTGACGTCGACGGCGGCCTGATCGGTGGCGCCAGCCTCAAGTCAGAGGATTTTCTCGCCATCGCCGACGCCGCCGTCTAAGGCACCCCCGTCTCTAAAAACCAGTCATCGCGTCTTTGCCATCGACACGCAACGAGACCGCGATCGCATCATCGCGCGCAGACTGCTATCGCCACGCAGGCCGTCATCCCGGCAAAGGCCAGGATCCATCTTCTCCAGCGGATTTAAGTCTGGGTTCCCGCTTTCGCGGGCATGACGGGTAGAGGAAGCATCGGACATGAGCGCCCCCAGTGCCACCCCGGCCTGCGAGGCCAGGTTTTTCAGCCTCGCGCTGACCGCCTGTTTGGCCCTGGCGGCCTGACCGGCAAGGCGGCTGAAGGTACCCTCGGTCGGGTCGCCTGGCTTGATCAGACCGTCACGCTTGAGTGACGAGTCCATGCGCTCCTGCGCGCCGATGATGCCGGAATACAGTCTGCTGTCGGCATGACTTTGCAGTGCTGCCATCAGACCGTTGGCGGCAAGTGCCGATGATACCTTGAAGACATCATCGGGACGGTTTTCGGCACCGGTGCCGACCGGTGCCGACAGGCCGGAAGCGGGCGGCGTTGCGGACGCACTGGATTTTGACTGCAGATTCTTGGCGACGTTGGCGGTCGCCGAATTGTCGGTCGATCCCATAGGGGACTCCTTTGCTGTGTGGTGATGAAATGAAAAAGCCGCCCGAAAAGGGCGGCTGGGTGCGATGCCCGGGCCATTGGCTGCGGCGCAGACACAAAAAAGCCCCGGAATCTGGACACACGTGTCCCCGGGACTTGAGCGTACATTAAAATTATTATTGCACGTAAGCCAATAAATTAAACGCGTTAAAGGGGTTTTTTATACGTGCATGGATGCTTTGCACAGGCTTAACCACAGAGGCACAGAGGGGAAAGGATTATACGCCGCAATCTTCGGTGATCTCTGAACCTGCACGAACCCGTCATTCCCGCTCAGGCTGACATCCCGGCGCAGGCCGGGATCTATGGATCGTCCGGCTTCTGGACCCCGGCCTGCGCCGGGGTGACGGGCGGCATGTTGCGGGGATGGGCGGATGGATTGACATTGGACACTGTGGCCATCTCTGTGCCTCTGTGGTTCCCGTAAAATCAGGAAACACCCGGATCAGCCCGTTTGAAATCGCCGAAATCCGGCCTATATGAAATCCGGGCTGGTAAAAGGGCTGTTAAGCCGTTAGAACACGCCCCGTTCAGACGTCAGGAGACGAACGCACTATGGAAACGGTTGTTCTCGTCATTCACCTTATACTTGCTATCGCCCTGGTGGCGGTAATCCTTCTGCAACGCTCGGAAGGCGGCGCGCTCGGTATGGGCGGCGGCGGCGGTGGTGGCGGTGGTTTCATGTCCGGTCGCGCAGCAGCGGATGTTCTGACCCGTACCACGGCGATCCTCGCGACCTGTTTCATCATTACCAGCATCACGCTCGGTATCATGGCCAGCGCCGGGCGCGAATCGACGTCGATTCTTGATAAGGCACCAGCTCCGTCGGCAACCCCGTCAGCGCCGTCAACAACGCCGACAGTCCCGCAGCCCGTCACGCCAAAACCGCAAAACTAATGGAAAATCAAGGCTTCAAGTCGACCGGCCAGTCAGCGCCGGAACTGTCCCCTTGCGCGCAAAATTTCAACAGTTGGCAGAGCCGTTTGTTGATGTATGGTGTCCTCCCATGACGCGATTCATTTTTATCACTGGCGGCGTGGTCTCCTCCCTCGGAAAAGGTCTAGCCTCAGCAGCACTCGGTGCGCTTTTGCAAGCGCGCGGGTTCAAGGTCCGGTTGCGCAAGCTGGACCCTTATCTCAACGTCGATCCGGGCACCATGAGCCCATATCAGCATGGCGAAGTGTACGTCACCGATGACGGTGCCGAGACCGACCTCGATCTCGGCCATTACGAGCGTTTTACCGGCGTCGGCGCGAAGAAATCCGATAACGTGACGACCGGCCGGATCTATTCCGACGTCATCGCCAAGGAACGCCGCGGCGATTATCTGGGGGCCACCATTCAGGTCATTCCGCACGTCACCGATGCGATCAAGAATTTCGTCGTTTCCGACCTCGAAAACGAGGATTTCATCTTGGTCGAGATCGGCGGCACCGTCGGCGACATCGAAGGGCTGCCTTTCCTGGAAGCGATCCGCCAGCTCGGTAACGAGCTTGGCCGCGAACGCGCCATGTATGTGCACCTGACGCTGATCCCCTATATCGCCGCTGCCGGCGAGCTGAAGACCAAGCCGACCCAGCATTCGGTCAAGGAACTGCTTTCGCTGGGCATTCAGCCGGACATGCTGCTGTGCCGCTCCGAGCACCCGTTACCGGACGGCGACCGGCGCAAGATCGCGCTGTTCTGCAATGTCCGCGAAGAGGCCGTGATTCCGGCGCTCGACGCCAAAAGCATCTATGAAGTGCCGATCCGTTATCACGACGAAGGCATGGACGACGTTGTCTGCCGGCATTTCGGCATCAAGGCACCGCCGCCGGACCTGACCGTCTGGAAAGACATCCATATCCGCAAGACCAAGCCGGAAGGCGAGGTTTCGATTGCCGTGGTCGGCAAATACACCGGTCTCCTCGATGCCTACAAATCGCTGTCCGAAGCGCTTGATCACGGCGGCATCGCCAACAATGTGCGGGTCAGACTGAACTGGATCGACAGCCAGATCTTCGAAGGCGACACACCGCTTGAATTCCTTGAAGGCACGCACGGCATTCTGGTTCCGGGCGGCTTTGGCGAGCGCGGTGCCGAAGGCAAGATTCTCGCTGCCAAGTTTGCCCGAGAACGCGGCATTCCGTACTTCGGCATCTGCTTCGGCATGCAGATGGCGGTGATCGAAGCGGCACGCAATCTGGCCGGCATTCCGAACGCCAGCTCAACCGAATTCGGTGCCACAGCAGAACCCGTGGTCGGTCTGATGACCGAATGGCTTAAGGGCAACGCACTCGAAAAACGCAAAAGCGACGGCGATCTCGGCGGCACCATGCGCCTCGGCGCCTATGCCTGCGATCTCGAGGAAAACAGCCGTGTCCGCAGCATCTACGGGCAGAAAACCATCTCCGAGCGGCACCGCCATCGCTATGAAGTGAATACCGATTACCGCGCCAAGCTGGAAGCGGCCGGGATGATTTTCTCGGGCATGTCGCCGGACGGGATTTTGCCTGAAATCGTCGAATACCCGGATCACCCTTGGTTCATCGGCGTGCAGTTCCATCCGGAACTGAAATCCAAACCGTTCGACGCGCACCCGCTGTTCACATCGTTCATCCGCGCTTCGGTCAATCAGTCCCGGTTGGTCTAGCTTTCTGACGACGCCAACGTGAGGAACGTCCGATCCTCGCGCAGCAGGAACTTTTCGCGCTGGGCAAATTCATAATTCTCGCGACCGAGCGGATCTGCCGACAGGCGTTTCCGGTAGGCCTCGTAAGTGGCCAGGCTCTCGATGTTATAGACGCCATAAGCCAGCGTCGATGATCCCTCGTGCGGCGCGAAATAGCCGATCAGATCGGCACCGCAGCGGGGAATCGCTTCACCCCAGTTGCGGGCATACTGCACGAACTGCGCCTTCTTGGTCGGGTCGATATGGTATCTGATAAAGCATGTGATCATCGGGCCTCTCCATTGTTGAAGGCGGCACTTTGACACAGCTTTCACCGTTTATGCTTCGCTTTCCGTCGAAGTATGAATGTTCACGGAGATGTTTCTAAAATCCTTTCCCGGAGCGGTATAACGAAGTATCAGATGACCATGACCGAACAACGCACTGTAAAAGTCGGGCCTTGGAGCCTGTCGAACAACTTGCCGCTGACCATTATTGCCGGTCCGTGCCAGTTGGAAACGCGCGCGCACGCGCTTAAAACAGCCGGCACCCTCAAGGCGTTGGGCGAAAAGCTCGGGATCGGGATTATCTACAAGACGTCCTACGACAAGGCCAACCGTACCAGTCTCAAGGGACAGCGCGGCATCGGCCTTGAGGATGCACTGCCGATTTTCCGGGAAATCCGCGAGACGACCGGGCTGCCGGTACTGACCGATGTGCACGAAGCAGTGCACTGCGCCGCTGTTGCCGAAGCCGTCGACATCCTGCAAATTCCTGCATTTTTATGCAGGCAGACCGATTTATTGCTGGCCGCCGGTCACACAAACAAGCCGATTAACGTCAAAAAGGGGCAATTTCTCGCTCCCTGGGACATGAAGAACGTCGTCGACAAGATCATGAGCACCGGCAACGAACAGGTCACTGTCACCGAACGCGGTGCCAGCTTCGGCTACAACACGCTGGTCACCGATTTCAGGGGGCTGCCGACGATGAAGAACATGACCGGCTGTCCGGTGGTGTTCGATGCCACCCATTCGGTGCAGCAGCCGGGCGGGCAGGGCAACTCCAGCGGCGGGCAGCGCGAATTCGCCCCGGTGCTGGCACGCGCCGCTGTTTCACTCGGCATTGCCGCGGTCTTCATGGAGACCCACGAAGATCCCGACAACGCCCCCTCCGATGGGCCAAACATGATTCCTATCAATCGCTTGGAGGGCGTTCTTAAGGATTTGATGGCGTTCGATGCGCTGGCCAAATCCTGCCCGGCGCCGGAAACCCTCGCCAACAACGATTAAGCCACCACAAATCTGATCTCAATTCAGCCCGTGTGCCGCAAGGCGTTCTGCCTTGAGCAGCATGGATGATTGCCGGCGAGACTTTTCGCGCGACAGGATATCCGCCGCGGCCATTGTGCCGAGCGCATCGTCGAGCGAGTTGGAGACATCACCGGCCGCCATCAGCGCGTGATAGCGGGCACAGCAAACGCGCAGAAATGACGTGAAATTGCCGAGATCATGCTCGGCATCGATGGATTCGTGATACAGCCTGGTGATCAGCTGGTTGACCGTCATGCCGTCACGGATGGCGATCTCTTCCAGAGTGGCCCAGAAGAAGTTTTCGATCCGCACACTGGTTGCGGCCCCGTCGATCCTGAGCGACTTGGTCCGGCTTTCCCACAACTCGCTGTCGGCACCGATGAACAATTGGCACATGGAAATCTCCTTTCCCTGCCTGCCGTTGTGCTTGGCTATCCGTGATGATGGCGACGGTTCAGGCCAAAACGGCCAAGAACTGTGCCAGCCAGCTGGGGTGGGCAGGCCACGCAGGTGCGGTGACCAGATTGCCATCGGTGGTCGCTTCTGTCACCTCAAGTGCGACAAAGGTGCCGCCGGAGGCGGTCACTTCCGGTGCGCAGGCCGGATAGGCCGAACACTTGCGCCCCTTGAGAACGCCCGCCGCCGCCAGCAGCTGTGCACCATGACAGATCGCCGCAACCGGCTTATTGGCATCGAAGAAATGCTTCACCATGGCGATTACCGCCGGATTGAGGCGCAGATATTCAGGCGCCCGGCCACCGGGAATGACCAGCGCGTCATAGCTGCCAACTTTGATGTCGGCAAAAGTCGCATTGAGGGTGAAGTTGTGACCGCGTTTTTCGGAATAGGTCTGATCGCCTTCAAAATCGTGGATCGCGGTGGCAACGGCATCGCCGGCCGCCTTGTCCGGGCACACAGCATCAACCGAATGACCACAGGCCTGTAGGGTCTGGAACGGCACCATGGTTTCGTAATCTTCGGTGAAATCACCGGTAATCATCAGAATTTTCTTACCCATAAGTTATCTCCCTGGATGCATGTTTTTGTTTTGGGGAAGATAATATTAGCAATTCTTCGCTCACAGCGGGTGTTATCGCTATACTACATTTGCTGAAAATCATTGATTGATTGATCGAACGGGTTGGAATTGCTATCAGATGTCCGCCCGGCGCAAGAAAATGCCCGGTGCCAATGCTTCCCTGTTTCCTGCCGCCCCTGACAAGGTTTTATCACTATGACAGCTATCATCGACATTACCGCCCGTGAAATTCTTGATTCCCGTGGCAACCCGACCGTCGAGGTCGACGTTTTGCTGGAAACCGGCGTCATGGGCCGGGCTGCCGTGCCGTCGGGCGCTTCGACCGGCAAGCATGAAGCGGTCGAGCTGCGCGACGGCGACAAGAAACGCTACGGCGGCAAGGGTGTGCTGAAGGCAGTTGCGGCGGTCAACAACGAGATTTTTGAATCCCTCGCCGGTGTCGACGTCGAAGAACAGGTATTCATCGACAACGTGATGATCGAACTGGACGGCTCCGCCAACAAGAGCCGCCTCGGCGCCAATGCCATTCTCGGTGTGTCGCTGGCCTGCGCCAAGGCGTCGGCCGAAGAGTCCGGGCTTCCGCTTTACCGCTCCATCGGCGGGGTCTATGCGCACGTTCTGCCGGTACCGATGATGAACATCGTCAACGGCGGCGCACATGCCGACAATCCGATCGACATTCAGGAATTCATGATCATGCCGGTCGGCGCCGACACCTGCGCCGATGCCATCCGCATGGGCTCGGAAATCTTCCAGCGCCTCAAGAAGGATCTGTCGGAAGCCGGCCACAACACCAATGTCGGCGACGAAGGCGGCTTTGCGCCGGCGCTGAATTCGACCACCGAAGCGCTCGATTTCATCATGAAGGCGATCAAGGGTGCCAAGTACAAGGTCGGCAACGACGTCGTGCTGGCGATTGATGCGGCGTCGACGGAATTCTACAAAAAGGGCAAATACGTCCTCGAAGGCGAGGGCAAGACGCTCGATGCCGCCGGGATGGTCAAATACTGGGCCGATCTGGTCTCGAAATACCCGATTGCCTCGCTCGAAGACCCGATGGCCGAAGACGACTGGGACGGCTGGAAACTGCTGACCGAAACGCTCGGCGACAAGGTCCAGCTGGTCGGCGACGATCTGTTCGTGACCAACCCGCTGCGTCTCGCCGACGGCATCGAAATGGGCGTCGCCAACTCGATCCTGATCAAGGTCAACCAGATCGGCACCCTGACCGAGACGCTGGAAGCCGTCAACATGGCGCACCGCGCCGGTTACACGACGGTGATTTCGCACCGTTCCGGCGAAACCGAAGACGCAACCATCGCCGATATCGCGGTTGCCACCAACGCCGGACAGATCAAGACCGGCTCGCTCAGCCGCTCCGACCGGCTCGCCAAGTACAACCAGCTGATCCGCATTGAACAGGAACTCGGCCCGATCTCCGTTTATCCGGGCCACAACGCACTGATGTAAAAACCGCCATCCCAGACAGGCTGGGATGGCATAGTTTCCTTGGCAGAGCGTCATTCCGGCGCAGGCCGGAATCCAGTGCCTCTTTATCAATGGTCTCAAGCTAAAGATACCGGGTCTGTTTGCCATGACCCCGGCCTGCGCCGGGGTGACGGACAACAAGGTGGCACACAGCGCCGGGTGAGGGGGTGTCAGACGCTTTGAGGTCGTTTGTATTCATCCTTCGGGGTGTTACCATTGCATTGATTCTCAGCAGCTTCCTACAGGCCAGAAATTGTTCAGCGCATTCCGGCATATTCAGCGATTACAGCCCCTCGATACCATCGATGCGGCGACTTATGAGGACACCAAGCGCTGGTACCTGGGCAACGGCATTGCCGCCCAGGTCATGGAAACGCTGGCCATCGGTACCTTTCTGACTGCTTTTGCGCTGCATCTGGGGGCCTCCAACGCCTTTATCGGCCTGATCGCAGCGGTGCCGTATCTGGCCAGCCTCGGCCAGTTGCTCGGCATTGTCCTGGTCGAGCGTTACAGGAATCGTCGCCTGATTTCGGTTGTCGCCGGTTTTGTCGGCCGCGTCGCGCTGATCGGCCTGCCGGCTGCGGCACTTATCGGTGATCCGATTTTATCGCTGCCAATCCTGTTTATTGCGTTGTGTTTGCGTTATGGCATGGGTGCCGTCGTCGGATGCAGCTGGAACAGCTGGATACGTGATCTGATCGACGATTCCGAACGCGGCAAGCTGATGGGTCGGCGCATGATGTACATGTTGCTGATGGGCATGGTTGCCAGTATTGCAGCCTCCGGATTTATCGATATGTGGCCGAAATGGAGCGGGCTCGACATCCGCATTGCCTACGCCCTGATCTTCAGCGGTGCCGTGATCTCGGGGTTTATCGGCATTTACTGCATGACCCGCATGTCGGAACCTCGCATGCCGCCGCCCGAAGCCCCGTTGAAGCTGCGGCAAAGATTGTCGGAACCCTTCAAGGACGAGAATTTCCGCAAGCTGATGTTCTTTCTGGCCGCCTGGAACTTTGCCGCCAATCTGGCCGCACCGTTCTTTACTGTGCACATGCTGACCCGGCTCGGTCTCGATCTGTTTCCGGTTACGGTGCTGGCGATGTGTTCGCAGATCTCCAACATCATCGTTCTGCGCTCGTTCGGCCGGATCGCCGACCGCATGTCCAACAAGGCCGTTCTGGTGGTCGCAGCCCCATTGTTCGTGGCCTGCACCTTCGCCTGGATATTCACCACGGCAACCGATGCCCGTTGGGCCGTGATGGCGATCCTGATCAGTGTTCACGTGCTGACCGGCATTGCCACCGGGGGCGTCAGCATTGCCACCACCAACATCGCCATGAAACTGGCGCCGCTCGGCAATTCAACGGCGTATCTGGCCACCAACAGTCTCGTCAGTTCGATATCTGCCGGCACCGCGCCGGTGATCGGCGGCCTGTGTGCAGACTTTTTTGCGCACCAGAAGTTTTCCATCCTGTTCAAGTGGAACACCGGCACCGAGGATCTTACCGTCGAGACGATCAGCCTCGAGCACTGGGATTTCTATTTCGTTTTGGCGGCGATGATCGGCCTGTACTCGCTGCACCGGCTGGCGATGGTCCGCGAGGAGGGCACCATCGACCAGCGTGCCGTGATTTCCGAGGTCTTCACCGATGCCCGCCGCACCATCCGCAACATCTCGTCGATTGCCGGGCTGCGCGTCGCCGCCGATTTCCCGTTCTATCTGCTGCAATGGGTCAAGCGGCGCAAAGGCGGCGGCTGAAAATCCCTCTCCCTCGGGAGAGGGTGGCGCAAGGCGCCGGGTGAAGGGGCCCACAACGAAAAAGGCCCGCCGAAGCGGGCCTCTCCCATCAGGTTCTTTTAAATCGCTTTAAGCGGCTACAGCTTTGGCTTGCGCCTGCTTGACACGACGTTTGGTACGGATCGCCGTTGTGGAAAGCTTTTCATCGGACGTTTTCAGCAGGTAGGCATCAAGGCCACCGCCGTGCTCAACCGTGCGCAGGCCATAGGCGGAAATGCGAAAGCGTACAGCTTCGCCGAGGGTTTCCGACCACAACGAAGTGGTCTGCAGGTTCGGCAGGAAGCGGCGACGGGTTTTGTTCATCGCGTGGCTAACGTTATTGCCGGTTTGAACGGTACGACCGGTCAGTTCACAGCGCTTGGTCATGGTGTCGGTCCTCAGTCTCGAGCGCTATGCGCTACTTAAACTCAATATCTAAAATAATTGGGACCGTGCGGGGGCACGATCCGTTGGTCGGTCTTTTAGGGTCTTGGGCCCCGGTCGTCAAGCGTTCCGTGATACCCGGAATGGCTTATTTTGCAGCTAATCGTTTATTCTCCATGCGCCGGGCCATTCATGCGGTGGCAGCCAGGTACCGCTGGAAAGCCGGGCTTCCATGGCATTGGCGGCATTTTCCGTGAAATCCTCGGGAATTCGTTCACGAAGGTGCGACACCGCCTTGTGCCAGAATGAATTGATCTGGTCGATCCGGCCAATCAGGGTCTCGGTCGCCGGATCCGGGTCTTCCCCGGCATCCGCTAGCGATTGTCGCGCATCCAGCAGTGCCTGGCGCGCGGTGCTCCAATCGCCTTCAAGGTAGGCGGTAATGCCCTTGCTGAATTCCAGCAGGAAGCCGACCGGCCGTTGCTCAATGTCCACGGTATAAAGGTCCATCGGCTTGGTCCGCCCGGGGAACAGCACCCGGTCGATGCGACGGCACAAAACCCGGCGGTCGGCGCTCAGGGAATTGTAAAAATCACCACTCAGCAGAATATTGGTGCCATACGTCTGATTGAGGGATTCGAGTTTCGAGGCCAGATTGACGTTATCGCCAATCAGCGTCGAATCGGCGCGATGGTCATCACCGACCGGCCCTGCAACGACCAGCCCCCAATGCAGACCGAAGCGGGTATCGAAGCGCTTTTTGCCTTCCCATCCTTCATTGCCGGCAAAAAAGTCTTCCCAGACGCCGCCGGCCACTTCCAGCGCTTCGGAAAGCTTGTGCATCTCAACGGCAGCATCCAAAGCGGCATTGGCACTGGCACGCGGCTCGTCGTTGCTGTGGAAATAGGCGAAAATGCCTTCACCCAGAAACTTGTCGATATCGCCACCATGGCTACTGACACCGCGGTTCATTTCACCGAGATAGGTCTTCAGCACCGGCAGGATGTCTTTTTCCATTTCGTGCGTCAGCGCCTGAAAACCGGCGACATCGGTAAACATCAGGGCGACCGGTGATCGGGTCGGAATAACCCGTTCCCCCTTGGCTTCGAGGAAGGCGCGGCGGCTGATGAAACGCCTGAGATTGGAAATGATCATACTGATGGCTTCGATCAGCGTATCGATTTCATTGAGATGGCGGCCTTCGCTGGCGGCTTCCTCGGCGCGCCGCTGGATCAGGGTATCGGCATCCTCAAGCCCCGGAATCTCGCGCATTTTCCCAAGAATAACGGCATTGGCTTCGCTCAGCCGGTCCATGAAGATCTTGCCGACCCGCGCGACATTGTGTTCGGCCTTCCAGCGCACCGCGTAAATCATCGCCGCATAGATGATGATTTCCAGAACAGGGTCCGAGAAATGCTGATAATTACCGATCGAGAAATCGCCGAGCATGCTGATCAGGATCAGGATACCGACCGCAAACCATGCGTCGTCACGCCCCATGGAGCTGAGCATTTCCGCGCCCAGCACGGTTTCACGGGTACCGACCTTCTGAACCAGACCGACCTTGGCGACGGCCCGCACGGTTCTCAGGATTCGCAGTACCCGGGGATTGGCCATGGCGTATTCGCCGGCGGTAAACGAGACGCCGGTGGCACCGACCGCCAGAATGTTGATCCACGCAGCCGGCGTTTTGAAATACTTCATACCATGGGCGAGGGCACCGACGCAGATATCGAACATGAAGAACATGCCCATCAGCGCCTCGACCCACTGCGCAGCCTCAACCGACCAGTTCAGAACCGTGGTACCGCCGAGCATTTCGAGAAAAGCGGCAATCGGCGCAAAGAACACCGCCAGATAGGTGGCCGCCAGATTCAGCCGCTCATAGCTTTCGTTTTCAGCCAGACGCAGCCAGAAGCCTTTCTTCGGCAGCCGGTCTTCATCGGATTCCGCTTCATCGTTGTTGAGGGGAATCCGGCCAAACAGGGCGTCATAACGGTCTTCGCCGGCATCGGCGATATTCTTATGGTCCGGTGTTTTGTTATCAGCCATCGATTCCCCCGTCATCCGGACCAACTCGTGCATTCATAGTGCACCATTGTTCCGGAATCCTGAAATCCTAGCCGCCGTCATGGGTCCTGTCACGGCAACAAAAACGTTTCGCATGCGCTTGTTTCTTACACGGAAAAGAGCACATTATCGTGCATGGCCAGACGCAAACACATGCACCCGTCCCTCGTAATGCGCGACGCAGTCGCGGAGGATTTTCGTGTCTGCGAATGGCCGGAATGTCATTTGAAAGCCGACCACAGGGCACCGCTGACCCGCGAAAAGCTACGCGAATATCGCTGGTTCTGCCTCGACCATGTCCGTGAATACAATAAACGCTGGAATTACTTCGAAGGCATGACCGACGAGGAAGTCGAGGCCGATCTGCGCCGCGACACCGTCTGGCAGCGGCCAAGCTGGCCACTCGGCGATCGTGACGACAGCCCGGGAAACGGCTCAAAAACGGGGGGCAAATCCGGTCCCAAGCCGGGTATGGGGCCGTTCGGCATCGATCCCGAGTACTTAGATGACATCTTCGGGATATTTGAAGATCAGCCTTCACACAAAGGGGCGCCGTCAACCAACGCGCCAACCCGCGCCGCACTTGCCGTATTCGGTCTGCAACTGCCGATTTCGATCGAAATACTGAAGGGCCGCTACAAGGAACTGGTCAAAAAGCACCATCCTGATACCAACGGCGGCACCAAGGCGGCAGAGGAAAAGTTCAAGGAGATTCGCGAGGCATACGAGACTCTCCGGCATTTTCTGGTGATTTGATCGCCAACGAGACGAATGTGCCCACAAATCCTTGACGCATAAGGTGATTGCCCCTAACACCACATGAACTGAATCCCTATATGGATGACGATGGTATAAACGCTGGTCTGCGGAAGGCGACCGGTTAGATGAACGGGAATGTGCGAATGACCTCGAGCCACCAATCTCAGCCTCTCTTGATGCAGGAACCGGACATAAAAGTGTCGGTCCGCCAGATGTTCGGTATCGACAGCGATATGGAAGTGCCGGCATTTTCCCAGGCTGATTCCCATGTCCCCGACATCGATAACTCCTATCGCTTTGACCGCGATACGACGATGGCGATCCTTGCGGGCTTTGCCTACAACCGCCGCGTCATGATCCAGGGCTATCACGGCACCGGTAAATCGACGCACATCGAACAGGTCGCGGCGCGCCTCAACTGGCCGTGCATCCGCATCAACCTCGACAGCCATATTTCGCGTATCGATCTGGTCGGCAAAGACGCCATCGTGCTGCGCGACGGCAAACAGGTCACCGAATTCCGCGAAGGCATCCTGCCGTGGGCGCTGCAGAACCCGACCGCCGTGGTGTTCGACGAATACGACGCCGGTCGTCCCGACGTGATGTTCGTGATCCAGCGCGTGCTCGAAGTCGAAGGCAAGCTGACGCTGCTCGATCAGAACCGCGTCATGCGCCCGCACAAGTACTTCCGTCTGTTCTCGACCACCAACACCATCGGTCTTGGCGACACCACCGGGCTTTATCACGGCACGCAACAGATCAACCAGGGCCAGATGGACCGCTGGAACATCGTCGCGACCCTGAACTATCTGCCGCATGATGCCGAGGTTGATATCACCCTGTCGAAGTGTGAATCCTACAACACCAACGAAGGCAAGGCACAGATCGCCGCGATGGTTGAACTGGCCGACATGACCCGGGCCGGCTTCATGAACGGCGACATCTCGACCGTGATGTCACCCAGAACCGTCATCACCTGGGCGCAGAATGCCGAAATCTTCAAGGATATCGGTTATGCCTTCCGGGTAACCTTCCTGAACAAGTGCGACGAGCTGGAACGCCCTGTGGTTGCTGAATATTATCAGCGCGCCATGGGTAAGGAACTGCCAGAATCCGCCGCGAACGCGGTCTTACAATAACCCAAAGGGCAGGCTTTTGAGCAAAGAGCATCCCGCCGAACTGTGGAAGCGCGTCACCGCATCGACCTTGCGGGCGATGGGTCATGCCAAGGACCTCGAAGTCCAGTATGGCCAGAGCACGCCGGGCCTGACCGCCGAAGCGGCACACATGCCGGCACCGCAGGCGAATATGAATCCGGAAGCCATGGCCCGCTTTCGCGGCATGTCGGATGCCCTGTCCCTGCGCCTGCGCCACCACGATGCCGACATGCATCGTGCCAACATGCCGCCGGGCGCCGATGCCAGACGGGTCTATGAAAGCGTTGAGCAGGTCCGCTGCGAGGCCCTGGGGGCAAAGCGTCTGGCCGGCGCTTCGGACAACCTGCAGGCGCTGCTTGAAGAACGCTGCCGCGCCAAGGGCTATAACGGCATCAAGGAACGTGACGATGCATTGCTGCCGGAAGTCGTCGGACTGCTGGTCCGCGAACACCTGTCGGGGCGGGCCCTGCCGGCGTCGGCGCAAAACTTCGTCGATCTGTACCGCGCCGATATCGAAAAGAAGATTTCCGGCGATCTGAACGCCCTGGTCAAAGCCGCAACCGACCAGGAAAAGTTCTCAAAAGCGGTCAATAATATGCTGAAATCTCTCGATCTTTTAAAAGACGAGATGCCGGACGACAACCAGGACGAAAACGATGAGAGCAATTCTGACGAAAGTCAGGACGGCAATCAGGATGCCGATGCTTCGGATTCCGATGCGGATGCCGATGGCTCGATGGCCGGCGAAACCGATGACAGCGACTCCGCCGAGGGCATGGACTTCGATCCCGAGTTCAGCGAAGACGATCTGAACCCCGGCGAAGGCGAGGAAGAGCCCTCGGGACCGAGCGAATATGACCCCGACTGGCGCCGCAACGATACCGGCGACAATCAGCATTATCGCGCCTTTACCGTCGAATTCGACGAAGTCACCTTTGCCAACGAACTGTGCGACCACGAAGAGCTGACGCGGCTGCGCCACCAGCTCGATCAGCAGCTGTCGCATCTGCAGGGCGTTGTCGGCAAGCTCGCCAACCGCCTGCAGCGCCGCCTGCTGGCACAGCAGACCCGCTCGTGGGAGTTTGATCTGGAAGAAGGCGTGCTCGACGCCGGCCGCCTGTCCCGTGTCGTCAGCGATCCGGTCGCACCGCTGTCGTTCAAGCGCGAAACCGACACCGATTTCCGTGACACCGTGGTCACGCTGCTGATCGACAACTCGGGTTCCATGCGCGGTCGTCCGATTACGGTCGCCGCAATGAGCGCCGACATTCTCGCCCGCACCCTTGAACGTTGCGGCGTTAAGGTCGAAATCCTCGGCTTTACGACCCGTTCATGGAAGGGCGGCTCGTCGCGTGAAAAGTGGGTCGAGCAGGGCAAACCCAAGAATCCCGGACGCCTCAACGATCTCCGCCATATCGTCTACAAATCGGCCGACATGCCGTGGCGCCGCGCCCGCCCGAACCTCGGGCTGATGCTGCGTGAAGGCCTGCTGAAGGAAAATATCGACGGCGAAGCGCTGCTCTGGGCGCATAACCGGCTGCTCGGCCGGCCCGAGCAGAGACGCATCCTGATGGTCATCTCCGATGGCGCACCGGTCGATGACGCGACGCTTTCTGCCAATCCCGGCAACTATCTTGAGCGCCATCTGCGTGAGGTCATTCACTTCATCGAAACCAAGTCGGATGTCGAATTGACGGCCATCGGCATCGGCCACGACGTGACCCGGTACTATCGCAAGGCCGTGACCATCGTCGACGCCGAGGAACTTGGCGGCACCATGATGGCGCGTCTGGCCGAACTGTTCGATGAAAGCACCGGTCGCGAACTGCGCAGCGCCGGCCGTCGCCTGAAGGCCAGCTAGGTCGCTTTTCCAAATTCTACCGCTGTTTCTCTTCCGTCATCCCGAACACCTACCGTCATCCCGAACCTGATTTGGGATCCATCCTTCGAGACGGCCTTTCAGGCCTCCTCAGGACGAGGATAAAGAGATCTCTCATGCTGATGAGCGAGCATGGCGAGTGGTCTCGAAGCATCAAATCATTTATACACCATCAGTGCCGTACCCAGCGCATCGTCCGGGTGCACGATCAGGGCGGCATCGGTCTCGATCAGGCGCAGCCCCTGAGCCACAAAGAAGGCCCGGGTTTTGTCCATGTCAGAGGAACGAAAACCGATGGCGGCCGTATAGGGCAGGGTGGATGGCGTAAAATCCGGTATCAGAATGGCCAGATTAGTGCGGGTAACGAAGCGCAGACCACCCCGATCGCAGATAACGACATCATTATCCGCATTCAGACGCAGTGACTCTTTGCCCAGGAATGTTGCCATATGCTGTGCCGAAATCTCCGGCACATCGACACAAACCATCGCATCGACCAGCCCTGTAAGGGCATTATCACGGGCCAGATAGCGGTCCTGCCACATCAAATCGGGGGTATGGTGCGTCAGCACCTGAATGCGGCCTTCGGGGATCTGATCGAAAGCCGCGCGAACAACACTGAACTGAACTTCGGCATCCGAGCCGTCGGCAGCTTCGACATCGCGCCTGAGATGCACCATTGGCTGCAGCCTGAAACCACTTTCGGAAATTCGCCGATGCGCCTTGTCGGCATCGGCATCGGAAAACGCCAGCAGATGCACCCCCTGATAGCGCCCGATCCTGGCCCGCAGATCGTGGACCACCGGGGCTTCAACCCCGTCAACGCTGCATAACAGCTCGATATAGCCGCTTTCCAGCATGGCCAGACGGTTGGCCGTGCCCTGCGCTACGCGCTTGCCGGTTTCCGGGTCGCGGTTGGCATGCTCGGAATAGGGCGTGAGCCTGAAGCCCAGCCGTTCGAAGACACGGGAAGCCTGATCCATGTCTTTGACCATCCATGCAACATGATCAAAAAAAACTTCGCCTGTGCCTGGAGTCTGACGATCCGTCGAGTGGTAGGGGATAGCGCTATTCATAAATGAAACCTATCACTAAGGATTGGCGTAGTAAAAGTTGGCATTTCTCCGGATCAGCTCACCCATCGCCCGAATATCGTCATGCTGAATTGGGCCGGTCGTTTCAAACGCTCAGGAATTCTTTCTGCCGTCATGTTGCCGTGCTAACAATAGGCGCATGAACGCACGCCTTTTCATCTGTACGTTACTGCTGGCACTGAACGTATTCATTCAGCCGGGCCACAGTGAAATCATTGCCGTCAAGGCACAGCCGGTCCCGCTGATCGACGCCCAGCCAGAAGCCACCAAGGCCGGCGACCTGATCTTCCGGGGCGGCCTGCATCTCAGTGCCCAGGACAACCGCTTCGGCGGCTTTTCGGCCCTTGGCATCAGTGCCGACGGCACGCGCATGATCTGCATTTCCGATCACGCCATGACCTATTCGACAAACCTGATTTATGACCAGACCGGCAACCTCAAAGACGTTGGCGAGGGTGAGCTGAGCATACTGGTCGGTCTTGATGGTGAGCCACTGGCCGGCAAGCGCTGGTCAGACGCCGAAGCGATGAGCCCCGGCGTCGAAGGCGAGATCATCGTTGCATTTGAGCGCGACCACCGCCTGTGGCGCTATGATCCCGGTGCCACGGTGCCGAGGGTCCTGCGCCCGCCGCAGGAACTGGCTGATATCCCGGAAAACGAGGGTATTGAATCCCTGACGCTGCTGCAGGATGGGCGGCTCCTGGCCATCACCGAAGGGGCCGAGGATGAAACGTCCAAGATCGGCTGGGTCAGCAATCGCGGTGGCTGGGATGTGCTGACCTATATTGCCGACAAGGGATTCCGTCCGACCGGGGCTGCGACATTGCCGGATGGTAACGTTGTGATGCTGGAACGCTTTTACACGCCGAGATCAGGCGTGCGGGTCAAGATCAAGCGTGTCCGTGCCGCCGACATCGTGCCTGCGGCTGAACTCAAGGGAACCCTGCTGGCCGACCTGGTGCCGCCGATGAACGTCGACAACTTCGAAGGGATCGAAGCGCGCAAGGGCAGCGACGGCAAAACCTATATTTACATCATCTCGGACGATAATCTGCATGACGATCAACGGACCCTTTTGCTGATGTTCGAGCTTCAGACCCGCTGAAAAGGGGAGATGGCACAACCATGATCCCGGATCGACGCACAATGCTCAGCGTTTTGCCTGCCGCCCTGCTGGCCGGTACCGTCATTCTGTCGGCATTGCCGGTTGCCGCCGCCAAGGACGGGATCGTCGAGTTTATCGATCACGGCGTGCACATCGCCGGCAAACCGCTGCCGGCAGGGGTGGTCTTCGATATTGACGTCGCCAGTCCCGAGGAAGGGGCCGATGCGGTCCGCAAAGCCCTTGATATCCTCTACAACGGCTCGCCGTTCACCGCCCAGGCCATTGATAAGCTCAAAGCCGCCGGCAGGGTCGTCATCATCTATGACCCGGTGTTTCCCAAGCAGGAGCTGACCAAAATCACCATTGCCGCCTTCCTGCCGGATTTTTATCAGGCGGACGGTAACACCAAGGAATTTCTGGCCGTCGTCGGGCGGTTCGGCGGCAAATGGTCGCCACGCGAGCTGGCCCCGGTACTCGCGCATGAATTGACCGGTCACGGCATGCAGCACCTGCGCGGCCGGCTCGACCATGTCCGCGAGGTCGATCTGGAATGCGAGGCCTATCTGTATCAGGAAAAGGCCTATCAGGATCTGGGTTTCAACAAAGATGACCGTGAAATGATCAAATTTCGCCAGACCCTTGAGCGTTACTGGTGCGCGGATTTCCGCACCTGGCAGAAAACGAACCGGCCAAAAGGGGTCAATTTCTGGAACAAGCTCAATCCGGATATCCCGAAAATTCTTGAGGATTATCTCGCCTATATCGATGCCCTCAAGGAAAGCGGCGTCGCTACGAAAGCCGTTTCCAATGCCAGGGCGGCACAAAGCAAACTGACCGCACAGAGTCTGCAGCAGATGGCGGAAAGCATCGATCCCGAAGTGCATTTCCAACTGGCCATGATTTATGCCCGCGGGCTGGGTGTTGCCGCCAATCCGGGCGCTGCCCGCACATGGTTTGAAAAAGCCGCCGAAGCCAATCATCCGCGCGCACAATACGAAATGTCGCGCATTTACTGGCAGGGTGACGGCGTCCCCGTCGACAAAACGCTGTCGGCGCAGTGGGCCAAGGCGGCAGCCCTTAACAATGTTCCGCAAGCGGCCTATCTGTATGGTGCCATGCTGATCAACGGGGATGGTGTCGCCCGCAACCGCAGCGAAGGCCAGCAATGGCTGGAGAAAGCCGCCGCGGGGGGTAGTAAAAAAGCCGCCGAAGCCCTTAAAAAGCTGTCGGCACAGTAACTTAAGGGAATTGGCTTGAAGTCTCTCACCCTCATAATCATCGCCATCTGCGCCGCTATCGGTGCCCTGATCTGGTTTCTGGCCAGCCACTTTCCGGGATCGCTCAACAGCGATATCGAGCAGGCCAATCTGGTGCGTTCGGTCGGCATTCTGGTGCTGATTGCCGCCGGTCTGATTGCTTCACCCAGGCTCAACCTGAAGGGAGCGATGAAATATGCGCTGATCTGGGGCCTGATCGGCCTTGCCGTCCTTACCGCATACACGCTCAGAAGTGATTTTCAGGCGATCGGCCGGCGCATGAGCGGCGAACTGGCCCCGTCCATTGCGTTTGAAAACGGAAACGGGGAAATAACCCTGCAACGAAGTACTGACGGGCATTTCCGCATTGCCGCCAGCGTCAATGGCAAAACGGTGCAATTTCTGATCGATACCGGGGCCAGCCTGGTTACGCTGAGCCGCGCCGATGCCGAACGGATCGGTCTTGATCCCGCCGGCCTGACATATAACCGACAGTTCCAGACCGCAAACGGCAGTGCCTGGGGCGCTGCGGTCCGGCTGCAGGCGGTTACCGTCGGCAGTATTACGCTGAACGATGTCCGCGCCTCGGTGATCGACAGCGATCTCGGCAGCTCACTGCTCGGCATGAGCTTTCTTGAGCGTCTGTCGAAGTTTACCGTCGAAGGCGACACTATGACGCTGAAACGCTAAACCTCATTTTCCAACGTATTTATACGTTCCAACGTCATCCTGAACATGATTCAGGATCCACACTGACATCCTGTGATACGCGCTATGCGCTACTCAGGATGAGACTGTGCATTTCCTCATCCTGAGGAGGCCTGAAAGGCCGTCTCGAAGGATGATCTCCAAGCAAGTTCAGGATGACGTGTTGGGGGTATCCAACAACTTCACAAAAACGTGCCCTTTCAATGTGCCCCTACAGTCGCTAATTAAAAGCTATGTTTATGCGCCGCGATCCTCTCCCCATGCACCGCAAAGCCATGGCCGCCGTCTGGCCGAAAATGGGCTGGCGTCGTGCGTACCGCTATCTGCTGTTCCGCGTCGGCCGGTTGCCCGGCTCCGGTTCAGCCATTGCCGGCGGTTTTGCCTGGGGGGCGGCGATGTCTTTCACGCCGTTCATCGGCCTGCACATTATCATGTCCGCGTTCGGCGCATGGGTTTCCCGCTGCAGCATTGTCGCCGCGGTGCTCGGCACCATTGTCGGCAATCCCTGGACCTTCCCGTTCATCTGGATCTGGCTCTACAAGGCCGGGGTTTTCATGGGCTTCGGGCAAAAAGGCATTGATGCCGAAGCGATGGATTTTTCGGGCCTGTTTGGCAACATCACCGATGCCGCGCTGAGCGGTGAGTGGTCTTACATCGTCGTGAACGCCTGGCCGGTGCTGAAACCGATGCTGATGGCGTCTATTCCCACGGCCAGCATTGTATGGGTAATATTCTTCCTGTTGCTGAAACCGATCATCGAGCGTTACAAAAGTGCAGCAGCGACGCGGCGTTCCGGGCGTAGTGTTGACATGCTTGACGGTTTGCCTAGCGAACAGGAGGGAACAGCATGAATTCAAAACTGCGTCTCGGGGTCAACATTGATCATGTCGCAACCATCCGCAATGCCAGGGGCGGGGTTCACCCCGATCCGGTACATGCCGCCAAGCTGGCGGAAAAAGCCGGAGCCGACGGCATTACGGCGCACCTTCGCGAAGACCGCCGGCATATCTCAGACAGCGACATCGCACGATTGATGGACGCCATCGTCGTGCCGCTCAACCTCGAGATGGCCGCAACTGACGAAATGCTGGCCATTGCGCTGCGCCACAAACCGCACGCGGCATGCATCGTGCCGGAAAAACGTGAAGAACGGACCACCGAAGGCGGCCTTGATGTTGCCGGTGGCTTCAGGACGCTGGAACCGGTGATTGCCGCGCTCAAAGATAACGGAATCCGGGTTTCCCTGTTTGTTGAGCCGGATGACCGGCAACTCGACGCTGCCGCCAGGCTCAAGGCCGACATTGTCGAGCTGCACACCGGGCGTTATTGCGAAACCGTCGGCAGTGCCCAGGAAGCGGAACTGGTGCGCATCGTCAACGCCGCCCGAGCGGCCACAACGCTCGGCCTTGAATGCCATGCCGGACACGGTCTGACGTTCGACACCGTCGGCCCGGTCGCTGCGATTGGCGATGTCATCGAGCTGAACATCGGTCACTTCCTGATCGGCGAAGCCATCTTTTCCGGCCTCGACAGCGCGATCCGGCGCATGCGCTCGCTGATGGACAAGGCCCGTGCCGAAGCGTCAGGCGTGCGCTCGGCGTGATTATCGGCATCGGCACCGATCTCTGCGATATTCGCCGCATCGAGCAAACACTTGAGCGTTTCGGGGATCGTTTTATCGAACGGCTTTACGACCCCTACGAAATCAAAAAAGCCATGCGCCGCAATAATCCTGCGGCCAGTTTCGCGCAAAGCTTCGCCGCCAAGGAAGCCTGCGCCAAGGCGCTCGGCACCGGCTTTCGCCAGGGCGTGTTCTGGCGCGATATGGTGGTGCAGAACCTTGAGACCGGTCAGCCGATCATGCTGCTCACGGGCGGCGCCAAGGCCCGTCTCGACAAACTGACGCCGGCCGGCATGACTGCGCGTGTCGATGTCTCGCAGACCGACGAATATCCGATGGCGCATGCCATGGTGATCATTTCCGCGGATTAGCCGCTACGGAATACTATTGCCCCGTTACCCTGAACTTGATTCAGGACGACGCCATTTTTGAGCTTATCTACTGCCCCAGCGCCTGTTCGAGATCGCCCAGCAGGTCACCCGCATCTTCCAGTCCGACCGACAGTCTGAGCAAATCCTGCGGTGTCGGGCTGTCCGGTCCTTCGACCGGGCCGCGATGTTCGATCAGGCTTTCCGTGCCGCCGAGCGAGGTTGCATTCTTGAACAGCTGGGTCCGCTCGACCATGCGCGCCGCCGCTGCGGCACCGCCCTTGAGGCGGATCGACATCATGCCGCCGAAACCGCCCTGCATCTGCCGGGCGGCAACATCATGGCTGGGATGGCTTTCGAGGCCCGGATACAGAACGTGCGAGATCGCCGGATGCTCTTGCAACGCATGCGCCAGCTTCAAGGCATTTTCCGAATGCCGCTGCATGCGCACGTCGAGGGTTCGCATGCCGCGCAGCAACAGCCACGATTCCATGGCACCGAGCGGCGAGCCGAAACCGGTACGGGCTTCACGGGCGCGATGCCAAAGCTCGTCATTCTCGCGCGTGACCAGGGCGCCGGCGAGGACATCCGAATGGCCGTTGAGATACTTGGTCGCCGAATGCATCACCACATCGGCGCCGAGCAACAGCGGCTGCGTCAGGATCGGTGTCGCACTGGTCGAATCAATCAGGAACTTGGCTCCGGCGGCATGCGCGATATCGGCAACGGCGGCGATATCGGTGATCGACCAGTCGGGGTTGGCCGGTGTCTCGGCCCATACAGCCTTCGTCTTGCCGGGGACGATGGCGCGGCGGACCGCATCCGTATCGCCGTTCGGGTAGAGCGTCACGGCAAGGCCGAACGCCGGGGCCTGCTTCAGCATCCAGCTGCGCAAGAACCAGTACATGGTTTCCGGGGCCAGAATATGGCTGTCTGGTCCCAGCGCGATCAGCAGGTGCGTCGCCGCCGCCATGCCGGATGAAAACAGCAGCGCATCAGCACCGCTTTCCATGCGGCTGAGCACGGCTTCAGTATCGCTGAGACCGGGGCCGTCATCACGGTAATAGGAATAGCCCTTGCCCTTGATGTAGGTCGTTGCCGGTTTGATATGCGGGGCAACGTCACCGTTGTCCGATGCGGCAATGCCCAGCATGGCTGCGGCAATGGTTGCGGGTTTGTCGAAATGGTCGTTCGTCATGATGATCCTCCGCCCCGACCTTCCACTGTCGATCAACGCCGTTCAACGACAAATTTGTCATGGCTACAACCAAAGCGTCATCCTGAATCAAGTTCAGGGTGACGAACACTTTTTATACTCTTCGCGCTTTCCGTTTTGCCACGGTATCCTAAACTCCCCCCATGGACTGGCAGGAAGACGGCATCATTCTCAGCGTACGCAAGCATGGCGAAAGTTCCGCCATCCTCAACGTACTGACCGAAAGCAAGGGACGCCATGCCGGACTGGTGCGCGGCGGCTCAGGCAAACGGCTGCGCGGTGTGCTGCAACCCGGCAACAAGGTGCAGGCCAGCTGGCGCGCCAGACTGCCCGAACACCTCGGCAATTTCACCATCGAGCCGCTGCATGCCTATGCCGCTGCGGCGATGGCCGATGCCGACCGGCTGGCGGCCCTGTCCTCTGCCTGCGCGCTGATCGAAGCGGCGTTGCCGGAACGCGAAGCCCATCCGGCCATCATGGAAGGTTTCGAGATTTTCCTGAAAGCCCTGGAAGACGACAGTGTCTGGCCGGTGATCTATGTGAAGTGGGAGATCGGCCTGCTCGCCGAACTGGGCTTCGGCCTTGATCTCAGTCATTGCGCGGCAACAGGTGCGACCGAAGACCTGACCTATGTCTCGCCGCGCTCGGGCCGCGCCGTGTCGACCGCCGCCGCCGGACCTTACAAGGAGCGGCTGTTGTCATTGCCGGCGTTTCTGCTCGACAGCAACGCCACGCCCTCGATCCGCGACGGCCTCATGTTGACTGGCTATTTTCTGGAAAATCACGTCTTCCAGCACCGTGATATGGAAATGCCGGCGGCGCGCCGACGACTTGCCGATCGTTTTCGCGACTGACATTTGGCAGCCCCGGTCTTGATCACCGCTGACGGCGTGATAAGAACGGTGCAGCCAAATTCTCAAAAGAGGTCATCCAATGCCAGGTCCGTTAGAAGGTATCCGCGTTTTCGATTTAACCCGTATTCTCGCAGGTCCGAGCTGCACCCAGATGCTGGGCGATCTCGGCGCCGATGTGATCAAGATCGAACGCGCCGGCGAAGGCGATGACACACGTAAATTCGCGCCGCCCTATATCAAGGGCGAAAACGGCGAAGACACTTCCGAAGCCGCCTATTTCTGTGCCGCCAACCGCAACAAGCGGTCCGTCACGCTGGATATCGCCAAGCCCGAAGGTCAGGCGCTGGCCCGCAAGCTGATCGGCACCTCGCAGGTTCTGGTGGAAAACTTCAAGACCGGCGGCCTCAAGAAATACGGCCTCAGCTATGAAGACCTGAAGGACGAGTTTCCGGGCCTGATCTATTGCTCGATCACCGGCTTCGGCCAGACCGGCCCCTACGCCATGCGCCCCGGCTACGATGTCCTGATCCAGGGCATGAGCGGGCTGATGAGCCTCAACGGCGAGCCCGATGGCGAGCCGATGAAGGCAGCGATCCCGGTGGCCGATCTGATGGCCGGCATGTATGCCGCCGTTTCGATCAACGCCGCACTGCGCCACCGTGAAGTGACCGGCCTTGGCCAGCACATCGACATCGGCATGCTCGACGTCATGGTCTCGTTTACCACCATCATGGGCATGAACTATCTGGCGACCGGCAAGAACCCGCCGCGCCTCGGCAATGCGCATCCGAACATCGTGCCCTATCAGGCGTTCGAGACGTCCGACGGCGCGATCATTCTGGCGGTCGGCAACGACGGACAGTTCCAGCGTTTCTGCAAGGTCGCTGGCCATCCCGAGCTTTCCAGCGATCCCGAATACGCAACCAACGGTGCCCGGCTCAAGAACCGCGACATTCTGGTGCCGATCCTGCGCGACATCGTCAAACAGAAGCCGATGGATTTCTGGCTCAAGGAACTGGAAGCCAACTCAGTCAGCTGCGGTCCGATCTACAAGCTCGATCAGGTGTTCTCCAACGAGCACGTTCTGGCGCGCGGCATGAAGATCGAAATGGATCAGCCGGTCACCGGCGCCAAGGTGCCGCTGATCAACAGCCCGATCAAGATGTCCGGCACCCCGGTCAGCGCACGCCTTGCACCGCCGACCATCGGCGAGCATACCGACAGTGTGCTGCATGATCTGCTCGGCCTCGGCGATGATGAAATCGCCAGGCTGCGCGAAATGGACGTGATCTGATCATGATGCCTGAACCGCACCGCGCCGGAAGTTTTCTTTCCCTCGGACCGGGTGGTTTTCACCGCATCGGCTTTACCGACTGGGGCACACAGGTCGGCCGCAAGGCGACCATCTGCGTGCATGGCCTGACCCGCTCGGGACGGGATTTCGACGTTATCGCCGAGGCGCTTTCGGTGCGCGGCCGGGTCGTCTGCCCAGATGTCGCCGGACGCGGCGCCAGTGACTGGCTCGCCAATCCGAACGATTACAGCTATCCGAACTACATGGCCGACATGTCAGGCCTGATGGCACACATCGGTGCCGAACGGGTCGACTGGATCGGCACTTCGATGGGCGGCCTGATCGGCATGCTTCTGGCGGCGACGCCGAACACACCGATCCGCAAGCTGGTGATCAACGACATCGGTCCGCTGCTGGCCAAGGAAGCGCTGGTCCGAATCTGCCATTATGTCGGAGCTGCACCGTCGTTTCAGGACGTTGCCGCCGTAGAATCCTATCTTCGCGAAGTGCATGCGCCGTTCGGCGATCTCAGCAACGAACAATGGCAGCATCTGGCCAAAACCTCGTCGGTGCCGGACGGGGAAGGGGGCTGTCGCCTGCATTACGATCCGAACATCGCCAGTGCGTTTTGTGCCGGGCCGATCGAAGACGTCAATCTTTGGCCGGTGTGGGACAACATCACCTGTCCGGTGCTGGTGCTCAGGGGTGAAAACTCGGATCTGCTGAGTACCGCAACCGCCGACGAAATGACCAAACGCGGCCCCAAGGCCACGGTTGTCACGATACCGAACTGTGGGCATGCACCGGCGCTGATGGACCCGGATCAGATCCGGATCGTCATGGACTGGCTGCAGGGCTAGGCCCCTCAACCTGTCCTTCTCCCGAGGGAGAAGGAATTCCCGCATCAAAGCCCAGTTTCACTCATCCCTCTCCCTCGGGAGAGGGTGGCGCGCAGCGCCGGGTGAGGGGATAGTCATCACAACGACAGTCGGTCATTCCGGCACGGGACCGGTCAGGCCTGTGCCATCAGCAGTCGCGGATGCTCCTGAACCGGCAGGTGAATGATGGCCGAGAAAGCCCCGGCACCGACACCGACCCACCAGACCAGATCGTACGATCCGTTCAGATCGTACATGTAGCCGCCCAGCCATACGCCGAGGAATGAGCCCAGTTGATGCGAGAAGAAAACGATCCCGTACAGCGTGCCCATGAACTTGAGCCCGTATATCTGCGCCACCAAACCGGACGTCAGCGGCACTGTGGCTAGCCACAATCCGCCCATGGTCATTGAAAATATTACAACTGTCGTCGGTGTCATTGGCACCATGATGAATGCCGCCGCCGCAATCGTCCGGCCGACATAAACCATCGAAAGCAGATATTTCTTGGGCCAGATGTTGCCCAGCGCACCGGCCGTGATGGTGCCGACAATATTCATCATGCCGATCAGCGCCAGCGAGAGCGCCCCCAGGCCCGTCGTTGAATTAACGCCCAGCGAGCGGATAATGCTGTCCGGCGGGATCGCGGCACAGACCTCGGTAATGAATGCCGGGAAGTGCGCCGTGACGAACGCCAGCTGGAAGCCGCACGAGAAAAAGCCCAAAAAGATCATCGTGAACGACGGATCTTTCAGCGCCCGGGACAGGACGGTCGACAGTGATTCTTCGGGGCCGGAAAAATGCGAAGCCTGCCTGCCGGAACCAAGAAACGGCAAAGCCAGCAGGGACAGCAGGATTGTCGCCGCAAAAATGACGAAGACCGACGACCACGGCATATGCTGCAGCAGTGCGTTGGCAACAGGCGGGCCGACCACCTGACCGGCAGAACCGGCCGCCGTCACCAGACCAAGGGTCAGTGAACGGTGCTTGTCCGAAGCGGCACGGCCGACGACGCCAAGGATGACCCCGAAGCCGGTCCCGGCAATACCGAAACCGACAAAGACGGCAAAGAACTGGTGCGCCTCTGGCGAGACGGCGGTGCTGGACAGGACCAGCCCGCACGCATAAGTAATCGCCCCCAGAGTGATTGCTTTGCGGTCGCCGAACTTTTCCGCGCAGGCCGAAAAAAGTGGCTGCCCGAAACCCCAGTCAAGATTCTGGATGGCGATCGCCAGCGAGAATTCGGATCGCAGCCAGCCGAAACTCTCGGCAATCGGAATCTGAAAAAGACCAAAGCTCGCCCGAATGGCAAAACTTGTCAGTAGAATGAAGCTTCCGGCGATCAACACAGGGGTAAAAAGACGGCTGGTTCCGGTCACGCTGGTTTTTCCTGACAGTTGACGGCAGCCATCATTCGCTACCAATGCCGAAAAATAGTCAATTCACGCGAATGCGGATGTGATGTGAATTACCAGCACGAATACACAACGTTCGCCATCCTGAATCAGGTTCAGAAGGACGAGAAAAATTAAAATTAACCGTTGAGGATTTTCGCCGCATCAATCGCGTGATAGGTCAGTACGCCATCGGCACCGGCGCGTTTGAAGCCGGTCAGCATTTCCATCATCACGGTATTGTAGTCGAGCCAGCCGGCGTCACCGGCACCCCTGAGCATCGCGTATTCGCCCGAAACGTTGTAGGCGAAGGTCGGCATGCCGAAGGTCTGCTTGACCCGCTGCACGACATCAAGATACGGCAGGCCCGGTTTGACCATGACCATGTCGGCACCTTCGGAAATATCCAGCGCCACTTCACGCATCGCTTCGTCGATGTTGGCCGGGTCCATCTGATAGGTTTTCTTGTCGCCCTTGAGCGCACCGCCGGAGCCGACCGCATCGCGGAACGGGCCGTAAAATCCGGACGCATACTTGGCGGCATACGACATGATGGCAACGTCCTGCTTGCCATCCGCATCAAGCCCGGCACGGATCGCCGCAATGCGACCATCCATCATATCGGATGGCGCAATCACGTCGCAGCCGGCTTCGGCCTGACAGAGGCTTTGTTTGACCAGGCAGTCGATGGTTTCGTCATTGACGATGACATCGCCGCGGACGATGCCGTCATGGCCGTCCGAATTGAACGGATCAAGCGCGACGTCGCAAAGCACGCCGATATCCGGCACCGCATCCTTGATGGCGCGGATTGCCCGACACACCACATTGTCCGGGTTCCAGGCTTCGCAGGCATCCGGCGTCTTGGCGGCCGGGTCGACATAGGGGAAAAGCGCCACCATTGGAATGCCGAGCCCGCGCGCTTCAGCGACCGACTTGGCCAGAAGATCACAGCTGAGACGCTCGACACCGGGCATGGAGGCGATCTTCTGGCGCTCCCCCTTGCCATCGATCACGAACACCGGCCAGATCAGATCGTGCGGGGTCAGGGTGTTTTCACGTACCAACTGACGCAGCCACGAAGTGCGGCGGTTGCGGCGCATGCGGGTCGACGGGAAACTTGGGTTTGGCATCGCTATAAACTCTATTCGATTATTTCAAGCCGACAGTTTCAGTGCCGGCAAAGACAAGAGCAAGGGTTTCATGACGCCCCGTTAGTGACTATGTAGAATACGAAAAGGAGTTCGTCATGGATAAAACGCTGCTGTATTTTGCCGATCCGATGTGTTCGTGGTGCTGGGGTTTCTCGCCGGTCATGGAAAAAATACGCGAACGCGTTGCTGATCAGGCGCAGGTGCAGATTTTTGTCGGCGGTCTCAGGCCGTTCACCGACCACGTGATGACGGACAAGGACAAGTCCTATGTTCGGGGTCACTGGGGCCATGTGGCCGAAGCGTCCGGACAGCCGTTCGATTACGCCTTATTTGATCGTAACGATTTCACCTATGACACTGAACCGGCGTGCCGCGCCATTGTTGCCGTCAGAAAGCTCGATCCGGCACTGGCGCCGGTCATGCTGGCCCGCCTGCACAGGGCATTTTATGCGGAAAACCGCGATACCACCGATCCGGCGGTGCTGGCGGCGCTGGCCGGTGAAATCGGCGTGCCGCAGGGAGATTTCGAGACGGTTTTCGCCGACGAAGCGACCAAACAGGAAACTTTGGCCGATTTTCACTATGCCCAGCGCTCCCAGATCACCGGCTTTCCGACCCTGATCGGGGTCGCGGAAGGCACGACACCGGTTGCCCTGACCATCGGCTTTCGCCCCTGGGAAGGCATCGAGCCGGCACTGGAGCAGTGGCTAGCGTCGAAATAATCAATATTCGGCTATTGCGAACACCTAACGTCATCCTGAACCTGATTCAGGATCCATACCTGCAAACGACAATCGTGCCTGGATTCTATGGGTCCTGAATAAAGTTCAGGACGACGGGCATTGAAGCGAAAATAGCCCAATCCCTTGACAGCCGGGGGTTCGGCTGGCCATATCCCGCCGACGCGGCATAAGACCGCAATCAAGACCATAAGCTATTGAGGAGCAACAGATGAAAGAGACCATTCGCACGGTCGTCTACGCGGTATTGATCGCGCTAACCATTCGTGTTGCCGCCTTCGAACCGTTTTCGATCCCGTCCGGGTCCATGATTCCAACGCTCCTCGTTGGTGATTATCTGTTCGTGTCAAAGTTTGCTTATGGTTACAGCCGTTATTCACTGCCGTTCGGACTGCCGCTTTTGCCGGCCGAACGGGTCATGTTTACCGAGCCGGAACGTGGTGACGTGGCGGTTTTCAAGCTGCCCCGGGATAACTCCACGGATTTCATCAAACGCGTCATCGGCCTGCCGGGGGACCGCATTCAGGTCATCAACGGTATCCTGCAAATCAATGGCGAGCCGGTAAAACGCCGCAAGATCGAAGATCATATCTATGAATCCGGTCCGGGCCAGTTTTCGCGCATCAACCGCTATATCGAAACCCTGCCGAACGGTAAGGAACACCTGATCGTTGAACGCAGCGACGACAACGTCGGCAGCGATGACACATCCGTTTATACCGTGCCCGCCGATCATTATTTCATGATGGGTGACAACCGCGACAACTCGAACGATTCCCGGTTTCCCTATGTCGGCTTCGTGCCGCGCGAAAATCTGGTCGGACGTGCCGAATTCGTGTTCTTTTCCATTGATGGCTCCGCATGGAAGCTCTGGACGTGGCTCGACAAGTTAAGGCCGTCGCGCTTCTTCACGGGGATCGAATGAGCAGCGGCCTCGACAGACTGCAGGCCACCATCGGCTATACCTTCAAAGACATCGGTCTTTTGCGTCAGGCTCTGGTCCATTCCAGCGCCACCGCACAACGGCTCAAATCCAACGAGCGCATGGAATTCATGGGCGACCGGGTGCTCGGTCTGGTTCTGGCCGAGCTGTTGCTGAACAGCTTCCCGGACGAGGACGAGGGCGAGATCAGCTATCGTTTCACATCACTGGCACAGCGCGACGCGCTGGCTTCGGTCGCCGGTGTGATCGGTCTGGCCGAAAACCTGACCCTGTCGAACGGCGAGCATCTGACCGGCGGCCGGGAAAACCCGGGCATGCTGGCCGACGCCGCCGAAGCGGTGATCTGCGCGATCTACCGTGATGGCGGACTGGAAGCGGCCCGCACCTTCATCCACACTTACTGGACCGGGATGATGCTGGAAAACCGCCGCCCGCCGAAAGATCCGAAGACCACCTTGCAGGAATGGGCGCAGGGGCACGGTCTGGATTTGCCTAAATACCGCATACACGATCAGCAAGGCCCCGATCATCAGCCTGTTTTCGCGGTCGAAGTGACCCTTAAGGGACACCCCGTAACGAAGGGCGAAGGCCCCAACAAACGCGCTGCCGAACAAGCCGCCGCCGAAGCCCTGCTTGGCGTCATTCACAACAAGGAAAACACATGACCGACGAAACGCCGCTCGAGACCAGTGCAGGCTTCGTCGCCGTACTGGGTGCGCCAAATGCCGGCAAGTCGACTTTCGTCAACCGTGCCGTCGGCGAGAAGGTCTCCATCGTCTCGCCCAAGGTGCAGACGACGCGGACCCGGGTGCTTGGTATCGCCATTCAGGACGGCGCACAGATTCTGTTCGTCGACACGCCGGGCATCTTCGAGCCACGCCGCCGGCTGGATCGCGCCATGGTCGCCAGCGCCTGGGGATCGGCCGCCGATGCCGATCTGATCATGCTGATGATCGACGCGCAGCGCGGTCTTGATAAGGACAGCAAACGCATCATCGAAGGCCTGCTCAAACGCCAGGAAGAACGCCCGAAATCACCGCAGCCGGTGCTGGTTCTGAACAAGGTCGACACCGCCCCGAAACAGCAGTTGCTGGAAATCGCGCACGAACTTGGCGAACTCAATCTGTTTTCCGACATCTTCATGATTTCGGCCCTGACCGGCGACGGCGTCTCCGATCTGGTCAGCTTCGCCGCCAAACGCATGACGCCGGGGCCGTGGCTTTACCCGGCAGATCAGGTCAGCGACATGCCGATCCGCTTGCTGGCCGCCGAGATCACCCGTGAAAAACTGTATCTGCAACTGCAGCAGGAACTGCCCTATGCAACGACCGTCGAGACGGAAACGTGGACGGAACTGCCGGACGGCTCGATCCGCATCGAACAGGTGATCTTCGTCGAACGCGACAGCCAGAAGGCCATCGTGCTCGGCAAAAAGGGATCACGGATCAAGGAAATCGGCGGCGCATCACGGCTCGAGCTGGAACGCATGCTGGAAAACCGCGTGCACCTGTTCCTGTTCGTCAAGGTACGCGACAAGTGGGGCGATGATCCCGAGCGCTACCGCGACTGGGGCCTCGACTTCAACGCCTAGACCTTAAAACCCCTCATCCTGTCCGAAGGCGCAAGCGCCCGCTACGCGCACTCCCAAGGGAGAAGGAACTCACGCCGCTCAACCCCTCTCCCTGGGGAGAGGGTGGCGCGAAGCGCCGGGTGAGGGGATGACGTTTATGTTTAAGCCTTATCCAGCGCCTGACCGAGATCGGCGAGAATGTCGTCGATGTGCTCAAGCCCGATCGACAGCCGCACATAACCCGGCGTGACACCGGAGCGGGCCTGATCCTCGGCGGTCAGCTGCGAATGCGTAGTCGAGGCCGGGTGAATGGCCAGCGAACGTGCATCGCCGATGTTGGCGACGTGATACAGCAGTTCCAGCGAGTCGATGAACTTGCGGCCGGCATCCTTGCCGCCCTTCAACTCAAAGCCGACCAGTGCGCCGTGTCCACGCGCGAGGTACGCATCGCGTCGGCGGGCGTTTTCACCGTCCTGCATGGACGGGTGAATGACGTTCGATATCTTGGCGTGCGCCTTCAGGAAATTGACGACCTTGGCCGCATTCTGACAATGACGCTCCATGCGGATCGGCAGGGTCTCGATGCCCTGAATGAACTGGAACGCATTGAACGGGCTCATCGCCGCACCGATATCGCGGAGCAGAATGACCCGGGCGCGGATGATATAGGCAATCGGCCCGAGCGGTTTGACGGCTTCGGTCCACACAGCGCCATGATAGCTCGGGTCAGGATCATTCAGGGTCGGGAAGCGCTTGCCGCCGGCTTCCCAGTCGAAGTTGCCGCCATCGACCAGCATGCCGCCGATCGAGGTGCCGTGCCCGCCCATGTACTTGGTCGCCGAATACACAACGATGGCCGCACCATGCGCCAGCGGCTTGCAGAGGATCGGCGCCGCCGTGTTGTCGACGATCAAGGGCACGCCCAGCTTGCGGCCGATATCGGCGACTTCCTTGATCGGGAATACGTGCAGTTTCGGGTTCGGCAGGGTTTCCGCGTAATAGCAGCGGGTCTTGTCATCGGTCGCCTTGGCGAAATTCTCGGGATCGGCCGGATCGACAAAGCGGCATTCGATGCCGAGGTCCTTGAGCGTATTCGCAAACAGGTTCCAGGTGCCGCCGTAGACGTTGGTCGAGCTGACAAAGTTGTCACCGGCCTTGCACAGGTTGAGAACTGCAAACGTCGAAGCCGACTGACCGGACGCCAGCGCCAGCGCCGCAACGCCACCTTCAAGGGCGGCGACGCGCTTTTCCATGACGTCGCAGGTCGGATTCATGATGCGCGTATAGATGTTGCCGAATTCCTTGAGCGCGAACAGGTTTTCCGCATGTTCGGTGCTGTCGAACTGATACGACGTGGTCATGTGGATCGGTACAGCCACGGCGTTGGTGTCGTCCTTGCGGTATCCGGCGTGCAGCGCCAGCGTTTCGGGATGCATTTTGCTTTCGTCCATGATGGGTCCTCCGATCCGGTTTATTGGTTGCGCGGATCATTCTTTGGGGGGCAGGAGATGTCAATGGTGGGGCATACTCTTCCCGTCGTCATCCTGAACTTGATTCAGGGTGACGGTGTAAGTTTAGTATCGCTTCCGTATCCCTCTCCCCCTTTTAGGGGGAGAGGTTAGGTGAGGGGGGTGTTCGCGGCTGCAATTCTGATCAACAGCTGTCACCCCGGCGAAGGCCGGGGTCCTGAAATTCATCCAGACAGGATTCCGGCATACGCCGGAATGACGTTTTGCTAAAATTCTAAACGGCTCCAACGCACACCCTTTGACGCAAAGCCAGGAACCGTGGTAAGTTTACGTTAACGTAAAGGTAAGTTTGACGGTGTGTGAGCAGCCTCGAATCCTGAATAGATTCAGGCTACACTCCGCCGGTGCGACCATGGGAGAGAAAACATGCCCGATGACGGCAAGCAAACGACCGGCAGCAAATCGCCGGCAACCGCTGCATCCAAAAGCTACACGCCGAAAAACCCGGTGCGTTTCGTCACCGCGGCGAGCCTGTTCGATGGCCACGACGCATCGATCAACATCATGCGCAGGATTTTGCAGTCGGGCGGCGTCGAGGTCATTCACCTCGGCCACAACCGCTCCGTCGCCGAAGTCGTCAATGCCGCCGTACAGGAAGACGCGCAGGGCATTGCGCTTTCGTCGTATCAGGGTGGACACGTCGAATATTTCAAATACATGGTCGATCTGCTGAAGCAGGCCGGTCGCAGCGATATCAGGATTTTCGGCGGTGGTGGTGGCGTCATCGTGCCGGAAGAGATCAAGGATCTGCACGATTACGGCGTGACCCGCATCTTCTCGCCGGAAGACGGCCAGCAGATGGGTCTGCAGGGCATGATTCAATCGATGATCGAAGTCGCTGATTTTGATCCGACCGACGAGATGCCGAAATCTCTGGGTGAACTTGAAAAAGCCAATCACAAGGATCTGGCGCGGGTCATCTCGGCGATCGAGCTTGGCAAACTGCCGAAAGCCGATCTCGACAAGTTGCACACACTGGCCGCCAAAAACGACAAGGCCCCGGTGCTTGGCATTACCGGCACCGGCGGCGCCGGCAAGTCGTCACTGACCGACGAGCTGATCCGCCGCTTCCGTCTGTATTCGGGCGAGCCGACCATCGCCGTCATCGCCATCGATCCGACGAGGCGCAAAACCAAGGGCGCGCTGCTCGGCGACCGCATTCGCATGAATGCCATCGATGCGCCGAACGTGTATTTCCGCTCCGTCGCCACGCGCGGCTCTAAAACAGAAGTGCCGGATTATCTAGGCGACATCATCGCCGCCACCAAGGCCGCCGGGTTCGACATGGTGATCGTCGAGACGCCGGGGATCGGGCAGGGCGACGGCGCAATTGTCGATCTGGTCGATGTCTCGCTGTATGTCATGACGCCGGAATTCGGTGCCGCCAGCCAGCTTGAGAAAATCGACATGCTCGATTTCGCCGACTGCGTGGCGATCAACAAGATGGACCGCAAGGGCGCGCTCGACGCCGTCCGCGATGTCCGGAAACAGATTCAGCGCAACCGTGAAGCTTTCGGTACCTCGCCCGATCAGATGCCGGTGTTCGGCTGCATGGCGTCAAAGTTCGCCGACCCGGGCGTCACCGCGCTTTATCAGGAACTGCTGAAAGTCTTCGCCGAAAAAGGTTTCAACGCGCCCCCGTGCAGCATTGATCCGGTCACCACCCGGGTCTCGGAACCCGGCCAGACCATCGTGCCGCCGGAACGGTCGCGCTATCTGTCCGAGATTTCCGAAACCGTACGTGGCTATCATGCGATCATCGAGACGCAATCGACACTGGCCCGCGAACGCCAGCAGCTTCGGGAATCCAAACGCATGCTCGGTGAATGCGGCAAGTCCGCCGACGGGCTTGATGCACTGATCAGCGAGCGTGACGAGGCCATGGACCCGCGCGCCAAAAAGCTGATCGAAATCTGGCCCGGTGTCGTCGAGAGCTATTCCGGCGACGATTACGTGGTCAAAATCCGCGACAGGGAAGTGCGCTACAACCTCAAACGCTCGACCCTGAGCGGCAACCGCATCTCGCGCGTCGCTTTACCCAAGTATGCCGACGAAGGCGAGTTGCTGAAGTTTTTGCTGAAAGAAAATCTGCCCGGCAGCTTCCCCTATACCGCCGGTGTGTTTGCCTTCAAGCGCGAAGGCGAAGACCCGACCCGGATGTTTGCCGGCGAGGGCGATCCGTTCCGCACCAATGAACGCTTCAAGTTCCTGTCCCGAGACTCTACCGCCAAGCGTCTGTCGACGGCGTTCGACAGCGTGACGCTGTACGGCTTCGATCCGGACGAGCGGCCGGACATCTACGGCAAGGTTGGCAACTCCGGTGTCTCCATCGCCACCCTCGAAGACATGAAGGTGTTGTACGACGGCTTTGATCTGTGCAGCCCGTCAACGTCTGTATCGATGACCATCAACGGCCCGGCGCCGACAATCCTGGCGATGTTCATGAACACTGCGATGGATCAGCAGATTTCCAGGTTCGAGGCCGACAACGGCCGCGCGCCGACCGACGAGGAAATCGAAAAGATCAAGGCGTGGACATTGGAAACCGTGCGCGGCACCGTGCAGGCGGACATCCTCAAGGAAGATCAGGGGCAGAACACCTGCATCTTCTCGACCGAGTTTGCGCTCAAAATGATGGCCGATATCCAGTCCTATTTCGTGCATCACAAGGTGCGGAATTTCTATTCGGTATCGATTTCCGGCTATCACATCGCCGAAGCCGGTGCCAACCCGATCAGCCAGCTCGCCTTTACGCTGGCCAACGGCTTTACGTTCGTTGAAGCGTATCTGGCGCGCGGCATGAAGATTGACGACTTCGCGCCGAACCTCAGCTTCTTCTTCTCCAACGGCATGGACCCGGAATACACCGTCATGGGCCGGGTTGCGCGGCGCATCTGGGCCAGCGCCATGCGCTTCAAGTACGGTGCCAACGAACGTTCGCAAAAGCTCAAGTATCATATCCAGACCTCGGGGCGTTCGCTGCATGCGCAGGAAATGGATTTCAACGACATCCGCACCACGCTGCAGGCGCTGATCGCCGTCTATGACAACTGCAACTCGCTGCACACCAACGCCTATGACGAAGCGATCACGACGCCGACCGAGGACAGCCTGCGCCGCGCCATCGCCATTCAGCTGATCATCAATCAGGAATGGGGTCTTTCGAAGAACGAGAACCCGACCCAGGGGGCCTTCATCACCGACGAGCTGACCGATCTGGTTGAAGAAGCCGTGCTGGCTGAATTCGACCGCATCACCGAGCGGGGCGGGGTTCTGGGTGCCATGGAGACCGGCTATCAGCGCGGCAAGATCCAGGAAGAAAGCATTCACTACGAAACCCTCAAGCACACCGGCGAGCTGCCGATCATCGGCGTCAATACGTACCGCAATCCGAACCCGCCGAAGAACATGACGCCGGAACTGCGGCGTTCTACGGACGAGGAAAAACAGAATCAGATCAAGCGCTTGCGCGATTTCCAGAAACGCAACGAAGCGGACGCGGCGGCCATGGTCAAACGCCTGCAGCATGCCGCAACCTCCGGCGACAACGTCTTTGCGGTGCTGATGGATGCGGTCCGCGTCTGCTCGCTGGGCCAGATCACCGACGCCCTGTTCGAAGCCGGCGGCAAGTACCGGCGGAATATGTAAGCCCTCGCATGACGTCACCCCGGCGCAGGACGGGGTCCAGAACTGGATTCCGGCCTGCGCCGGAATGACTAGAATTATTCATATGTCACCGCCATCCTGAACTTGATTCAGGGGGACGTATTCATCACGAATACGTTTCTGCTTTTTGAAATTCGCCCTATAATCCCCGGATGAAACCAGAGGACGTGCAACTCAGTGAAGTGCTGTTCGAATTCCAGCGCGTTGGAAGCTATGTCCGCGTGATTGCCGTCGATGCCCGCACCAATACCGAAATCACCATTGCCGGCGATCCCAAAGCCGGCGAGAAGGCGTTAAAGCAGGCTGCCATGCGCAAGCTCAAATACGTCATCGCGAAGAATTACAATCAACGAAACGGCGGCTCAATCTCCGCCTGAACTCCCAAAACTCAACGAGGAAATAACCCATGAAAATGCGCGGTGCCGTGCTTTTTGAACAAGGCTTGCCAAGACCCTACAACCAGTCCAATCCGATGAAGATTGAAATGCTGGACCTCGAAGGCCCCAGAAAGAACGAAGTGCTGGTGGAAATCAAGGCTGCCGGGCTGTGCCATTCGGACATGTCGACCATTGAAGGAATCCGCATCCGGCCGATCCCGACAGTGCTCGGCCACGAAGCCGCCGGCATCGTTCGCGAAGTCGGCCCCGGTGTTACAGATCTCGTGGAAGGCGATCACGTGGTCATGGTCTTCGTCATGAGCTGCGGTGAATGCTACGAGTGCACGACCGGCCGACCGCATCTGTGCGGTGCCAGCTTCGAAAGCAAGATGAAGGGTGAACTGGTCGGCGGCGGCAAGCGCCTGAGCCTGAACGGCAAGCCGATCTGCCACGCTGCCGGGATTTCCTGCTTCGCCGAATATGCGGTGCTCGACCGCTCGTCGGTGGTCAAGCTGCCCAAGGATCTCGCCTTCGAAGACGCTGCCCTGTTCGGCTGCGCGGTGATCACCGGCGTCGGCGCCGTAACCAATACGGCGAAGGTGCAACCTGGCCAGCCGGTCGCCGTTTTCGGTTTGGGCGGGGTCGGCCTCAGCGCCGTCATGGGTGCCGCACTGGCCGGCGCCGCGCCGATTGTCGCGGTTGATCTGAACGAAGAGAAAATGGCCCTGGCCAAGACGCTTGGCGCACATTTCGCCGTCAATGCCAGCGAGGGCACGGAGCGCACGGCCCAGGCCATCAAGGATCTGACCGGTGGCGGCGTGATGCACGCGATCGAGCTTTCCGGCACCGTCAAAGGCATGGAAGCGGCTTATGCTTCGCTCAGGTCCGGCGGCACCGTCACCGTTGCCGGTCTGACCCCGGCGGACGCCGTGTTTGAACTCAAGCCGTATATGCTGACGGCCAAGGAATTCAAGATTCAGGGCTGCTACATGGGATCGTGTTCACCGTCCGAGGATATGCCGCGTTTCGTCGAGTATTACCGCGAGGGCAAACTGCCTGTCGATAAACTGCGCACCGGCGAACTTGGGCTGGAAGGCATCAACCAGGGGTTCGAAAATCTTGCCACCGGCGTGGCGATCCGCCAGATCCTGAAACCGCACGGGTAGGCGGCGCGACCCACTCCCGACGCTTCGCGATGCCCCGATTATTTGTTCAGGCCGTGACAGTGCTTGTAACGCTTTCCCGATCCGCATGGGCACTCGGCATTGCGCGGCGTTTTACCCCACGTGTAATAGGCTTCTTGCACGAAATCTGCCTTATCCCACGCCCCGCCTTCTTTGGCAGGCGGGATATCCGTTGGATCATCAAGCATGGCCAGTGCGTCTGAGCGCATGCTTTCGATAACATTCTGTATTTCGCTGGCGATTTTATTGCGCAGTTTCTTTTTAACTGCCGGAGCACCCTTTGCGTTGAGGTAATAGCGGACACCGGCCAGCACCATGTCCAGCGTGCCGCGGAACAAGATCGCAATACACTCGGCGACCGGGTTGTGCCGCGATGCATCCGTTGAACGCCTGAGCCGTGGCGAGCGACGTGACAATGTCGTGAAGGCCGTCAGATACAGACTGTCGGAATAAGCGTCCGGGTTGCCGATCGTTTTTATCGCGAAATCGCAAAACCCATTTATCCATTCACGCATTTTCGGATCATTCCAGCGAGCATCAAACTCGTCAGCCGCCAACACCGTAAATCTTTGATAGATGCTTTCCAGATCCTGTATTTTTGTCTCGGCGGACCCCGTCAACAGGGCCTCGGCACTGTGCATCGGCGTCGCCCCTTCAATGCGTGCGCCGTCACTGCAATTGTAAATATTCCGATCCTTCGCATAGAGCAAAATTGTCTTCGTCATTGCCTGCAGTCCGAAGATGAAATCTTCGGAGGCTAAAAAGCGTCCACTGAAATTTGCAGGAATTTCCAAGTCATATTGGCGGACATAGCCGATAATCGCCTCGTCGGTATAGAGGACGTTGTCTTTTGCGTGATCAGACCCGGTGCCGCGAGAACCAAAGTCCGTACCAATCAAAAAGATGTCCCTGGCGCCAAGATCAATCGCCAAAGCAAAGCTGGCGTTCACAACCAAGGGGCCCGGGTTGCAAAGCGTCTGATCCGGGGCTGCACAGAATAACGGATACGGGCTTACACCGGGGCGATGATAATAAACCACCTTCTCAAAAAACTGAATAATGTGCGGATCAATAGCATTCGAAACCAGCAGGCATATAGGCGAAAGATCAAATTCCTTGGATAACTGAACGATCGACGAATAAACGTGAATGTTTTCCAATTCGACGTGAAAATCAGGGATCACGCCGTTCACCAGCAATGAACGCAGCGCCGTCCCCGTCGAGATGATAATCGCCTGATCTGCCTGCTTCTGGATAAATTCAAGATCGGCGTCGAGTGACGGCCCGGCACCGATAACAAAAACCGGCGTCGACAGGCTCGGTTCGCCAATACGTCTGAAAATATTACAATCGCGCGCGCCGAGATTAAGATAGCTGTTCTTCAGCATCAGGGTTTCGTCATACATAAAACCGACGCCGGCCAGCATAAGATTAGGATTGTTGAAAATGTCCTTGAGAACGGCATCGGCAAAATCGTCACCGGCAAAAACCAAATACGGATTATTGCCGAATGCTGCCGGGGAAAATCCCCTGATGATGGACTGCAAGTGTGCGACGGTCACAAAGACATTACTGTCATTGAGATAGAAGAACATGGTGTCTTCGTTCTTCTGCCAATCCACGAATTCTTGCCAGTCATCGGATTGCAGCGCGTCATACAGATGTTCGGGTTCGGGCTCGAAAATAACCAAAACCGTCGGTTTGAATTTCCGCAGTATCGGGCCAAGGTTCAACCCCGGGCCAACACCGAAAATGAAAAGATAGAAAGTCTCGCCATCGTCCACAAATTGTGGGCAGTCCAGTCCTTCGTCTTTTTCGTATTTGTCCATATTACGGGCAAATTTTACGCCATGCCGATCAAAGGTTCCGACATCAGGCTTGCCGAAACTGCACATGAGATAGGATGGGTTATTCAGGAAATTACGTACTTTTTCCTGACCCTCGGCGCGTGCCGTCTCGCTGATCACATGACCGGCGGGCGGCTGGTAATTTTCCATCAGCTGGGACAGATGGAGACCATGTTTTTGAAATTCAGAAATATTTTTATCGAAGATATAATTTGCCATTTGAAAACTTCAAAAAATTGATTTGTATCAAATATTAAACCTGCAAATTCCTAGAATTCTATTAACATTGAAATCTTCGGCAAAGTGAACCTGACCCTGTTTCGGGGTTCATTCAAATCAGGCACTTCGAAGGCGATAAAATATGAACCCAGAATCAAATTCAGGGCGACGGCATGCCGTATAAACGGAAAGCTATTCAGCGCTTACTTGCAAGCGGTCGGGGGCAGCACTTCAAAGCGGCTCGGCGTCAGGTTCAGCGAGAAGTCACCAAAATCCTGAACCATGCGTTCGGCAATACCGTCTTCGCGGTAATCGACCTCGATTTCGAATTCAGGCAAATCATCGGATTCCAGCAATGGGAAATAGGCCATGCGGATACGCCATACCGGCAGGGCCGGCAGAGCCGCCAATGGATGGTCCGTCACCGCTGGCCCGGCCGAAACGGTTTTCTTTAATTTGTTTTGCGTCGCCTCCGGGGCAGGGGACGCATTTGCAATCGCCAGTTTGCCGCCGACAACCGGGCCGATGATAAAAGCATTAACGTCATATGGGTTATTTTTACTGGCGCCGTCGAAAACGGTTTTGCTGAAATGGCCCTGGCCTTTGTGCGCCACGGCCAGCAGGCGGATCAGGTGGTCGGCCGGAAAGACCGTGCCGGCCGGTAACTTGACCGAAGCCGTGCCTTCATCATCGAACGACGCTTCGCCGCCATCAGCGGTTTTGCCGGCCTGACCGGCGAAGACTTCTTCCAGGCTGCCATTGCGGTTGTGATCGACTTCAAAGGTGAACGTTTCACCATCATAGCTTTCGAAGCTGGTGAACGACCATGTTGTCTGAACGACTTCTTCTTCGCCCGAACTGCCATACAGCAGATTCATGGAGACCCGGGATTCAACTTCCCAGCCGTCGCAAAGCGGTTCAAGGCGGTAGAACATCGTGCCGCTGGCACCCGCAACGTTGGAGCCTTTGAGGGCATGGCCCAGCTCCATCTTGTAAAGAGCCCGATGCGGGATGAGCACTGTTTTTGAGCTTTTCAGCCCACTTGCCTGAACGGTACCGACAGGCAAAAGACACATCAGCGCCACGGCAACTGACGGCAATAATATTCGCAGAGATATCATGTTCTTATGGCCATGTGACTGGCCTCCCAGGGTTGATACGGTTCCCCCCGCATCTTGTGGATAATCATACTCAATTATTCGTATGACTGTCCATGCATCTTGATAATAGACATCGGCAAAGACTTCCCCGGTCGGCAAATTTTGCCGGGTCACTGTTTGCAGTCATGCGCGTTAACGTTTGATAAACCATTGATTTGCAAAGCCGCGTCATATGGCACGCGAATTGCTCAGTCCTTGTATTATGGACTGGAGCAAGACTCATGCGGATTGATCGGCCGCCGTTACCCCTTGATATCACCCGGTTGAACCTCGGGGCCTCGATCCATGACGATTTGCCGGACGACAATGCCGCAGCAAGGCAGCATGCCGGACGGGCGCTGGTCGCCTATCGTGACGGCGATCTGATCGCCAAGGAAACGGCGAAATCCCACGATAACGCTGCCAATGCATCCAAACAGCCGGATCGGCTGGCACCACCGGTCGGCGGGCCGAATGTTCCAGATGTCCGACACATGACACCCCGTGGCATGCAGGATTACAGCGAAAACCTTTATGCCGCAGGGGTACTTTCCTTCGAGGATTACGAAGCGCTGGCGTTTCAGCCGGAACTGCACCCGGATTTTACAAAAACCATAGGTGCCCTGACCGGCGAGCCGGCACAGCCCGACCGGCCGCGTGATTATATCCAGCAGTGGCGTGACAGGGTCGATTATACGCAACGCTATTATCCGGCCAATTCCGAGCCGGTGCGGCAGGCGCACCGCATCCACGAAGCCCTGACGACCTTTCCCAGACGCACCGATATCTTCGTCTGAACCAGCAACCAACGCCGGATAAAAAACCTTGTCAGAGGTTAGCCATCTGTTGGCACGCAGCCGCTATATATGGTATGAACCCCTAACTTCAGTTGGACGCAGTTTCAATTATTCCACAGTTGGCGTTCTTACCGGACCGGGGATAGCAAAAAGATGGCTGGAATTACCGTTGCAATCGCCTGCGATCACGCCGGGTACAATCTGAAATCGTTGCTGAAAAGTGACCTCGAAGCGGCCGGGTTTACGGTTCTTGATCTCGGCACCAATGGCCCTGAAAGCGTTGACTACCCTGATTTCGGCTTTGCCATGGGGAAAGCCATTGCCGACGGCAAGGCGGACAGGGGTGTGCTGGTCTGCGGCTCGGGGATCGGCATTTCGATTGCCGCCAACCGCAACCCGGCAGTGCGCGCCGCCGTTGTCACCAACAGCCTGACCGCCAAGCTGGCGCGTCAGCACAATGATGCCAATGTGGTCTGTTTCGGCGAACGCCTGATCGGCAGCGAAGTCGCCCGCGATGCCATGAAGGCGTTTCTTGAAACGCCGTTCGAAGGTGGCCGTCACGCTCGGCGTGTCGACAAGCTTTCAAATCCTCAGTGCTGAATTCAGTTTTTCCATAAAAAGGTCGTTTTCATGTCCCCTAAAGCCACTGCCGCCAAGTATCCGAACGATTTCCAGCAGCGCTTCTTCAACCAGCCGCTGAACGAACGCGACCCGGATCTGTTCAAATCGATTACCGACGAACTGGCTCGTCAGCAGAACCAGATCGAACTGATCGCATCGGAAAACATCGTCTCCAGGGCCGTCATGGAAGCGCAGGGCAGCGTCATGACCAACAAATACGCCGAGGGTTATCCCGGCAAACGCTATTACGGCGGTTGCGAATTCGTCGATGTTGCGGAAAGTCTGGCCATCGAGCGCGCCAAAAAGCTGTTCGGCTGCAGTTTCGTCAACGTCCAGCCGCATTCCGGCGCTCAGGCCAATGGTGCTGTATTCCTGGCGCTGCTGAAGCCCGGCGACACCATTCTCGGCATGTCGCTGGCCGCCGGCGGCCATCTGACGCACGGCGCCCCTCCGGCGCAATCGGGCAAGTGGTTCCATGCCGTCCAGTACGGCGTCAGACCCGACGATCATCTGGTCGATTTCGATCAGGTCGAGGCGCTGGCCAAGGAACACAAGCCGAAACTGATCATCTGCGGCGGCTCGGCTTATCCGCGCACCCTTGATTTCGCCCGCTTCCGCAAGATCGCCGATAGCGTTGGGGCGCTGCTGATGGTCGATATGGCGCACTTTGCCGGACTGGTTGCCGCCGGTGTGCATCCGTCACCGCTGCCGATCGCCGACATTGTCACGACCACCACCCACAAGACGCTGCGTGGGCCACGTGGCGGGATGATCCTTTCCAACAACGACGATATCGGCAAAAAGATCAATTCGGCCGTGTTCCCAGGCCTGCAGGGCGGCCCGCTGATGCATGTCATCGCCGCCAAGGCCGTGGCCTTCGGTGAAGCGCTGACGCCCGAGTTCAAAACCTATTCCAGGGCGGTTGCCGAAAATGCCAGGGTTCTGGCGGCAACCCTTATCGAGCGGGGCTTTGATATCGTTTCCGGCGGCACCGACACGCATCTGATGCTGGTCGATCTCAGACCCAAAGGGGTCAAGGGCAACGATGCCGAGATCAGCCTCGAGCATGCGTCGATGACCTGTAACAAGAACGGCATTCCGTTCGATCCGGAAAAACCGACGGTAACGTCGGGCATCCGCCTCGGCACACCGGCCGGCACGACCCGCGGCTTCGGCACCGAAGAATTCCGCAAGATCGGCCATCTGATCAGTGATGTGCTCGAAGCGCTGGCGAAATCCAATGGTGATAACAGTGCTGCGGAAGCAAAAGCACGCAAGGAAGTCCTGGCATTGTGCCAGCGCTTCCCGATTTATACGGACGTCTGAACGACGGTTCATTTGAGGGGGTTTTAAAAATGCGCTGCCCGTTTTGTGGAAATGATGACTCTCAGGTCAAGGACTCGCGTCCGACCGACGATAACGCAGCAATCCGCCGCCGGCGCTTCTGTCCGGCCTGTGGTGCACGCTGGACAACGTTCGAGCGGGTTCAGCTGCGCGAACTGATCGTGGTCAAGAAAGACGGCGAAAAATCGCCCTTCGACCGCGACAAGCTGGCCCGCTCTCTGAGCATTGCACTGCGCAAGCGGCCGGTCGGCGACGACCGCATCGAGCGCATCGTCAACTCGATCCAGCGCCGCCTTGAAACTTTGGGTGAGTCTGAAATTCCCACCAAAGTTGTCGGCGAGATGGTCATGGAAAACCTTCGCGAACTTGATCAGGTGGCTTATGTGCGGTTTGCCTCTGTTTACAAAAACTTTCGTGAAGCCAAAGACTTCGAAGAGTTTGTTGAACAAATAGGTGATGGAAACGACGATTAAGTCCATGCCTTCGCCCGGGACTTCCGGGCATGGTCGTGCGCATATGCGCGCGGCCCTTGGGCTGGCATCACGGGGTCTCGGCAGAGTTGCCCCGAACCCGGCCGTCGGTTGCGTTCTGGTCCGTTACGATCTAGGTACGGCCCCCGGTGGACGGGTCGTCGGCTACGGCTGGACCCAGCCCGGTGGCCGGCCGCATGCCGAAACCGAAGCGATCCGCCGGGCAGGGGCCTTGGCGCGCGGCGCGCACGCCTATGTGACACTGGAACCTTGCAATCATCAGGGTCAAACGGGGCCCTGCAGCGAAGCGCTGATCGACGCCGGCATCACTGCCGTAACCATCGCCCTCAAGGACCCCGACCCCCGCGTTGCCGGCAGCGGCATCAAGCGCCTGCAGGACGCCGGGATTGCCGTTGACTGCGGCTTGCTGGCCGATGAAGCGCGCCTGTTGAATGCCGGTTTTCTGTCGGTTGTCGAACGAAAGCGCCCGTGGGTAACGATGAAAACGGCTACCACGCTGGACGGTGCGATTGCATCCAGAAGCGGCAAAAGCCAATGGATCACCGGACCGGCAGCCAGAGCGCGCGGACATCTGCTGCGTGCCCAGAGCGATGCGGTCATCAGCGGCATCGGCACGGTGCGCGCCGATGATCCGGAACTGACCTGCCGCCTTGCCGGACTGGAAGATCGTTCGCCGGTCCGCGTCGTTGTCGACCCAAGGGGCGAAACACCGCCTGAGTCACGGCTGCTTCAGAAGCTGGAACAGGGCCCGGTCTGGCTGATGTGCAACAATGAAGCGGCGCCCGAGCAGCTCGACAGATTGAAATCCGGGGGCTGCGACATCATCATCGTCGCAGCGTCAGGCGGCGGCAGGCTGGCCCCGCTGGCGATACTCGAAGCGCTGGCCGAGCGTGGAATGACGCGGGTCTTGCTGGAAGCCGGCAGCGCGCTCAGCGCTGCATTCGTGAGCGCCGGACTGGTCGACGAGATCGCCTGGTTCCGCGCCGCCAGCATCATGGGCGGTGACGGCCTGCCGGCGATCGCACCGATGGCTGTCGACAGCCCGGCCAATACACCAAAATTTAGGCTTATTGACACGATAGCCCTTGATGGCGACGTGCTGGAGCGCTACCTCCGCATAGATAAACTGGATTGACCACATCCTTCGAGACGCTCGCTTTGCTCGCTCCTCAGGATAAGGTTATCCAAGTAGTGCCCTCATCCTGAGGAAGGCCAAAGGCCTGTCTCGAAGGATGTGGCCTGCAAACGAAACCGAGGACCATATGTTTACCGGCATCATTACCGACATCGGCAGGGTCAAGGCCGTCAGCAAGGGCGGTGACACGCGCTTTGACATTACCACCGCCTATGACATGGCGACGGCCGACATCGGTGCCTCGATTGCCTGCAGCGGCGTCTGCCTGACAGTGATCGAAAAGGGTGACGGCTGGTTTGCCGTTCAGGCATCGAAGGAAACACTGGACAAGACCACGGCGGCGGGCTGGACAGACGGCACGCGGCTTAATCTGGAGCGGGCCCTGAAGCTTGGCGACGAACTTGGCGGCCACATCGTCAGCGGCCATGTCGACGGTGTCGCCGAGGTAATCGGCACAAGTCCTGTCGGCCAATCCCTGAAGATCGATTTTCAGGCCCCGAAACCGCTGGCAAAGTTTATCGCCTCCAAGGGGTCAGCCACCATCGACGGGGTCTCGCTGACGGTCAACAGCGTCCTTGCAGAGGTATTTTCGGTGAATATCATCCCGCACACGCAAACTGAGACTACGCTCGGACAATTAAAACCCGGTGATCGAGTAAATCTGGAAATTGATGTGCTCGCGCGCTATGTTGCCCGCCTTAATGAAGTGAATGGATAAGAATTTGTCAGCCCCCCAGAAGCCATCAATTATCTCAAAGCAGCAGGTCGCTCGCGCGACCACCGATCCCGAGAACTTTCTTTCGCCGATCGAGGACATCATCGAAGACGCCCGCAATGGCCGCATGTTCATCATGGTCGACGATGAAGAACGCGAAAACGAGGGAGACCTTGTCGTTCCGGCGCAGATGGCGACGCCGGACGTCATCAATTTCATGGCCAAGTACGGCCGCGGCCTGATCTGCCTGGCGCTGACGTCGGATCGGGTTCGGGAACTGGAACTGCCGGCCATGTCACGCCGTAACGGGTCCAGACACCAGACCGCCTTCACGGTTTCCATAGAAGCCAGGGAAGGGGTGACCACCGGCATCTCGGCTTCTGACCGGGCCCGGACCATCGCTGTTGCCATCGATCCGACCAAGGGTGCCGCCGATATTGCATCCCCCGGACACGTCTTTCCGCTGGAAGCCCGTGACGGCGGATCACTGATCCGCGCCGGTCACACCGAAGCTGCGGTCGATCTGTCGCGTCTGGCTGGGCTTAACCCGTCCGGCGTAATCTGCGAAATCATGAATGAAGACGGCACCATGTCGCGTTTGCCCGATCTGGTGACCTTTGCACAGTTTCACGGCCTTAAGATCGGCACCATTGCTGATCTGATCGCCTATCGCCTGCGCAATGACCGGGTTGTCGAGCGGGTCAGCGAGATGCCCTTCAAAAGCCGATTCGGTGGTGACTGGAAGATGTGCGTCTATGTCAACAAGGTCGCCTATGCCGAGCATATTGCGCTGGTGAAGGGCGATCTGAGTGACCCGGCACCGGTTATGGTCCGCATGCATGCGATGAACGTTCTGGATGATGTTCTGGGCGATACCGCCAGCGGTAAGAGCGGCGAGTTGCAGCAGGCCATGCAGATGATCGAGCAGGAAGGGCGCGGCGTCGTGGTGCTGATCCGTGAACCTTATGCCCGGGCCTTGTCGGACAGGGTTCGAACCAGACTGGGCGAGCCACCGGAAGGTAAGCAGGAACTTCGCGATTACGGCGTCGGGGCGCAGATACTGCTGGATCTGGGTATTCAGGATCTGGTCCTGCTCTCCAACACCAAACGAACCATTGTCGGCATCGACGGCTATGAGTTGAACGTGGTTGGGCAAAAATCCATCCCGGTTAGCGGAGAATAAAATGACCACGCACGCGAATGCGAAGACGATCCTCGTCATCGAAGCCCGCTATTATGAGAAAATCACGGACGACATGGTCCTGGGGGCCGAGCCTGTCTTTAAAGCCGCCGGCTATGAACTGGAACGGGTGCCGGTTACCGGTGTTTTCGAAGTCCCGGCGGCCTGCGAAATGGCCATCCAGGCCGGCCTGAAGGACCCGCATCTCAAATATGCCGGGATCATGGCGATGGGCTGCGTGATCCGCGGTGAAACCGATCACTATGACCATATCTGCCGTGAAGCCAGCCGTGCCCTGATGAATATTACCACCGATCACCTGTTTCCGCTGGGCTTTGCCATCCTGACGTGCGAGACCATGCAGCAAGCTGAGGTTCGCGCCGATCCCAAGCAAAAAAACAAGGGTGCGGAAGCCGCCAAGGCCGTTCTCCGCATGATCGATCTTCGTCGCAAATTCAAAGGCAGGGATGATGCCTAAGACAAAAACCTATGACCCAAGACCTGCGGCGACCCGCCTTGCTGCCGTGCAGGCGGTCTACGAATTGCAAATGATGGATGCCCCGGTTGAAGAGGTTCTGGCCTCTTTCAACGCCGAACGCTGGCTGGCTGCAGACGAGGACATTTCCGAAGAAATGGCCCGGCCGAAGCCCGAACTGTTAAAGGAACTGGTCAACGGCACAACTGCCCTGCAGACCGATATCGATGCAGCACTGGAACCGGGGATGATCCACAACCGCGTTGTCGATGGCCTGGAAAACGTCATGCAGGCGATCCTCCGGACCGCGACCTATGAATTGCTGGCCCGCAAAAACGTTCCGGCACGCACCATCATCGGCGCCTATACCACTGTCAGCGATGCGTTTTTTGACGAGAAGGGGCAACAGGCCAAGCTGATTGCCGGCATTCTCAATACCGTAGCCAGAAATCTGCGCGCCGAAGAGTTTGTATCCCCGAGCAAGTCCGCCTGAAGCAAGCCGTCACCCCGGCGCAAGCCGGAATGACAATGCGGTGAAGATAACTGACGGATCGACATGACCGACGAATTCGACATCATTCATCGCTATTTCGCTCCTCTGACTCGCGGTGCTCCGGGTGCCTTTGCGCTGGGAGATGATGCCGCCACGCTGCCGTCGCGTCCGGGGTATGAGCATGTCATCACCACCGATGCCATTGTCGCCGGGGTGCATTTTCTAAGCGACGAATCCCCCGAAAACATTGCCGTCAGGCTGTGCGCCTGCAATTTGTCCGATCTTGCCGCGATGGGTGCAAAGCCGCTCGGCTTCACGCTCGCCTGCGCCTGGAACAAAACCACCGATGAAGCGACCATCGCCGCCTTTGCCGGCGGGTTGGCCGAGATTATTGATCGCTACGATTTCCCGCTGCTCGGCGGTGATACGGTTACGTCATCCGGCCCCTTGATGTTTTCCCTGACGGCCATCGGCGAGGTTGAGGCGGGCATGGCGCTCCGCCGCAATGCCGCCAAGCCCGGCGACAAAGTCTATGTCAGCGGCACAATCGGTGATGGTGCGCTTGGTCTGCTGGCGGCGAGGGGAGAGATTCCCGGGATTTCCGACCCGCATCAGGCATTTCTGACAGAACGCTACCGTCGCCCGACACCGCGCCTTGCAACCGGTCTCGGACTGGTCGGCCGGGCCCGGGCCTGCATCGATATTTCAGACGGATTGTTGCAGGATCTCGGGCACATCTGCGAACAGTCGGCCGTTTCGATGCGCATTGATGCCGGCAAAATTCCCTTGTCGCCGGCGGCAAGCGCGGTCCTTGCGATGCATCCCGGACTGCTGGAAACGGTCCTGACCGGCGGTGATGATTACGAACTCGCCTTTACCGGCCCCGACATTCAGGCACCTGCGGATGTGCCGATCACCGTCATCGGCGAGGTTATCGCAGGCGCGGGGGGTGTGTCCGTAAGCAACGCCGAAGGTCAGCTCCTTGCCGTCGGCAAACGCGGCTACAACCATTTTTCTGCCTGATGGCCCGTGTCGGCATCACCGTCCTGCCCGCAAACCACTGTTTTCGCCCGGACAGCAAAGTATGCTATTCTTGCGAATCCGTGCCGTAATAACCGATAAACAGAAGATCTCGTCGCAGTTAAGCCCCAGGAATACCCCATGAAAAAATTGATCATTATTTTCTTACTCGTGCTGCTGATTGGCGGTGCCACCATCGGTGCCATGAAGTGGTTCGGCCTGGGGCCGTTCGAAAAACCGCAGATCGCCAAGGACATCGAAGCCAACAAGGTGATCGAAGCGCCGCAGGCATTGTTCGTCGATGTCGAGCCGCTGATGATCAATGTCGTGCAGGCCGGCAGCATCGTCACGACCATCCAGCTGGAAATCAAACTGGAAACGGCTGGCAATGAAAACATCATTAAAATCAAGAGGATGCTGCCGATTTATAAAGATGCCTTCATGAAGGATCTGCATGCTTTCATCCCACGCATGCTGAGTGAACTGGAACGTTTGGACCTGCCGACCTTGAAGCAGAGACTTGAACTGGTTGCCGATCGGGTGGCCGGCGAGAAGGGCATCGTGAAGGGCGTTCTGATCCAATCGGTGCTGGATACTCCGCAAAAGTAATATGCCCAGACGCGGCTTGGGTAAGCAGTTAAATACACGGCATTTTTGACAATTTGCCGGGCAGAATTCCGGCCTTAAATCCCATTGTTGCTTTATCGGGGGGCTTCTGGCATTTTCCCCGCGCTTTTTGCACCGGTGACTATTTCATTTTGATTTAGCCGGTTTCCGGCGGGCCCACCGACACGGTGTCTGTGTGTTCACGTCCGGTGTAATACATTTAATCGAGGGGGAGGGGATGTCTTCCATTTACACTCTGGTACTAGTTTGTGGCGCGTTGGCCTTGGCTTACGGCGCTTATGCAGTTCGCTCGGTTCTTTCGGCTCCTGCCGGGAACGAACGGATGCAGGAAATTGCAGCCGCCATTCAAGAAGGTGCGGCGGCCTATCTTAACCGCCAATACCTGACGATCGGTATCGTCGGTGTTGTTGTCTGTGTTCTGCTTGGTGTTTTGCTCGGCCTTCCGGTTGCCATCGGTTTCATTATCGGTGCCGTGCTGTCCGGCGTTGCCGGCTACATCGGCATGAACGTTTCCGTCCGCGCCAACGTGCGTACGACCGAAGCGTCACGCACCAAAGGCCTTGAAGGCGGTCTCGAGATTGCCTTCAAATCCGGCGCAGTGACCGGCATGCTGGTTGTTGGCTTGGCCCTTCTGGGCGTCACCGGTTACTACATGGTGCTTCGCGGCATGTACGACACCAGCGATGCAACCCAGATGCGCCACGTTCTTGAAGCGCTGATCGCCCTTGGTTTCGGCGCCTCGCTGATTTCGATCTTTGCCCGTCTCGGCGGTGGCATCTTCACCAAAGGTGCCGACGTCGGTTCCGATCTGGTCGGTAAAATCGAAGCCGGCATCCCGGAAGATGACCCCCGCAATGCAGGCGTGATTGCCGATAACGTTGGCGACAACGTTGGTGACTGCGCCGGTATGGCAGCCGACTTGTTCGAAACCTATGCGGTGACGATTGTCGCCACCATGCTGCTGGCCGCCATCTTCTTCACCGGTCCGGCTCAGGAAACCATGATGCTGTTCCCGCTGGTTATCGGCGGCGTCTGCATCATCGGCTCGGTTGCGGCGACCTGGTTCGTCAAACTCGGTGCCAGCAAGTCGATCATGGGCGCACTCTACAAGGGCTTCATCGCATCCGCGGTGATTTCCGCAATCCTGATCGGTGGGACCATTTCCTACCTCATCGGCTGGGGCACTGAATTCACCCTTCAACTCAGCGACGGCGTGAAAATCATCAATGGTACGGACCTGTTCGTCTGCGCCATCGTTGGCCTGGCCGTCACCGGTCTGATCGTCTGGATCACCGAATATTACACCGGCGTCGATTACCGTCCGGTGAAGTCGGTGGCTGCCGCATCCGAAACCGGACATGGCACGAACATCATTCAGGGACTGGCCGTTTCCATGGAAGCGACGGCGCTGCCGGTGGTCGTGATTTCGGCCGGTATCATCGTCTCGTTCCTGTATGCCGGTCTGTTCGGCATTGCCATCGCAGCAACCACCATGCTGGCCCTTGCCGGTATGGTTGTCGCACTGGACGCCTTTGGTCCGGTGACCGATAACGCCGGCGGGATTGCCGAAATGGCTGACCTGCCTGCGGACGTACGCAAAACCACCGATGCTCTCGATGCTGTCGGCAACACCACGAAAGCGGTCACCAAGGGTTATGCCATTGGCTCCGCCGGTCTTGCCGCACTGGTGCTGTTTGCCGCGTTTACCTATGATCTCAAGTACTACTTTCCGAACATCGATGTGACGTTCAGCCTGAAAGACCCATATGTGGTCATCGGTCTGTTCATCGGCGGCATGCTGCCGTACCTGTTCGGGTCGATGGGGATGATGGCTGTCGGCCGTGCCGGCGCTGCTGTTGTCGTCGAAGTGCGCCGTCAGTTCCGTGAACTGCCGGGGATCATGGAAGGCACGACCAAGCCGGAATACGGCAAATGCGTCGACATCCTGACCAAAGCCGCGATCAAGGAAATGATCCTGCCGTCGCTGCTGCCGTTGCTTGCACCGTTCGTCATGTACTTCGTGATCATCGCCGTTGCCGACCAGACGCATGCCTTCTCGGCACTTGGTGCAATGTTGCTGGGCACCATCGTGACCGGTCTGTTCGTGGCGCTGTCCATGACTGCCGGTGGCGGTGCCTGGGATAACGCCAAGAAGTACATCGAAGACGGTCATCACGGCGGCAAGGGCTCTGACGCCCACCATGCTGCCGTAACGGGTGACACGGTCGGTGATCCTTACAAGGATACAGCCGGTCCGGCCATCAACCCGATGATCAAGATCATCAACATCGTTGCGCTTTTGCTGTTGGCCATTCTCGCCTGATTAAACGCAGCGTTGAACTGAATGCGGCTCCGGGGCAACCCGGAGCCGTTTCTTTTTTAAGAACCAAAATGGAGAAAACCGTACTATTGTCATCCTGATCACTTATAGGCATGACAAAGCGAATGCTGCTCGGGCACAGGGCTGGAAAGACCGTAATGAACGAAGATTTACAAGATTTAGAGCGGGCCGAATTCTACACCTCGCACAGGGAACGTTCGGCAACGGCATTCAAAAGCAAACATCGCAAACAGTACGATGCCGAATTCGCCAAACTGACGGGTGCGACCTCAGCCATGTCAGTCCTGGAAATCGGCTGCGGCACCGGTATTTTTCTACGTTACCTCGAGGCATCGCATTATTCTGAGATCGTCGGCATCGACATGGACAAGAACCTGTCTGAAGCACTGAATGATCTGAAAACCAGTGAGATTTATCTCGACGATGTCGACAGGATATTAAAAAACCAACTCGACGGTCGCCGCTTTGACAGGATCGTGCTGCTTGATGTCTGCGAGCATTTACAGCTGCCAGTCCTGTTCAGCCTGATGGAAAGATTAACCAGCCATATCAAGCCCGACGGACGATTACTTTTACGTGTCCCCAATATTGAATCGCCCTGGGGACTGAAGATGTTTTTCGGAACATTCGATCATGTCACCCCGCTGGGTCCGGGACGCATGGTCGAACTCGGCATGAAAACCGGCTGGATTTGCGAGGGATGCTATCCGCAAGAACCTTCCCGATTCCTGAGACGCCTGAAGGAGCGGGTGCTCAACAAACTTTTGGCGGCACTGTTAAGCTATCACCCGGACATCTGGTCAGCGAATCTGCTGGCGGTTTACCGAAAGTCTTGAATGACAAGGTGCTGATAAATGCACAGGGGGCTTATTTCTTCTTGTCGATCTTTTCGCCGATCTTGCCGAATCGGTTGAGGTTGCCGATCAGCTGATCAATTGCGGTCATGTTTTTACCGACCGTCGGGGTGATGCGGTCGACGGGCCTGATGTCGCGGGCCTCATCCAGTCCATGGCTCTCCATGCTCGCGACGACGCCCTTGGCGTCGAAAGTGATCAACAGCACGCTGCGTTCGTTGACCTTGCTTTCCAGAAACGCCACCGTCTCGGTTGTTTCACCGATATAAAGCCAGGTTTCGTCGCCGTACATGTTGATGCTGGAAGGCGAGCCCAACGTACGCTCAACATCGTTTTTAGTGCTCTTGTTCGGCATGATGGTGGCAATCGCATCAACGTCCGGCATGGCACCGCGTTGCGCGACAATCGGCGAGCATGCATTTAAACCAATCACACCGGCTACGAAGACGGCTGAAATAAAAGACCTTGTTATCACTGGGCCTCGCATCCTACATCATGCTCCCACAGCGGCGCATAATTACGCGCGGCCTGTAAGATCGGGTGAGGGCGACAGTGCCGTCCTGACCTCTAAATGTCAATGTGTGGAAGGGGATAAAGGCGCTGTGATTTCACTCCGCTCTCTGTTCAAGACGAAACCCGACGTCGAGATCGCCCGAACCCTTTACGGTGCGACCATACTGGCTGCGCGCCGGCCATATTTCTTTACCGACTGCGGGGTTCCGGACACTCCTGAAGGGCGCTTTGAGATGCTCGCCCTGAGCGCTTTTCTGGTGCTCAACCGGATGAAGAACCTCGCCGGCATGGCTGAGCTGTCACAAATCTATTTCGATGTCATGTTTGACGACATCGATTCCAATCTGCGCGAGTTGGGAGTTGGCGACATCAGTGTCGGCAAAAAGGTCAAAAAGCTCGCCCAAAGCTTTTATGGGCGAATCAAGTCCTACGAAGCCGGCCTGAGCGACGAAACCGACAACGCCTTGCGCATGGCGATTGATCGCGACCTGCTGCGTGGTACCGCTGCCGAGCGCGCCAGCATCGATAAAATGGTCAAGTACGTGCGTGCCGAACACGACTTCCTTTCTCGTCAGGATGCCGATAGCCTGGCCTCAGGCCGAATCACGTTCATAGAATTATCCGATATATTTCAATAGGTTGTGAGATGATTGAGATCCCGGAACTGCACCGTCCGTTCGTCGTAGACGAGTTGCCCAACAAAGGCAGAGTCGTCAAAATCGACGCCAGCGCCGAAGAAATGCAGGCCATTGCCAAACGTTTGGGCCTGATTGCACTGAACATGTTTGAAGGCACGCTGCATTTGAAACCCGAGATTGGCCGCCATGTATCGTTGACGGGTGCGATTCGCGCCGAAATCGTCCAGAACTGCGTCATCACCGGCGTGGCCTTGACGACGGCCCTGGATTTTGACCTGAACCGGATGTTCACGGAAGACGCGGATCCCTTTGCCGGATTGATGGATGACGATGACGACGACGGCGTCGCCGACCCGGAAATTGACGAACCCGATCCGATTATTGACGGTATCATTGATGTCGGCGAGCAGGCCGTTGAGGAACTGGCGCTGAATATTCCGCCATATCCGCGCGCGCCGGGGGCTTCGTTCGACGATTTGGTACCCGACCCGGCCGAAGACGAGACTGATGAGCATCCGTTTGCAGCGCTTTCTGCGTTAAAAGATCGAATAAAATCAAAAGATTAATAAAAACACGCATAAATAAAACATAATCTCAGATAATTCCTTCTCACGTCTTGCAGCATGCTGCCAAATCCTCTAATAAAGCGCGCTCGTTTGGATACGAGTAAACAATGAGGAATTGAGATATGGCCGTTCCTAAAAAGAAGGTTTCGAAATCGAAGCGCAACATGCGTCGTGCGCATCATGCGCTTGTACCGTCCAATCTCGTCGAATGTTCGAATTGCGGTGAGTTGTCGCGTCCGCACCACGTGTGTCAGTCTTGCGGTTCATACAACGGTCGCGAAGTCGCTGCCGTCGAAGAGCTGGCCTAACTGCCTTTTAAGCGGGCCTTAAGGCCCGTATGATGCGGACTTGGGAAAGCTTCACCAAGACATCCGCTGTCGGGACAAGGCATTGACCACACGCTTGACCTTATCAATTGATGCCATGGGGGGCGATAACGCCCCCGAAATGGTTATCGATGGCGTCGAGGCGGCAGCAAAGCAGAACCCTGAATTACGGTTTTTGCTGTTCGGCGATGAGACGCGATTGAACGAGATGCTGCAAAGCCATCCGGCTGCGCTGGCATCTTCCGTTGTGCGTCATGCACCTGATGTCATCGGCAGCGGTGACAAGCCTGCCGTTGCCTTGAGGGGCGGGCGGCAGTCAAGCATGCGGCTGGCCATCAACGCTGTTGGTGACGGCGAAGCGGATGCCGTGATTTCCGCCGGCAATACCGGTGCGCTGATGGCGATGGCCAAATTCGTTCTGAAGACGCTGCCGGGAATCGACCGCCCGGCGATTGCCACCTATTTCCCGACCATGCGTTCGCAGTCCGTGATGCTCGACCTCGGTGCCAACATCGAGTGCGACGCCAATAACCTGCTGCAATTTGCCGTCATGGGCGAAGTCTTTGCCCGTAACGTGCTGGGCTGTGAGCATCCGTCTGTCGGCATTCTGAATGTCGGCGCCGAGAACCTTAAGGGCAATCAGGAAGTGCGTGACGCTGCCGTCATGCTGCAACAGACGCATCTGCCGATCCATTTTTATGGATTTGTCGAAGGGGACGATATTGCCAAAGGCACCGTTGATGTCATCGTCACCGATGGCTTCACCGGTAACATTGCGCTTAAAACGGCCGAGGGCATGGCCTCCATGTTCGGATACTATTTGCGCAGTGCCCTGACGTCATCGTGGTTCGGCAAAATCGGTGCGCTGATCGCGAGACCGGCACTCCTGAAGTTCAAGGCAAAATTCGATCCGCGCCTGTATAACGGGGCGATGTTTGTCGGCCTCAATGGCATCTGCGTCAAAAGCCATGGCGGCACCGATGGTTTCGGGTTTGCAAATGCCATCGGCGTAGCCGTTAATCTGGTCCGCAATAATTTCAACGAAGGTATCAAGGAAGACTGTGCGCAGCTTCTGGAGGACCGCGATGCGGCCATCCTTGCCACAAGCAAGGGCGATGCCGACAATTCAGAGGCAGCAGCTGGTTAAATGAAAATACGGTCGGAAATAATCGGGTGCGGTTCCTATCTGCCGGAACGCTGCGTTTCCAATGACGAGTTGTCAAAAACCGTCGATACCACGGATGAATGGATTCGTTCGCGAAGCGGTATTGAACAACGTTACATCGCCGCCGATGGCGAGTTCACTTCGGATCTGGCACTGGCTGCCAGCCGCCGGGCACTCGAACATGCAGGCATTGATGCGACCGAGATCGACCTGGTGATCTGCGCAACGACAACGCCCGACAATACGTTTCCCTCGACCGCGACCAAGGTGCAGCACAAACTCGGCATGACCAACGGTGCCGCCTTCGATATCCAGGCAGTCTGCTCGGGTTTTGTTTACGGCCTTGCGACGGCCGATAACTTCATCCGCTGCGGTCAGGCCAAGACGGTCCTGCTGATCGGCGCGGAAACGTTCTCGCGCATTCTCGACTGGACCGACCGTTCAACCTGCGTGCTGTTCGGTGATGGTGCCGGGGCTGTGGTCATCCGCGGCGCAGAGCAGGAAACCGGCGGCAATGGCAAGGGCCACAATTCCGGGCGCGGCATTCTGTCGACGCATATCCATTCGGATGGCTCCAACTACGATATCCTTTATGTCGACGGCGGACCTTCATCGACGCAGACCGTCGGTCACTTGCGCATGAACGGCCGTGAAGTTTTTCGCCACGCCGTCACCAATCTGGCCTCGATTGTCGATGAAGCACTGGTTGCCAACAACCTTGAACGCACCGACATCGACTGGCTGGTGCCGCATCAGGCCAACAAGCGGATCATTGATTCAACGGCCAAGAAACTCGGCATGAGCGCCGACAAAGTTGTGCTGACGGTCGACAGGCATGCCAACACATCAGCGGCTTCAATTCCGCTGGCGCTTGATACCGCCGTCAAGGATGGCCGCATCAAACGCGGCGATCTGCTGTTGCTTGAAGCCATGGGCGGCGGTCTGACATGGGGTGCCGGTCTGGTCCGCTGGTAATCCGTCAGGATCAGAAACGCACGGCGCGAAAATTGATTTTCATTGCACGCAACGTCTGGTGTCTTCAGTTGCGCCGAACAACAAACCTTTAAAATCGTCCATCCCTTTGATATTGACGGATTTCCCGGTCAAGGATAGGCTTCGCCAATGACAACAGGGGGAGGCTGCGTTGCAATGACCGGCAAGACCGTAAAGCGCGCTGATCTTGGTGAGGCCGTCTATCAGGAAATCGGGTTATCCCGTAATGAATCCGCTGACCTTCTGGAAATCGTCCTGGAATACATGGCCGATGCCCTGATCAAAGGTGAGACAGTAAAAGTGTCGTCGTTCGGCAGTTTTTCCGTCCGTGAAAAAGGCCAACGCATTGGCCGCAATCCGAAGACCGGTGAAGAGGTACCGATTCTGCCACGCAAGGTCTTGGTATTCCGTCCCTCACAGGTTCTCAAAAGCCGCATCAACGAAGTTCGCAAACCCAGCGAAGATGTCGCAAACTAAGTGATTTTAAATGACTGACGGTTCGGCCAACGACCGCGACGCAGACAAGTCCGAAAAGTCGGAAACGGCTTTCCGGACAATCAGCGAGGTCGCTCAGGATCTTGACCTGCCGCAGCATGTCCTGCGCTTCTGGGAAACCAAGTTTCCACAGGTGCGGCCGATGAAACGCGGCGGCGGACGGCGATACTATCGCCCAGACGACATGCTGCTTCTGCGCCGGATCCGCACACTTCTGTACGTCGACGGCTATACCATCAAAGGGGTGCAGAAACTTCTCCGCCAAAGCGGCAGTGTCCGCAATTTTGTCGCCGACACCGAAGCCATCGTCTCGAAGACGAACGCTGCTCAGGTCGATACCATGGCACAGGATCCGCAGCTTTCCCCGGATGCATCCACAGACGCAGATATCCAAACGGCATTGCACGAGATCATAGCCGACCTCAAAGGCCTTCAGGCGCAGCTTTTGCAAAGTGCATCCTGAACACCCGTAAACACCCTCCAGGCGTACACCCAAGCGAGAAAGCATAAATCAACCGTCACCCCCCGGCGCAGGCCGGGGCCCAGCTCAACGGGCGCTCTGGATTCCGGCCTTCGCCGGAATGACGTGTGGTGTGCGTCGGGAATGACGAGACGGATGGCCCCGTGAAGGCCCGGAGTTATATTTCTGAGGTCCCTCATTCTGTCCGAAGACGCAAACGCCCGAAGGCACTGCCATGGCAATCAGAATCAATAGGGAAAACCCGCCGCTTTTTGTTGTATGCGGCTGTCTTGACGATTATAGTCCGGCCCGCGTCGCATCCCCTATAAACCATGCGGCGCACACGGTCGGGAAGTAGCTCAGCCTGGTAGAGCACTGAGCTGGGGGCCCAGGGGTCGCAGGTTCAAATCCTGTCTTCCCGACCACTTCTTCTCAATTTCCCCACATTTTTGCCAACAGCTGCATATTCCCTTGTCGTTAAATTCATGGCCCACTAAGTAGCCAACAGCAGCTCACACGCTTGTCGACGGTCATTTTTCAAAGGTCCATAAAATGAAACTCTATTACGGCACATCGTCTCCCTTCGTCCGCAAGGTTGTCGTCGCGGCGTATGAATGCGGACTGCACGACCGGATTGATCGCGAAGAAACATTCCCGTGGGACGCAGAGTCGACTTACGGAAGCGTCAATCCCGTCGGCAAGGTGCCGGCACTGGTGACGGACAGCGGGCAGCTCCTCTACGACAGCCCGGTCATCGTGGAATATCTCGATACCCTGCACGATGGCCCCAAACTGATACCGTCGTCCGGCGAAGCGCGGTTTGAAACACTGCGTATTGCAGCGCTTGGCGACGGCATGATGGATGCCGTCATTGCGCTGTACAGCGAACTTGAACGCCGACCGAAGGCATTACACTGGGAATACTGGGACAACCGGCAACGCAATACGGTTGCCCGGTCGCTGGATGCGCTTGAGCATGACGCCATCTCCTTTAATCCTGATCATTGCGATTTGGCGCAAATCACCACCGGGTGCGGGGTTGGCTGGATTGAATTTCGCAAGGCGATACTGGGCATTGATTGGCGCAAGGGGCGGCCGACGTTGTCAAAATGGTTCGACGCATTCAATCAGCGGGAGTCCATGCGCAATTCCATGCCGATCGTGCATGTGAAATAAATCTCCTAAAACTTTCCCAAACAGATCTCCTTTCATTAGCGGATACCAGGACCTGAGCGTTAAAACGCTCCCGCTCGCCAGTGACGTGCTGATCTGAAAAAGAGAATGGCCGGACCTTTCGGCCCGGCCGGAGTTTGTGCTCTTGAGGGAAGGGAGGATTCTGTGAAGAAATCCATCCTTACAAGATGACTATGACAGATCGATCTGTCCCGGCATGTGATCACCATCACAGTTCTTTGCATTTTCTGAAAAATTACGATTATTTTTAAGAACCAAGCAAATGAACCGGTGGTCCGGCATCCTCGCCCCGGGTGCCCGATTTTTTATCAAGCTCGTCCAGCAGCGCCGGCACATCATCAAGCCGGGTTTCAAGATTAAAGCGTCCACCGGGGGCAAAGCGGACAGCCGGTCCCTTCGTGCACTGGCCCAGACACTTGATCCGTTCGACCTTTGCGGCGATCCCGCGATTGGCGGCACCGGCCTCCAGCGCTTCGGCGATGGCTTCCGAGCCGCGTTGCGCGCACGACGGCTGATCTCCGCGAAAGCGCCGGTTGATGCAGACCAAAAGCGACTGGGGGCGGTCATCCGCAGGGCTGTCGTCAGTACTCATGAGGAAATCGTCCGCTGCGCTCAGTTATCGTCAGGCAGCATCGGTGTATCGGCGGCGACACCGCGACCGCTTTCCGTCAGGCGGCAAACCAGCCAGTCCGGCTTGATCGGATTATTGAACCAGGGCTCGGCCCAGCCGTGGCGGATACAACTGCGCACGGTCTGTTCGCTGACCTTCTGGCCGATCCGGTCAAACAGCGGCAATTTTCCACCCGGCTGCTCAAGGCCGCGTTGCAGCCATTTGAGCTGGGTTTCGTTTGGCGCAGTTTTCGACTTTCCGTCTGCCGCATCGGCATCGGCATCGGTTGCCGGCCGTAAACCGGTTTCAGCGTTGCTCATCTCTCCACCTCCGGACCAAGTGCGGCACATTATGCTCAGGCCGTCATTCGCTTGGTCAGAACGATATGGTACGTTAGTTTCTGCGAACGTCAAAGATGGAGTTAAAAATGGCTGATCCGGTTGTCCTCTACATCACCGTCGCAAACAGGGAAGAGGGACTGCGTATCGGGCGCGCACTGGTCGAGGAAAATCTCTGTGCCTGTGCCAACGTGATCGACGGACTGACGTCCATTTTCCGCTGGGAAGGTGTCGTTCAGGAAGAAGCCGAAGCTTTGCTGATCGCCAAAACCGACCGCGCCCTTATTGACGCCGCCAGTGATCTGGTGAAGCTGGAGCACTCCTACGACTGCCCATGCGTCGTGGCACTGCCGATCATCGGCGGCAATCAGGATTTTATCGACTGGATAACGGCTCAGACAACGGCCTGAAGACGGCGGCGATCAATCAAGCTTGACGCCGATCCGTGAAACGATCTGACGCGCCGCATCGGCGGAATTGATGCCGCCCGCAAACCCTGCCTGAATGGCCTGAGACAGCGGTTTCAGCAGTCTGACCTGGGTGATGTCCGGCGCTTGTCCGGTGTGCTCGCAGAGTCGTTTGGAAACGGAAACCATGGCCCGGCAAAGTTCGGAAACATGATCGTATTTGCTGCCCTGCAGGCGACCGATCAGATCACCATTCAGCTCGATCAGCATTTGCAGCCCGCCGATGGCCGTTTCGCTGACCTTCGGTTTATCGAGCATGGGCACGATACGACCGACCAGAGCGGCAATTTCAGGACCCATATTTTCCAGGCGACGGTTTCTGACTTCGATCAGGGCATTGTCGATACTGCGCTCGACTTCATGAAATTTAAGCGAACCACCGGTTGCCTTGGTGTGCAGCGGATTGGGCGGATCAATGGCTCTGGAGGTGTCATCACCCTTGCGTGCCGGGCCGACATATTCGTCCGTCACGATGTAGGGTTTGCGGCGGTGAATCTGCAACTGGATGCGTTCAAGCAACGCCTTCGTCGAGACCGGCTTCATGACCACGTCATCGGCCCCTGAGCTCATGATATCGCTGACCAGAGCCGGGGTCGGCTCGCCGAGCAGGATTATCACCGGCATAAACGGGTTGTTGCCGATATTATTGTGCCTGATATCGCGGATCAGATCGGTGATCTTGCCGTCCGGAAATTCGGTGCCACACAACAAAAGATCAGGCATTCGGCGGGTGACAGCATCACGCACTTTGGCCAGATCGGTGCCCAGCGTGACACCGGAAAAACCATTGTTGCTGAGAATCGTGCGCACGCCAGAACGGGCATTCAGATCGGTATCGATCAGCAATATATCGATCTGGTCATATGCACTTTTATTTATCATACGACGCGCATTCCCTTGGGAGTCCCTGCTTTTGGGCCCATATTCAACCCATAAACCTCAAAATGTAAACAATCAGACCGTAGGGTCAACGGAGCAAACGACTCAAATTGCAGAAACCAGCAGCACTGTCGCTTCTGCGGCAATGCCTTCTTCGCGCCCGGTAAAGCCCAGTTTCTCGGTCGTTGTCGCTTTTACAGAAATTCTTGCCCTGTCAAAGTTCAGGATTTCAGCAAGCCGGGTTCGCATAACTTCGCGGTGAGGACCGATTTTAGGCCGCTCGCAGATGATCGTCACATCGATATTTTCTAATTCAAATCCGCGTGCCCGCATCCGCTCTGCGGCATGGGCCAGAAACCGGTCCGAGGACGCCCCCCGCCAATCGGCTTCGGAAGGCGGGAAATGACTGCCGATATCGCCCTCCGCCAGGGCACCGAAAATCGCATCACAGAGCGCGTGAATGGCAACATCGGCATCGGAATGGCCAATCAGGGACCGGTCGTGGGCGACAACAACGCCGCACAGCGTCACGCCGTCACCCGGTCCGAGCTTGTGGACGTCATAACCGCTGCCGATCCTGAAAGACGGGCGGTGCAAGACCGCTTGAGGCTGAATGTCCGCTGCCATGATGGCCTCCATACGTGCAAGGTCTTCGGGTGTCGTCACCTTGAGATTGTCTTCTTCACCGACAACCAGCGCCACCGCATGGCCCTGGGTTTCCATCACCGCCGCGTCATCGGTCAGCGATTGTCCGGCAACACGCCGATGCGCAGCCAGCAAGGCCGGGTACAGGAAGCCTTGCGGTGTTTGCGCACGCCACAGGCCGTCTCTGGATACGGTATCCGTAATCAGGCCGCTGTCGTCGGCACGTTTCAGGGTATCGACGACCTGCAGGGCAGGGATCACGCCCGGCGCACGCTCGAGCCCGTCGAGAACCCGGTCTATCAGCTCAGCGCTGACCATCGGCCGGGCTGCATCATGTACCAGAACCGTGTCGGGGGCGAAGCCGGCGAGAGCCTCAAGGCCGTTCAGGACCGATTGCTGGCGTGTGGCGCCACCAGCCACCGGCGTCATGAAGTCGAGACCCTTCAGGGCCCTGCGCAGCGGCTCGGCGTCATCCGGATGGATCACAGGCAGCACCGCGTCAATTTTGGGATGGTTTACAAAAGCGCTGACCGCATGATGGATCAGCGTTTGGCCCTGCACGGACAGATACTGTTTCGGTGTCTCTGAACCGAATCTCTGGCCGCGACCGGCTGCAACGATGATGACCGCTGTACGCGACACTGTTTTTCCCCAACTTCCCGGCTCAGAGCTTTACCCGCCAAGGGCTGGATTGCCAAGAGTCCTGTTACAACAGACTGCCGGTCATGACGCTAGCCTCTTGCCAAATCAAGGACCGGGCGCGATGGTGCAGCATGCAAACCGGTATCATATTCGGACTGACCGCCATCGCTGCGCTGGTGCCTGTAATCGCCCTGACGTGGCGACAGCAATTCCGGCGAGATGTCGCCTTCTGGGCCGTCACGGCCCTGGCATGCGCCGGCCCTGCGTCGGCCGTTATCGCCCGGTCCAGCCACGCCTGGCAGGCCGATTTCAGCACCTCGATCTGGGTCACGATTACCGCAACCATGGCACTGTTCATGGTGTTTTCGGTTCTCGAGCGCGGTGTCTGGCGCCTCGCGCCGTTGCTCAGCACCTACATGCTGATCTTGTCGCTGTTTGGCTTCGCCTGGCAGCACGCAGCGGAAGAGCCGATCAATTCCGGAGACAATGCCGGCTTGCTGATCCTGCATATCGGTTTTGCCGTCACCACCTATGGCCTGGCGACACTGGCCGCCGTCGCGGCGCTTGCGGCATTTCTGCAGGAACGCGCCCTCAAGCGAAAAGAAAAACCGATTTTGGATGGTGTCCTGCCATCGATTACCGACTGTGACCGGCTGGTGATCCGCTTCCTCAGTATTGGCGAGGCGGTGCTTGGTCTCGGCCTGCTGACCGGCATTATCCTGAACAGCATCGGCGGCGAGGAGCTGTTGCGGCCGGATCATAAAACGGTCTTCACCGTTGGTGCCTTCATCATCATCGGCATCTTGCTGCTTGCCCATGCACGGCACGGTCTCAGAGGCCGACGCGCAGCCAGAATTGTCCTGCTAGCCTATCTTTTCCTGACCCTTGGTTATCCTGGCGTCAAATTCGTCACGGATGTGCTGCTCGGCTAATCATTCTTCTACGAAATACGTTGTATCTTGAGAGATATTGCCTAAATTGTGGGCACTTCTCGAAGGGGATACGCATTGACGACTTTAAAACCTATTAAAATCGGCAACATCCAGCTTGATGGACAGGTTGTTTTGGCCCCGATGTCCGGTGTTACGGATATGCCTTTCCGGCGGCTGGTCAAGCGCTGGGGCGTCGGCCTTGTCGTCTCCGAAATGATCGCCTCCAAGGCGATGATCTATGCCGCCAAGAAAACCATGAAAATGGCCTCCAACTGCGCCGAAGAGCACCCGATGTCGGTACAGCTTGCCGGCTGCGAACCTGACGTCATGGCTGAAGCGGCCCGGCTGAATGAAGGCCGTGGCGCATCCCTGATCGATATCAACATGGGGTGCCCGGTCAAAAAGGTCACCAACGGCGATGCCGGCTCAGCGCTGATGCGCGATCTCAACCACGCCGGCAAACTTCTCGAAGCCACCGTCAAAGCCGTCAGCCTGCCGGTCACCCTGAAGATGCGGACCGGCTGGGACGATAACAGCCGCAACGCCCCGGAACTGGCCCGGATCGCCGAAGAATGCGGCATTCAGGCGCTGGCCGTACACGGTCGCACCCGTTGCCAGTTCTACAAAGGTCATGCCGACTGGCGATTCATTCGTGAGGTCAAGGAAGCCGTTAAAATTCCGGTTTTCTGCAACGGTGACATCAACACGTTGGAAGACGCCGCTGAAGCCCTCGCACAATCCGGCGCCGATGGCGTTCTGGTCGGTCGCGGCACCTATGGCCGCCCATGGTTCCCGGCACAGGTCCAACATTACCTGGAAACCGGACAACGCATGCCCGACCCGTCGCTGGAGGAGCAGATGGATGCCGTCCTCTGCCATTACGACGAGATGCTCACGCACTATGGTACCGATGCCGGTGTGCGCATCGCACGCAAGCATATGGGCTGGTATTCTAAAGGCTTGCGGGACTCTTCCGAGTTTCGCCAGCAGGTCAATCAGATGAACAATCCGAACGAAGTCCGGCAAACCGTGATGGATTTCTTCAATTCCAACCTCGACCAGCTCGCAGCGTAGGTATGGCAAAAAACGTCACCGCCCTGGAAAAATCATCCCCCGCAACAGTGATTGATGCGGATGCCGTTCTCAACTCGCTGGCCAGCACCGTCCTTGTGGTCGATAGCGAAAATCGCATCTGCCGTGTCAATCAGGCCGCCGAACAGTTGTTCAGGGGCAGTGCCTCGTTCTTCAAGAATTATCCGCTCGACTCCCTGATGCCTGCCGACAGTCCGGTCCTGGCGCTGGTTCATCAGGCCCGCCGCTTCAGAAGTGTTGTCGCCGAATACGACATCATGCTGGAAAGCCCGCGCATCGGCTCGCATGCCGTTGATGTGCAGGTGTCGTGCATTCCTGAAGACCCGGGTGCTGTCGCCATCGTCATCCAGCTCCGCTCGATTGCCGAAAAGATCAACCACCAGCTCAACCACATGGGGGCGGCACGGTCGGTAACGGCAATGGCCGCGATGCTGGCACACGAAGTCAAAAACCCGCTATCGGGTATTCGCGGCGCGGCGCAGTTGCTGGAACAGTCCGCCGACGATGAAGACAAAAAGCTGACGACGCTGATCTGCGACGAAGCCGACCGCATCGTCCGTCTGGTTGACCGCATGGAGGTGTTCTCCGATCGCGTGCCCTTGCAACGCGAAGCCGTCAACATCCACAAGGTTCTGGACCGGGTACAGCGTCTGGCGGAAACCGGCTTTGGCTCGCATGTCCGGTTCCACAACCAGTTCGATCCTTCACTGCCATCGGTCTGGGGCAACCATGATCAGCTGGTGCAGGTTTTTCTCAATCTGGTGAAGAATGCCGCCGAAGCGGTCGGCAGTGTCGGCGGCGAAATTACGCTCGGCACCGCTTACAGCCAGGGTGTGAGGTTTGCGCTGCCGGGGCTGGAAAACCGTATTCACCTGCCGCTGACGGTCTGGGTCCGCGATAATGGCCCGGGCATTCCCGACGACATGAAGCGTTACATGTTTGATGCCTTTGTCACCTCTAAGCCGAAAGGCAGCGGTCTCGGATTGGCGCTGGTCGCCAAAATCATCGGCGATCACGGCGGCGTCATCGAATTCGACAGCATTCCCGGCAGAACCGTTTTCCGGATCCAGTTACCCATGACGAAAGCAGGCAATGAAGATGGCTGAAAACGCAACGATCCTCGTCGCCGATGATGATGACAGCATCCGCACCGTCGTAACCCAGGCCCTGTCCCGTGCCGGCTACGAAGTCCGCTCGACCGGCAATGCGTCGACGCTGTGGCAATGGGTGGAGCAGGGTGACGGCGATCTGGTCATCACCGATGTCGTCATGCCCGACGAAAACGGCCTGGATCTGGTACCGCGCATCCGCCGTATCCGCCCGAACCTGCGCATCGTTGTCATGAGTGCGCAAAACACTTTGCTGACCGCCGTCAAAGCCACCGAGCGCGGCGCCTTCGAATACCTGCCGAAACCGTTTGATCTCAAGGAACTGGTTTCAGTGGTCCGTCGCGGTCTTGATGCCCGCAACAAGGATCTCAATCTCAGCAACATCCGCGCCAGTGTAGGCCAGGTTGAAGAGGCACTGCCGCTGATCGGTCGCTCACAGGCGATGCAGGAAATATACCGCACGCTGGCCCGCCTGATGCCAACCGATCTGACCGTCATGATCACCGGCGAGTCCGGCACCGGCAAGGAACTTGTGGCCCGCGCCCTGCACGATTACGGCAAGCGCAAGGGCAAGGCATTCGTTGCCGTCAATGTTGCGGCAATCCCCCGTGACCTGATCGAAAGTGAATTGTTCGGTCACGAAAAAGGCTCCTTTACCGGTGCCGTCAGCCGCACCACAGGGCGTTTCGAACAGGCCAGCGGCGGCACGCTTTTCCTTGATGAAATCGGCGACATGCCGATGGAGGCGCAGACCCGGCTGTTGCGTGTGCTGCAGGAAGGCGAGTACTCAACCGTCGGCGGGCGCACGTCGATCCGCTCAAATGTTCGCGTCATCGCCGCCACGCATCACGATCTGAAACGGCTGATCCGTCGCGGTCTGTTCCGTGAAGATCTTTATTTCCGCCTCAACGTCGTGCCGATCCGGCTGCCGCCATTGCGCGAGCGTACCGAAGACATTGCCGAGCTGGTCCGCCACTTCCTCGGTCGCGCCGCCAATGAGGGATTGCCGTGGAAAATCATCGAGCCGGAAGCGCTTGAGCTTTTGCAGCGATATGACTGGCCAGGCAACGTCCGCGAACTTGAAAACATGATGCAGCGCCTTGCCGCGCTGTATTCGGAAGAAGTCATCGATGCGGATATCATTCGCACCGAACTGAACGAAGGCCGGGATCAGACCGAGCAGGCCATCACCACCAGCGGCGGACTTGCCGATGCTGTTGATGCACACATCAAGAATTATTTCAGTGCGCATGACGGCAACCTGCCGGCTGCCGGACTCTACAACAGGGTGCTCAGGGAAATCGAACGGCCTCTGATCATGCAGACCCTTCAGGTGACGCGCGGCAATCAGGTCAAGGCGTCCGAAGTTCTCGGCCTTAACCGCAACACCTTGCGCAAGAAAATAAAGGAACTCGGTATTCCGATCATAAAGGGATCCGAATGATTGAAACGGCAACAAGCAAACTCAGCAACTTGCTGAATAACAGCAGCCTGCAGCGCCGGTTTGCCTTTACGCTGGCTATTCTTGCAGTTGCATCGTGCGTTGCGACCGTTGCCCTGATGACCGATACCGCCGCCGTACAGGCTCGGGTCAACGAGTTGCGCTGGTTACTCACTATCGACGGATTTTTGTTACTGTCGTTGAGTATCGTCGTCGCCAAAAGGGTGATCACACTGTGGTTGGCACGCCACCGCGGCCGCGCCGGTGCCGGTCTGCAAGGCCGACTGGTGATGCTGTTTGCCCTGATCGCCGTCACACCGGCACTGCTGGTCGCGGTGTTTTCCTATCTGTTCCTGAGTTTCGGGCTGGAGGCATGGTTCAATGACCGGGTCTCGGGCGCGCTCAGGGAATCGGTCGGTGTTACCGATGCCTATCTCAAGGAACATCGCGAGAATATCGCCAACCAGACCTACAGCGTCGCCTATGTTCTCAATCAGAACGCGCCGGCGCTGACCGCCAATCGCTGGGAATTCAACCGCATTCTGACGGTCAATGCGACACTGCGCGAACTGCCGGAAGCTGTGGTCATTGACCGGCTCGGCAATATGCTCGCCCGCTCGGAATTTGCTCTTTCAACGGTGATCGAAGAAATCCCGGCTTCTGCATTCGAGAAAGCCGACAAGGGTGAAGTCACGCTGCTGGGGTCGGAAAAAGTCGATAAAGTGCGGGCCATCGTTCGCCTGAACCGCTTTGTCGATGCCTATCTGCTGGTTGAACGCTTTGTCGATCCGCGTGTACTGCAGCACATATCCGGCATCAGGCAGGCTTTCGACGAATACAAAAAACTGGAAGCAACGCGCAGCGGCGTGCAGATCAGTTTCGTGCTGATTTACATGATTGCCGTGATCATTCTGATCCTCGCCGCAATCTGGATCGGCATGAACGTTTCAGCGCAATTGGCGGAACCTGTGATCAATCTGATCGGTGCTGCGGAAAAGGTCTCCAAAGGTGATCTGTCGGCACGTGTCGATGCCAATGACGCCAAGGATGAAATCGCCGTGCTGAGCCATGCCTTCAACAACATGACCGAGCGTATCGATTCCCAGCAACGGGGATTGATCGCCGCCAATATCGAACTGGATGAAAGACGGCACTTTACCGAAGCCGTGCTTTCCGGTGTTTCGTCCGGGGTCATTGGTCTGAACTGGGATGGACGCATCAATCTGCCGAACCGTACCGCCTCCGAATTGCTGGACATGAATCTGGAAGATCATGTCGGTCAAATACTCAGCGATATCGTGCCCGAGATGAACGATCTGCTGTTGCTCTCAGCCGCCAGACCGGAGCGCTTGCAGCAAGCCGAAATCACCATCAAGCGAACGAACGATCATAAAACTTTTCTGGTTCGTGTCGCTGCCGAGAGTCACGAGGGCAATGTCATCGGCTATGTCGTCACCTTTGATGATGTTACCGAATTGCTGTCCGCGCAGCGCAAGGCGGCATGGGCCGATGTTGCGCGCCGGATTGCCCATGAAATCAAAAACCCGCTGACGCCAATCCAGTTGTCGGCCGAGCGATTGAATCGCAAGTACCTCAAGGAAATCACCAGCGACAAGGAAACCTTCCAGCGTTGCACGGATACGATCATCCGTCAGGTCGGCGACATCGGCCGCATGGTCGACGAATTCTCGTCGTTTGCCCGGATGCCGCAACCCGAAATCAAAATGGAAAACCTGTCCGAAATTTGCCGGCAGATTATTTTCCAGGAACGCAACAGAGCGACGGGTTTCAAATACGAACTGAAAATTCCCGATGGCGATATCATCGTACCCTGTGATGCCCGTCAGGTTTCCCGCGTGCTGACAAACGTCCTGAAGAATGCCGCCGAATCCATCGAAGGCGCTCGTGAGGACGGGCTGCCGGATGTCGAGGGCATGATCACACTGGCGATCGAAGACGATCCCGAAAGCAGATATGTCTCGCTCGTCATATCCGATGATGGCCGCGGCCTTCCAAAGGAACAACGTGAACGCCTGACCGAACCCTATGTTACGACCCGCGAGAAGGGGACTGGACTTGGCCTCGCCATCGTGAAAAAGATCATGGAAGAGCACGGCGGGGCACTGGACCTGACAGATCGTGAACCACGCGGTGCCAATATTATTCTTCGCTTCCCGAAAGCGAACACAAATTCCGGTATCGACAGGGAAAACAGTGCCGGAACCAACGGCACATTATCCAAGTCAACCGTCGGGGCCGGCTGATAAAACAACGAATCGACAAGCAAAAAAATAATGGCAAAAGACATACTCATTGTTGATGACGAACGTGATATTCGCTTACTCACATCCGAGATTTTAAAGGATGAAGGCTTCGATACGCGCGAAGCCCGGAATTCCACGACGGCGCTTGAAGCGATCAAACAGCGTGAGCCCGGACTGGTCCTGCTGGATATCTGGTTGCAGGGCAGCGAACTCGACGGCATCGGCATCCTGAAGGCGATCAAGAGCGCACATCCTGACGTACCTGTGCTGATGATGAGTGGTCATGGCACCGTTGAGACCGCGGTTCAGGCGATCCAGTTCGGGGCATATGATTTTATCGAAAAACCTTTTACGGCTGATCGCCTGCTGCTTTTGATCGAGCGCGCGACCGAGGCTGCAAAGCTGCGCCGGGAAAATGCGGAACTTCGCTTGCGGGCTGGCACCTCGCTGGAACTGCTGGGCAACTCCAGCATCATGAAAGATGTTCGCCAGTCCGTAGACCGTGCGGCTCCGACAAATTCCCGCATCATCATTTCCGGCCCGCCGGGTTCCGGCAAGGAAGTCATAGCGCGCATGATTCATGCGCAATCCAGACGCTCGGACGGGCCGTTCGCCGTCCTGAACTGTGCCGCCATGCATCCAGACCGGATGGAAATGGAATTGTTCGGCACCGAAGGCAATGCGACAATCGGCCGGAAAGTCGGCATGTTCGAGCGCGCCCATCAGGGCACACTGCTGCTTGATGAAATCGGCGACATGCCGCTTGAAACCCAGGGCAAGATCGTCCGTGTTCTGCAAGAACAGATCTTCGAGCGCGTTGACGGCAGATCGCAGGTTCAGGTCGATGTCCGCGTGATCGCTTCGACCACCAAGGATCTGACTCACGAAATCAACGCCGGCAACCTGCGGGAAGATTTGTACTACCGGCTTAACGTGGTGCCCATTCACGTTCCGGCGCTGATAGAACGGCGCGATGACATTCCGGTGCTGGCGCGGCATTTCATGACAAATGCCGCCTTGTCGTCGGGCCAGCCGCTCAGACAATTTTCCGACGACGCTCTGGCGGCACTGCAGACTTACGGTTGGCCGGGCAACGTCCGCGAACTTCGCAACGTGGTCGAACGTCTGCTGATCATGGCGCCGGGAGACCCGTCACAGCCGATCAGCAGCATGATGCTGCCGCCGGAAATCATGGGCAATGCGCCATCCGTCGATGTCGAACGCAATGCCGAGATCATGTCGCTGCCACTTCGTGATGCCAGGGAAGTGTTCGAAAGGCAGTATCTGCTTGCTCAAGTGGATCGGTTTGGGGGTAACATCTCGCAGACGGCGCACTTTGTCGGCATGGAGCGCTCGGCGCTGCATCGAAAACTGAAATCTCTCGGTGTCCGGGGACAAGATAAGCAGTAAGCTCTGATTTCAGATCAAACAAATCGTCGTAACATAAGGCAGGCGACTGAGGGACTATGAAAATAATCGTATGTGGCGCAGGTAAGGTCGGGTCCAATATTGCCCGACATCTTGCGCTCGAAAATCATGACGTTACGGTCGTTGACCAGTCGGAAACGCTGGTCCGCCAGATTTCCGACGCCTATGACGTGAACGGGGTTGTCGGCCATGCCTCGCACCCGGATATTCTTGAACGTGCCGGGATCGCCGATGCCGATTTGATCATTGCCGTGACGCTTGCCGACGAGACCAACATGGTCGCCTGTCAGGTCGCACACTCGTTGTTCGGCGTGCCGACGAAGATTGCCCGCATCCGCCATCAAAGCTATCTGCAACCGATGTGGGCAAACATGTTTTCGCGCGATCATATGCCGATCGATGTCATCATTTCGCCGGAAATCGAGGTTGCCCGCGCCGTCACCAGACGGCTTGAAGTGCCGGGCGCCTTCGAAATGATCCCGCTTGTCGACAACAAGGTGAAGCTCCTTGGGGTGCGCTGCAAACCCGATTGTCCATTGGTCAACACGCCTCTCAAGCAGTTGTCCCAGCTGTTTCCCGATCTCAACATCGTCATCGTCGGCCTGGTCCGTGACAGTACCCCGATCATCCCCCGCGGCGAAGACCAGATGCACGCCGGCGATGAAGTTTACTTTGTCGTCGACAGCGATCAGATCGACCGCGCCATGGCCGCCTTTGGCCATGAGGAGCGCGAAGCCCGTTCACTGCTGATCTTCGGCGGCGGCAACATCGGCATGTTCCTGGCCAAGGAGCTTGAGAAAAACCATGAATGGGTGCGCACCAAGATTATTGAATCAAACAAGGAACGCGCCGATACCATTGCCGGTCAGCTGCAAAGAACCATCGTCATCCATGGCAGCGTGATCGATCAGGAAATCCTCGAGGAAGCCAACGTCTCGACGGCGGAAACCGTTGTCGCCGTCACCAACGATGATGAAACCAATATTCTGTCCAGCCTGCTGGCCAAGAAATTCGGCTGCCGCCGGGTCATTACGCTGGTCAACAATTCGAGCTATGAAGACCTGATCGGGACCATCGGCATTGATGTAACGGTCAGCCCCCGGAACATTACGGTTTCAAAAATTCTCCAGCACGTCAGACGCGGCCGGATTCATTCCGTGCATACGCTGCGTGAAGATTTCGGCGAACTGATCGAAGCCGAAGCACTGCAGACCTCCGAACTGGTCGGCACACCGCTGCGCGATGCCAAACTGCCGCAAGGGGTTCTGATCGGGGCCATCGTGCGCGATGGCGTCACCATCTATCCAAGCGGCGGCACCATCATCGAGTCCGGCGACCGGGTCGTTTTGTTTGCCGCAGCCGACGTCATCCGCAAGGTCGAAAAAATGTTCTCCGTACAGTTGGAGTATTTTTGAGCGTGGATGGACTGCCCAAGCGTCCTCGCGCCGTTATCTTCGACTGGGACAACACACTGGTCGACAGTTGGCCGGTCATTCAGGACGCCCTCAACACCACATTTCGCGCCTATGGAATGCCGGAATGGGACATGACGGAAACCCGCACCAAAGTAAGGAAATCCACCCGTGACAGCTTTCCTGAGCTGTTCGGCGATGCCTGGGAAGAAGCCGTTAAGGTGTTTTACGGCCGTTACGAGGAAATCCACGCCGCCGCCGTGCAGCCGGCCGCAGGTGCACAGGATCTTCTCGAGAAACTGAGCGGGCAGGGCGTCTATCTTTGCGTCGTTTCCAACAAGCGCGGCGATTATCTGCGCAAGGAAGCCGACAATCTGGACTGGAGCCGGCACTTCGGCACGATCATCGGTGCGCTTGACGCCGAACGCGACAAACCGGACCCGGCGCCTGTGCACATGGCGCTCAAGTCGGGCGGTATCCCGGCAGGACCGGATGTTTGGTTTGTCGGCGATGCCGATATTGACCTCAATTGCGCCGTTAATGCCGGGTGTGTGCCTGTATTGGTCCGCGCCCAGACACCTGCAACTGATGAGTTTAAAGAACACCAGCCTGCATATTATTTCGAGAATTGCCAACGGCTTTGCAATTATCTACAGACGATGTAAGCTCCTGCGCTTGTCTATATGAAATCTGTGCCAACCGTGGCCAAAACATCAAGAAAACACCGCAAAGTGCGGTTCTGATTAGGGGGGGAAAAAAGAATGTCCGCAGAAAAGCCCCAAAACGTGCAGGACGTTTTTCTAAATTTTATTCGCAAGAATAAGGCGCCCGTAACCGTATTTCTGGTCAATGGCGTCAAATTGCAGGGAATCGTTACGTGGTTCGATAATTTCTCCGTGCTACTGAGACGGGACGGACATACACAACTGGTCTACAAGCATGCCATCTCTACGATCATGCCTTCGACTCCTGTTCAGTTGTTCGAGCCTGAAAAGGACGATGCGTCCGAGGATGCTTGAGTAAGCGTGACGTCGGCGGCATAGATCGGCGTCCGCATCGCGAACGCTGCGTCGTCGTGCACCCTGAAATCAGTGTTGAGCCTCTTGAAGGCAGGGAACGTGACGCCCGCCTTGAAGAAGCCATGGGGCTTGCCCGCGCGATTGATCTGGATGTCGTGCACGCCGAGGCCTTTCAGGTCAAACAGCCAAAACCGGCAACCCTGATGGGCAGCGGTGCCGTCGAGCGCATCAACGAAATCCTGAAATCACTGACCCTTGAAGATGAAGACGCGCCAACGCCGATCGTCATCGTCGATGCGCAGCTGACCCCCGTTCAGCAACGCAATCTGGAACGCGACTGGAAGACCAAGGTTCTCGACCGTACCGGCCTGATCCTGGAGATATTCGGTGCCCGTGCCCGAACCCGGGAAGGGCGCATGCAGGTCGATCTGGCGCAGCTGACCTATCAGCTTGGCCGGCTGGTAAGATCATGGACCCATCTTGAGCGGCAACGCGGTGGTGTCGGCTTCATGGGCGGCCCCGGCGAAACCCAGATCGAAACCGACCGTCGGCAGATCCGCATCCGGATCGACCGGCTCAAGAATGACCTCAAGGACGTCTCCAGAACCCGCGAACTGCATCGCGCCGCCCGGCGCCGGGTGCCGCATCCGGTGATCGCCCTTGTCGGCTATACCAACGCCGGCAAATCGACGCTTTTCAATCGCCTGACCGAATCCGCCGTAACCGCCAAGGATCAGCTGTTTGCGACCCTTGATCCAACCATGCGCGGCTTGCAGCTGCCGAGCGGACGCAACGCGATCATCTCCGATACCGTCGGTTTCGTCTCGAACCTGCCGCACGAACTTGTGCAGGCCTTCCACGCCACCCTCGAAGAGGTCATCGAAGCCGACATCATCATCCATGTCCGCGACGTCGCTCATGCCGACAGCGAAGCACAAAAGAATGACGTCCTGAAGGTCATGCGCGAGCTGAAAGTGGTTGCTGCCAGCCCCGGTGTCGGCGTCGATCCCGACGAACACAAGGACACACACGTCAAGCCGATGGTCGAAGCCCTCAATAAAATCGATCTTCTGGACGCGGAATCGCGCCTGTTCGTCACCAACCGGGCAAACAACAGCAACGTCGCCGCGGTCGCCATATCCGCGTGGACCGGCGATGGCTGCAACGACCTGCTGAACGTGGTCGATGAAATCCTCACCCGTAATTACCAGAATTTCAGCATCACCCTTAAACACGAAGCAGGAGCGCCGCTGGCGTGGCTTTATGAGCATGCCGAAGTGCTGTCGCGGAATTATGAGGAAGACGGCGTGCACCTTGATCTGCGCATCGCCCCTGACATGGTGACGCGCTTCGAGCAGAAGTTTGAAACACATCTTCTACCACGCTGATTACCCCTGTTTCACGGCTCAGGATCACTTCGCACGTGACCATTGCGCCTGTTATCGCTAAATTTCTTTCTCTACTAGTAGAGGAGGGGATCATGGCAACGCGCGAAGGCCAGCACAAGTGGCGGCTGACACACCGGTATGTAAAACGTCAGCTGAACGTCATGGCGAGGGAACACATTCACCGCAAACTCGACGAATTCGCAGCACGTTTTGACTTGCGCGGCAAAGGCGAGGCGGTGACATTCAGCACCTTCGTGACGCAGGCGCTGGTGCAGCGGAGCGAATTTTCCGATGAAGCGCGGCGCATCCTTGAAGATGCCGTGAACGCCTACCACCGAGACAGGGACTTGTATATCAACTGATGCAGAACATTTTTGACAAGCCCGGGCAAATTCTCGAGATCATGCGAACGGTTGCTGAAGACGAAATTCTCCCTCGTTTTAAAAAGCTTAACCATGCAGACATCGCCGAGAAAAAACCCGGGGATCTGGTCACCATCGCCGACAAGGAATCCGAGGCGGCCTTGCGTCGCCATCTCGGCGCCGTTCTGCCGGGCAGTGTCGTGATCGGCGAAGAGGGCTTCGAGACCGACCCCAAATCCCTGCACCTGATTTCAGAAGCGGACCCGGTCTGGATCGTTGATCCGATCGACGGCACCTATAACTTCGTTCACGGCAAACAGCCGTTCACGGTCATTGTCGCACTGGTTAAGGACGGCCAAACCGTGGCCGGCTGGATCATTGATCCTTTGCGCGGCGATGCGGTGTGGGCGCTGGCCGGAAACGGTGCCTGGCAGCAATCCGCAACGCACGACGTTTCCCGGATTGCCCGACAGAGCAAACCGATCACGGCGAGCACCATGACGGCCGGATCAAAACTGAAAAACCGGTTGATCCGCGCCGCCAGTGAACTTTCAATCGACATGCCGACAATGACCGAACGATATCGCTGTGTCGGCAGGGAATACATGGACATTGCGCAGGGAACTCTGGGGATGGCCCGTTATGGCGGCGTTCTCAAACCCTGGGATCATGCCGCCGGTTGCCTGATCGTCCGCGAAGCCGGGGGGCAGGCCGACAACATCACGACGGAAACGCCATATCAGGCCACGCCGACGCTGGGTACGCAGTCTCTCGGCGTTGTCGGCGATACCGCGCACTGGCCGACATTTTCCAGGCTGGTCAAACGTGCCGATGCGCTGGCCGACCAGAACGGATAACATGCCCGGGAATTTCCGCAACCGGGCAGGGCTTTTCGGATCACGGAGCGTGTGGTTCACTGGAGTGCAGCAGTCCCAGCCGGTTGGCACTGCCGGGAACAAGATTAATGTCCGTTTTTTATGAATCCTACGGCACATCGAAAGCCTACTCGACGCCGACACTGAGTTCGAAGCACATCAAACGGCTGGAAGCCGAAGTGTGGGATCCGGCCGGCGTGCAGCCGGGCATGCGCTGTCTGGAAATCGGCTGCGGCACAGGGCATTTCCTGAATTTTCTGCACCATAAAGGGATCACCGATTTCATCGGCATCGATCTGGATGCGTCCCTGCAATCCGTCGTCCCGGCACCTGTGCGCGGACATTTTCAGGCCATCGACGTCAGGACCTTTCTTGATAACGCCAAGGACATGAAACCTTTTGATCGTATTTTCATGTTCGACGTGTTCGAGCACTTCGCCCCCGAAGACGGGCATGACCTGCTTTGCAAAATCCGCGATCTGCTGACGTCGGGGGGCTCGATTACCCTGAAAATGCCGAATGCATCATCACCCTGGGGTTTGCAGTTCCAGCACGGCGATCTGACGCATCTGGCCTGCTATACGCCCGACAGCATCCGCCAGATGGCCATCGCCTGCGACATGGTATGCGAAGCATGTTACCCGCATCGGCTCGGAAGCCGCTCCAGACAACGCATGGACAGGATGCTGCAGGGCATTCTCAACCGCATGCTGGCGACACCGCCGGAAATCTGGGAAGGGAATTTTTACACAAGGCTCGTGCAAAAAACCTATGGTGAATAAGCCTCTCAGGGGTTGGCAGAGTACCGGTGCACTCCCTATATTTCAGCTAACATTCACAATTCGTTTTCATAAAATTCCCGGGGGAAAATCAAAATGGCAAAAGCAGCATTTATCGGTCTTGGCGTGATGGGTTATCCGATGGCCGGTCACCTGCAGAAAAACGGCCACGATGTCACCGTTTACAACCGCACCACGGCGAAGGCGAAAAAGTGGGCCAAGGAATACGGCGGCAAGTTCGCAACCACCCCGGCGGCGGCGGCCAAAGGAGCGGATTTCGTGTTTTCGTGTGTCGGCAACGATGATGACCTGCGCTCCGTCGTCAATGGCAAGGACGGTATCCTTGCCGGGATGAGCAAAGGGGCCACCTACTGCGATCACACCACGGCATCCGCCATCGTCGCCCGGGAAATCGATGCACAGTGCAAGAAGCTCGGCCTTAATTTCCTGGACGGTCCGGTATCCGGCGGTCAGGCCGGGGCCGAAAACGGCAAGCTGACGGTCATGGTCGGCGGCAAGAAAAAAGCCTTCAACGCCGCCAAGCCGGTGATCGACAGCTATGCGGTCGCCGTCACCCTGATGGGCCCTGCCGGATCCGGCCAGATCACCAAAATGGTCAATCAGGTGTGCATCGCCGGCCTGTTGCAGGGCCTTTCCGAAGGACTAGCCTTTGCCCAGAAAGCCGGTCTTGATGCCAAACTGGTTGTCGATTGCATTTCCAAGGGTGCTGCCGGTTCCTGGCAGATGGCCAACCGCGGCAACACCATGGCCGACGACAAGTTCGACTTCGGTTTTGCCGTCGAATGGATGCGCAAGGATCTGGGCATCGCTCTGCAGGAAGCCAAAAGCAATGGTGCACTGTTGCCGGTCACGGCAATTGTCGATCAGTTCTATGCCGAAGTTGTCGGCATGGGCGGCAAGCGCTGGGATACGTCGAGCCTGATCCGCCGCCTGACCCGCGACTGATCCGAAAATTCCCCCATCACCCGGCCTCTCCCCCCTGAAGGGGGAGAGGGGGTTATTGAATCTGGATCTTCAGGGCCGGTGTCGGCGCCAGCAGGTTCGAAAATTTCCAGGTATAGACCATATAGTCCGGGCCCTTCGACGGGTACGGTTTGACCGTAGTGGCGTTGTGGCTGACCACCTTGGCGTCTGTGAACACACGCAAGTTACCTGCCGTATCCAGCCCGGCGGCCCGCAGTCTGTCTTTGACATCGCGGCTCAGGGACTTGCCGAGCATGGCAATCTGGTTGGTGTTCTTGTTGTAGGACAGGCCCAGAATATATTCGTTGCGGCGGAAGAAGGTCAGCGTCTTGGCCTTCAGCAGATCGCCGGAACGCTTGTAATTGATGTGGAAGTGGCCTTTTTCGTAATACTTGAATTCGGAAACGGCGGAATCGCGCTCGAAGTCCTCCTTGATCAGGGTGACCTGAGCCAGTTCCTCATCCCGGCTGATCTTCTTTTCCTGTATGTCCTGATAAAGATTCACCTTGGCCAGATAACCGTCGAAGATGAAATCGTAATAACCGGTGCGTCCGATATCGATTTCGGCATCAAAGCGGATCGGCATGTAGCAGCCGCTCAGCGAGGTTAGTAAAATACCGGCCAGCATGCCTTTAAGGGCGGTGATAATAGGGCGTTTCGGAATCATTTTCATGGGCAGATGATAGTCGCCGAAAACGCCCGGGCCAAGGGATAGCCGCAATAATTCACGCAACCGAAATCCAGGTTCCCATTCCGGCCATATGATGTTCCAGCATATGGCAATGAAACAGCCATTTGCCGGGATTATCGCAAACCATCGCTATGCGCACCTTGTCACCGGCTTCAAGCAGTTCGGTATCACGCCACGGTGCGCCGCTGACCGGCTTGTCGTTCCGCTCAACCACCCGGAAATGGTGGCCGTGCATGTGCATGGCATGCGGCCAGCGGGTATCGTTGATCATGTTGATCGTCAGCGTGCGACCGCGCTGCATCGTCACCAGAGGATCGGATGGCTGCCCGGCAATGCCGTTAAAGGCCCAGACCCGGCCTTTTTCCATCGCCAGTGTCCGCAAATCGAACATTTTTCCTTCAAAGCTGGCTTCGCTGAGACTGCCCATGGCACCACCCTGCATCAACAGCTCGACATGCTCGGCTTGACCCATGTCAGGCGCAAAGGCGGACAGGGGATTGGCCGGCAGGACCAGCGGCTCTGACAGGGGTTTGTCGCGCAAAGCCGGCCCCGAAAGGGCAAAGGCAGCGGCGTCAATCGGCTCGCCCACGGAAACTTCATGAACCATCAGCTCAGTGTCCGGCGTCGTCGGCATATCGATCAGCAGATCGGCCCGCTGCGCCGGGGACAGCACCAGCACTTCGCCCACCGGCTCAGGTGTCGCCAGCGGCTGCCCGTCTAGCGCAATGATGAACGGGTTCAGACCCGGGAACGAAAACGCCATAACCCGCGCATTGGCCACCGATACGCAGCGCAGCCGGACCCTTGCGCCGGGGCGGACCGCGAATCTGGGCTTGGTATCACCGTTAACCGTCAGCCAGTTGCCGAGGCGGCCACCGTGCGCCGCTTCACCGATTGTGCCGAAATTCCCGGCAAGCTGGCCATTTTCGTCCATGCGCCAGTCGTCGGCGACGAACAGCAGGTCATGATCGACGGCGACCGGGGTCTCTTCCTCGACGATCAGCACGCCATACAGGCCGCGCGCGACCTGCTCCCACGAGCGATGATGCGAATGATACCAGTAGGTCCCGGCATCGGGTGGGGTGAAGCGGTAATCGAAGCTTTCGCCGGGTTTGACCGGGGCCTGGGTAAAGCCGCTGACCCCGTCCATGGCATTGGCGATGCGGATGCCGTGCCAGTGTACCGAGGTCGGTTCCGCCAAAGCGTTATCAAGGCGCACATGCACCGGTTTGCCCTTGGGGATGCGCAGTGTCGGGCCGGGATTGGTGCCCCCGAATGCCCAAACTGCGGTCGCCGGTTTGTCCGGTCCCATCAGTTTCGCCGTCGCCGGTGCCGCTTTCAGCACATGATCCGCTTCACCGGCCCGCACAGCGCTGGCCAACATCGGCGATAACGCAAGTGCACCGCTCAGGCCCAGGAAATGACGACGGTGCATGTCTGAAAACCTCTATCCGCTGTTGGGTCACTACAGATAAGGGTTCCAGTCGGTGGCAGGTCAAGGGGATTGAACGCACCCCCTCACCTAACCTCTCCTCCTTAAAGGGGGAGAGGGATGAGTGGAACTGTGTTTACATTCGTGAGTGCCTCTCCCCTGCGAAGCGGGGGAGAGGACAGGTAAGGGGGTAATTATTTCGGCTGGAAACGGTCGTCGAAGTCATTCAGATCGGGCATTTCGAGGACCGGCTGTGCGTCCAGCGTGCGTACATACTCAGCCAAATCGGCCAGCATCTGGCGGCGATCCTCATCCGACACATACGGCACGTGCCAGGCAATGAACGGTGCATGGACCTTCAGGCCCACATAACCAAGCGTGCCCTGGAAGAAGTGCTTCATCATGCCGCCTTCAAGCGGTCCGTGGATAGTGCCTTCGCCAAACATGTATTCGCGCCCGCCCAGCCCGAATGCCGCAAACGCCCGCTTGCCGGTCAGCCCGCCCGAACCATAGACGCGCTTGCCGCCATAAAACGGCCCGGAAATCATCACCCGCTCGATCCAGCCCTTGAGGATCGCCGGGGTGCCGAACCATTGCAGCGGAAAGGTGAACGCCAGCACATCGGCGGCCATGACCTTGTCGATTTCGGCGGCAATATCCGGGGCCAGCGTGCCGGCCTGCCAGTTGTGGCGTTGTTCCAGCGCATAGGTCAGATGATCGGGATTGCGCCGCGAGCCGAAGTCAGCCGCCGACATCACCGGGTTGAAGTTCATCGCATACAGATCGGACAGGCTGACCGTATGGCCCTCGGCGACCGAGGTCTGCATAATGGTGTCGCGCATCGCTGTGGTGAACGAATGGGCTTCCGGGTGCGCATGGATGATATGGACGTGCATGGTGTCAGTTTATCCGGTTTTCTCGGGTTTCATCGTTGCGCTGTGCAGGACAAAAGGGAATAAAGAGTTATCACAATCAACGATGATTAAAATAAAGAACGCGCTTTTAAAAAGTGTTTAGGAAGAACTTCAGGAAATACCACCGCAAATGACACAATCGCAAAAGCCCTTGAGTGGCGTCCGCGTACTCGATATCGCCAGCTTTATCGCAGCCCCGTTTGCCGCCACGATCATGAGCGAATTCGGCGCCGAGGTGATCAAGATCGAACAGCCGGGTGCCGGTGATCCATGGCGGCGCTATGGCACCAAAACGGCGCTTGATGACTGCACCCTGGCGTGGCTGACCGAAGCCCGCAACAAGCGCTCGATTACTTTGAATTTCCGCGATCCCCGCGGTGCCGAGCTGTTCAAGGAACTGGTCAGGAATGCCGATGTGGTGTGCGAGAATTTCCGCCCCGGCACGCTTGAAAAGTGGGGACTGGGCTGGGATGTCCTGAAAGCAATCAATCCGGGACTGGTGATGCTCAGGGTTTCCGGCTACGGCCAGACCGGACCTTACAAGGACCGACCGGGCTTTGCCCGCATTGCGCACGCTTATGGCGGACTGACGTATCTGTCGGGCTTGCCCGGCGAAACACCGGTGACGCCGGGCTCGACCTCGCTCGGCGATTACATGACCGGCATGTACGGCTGCATCGGCATCATGATGGCGCTCAGACACCGCGACGCGACCGGGCAGGGGCAGATGGTCGACTGCGCGCTGTATGAAAGCATTTTCCGGGCGCTGGATGAAATCGCGCCGCGTTACGCCGTTGACGGTTTTGTCCGTGAAGCGGAAGGGACCGGCACCGTCAATGCCTGTCCGCACGGCCATTTTCCGGCCGGTGACGGCAAGTTTCTGGCCATCGCGTGTACCACCGACAAGATGTTCGAGCGTCTTACAGTCGCTATGCAACGGCCTGATTTGCTTGAAAGATTTGGCAATCAGGCGGTCCGCCTGGCAGCCCGCAAGATCGTCCTCGCCGAGGTTGAGGCATGGACCCGGTCCATGCCCCGCGACGAGGTTATTGCCGTCTGCACATCCAGGGATGTACCGGCCGGCGCGATCAATTCCATCGCCGATATCTTCGCCGATCCGCATTTCAAGGCGCGTGGCACGCTGACCACCGTTGACGTGCCGGGTGTCGGCCCGGTTGTCGTCCCGGCGGCATTGCCGAGGCTTTCCGAGACACCGGGCTCGGTTGACACCCTTGGACCGACACTGGGCGAAGCCAACGACTTGATATATGGTGAGTTGCTGGGCCTCAGCGACGCCGAACAGGAACAACTCAGTAAGGACGGCGTCATCTGACGGCGCAAACGGAGCAATAATGATCGATCACGCCAACCGCACGTATCTGTTCACACCCGGCAACCACCCAAGACGCGTCGAAAAGGCGCTTGGCCTTGATACCGACGTTGTCATCCTTGATCTGGAAGACGCCGTCGCCCTGGCCGAAAAGGTCAAAACCCGCGATATCGTTCGCGAAACCCTGAAGCTGCCGCGCAACGTCGCCGTGATTGTCCGCGTCAATGCCTACGACACGCCGTTCTGTTATGGCGATCTTTGTGCCGTCATCTGTCCTGAACTGGACGGCATCATGCTGCCGAAGCTGGAAAGCGTTGCCGACCTCAAGTCCGTCGACTGGCTGATCGGCAATCTCGAGCTTCAGCAGGGCATGGAAAAGGGCGCCATCGATCTGATCCCGATCATCGAGACGGCGAAGGGGCAAGCCCATCTGCGCGACATGGTACAGTGTGGCTCGCGGGTGAAGCGATTTGCCTTCGGTGCCGGTGATTATACCCGTGATCTCGGCATGGACTGGTCAATGGGCGAAGCGGAACTGCTGCCGATCCGCTCGGAAATGGTGCTGGCATCGCGTTTGGGCGGTCTGGAGCCGCCAATCGACACCGTTTACATCCATATCAAGGAACATGAAGCCTTCGCACAGTCCTGCGAGACCGTCCGCGCGCTCGGTTTTCAGGGCAAGCTGTGCATCCATCCCGATCAGATCGTCCCGGCAAACAGCGCCTTCACGCCGACCCCCGAAGCGATCCAGTGGTCGGAAAAGATCGTTGCCGCCTTCACCGAAGCCGAAAAAGCCGGTGTCGCCTCGATCCAGGTCGACGGTTATTTCGTCGATTATCCGATTGTCGAAAAAGCCCAGCGCACTGTCGATCTGGCCAATGTGTTGCGTAAACTGGGAAAAATCTGAGAGGAAACATCCCATGATCCGGTCGCTCTCCGAATACCGTGACAGCCTGCGCCAGTTCAAGCCGCGTGTTTTTATAGACGGGCGGCGGATCGACAGTGTCGCCGACGAGCCGCTGCTGCAACCCGGCATCAATGCCATCGGCGTCACCTATGACATGGCCAACGACCCGGAACTGGCGCCGCTGATGCGTGCGATTGAACAGGAAACCGGCAAGTCCGTCGACCGCATGACGCAGATCGACCGCACCCCGGAAGATCTGCTGGCCAAACTGGAAGCCGTCCGCATCATGTGCCGGGAAAGCGGTTGCTCGCAGCGCTATCTGGTGCACGACGCCTTCAACGGCCTGTATCAGGCGACCAAGAAGTGCGACGCGGCGGTCGGCACGCGCTATTTCCAGCGGTTCCGCGATTTCATGATCGAAACCCAGGAAAACGGCTACAACTACGCCATCGCCATGACCGACGCGAAGGGCGATCGCTCGAAAAAGCCGCACCAGCAGAACAATCCCGACACCTACGTGCATGTGGTCGAGGAACGACCCGACGGCATCGTCATTTCCGGAACCAAGGCGATTGTCACATCGGCCCCTTACGTGCACGGATTCCTCGTCATGCCGTGCCGTGCCATGACGCCGGAAGACAAGGCCTTTGCCGTCTGTGGTGTGGTCCCGGTCGACGCACCGGGCGTCACCATCGCCTGTCGGCAGGCCGGACGGCCGGGCGAGGCGGCGGCGGTGTTCTCGAAACGCTACGGCCAGACCACCGGCGTCGTCATCTTCGACAACGTGTTCATTCCGCACGAGCGTGTGTTCCTGAACGGCGAAACCGCACATTCCGAAGACATCACCAAGAACTATGCGACGCACCACCGCCAGTCATGCATTGCAGCACGTGCCGGGTTCGGCGATCTGCTGATCGGTGCCGGTGCCCTGATGATCGAGGCCAACGGCCTTGATCCCGACCGTCACAGTCATCTGCGCGACGACATGGTGGAGCTGATCAAGATCGTCGAAGGCTTTTATGCGACCGGTGTTGCGGCTTCGATCTATGGTCAGAAGGACGGCTCGGGCAACATCATGCCGGAAGCGGTGTTCTCGAATATCGGCAAGCTGCTGATGGCGACACAGATTTACGACATGCACCGGCTCGCGCATACGGTTTCGGGCGGCCTGATCGTTGCCTTGCCGGGACCGGACGAAGACCACAACCCGGAAACCGCCGGCACGCTCTCAGAGGTCTTGCAGGCCAGCCCGCACATTCCGGCCAGCCAGCGGCTGCAGACAGCGCGCCTCTTGGAAGATCTGACAGCATCGAACCAGGGCGGCTGGTATTCGGTGATCTCGCTGCACGGCGGCGGCTCGCCGGAGGCCATGAAGCGGGAAATCTGGCGCAACTATCCGATTGCCGAGAAAAAGGAAATCGTCCAGCAGCTGATGGATCGCGACCTGCTGGAACGCGCCGACGGCAAGGCCGCCGACCGCCAGCCGGGCCGCTGCTGCACCATCGGCTGCCGGGTCCCGGATTTCCTCATCAACAAACCACTGGTCAAGAAATCCGCTGCAGAGTAGGGAAAAGTGACGAAAGTAATACCGTCATCCCAAACTTGATTTGGGATCCAAAGGGCACCGCTGATAGCCGATCCAACGCTGTATGGGCCCTGAATCAAGTTCAGGGCGACGGGGGTTTTATTTAACGGTCCCAAGCAGCCAGACGGCTTCCAGACAGTCAAACTTGCCCTTGAGGCCGCCCTGCAACACAACAAGCTCGGCAAGCGTCACCGTATAGTGACCCTCGTAGTATTCATGAACCTCGTCCGGGCCGACTGAAAACGGTGGTCCCGGTACCAATGACTGATCGTATTCAAAGCTCAACAGCAGCTGCGGTGCCTTGTCCGTGATCTTCATCAGCTGCGCGATGTAGCGTTTGCGCATGTCTTCGGGCAGGGCGACCAGCGCGGCGCGATCATAAATTGCATCCACGATACCCAATATATCCTTGGAAAGATTGAAGAAATCTCCAACGAAGATGTCTATGTTTTCGGCACTGTAGCGCCTGAAGGGACCCGTCTCGGTTATGCTCGCCGCAACACCAAGCTCCCCAAACAGCTGCTGGATAGCGGTCTCGACCAGTTCGGCACCGACGACGCGATAGCCCTTGGCGAGCAGCCAGTGAATATCCAGCGTCTTGCCGCAAAGCGGGATGAAAACGCGCGCGCCATCGCTCAGTGACAGCGCATCGAAATGCCGCACCAGCAGGGGGTTGGTGTCGCTTTCGTGAAAGCCGATCTTGTTTTCCTGCCAGCGTTTACGCCAGAAATCCGGGTCCATAATTACTCCTTTGACCGGCCCATTATTATCCTGCCGTTGGTACGATACAAATTCAACGCACCCGACTATGGTATTTTTCGTCTCTGGAGCGTGGCTCCGAAACGATCCTTATAAGCAGGCGTTGCATCCTTATGTCATGCATTGCCTGCACATAAAATGGGGGAGCCAGCCGGTGCCGGAATTGAATGCTACGTTCGCCATTGCCGCGGCGATTACCGCCGCTGCGGGCCTGATGCGCGGCTTTGCCGGGGTCGGCTCCGGGATGCTGATGGCGCCGATCTTCGTCATCCTGTACGGACCGATTGAAACCGTTGCGATGGTCATCCTGATGGAGATCGTCGTCACCGGGCAGCTGATGCAGGGCGTCTACAAGCAGATCGACTGGCGGGTAATTGCGCCGATGGGGGCGATGGCGGCACTGTTCATGCCGGTCGGCAGCTGGCTGATCGTCACCCTTGATCCGGCGCTGGTCGGCAAGGCGATGGCGTTTATCGTGCTTGGGTTTTCGATCTTTCTGCTGATCGGCTGGCGCTATCACGGGCCAAAGCGGCTGATCACGACCCTTGGCGTCGGGGCGCTTTCCGGCGTGCTGATGGCACTGACCAGTCTCGGCAATCCGCCGGTGATGATCTATCTGTTGTCGAGCCAGGATGCCGCCGCCCGCAATCGCGCCAATTTCACCGGTTATTTCGCCATTACGCTGGGCGCGCTGATCACGTGGATGTTCTTTTCGGGCCTGTTGAGCCTCTCGGCGGCAACCCGGGCCGCGTATCTGCTGCCGGTCTTCATGCTGGCGGTATGGATCGGCAGCCACATGTTCCGCAAAGCCAACGAGCAGCTGTATCGCCGCTGTGCGCTGGGGCTGCTTGTCTGTATCGGACTGTATGGCGTTTTGCGCTAATCCGGCGAGCAGACCTCAGCTTAATCCATCGGCTTCGGGGTGAAATCGGGCTTTTCCTGATCGCCGATCGACAGATAGTCATAGGCACCGGGGCCCTGAATATTAAGAAACCGCGAGACGCCGTCGCTCGGGTTATGCACCAGATGCGCACGCCGTGGCGGTACCGTATAGGTTTCACCAACGGCCAGGCGGGTCACGGTTTCCGGCATTTTCTCATGAATATCGATGATGCCTTCAATCGGATAGAAGATATCGGCGTTTTCCGGATGCGCATGCCACGGCACGCACTGGCCGGGCAGGAGCGTCAGCGCGATCACCCGCAATTCATGGGTCTCGGCGATCACATCGACCCTGGCGACTTCGAACTGGTTCTCCCAGGGGCGAATGTCGGGCTGCTTGTCAGGGTTGGTCATGAAGTGTCCTTGCGGGTGATTTGTTGGTGAGATTAATACCAATATCGAATTCAAAATACTCGATATCTCGCGCAAACACTATTGTCATCCCCGCGAAGGTATTCAGGCTAAAAAACCGACACTAATTGGATTCCCGCCTACGCAGGCATGACGAAATATGGTATAATACTTCCAATATAATCCAATATGATGTATAATCACGGAAATAGAAGTGGTGTATCATAAATGAAATGCGTTAAAAATATTTGTTGGAATTGTAGGGGGCAGTTATTGAAAGGAGTATTGTGCGCTGCATGTATTTCTTTCGTCTTGGCCGATTCCCGAGACGGTAAACTGGATTATAACAGTCATGGAAACGCTGACGTATTATCAACCACTTTTGGTTCTACCATCGCCAACTTGTCACCTAGGTACGTATTGAATACCGTCAGTGGGCCGGATTTTCCAATCATTGAACCAGACGATCAAGCAAAGATAAGTTTGGCTATTACCGATTGGACTCACTTTGATATGTTAAATCGTCGATATGATTGACTGAATTGCATTAGTATCACTTCGCCCTTATCGATAATATGTACCCTGAATCAAGTTCAGGTGGCGGATAAGCGGTTTCACCGGTTAGGATCACTGGCCTTGGCCTTGACCCAGCGTTCTTCCAGCTGGTCGAGATTCAGCTCGCGCAGGTTGGTGCCGTCAGCCTTGGCCCCGGCCTCGACAACGCGAAAGCGCCGTTCGAACTTGGCGATGGTGCGTCTCAACGCAACTTCAGGGTCGGTGCCCAGCTTGCGCGCCAGATTGACGCAGGTGAACAGCACATCGCCCAGTTCGTCCTCGATCCGGTCCGGGTCCGAACCGGCGTTGATCACCTCGGTCAGCTCGCCCAGTTCTTCGCTCATCTTGTCGAACACCGGCGCCGCAGACGGCCAGTCGAAACCGACCCGGGCGGCCCTTTTTTGCAGCTTTTCGGCGCGCATCAGCGCCGGCAGGCCGCGCGCCACATCATCCAGCACCGATGGCTCGCGCCCTTCGGCTTTGGCTTTAAGGGCGCGTTCTGCGGATTTCTGGTCTTCCCAGGCGCGGGTCTGGGCATCGGCGTCCTTGATCGAGGCATCGCCAAACACATGCGGATGACGCTCGACCATCTTTTCCGAAACCGCCTGCACGACATCGGCATAATCGAAATGGCCGGCCTCGGCCGCCATCTGCGCATGAAACACCACCTGCAAAAGCAGATCGCCAAGCTCGCCCTTCAGCGACGGCATGTCGCCCTGTTCAATGGCATCGGCAACCTCGTAAGCCTCTTCAATCGTATAGGGTGCAATCGAGGCGAAATCCTGCTCGACATCCCATGGGCAGCCGCCATCCGGATCGCGCAATCTGGCCATGATCGCCAGCAGGTCACTGGTGCGGTAGCGCTTTGACGTTTCGGCATTGTCGCCCATATCCGGTCATCTTCCTGGCTGGGTTGAGGTCGCTGTTAAAATAGAGCCTTGCAGGGCAGGCAATCAAACGGGAAGGAGAAATCAGATCGAAAAGACTGAAGGCAGGATGCAACTATTACACTATTCAGTTTACTTTTCTATTGTGCGATGCACAAAATTACATTATCTCCATGTGTGAGACTAAGGCGCGCCATGAATATCGAGTCCGCGCCCCCTGATCCCGACTATCTGTTGCATCTTCACGAAAGCCCGCATGATGTCCCTTCGCTCCAAGTTCGTCTTTCCGCTTATCGGCTTAACCCTGCTGCTCACCGGCTGCGATGGCCAGGATAAGGCAGCAGCCGCCAAAAAGGCCGCACCGCCGCCGCCGGAAGTGACCGCAGCCGTGCCGCTGAAGAAGGAAATCATCGAATGGGATGAGTATACCGGGCGCTTTCAGGCCGTTGAGCGGGTCGAGATCCGGGCACGGGTCAGTGGCTATATGGATAAAGTCACGTTCAAGGACGGCCAGCAGGTCAATGCCGGCCAGAGCCTGTTTCTGATCGATCAGCGGCCGTTCAAGATCGCTCTCGACCGGGCCACGGCGCAGTATGAGCTGGCGCGCAAGGAAAACGAGCGGGCCGAGTCCCTGCAACGCACCAGTGCCGCATCGGTGGCGCGTCTAGACCAGACCACCGAGGCACTGCGCGCGGCCAAGGCCGATCTTGATCGCGCCAAGCTGGACATGCTGTTCACCGACATAAAAGCCCCGATCAGCGGTCGCATCAGCCGCAGCTATGTCGACGTCGGCAATCTGGTCAGCGGCGACACGCAGACGGCATCACTGCTGACGACGATTGTCTCCGAAGACCCGATCCACTTCTATTTTGAAATCTCCGAGCAACAGCTGCTGAAATACAGACGCCTCGACCAGAGCGGCAAGCTGCCCGGTTCGCGCGATCACGCCAACCCGGTCTATATCCGTCTGCAGGACGAAAAGACCTTCGCCCACGTCGGCACCATGGACTTTATCGACAACGAAATCGACCCCGGCACCGGCACCATGCAGGGCCGCGCCATCCTCGAGAACAAAAGCGGCATTCTGGCACCGGGCCTGTTCGGTCGGGCGCGTCTGCCCGGCAGCGGCATCTATCAGGCCATTCTGGTCCCCGAATCCGCCATCGGCACCGATCAGTCGCGCAAGTTCCTGACCATCGTCAACGCCGAAGGCAAAGCGGAAATGCGCTTTGTCGAGCTGGGCCCGATCCGCGCCAGCGGCCTTCGGATTATCCGCAGCGGCCTCAAGGAAGATGACAAGGTCATCATCAACGGCCTGCAGCGCGCCCGTCCCGGCACGCCCGTAACGATCAAGGAAGGCGTCATTGAGGAGCCCGATACCGGCCCGCTGCCAGCCATGCCGGGGCAGGGATAACGGACCATGCGATTTTCACACTTCTTTATCGACCGTCCGATCTTTGCGACGGTGCTGTCGATCCTGATCGTCGTGCTCGGCTCGATTTCCGTCTTCACGCTGCCGATTGAACAGTATCCGCAGGTCGCACCGCCAACGATTCAGGTCACCGCCAGCTATCCGGGCGCCAACGCCGAAACCGTCGCGGCAACCGTCGCCACGCCAATCGAGCAGGAAATCAACGGCGTCGAGAACATGCTGTATATGCTGTCGCAGTCGACCGGCGACGGCCAGATGTCACTGACCATTACCTTCAAGCTCGGCACCAATCTGGATGCGGCTCAGGTTCTGGTGCAGAACCGCGTCGCCATCGCCGAGCCACGGTTGCCCGAAGAAGTGCGCCGCCGCGGCCTGACGACTCGCAAAAACTCGCCCGATCTGATGCTGGTCATCAACATGTACTCGCCGAACGGCACCTATGATCAGACCTACATCGGCAACTATGCCGTGCTGCAGCTGAAGGACCAGTTGTCCCGGCTTGACGGCGTCGGCAATGTCCGGCTGTTCGGGGCCAGTGAATATTCGATGCGCATCTGGCTCGACCCGGACCGGATCCAGTCGTTCGGGATGACTGCGGGCGAGGTCCTTGCGGCGCTGCGCAGCCAAAACATTCAGGTCGCCAGCGGCACCCTCAACCAACCGCCGATGCCGACCCAGCTTGCCTTTCAGCTGAGCATCCAGACGCAGGGCCGGCTGGTCGAACCCGAACAGTTCGAAAACATCATCGTCAAGGCCGATCCCGGTGGCCGGGGCGGGCGGGTCGTCCGGTTGCGCGATGTCGCACGGGTCGAGCTCGGCGCTTCAAGTTACGTCACGCGCGGCTATCTCGGCGACAAGCCGGCGATTGCGCTGCCGATCTTTCAGCGCCCGGGCACCAACGCCATCGAGACCTCGAACAGCATCATCGCCAAGATGGCCGAGCTGAGTAAGGATTTTCCTGACGATCTGAAATACGAGATCGTCTATAACCCGACGGAATTCATCGAAAAATCGGTCGTCGCCGTCGGCAAAACCCTGCTCGAAGCCATCGTCCTGGTGACGCTGGTGATTATCCTGTTCCTGCAGACGTGGCGCGCCGCGATCATTCCGATCATCGCCATTCCGGTCTCGCTGATCGGCACCTTTGCAGCGCTGGCGGCGTTGGGCATATCGCTCAACAACCTGTCGCTGTTCGGTCTGGTGCTGTCGATCGGGATTGTCGTCGACGATGCCATTGTCGTCGTCGAGAACATGGACCGGGTGATGCGCGAGAAGAAGCTTTCACCGCGCGAAGCGGCCAAGGAAACCATGACCGAAGTCGGCACCGCACTGGTGGCGATGGGGCTGGTGCTGGTTGCGGTGTTCATCCCGACGACCTTCCTCGAAGGCATTTCCGGGCGCTTTTACCAGCAGTTCGGCGTCACCATCGCCGTGGCGACGATGATTTCGGTGTTTGTCTCGCTGACGCTCAGCCCGGCACTGGCCGCGCTGATCCTGAAGCCGCACGACATCGATCCCGATCATCAGCCGCCGATGACACTGCGCCATCCTTTGCAGTCGTTTTTCGGCCTGTTCAACAAGGCACTGTTTGCGGTGTCGGGCAAGTACGCGTGGCTGATCGGCAAGTGCATCCGCATGAGTCTGGTGATGCTGATCCTGTACGTCGGTCTGATGGGGCTTGCCGGGTTTGAGTTCAAGAAAGTGCCGACCGGCTTCATTCCGGCGCAGGATCAGGGCTATTTCATCGTTATCGTGCAGCTGCCGCCGGGATCGTCGCTGTCGCGCACCGATGCCGTCGTGCAGGAAGCCGTCAAACGCGCCCTCAAGGTCGACGGCGTCAAGAATACCGTGTCGTTTGCCGGTTTTGCCGGGGCAACGTTCACCAACGCGCCGAACGCCGCCGCCGTCTTCACCACGCTTGAGGATTTTGACATCCGCAAGAAGCAGGGGGTCAAGTTCCAGGATATCCTGCGCAACCTGCAGGTCAGCCTGTCGGGCATCGAAGAGGCCTTCATTCTGGTCGTGCCGCCACCGCCGGTGCGCGGCATCGGCAATGCCGGCGGCTTTAGGATGATGGTGCAGGACCGCCACGGGCGTGGTCTGCAGGCGCTCAATCAGGCGACCTGGGCGCTGGCCGGAGCGGCCAATCAGGGGCCGGAGACAACCTCGGTGTTCACGTTCTTCGAAATCGGCACACCGCAGCTGTATCTCGACATCGACCGCGAGAAGGCGGAACGCCTGGGCGTGCCGATCAGTCAGGTATTTGAAGCCCTCGAGGTCTATCTCGGCTCGGCTTTCGTCAACGATTTCAACTATCTTGGCCGGACCTACCGGGTCACGGCGCAGGCCGATTCCGAGTTCCGGCTGACCCCGGATGATGCCATGCGCATCAGGGTCCGCAACGAGAAGGGCAATATGGTGCCGATCGGTTCCGTCGCCACGGCGCGCGATATCGCCGGACCGAGCCGGATACCGCACTATAACGGCTTTCCGGCGACCGCCTTGCTCGGCAACGTGGCCCCCGGTTTCAGTACCGGTCAGGCCCTCGACCGGATGGAAGATCTGGCCGCCAAGGTCCTGCCCAACGGCATCGGTTTCGAGTGGACGGAAATCGCCTATCAGGAACGCCAGACCGGCAACACGGCGGTGATCGCCTTCGTTTTGGCCGTGCTGTTCGTGTTCCTTTTGCTGTCGGCGCAATACGAAAGCTGGACGTTGCCTTTGTCGATTATCATGATCGTGCCGATGTGCCTGTTATCGGCCATATCCGGGGTCATGATCGCCGGCATGGACAACAACATCCTGACGCAGATCGGGCTTGTCGTGCTGGTCGGGCTGGCTTCCAAGAACGCCATCATGATCGTTGAATTCGCCAAGCAGCAGGAAGATCTGGGGCTTGGCCGCATCGAAGCGGCGATTACCGCCTCGAAGATGCGCCTACGGCCGATCCTGATGACCTCGTTCGCCTTCATCCTGGGCGTCGTGCCGCTGGTCATTGCCGAGGGCGCGGGATTGGAAATCCGCCGCTCGCTGGGTGTTGCTGTGTTCTCGGGGATGATCGGCGTGACGCTGTTCGGGCTGGTCTTTACGCCGGTGTTCTACACTCTGATGCGCAAGTTCTCGACGGACAAGGGCAACGCCGAGCCGAGCCTGCCGCTGTAACGCGCTGGTTCACGGCTTCGCCTTAAGCTTAAAGTATGGCGCGAGGGCGGCAGAAGAGGGGCTTTCACCGCCCCCGACGGTCGCCCTGAGTGCTTTTGCACCCGGCTAACCCATCTCTATTTAGCGCAGATCGTGCGGTACGAGCCCATATGGGTGTCGTTGGCTAACACCTGACTTATCAGCGGATAGTGACGGGCAAATTTTTCCGGGAAATACTTTTTAAAATTCAATACTAAAGCTAACTAGAAGTTGCGCCCTCACGAATACTCTTTGCTCGATGGTTTGAAAATTTAATGAAATGCATCATTAAGTTTTGCCACCACGTCAAAGGCACCGAATCATCATCATCCAACCCCCATGCTCGAATGACTTCATTATGGCAGGCCAAGCTTAATGCAGTATAGGCAGGTGGTTCATCTTTCTCTATTAAACGGCGTTGCCGAGACCACACAGCCAACTGGTCATCAGATGGTGAGGAAATAGTCTCCATTTCAGCTAATATGTCCATGAAACGCATATAACCCCCATTTCCCAGATGGATTCGTTAATCAATGCCATGAGATGAAGATTCTGCTATAAAAATCAATATGTTGAGGCGTTTATGGGGTAGTTGGCATGGCACACCCGATGGGTGAATCGAAACGGGACGGTTTACGGGTCGATTTTGACCGCCGCCTGAAGCTGGAATTTCACGGCTCCCAGATCACCTCTGACGGCGGGTTGCTGGCGTATCGGGAGCTTGATGATGCCCTTGGCTTGACCGAGGTTGCCGGGAGTATTTTCCAGGACAGCCGCACCGGCAAGAACGGATGGCACGGCATGACGGGGCAGTTCCGTCAGTCGGTGTTTGGTCGCCTTGGTGGTTATGAGGACGTAAACGACGCCGACCGTCTTGGACGTGATCCTGCCATGCGGTGGATTGTTGGCGGCAAGGCCGTCGAAAGACAGGCTGCATCCACCAGCCAGATGGGGCGCTTCGAGACGGAGCTTCTGGCGACCGATGCGAACATTGAAGTCCTGGCCGACATGAACGGGACGTGGATCGACAGGGTTCATGACCGCCGCCCGCCGAAGATAATCATTCTCGACATGGACAGCAGCGTCAGTCCGACGCACGGCGAACAAGAGGGAACGGCGTACAATGGTCACTTCGGTTGCACCTGCTACCATCCGTTATTTCTGTTCAACCAGTTCGGCGATCTGGAGCGGTGTTCGCTTCGCCCCGGCAATGTTCATAGCGCCGACGGTTGGCGCAACGTTCTGGAACCGGTCGTCGAGCGTTACCGGGAACGGAACCTGCGTCGCTATTTCCGAGGGGACGCCGCCTTCGCCTCGCCGGACATCTATGAATTTCTGGAAGCCGAGGATTTCAAGTATGCCATCCGCCTCAAGGCCAACAAGATTCTTCAAGAATGCATTGCCCACCTGCTGACCCGCCCCGTCGGTCGCCCACCGAACCATGTGCGGCGCTATTACGCCAGCTTCAGCTATCAGGCCGGATCGTGGAGCAAGAAACGGCGGGTTGTTGCCAAGGTGGAATGGCATCCCGGCGAGTTGTACCCCCGTGTCGGCTTTATCGTCACTAACCTGAGCCGCCCAGCCGAACGGGTGGTAGCGTTTTATAATCACCGTGGGACAGCGGAGCAGTACATCAAGGAAGGCAAGTACGCCATCAAGTGGACGCGGTTGTCCTGCAGCAAGTTCCGCAATAACGAGGTGCGGCTCCAGCTTCACGCCCTGGCCTACAATCTGGGCAACTTCATGCGGACGCTTGCATTGCCGAAGGAGATGGAAACCTGGTCGCTGACCACGCTACGGGAGAAGCTGGTCAAGATCGGAGCCAAGGTTGTCAGTCATGGCCGATACGTCACGTTCCAATTAGCCGAGGTTGCCGTGTCGAAAATCTTGTTCCAGAAAATCTTGGCCTTGATTGATGATCTACGCCGAAGACCCGTTCCGGCGTAGGCCGATGAAATTGACGGCAAGGTGGAAAAGACAGGAGAGGTGTGTCTGGATGACAACAAATTTGGCCAAATCGGCTTCCAACAACGGCCAAATCATCAAATCGTGGCTGCCGAATGACCGCAGAGCAAAATTTCTTCCATCGGTGGCGGAGATCGCCTACGATTGGCTACGAGTTGGAGGCCATTTGGGAAATGTCGGTATAAAGTAATGCGTGGTCTCGCGCCTTCATTGAAAACCCTACTACCAAATCGAAAGCCGCAATCAAGGCTGCTAATAAGCCTAATAATCCAGCAGCTTCTTTAAAAAAAGTTGCAAATGCGGAAGACCCAAAAACTATAATTAAGAACATGGAAATTTTGTGAAATAAGTCAAAGAATGAACGCCTGCGCGAGTGATAACGCACAGATCTATCAATACTGAATTTTAGTCGATCGTATGCTTTGTTGTCGTTCATTTCTTCCGTATCGGTGGAGGTTTGGGATCGGGAACATGATCTCTAACTTTTCCCGGATTCCTCACAAATTGACCATCTATATTTGATCTGCCAAGAATCCATAAAGCAACATCTTTCACATCTTGAGGTTCTTCATGGCTTAGCAATATGGCCTTTGCATTATTGGCAACAGATTGCGACTTGGCATATGAACCTTGCGGAGCAATAACCCCTGCGTACCCAACCAAGTGCGACACACGGCTTCTACGGCGGTGTTTTTTAGGCTTGGCTGCCAAATTTATCGCCCCCAATTAATCAGATACCTCAACACAATCTTATAGGGTATAATTATTGGCATTGCGACTAACATTTAAAACCAACAAGGAGTCCACCAAATGGCAAAGAACGAAAAAACCTCTAAATCAGTTGCATCTAAGGCTGCTAAAATACTTAGTAACCCAAAGTCATCTAAGCAGGCAAAGAGTGTTGCTGCATCAGCACTCACACAGGCACCAGACCGCAAAGGGACTAAAAAGAAATAAGCACCAAGAGGATATGCATCTGCTTCATCGCTGAGTTGGTTGGTAATTCAAATTACTACTGATGCTTGAAGATAATGACCTACTGCATCTGTAACAAAACATATGCTTATTTTTAGCATCAATATCTTCTAGTAGATATTGAGGTGCAATTAGCAGATCGGGCGAGGGTGCGCGGCGGGCGTTAATTCGTCGTTCAATTGGGGCTAATGAAGCACTGACCGGCAGGCTCCTGGCAGCCCAAAATCCATCCTTTGATCAGCCGTTCGGACCGGCATCGAAGATCGATCCATGTCTCTGACAATTCGACCGCGAGGTCGATATCACAGATCAACGACCGGTCAGTCGGCCATGAGATATTCCGGTCAAATTCATGAGCAAGGTATCAGACAAGGCGGGTTCGACTGAACGAACGCGCGCTCGGAACAGCCACATCACAACGGATAAATTCTTGTCAGGTCGCGACGAAGGATCGGGCATCCGATGCTCGTCAGCGTATGCGCACCGGATCAGCGGAACCATCTGCAGCGCAGCCGGACCATGCCGAGGCAACACCATGACAACGGCAACCGGCGGTCCGGATCAGGGGGATTGGGCCACCGGGGCGCCACGCATGTATCATTAAATATCGCATAATGTATATTATGGAAAATTATAATGTATTATTTAATAACAGATACATAGCAGATATATACATAATGCGTTCGAGCACTGGGAAAAATATAACTGCCGCTGCAGCGGCCTCAATCGGAAATCCGGATATCCCCGCCCGGCCCGCTCAGCTCGACCGTCATGGCGTCGAATGCGGGCAAAACATGATCCGGCAAATTGCGCTTCAGATCATCATAATCCAGATCGGGACCGAGGTGCGTCAGGATCGCCCTTTTCGGTTTTACCCGTTCAATCCAGTCCAGCGCCAGATCGACATGGGCATGCGTCCAGTGCGCATCGCGTCGAAACGTGCCGATGATCCATAAGTCGAGCCGAGCCTTCTCGAGACGCGTCAGAACGTCCTCGGTGAGCAATTTGACGTCGGTCGAATAGACGCACGTGGCAAACTGAAAACCGACCGTCCGGGAATACCCGTGATCCTGCACGAAGGTTCCGACACGCACGCCGTCGACGTCCAGATCATCGCCCGGCTCGAATTCGTTCATCGCCAGCACCGGACGCACGAAGACGCCGTTGAAGTCGTCCGGCAGCGGCTTCAGCGTATAGCCGAAACACTGCTTGATGTGCTGATGCGTCTCGGCGTTGGCATAGACCGGCAAAGCCCGCCCGATGAACTTGTTGACGCCCCTGAGGTCATCGATGCCGTTCATGTGGTCGGCATGGGCATGGGTATAGAACACCGCGTCCAGCCCATCGACGCCGGCCCGCAGCAGCTGCTGGCGCAGATCCGGCGAGGTATCGATCAGATACCGCCTGCCGGCGGTCTCGACCAGGATCGACTGGCGCAGACGCTGGTTTTTCGGGTTATCCGGGTCGCATTTGCCCCAGCCGACGCCGATACCGGGCACGCCGCTGGACGATCCGCAGCCGAGAAAGCTGATTTTCGTCGCTGTATCCACGCTCAGGCGGCTTTCGTATCGATGGCGGCGGCGGCCTTGGTAAACAGGCGCTTGAAGTTGGCGGTGGTTACCGCGGCCACTTCGGACGGGCTGATGCCCCGGACCTCGGCGATCTTGGCCGCCGTCAGGGCGGTAAAGGCCGGCTCGTTGCGCTTGCCGCGCCGTGGCACCGGCGCCAGATAGGGGCTGTCGGTCTCGACCAGAATACGCTGCATCGGTACGACCCGGGCAACATCGCGCAGGGCCTCGGCCGACTTGAAGGTGACGATCCCGGAAAACGAGATGTACAGGCCGATATCGACCATCCGCCGGGCCAGCTCCTCGCCGGCGCTGAAGCAATGGATCAGGCCCGGGAAAGCCCCTTTTGCGTGCTCGTCTTCAAGAATGCGGATGGTATCGGTGTCGGCGTCGCGGGTATGCACGATCAGCGGCAGCCCGGTACGGCGGGCCGCCTCGATATGTGTGCGGAATTGCCGCTCCTGAACGTCTCTGGGGCTGTGCTCGTAGTAGAAATCAAGCCCGGTCTCGCCGATGCCGACGACTTTCGGGTGATCCGTCAGCGCCACCAGCGCATCGGCGGTAACTTCGACCTCGGTGCCCGCTTCATGCGGATGGATACCGACCGTGCAGAAGATGTTGTCGAACCGCTCGGCCACCGCAAGGACACCCGGAAAGCGGCTGAGATGCGTCGAGATCGTCACCATGTGGGAAATGCCGGCGCGGCCGGCACGGGCCACGACCTCGTCGAGTTCATCGGCAAAATCCGGGAAATCGAGATGGCAGTGGCTGTCGATCAGCGGACTGTCAAATACCTGTTCAACGATACTGTTTGTCATGTCCGTCATGTTGTCGGTCAGCCCCGCAGAGTCAACCGACTCTCTAATCCTCTCCCCTGGGAGAGGATAATGGCTATTCTTCTTCCACGAAGCGCGGGAAAACCCCTTCCGGTGCCGGGACCGCTGTCCCCGGGACCAGCGCCCCGCCCTCGCCCAGCGCCGCAAACGTCCGTGCATCGGCCGGAATTGCCAGCTGATCGAGCATCTTCGCCATGGTATCGGGCATCACCGGCTGTGCCAGCACGGCCAGATGACGGATCACTTCGGCCAGCACATAGAGCACCGTCGCCATCCGTGCCGGATCTTCCTTTTTGAGCTTCCAGGGCGCCTGACGGTCGACATAGCCGTTGGCAGCCCGGATCACCACCCAGATCGCCTCTAGGGCATGGTTGAAGCCCTGACGGTCGACCAGTGCCCGCACCGCTGCCAGCAAGCCCTGCGCCTGACCCAGCAGTGCCAGATCGTCGGCATCGAAAGCCCCCGGCGTCGGAATCTTTCCGTCGCAGTTCTTGCTCACCATCGACAGCACGCGCTGCGCCAGATTGCCGAAATCGTTGGCCAGCTCGCCGTTCATGCGATTGACCATGGCGGTATGCGAGAAATCGCCATCGTTGCCGAAAGGCACTTCGCGGAGCAGGAAATAGCGGACCTGATCAAGGCCATAGCGGTTGATCAGATCAATCGGGTCGATGACGTTGCCCGTCGATTTGGAGATTTTCTGGCCTTCGTTGGTCCACCAGCCGTGCGCGAACACCCTTTTCGGCGGCTCCAGACCGGCCGCCATCAGGAACGCCGGCCAATAGACCGCATGAAAGCGCAGGATGTCCTTGCCGACCATATGCAGATCGGCCGGCCAGAACTTCGCATAATCGCCGGTTTCAGTTTCCGGATAGCCGACGGCGGTGATGTAGTTGGTCAGCGCATCCAGCCACACGTACATGATATGCTCTTCATTGCCCGGCACCGGCACGCCCCATTTGAAGGTGGTGCGGGAAATCGACAGATCGTTGAGGCCGCCCTTAACGAAGCTCAGCACTTCGTTGCGACGGCTTTCCGGCAGAATGAAATCGGGATTGGTGTCGTAATAGGCCAGCAGACGATCGCCCCACGCCGACAGCTTGAAGAAATAGCTCGGCTCCTCGACCCACTCGACCTCGGCACCCGATGGGGCAATGCGTTTGCCCTCGGCGGTCTTGGTCAGCTCGTCCTCGCCGTAGAAAGCCTCGTCACGCACCGCATACCAGCCGCCGTAGGTTTCCAGATAGATTTCTCCGGCCGCCTCAAGCTTCTCCCAGATCGCCTGACAGGCGCGGATATGCCGCTCTTCGGTGGTTCGGATGAAGTCGTCGTGACTGAAATTCATGAAGTCGGCGAGATCGCGGAAGTTCTTAGACACCTTGTCGGTAAATGCCTGCGGGTCCATGCCTGCCGCCTGTGCCGATTTTTCAACCTTCTGGCCGTGCTCGTCGGTGCCGGTCAGGAAACGCACGTCGTAACCGTCCAGACGCTTGAAGCGCGCCAGCACGTCGCAGGCCAGCGTCGTGTAGGCATGGCCGATGTGCGGCGCATCGTTCACATAGTAAATCGGCGTCGTGAGGTAATAGGTCGGCTGGTCCGGCATCATGGTTCCCTAACAGAAATCGCGCCTTTAGGTACGGCGAGGAACGCCGTGGGTCAAGGAATACGCGCCATTTGCCCTCCTCACCCGGCGCTACGCGCCACCCTCTCCCCGAGGAGAGGGATTTGTGTGCGAATATCTTCCCTCTCCCTTGGGAGAGGGTCAGGGTAAGGGGCTTTTGCTCAGGCCAAAGACAGAAACAGCGACAGGATCACCTGTTTGCGATCAAGGCTCAGCGGATCGGCACTGCGGATCAGGCTTTCCGCCTGATCAAGGCGGGCCAGCCAGATCGGCAGGATCGTCGTCGCTGCCGCGCGCTCGGCAATCGCGCATTCCTCGGGGCTGAGGCTCAGGTCCCCGCTCACGCCTCGGGAGGACGCCAGCACAACCCGTGACAGCCACCAGCGGAACAGCTCGATCCCCGAATAGTACGCATCGTCGTCGCCGGTTTTCGACAGTCGCGTCGCCAGCGCCTGCACGGCACTGCTGTCGAGGTTCGGCAAGGACGCAAAGATATTAACTACATTCCGGTAAATATCCAGCCCACCACCGGAGGCCAGCGACATCGCCCGGCCGATGCTGCCTTCCGACAGCCTTGCCAGTTCATGGGCATCGCCGCCGGAAATCTCCGGCATATAGCGGCCCAGCAGATCCCCGACAACGTCGGTCGCCAGCGGCTTCATCACCAGCGTGCGGCAGCGAGACCGGGTCGTCGGCAACAGCCGACCGGGATTGTGGCTGACCATGATAATGACCGATTGGCCGGGCGGCTCTTCGAGAATTTTCAGAAACGCGTTTTCCGATGACCTGTTCATCAGCTCGGCACCGTCGACGATGATCACCTTGTAGCCGCCTTCGCTCGAGGTCTTGTGCGCGAAGTCGATGGCGGAACGGACATCCTCGATGCGGATTTGCGTACTCAGCTTGCCTTTGTCGTTTATCTTGCGCTCAACCGTCATCAGATCGCCGTGGCCGCTGGACGCGACACGGTGAAACACCGGGCGCTCGGGTGCGACAAACAGACTGTCGGGTAATGTTTCAGGCACCGCTTCATCGGCGAACAAACCGCCCGCCGCGGTGATTGCATCGGACTCTCTGGTAAAAAGATACCGGGCAAAACGGAATGCCAGCGTCGCCTTGCCGATCCCCTTCGGCCCGGTAAACAGCCAGGCATGCGGCAGACGGCCACCGGCGACGGCGTTCAGCAATACCTGCTCGGCCTCGGCATGGCCCAGCAGCTCGGCATTTTTGCGGGGCTCGGGGATGCCCGTCTCGTCAAGCGAAAGGGCCTGGGCCGCTTTCATGGAAGCGCCACACCAAGGGCGTCCCTGACGGCATCAGCGACGTGGGCACTGACGGTATCTATATCGGTGCTGGCATCGATGACGCGGCAGCGGGCAGGATCCATGCGGGCAATTTCCAGAAATCCGACGCGCAGCCGGTTATGGAAATCACGCTCCATCCGCTCGTACCGGTCTTCATGACTTTGCTGGTCAACCAGACGTTTGCCGGCTCTGGCCAGCCCCTTGTCCGTCGGCAGATCGAGAACCAGCGTCAGATCCGGCATGAAATCGCCCAACGTCGCCGAATGCACGGCGCGGATACGATCGGGGTCAATGCCGCCGCCGTATCCCTGATAGGCCATGGTTGAGTCCGAAAACCGGTCAGAAATCACCCAGTCCCCCCGCGCCAGTGCCGGATGCACGGTCTGCGCGACATGCATTTCCCGGGCGGCATAATTCAACAGCACTTCCGCCATCGGTGTCCAGCGTGTCACGGCACCCGAGACCAGCAATTCGCGAATATCCTCTGCCGCCGGTGCGCCGCCCGGCTCGCGCGTGGTAATGACATTCAGTCCGGTTTGCCGCAAAGCCGCCGCCAGCATTTTCACCTGAGTCGACTTGCCGCCGCCCTCGCCGCCCTCGAAAGTGATAAACTTACCTGTCATGGAATGCAGACTTCATCCCGACTTTCCTGTTGATTCACCCCAAAGCAGGAATTCCAGCGCTGCGCCCAGACGACCGAACACGCCAAGCTGCGGAATGTCCTGAGCCGCCGTCAGCGGCGCTTCGATGGTTTCGAATTCAGGCGCTTCGATGGTCAAAGTGCCGATCTGCTGTCCGGCATGGATCGGGGCCGGGATCGGTGACTTGTAATGCACCGTCACCTTCATTGCGCGGCGCGCCTTCTTGGTCATGGTAATGTGGATGTCGCGGGCAATCTTCATTTCAACGCTGGGCGCAACGCCCAGCCAGACCGGTGCGGCATCGACCGTGTCGTTGGCTTTGAACAATGGATAGTTGCCGAATTCACGGAAGCCCCAATCCAGCAGCCTGGCTGACTCCGAGGCCCTGTCCTTGTTGCTCTCAAGGCCGTTGACGACCACGATCAGACGCCGGTCATCCTGTTTCGCGGTACCGGTCAGGCCATACCCTGCCTCGGTGGTGTGGCCGGTTTTCATGCCGTCTGCGCCGGGATAGCCGTACAGCAAGGGATTTCGGTTGGATTGGCGGATCTTGTTGTAGGTGAACTCAAGCTCGCTGTAATAATGCAGGAATTCCGGAAAATCGTGGATCGTTCGCTTCGCCAGCACGGCAAGGTCATGCGCCGTTGTGTGGTGATCGGGATCGGGCCAGCCGGTCGAATTGACAAAGTTACTGTTGGTCATGCCGATCTCGCGGGCTTTATCGGTCATACGGCGGGCAAAGGCCTCCTCGCTGCCGGCCAGATTCTCGGCGACAACGATGCACGCATCATTGCCCGATTGTACGACAATGCCCTGAATAAGGTCCTCGACACGGACTTCAGAATTCGGCGGCAGAAACATGGTCGAGCCACCGCTGGCGGAACCGCCCTTGCGCCACGCATTTTCAGAAACCCTGAATTTGTCCTCAAGCGAAACCCGGCCATCCTTGATGCTTTCAAACAATAGATAGATGGTCATCAGCTTGCTCATCGACGCCGGCGGCATTCTCTGATCGGCATTCTTATCGAGCAGCACGGTACCCGTCGTCGAGTCGAGGAGCAGCGCCTCGCGCGCCTTGGTTTCAATTTCGACCGCCTGAACCGGGGCCGGGATATGGCAGATCACGACGGCAAGGCTAAGGGCCGTTAACGTCGCTTTCAGTGGGTTCTTAATTTTCAGCATGGCTCCATTCTATATACTTGGAAAATGACGATTTCGTGGCGCAATCAATCAACGATGATACGGGCTTCGGGATACCCAGTCTGGATGACCTGGCTCAACATGGTGTCCGCCTGATTAACATCCGTCAGCGGGCCGACCCGGACCCTGTAGAGATCTTTGCCGTTCACCATCACCTGATCAAGAAACACGCTGCCCAAGGGGCTTAAACGGGCACGCACCTTGTTGGCGTTGTCGAACAGCCCAAACGCACCGGCCTGAACATAGATCGAGGTTGGCTTGACGGATTCATGACCGACAGCCGCTTCCGGATTGGCTGTCAGGGCAACCGTTTCCGATTGGACCGTGGTATTGGGAATGGTGCCGACTGGCGAGATTGTCCCGGTGTTTCGCTGCAGTGGAGGCAATGTCGACCCCTGCACATTCCCCTGGGCCGTCACCTTGGAAGAGGCTTCGGCGCCCCCCGGGGCCGGCAGTGATTCGGAACTGACGCTGGCTTTCGGCAGCTTGTCGACGGTAATCGGCGAGCCGACGCGTGCCAGCTCATCGCGGTTCTGCAGGCGCGCTGCGACCGCACGCGATTGATCGGCCAGGATCTGCACCCTGACACGCGCCGTTCCCTGCCCCTGATAGCCAAGCAGCTGCGCGCCCCGTCTGGAAATATCGATGATCCGGCCGCGTGCATAGGGTCCACGGTCATTGACCTTGAGGACCAGCGATCGACCGTTTTCCAGATTGGTGACGCGCACAAAGCTCGGCAACGGCAACGTACGGTGTGCCGCAGTCAGGGCGTTCATGTCGTAGACATCGCCGTTTGCGGTTTGCTTGCCGTGGAACGCCGCGCCGTACCATGAAGCGATGCCGGTCTCATCATACTCGAAATCTTCAGCCGGGTAATACCACACGCCTTCAATCTGATAAGGCTTGCCGACCTTGTAGACACCTTCGGCGGGCGGAGTCTCGGTCGAACGATTGACCCGTTTTGCGGTATGGATCAGAAACTCGGTTTCCGCGCAGCCTGCCAACATGATAACGACAGCCCCCAGCAAGCTGACGTTGCGCAACCAGAAACCGATCATACCCGTTCACACTCCATTCTCGGGGTCGCAACCCAAACACTACGGTATATTGTCACAAAGCCTGAAAAAGTAACACCATCTTGTGTCATGCCATCATCCCAATCATCCATTCGGCGTTCATTGACCGGCTGCCGCACGCAGCCGTTCCAGCAACCCGAAGGTCGGATGCGCATCGGCAGGCAGATTGCTCTTTTTCTGGAAATCGCGGATCGCCTGACGTGTCATCGGCCCGGCCCGGCCGTCGACGCCACCGGTATCAAAACCGATCTTGGACAGCAGTTGCTGCATTTCGGAGATATCCGCGTAGCGAAGCATGTGCGCATCCGCCGGCTTCGCCACGCTCAAAGCGGGCATATCAATGAACCGGTCAGCGAGATGGCCAACAGCGACGGCATACAACTGTGAGGAATTCCAGCGCATGATCGTTCTGAAATTGCTGTAGACCAGAAAAACCGGCCCCGAGGCCCCGGCCGGCAACAGCAGCGACGATTCGATGTCCTTGGTCGACAAATTGCCGCCGCCGACTTTCCTGACGCCGAGTTTCTGCCAGTCCGCAAGCTTTTTCTTCTCGTGCAATCCGGCCATCGACAGATCAAAATTCTTGGGCAGGATGACTTCCCGTCCCCAGGTATAATCAGGATTCCAGCCGACGCTTTTCAGATAGTTGGAGGCAGAGGCAAATACGTCGGGCAGACTGTTCCAGAGATCACGGCGGCCATCCCCGTCATAATCCACCGCATAGCTTTCAAAGGTGGACGGAATAAACTGCATATTGCCCATCGCACCGGCCCACGATGCCTTGGTATCAATCGGTACATCGCCACGGGCAACCAGTTTCAGGGCAGACAGCAACTGGATCCTGAAGAAATCGGCACGCCTGGCGTCATAGGCCAGGGTCGCCACGGCGCTGAGCATGTGAAACGATCCGAAATTGCGGCCGAAATCGGTCTCGACGCCCCAAAAGGCGACCAGAAAACGGGGTGGAACGCCGTATTTCTTTTCGATTTCCGCCAACAGCTTGGCATGCGTCTTCAAAAGTGCCTTGCCCTTCTGAATCCGCTCATCAGGGACATATATCTCGAGATAGCGCCACAGTGTCAGCATGAATTCCGGCTGTTTCCGATCCAGTTCAAGGACTCTGGGGATCGGCGCAACCGAAACCAGTGCCTTGTCGAGAACCGCATTCGACACACCGGCTTTTGCCGCTTCCAGCTGAAAGCCCTTCAGCCATTCGTCAAACGGCTGTGTCTGCTCGGCCCGGACAGAGCCGGACAGCAACACCGACAGGGATAGCGTCGCAATAGCAGCCAATAAGGGCAGTCTGGGAGTCATCGGACCTCCGGTCCTCGTGGTTTGGGGAAAGCGGCACTGTTCTTGCCAGTCAGCCAGTAAGTGATCAGGCCGATCCATTCATGGCCGGATCGCGTCAGTCTGCCGAGACCTGAAGTAAAGTCCATCGGCGAGGGAAATGATTGTGGTTTACCCGCATTAAAATCGACCGGATAAGGTATCACCTCCCAGCCGACGCGACGAAAGGCCCCGACGGCACGGGGCATGTGAAACGCCGACGTTATCAGGACCCACGTCTCGTCCGGTTTCGGCGACACCAGCTCGACCGTGTATTTGGCGTTTTCCCAGGTATTTCTGGCTTCACGCTCCAATATCAGACGGCTTTGCGGAATCCCAAGCGACGCATACAGCCCGCTCACATAGTCCGCTTCCTTGATATGCTGATTGGTGATCGAGCCCGAGCCGCCCGTGAATACAAGTTTGGCTTCCGGATGGTTGCGCGCCATTTCAGCCGAGACCGTCACCCGCTCGATGGCCCCGCCGATAACCAGGTCCTTGCGAATAGCAGACATCGCCGGGTCGATAATTCCGCCAAGGACGATAATGCCGTCGATTTGAGCGGGCAGTTTCTCGGGAACGGGGAAGCGGTCTTCCAGAGCCTTGAGCATGCTCGAGCCGACCGGCACAAAGGTCAAAAGCAGGGCGAAGACAACGGCGGACCTTACAAGCCATTTGCCAAGCCTCGAGAAGCGCGTCGCACGAAGGGTCAGGCCCAGCAGCAGAACCAAAAGGAACGCATTGCCGGGAGCGATGAAAAACCAAAACACTTTAGACAGATAGAAGAACATTGCCCTTACCTTAGGAGTTGCTTAGCCCGCGCGTGATAGCTCGGCAATGGCATCCATCCCCATGGCAATGCTAATGGCAAAGCATAATCTCACGATATCTTCACATCTAATTGATAAATATGTATTATTTATAAATAAACCATTGCGATATTTATCCATCGGCGGCCCCTGATCAGGCAGCCTGAAGCCGAGCCGGAGGTTATGCCTCCCGCTCAGCCAGATCGATTCGTGCGATGGTCTTATGCGCTGGGTATTATTTGGGTACGGTGGCGACGCTGGGTCTCTGATCCTCGACCAGGGTCGGGAAATTGGTATCCGGCTCGGTGCCGTTCTTGATCTGGTATGCGCGATGCTGATCATAGGCGGTGCGTTCGGCGACATAGGGATCGATCGAATTGTTGCCGATCGATTGAATGTCGTCCTGATAGTTTGAATATGTCACCCCGTTACCGGCGGCCTGCATGAACAGCGGCATCGGACTGGCCAAACCGGTCAGGATATCCCCGGTCGCGTCACGGAAGTTTGTCGGTCCAAGGATCGGCAGCACCAGATGCGGGCCCGGCGCAACACCACTTGTCGCCATGGCCTGCCCCAGGTCCTCACGGCGCTGCTGGATACCCATATCGGTGGCGCGATCATTGATCCCGCCTAGACCGATGGTCGTATTGATGATGAACCTGTTGGTTGCGGTACCGGCATTGTCATTGTCGCCCTGCAGCAAAGAACTGACGGCGGTAACCGGCTCCGTCAGATTTGAGAAGATATTGGAAACCGACTTCTGGACCGGCTGCGGGGTTACGGTCTGATAGCTGTCGACCAGAGGGTCGATCAGGGCATCGCGCAGCACCTTGTTAAATCCCGAGGTAAACCGGTTTACACTTTCCAGCGGGTCATCATTCTTGGCTGTCGCTGCTGCGTCGTTTGACGCCGGTTTGGCATCCTCGGCGACGGCAACGACCGTCGAGGCCGCCAGTATCAGCAACCCCAAAGCGGCGTATTTCAAAGTCCAAAAAGAGTTCGCGCCCATAGCGCGGATTTCGCTGTTTGCCATTTGATTGATAACCCCACCCCAGGTTCAAACTGTCGCTGCACGTTCTGCGTGCTTATCCTCATATCTGGCTCTGATCTGAAAACCGGGCGAATCCTAGCATATTGCGTTTTATTGCGCATCAAAAACCCGCTTATCGGAAAATAACCGGGGCAATGCCAAAAAACGCGTCCTGTTACCCCTTGCCGGTCGATGCTTTGCGAGGCTAAAGTCCGCCGCCCGACAGTTCAAAAGCTGTCGGTCTGACTATACTGCAGCGCAGGTGGGGTGGCAGAGTGGTCGATTGCGGCGGTCTTGAAAACCGTTGAGCGTGAGAGCGTTCCGTGGGTTCGAATCCCACCCCCACCGCCAGTTGCTTCGAGTAATGCATTGTTATTGCTTAGTTATATTCAGACGTTAGAGAGCCTACCCCCTATCTTACCCACTGTTCGTTCGTCGCCTAACCGTTGGTTTGGTGCTTTATTGCGTGTGGAAAATGTCGAGGCCCGGGGGTATGCCGGTAGTGGCACCGGCGTTTCGGATCGCTGCGAATTGTCTATGGTACTCCGCAACCCAATTTGCATATTATTTTTTTTGAAAAATAACGGAGGGTGTAATGGATACGGGCAAAGCGATATTCTTCAGGTCGTTAATGATCGCGTTACCTACGTACCTGATAGCATTCATCCACAGTGCGAAAGCGGCAAATGAATGGTGTTTATGTATACGAGTGAGATAATGTCATGATGATAATTGTCATCATGGGTATAAGTGGCTTTGTAGGATGGAGGGTTATCGAATATCTGGATCAAAATACAAAGTGGGACTTTCTTTGGGTTTTCTTGTCAGGGTTTGTCGTATTTTTTATGTTGGGGACAATTTTATCCTTTCTTTTAGGTGTAGCTGAGGGAAATTATTTTTAATCTTCCTTCTTCTTGCCATGCCACACAGACGATAGCGAGTTTCCCGATGTATTCTCATGTTTTGCTGGTCTGTCGAATAGACGCCAATCTACCAACCACCCAGGCTACGGTTTCGGCGTCTAATGCTTTCAATGTGTTCTGCACCCACTTCCGGCCAGCTTCAGGCATGGCGTCCAGTGCAGACTCAGCAGCGGAGATTGTGGCAGCGGCCTGATCGCCGTAGACACGTCTCTCCGTTTCTCGTTATCCTAAGTGATGAAAAAAATACTCACAGCATTGGCACTTGGGCTTTCACTACTCGTTGCGAGTGGTGGTGTTAGTTATGCGCAGGATTTCAATAAGGGATTGGAAGCATATGGTCATTCCCTGACGCACGAGGTCAATATCCCCAATGTTAAGCGCGACAAGCTCCGAACGACGAAATCCCCCAGCAAAGCCAATCAGCAAGAGTGCCTTGTCCCGTACATCTTTCAGGCTATCACCCAACATGGCCATGATCCGCATCAAGTCCTCGACCAATAGGGGTTTAGCCTGACGCTGGGCTGAACCGTGGGTCCGCTGGATGCCCCGCATGGCGGCTTTGACGATCTTCGCTGGTGTCGGGGAGGGATGCCCACGCGCTTCATGGGCTACGCTTATAGCTGCAAGCCGTCGCTTAAGCGTGGAAACGGCGAGCGTATCCGCATGTTCGGCCAGATACGCTGCCACCGCTTCAGGTTCACATGGGATGGCACCGCCCCATGCCGAGAAGTGCTCAAGGTCCGTGCGATAAGCCCGGCGGGTATTCTCTGAAACCGAGTCACGCACATAACTGCGGACCTGTTCAGACAGTTCATTATATCCCTCATATCGGTTGATTTTTGTGTCCATTTTAGGCTCCGATAAGTGGGGGTTATCGGAGGTTAGGAACGCCGATCCGCTGGCGGATGGCATTGAGGGTCGGCAGACCATTTCTGAGGATATCGAGACCTTCAGATACAACTTCAGTATCCAGACCCGGCACGACCAGATCAGCGGTCTGTCTAATCTCGTTCCCCTCGTGCCATCGGAGCCGATTGGACATCAACCCGCCTTCAACACGGAACAGCATCACTGCCGCAATCTTAGGCCATCCCTTCTCCGGGGCATTGTCGGACAGAAACTGTCGAAATTGTTTCGATGTTCCCAGGAGTTCCCTAATCGCAGCCTTACCAGATCGCGTACCGTCGAAACTGTTCGTGCGGTCAGCTTGTTTATCTGGCGTGCCATATCCTACCCACTATCTTACCCACTGTTTAAGTGTGGATTATGGCACACTTCTGTGGACAGGTATAGACAAAGGTGTGATAACTAACGGTATATGCTGTGGTTTTTCTGGACATCAGTGGTAACGATGGAAACGTATTAGACGGACACCCCCACCGCCACAAAGCAAAGGCCCCTTATGGGGCCTTTGCTTTGTGGGTGTCCCTCACACGAACGGAATGTGCTCTGTGTCCAGTTTCAGGGCTTCATGCAGGGCCAGGTTCTTGGTGTGCGCAACGCAGTGGTGTGCACAAACTTTTTGCGGGTTCAGCTTGCGGAGCCGCCTTGCCAGTTCATCTGATTGCCAGAGATCGCGAAAACTTGTTTTTGCAACGGAGCCAAGGAGCCCCGATTTCGAGTACGCCTTGTCCTGGCAGGTATAAACCCCGCAATCAGCACCGATGACCGTCAAAAATTGTGTAAAAGGACAGGTGTTGTAGCTTTTGTCGAAGCGCGCATCCATTTCGTGATAATGGTTCACGACACTGAAATTTCTGTCGTTGAGCTGGCTGGCTTCCTCTATTTCACAACTGACGACCTTGGCAATATTCTGGTGGTACACGTTATTTTGCTGAATGTCGTTCGAGACGATGGCCGCAGACAATTTGACATGAGAAACACCGACTTTCTTGAGCAGACGGCATATGTCCGCAATATGCGCACAGTTAACCTGGTCAATAATCAGGCTGACGCCTAGCACGCAAGCGCTGCCGCGCTCGGCAAAGCTTTGCATATTCTTTATCAGGGCAGAAAAAGCCCCGTTATAGATACTGCGGCTTTTGGCGTAACTTTCATCATCCCAGGCATCCAGCGAGACCCGGATCCATGTCCCCCAACTGGCAAAGGCATCAGCCATCTTGCCCTTGAGGTTTGAGCCGTTGGTCAAGGCTGCAACGCGCACGCCGTTAGAGGCCAGTTCCTCTACACATTCCGGTAAAATCTTGTAAAGCAATGGTTCGCCGCCGCCGGAAAAAGTCACGGCCTTGACCTTCATGGCGATCAGGTCTGCGACGATTTCACGCATTTTTTCGTACGGGATGCGATCGGTCAGCTTCATGTCTTCACCCAGCGACAGGTTGTCAGCCCTGTATGCGCAGTACCAGCAGGCATGATTGCAGTGATTGATCGGCTTGATGCGCACATGAACAGGCGCAACCATCGAGCCGCTTTTGAGCGCCTCAATCTGATCCGGAAAAAAGAAAAACTTGTTCGCGCCGTAAACACCCATGCTCAGCGTATAGCGCAAGATAAGAGCCAGACGAATGATCTAGATCATTCGCCTGGCTCATCAGTGCGGGTGCGTGAAAACGCAGCTATCAGGCGGCGTTTCTGATTTCCTTTTTGAGCGCGCTGTAATGGCAGACGGCGGCGCCAACCCCGGCACCGGCGGCAAAAGGAATGCCGACATCACGCATCGCCATCTCGACACCGCCGAGCGCCTGCATGACCATGATTTCATTGAGCCAGCCGAGATGCCCGATCCGGAAGACCTTGCCGGCAAGCTTGCTCAGCCCGCCACCCAGTGACAGGTCATAGCGGTCATAGGCGGTGCGGATCACATCATTGGCGTTGAAGCCTTCAGGCACGACAATCGCCGTCACCGTGTCCGAATACCACGCCGGACCCTGGGCGCAGTTCTTGAGCCCCCAGGCATCGACGGCCATGCGCACGCCGCCGGCCAGCCGGTGGTGTCTGGCGAAAACGTTCTCCAGCCCCTCCTCCAGCAGCAGATCGACCGACGCCCGCAAGCCGCGCAGCAGCGTCGCTGCCGGGGTGTAGGGGAAATAGCCACCGGCATTGGCTTTGATCATATCGGTGAAGTCAAAGAAGCAGGTCGGGAATTTCGATGATTTCATCGCTTCCAGGGCCTTCTCGCTGACACCGACGATGGTCAGACCGGTCGGCATCATGAAGCCTTTCTGCGAACCGGCGACAGCGATATCAACGCCCCACGCTTCCATCTTGAAATCAATCGATGCAATCGAGCTGACGCCATCGACAAACAGCAGGGCCGGATGGCCGAGATCATCAAGAATGCGACGGACAGCGGCGACGTCACTGGTGACACCGGTCGCCGTTTCGTTGTGACAGACCAGCACGGCCTTGATCGTGTGTCTGGTATCGGCCGCCAGTTTCGCCTGGTACTGATCAAGCGGCACGCCCTTGCCCCAGGTTTCCTCGATGGCGTCGACGTCGAGGCCGTAACGACGGCATAGCTCGGCCCAAAGATGCGAGAACTGTCCGAACACCGATGTCAGAACCTTGTCGCCCGGCGACAGGGTGTTGGTAATCGCCGCTTCCCAGCCACCGGTCCCGGAACCCGGGAACAACACCACATGACCCGTTTCGGTCTGGAAAATCTTCTTCAGATCGGCAAGCAAAGGCAATGTGAAGGCCGGAAAATCCGGGGCCCGATGATCTTCGAGCGGCACGTCCATCGCTTGGCGGACCTGAAATGGCATATTGGTTGGGCCTGGTACGGCCAGTCCTTTAAATCCGGGCATGTTTCATGTTCCCTAACAGGTTGGTGTTGTTGTTTTAAGCTGAAAATTGCGGGCCGCCGGTGCTGCCGGCATCAACCGGCAGCGATCCGCAAGAAACACCAAGGATCAGGTTTTTGTAAGGCATCGGGTTCCTCGCTTTAATGTCAGCTTTTTCATGATGTTTTAGCTGTTTTTTTAGTGTGCGGGACCTTAACCGATACGCCGAAAATGCTGTTATCATTTCGTGTTTATGTGTTATATGTTTTTATTACTAACTGTAATTTATGTTAAACTGTAAATAGCGGTTTCCATGCGTACACGTAAAACACTGGTCGGTCCCTGGTTGCGCCAGCTCAGGCGTGATCACAAGCAAACCCAGGCTGAAATGGCCAGGGCGCTGGGCATCAGCACGGCTTATGTCAATCTGCTGGAGAACAACCAGCGCAGCCTGTCGGTCCCGGTGCTGATGTCCGTTTCGGATGTTTACGGCGTTGACTGGCGCGATCTGATCAAGGATGAAAGCTCCAACCTGCTGGCCGATTTGCGCAATGCCGTTCAGGATCCAAGCTTTGGCAAGGCGATACCCGATCTGCAGGAACTGCGCGCCGCCATTGATCATGCACCGCGCCTCGTCGAACAGTTTCTCAAGCTCTATCGCAACCATCGCTCGGCGCTGGAAAACATGATGCGCATGGGCAACGAAGGGATGATGGGGACGCTGGTTTCGCACTCCCCCGAAACCATCATTCACGACTTCTTCCGAAACCATTCCAATCATTTCCCGGAACTTGAGCGGGCCGCCGAGGAACTGCGGACGGCAGCACCCTGCCGGGTCGACGATGTCTATGACGTGCTCAAGGCGCGCCTGGATAAAGTCCACAACATCGATGTGCAGACGGCCACCATCGAAGACATGAAATATGCGCTGAGGATTTATGACGAGGAGCATGCGATTATCTGGCTTTCCGAGGCGCTTGATCACCAGAACCGGGTCTTCCAGATCGTCCATCTGATCTGTCTGCTAGAATTTTCGGATGTCCTCCAGAAGCTGACGGACGGCAGCGGCATTCATTCGGAAACCGGGATCGCCCGCCTGAACGTCGAACTGGCGAACTATTTCGCGGCGGCCTTCCTGATGCCCTATGAGACATTCTATCAGACCGCTGAGCGCAATCGATACGATATCGACCGGATTGCCGCCGCCTTTGGCGTTTCGTTCGAACAGGTCTCTCACCGCCTGACGACCCTGCAGCGCGAAGGCGCCAGAGGCGTGCCGTTCTTCTTTCTCAGGGTCGACAAAGCCGGCAACGTCACCAAGCGGTTCAATTCGACCTCGTTCAATCTGGCCGAATACGGCGGTGCCTGTCCGGTCTGGAATCTGCACACGGCCTTCCGCACCCCCGGCGTCATCATTCCGCAATTTGTCGAACTTCCCGATGGTGAGAAGTTCTTTACCCTCAGCCGAACCACAGAAAGACCGGTCTTCAGCCGTGAAACCCAGGACCGCCGGCTGGCCATATCGCTCGGCTGTGAAATCAAGCACGCCCACAGGCTTGCCTATGCCCAGCCTTATAATATCCAGGACGACGGCCTGTTCAGCCCGATCGGCATCAACTGTCATCTGTGTACCCGCCAGGCCTGCTCGCAACGAGCCCACCAGCCCCTGCTCAACGAGCTGCCGATTGATACCAACCGGCGCGGCAACACCCGCTATGAAAGCTGATCAGCTCCCCTTTCTTCTCGCATAAAGGGGCCGAGGACGGTGCGCCCGGCATTGAAATTTGCTCATAATTTACAAAATTGCTTGATACTGAGAATGATTATCAATAGCGTAGCGACGCTGGCCTTACGGAAGACACCGTCACCACGATAGCCGGCTTGATAAAATTGTAATTCGCAGGAACACCAAGGATACAATCATGAAGTTTCGTCACGTTGTTATGGGCTCCATCGCCCTCGCCCTTGTCTCGATGAGTGTGCTTCCCGGTCAGGCTCGCGCCGCTTCGGATGAGCAGACAATTGTCATCAAGGACCACAAATTCATCCCTGATACGATTGAAATTCCCGCCGAAGCGCGCATCAAACTGATTGTCGACAATCAGGATTCCACGCCCGAGGAATTCGAGAGCAAAGACCTTCGTATTGAAAAAATCATCCCGGGTAACACCAAAGGCATCATTCGTATTGGACCGCTACCGAAGGGTGAGTATTCTTTTGTCGGCGAATTTCACGAGGACATCGCCAAGGGCAAAATAATCGTCAAGTAAGGATCAGCTACACAAATGATCGGCTCCAGTATCATCGTTTTTCGCGAAGTTCTTGAAGCGGCATTGATCATCGCCATCGTCTTTGGCGCCAGCCGCGGTATTGCACATCGTACCTATTGGATCAGCGGCGGCGTCGTTGCCGGAGTCCTCGGTGCAGGCGTTATCGCCCTGTTTGCCGGCGCCATCTCCAATGCCATCGAAGGAACCGGACAGGAACTGTTCAACGCCGGGGTCCTGCTGACCGCCGTCGCCATGCTGGCCTGGCATAACGCCTGGATGGCGGCTCGCGGCCGGGCGCTGGCCTCGGAGTTGCGTCAGATCGGTCAGGACGTCAAAGTCGGCGTCAGACCGCTTGCTGCTCTCGGCGTGGTGGTTGCCATTGCGGTTTTGCGTGAAGGTGCGGAAAGCGTGCTGTTCCTTTACAGCCTTGCCACTTCGGGTGCGGGCTGGCCTTCGACACTGATGGGTGCCTTTATCGGCCTTGCTTCGGGTGCCGTTCTTGGCTGGGTCGTCTATCGCGGGCTTCTGATCATTCCCCTGAAGCACTTCTTTGATGCCGTCTCCTGGATGGTGCTTTTGCTGGCTTCCGGTCTGGCTGCCACGGCCGCCGGATACCTCAATCAGGCGGGTGTCGTGCCGACACTGGGCCGACAGGTCTGGGACACGTCGCACATTCTGGCACAGGACAGCTGGCTGGGAATGCTGCTGCACATCCTGATCGGTTACGTGGATCGGCCGATGGGCATTCAGATTTTGTTTTATATCGTGACGCTGGGCACCATTCTTGCCCTCGTCTATGGCATTGGCCAGATGTCGCAGAGAAAGCACAGCGCCGGAATGTCCTGAGTTGGGACTTCCGAACGTCTTTATCTAAGATATTTCTCCTGCCGTCTTTTCCCTCTATGAATACCCGTCCGCAAAGGATGCGTGTTCATAGGGGATCGACGTTGATGACGACCAGCAATCAAGCACTGAAAACTGCCGCATTTATCGGCCTTGGCGTCATGGGGGAACCCATGTGCCGCAACCTTACCGACAAACGTGCGCGCATCGGTCTGACGGAAGTCCGTGCCTTCGATGTCCGTACCGAGCCTTTGCAGCGGTTGGCGGAACGCGGGGCCGTAACGGCTGTCTCCGCCGGTGCCGCAGTTGATGGCGCCGACATCGTTTTCGTATCACTGCCCGGCGGCAAGGAAGTCAAGGATATCCTGACCGGTTCCGGCGGCCTGATGAAAGCCATGCAGCCGGGGACGATCTTTGTCGATCTCTCGACCTCGCCGGTAATGCTCAGCCGAGAACTCGCCCAGAAAGCCAGGGCAAGGGATATCGCCTATGCCGACGCCCCTGTCGCCCGGACCCGCCAGGCTGCCGAGCAAGGCACGCTGGCGATCATGGTCGGCGCCTCCGAGGCGGTGTTCAAACAGATCGAGCCGGTATTGGGCTGTTTCGCCACCGACGTGCTGCATTGTGGCGATGTCGGCAACGGACAGATGGTCAAGATTCTCAACAACATGGTGCTGTTTGAAACCGTCACGGCGCTCTCGGAAGCGCTCAGCATCGCAAGGCGCGCCGGCCTCGATGGCGCGGTTCTGTTCAATGCCCTGCAAAGCGGCTCCGGCGACAGTTTTGCGCTCCGCAATCACGGCATGAAGGCCTTGCTGCCGGGCGCATTCCCCGAGCTGGCATTCTCGACCCGCTATGCCGCCAAGGATCTTTCCTATGCGCTGGAACTGGCCGAACAGGTCGGCATCACCCTGCCCGGCGCCGAGACGGTCCGCAGCCTTTTCACGCAATCAGATAACGCCGGTTACGGAGACAATTACTGGCCGGCCCTGATCAACGTCATCGATTCGGCGAAGGAATAATAACATGCTCAAAGGTAAAACAGCCCTGATCACGGGCTCAAGTCTCGGCATCGGCTATGCGGCTGCGGAAAAGCTGGCTTCACTAGGCTGTAACATCGTCCTCAACGGCATCGAGGACGAAGCAGAAATCAACCCCAAGGCGCAAGCCCTGGTCGATGCCTACGGCATCAAGGCGGTTTACGAAATCTGCAACGTCGGCGACGGCGACGCCCTGGAAGCCCTTATCGAACGGGCCAAGGCGCGTTTCGGCAGCATTGATATCGTCATCAACAATGCCGTCTCCAGAGTCTTTGGCGCGATCGAGGACATCACCCCCGCCGATTGGGAACGCTCGATCACCGTCAACCTGACGTCAGCGTACCGCACCATCCACCACACCTTGCCGGATATGAAACAGCGTGGATGGGGGCGAATCATCAATATGTCGTCGATATACGGATTGATCGGCACCGCTGACAGATCAAGCTATGTGACGACCAAAACGGCGCTGATCGGTCTGACCCGCGCCGTCGCTTTCGAAGTCGCAAAGTTCCCCGGAATCACCTGTAATGCCGTCTGCCCGGGAACCGTTAAAACGACCCACGCCGACAACACCATTCGCAGCACGATGGAAGCGCACGGTGTTTCCGAAGCCGAAGCCGCAGAGCGGTTTCTGATCGGAAAACAGCCATCCGGGCGGTTTGTCGAGACCGAAAGCGTCGCCGAAATGGTCACTTTCCTGTGCGGTAGCGGCGGGCGCGATATCAACGGTGCCGTGCTGCCGATCGACCATGCCTGGTCGGCAAGCTGACGCTTTCGAACATCGCGGATCGGAATCTGAAAATTTGTATGCCGGCCCCGTAAAGCCATCAAATTGTACTATCTTATATTGGGAATTTCAGGCAATATTTGCTCGCTGAGTTCAGCACACACTTCTTTAACAAATAACTTTTTGGAGTTTCCCATGCGTTCACGTATGTCGGTCTCGATTGCACTGGCCTTTGCTTTCGGGTTCTTAGCGGCTTTGGCTCCAATTCATACTTCTACTACCGGTCTTGGTCTGGCTTTAAACAGCGCCATCGCTCAGGAGGTCAAGAAGCCTGCTAGTCAGGCAGCTGACCCAGCCACCAAACCGAAAAAAGAGAAAAAAGAGAAAAAGGCCGATAAACCTAAAAAAGAGAAAAAAGAGAAAAAAGAAAAGCCAAAAGCTAACTGAGTCTCTTTTAACGCTAAACGCCAGGCAGCAATGCCTGGCGTTTGCATTTCAAGCCTCGATCATGCACGAGCCAGCGCCATGATCGCCCCCACATCATCCGACTGATCAAGCGCCCATATCCGTTCAATCAGTGCATTCGCCTGTTTGCACTGCGGCGCCCCTTCAGAGGACAGCTTCAGGAATTTATCTATGATCTCGTCATCGCTGAGCGGACGGGCATCGGTTCCTCGCGCACCATCAATAACGAATTCACGCCGCTCCCCTGCTGCGCTCTCGACCAGCATGCGAACGCCTGCAACCTCGATATCCATGTCATCGACAATGCTGACTTTTTCCCGGAACGCCAGAACGCGCGGATCGCCGACCGCCTGATCGCTGAATTGTGCCAGACCGGCGGCGCCGAAGATGAGGGTGGCGGCAACGGCGTGCTGCGCTGATACCTGCGCTTCGCGTCCAGTCGCAACGTTCGGGCGATCCGCGCGCTGGGCCAGCAACGGATGGCCGTACAGGGTGATCGAGCGGATATCTGAGACAGACACCGAATCTTCTGCCAGCAAGGCCATGCAGGCATCGATCACAGAAAACAGCACGACCCCACAAGGATAGGGTTTGTGAATATTGTTGAGGATTTCCCAGCGGCTGCCGAGTAAGCCCGTCACATCGTTGAAATTCGGATGCTCGCCGGTAACCTGCAGAAATCCGCGCGGGCCTTCAAGTGGCCTTTCCGGGCCGTCCAGTCCCTGCTGCGCCAGCAAGGCCGCCAGCAGGCCGCCTCTGGCTGCACCGCCGACACCGATGCTTTTGGCCATGAAGCCGAGCGTCTCGACCAGTCCCGACGACTGCGCCGAAGCGGCACCCAGGGCAAAGTTGAGTTGTCCGGCATCAAGGCCGAGCACCTTGCCGGCTGCAAGCGCCGCACCGAACACCCCGCACGTCGCCGTGATGTGCCAGCCGCGCGCGTAATGGCCGGGTGAAACCGCATTGCCGATCCTGAGTGTCGCTTCGATGCCGAGAGCCAGTGCCAGCAGAAAATCCTTGCCCGAAACCTTTTGCCGTTCGGCCAGTGCCAGCAATGCCGGCGCCACAGGCGCCGTCGGATGGATAACGGTGCGCAGGTGCGTATCATCGAAATCATGCACATTACCGGCCGCGCCATTGACGAAAGCGGCGGTCAGCGGATCAACGTGCTGTGGTCTGCCGATCATTGTCGCCGAACCTTTCCCGACGAATTCCAGCAGCGTCGCTACCGTGTGGTTGAGGGCAACATCGCCGGAACCGGCAAACGCCGTGCCGAAGAAATTCAGCAACGATCGTTTGGCAGCATGGCGAACGTCAGCCGGCAGATCATCCCATGTGACACCGGCGACGAAACGACAAAGTTTCTCGGATACAATCGGAACGTTGGAATTGCTGACGGGCATTGGCGCTACTTTCAATGATTGGGTCGAGAGCCTATCGGCGGCCGATGTGGTCTGGCAATGCCCGCAATCGTCTGGCTGTTAATCCGGCAATGCGCTATCCGGAATCAACCCCGCATCCAAATCGGTGTCTTTGACAAAAATACGCGCCGTCGGCACTGCCAGCGCCCAGCCGGGAGGAATCGGGATAATGTTGAGCAGATAGCCGCGCGCATGTGTCGACTGGCCCAGAACCTGAGCCTTGACATGGTTTCGCAGCAGCGCCGCAAAGACTTCGCCGGTGGAATCCGTCAGTTCATTGACCCAGACCTCGAGTTCTTCGAACGGCACGCGACGGAGCGGTTTGGTTATCGTCCAGTCGACGACCTTGCCGGCACTGTGGCGGACCTGAAAAGCGCGGTCGATCTTGCCGATGAACAACGCCGCAACCCTGCGCATGCCGTCCAGATCACCGTCGCTGTCGATTTCCCTGAGATCGATGACGATTTTGCGGACCGGGAATTCAGCCGCTGCGACAGCATCGGCAATCGCTTCTGCATCATAGTGATCGGGGACGATGATCAGCCGGCCTTGCCCATCTTCAATGACGCGGTGAAGCGCCGGGGTCGCCGTGCGCCAGCGATTGGACCTGGGCTTGCTTTCATCAACGGGAATGATCTGCGCACCGTCGCCGATACGGTCTTTCAGAAACTTGGCAACGCACAGTGAATCGGCATCGCACGCGTCACGCAGGGTCTGCACCAGCGGCACCGGATGGCCCGTCGCAGCAACGGCACGCGAAATATCCAGAATCTCATCCGCCGACGCCGGCTGAACCGGCATCATCCAGACAAATGACAAAACCGAAACAATGACCGTGGGCTTGCGCATGTCAGAACCTTAAGCGAGCGGATATTAAGAAAACGTGTCGTCGGGGTGTGCACATTGTTATTCTGACCCAGCGCCGCCATGATATAAACAATGTGCAATCCGTATCATTACGGCGGTCACTTCCGGGCAGGGAAAACAATCATGTCGCCAGCCGTAAACGGCACCGAAGTCCCTTTCACCGAGGCGCGCTATGACGATGTCGTCCTGGTGCTGGCGGCACATGGCTCAACCCGTCGTCCCGACGCCAATGCCGCCATTGAACGACATGCGCAGCGAATGCGCACCACCGGCCCTTTTGCGAATGTCGTAACAACGTTCCTGATCGGCGAAGAGCCGAGCCGGTCGTTTATCAATTGCATAACCGGTGAAATCATTCTGATCGTCCCTTTCATGATGGCCGAGGGATATCTGGCGGAAGAAGTCTCCCGACAAATCCGGAAAGCCATGCATGCGCGCACGCAGACAACGCAAACGACGCCAAAAGTTTATGTCACCGCAACGGTCGGTACGCACGAAGGAGTGGCCAAGATAGCCGCCCGCAATGCCAGCAAGATCCTGACGCTGAACGGCTGCAAGAGCGAGGACGCCAGTGTTGTTGTGGTCGCGCACGGCTCCAGAGGAAGGCCTGAATCCAGACAGGCGGCGCAGCAGCAGGTCGAAAGGCTGCGTCTGATGCAGTGTTTCAGAAACGTCGAACTGGCGATGCTTGAAGAAGCACCAATGCTGTCCGACGTTCTGGCCGATATCCAAGGCCCTTGTGCCGTTGTCGGCTTGTTTGCGGCCCCCGGCGGCCATGCCATCGATGACGTGCAGCTGGCCATCGCCAACAGCGGTCGGTCAGATATTTATGATGCCGGGCCGGTCGGGACCGATGACCGCATGACCGAGATTGCCGTGCTTCGGGCCATACAAACACTTCAAAAGTATAGTTAATGACGATCCCAAGACAAAGGCCCCGACGTTGCCGGGGCCTTGTCATGTCATGGCATAACCATGGCGAGTTGCTTAGGCAGCTGCGCCTTCGCGCCAGGCAGCCGTACCCTTGCAGGACGGGCAAACCCGCTCACCATAATGATGGGAAACAAAATTCTCACCGCACATCAAGCACTTGCGTTTTTTGTGCTGTTCCGGACGGTCGGACGTCGGTTTCTTATTATCAGAGCTTCGAGAAGCCATTAGGCAGCCTCCTGGATTAAGTCTGTTCCAACCAACGAAGAGGAGCGGACTAAAATCCGAGAGCTCAAATTAAGGAGTTCTGCCGCTTCATCCAACCGGTCTGCATTTACAGTCCCATACAGCATTTCACTGTTGAGAAGGTCGGACGCGGAGTCCGCAAGAAATTTAACCAGATCGAGACGTTGCATATCAAATTACTCCTTAAGCGATCCTCAAAGTTAAGCCCCGCCTTGTAATCCTGTTGTAACCGCAATGTAACAAATAATGCTGCAATGCAGCAATTTTCTGTGTGCCTGAAATTAATATGCAATTACATAGGGATAGGCGACTTATTAACCTCACTGGGTGGTTAGATCCTCAAGATGAACATCTAGTATTTCACAAATCGTAAAAAAAGTCCACAAATTCAGATGAAAAAATCATCTTTTGCTGTACGGATCGTCCCGGCAGACAAGACTAAAATACAGTCACATGACTATTTTATATGCAAACGAGGTGCTTTCGATGTCGGCAAACGTCAACAGACCACCCTATATCCCTTTGTAAATAATAATGTTTTCAAGTCGTTTACAAGTTGGCATGATCCGTGCTGACTAGCTTACACGGCGCGTGAACTTGTTACCGGCGCCGTAATCTCTTTTTTCACACGGGCTTGACCAGAGGGTACATTCATCAATGAAAAAAATCGAAGCCATCATCAAGCCATTCAAGCTTGATGAAGTTAAGGAAGCACTGCACGAAATCGGTCTGCAAGGCATCACGGTACTCGAAGCCAAAGGTTTCGGCCGTCAAAAGGGCCATACAGAATTGTATCGCGGCGCTGAATACGTGGTCGATTTCCTGCCCAAGGTCAAAATCGAGATTGTCGTCGATGACGCGATGCTGGAGCGAGCCGTTGAAGCGATTCAGCAGGCTGCTCAGACCGGTCGTATCGGCGACGGAAAGATCTTCATCACCCCGGTTGAAGATGCCATTCGAGTTCGAACGGGCGAGCGTGGTGACGACGCCATTTAACGGCGCGGTATCAGCAACCTGATCAACGGAATAACTACCATTAACCACACCGAGTTAGGAAGGAAGGATTTAATAATGGGTTTGGATATCAAAACACCGAACGATGTTCTGAAATACATTAAGGACAACGAGATCGGCTATGTGGATTTGCGCTTCACGGATCCGCGCGGCAAGTGGCAACACCTGACCATGGTGTCTGACTTCATTGTCGAAGACACCTTCGAAGATGGCATCATGTTCGATGGCTCGTCGATTGCCGGCTGGAAAGCCATCAACGAGTCCGATATGGCCCTGATCCCCGATGCAAGCACCGCCGTTATGGATCCGTTCTGCGCACAGCCGATGCTGATCCTCAACTGCGACATCATCGAGCCGACCAATGGTCAGCCCTATGAGCGCGATCCCCGCTCCGTCGCTAAGAAGGCCGAAGCCTATCTCGGCACGACCGGCATTGGCGATACCGCCTATTTCGGTGCCGAGCCTGAATTCTTCGTTTTCGACGACGTTCGCTACAAAGTCGAAATGAATGAAAGTTCTTACTCGTTCTCGTCCGAAGAAGGTCCGTACATTACGGGTAACACCATCGAAGACGGCAACCTGGCCCACCGTCCGGGCATCAAGGGTGGTTACTTCCCTGTACCGCCGGTCGATCAGGCTCATGACATGCGCGCCGAAATGGTTTCGGTGATGCAGGAAATGGGGCTGACCATGGACAAGCACCATCACGAAGTTGCACCGTCACAGCATGAGCTCGGCATGGTCTACTCGACCCTGGTCCGTACTGCCGACAACGTGCAGATCTACAAGTACTGCACGCAGATGGTTGCTGCCACGTACGGCAAAACGGCGACCTTTATGCCGAAACCCGTCGCCGGCGACAACGGTTCGGGCATGCACACGCACCAGTCCATCTGGAAAGACGGCAAGCCGTCGTTTGCAGGTTCGGGTTATGCCGATCTGTCCGACACGGCGCTCTACTACATCGGCGGTATCATCAAGCACGCCAAGGCCATCAACGCCTTCACCAACCCGTCGACGAACTCCTACAAGCGTCTGATCCCGGGCTTTGAAGCACCGGTTCTGCTGGCATATTCAGCCCGCAACCGTTCCGCTTCGTGCCGCATTCCGTTCTCCGGTTCGCCGAACGGCAAGCGCGTCGAAGTCCGTTTCCCGGATCCGGTTGCCAACCCGTACCTGGGCTTCTCGGCAATGATGATGGCCGGCCTCGACGGTATCCAGAACAAGATCCATCCGGGCGAAGCCATGGACAAGGATCTGTATGACCTGCCGCCGGAAGAACTTGCCGAAGTGCCGACCGTTTGCGGATCGCTTCGTGAAGCATTGGGCGCTCTGGATGCAGACCGCTCGTTCCTGACCAAGGGCGATGTCTTCACGGACGATCAGATCAATGCCTACATGGATCTCAAGTGGGAAGAAATTTTCGCTTTCGAACATGCACCGCATCCGATCGAATTCAAGATGTACTACTCTTCCTAACGCGGACCCGGGGTTTAGGCTCCACCGTGGGGACCCCCGCCAGTCATGGCGGGGGTCTTTTCTTTGCGCCGACACCAGCCATGAAACCCGCCCAGAAATGACGATTGGTATCGAAAAATCGCTTCGATCCATTCATAAATGGACGATGGACAAACCCGAACCGAAGCAAACGCCGATTTCAGAGATCGTCCGCGACGACAATCTGCGCCTGCTGTTTTCCGAAGCGGCCAAGCAGGAACTCGGCGAACGCCTGAAGACGATTGAACTGGGCTTCGTCATCCTCGCAGTATCGGTACTGCTGGGACTGACGGCCTGGGTTTTCCGGCTGGCCGGGATGGCACCGGAAACGGGCCGGTCACTGTTCGAAAACCTGATTGGCTTCGGTAACCCGCAGAACTTCATGATCAGCATCGTGCTGCTGAGCAGCGCCATTGTGACCGCACTCTCGCCGATCATTCTCGGCATGCTGATAATCGAGCGGCGCAGGTGCCGGCGTGAAATGAAGGATCTGCTGTCCCTGCTACGCCGCTATGACCGTGCCTAACGAGCTCGGTTATTTGCGCGGTGGCAGTTTGACGGTGAAGGTCCGCGTGCCCGGACCGGTTATCGTATCCGAAGCCCGCACGACCACTTCGGTGACACCGATCGGAATCGCGACGCGGCCAATCGAGCGGACGAACGGCTGTTCTTTGACACGCGGATGAAAAAGCGTGAGCGTCTCGATAACCTTGCCCTCAGGGGTCAGGATTTCCCACTTGTTGGCGTAATGGGTCCAGCCTTCGTCATAATGTGAAACCGTCACGTTGAAGCCATAGGTGCCGTCGGCATTGGCGACGGCATTGGCATCAAGAACGGACGCCTCGCTGGCATATGCGCTGGCAGCAGAAATCGACAGATACAGCGCTGCAAAAAATCCGAACCAGCAATGTGACCGCATTGGACGCCCTCCTGCATTAGCTTCCCCATAAGCCTGAGCAAGCTTGTCGCCGAGATCAAGCCGGGATGATAAAAAAAACCTTGCTAATCTCTTTTTGTTCTTTTATTGTTCTTTTTATGTTCTTATTTTTTGCTATAACCCAGCGCCCGGGTCGGGTGCATTGAACGGAGAAAATAATCATGGATAGCTGGCACAATGCAGGTCGTTTCCTGAGCGAATTCCTGGCCCTGACGATCCTGTTCGTTTCCGCCTACATCAGCATGATGCTGTAAAGGGATCACGCGTCATCCATGGTCGGCACCACGCGCTTTTTGCCATTGGCGTCGATGGCGACAAAGGTGAACGTCCCTTCCGTAACCTTGATGCGGTTTTCGGGTTTGCGGTCACGCAGCACCCAGGCCGAGACCAGCACCATGATCGAGGTTCGGCCGACCTTGATGACTTCGGTGTAACAACACACCACGTCGCCGACAAAAATCGGCCGGTGGAACGTGAAGCCATCGACGGCCACAGTGGCGACCCGGCCGTCGGCGCGGTTCCAGGCGGTAATGCCCCCGGCAATATCCATCTGCGCCATGACCCAGCCACCGAAGATATCCCCCGACGGATTGGTGTCGGCCGGCATCGCCAGGGTTCTGAGCGCAAGTTCACCCCTTGGCTGTTCAGCGGGGCTTTTAACGGCCGTTTTCTTATTGGTTTTCGGGGCTGTTTTCTTGCTGGTTTTTGGGGCCATTTTCGCCGGTCCTCGTAAGATATGGTTAATAAATTATATACAATATATAGATGTCGTTAAAGCTGTGATATACCTTATCAACCTTGAAGCGCCTACATCACGCGCGTAAAGTAGCCCCTGCCGTCCGCTTTGGGCGGCTTGGCTTGTTTGTTATTTGATATCTGCGCCGGAGCACGACCATGGAACGAAGCGACGACATGATGGATCTGTTTGGCGGCGGCAACGCCGACACGGTTCCGTCGCACTCAGATAACGCCAAAGCCACGGCGAAAAAAACCAAGAAGGGTGCCGATACCGTGTCGAAGAAGCCTGCCAGCCATCCCGCCAGCAATGGCCGTACCAAGGACAGCTATACCGCCGATGACATTCAGGTTCTTGAAGGTCTGGAACCGGTGCGCCACCGCCCCGGCATGTATATCGGCGGCACCGACGAGCGCGCGCTGCACCATCTGGCGGCGGAAATTCTCGACAACTCCATGGACGAAGCCGTGGCCGGTCATGCCAGCCGCATCGAAATCGAACTGGACGCCGACTACCGCCTGACGATCCGCGACAACGGCCGCGGCATTCCGGTCGACCCGCATCCGAAATTCAAGGACAAATCCGCCCTCGAAGTGATCCTGACGACGTTGCATTCCGGCGGCAAGTTCGGCGGCGACGCCTATGCTACCTCGGGCGGTCTGCATGGCGTCGGCCTGTCCGTCGTCAATGCCCTGGCCGAAGTTCTTGTGGTCGAAGTGGCCAAGGACAAGAAGCTGTGGACCCAGCGCTATGAGCGTGGTGTGCCGGTGACCAAACTGATCGATGGCGGCGCCGTTTCCAACCGGCGCGGCACCTCGGTGGCGTTTTTGCCCGATCCGCAGATCTTCGGTGCCGGTGCCCGCTTCAAGCCGTCGATGCTGTTCCGCATGGCCCGCTCCAAGGCGTATCTGTTCCGTGGTGTCGAAATCCGCTGGACCGTCGATCCGAAAATCCTCAAGGGTGATGACGACACGCCGGAAAGCGCCACCCTGCACTTCCCGGGCGGGCTTGGCGATTATCTGTCGTCGCTGCTCAAAAACCGCAAAACCCTGACCCAGACTCCGTTTGCCGGTTCCGCCAATTTCCCTGGCGACGCCGGTCGCATCGAATGGGCCGTGGCCTGGCCGGTCGACGAAGACGCGTTCTTCAATTCCTATTGCAATACGGTGCCGACACCGCTCGGCGGCACCCATGAGCTGGGTTTTCGCGGTGCGTTGACCAAGGGCCTCCGCGCCTACGGCGAACTGACAAAGAACAAGCAGGCCTCGAAGCTGCAGGCCGAAGACGTGGTCGGCGGGGCCGATATCATGATTTCGGTGTTCATCCGTGACCCGCAATTCCAGGGCCAGACCAAGGAAAAGCTGTCGACCGGTGACGCCCAGAGACTGGTCGAAACCTCGATCCGCGACCACTTCGATCACTGGCTTTCCGCATCCCCCGAGATGGCCACCACGCTGCTCGAGCATGCCATCGATCGTGCCGAATACCGGCTCAAGAAACGTGACGACAAACAGACCAAACGCCAGTCGGCAACCCGCAGGCTGCGGCTTCCGGGCAAGCTGGCCGACTGTTCCAATTCATCGCGTGAAGGAACCGAACTGTTCATCGTCGAAGGTGACAGCGCCGGCGGCTCCGCCAAACAGGGCCGCGAGCGGAAGTTCCAGGCAATCCTGCCGTTGCGCGGCAAGATCCTTAACGTCGCCAGCGCAACCACTGACAAGATGAAGGCCAATCAGGAAATCAGCGACCTGATCGAAGCACTCGGCTGCGGTATTCGCGACCGCTTTATCGCCGACGATCTGCGCTATGAAAAAATCATCATCATGACCGATGCCGACGTCGACGGCGCGCACATTGCCTCGCTGCTGATGACGTTCTTTTATCAGGAAATGCCGGAACTCATCGAACAGGGCTATCTGTATCTGGCGCTGCCGCCGCTGTATCGCCTCAGCCAGGGCGGCAAGACGCTGTATGCACGCGACGATGCGCACCGCGAACTGTTGATGGAAACCGAGTTCAAGGGCCGCGGCAAAGTCGAGATCAGCCGCTTCAAGGGTCTTGGCGAAATGCCGCCGGCGCAGCTCAAGGAAACCACCATGTCGCCCGCGAACCGGACCCTGATCCGCGTCACGGTGCCGGGTTCGCATACCGACGACGATCGCATCGAAGCCAAGGAAACCGCCCGCCTCGTCGAACAGCTGATGGGCAAGAAGCCGGAGCTTCGCTTCAACTACATCCAGGAACACGCCCGCTTCGTCAAAGACATCGACGTCTGAGGCTGCGCAGCTTCTCTGCATCATCCCCGCTCCTGTCGTCACTCCCACTCCCGTCGTCACCCCGGCGCAGGTCGGGGTCCAGAGCATCAGCAGGAACCCGATCCCCGCCTGCGCGGAGATGACGTGATAAACGGCAGGATGGGTCGTGCAAGACCGGTTGCCGGGTAGGACTCACCCGCCGGTGCGCGACAGGTTCTCGGTCCAGACGTATTCAAGCTGCTTCAGCGCAGCACACACGGCTTCGGTGTCGGCCATGCCTTCAAGTGCAGCCTGATAGCGTTCGGCGTGGATCAGTTCGCCGGCACGGACCGCGGCAATCGCCCGCTTCGCCTTGTCGGTCGGAATGACGGTCACGGACCGCTTGTCATGCCTGGTCGGCTTCTGCTTGAGATAGCCGAGTTCGGTCAGCTTGCGCAGGTTGTAGGAAACATTGGAGCCCAGATAATAACCGCGCTCGACCAGATCGCGGACGGCGATTTCGCTTTCGCCGACGTTGGCCAGCAAAAGCGCCTGCACGCCGTTCAGATCATGGATATCGGCGCGTGTCAGTTCGGCCCGCACGACGTCCAACAGCCTGCGGTGCAGCCGTTCGACCAGATGCGTAAGTTCGCGGTATGCAATGCTCAATCTCAATCTCCTGAATGTTCCCCCTCAGTTACGCGCCTCTCCTTGAAATGCCTATGATTTCCATCACATTAGATAAAATCGTCAGTGTTGCATGGACGCGGCGCGACGCGCGCCCTAAGCTGAAAAAAATATCGGAGTGTGAACCCATGAAATTCGTAAGATTTGGCGCCGTCGGTGCCGAAAAGCCCGGCATGATCGACGCCAACGGTCGCATTCGCGACCTCAGCGATCAGATAGATGACTTTGCCGGGGCTTCGCTGGCACCCGACCGGCTGGCCAGACTGGCCAAGCTCGACACGGAAAGCCTGCCTTTGGTCGGCAACGATGTCCGCATCGGCGCCCCGGTCGGCGACATCCGCCAGCTGGTCTGCATCGGCCTGAATTATTCCGACCATGCCGCCGAGCTTGGCATGCCGCTGCCGTCCGAGCCGGTGATGTTCATGAAATCACCGTATGCCCTGACCGGCCCGTTCGACGACATCGCCATTCCGCCGGGATCGAAAAAAACCGACTGGGAGATCGAACTGACCATCGTCATCGGTCGCAAGGCCGAGGAAGTCAGTCGCGCCGAGGCCATGTCCTACGTCGCCGGCTTCACCATCATGAACGATCTGTCGGAACGCGCCTGGCAGCTTGAAGGCACTGGTCAGTGGACCAAGGGCAAAAGCTACCGTGGGTTTGCACCGCTGGGCCCGTGGCTGGTGACACCCGACGACATCGCCGACGTGCACAATCTGAATATGTGGCTGGATGTCGACGGCAACCGGATGCAGGAAGGCTCGACCAAGACCATGATTTTCGATGTCGGCCATATGGTCGCCTTCGTCTCAAAGCACCTGACGCTGATGCCGGGCGATATCATCGCCACCGGCACGCCGCCCGGTGTCGGATCGGGCAAGAAGCCGCCAAAGTTCCTCAAACCCGGACAAAGCCTGACGTTCGGTATCGAGGAACTGGGCGAACAGCGCCACAAGATGACCGGTGGCTGAAGGCTGTTGGGTGAAGTCTAGCTGCCGATGCCGTAGCGCGACGCCCAGCCAAGCCCGGCTTCGGTGCCGTTTTCCGGTGTGTATTCACAGCCGATTGCGCCCTGATAGCCGAGGATGTCGCAAAGCTCGATGAAGCGGCCCATATCGTAGCTATGCCTGGAGATCGGCTCGTTTCTGCCCGGATATCCGGCGATCTGGATATGCCCGATGACATCGATGTTGGCGCGCACCCCTTCCATCGGGTCTTCGCCGTTCATCAGCGCATGATAGGCATCGTACTGCAGCGCGATGTTCGGCTCGCCGATCATCGCCATCAAGGCCCGTGCCTGCGTCGTGTACTGCAAAAGATAGCCCGGCACATCGAAGCCGTTGATCGGTTCGATGACGATCCCGACTCCGGCGGCTTCGGCGGTTTTTGCCGCAACGCGCAGGTTTTCCGCATAGGTCGCCATGGCGATGTCACGCTGGTCACTGGCAACAATGCCCGACATCACGTGAATGCGCGGACAATGCAGTTCGCGCGCATAGGCCAGGGCCAGCAGGAAGCTGTCGCGAAATTCCGCTTCACGGTCCGGCAGCGCGGCAATCCCCCGCTCGCCCTTTGATCTGTCGCCGCAAGGGGCGTTGATCAACGCCATCCTGAGCCCGTTCACATCAAGCTGGTCCTTCAGCACCGTCGCATCAAACTCATAGGGAAACTGAAATTCAACCAGCCTGAATCCCTGCGCCCGCGCCGCGGCAAAGCGCTCCATAAGCGGCAGTTCGTTGAACAGATACATCAGATTGGCAGCCAGTTGCGGCATCAGGCGCGCCCCCACAAGCCGCGTTCGATAATGGCATCGGCTATCAGCCTGGCGCTGTCCAGGGGTACCGGCTGCCAGTCCATATCCATAATCCCGGTAAAGATTCGCGCATGCCCGCCGGCGATAAGATTTTCATGCAGTCTGGCGTGTTTCGGGGTGATCAGGTCGTTCGGTGCATAAATATAAACCGGTTTGCCGCTGGCCACCGCCTCGGCACACATGGAAACCGATTCCCCGGTGACGATCACGCCATCGGCCAGTGCCAGATACCCCGCATAGGGATTGTCGCCGCCCTGATCCCAGCGAAACAGCTGATAAGGGCCATGCAGCGCATCTTCAACGGCATCAACCACCGAGCCGGTCCTACGGCTGGTCGTCACCATCAGGCTGCCGCCCAATGCGGCGCTGGCTTCGCAGGCGGCATCGCAGAGTGAATGCGCCATCTCGGCGGTAAACGGGCGCCGGCGGGTGGTGCCGCCGATCAGCAGGGCTATGCGCGGCGCCGGCAGGGCTTCGACCTGTGCCTGCCATTTCTGTCGTGCCGCCTGCAAGGCACTTTCGCTCATCCGGTGCGGTGCCGCGATCATGTTGAAGACGTTATCCCCGGCCAGTGAGCCGGTGTCGTGTGCCGGTCGGCAGATCAGATCGAAGTCTGCATGACCGCTGCCCGGATCCATGATCTGCACAAGACTGGCCTGGCCGCCGCTTTGTTTCTTGATCCACCGGGCCACCGGGGCCGAGCGGCGACCGGCTGCAATCACCAGTTTTGGCCATGGCTGGATCAGATTTTCCTTGGACGCACTGTCCAGTCCGGCCATCGAGGCACCGATCAGAATATTCGGCAGCTTGGCCGGCAGGGAGTAGCGGAGTTCCACCTCCCGGAAAGGCTGTCCCAGTCGTTCTGCAACGCCCAAGGCCTGCGCCCGGTTACCGGCGCGGTCATCGACGAGGACCCAGATATCAGCCTCCGTTGTCACTGAGATACCCCGCATAACTCTGCCATTTGCCGACAGCGCTGGTATAAACCGGCTTGCGGACCTGCCAGTTTGACGCGCCCAAAACCGTGCTCGTCCCTTCGTGGGCGCTGGCCACGGCCGGGTCCCACTCAAGCCCCAGAAAATCAATCAGTCTGCGTGCCTCGGCTTCGGGGTCCGCGACGAGATCCTCGTAGGCAATGTCATGGATCGCCAGATCAAGCGTTGTCCGCCAATGCGCCATGATCCGCTGTTCGGCTTCGCCGTAGCGGCGAATATCCTCAAGACTGCTGGTCCAGTCGAGACCGACACCCCGGAAATTCTGAAAATAGCATGATAACGCCACGTCGCGGGGATCACGACGACAGTGAATGATTTTGGCTTTCGGGAACAGGACCTGCACCAGACCCAGGAAAAACACGTTCTGCGGGGTCCTGTCGGTCACCTTGCGGCCATCGCGCGGCGGCACCGGCAATCTGGCCAGATAGGTATCCGCCAGGACGCGAATCTGCTCGGCCGTTAACAGCGGCACGTCGTCAGGATAGGCCTCCGGCAGTCCGCTCAGAATATCAACGTCGCCGCTGCCAGTGACGGCCGGATGCGCAGCAATGATCTGTTCGACCAGCGTGGTCCCCGACCGCGGCATGCCGCAGACAAAGACCATCTCGGCTTCAGCGTCACCCATATCTTCATGCAGTTTAATAGCATTTCCATCTATAATATTGATAACATTATTTATTTCTTCTTCAAAAGAGTCCGCATCGAAAACCGCATCGGCCTTGATTGCGAGATGACGGCGGCGTTCGTTGGCATCCTTGTAGGCCTTGAAAGCGACATCATAATGCCCCAGCGCATGCTCGGCCTTGCCGAGTGCAAACAGGAAGGCAATCCGGTCCTCTTCAGCAAGCCGGGCATCTACTGAGCGTTCGCGCAATACTTTCAGATCGGCTTCCGTCAATGCATCTCCCTTGAGATCGGCAATGTTCGCCCATGCCTCGCCAAAGCCGGGTCTGATTTCAACGGCGCGGCGCATACGTCGCTCAGCATCCTCAAAACGGCCCTGTGCGAGCATAACGACCCCAAGCCCCTGTGCAGCCTCGGCAAACGTCGGATGGCGCTCCAGCACGTCCAGATAGGCCTGCTCGGCCCCCTCGTAATCTCCTGCCTTGAAGCGGGCATCGGCCAGATTGGCGTGCGCCTCGGCATAACCACCTTCACGGCGCTGCAAGGCCGCCTCGAAGTCCTTGATCGCATTCGGCACGTCACCCAGTTGCAAATGCACGTTGCCGAGCGCGTTGTGCGCCTCGGCATAGCTCTGATCGAGGGCAATCGCTTCCATGCACTGCTGTTCGGCAGCGACAAGCTCACCCAGGTGCCTGAGCGCGATGGCCAAATTGGTCTTGGCCATGACGTTGCCGGGGCCGGATTTGACGGCTTCGGCAAAACTTTCCATCGCCGACATGTAATCACCGGCGCGAAACCACAGATTACCGAGACTCAGCAACGCATCGGCATAACCCGGCTTGAGATCTTTTGCCCGGATCAAGGCTTCCCGCGCCTCGGTGATCTTGCCCTGCGATTCCAGGGCAACGCCGAGATTGCAGTGCGCTTCCGGCATATCCGGGGCGAGACTGATGGCGAACCGCGCCGAGGCTTCGGCTTCCAGGGGGCGACCGTTAAGGTTCATGATCGCCGAACAGTTGGCGTGAATGGCCGGGTCTTTGTCGTCATACAGTGACGCATTGAGAATCGCTTCACCGGCTTCGGCGATTTTATGGGCATTGAAGGCAATCATCGCTGTCAGATACCAGGCCCGCGGATTTTCCGGGTCCAGTGTCTGCGCTTCCTTGAGTGCGGCAACGGCGCCTTGTGTATCGCCGGCTTCCAGGCGATTTTCAGCCGCACGAACGCGCGCTTTGGCGGCGTTGACGGCTTTCACGGCGCTGGGTTGCGGTCCGTTTTCCCCAAGACTTTCCTGGCGGCGTCTGTCGCGTCGGTTCATCCAACCCCCCTTATCGTCCGAAGTTTGCCCTTCGATTGACTAATGGGATGACCTTTGCCCCTTAACAAGTCAACGCCAGATTGTCATTGCAGCCCAGAGCGCTTAAAAACGGATGACAGATACCAGCCTGCAAACTGAATGGATAGCGCATGTCTCAAACACCCCCTAAAACCACGCCGCGCGGCATGGAAACGGCTCGTCTCCTGCTCGATATAAAGGCCGTGAATTTTCGTCCGCAAGAACCGTATATGCTGACCGCCGGATGGGCGAGCCCGGTTTATATCGATTGTCGCTGGGTGGTATCGTTTCTCGAGGCGCGCCGCCGCATCATCACGATGGGCGCAGAACTGCTTTCGGAAAACGTCGACATGTCAAAAGTCGACATGCTGGCCGGGGGTGAAACCGCCGGCATCCCCTATTCGTCATGGCTGTCGGAAGAACTCTCTAAACCGATGCTGTATGTCCGCAAGAAGCCCAAGGGTTTCGGCCGCAATGCACAGATCGAAGGCTCGATGAAAGAAGGCGCCAAAGTCATGCTGATCGAGGATCTGGCCAGCGATGGCGGATCAAAGGTCAATTTCGTCGAAGCCTTGCGCAACGCCGGGGCAACGGTTGAGGATATTTTCGTGGTGTTCTTCTATGCCGCCTTCCCGGGCGCCGAGGAAACCTTCAAGAAAATGGGCGTCCGGCTACACTATCTGGCCACCTGGAACGACGTGCTGGCCGAAGCGACGAAAGGCAAGGACTTCCCGGAAGAAAGCCTGAACGGGGTGCGCGCCTTCCTTGAAGACCCGATCGGCTGGTCAGCCGCACATGGCGGGCGCGACAAACTTTAGATAAAACACCGTCATCCCGGCTCTCCGCTGCGCTGCGGCCGGGATGACGCGTTGAACAGACTTAACAAACCGCGCCAAATTAATTGGCGCTGATCAGTTGAGCGTTTCCAGAAACTTCATAACCGCATCACCGGCACCGAAATCATAAACATCGGTGTGTCCTGCGCCTTCAAGCCAAACGGCCTGTTTCGGATGCTTTGCCGTGTCGAACAGGGTCCGGCCATGCGATTGCGGCAAAACCCGGTCCTGATCGCCGTGTATCAGCAACAGCGGTGCGTCTATGTGTTCGATCTTTGCGTGGTTCAGGTATTTGTCACGCACCAGCCACTTGGCCGGAACGTACGGGTAGCGGAACTGTGCAGCGGCCCCCATCGACAAAAACGGCGCTTCCAGAATAAGCCCGCGAACCGGGGTGCCGGCAGCCGCCCGTTCGAACGCCATTTGCGTGGCAACGCCGGTTCCGAGCGATTCGCCGTACAAAACCATTTGTGCAGGTTCGATCCCGACATTGATCAGCTTTTCGATGGCCGTTCGGGCATCTGCATAAAGTCCGGATTCGCTCGGCAAACCCGCATTGCCGCTGAACCCCCGATAGCCTGTTAACCAGACCCCGTAACCGGCATCACGCCAGGGCGCCACCTTGAAATCGCGATCGGCAATTGTCCCGGCATTGCCATGAAAAAAAACCACGACCGGCTTTCCGGGTTGAGGCGGCAAATACCATGATTGCAGTCGCTGCCCCGTGTCGCTTTCAAGATGATGAACTTGCGCATCCGGGATCATCGTCTCGTCCAGCGGCTTCAGCGGCGTACCCGGGTGATACATCAGGTTTCGCTGGAAAACGAAAAGCGCCAGCAGAAGCGCGAGATAGCCACCGGCACCGAACAGTATGACTTGCGTCATTTAGGCGTTAACCGATTGATTTGGATAAATATATAGGATGCAGCCTTCACTGGCTCTGGGAACCTTTATTGAACAGATAGGTTGGAAAAGGCTCACTCTTTGCCGTCGTTGAGACATCTGCAGCACCTATTGTACCGATCGGGCGGCCGGCACCGGCAGGTCGGGGTGCAGCAAATGCCGGCAACAGGCTTCCCGTTTGACCAACCGATCCGGATTGTTGCGCGCTCACAGGACCGTTGCATTGATACTTAGCCGCTATCGGTGCGACCAATGGGCAGATTTCCAGGTTTTGCTCCATAAACGCGGCTGCCAGTCCGGCGCGGCCGCATTCCTCATCAGCCAGAGCACGTATTGAAGCCGGCGTTGCCTTTGATTTTGCATAACAAACTATCACGATGGTGCCAGAGACGATTTCCGGACCAATCGGGAATTTCTTGCTTTCCCGATTGATCGTATAGGGCCTGTCCACATAGGGCGGCGCACCGGAACATCCGGCCACAGCCAGCAATAAAAAGACGGTCATGAGCAATCGATTGGTCAGCATGCACTGTCTATACCCCGGACTTGAAGGGGTTACAATAAACGCAATATCCAGAGAGCAGACGACGGCTGTTCCTAATCCGTGCGTTCGCCGATTGTTGGCGTTAAAGTCCCGGCAGCGAAAAATGGAGCATGAAATGTCCGATCCCATTCTGGTTGCCATCACCGGCGCTTCCGGTGCCATTTACGGCATTGAGACGCTACGCCTGTTGAAGGATATCGGCCATCCCGCGCATCTGATCCTTTCAGAAGTCGCCAGACGGACCATAGAAATAGAAACCGATGTCTCGATCGACGCCGTCAAGGCGCTGGCCGAAGTCGTCCACGCCAACAAGGATCAGGCTGCCTGTGTTTCAAGCGGTTCCTACCGGACCAAAGGGATGCTGATTGCGCCCTGTTCAATCAAGACCCTGTCCGGGATCGCCAACAGCTATGCCGACAATCTGATCATTCGCGCCGCCGACGTGACCCTGAAAGAACGGCGCAGGCTGGTGCTGATGGTCCGCGAGACGCCGTTTCATGCCGGTCATATCGAACTGATGCGCCGCGCAACCGAAGCCGGTGCGATCATCTTTCCGCCGATGCCGGCGTTTTACGCCCGGCCCAAAAGCATTGAGGAACTGGTTCGCCAAAGCGTCGGCCGTGCGCTTGATCTGTTCGGCATTGAACACGATGAAATTACCCGCTGGATAGGACCGAACGCTGACGCATGAGTTTATCTGGTCGACAGGAAAACGTTCACCTCAAGCAAACGATTTCACGTAGATCCAAACGTTTCCAGGTTTAGCTGGATTTCTGGTCTGATAGCGAATGCAGGGAGGCGCCGAGAATGTGTGCGTCCTTGTTGATGACCCGGCCCGCATGTCCAACAATCAACGGGTCCGGCCCGTGGATGACATGATGATCCTTGTTAGGATACGGCAGGCTGTTGAGGAAATGTTGCATGCAGTTTAGCCGCGCGCGTTTCTTGTCATTTGACTTGATGATGGTCCAAGGCGCATCAGCCGTATCGGTGTAAAAGAACATCGCTTCTTTGGCTTCTGTATAATCTTCCCACTTGTTCAGTGATTCACGGTCTATGGGACTAAGCTTCCACTGCTTCAGCAGTGACGTTTGTCGCGCGTTGAAGCGTCGATGCTGTTCTTCCTGCGTTACCGAGAACCAGTACTTGAAAAGCAGAATGCCGCTATTCACCAGCATGCGTTCAAGCTCGGGACACTGACGCATGAATTCCAGATATTCCGTCGAGCTACAAAACCCCATAACCCGTTCAACACCGGCGCGATTATACCAGGACCGGTCAAACATCACGATTTCGCCTTGCGTCGGTAACTGTTCGATATAGCGCTGGAAATACCATTGCCCGCGCTCGGTGTCCGTCGGTTTTTCAAGGGCGATCACTCGAGCACCACGAGGGTTCAGATGCTCCATGAAGCGCTTGATCGTACCGCCCTTTCCGGCTGCATCCCGCCCCTCGAATAGAATCACGATCTTCTGGCCGGTTTCCTTGACCCAGTTTTGCACCTTGAGAAGCTCAATCTGCAATTCCGCTTTATGTGTCTCGTAGACGTTGCGCGGCATATTCGTTTTGTAGGGGTAAACCCCTTCGCGGAAGATCTTCTCAAGGGCTTCAGGGTCACGCTTCATTTCGGAAAGCTGATGGTGCCGCAGCGCCCCGGCCTTATGTGCTTCATCGGGTAAGGACTTTTTCGCCGTGTTTGCTTTTGCATCCTTGGCCTTGGCAGTCGCAGTCTTGGCTGTTTTTACCTTTGCGGGTTTTGCCTTGGTTTTTACCTTCGCCAGTTTTGGTGCGGGCGAGCCAGCACCATCCTCAGGTGCCGAAGAAACCGTCGTGCGAGATTTTTTCGCCACATCGGTTTCTTGTCTATTCATGGTCTCCAGATTTTCCTGAGTCGTCATAACAGCCCCCTTAATGTTTGGAGGTAATTTTATCAGGTCAATTCAGAGCCAAAAATGATATAGCGCAGTTATTGGAGTCAAAACGGCTCTTCGACGATGCCAGGCCAATTTGCAACAGCCTGCCGACTCCCTTCCGCCTGAGCCTAGCGGCCCATGGTGTAGAACTCGTCATTAGGACGCATTGACGTGACGTTGGCCATGCGGTTGCTGAGGCCGAAAAAAGCTGTAATCCCGGCAATGTCCCAGATGTCTTCATCGGAAAACCCATGCTCGCGCAGGGCCTCAAAATCCGTATCATCAATGTTGGCTGCATCGAAGCTGACGTGCATGGCGAAATCGAGCATGGCCATCTGGCGGGGCGTGATATCAGCCTTGCGGTAGTTAATCGCCACCTGATCGGCGATCAGCGGGTTTTTGGCCCGGATACGCAGGATGGCACCATGCGCAATCACGCAGTACTGGCAATTGTTTGCCCCCGACGTCGCCGTCACGATCATCTCCATATCGGCTTTGGAAAGGCCGCTTTGCTTTTCCATCAAGGCATCATGATACGCAAAGAATGCACGGAACTCATCAGGGCGATGGGCCAGTACAAGGAAAACATTCGGCACGAAGCCTGCCTTTTCCTGAACGGCAAGAATTCTTGCCTTTATGTCTTCGGGCAGGTCATTGATATCCGGGACCGGGTAGCGGCTTATGGTCTTGGTCATATGTCTGTTTCCTCGTTTTATATTTATGTCTGCCCTACAGCACCGGGCCTTTACGAACCATGTCGATGAATTTCTCCGCCGTCAGCGGCTCGCTGATCAAATACCCCTGCACTTCGTCGCAGTTTCGCCAGCGCAGATAGTTAAGCTGCTCCTGCGTTTCGACACCCTCCGCAACCACGTTCATGCCGAGGCAATGACCAACCGCAATAACCGCCGAAGCCAGCCCGCCGCCGCCTTCCGGACGCTGGATGTCGCTGACGAAGGTCGTGTCGATCTTGATCCCGTCCAGTGGAAAATTCCGCAGGTAACTGAGCGATGCATAGCCGGTGCCGAAATCGTCGGCGGTCAGATGCACGCCGATGGAGCGGATATCCCTGAGTGTGCGGATGATGTCTTCTGCGGCTTCCATCACAGCACTTTCGGTGATCTCTAGCTCCAGGGCATCCGGTTCGACGCCGGTTTCATCAAGAATGGCGTTGAGGTCGTAGAGGAACGACGGGCGGGCAATTTCACGCGCCGACACGTTCACCGCGACCCTGAGGAACGGCATGCCGCTTACCTGCCATTTGCGCAGCGTCTGACAGGCTTCCAGCAGCAACTTGTGGCCCAGCGGATCAATCAGGCCGGCATCTTCGGCCAGCGGAATAAAATCTGCCGGCATGATCAGCCCGGACTGTGGGTCTTGCCAGCGCACCAGCGCTTCGGCGGCGACGATCTGACCGGAAGCCAACGACACTTTCGGCTGATACAACAGCGACATTTCGCCTTCATCGATGGCCCGGCGCAATCGATTGACCATGGAACGGCGCTCGCGCACTTCACCACCGGTGTTGTTCGAATAGAACTGATAGGTTCCAACCCCCGTCTGCTTGGCCAGATCAACCGCTGCCTGCGCATAGCTGATCAGGACTTCCGCATGATTGCCGCATTCCGGGGCAATCGCGATGCCGATGCTGGCGGTCAGCAGGATCGGTTCGCGAGCACCCTTGACGGCATAGGGCACGGCAATCGCCGCCAGGACCCTTGAGGCCACGGCATTGATCTGTTCATGCGAGCGCATGTCTGAAATCGCGATGATGAACATATCTTCCTGCAGACGCCCGATGATGTTCGACGCCCGCATGCTGCGCCCGAGGCGGCGCGCGGTTTCAATCAGCACCTGATCGCCGACGGCACGCCCGTGATCGCGGTTGATCTGGTCAAAACCGTCAAGATCGACACACAGCACCGTGACCTGCCGTTCGCCGCTCTGCACGTTACGTAAATCGGGTTCAAGTCTGCGAATAACCAGATTGCGCCCCGGCAGATTGGTCAGCGGATCGAAGCTTTCCTCTTTTTCGGATGCGTCATGGGGCAGGGCCTGAGCCCGCCGGGCACTGGCGACCCAGCCGCCGATCTCGCCGGTCCGGTCAAACGCCGGATAAAGCATCAGGTGAACCGCCTGTCCGAGGGTTGCATCCACATGGGCTTCCCACGCACAGCCATTGCCAAGCGCCACTTCGATGTTCGCTGCGGCCTGGGAAAACACTTCCGGAAGCCGTTTGCCGATCAGCAGACTCTGATGCGCGTCAAACAGTTCCTCCATACCGGCATTCACCGATAGAATCCGTGCATCCGCATCCAGTGTGGCACAGGCGTCCTGCATCATGTGCAGCAGGGCCGTCTGGAACATTTGATCCTGGCCTGACGGGGCTATTATTGCGCTATTGGGAGGCGACATGCCGTTTGGCCTTTAATAAAACAGTGAATCGGAGGGTAAGATTTTCCCAGCCGAAAACCAAGATAAGGAATAAGGCAAAATCGGTAATTGATGCAGGTTAGTGCATAAATTTGCAGAAGCTCGCCACTTGATCGGCATCTGGTTCCATGCCAGCTTAGATACCGGAGAAATAATCCATGACCATACGACGCCACCACGATATGGGCGGCCTTGATGCCGGACCGGTTACAGCCAGCGAACATGACTTTGCCATGTGGGAAAAGCGTGTCGATGCAATCGTCAAGGTATTGTCGACGCCTGAACGCAAACTGCTGTCGACCGACGAATTGCGCCGCGGCATCGAAGAACTTGGCCCCGGCGTCTATGACGCACTGAACTATTACGAACGCTGGATTTCATCGGCGACCAATCTTTTGATCGAGAAAGGCGTCATCAGCGTCGACGAGCTGGGCCGCAAGATGGCCGAGGTCGAAGCCCGCTGGACCGCCGACCGGGACATTCAGAAAAGGGAAAACCACTCGTGAGCGGCGCCAGATTCAATCCCGGCGATGCCGTAAAGGTGCGCGAGGCTTATCCGCCGGGCCATGTCCGAACCCCCTACTTCGTGCGCGGCCGCGCCGGGCAGATCGAACAATATGTCGGCAGCTTTGCCAACCCGGAAGAGCTGGCCTACGGTCGCGACGGCAAACCTGAATTGCCGCTGTACCGGGTCACCTTCAAGCAGAGCGATATCTGGCAAGGCTATCAGGGTCCGGCGATGGATACGCTGGTCATCGACATCTACGAACATTGGCTGGAACCGATATCATGAGCCACGACGATCACGACCACGATCATGACCATCATCACGATCATGAGCATCACCAGCCGCATCCCTATCAGCCGGACATCGAAGACAAGCCCTTCACCGAACGCATGGTGATGACCCAGGCGATTGCCGAACTGATCGTTGAAAAAGGCATCGTCAGCGCTGACGAAATGCGCCGACAGATTGAATTGATGGACAGCCGAGAGCCTGGCCTCGGGGCCAAGCTGGTCGCCCGCACCTGGGTCGATCCGGCATTCAAGGCGCGCGTGCTGGCAGATGTGAACAAGGCATCCGCCGAACTCGGCATCGATACCGGCGATATCCCGATCATGGCGATTGAGAATACCGAACAGGTTCATAACGTCGTCGTATGCACGTTGTGTTCGTGCTACCCGCGCATGCTGATCGGTCTGCCGCCCGACTGGTACAAGTCCCGCGCCTATCGCAGCCGCACGGTCAAGGAACCGCGCAAGGTGCTGCAAGAGTTCGGCACGCACATTGCGGACGACGTCGAAGTCCGCGTTCATGATTCTACCGCTGATCTTCGTTATCTCGTTTTGCCGGCTCGCCCTGCCGGAACCGACAATTGGGATGAAGACAAGCTCGCTGCACTGGTAACCCGTGACAGCATGATCGGGGTCAGCCTGGCCAAAACGCCGCAAGATCTCTGACCACAATTCGCTAAAGTTCAAACAAATATGAGGAAATAATGTCAAGTAAGCCTAAATTCCAATGGGATGACCCGTTCCTGTTCGATACCCAGCTCAACGATGAAGAACGCATGATCCGCGACACTGCGCGTGATTACGCGCAAGAACAGCTGATGCCGCGTATCGTGCAGGCATTCAGATCGGAGACTTTTGATCGCGAGATCATGAATGAAATGGGCGCATTGGGATTGCTCGGGCCAACCATCCCCGAGGAATACGGCGGCGCCGGCGTCAATCACGTCAGCTACGGCCTGATTGCGCGTGAAGTTGAACGTGTCGACAGCGGCTATCGCTCGGCGCTCAGCGTCCAGTCCTCGCTGGTCATGTACCCTATTTACGCATATGGCTCGGAAGCTCAGAAAAAGAAATATCTGCCGAAGCTGGCCACCGCAGAACTGATTGGCTGCTTTGGCCTGACGGAGCCCGATTTCGGCTCGGACCCCGGCGGCATGAAGACACGGGCCGAGAAAATTGACGGCGGCTACAAGCTGCACGGATCAAAGATGTGGATTTCCAATGCTCCCATCGCCGACATCTTCGTGATCTGGGCCAAGCTCGACGGTAAAATTCGTGGCTTCATCGTCGAAAAAGGCACCCCCGGACTTTCCACCAACAAGATCGAAGGCAAGCTGTCGCTGCGCGCCTCGATCACCGGCGACATATCCCTGGATAACGTCGAAGTCACCGAAGACGCCCTGATGCCCGGCGTTGAAGGTCTGGCCGGACCTTTCGGCTGCCTCAACAAAGCCCGCTTCGGGATCGCCTGGGGGGTTCTGGGTGCTGCCGAGTTCTGCTGGCATGCAGCGCGTACATACACACTAGAGCGCAAACAGTTCGGCCGCCCGCTGGCCAACAACCAGCTGATCCAGAAGAAGCTCGCCGACATGCAAACCGAAATCACCATCGGCCTGCAGTCCGTGCTGCGCGTCGGACGTCTGCTTGATGAAGGCAACTGCCCGCCGGAAAACATCTCGCTGATCAAACGCAACTCGACCGGCAAGGCACTCGACATCGCCCGGCTGGCCAGAGACATGCACGGCGGCAACGGCATTTCGGACGAATATCATGTCATGCGTCACTTGATGAATCTGGAAACGGTCATCACTTATGAAGGAACGCACGACATTCACGCCCTGATCCTGGGGCGGGCGCAAACCGGCTTGCAGGCATTCAGCGGCTAGGCAGAAGCGTCTGTCGTTTTGTGTCTTTAGCGCGAAGCCCTGTGGGGAGTTGAGATGCAGCTCGACGTCATATTCGATACGGTCTGCCCCTGGTGCTACATCGGCAAACGGCGTCTTGAACGCGCCGTTGCCATGCGTCCCAATTGCGATGTTCGTATCCGCTGGCGTCCTTTCATGCTCAATCCCGACATGCCGCCCAGCGGCATCGACCGGACGGCCTATCTGATTAAAAAATTCGGCAGTGAAACCCGTGTGCGCCGCGTTTACGGCGCCATCGGAGAAGCCGGCCAATCGGTCGAAATCGACTTTGCCTTCGATCGGATCAGACGCACACCGAATTCGGTTTCATCGCACCGCCTGATCCGCCATGCCGCAGACAGTATCAATGTCGCGCCATTGGTTGAACGATTGTTCGAAGCTTATTTCATCGATGGCGTCGATATCGGCGACAAGGATGTTCTGGTTGATCTCGGTGTCGACTTTGGCATGGCGCGCGCCGAGCTGAAAGATTATCTCGACAGCGATCTGGACGTTGCCGAAGTCTACGAGGAAAATGCCCGGGCACACCGCCTCGGCATCAATGGCGTCCCGGCCTTTGCCTTTGAAGGCAACATGATGATTTCCGGTGCCCAGGAGCCCGAAGTGCTGGTCCGGGTTCTGGATGCGGCAAAAGCCGGCAAGGCAACCGACTTGCAACTGAGCGAGTCCGGCTATTGAGCGCGCTCCATCAACTGACGATGAGCTACATGCCGGAACAGGACCGGATCTTATTCCGGCTTTCGACCAAAGATAAAAAAGAATACAGGCTGCATCTGACACGGCGATTTGTTCACGTGTTATGGGGGGCCCTGAAACAGACGTTCGAGAAAGACGTCGAACTGGCCCGCATCATCGACAAGGATGTGCAGGAAGCGGTGCTCGGCATGAAACATCAGGAAGCTGTCCAGAACACCGACTTCGATACACCCCCCGCCAAGGATGTCGCCGACGCGACGTCAAACACCGGCCCGCTATTGGTCATCGGCGGAAAAATACATCCGGGCGAGAAAATTACCGGCGTGACGTTCACAACGGCAGATGGCTCGGATGTGCGCTTCAACCTTAACGAACAATTGCTGCATGCGTTCTGTCATCTGCTGGTGACAACTTCGGTAAAAGCGGACTGGAAACTTAATCTTTCCATTGGCGACAGCAACGTCATCGTCCCGGGCGGCAAGGCCGTGGTGCACTGAACTCATCTACCGCGATCTATAGGTATTCAATTGTGCCCATAACGAGCCTCAACCGGCGTTACCCAGACAAGCGATAATGGCATCGGTTGACGCCTGAATATGCCGACGCAGAAACTCGGATGCTTTGGTTCTATGTCCGGATCGCATCAATGCGACCAGCTCATTGTGCTGCTCAAGCGATACGGCGGCATGCGCAGAATGCTTCCACATGTAACCGAGATAGCGTGAATATCTGGCCCGCAGCTGAACGACCAGTTCCAGCGCAATCGGACGGTCAGCCGGACGATAGATGGCTTCGTGAAAATCATCATTGGCGCACAGCAAATCATAGACCTTTCTGGCTTTTGATATTTTCCTGAGTGCTGACGCGATGCGCATTTCATCTTCAGCCGTGAAAAGGCCACAGGCCGCCTTGATCAGTTCGCTTTCAAGTGTGATCCGCAGGTTTGCGGTTTCCAGAACTTCGGCGGCAACAAGCGGTGCGACACGAACCCCCCTGTTCGCCTGATGCAGCAGATATCGTTCTGCGGTCAGTTGTCCAAGCGCTTCGCGGACCGGGGCCTGACTGACGTTGAAGCGCACTGCGATATGGCTTTGTTTGATCGGGGCATCAGGGTCGATTTCGGCACAGACGATTTCCCGGCGCAGCACATCGGCGATCCGTTCAGAGATCGAAAGGCTGATGTTTTCATCTGCCATCACCGCCGGGGATTTCTTGCCAACCATGCGCTTGACTCTTTCCGTCTGCTTAATATTATCGATTATCGATAATATTACATGAAAGATTGACGCATGGAAGCCGCAAAATACGACGCCATCACCTTTGATGTTTACGGCACACTGATTGACTGGGAGCCTGCCATTCTTGCCGCACTCGGCAACTGGGCCAAAGCAAACTGGATCAATGCCACGGCGGCGGACCTGCTGGATGCCTTTGATCGCGCCCGCGCCCACTATCAGGCGCTGATGCCCGGTCGGGATTATCGCCGCATCCTCCGATCGGCGTATTCATATATCGCCAACGAATTTGAATTGCAGGCCGATGCACAGGAGCGCACCGACTTTGGCAATGCTGTCTGTGACTGGCCTGCCTATGCCGACAGCGTGGCGGCATTGACCCGTTTGAAGGAGAAGTTCGTATTGGGCGCTTTCACCAACATGGATAATGCATCGTTCGCACACTCGCACGCACGGCTTGGTGATTGCTTCGAGATCATCGTCACGGCTGAGCGGGTCGGCTCCTACAAACCATCCCTGCGTCATTTTGTCGTCGGTCTGACCGACCTTGCGGCGCGGGGCATTCCGCCGCAGCGTGTCCTGCATGTGGCGCAGAGTTTGCGGGCAGATATCAGGCCCGCCAACCTGCTGGGTCAGGACGTGGTCTGGATCAACCGCAAGGATCGCGGTCTTGGCCACTCGGGCTTTGGTGCGGAACTCGCGGTGCCGATGGCGACGTATCCAAGCATGGAAAGCTTCGTTACCGATTTTCTCGGCTGATCACCCTTCCCCGGTGATCGATGCCAGTTCACGCGCCAGATAGATCATTCCGGCCATACGTTCCTTCGGCGTATCCCACAGGCGTGAAAACACCAGCTTGTGATCGGGACGCAGTTTTGCCGTCCCCTTCTGCGCGTTCAGCCACGACACCAGCTTGACCGGGTCCTTGACCTGATCATTGTGGAACTGCACCACAGCTCCTTTCGGTCCGGCATCCAGTTTGGCGATGCCGGCACGGCGGCAGAACTGCTTGATCTTGACCACTTCAAGCAGGTTTTCCGCTTCCGCCGGGATCGGCCCGAAGCGGTCGATCAGCTCGGCCGCCGTCTGCTCGATCTCTTCAGGCTCCTTGAGCCAGGCGATGCGGCGATACAGGCCCATACGCACCGACAGATCGGCGACGTACCAATCCGGGATCAGCACCGGCATGCCGAGCGAAACCTGCGGCGACCATTCGGCGTCCGTGGCATCGGCACCCATGCCCCGGGCATCGGCGACAGCTTCTTCCAGCATCTGCTGATAAAGCTCGATCCCGACTTCGCGAATATGGCCGGACTGCTCGTCACCCAGCAGATTGCCGGCGCCGCGGATATCCATGTCATGGCTGGCCAGCGTGAAACCGGCACCAAGGCTGTCGAGTGTCTGCATGACCTCGAGACGCTTTTCCGCCGTCTTCGTCAGCATCTGGCCGGGCGGCAGTGTCAGATAGGCATAGGCCCGAGTCTTGGAGCGCCCGACGCGGCCGCGCAGCTGATACAGCTGTGCCAGACCGAACATATCGGCGCGGTGGATGATGATGGTGTTGACCGCTGGCAGATCCAGCCCGCTTTCAATGATGTTGGTCGACAGCATCACATCATAGGCACCGTCATAGAAACGCGAGATGACGTCTTCCAGATGCGCCACCGGCATTTGTCCGTGCACCATCGCCAGCTTGACCTCGGGAACCAGCTTTTGCAGCCGGTCGGCGACTTTTTCCAGATCGCTGATGCGCGGGCAGACATAGAACGTCTGACCGCCACGATATTGTTCGCGCAGGATCGCTTCGCGGATGATCACCGGATCATACGGCAACACGAACGTACGGACCGCCAGTCGGTCTACCGGCGGCGTGGCAATCAGGCTCATTTCACGGATGCCGCTCAGCGCCATCTGTAGCGTGCGCGGGATCGGCGTCGCCGTCAGGGTCAGCACATGGACGTCGGTGCGGAGGTTTTTCAGGCGTTCCTTGTGGGCAACGCCGAAGTGCTGTTCTTCATCGATGATCATCAGACCGAGATCGCGAAAACCTATATCCTTGGCCAGCAGCGCGTGCGTACCGATGACGATATCAACGTCGCCACGCTTCATGCCTTCACGGATTGCCGTTGCATCTTTGGCCGTCACCAGTCGCGACAGCTGCGCTACCTTGACCGGAAAACCGCGAAAACGTTCGGTAAAGTTCATGAAGTGCTGACGGCACAGCAACGTTGTCGGCACGACGACGGCAACCTGCTTGCCTTCCATGGCAACGGCGAAGGCTGCCCTGAGCGCTACTTCGGTTTTGCCGAAACCGACATCGCCACAGACCAGACGATCGGTTGGCCGCCCCTTCTGCAGATCTCCAAGCACGTCCTTGATGGCTTCCAGCTGGTCTTCGGTTTCATTGAACGCGAAGCGGGCGCAGAACTCTTCGTAAGCGCCTTCGTGGGCAACGAACTTGTGCGCTGTCTTGAGTTCGCGCGCAGCAGCGATGCGGATCAACTCGTCGGCCATTTCCTTGACACGCTGCTTGAGCTTGGCCCGTCGTGCCTGCCATGCGGCACCGCCAAGCCGATCCAGCTGCACACCGGCATCTTCCGAGCCATAGCGGGTCAGCAGATCGACGTTCTCGACCGGCAGGAAAAGTTTGGAATCGCCGGCATAGGCAAGCTGCAGACAGTCATGCGGTGCACCGCCGACTTCGATGGTGACGAGGTTCATGAACTGGCCGATGCCGTGATCGACGTGGACCACCAGATCGCCGGGCTGCAGGGCCGAAACCTCGGCAATGAAGTTTTCCGGTCGGATTCGCCGGCGACCGGGCCGGGCCATACGATCACCCAGCATATCGCTTTCGGTGATGACGCAAAGATCGTCGATCTGGAAACCGCGATCGATACCAATGACCCCGACCACGGCTTGCCCCGGTTTGGCATCATCGCTCTCTGCCATGCGCAACGCCGGCGCACCGTGTTCGATCAGCAACCCCTTGAGACGCTCGGCAGAGCCTTCGGAGAAGCCGGCAATCACGACACGCTTGTGTGCCGCCGTATACGCCTTGAGGTCTTTGACGACGGCCTCGTAGACATTCGCCTTGGGATCGACGCGCACTTCGGCATAATCGCGGGCAATCGACGCGCCCAGGTCGATGTTACCGGTATCAAACGGCGACAGATCACTGATCGAACGCCCCTTCATATGCAGGGCCAGCGTATCCGCATCGACGAACATCAGATCCGGCGGCACCGGATGGTATGGCACGCCGCTCTCGGCATCGGAAATCGTCTTTCGTGCTGTGAAATATTCGGAGATCAGATCACGGCGGGCCTGCAGGGCCGCTTCCGCCTGATGATCAAACAGAACAACAGCTTTGGGCAAATAATCGAACAGGGTTTCAAGCTGTTCGTGAAAAAGCGGCAACCAGTGCTCGAAGCCCTGATGACGGCGGCCGGCGCTGATCGACTCGTAAAGCGGATCGTCAGCACCGCCGGTCTGAAACAGCTCTCGGTACTTGGTGCGGAATCTTGAGACCGCTTCGTCGTCGAGCGGAGCTTCGCTGACTGGTGTCAGGGTGATCTGGCTGACTTCACCGGTCGAGCGTTGCGTCGCCGGATCGAAGCTGCGCAGCGTGTCCAGTTCGTCGCCGAAGAAATCCAGCCTGACCGGACCACCGGCACCGGCAGCAAAGATATCAACAATGCCGCCACGCACGGCATATTCACCCGGCTCGGTAACGGTTTCGATACGGGTAAACCCGAACCGTTCCAGTTCCCGGACCAGTGCATCGGGGGCAATACGGATGCCTGATTTCAGTACCCGCCCTGCCCCTTTCAGAAAGGCACGCGGCGGCACCTTCTGCAGCAAGGCCGATACCGTGGTCAAAATCACCCGGCCACTTTCCGATGCTTCGGTCAGCCGTCCCAGTTCGGCGAGCCTGCGTCCGACCAGCGAGCGCCGCGGCGAGACCCGGTCATAGGGCAGACAATCCCACGCCGGAAGCTCGACAATCTGCATCTCGGGGACAAAGAAAGTGGCAATCGCGGCACGGCGGGACAATCCGGCATCATCGCGCAGCACGAACAGCACGTCCCGTCCCTGCCCGGCCAGCCGCGAGGCCAGCAGAACATCAGCACCTTCGGGTGTACCGCCGACGTCGCGCCTGCCGGGAGCAAGAATTTTATCGGGATCGATGGTCACGATGATGCGTTGAACTCTTTGATCTGTCGAAGCAGCGGGCTGTCGACGATGTCGGGGGTCGGTTCACGGCCTGTAAGCCAGTTGTAGAGGTCGTTGTCCGAGTGATTCATGATATTTTCGAACATATCGACCTCGGCTTCGCTGAGTTCCGCCAGACGCGCCAGTGCGAAACGCCCGAGCAGAACGTCGTTTTCCTTCATCCCGCAATGATTGGCGCGGTAAACCAGGCGTTTGCGTCGGTCGTCCAAAACCTCTGTCCTTTTCGATGTTGTCGTGTGCGCCTAGGATATAGCGCCTCGTTCGGTAATTGTCAGGGTTTGAAACACATACGATGCGACCTGAAAACCTATTTCCGCTGTTTCGAACAGTGACGTCCCTGAAAGGAGTCGGTGCGCGCACCGCTGACTTGATCGAAAAAGTGGCCGGACCGCACATCGTCGATCTGTTATGGCATCTGCCCTGCGGCATCATTGATCGTCGTTATACCCCGAAAGTGGCCGAAGCGGCACCCGACAGCATCGCCACGATCAAACTGCGCATTACCAAGCACTATCCGCCGCACAACCAGCGCCAGCCTTATAAAATCACCGGCATGGACGACACCGGGGCGATGTCACTGGTGTTCTTCAGGGCCAGACCGGATTATCTGAACAAGATGCTGCCCGAAGGCGAGGTCCGTGTCGTTTCCGGCAAAATCGAAAAGTTCGGCGACGGCATTCAGATGACCCACCCCGATCATATCGTCCGTGAAGACGAGGTCGAGAGCCTCAGCAAGGTCGAACCGGTCTATCCGCTGACCGCCGGCCTTTCGCTCAAGGTGCTGGGCAAGACCATGGCCGCAGCGCTGGAAATCCCGACGGAACTCCCGGAATGGCTGGATGGCCCCCTGGTCGCCCGGGAAAAGTGGCCGACATGGCTGGATGCCGTCAAAGGCATCCACGCCCCCGAAAGCGAAAATGATCTGGCAACGCAAACCGCCAATCGACGCCGTCTCGCCTATGACGAGCTTCTGGCCAATCAATTGGCGCTGGCCCTGGTCCGGGCGCACATGAAACGGACCAAAGGCCTGCCGTTGCAGGGTGATGGTTCGCTCAGGCAAAAAGTTCTGGCAGCGCTGTCGTTCAAGTTGACCAACTCGCAGAATTTCACACTGGGCGAGATTGATGCCGATCTCGCCGCCGACCACCGCATGCTCAGGTTGCTGCAGGGCGACGTCGGCTCCGGCAAAACCGTAGTTGCCCTGATGGCGATGCTCAGCGCCGTTGAAGCCGGCGGTCAGGCGGTGATGATGGCCCCGACGGAAATCCTCGCCCGCCAGCATCTGGCGACGATCAGCCAGATGACCGCTGCCGCCGATCTGCAGCCACTGCTACTGACCGGCCGCGAGCGTGGCAAGAAGCGCGAAGAGATCCTCGACAAGCTGAAATCGGGTGCCGCACGGCTCGCCATCGGCACGCATGCGCTGTTCACCGACGATGTCGATTACAAGGACCTGCGGGTTGCGGTGATTGACGAGCAACACCGTTTTGGCGTGCACCAGCGCCTGACCCTCGCCTCGAAAGGCCAGGCCGTCGATGTCCTGGTGATGACCGCCACGCCGATACCCCGAACCCTGATGCTGACGGCGTATGGTGATATGGACGTCTCGCGGCTGACGGAAAAGCCGGCCGGTCGCAAACCCGTACAAACTGTGCTGATTTCGCAGGAGCGGCTGGACGAGGTGATTGCCGCAGTCAGACGCGCGATCGGCAGTGGTGCCCGGGTCTATTGGGTCTGTCCGGTGATCGAGGAGCAGGAAACCTCGGATCTGGCCGCCGCCGAAGCCCGCTATGATCATTTGCACTCGATCTTCGGGGACCGTGCCGGACTGGTGCATGGCCGTCTCAAGGGGACCGAGAAAGATGCCGTCATGGCGGCGTTCAAGGACGGCGATATTGATATTCTGGTGGCAACCACCGTGATCGAAGTCGGTGTCGACGTCCCGGAGGCCAGTGTCATGGTCATCGAACACGCCGAGCGGTTCGGGCTTGCCCAACTGCATCAACTGCGGGGCCGCATCGGTCGCGGTGCCGACAAGTCGACCTGTCTGCTGGTTCATGCCGGTCATCTCGGCGAAACCGCAAAGGCGCGCCTGACGACAATGCGCGAAACCGACGACGGCTTTATCATCGCCGAGAAAGATCTGCAGCTTCGTGGCGCCGGTGAATTGCTGGGTACCCGGCAAAGCGGTCTGCCGGAATTCAGACTGGCGGATATTGCCGACCATGCGGAACTATTGCAGATGGCCCGCGACGATGCGGAAATGATCCTGCTGAGCGACCCTGATCTGCAGAAACCCCGCGGTCAGGCACTGCGGCATCTTCTGTATCTGTTTGAGCGGGATTCCGCGATCAGGTATCTGCGGTCAGGCTGAGCCGTCAGTCGTCATCGGACTTATCGACCTTGTCACCCGGCCGTGATTCTTTCGGCACCAGGATCGGGCTGCTGACTTTCTCGCGCAGCACGTCCATATCCTCATAGGTCTGCGCAGACACCACCGGTTTGGCGCGCACCGCTGCAGGACGTTTATCAGGCGGCGTTACGATACCACCGGAAATCACCATTTTGATCGCATCCTCGACCGACATGGTCAGCGGCACGATGTCTTTTCTGGGCACAAACAGCAAAAAACCCGAGGTCGGGTTTGGCGTCGTCGGCAAGAACACATTGATGCATTCCTCTTCCGTCAGATTCTGCACTTCGCCCTTGGTAATGCCGGTCAGAAAACCGATCGCCCACATGCCGCGTCTGGGATATTCAATCAGCACGGCTTCGCGAAAGGCGTTCGATTGCTGGGCCAGAACGGTTTCCAGGATTTGCTTAACCGCCGAATAGACGTTGCGGATAACCGGCATCTGGCTCAGAACGCGTTCGGACAGGCGCAACCATAAGCGACCGAAGAATCCTGCCGTCAGGGCACCGACCAGCATCAGGGCAATAATCAGGACCAGCAGTCCGAGCCCCGGCACGGCAAACGGCAGATAACTCTCAGGATTGTATTTTGCCGGTATCAGCGGGTTTATCTTGCTGTCGACAAAGGTCACGAAAAGCCATGCCAGATAAAACGTGATGAAGATCGGCGCTGTTACAAGAATGCCGGCAAACATGTAGGCGCGAAGCCGTTGCGACAACGACATCCGTGGTCGCGTCTGAGACGCTTCTTCGGTTGGCTTGTTGCCTGGGCCGGGTGCAGCTGATGTCATGTTATTCGCCTTTTTATATTGTTATGCGTCTATTTGGTGCCCAGAAACCTGCGGATTTCAAGCAGCGTCTGGTCAGGGGCTTCTTCGGGCAGGAAATGACCGCACGGCATCGCGCGTCCGCTGAGCTGGTGGCAGCGCTCCTGCCATGTTTCAAGAACATCAAAGGTTTTGTGCATCAAGCCGGATTCACCCCACAACGCCAGTGTCGGGCATATGACCTTGCGGTTCAGGTCAGCAGCATCATGTTCAAGATCAATGGTTGCCGCGGCCCGGTAATCCTCACAGGACGCGTGTATGGTCCGGGGATCGGAAAAGCAGCGTCGGTATTCGGCCATCGCGGCATCAGCAAAAACGGCCCCCTTGGCGCTCCAGTGCCCCATTTTGGTATCCATGAAAAACAACGGATCCGCACCGATCAGATTTTCCGGCAAAGGCGCAGGCTGAGACAGGAAAAACCAGTGATAATAGCCAAGGGCAAAGGCCTTGTCGGTGCGGGCAAACAGCGTGTAGGTCGGCACGATATCAAGAACAACGAGGCCGGTAATGACATCGGGATGATCCAGCGCCATCCTGTGGGCGACACGTCCGCCACGGTCATGGCCGACAACAGCGAAACGCTCGAACCCCAGCGATTGCATGACGGCAACCATATCTGCCGCCATTGCACGCTTTGAATAATTTGAATGGTCAGGCTTGCCTTGCGGTTTGGAACTGTCGCCATAGCCGCGCAAATCTGCCGCCACGACGGTAAACGTCTTGGCCAGTTCAGGCGCGATCAGATGCCAGATGGTGTGATTTTGCGGGTAGCCGTGCAAAAGCAAAACCGGCGGGCCATCACCCTTGATCCGCATATGGATCATCGTGCCGTCAGCACCAGGGATATCCCGAGTCTGGAAACCGTCAAACATTTACGATCCAGTCCCTTGCGTCACCCTTATTTCGAGCTCCGGACCGTCTCGACCATTATGCGCAGCAAGGCGCGAATGAACGGATCCGTCTTCTTGAGTTTATCCTGATACATGGCTTTGGAAATGGTAACGATCGTCGCCCCGGTTTTGACTTTGGCCGTCGCCATGCGCGGATGATCATCGATCAATGCCATCTCGCCGAAAATACCGCCAACACCAATCGTTCCAAGAACAACTTCTTCGCCATTGATCTGTTTGGTGATGCTCACTTCACCAGCCTGAACGACATAAGCGCTGCTGCCCGCTTCACCTTCGCGGAAAACTGTATCGCCACCCTTTAGCGTCCGGCGTTCCAAAATGTCGGCCATTGCCTACCTCGTTCCAAAAATAGCGGCGTTTCATAACGCCATGATTACCGGTATCTTACGCATATAATGTAATGCAAGAAACGTGGAATCTGTCGAATGTCATCAAGCACGGGGCGAGAATATCCGGCCAGACCGCTGGTCGGTGTCGGTGCCGTAATCCTGAGCGCAAAGGGTGTCGTGCTTATCAAGCGCGGAAAACCGCCTCGCGTTGGTTCATGGAGCCTTCCCGGCGGGGCGCAGAAGGTCGGCGAGACCGTGTTTGAAGCCGCTGTCCGTGAAATAAAGGAAGAGACCGGCCTCGACGCCGGAATCCACGGGCTCATCGATGTCGTGGATTCCATCACGCGCGACGCCAAGGGGCTGGTTCAGTATCACTACACACTTGTCGATGTGTATGCGTCACCGGTCAATGGCGATGACCCTGTCGCCGGTGGCGATGCCGCCGATGCAAAATGGATCCCCCTGAACGAAATCCGGTCCCTCGGATTATGGTCGGAAACCGTACGGATTATCGAAAAAGCCGACGCCCTTCTTCGCAATTCATAATCCGCCTGCAGCCTTACCCATAATCTTTGTGCTGTCGGCTCATCCGGCGAGCCGCCTTCACTTAACGTTCATGGAATGCCGCCGAGACCGAGCTGTAGACCGGTTTCAGCAGATACGAGAACAACGTTTTCTTGCCGGTTTTGATATCCGCCTGCACCGTCATCCCCGGCATGACCCGGTTTTGCAACGGGTCCTTGCCGACATAATTGCGGTCCAGACCGACGATCCCCTTGTAATAAGGGGCACCCTTTTCATCGAGGAACGTTGAAGCAGAAACATCTTTCAGTTCACCCGATATCCCGCCATACCGCGAGAAGTCGTAGGTTGTAACCTTGACCGTAACCGGCTGGCCGATGCGCACGTGCCCGACATCGCGCGGCTGAATTCTGGCTTCAATAATCAGTTCATTATCCAGCGGCACGATCTCGGTAATAATCGCACCTGGCGGGATCACGCCGCCAACCGTATGCACCATCAGCCCCTTGACGATGCCCCGAACGGGTGCCGCAATATTCAACCGTTTGACCCGGTCGCGCGCCGCGACCAGTGCCTCTTCGACCTGAATCAGTTCGTTGGCGCTTTCGCTCAATTCGGCCAGCGCCTGCTGGCGGAATTCCGTATCAATTTCATCGAGGCGACTTTGTGATTCCTTGATCGCCTGTCTTGCCCGTTCACGTTCGGAAACGAGATCCGTCAGTTCACCGCGTGCCGTGTTCAGGGATCGCTTGGCATCAAGATATTGAATTTTTGATGTCAGGCCCTCCTTGTAGAGCTTTTCGCGAACTTCCAGCTCATCGGCAAAAATCTGCGCCGTTCTGGTCAACGTCTGCTCGCGCTCATTTTGCAGTTCAAGATCGGCACGGCGCTGCTCGATCTGTTTACGAATGGTTTCCTGACGACTGAAAAAAGCTTCCAGCGACCCTTCATAAATCTTCTGCTGATCGCTCAGCATTCCCGGATAACGGCTGCCGACTTTCGACCAGTCCGGGACGCCACCCGTGCCCAATGCACGAAGCCGCTCGGAACGGATTTCAAGACCTGCCCGCCGGGCTTCAAGCTTTTGCAATTCGGTAACAGCCGACGTCTCATCAAGCTGGATCATGGTTTGCCCTTTTTCGACCACTTCCCCTTCCTGAATCAGGATCTTCTTTACGATCCCGCCTTCAAGATGCTGCAGCGCCTGCAGCTGCCCCGTTGGGACAACTTCACCGGACGTCACCGCGACTTCGTCAACGTTGGTTACCATCGACCAACCGAGAAACAGCATAATAACAATACAGATCGTCAGCATGGCGCCGCGGATCAATCCGGAGCTGCCGCCCTCTTCAAGAATGACCGATTGCGCCAGGAACCGGGTTTGTCGATCCCCGCGACGCAGCTTTTTACGGCGATCATTACCTGACTCTGCAGGCTTCTCCGCGTAGGTCTGTTCACTCAACTGCGATCCGTCGGCCATCACACAAAATCCTTCGGCATCTGCTTCAGTACATCGGCGGCGGGCCCAAAGGCGCGCACGTTACCGTATTCAAGCCACAAAATCTTGTCGGCAAGCCGCAAGTGGCTTGGCCGGTGCGTTACCATGAGTATGGTCGTTTCGCCGCGCATCTTCTCGATATTTTTCATGAAGATCTGATCGCTGGCAAAATCAAGACCGTTCCCCGGTTCATCAAAAAGCATGATCGGCGATTGCTTCAGGTATCCGCGCGCCAGATTAAGGCGCTGCATGAAGCTTGTCGGCATTTGTGAAGACGTTGAATCGCCGATCCTGATGTCAAACCCCTGACGCTTCCATTTGCCGGAACCCTGCGTCAGGCTTAGAACATCATCCAGTACGCCAGCCATCTCGCAAGCCCTGTAAATGTCGGCATCGGTCGCCGTCGGATGCGCCAGGCGCATATTTTGCGAAATCGTACCGTAGAAAAACTGCACGGTTTGCGGCACGTATGAAACCGCGTGCCTGAGTTCAACCGTGTCCATCTGGCGGATATCCATGTTATCGATGCGGATTGACCCGGCCTGCGGCGAATACATCGCGGCCAGCAGTTTGAGCACCGTCGATTTGCCAGACCCGTTGCCACCAACGATACAAATCACTTCACCCGGTTCCATCTCGAAGCTGATGCCAACCAAAGCGGGGTCGCTGTCAGGGCTATAGCGGATCGATACACGAGCGAACGCGACAAAGCCCTCGATCTGTTTGAGCGGATGGACAAGCGAGTGCTGTTCACGTTCGCCCTTGATGTTCATCAGATTGTTGATTTGCGAAATAGACGACCGGACCTGGGTAATCCGCGTCAAGGACACGAAACCGGTTTGTATCGGTGCCAGAACCCGCCACACCAGGATCATCGACGCCACCAGACCACCAACAGACATGTCGCCGTTCATCACCCGGAACACCCCGAAAATGATGGTCCCGAGTCCTGCAGAAATCATCAGAACATGGGAGATTGTCTGCATCAGTGATGAAAGCTGCGCCGTATAGAAACTGTTGAGCGCCGATGAGGCCGAATATTCACGGAACCGCTCCATCCATCTGGCTTCGGCACCACAGTACTTCACGGCGCGCATGCCGCTGAGCGTTTCGACAATCAGTTCCTGCTTCTTGGACGCTGCCCGCCCTGCACGACCGACGGAGTTTCTGAGCAACGGCGTGATGATCAAGCCAAGGATCATGAAGCACGCCATCATGATAAGGGACACGAACACAACAGGCCCCGCCAAGGCCGCAATGGTAACGATGAAGATGATGACAAACGGAAATTCGAACAGGACCATCGCCATCGGCCCGGTAAAGAAATCCCGAATGGTCTCGAAATCCTTGATCCGGCCGATCTGCGCACCGATTGTCGCGCGTTCGGTAAAGGTCGGTGGCAGGAACAGTATTTTGTGAAAAATCGCTATGCCGACAATATTGTCGAGGCGCGCGCCAATGAATGCCATGATTTCTGATCGGATCATACGCAGAATGACATCGCAGCAAATCGCAACACCGACACCAAATGCGAAGAATGCCAACGTCGGCAACGAGCCGGTGGCGATAACATTATCGTAAACCGCCTTGACGAACAACGGTGTCACCAGGGCCAGAATATTCAGCACCAGCGTAATACCAAGTGTCTGATAAACCAGCGACCGGAAGCGTTCGGAAACAGCCCTGAACCAGCCAACCTTACTTTGCGAATTCTGCAGATCAGCCGCATCAACAGGACTGAAAAAATATGCTGTTCCGCGAACATTACCACGCGGCACCAGAACTTCGGTATTCTTGCCGCCATCGAAGACCCGGATACCCTGCGGCTCATAGCCCAGCATGATCATTGCATCGCCGTCATCGGGCAAATACAGGCAAGGGAACAGTCGATGATCAATGCCGCTCATACGTAACTTTACAGGGCGGCTTTGATAATGAAGCGTCGCCACGATGTTTCTGAACGACGTCAGATCTAGGGCATCGGTAAAATGCGGCAAAGCTTCGGCGATGTGCCGTTTATCGCCACGCCAGTTCAGGGCATTCAGCAAGGGCATCAGGCAATTCGACAGATCGGTCGCCTCCTTGAGTGAAGCCAATGCCGCTTCTATGTGCGCAGGAGGCTCGCTTTCCGGTAGCGACGTCGGGCGTGGCCCCTCACCCCCATCTCCACCACCTCCGGTGCTGACCGGGGGTGCCGGCGGTATTGGCGGCGGCGGAGCAGCCCGTTCAGCGACACCGGGCAGAGCCGGTACCGGCAATCTGGCTGCCGCGGGCATCGGCTCCGGTTCACCGGGCGCACGCGGCAATGGCGGTGGTGGACGCATCTTGCCACCGGCATCAGATGTCGGTGCCATTGGTCTAGGCGGCACAACGGGAGCCGCAGGGGCTTGCGGTACGGTCCGGGCGGCAGGTGCCGTCGGCACAGCAGGTTTGGGCGAGGCAACAGGCTGGGGCGGAACGGGGCCCCTGGCAGCCGGTGATGGTCTGGGGGCTGCGGCCGCATCAGGCTGCTTGCGACGCAACGGTTCGGGCATCTCGACGCGTCGTTTGCCCCCCTCTGCGTCAACCGTTGGCTTCGACGCCGGCGCAGGTGTCGGTGCGGATCTCGGCGTTGGTGCAGGAAGCACGGCCTTGGCGGCGGGTTTGCCGGCAACGGGTCGCGCCGGACGCGTTTGCGCAGGCGTTGGTGCCGCCTGTTGCGGTTTCTTTTGTGGTTCCTGGCGCTTTCGCAGTCGCGGTGGCACCAGGGCAGGCGCGTTCATCGTAGCCGCAGCTTTGTTGGCAAGGATGGCCGATTCCGAGGCTGTTGGTCCGTCCTTCTTTTTGGCTTCATCCGGTTTTTGAGCCTGTGTTGCAGGCTTTTGTGGCCCTACCGGTGCGCGCATTGCCGGCGCGACTGGGCGCGGTGTCGGCTGTGCTGCGGCAGGTTGCGATGCCGGCGCTGCCGGGGTATCGCGGTTTTGTGAGATGTTCGGCCGCGGTCCCGGCCGGGACTTCGGCGGCTCGGGTCTGCGGGTTTGCGGGCGTGGGCGGGCATCAATCGGCGGCATCGGAATACCGCGTTCATCCGGTGTCGCATTCAGCGACGGGCTTGCCGGCTTTTTGCTGTCATCCCGGGAGGGTGACGCGAGGTTATCCTTGCCCCCGAAAACACGCGAGACGGCAGCATCGACAACTTCGACGCCATCATCGTCGTTGTCGTCCAAAGCCTCGATTTTTGACAGTATGCCGCTCATCCGGAAATCAATTCTCTCGCTTGCTGTTTGCTTCAGGCAACATTCATTTTGCGACCTGACCCGCCCAGCCAGCCATCTTTCGGTACCGACATCATTTGCAGCTGTCTTCGACGCAACATTTCATTAAGAAGCGTTTCGGCAGATTTTTCGGCTTTTGGCGGAGTCTCGAAATCCGTGTTGCCATCGGATGCTTCGAGCTTTTTAAGTTTAGCCATCATGTCACGTTGCCTTTCCAAATGGGTTGCCCAGTTTTTCGTTCTCAAGTACCCGTTCCACCAACTGGCTGTCCTTGATGTCGAAGATTCGATCCGCAAGGTTCAGCATGGAAGGACGCGGGGTAACTAAAACCAGCGTCACCCTGCCCTTAAGACGCTCAAGCAGGTTGCGAAGGGTTGCATCCCCTGCACTGTCCATCGATGCATTGGCCTCGTCGAACAGCAGCACACGCGGCTTGTCGACCAGGGCACGGGCAATAGCGATACGCTGTTTAATGCCTTTCGGCAGCTTGTCGCCGGCACCATCGCCAACAACTGTCTCGTAACCTTGCGGCATATGCGCCACGACACCATCCAGCCCCAGCAGCCTTGATACATCCAGCGCTGCATCAATCTTGTCGTCACGGAACATGGTGACGTTTTCAAGGATCGTGCCGTTGAACAAAGCCCCTTCCTGCGGCAGGTAAGCGATCTGACGGCGGATGCTCGACGGGTCGTAGTCATACAAATCCATACCGTCGACACTGACCCGGCCCTCGATCGGCGCGAATACGCCCATTAAAATATACAGCAGGGTCGTCTTGCCGCTCGACCCCGTTCCGGTAATGCCGATCGTCTCGCCGGCATCGATCTGCAGGTTGAGATCCTTGAATACCGGCGGCAGTGCATCACCGTCTTTGTTCTGCCCGTATGTGAAGGTCATGTTTTCGATCTTCATCTCGCCGCGCACCGGTGGCAGTTCAGGAAGCCCGGGGGGTTTCTCTTCTTCCATCTGGAACAGTTCCTGAACCCGGTCCAGCGACAACTGGATCGATTGAAACCGTGTCCAGATCCCAACGGCTTTCTGCAACGGCCCCATGGATCGGCCTGCAAGCATGGTGCAGGCGGCCAAACCACCGATCGTCAACGCGCCGTTGATGACAAAAGTCGCGCCATATCCGACGACGCAAAACAGGACCAGTTGAGAAAACAGAGCCCCGGTAGAGCTGGCCGATGACGATTGGATGGAAACCTTGTAATCGGCTGCGGCACAGGTTTCCTGCAACCGCTCGTAACGACGGATCATCTGCTCTTCCATCGCCAGACCCTTGACGGTGTGAAGCCACCCAGGACTTCGATGATGAAACTGTAGCGGCGGTCATCGGCAAGCATCCGGCTTTCAAGCGCGTCCCGAAGCTTACGACCGACCAAAATGGCGGCTATGGCAAACAGGATAATCAGCACGATCGGCACCAGAACAAGATGGCCTGCGAGGTAATACATGGCACTCAGGTACAGAACGGCAAACGGCAGATCGCACAGCGACAGGATTGCCTGACCGGCATAGAATTCCTTCAACGGACCAAGCGCATTGAACCGCTCCAGATGAACGCCTGACCCCTGATGCTCAAAATCAATGATCGAGACGTTGAGAATTCTTTCAACAGCGGCAACCCCGGCCAGATGCTCGAAACGGGCACCCATCCAGCCGCTGACATAGGATCGGCCCTGACTCAGGCACGCCTCCAGGATCAACGCCGAACCGACGCCGAAGATCAGCAGGATCAAAGTTCCCTCTGCGGAATTCGGAATGATGCGGTCATACACCTGCAACAGCATCAGCGGCATCGCCAACGCCAACAGATTGATGAAGACCGAAGCAAGGATCAGGTCAAAGACCCCGCCTGGCGTATACGCGATACGGCCAAGCACACTGCCTTTCGGTCTCGCTTCTTTAAGCCTCGCAGCCAAGCTCATGCAATTATCCGACCGCTCAACGCGCCCGGTCCTTCCGCTCTCCGGCCCTTGTCGAAAAAAACAAGAATCCAGATACCGATTTAAAACATTTCCTGTTAATAAACTCTTATCGTCACGCCGGAGACGGGCCGGCAAACCCTTGAAATTCTTGGCACTAGGGCCTGACAATATCCTTAACGGGTATATTTCTCAGGCTGGCATTTGCCCTATTCAAGGTGCGCGTGTGAACGGATGACATCGTCCGCACGCTCCCGGAAAGGCCCAAGCGTCATGCCTTTTTCAATCCGGGGATCATAGACCGTCGCGATCAGAATCCGGTCCAGAACTGTCAATTCCGTCACCATGGAAGCTTCATTGAACACCGAAGGACGCAGCCGGTCGCTATCATTCGGAAGACCAAGTGATTGCGTTAATTCTTCTAATAAACAATGCTTTATATGATACTCATCAAGCATTGAGTTAATAACAATCTGACCCTTTGTGATTGCCCAGTCCGGGCCTGGCCAGATCACAAAAAAACATCGGCTTGGGCCCATAAGATTGTTCAGCATCTTAGCCGGCACACCCGGGAACGGCAGCGCAGACATCAATGAACGCGGCATGATCGATATGACGATATCGCCGCCCGTACCGATGTCACGTGGCAACAACCTTATCGGCAAACCGGTCAAAGGCGATAATGCCGCAATATGCTCGCCGAGTTCCTGATAATGCGTATTTGAGGTCTCGGCCGCGACCATGATTGCGTTGCCCGTTTCGGCATCACGCGATCCAATCGCCATGGTTTCGAGCCGGACCGTCGGCGCATGGTCCCATTTGACAAGCCGGGCACCCGGTTTTGATCCGATAACGACATCTTCGGCAAAGTGCCGGATATCCTTTAATGCTGGCAGCGGATCAGCCGCAAGCTGCGCACCTGAATGCAAAGCCAGGAGCATGCCCATTACTGCTATTTTCACGCCGGGATGGTTTTTCAAGTCATCCGCCCTGCAGTTCGGACAGGATAGCCCGGCTGATACGCATTGCATCCGCTTTTGGCGTTCCGGCCGGCAACCGTTGATCATAGAGAATTTTCAGCATCTGCCGGTCACTGTCGGAAAGGGACTGAAGGGTCGATTTCTGATTGAAAATCGATGGACTTACGATGTCGCTGTCATTGGGCAAACCCATCGCCTGGGTCATTTCCTCAAGCAGACAGGCATCCATTTGTGCCGGCGGCAACTCTCTGTTGACGATGATCAGACTGCGAAACAGGGCCCCGGTTGAAATGGATCGGGTAAGGAAATAGCACACACCCGGCATGCCGAGGCGTTTCAGCACCTCAGGATCAACGTCTTTATCCATGAAGGCCTGCCCCATGACCAGGCGGGGCACGAACTTGATAACAAAGTTTGCCGGCTTGCCATTAGCGTTGTCGCTTTTCTCTGATGTCGCCCCCGTCAACGTCACCAGTTGCGTCAGATGTTTCCTGACGAGATCAACGAAAGCCTTGTCGGGTTTGACATTGGTAAGCTGCAGATGGCGCCCACCATCCGGCTTGGTTGTCATCGTCCCTTGCATGGCAGTTATGGACACACGGATCGGGGTCATCCATTTCTGAATGTAATCGACCGGTTTCACACCGCTGATCTCGCTACCGAAAACGACATTTTCAAAATGACGAAGCAGATCGTCATCCTTCGGGTCGGCATGGCCGGCAACCGGAGCGACAGCGACAAACAAAGCGGCGGCACAGGCCAGGGCGCGTGCCGCACTGCATCTCGTTCTCTTCATAATTGTCTGGCCATAATTGTCTGGTGCATATGTGAACTTTAGCACAGATAGGGTTGGAAGCTAACCTCGGCCACCATCGATTTTAAGTGAATTGAGAATTTGTTCCGCAATCGGTCGGTAAACATCGAACTGCGAGGCCGGTGCCGTGTATGACCAGATATGCGCAATGCCGCCTTCCGGCCGCGGAATGACCAGCGCCCATTTCCTGAAACGCTGCCCCTGATGGTCATAATTGGCAACGAATTGCCGCCCCTCAAGGGTCATCCCGTATTTGGCATAAGTTACCGATTTCTCGCCGATGAATTCGACACCTCTGGCTTGCTTGCTCAGGCTGGACTTAAGCTCGTTAAACGCCGTCTTGGCGGCATCAACACCCTCACCTTCCGGCTTAACATTCTGCAGTGCGATGATCGCATCATAAGCCGGCGTGCCAATCGGACCACTGATGGTATTGGTGAAAGCGCTGATTTTTTCCAGCTGCCACGCCGACGGGTACTCGATCTGATAGCCATATCCGGCTTCGGCGAAAACCAAAACATCGGACGGACTGCTGACTGATGCGACTTGCGGACGGCCTGTCGGACTGGCTTCAGGTTCCGGTTGCGCGCGCAGCGGTGGTGCCTTGATTTCAGGCTCGACACTGACCTGCTGCGCAGGGTTTTTCTGCATATCGGCCGGATCGGGTCGGAAGCTCGCCAATATCCAGTCAAACTCGACCGACAACTTTTCGTAGTGCGTATACGGGGCAAAGAACATGAAAACAAAATCGTTCTTGAAGCCACGGACGATCACCACCTTGGTTTTGGTCGCCCCGGCCTCGTAATAGGCAATGCCGGCGGGTAACCCTGCGATGACCGTATTTTTCTCTCCGGTTTTCTTGTTCCAGGGCTTTCCTTCGCCGAGGTACTGCATCTCGAGCTTCTTGAACATATCACTGGTTTGTAAGGCATGGTTTGCATCACCTGCCTGAATATTTACCGCATACCCTTTGCGTGACTGGATCGAAATTTGCTGTTTGTCGGCTCGCTCCTGAAAGCGGGCACCAGCCGGCGCAACAAGCATGAAACCCCGTTGTTCGTTAGAATAGGCCACAGGTTTTCCGGGCCCGTCGTTTATAGTGCCGGGGATCGGTGGCGTTGCACTTCTCGTCGGGGTTTCAATTTCGGGCTGGGCACTGTTTTGCGGTACCATTCCCGGCATGTTGTTTGATACACCTATGGAACCGGAGCCCTGCGCTTGCACATAATTTGCAAAACTGCCGACCAATAACACAGTCCCGATAATCGTGAATAATTTTGTGCGCATATCTGCGCTCCCTATCTCCGTGACGCTGACCGGCAGCGCACCCAAAAGCCAGAAACTGGCATATCCCAAAAATATGCTGTCAGAATGTGGTTAATATTAGGTGAAGAGATTGCAAACTGATTCAACGCCAGACTCTAAGGCCATTTGAAACCACGACTATCGGGAATCGGCGGTCAGCCTTCAGGACCCGTTGATCGGTTTGACTTTCATGTCCGAAGCCGGCCCGCTGACATGGTATTTTTTGAAAATTCGAGAGTCACCTTCCAAGCCAAGCCTTCCCACATCCAGATCGATGGTCCAGTTGGCCAGATCTATTTGACCCTGCCCGACGAGACTGAGTTTCCCATCAAGCAGGATGAGGTCTTCGCAAACAGCAACCCCCTGGGCAATATTGAATGTGCCGTTCAGGGTTTTGAACGGCAGCACCTTGCCGGCTTCCGGGACCAGTCCCTTGACCAGTTCCGAAATACCCAGATCACCATCCTGAACGATGACTTCGACCCGACCGGTCAGCGCCTGCATAAGTTCCTGTGGCGTGCCGCCGACGGAGAACAAGCTGACTTCCGAAGTTGAACGTCCGCTCAGTGCCGGCATGGCCTGGACTTCGCCTGCACCGAGCAGCTTGCCGATTTGCGCACCGACCGCCCTTCCTTCAATGCTCATTGCCCGCATTCCTTCCGAGACATCAAGGGCAAACGAACCGCGCATGATACCGCCATAAATTTCGGTTTCCGCCAGGGCAAGCTGGATTCTCTGCGTCGATGCCGGACGTTCAATCACGGCGCTGCCGCTGCCAAATTGATAATTTCTCCAAAGAGCATTTTTCCACGAAACATCAATCTTGCCGGAGGGCATGCCGGGCAGTGTCAACGGCAGAGCGGCCAGCGTAACCGCTTGCTCGACCTGTGCCATCCCAAGATCAATCGTATCGGCGTCAATCGAACCACTGATCTCCGCCACGCCTGACTTGATACCGGAAACACTCAGGCTCCCCTGCAAAGCGGTCGAGCCGAAGTTCAGCTTAATCTTCGAGATTTTGAGATCATCACCAGCCATATCGAGCGTTGTTTTCAAAGCCATGGGTGCCGCAATACGGGCCGGCAGAAATGGCCCTATCCAGGCGTTCAGCGCCACAACATCCGAGCTTGAAAGGGTCAGTTCCCCTTCAGTGACGATCCTTTCGCGCATGGCCATTGACCCTTTGAAGGAACCGATCAGCAACTCGGAATTGACGACGATACCGAACGGCCAGCGATTGCCCGAGACCAGCAACTGCGGATTGGAAGCCGATACATGAAGTTTGATTTCTTTGCCGTTGAGTTCACCCTGCCCATCCAGCATCAAGCCGTCATCGGCCTCACCTTTTTCGGCTTTAACGTTCTTGATGCTGAAATGTTCAAGCTTCTGGACTTTCCCTGTCACACGATCAACCAGCCTGATGTCGCTGTCTTCAATTTGAAGTTTTTCAACACTCATATCGCGCCACCATCCCCAGGCGCGATCAATTTCCGGTGCCTTCTCAGCCATCTCGGGGTTTGAACGGGTTTTATCAATATGCAGCGATGGCTTGCGCAACATCACCCTGTTGAGATCGACGCTGCCCGATAACGCGCCTAAAGCGCTCATTTCTATATCCAGATAGGGCAAGTCCAACGAGAAGTTGCCGTTCTGATTTGTCTGCACGATGTTTTCGGCCATAAGCCGCAATGACGGTAATATTTGGAAAGAATGTTTGCCTTTGATTGTGACATCGACACCAACGATTTTGCTGATGATCTGTTCGGCCTTCGAGATTGTGACCGAAGCCGGCAGCGCCATAGGCAACAAAGCAATTATCGAGACGATGACCAGGGCGAGGATGCCCATTGCAATGCCGAACTTGGCCAATATCGGAAATTTAAACGCAGATCCTTCAACCTCAACCGTCCAGGATTCCTCCCGGTCAGCGTAGCTTCCTTCCGCTTCATCGACTAGTTCAGGCGCACTTCTCACGAAGAATTCCCGTTCACAGTTTCCAGGCAAGGCAGCACCCGGGGTTCACGAAACCCGTGTGTACTCTTGAACCGCGTCAAGGACGGTCCCTGCCAGTAATCATCAAGAGTTGTGCATAAATCGTAAACAGGATGCTTTTTCCCCTGCCGATCGGCATATAGGGTCAGAAACATCGACATTTCCCTGTATCTGCGTTGACATTACGCATTTGCTGCCATAGAAGCCTGATTATACTGAGTATTCTTGATCTCCGGCATAAACTTTTGTACCGGATCGGAGCCGCCAGTTTATGCAGATATATTTGCCCATCGCTGAGCAGTCAGTGAACATTTTCCTCATTTTAAGCATGGGTGGCGGTGTAGGATTTCTGTCTGGAGTGTTTGGTGTTGGTGGCGGTTTTCTGATGACGCCATTGCTGATTTTCATCGGCATTCCCCCTGCCGTCGCTGTGGCCACTGAGGCCAACCAAATCGTAGCAAGCTCGGTTTCAGGCGTGTTGGCTCATTTGCGCCGCGGCAATGTCGATATCAAGATGGGTGTATTTCTGCTGATCGGCGGTGTGATCGGCTCAACATTTGGTGTCTGGTTATTTACCGTCCTTAAGGATTTGGGCCAAATCGATCTGGTCATCAAAATATCCTATGTGGTGTTTCTAGGCATAATAGGCTTACTGATGCTGATAGAGAGCCTCAAAAGCCTACTGGTCTCAAAATCAAAACAGCGTAAACGGTTTCACACGCACAACTGGATGCACGGCCTGCCGTTTAAAATGCGGTTTCGCAAATCTCGCCTCTATATAAGTGCAACCTTGCCGATTTTGATAGGCATCCTTGTCGGCATATTGTCGGCGATCATGGGGGTCGGTGGCGGTTTCGTCATGGTGCCGGCGATGATCTACTTACTCGGCATGCCGACCGCTGTAGTAGTCGGCACCTCGCTGTTCCAGATAATTTTCGTAACAGCTAACGTAACAGTTCTGCAGGCTGTCTCCAATCAGTCCGTCGATATCGTTCTGGCCTTGATATTGTTGTTCGGCGGCGTCATTGGTGCCCAAATTGGTGCCCGCATTAGCAACCGAATCAACGGGGAGCAGTTACGAGGTATGCTGGCGCTGATTGTTCTATCCGTTTGTCTGAAGTTGACATTTGATCTTTTGGTGACCCCTAGCGACCCCTTCGCATTTGATTTAAGTGGAAGGCACTGATTATGTATGTGCGCTTATTCAACGCTTTCCTTTGTGTCATTGCCCTGCTGATGTGCACAAGCGTTCAGGCCAAAGATCTTGTGATTGATCTGTCGGCACCAATCGTAAAAATCACCACAGGGTTTTCAGGGACGGAGTTATTGTTGTTTGGTGCCAAAAGAGGTGCCGGAGATGTCATCGTCGTGGTCCGCGGCCCGCTGGAAGATAAAACCGTTCACCTTAAGGAACGAAAGTTAGGGATATGGGTCAATACTGAAAAACTGAGCTTCGAAAAATTACCGTCGTATTATTGGGTCGCATCAAATCGGCCTGTATTCGATATTCTGCCGGCAGATACCCTGACCAGACTGCAGATCGGTCTTGATGAGATTCAAATCACACCAAATGACGAAACCGCGAACTCAGCAGAAGCCATCGCCTTCCGGGCCGCGCTGGTGCGTGAGAAAGTTCGGAAAAAGCTCTATTCAGAAGAGGCGGCACCTTTGCTGTTTCGAAACGATATGCTGTTTCGCACTCGAATCAATTTTCCAGCCAATGTCTCGGTCGGCGAATACGCGATAGAGACATATCTGGTCCGGAACAACGAAATTATCACCTCTGAAACTACTTTGCTGAACGTCCGAAAATTTGGTGTGGAAGCGGAAATTTACAACTTTGCGCATAAACAATCCCTGCTTTATGGCATTATTGCCGTTGTTATAGCGTGCGCGGCAGGCTGGTTAGCCAATGTCGCTTTTAAAAGGAGCTAGATTATGAGCGATAGCACCGCAACTCCACATACTCCTGAAGATGCCCCCAAACAACTGACCGGGCGAACATTCCTTTGTGTCGTCGACGAGACCGAGGAATTTGCCGCTGCCCTGCAGTTTGCTTGCCACCGTGCTCACAATTCCGGTGGCCGAGTCGCCTTACTGTATGTGATAGAGCCGGCGGAATTTCAGCACTGGATGGCAATCGGAGAACGGATGCGTGAGGAAGCACGTGAAGAAGCCGAGGAAACACTGAACGTCGTTGCTTCAGTCGTACAGAAAAGATTAGGGCATATGCCGGCACTGTATATCCGGGAAGGCAAGCTCCACGAAGAGGTGATAAAGCTTATTGAGGAAGAGGAAGGAATTTCCCTACTTGTCCTTGGCGCATCATCCGGGACGGATGGTCCTGGCCCGCTGGTCAGTTATCTGATTGAGAAAATGGCCGGTCGACTTAGGGTTCCGGTCACCATCGTGCCGGGTAGTCTCGACGAGAAAGAGATATCACTCATCACCTGATGCGCCTGTTATTAATTTGACTGTAGTCGCTCATCTGGATGCGGCGTTCCAAATATTTTTTAAGACCAGCAAGGGCATCATGGATATCTATCTACCGATCGCCGAAATCTCTGTAAATATATTCACTTTGCTTGCCATTGGTGGCGGCATTGGAGTGCTCTCTGGCATTTTCGGTGTAGGCGGCGGTTTTCTGATGACTCCTCTTCTGATCTTCATCGGCATCCCGCCAGCCGTTGCCGTGGCGACTGGTGCAAATCAGATCGTCGCCGCTTCGATTTCAGGTGTCCTTGCTCACTGGCGCCGCGGCAACGTCGATTTGAAAATCGGCATCGTTCTGCTGATCGGCGGTCTGATCGGATCGACAATCGGCGTCTGGCTATTTTCATTACTCAAGGCATTGGGCCAAGTCGATCTCGTCGTCAATATTTGCTACGTTGTTTTCCTGGGCATCATCGGCTCAATGATGCTGGTCGAAAGCATCAAGTCGATGCGCGCACAGAAAAACAAAAAAGCAAAAAAAAGCCATGTCCACAACTGGACCCACGGCTTGCCCTTCAAAATGAAATTTCGACGCTCGCGATTATACATCAGTGCCTTGCTGCCGCTTGCCGTTGGTTTATTCGTCGGCCTGCTCTCAGCTATCATGGGCGTCGGCGGTGGTTTCGTGATGGTACCCGCGATGATTTACGTTCTTGGTATGCCAACTGTTGTCGTTATCGGCACATCGCTCTTCCAGATTATCTTCGTCACCGCTAACGTCACCATACTGCAGTCTGTAGGCAACCAGACCGTAGATGTCATACTGGCACTGATGTTAATTTTCGGTGGTGTGATCGGGGCACAGTACGGAGCCAAGATCGGTGTAATTCTCAAGGGTGAGCAACTGCGCGGCCTGCTGGCGCTGCTGGTGATTTGTGTCAGCTTGAAACTGTTGCTGGATCTGGCTTCACAGCCGGACGAGCTGTATTCGCTGTCAAAACTGATGCATTGAACGACCGAACGGCCGGGCTGACTAGATGGCCTGACGAAGTGCGCCGATTGTTGCAGCGTAATCGTTACCTTTGAAGACGGCACTGCCGGCAACCACCACATCCGCTCCTGCTTCGACGACACTGGCGATGGTATCGACATTCACGCCACCATCGACTTCCAGTTCGATCGGACGATCACCGATCATTTTCCTGACACGGCGTATCTTGTCGAGCTGGGCCGGTATGAAGCTTTGACCGCCGAAGCCCGGGTTGACGCTCATCACCAAAATCAGATCAAGCTTGTCGAGAACATATTCCAGCACATTTTCCGACGTTCCCGGGTTGAGCGAGACGCCGGCCTTTTTGCCGAGGCTGCGGATAACCTGCAACGACCGGTCGAGATGAACGTCCGCTTCGGCGTGGACGGTGATGATGTCGGCACCGGCATTGGCGTATTCTTCAAGATACGGCTGCGCCGGGTTGATCATCAGGTGCACATCGAACGGTCTTTTGGTGTGCGGGCGTAATTTTGCGATAATCGGCGGTCCGAACGTCAGGTTGGGAACAAAATGCCCATCCATCACATCGATATGAACATAATCGCACCCGGCTGCATCGATCGCGCGGATTTCTTCGCCGAAACGTGCGAAATCAGCAGAAAGGATGGAAGGTGCGATTTTGATCATGGACCCGGTCACTCCGATTATGCGGCTTTCGAGTAAGTGCCGGCACAGGCACGGCTGTTGGCAGAGGCCCGCTCAAGAAAGGCCTTCTGGGCTGCTGCGACATTGGCGCTTTCACCTTTCCAGGCACTGAGCGCACTTTGTTGCAGGGCGCGGCCGTAAGAAAAGCTCAGTTTCCAGGGCAGGTCAGCACCGGCATTCATCAGATCAAGATGCAGCGTCGCATCTTCTTCCGACTGTCCGCCAGACAGGAACATGATGCCCGGAACGGCCGCCGGTACGCAACGAAGCAGCGTTTCAACGGTCATTCGGGCGACCTCGGCAGGCGCCGCCTGGGTTTTACATTTCTTGCCGGCAATCACCATGTTCGGCTTCAGGATGATCCCTTCCAGATAAACTTCCTGCAGATACAACTCATGGAAGACCGCTTCCAGAACTTCCTCGGTGACATCCTGGCAGCGGTTAATGTCGTGCGCGCCATCCATCAGGACTTCCGGCTCGACGATCGGGCAAAGACCGCCTTCCTGGCAGATTTTGGCATAGCGGGCCAACGCATGGGCGTTGGTGTGGATGGCATAACGGCTGGGAATATCGTCGGCGATGTCGATGACCGCACGCCACTTCGCAAAGCGCGCGCCAAGAGCGTAATACTCGCTGACACGGCCCGGCAACCCATCCAGACCTTCGGTGATTTTCTCGGCAGCGCGGCCCGGCAAATCCTTGGCACCGGCATCAACCTTGATACCGGGTATGGTGCCGCAATCCTGAAGAATTTTGACTAAAGGCGTGCCATCGGCGGCTTTCTGACGGATCGTCTCGTCATACAGGATGACGCCGGAGATGAAATTTCCGAACCCATTGGAGCGGAAAAGCATCTCACGATAATCACGCCGTTTGCTTTCAACGTTTTCGACACCGATGGATTCCAGTCGCTTGCCCATGGTTCCGGTGCTTTCGTCTGCAGCCAGCAATCCCTTGTTGTCGGCAACCATCGCAACAGCCGTTTGAAAAAGTTCCTGTTTGTTCATTTTCCCGTTCTCCAAGCCTGCTGAACCGCTTAACGGTCAGGCAAGTCTCTCTTTGGCCTGGGCGACAACAGCCCCGGCGGTGATACCAAAATGTTCATAAAGTTCCGGTGCCGGTGCAGAGGCACCAAAGCCGTTCATGCCGACGAAACCGCCGTCCGGCCCGATGTACTTGTCCCAACCGTGTCGAACCGCGGCTTCAACCGCAACACGGACACTGCCTTTACCAAGCACGCCATTACGATATGCAGCGTCCTGTTGGTCAAAAAGTTCCCAGCACGGCATCGAAACAACGGCCGTGCCGATGCCTTCGGCTTCAAGCGCTTCACGCGCCTGAACAGCCAGATGGACTTCCGAGCCGGTTGCCAGCAGCGTCACCTTGCGGGACGAAGCCTTGGCTTCAAGCAGTACGTAAGCCCCCTTGGCGGACAGGTTTTCATCCGTATGTTCGACCCGCAGCGTTGGCACACCTTGACGGGACAGCGCAAAACCCGACGGCCCGGATGCATTCTCCAGCGCCGCCTGCCAGCATTCGACGGCTTCGACGCCATCGCAGGGCCGGAACATCAGGAAATTCGGCATCGCCCGCAACGAAGACATCGTCTCGACCGGCTGGTGCGTCGGTCCGTCTTCGCCAAGACCAATGCTGTCATGGGTCAGTACATACAACACCCGCTGCCCCATCAGGGCCGACAGGCGCATGGCGCCACGCATGTAATCGGCAAAGACAAGGAACGTGCCGCTGGTCGGAATATAACCACCGTGCAGGGCGATCCCGTTCATCGCAGCGGCCATGCCGTGCTCACGCACACCATAGTGAATGTAACGACCGGTAAAGTCGCTCGGCGTCAACGAATGGGTGTCCGGCGTCTTGGTGTTGTTGGAGCCGGTCAAGTCGGCAGACCCTGATACCAGCTCGGTGATGATCGGCGTCAGGACGTTCAGGGATTCCCCGGATGCAACACGTGTTGCCCATTTTGGCTTTTCTTCGGAAACCCGCTTTTTGTGCGCAGCGACTGCAGCGCCGATACCGGCCGGCAGAACCCCGGCGTTGACGCGGTTGAATTCGGCCGCATCAGCACTGGCATCCCGCCGTTTGTTCCAGGCATCCCGTGCCGATTGGGACCGGCTGCCGGCAGCACGCCAGCTTTGCAAAATATCAGCCGGCACTTCAAACGGTGCGGCAGCCCAGCCCAGTGCCTTGCGGGCACCGGCGATTTCCTCGTCGCCCAAGGGCGAGCCATGGGTAGACGCCTTGCCGGCCTTGGTCGGTGCGCCGAAGCCAATCGTCGTCTTGCAGGCGATCATTGATGGCTTGTCACTGGCTTTAGCTTTTTCAATGGCTTTGGCAATGGCCGCATGATCGTGGCCGTCAACCGACTGGACATGCCAGTTGGAAGCTTCGAAACGCGTCTTCTGGTCATCGGAAACAGCCATGTTGGTGCTGCCGTCAATCGAGATGCCGTTATCATCGAACAACACGATCAGTTTAGACAGCCCGAGGTGCCCGGCCATCGAAATCGCTTCGTGGCTGATGCCTTCCATCAGGCAGCCGTCACCAACGATGACGTAGGTATGGTGATCAACCAGCGCATCACCGAAACGGGCATTCAGCATCCGTTCCGCAAGCGCCATCCCGACGGCGTTGGCGATCCCCTGGCCTAGTGGCCCGGTGGTCGTCTCGATTCCCTGAGCGTGACCATATTCCGGGTGCCCGGCGGTCTTTGCCCCGAGCTGGCGGAAATTCCGGATCTCGTCCATGGTCATGTCTTTGTAGCCGGTCAGATGCAGCAGTGCATAAAGCAGCATCGAGCCATGTCCGGCGGAAAGAATGAAGCGATCACGGTCCGGCCAGGACGGGTCGGCGGCATCAAATTTCAGAAATTTGCTGAACAGCACCGTCGCCACGTCGGCCATGCCCATCGGCATGCCCGGGTGGCCGGATTTAGCCGCTTGTACAGCATCTGCTGCCAAAAAGCGGATGGCATTCGCCATTTTTGTTTCCATGGATTGCGCATCCGAAGTCATGCAGTATTCCCCGCTGAGGCGTACAATTCCCGCCTGCCCATTGAACCATACTTACTGACCCTGAGCACCCCATCCGGGACACCCTTCAGGTCAATTATCCCCCGGCCATATTGGCCAATATTTCCCAGGACTCCTTCAACCGCCTCCACCCAGAAACGATGCAAAACCAAGCATCACGCAGAGGGGTTAGTGCCGTAGTGAATACCGCCTCACCGCGCCCCCGGCAAGGAGAAGCCGCCTGTTTTTTGGCATTTTTACCAAGCATTGTGTAATTTTTCTGCCGCAAGGCGGATAGATGGGCTTTTGCCTGGAGCGATCACTGTATCAATCAGCAGAAAATCAGGCATATCGTCAATAAGCGATTCGCCATTCCGCCGTAATCATAAAAAATCGGAAGGATAAATCGACTGATTTTCAAGGCAATTGGGCAGCAAGTGAACTCAATCATTGCTGCAATTGCTCAGTTTATTCACTGTCAGCAGACAACAGGCTTTCAGCCGATAATTACGGACGGAAAATCTTCAAAATAATTTATAAATCGCGGATTTCTGCGTCCTCTGGGCCGTTCTTCAGAAAACAATATGCAGCCGAAAATGCTATCACATATGATTACCTGTGATTGAATAATTAAATAATCAATCCAATATCGGGTTTCAGAGGTTAAATATTCACTTGATGTATCACGGATTGGTTGATCCCATGACAGTACTGATAGCGCCAATTTTTGGCTGATATTAGCGTGTCGCTTCGAGCAGGGGAATTTCAGCTTGGCAGAAATTGCGTCTATTATTGCTGTCATCGTTGCTCTCGGGGCTCTGTGGCTCGCGAGCCACGCAAACAGCCACGCCGATGCCTCCTTTGAAAAAGTCGGAAAGCTGCTGGCCAAGCAGGTTCGTGATGCACAGGTTACGTTTAATGAAAAGGCCACGCAGGTTCAAAACGAGCTTCAGAAGATCGAACGGGACATCAATCTGATCAGAACGCATAACAGCGACACGGCCGAAAAACTCAACACCCTGACGCTCCGCATCAAGGTGGTAGAGCACGACCTCAAAAACATGACCGAGGCTATTCCGCCGCAATTCTTGCAGCGCAAGCCTGCCAAGCGCTCTGACGGTTCCATTTAAACCGATCCACTTGCAGGCTCCCCTGACTGCGCTTACTTATTGGTCGTACTGATTGACGCCGTGAGGGAATCGCCATGACCGTTGCCGATACGATTGAACAAAAACTTGCCGATGCCGTTCAGCCCCTGCACCTGGAAGTCATCAACGAAAGCCACATGCACAATGTACCGCCAGGCTCGGAATCGCATTTCAAGCTGGTCATCGTCTCGGACGCATTCAGCAATCTGCGCCTGATTGCGCGTCATCAGCTCATCAACGCCGCATTAAAAGCCGAGCTGGCCGAGCGCATTCACGCGCTGTCCATGGAAACCCACACGCCCGACGAATGGCGGGCCCGTGGTGGCCGCACCATGGCATCGCCGGCCTGCCGAGGTGGCGCCAAGCACGATCCCTCGTTCAACGCCTAAACCGGGTTTTTGCGGAACATCAGCTCAAAGGCAGCGCGTGATAGCGGGCCCCGGCGCAAAATCTCAAGATTGACCGCAACGTGGGCGGCCTGTTTCATACCGACCAGCGCCGTTGTCAGGCCGCTGGCTGATCTGGAAAATTGCAGGGCGCGTTGAAAATCGTCCGGCAGGTCCTCGCCCAGCCACGTCACCAACGACTCGTTCATTTTCGGCACCTTGGCCTGGGCGATACTGCCGCTGCCAACGGCTGCCATGCCGAGCAGACGCGCCGCCGCAACTGCTGATACGGATGCATCACCAATCCATTGTGTGGCACGGTTGACGGCTTCCGGCATGGTGATCGACAAGGGCATCTGCACACAGTGAAAATGATCGGGGTTGTTGCCGACAACCTTTTTTGCAATGTCCTTTGCAGCGGCAATGGAGATATAGCCCGTTTGCCCCGGCGAGGCCCTGAACGCCCGCCACGTTGCCAATCCATAGCACCCTATCCTGCCAGCCCTGGCCTGATCCTCCAGCGCCTCGAATGCGGCTGCAAGGCGGGCATCGAAGACCTCCTGGGGGACATGGGCAAGCTGCGCTTCCGGGTTATGCAGATAAAAAACGTCAATGCAGTCGAGCTTAAGGGCTGCCAGGCTTTGTGAAATCCTGTCTTCGATATAGGCCGGATGGATGCAATGGTTTTCGCCGACCAGATCGGTTTCTCCGATACCGCCTTTACCGAAATACATCTCGCGAAAGACGTTTCCCGGTGTCGGCAGATATCCGGCCTTGGTGCAAATGATCAACTCGTCACGCCTGACCGCGCCGGCTTCGAGCAGGGCCGAAATCGCCCGCCCAGCGGCCAGTTCCCCGCGCCCGCGGCGGTAATTGGCGGCGGTATCAATGACATTGATCCCGCCTCTGACGGCCGCCTTGATCGCTTCACAGACAAGATCGTCCGTGATGTCATCGGCATTGCCGATATAGGTGCCGATCCCGACACTCGACCAGTTCAGGTCCAATGCGGTACGATATTGCCCCGGTGAGACGAGATGCCGTGCCGCGAAACGCTGCGTTCCTTCGGTAGTGGCCAGGCGATCTGTTTTTGCAGTGTCTTCTGTCACGGAACACCTCTCGTCACCGTTGTATGATCGGCAAACCATAGATAGCATCAATACGGACTTGAGGAGACATTAATGCTCAATTGGGTGCTAGGCCGCAAAAAAACCGCCAATAAAGGCAAGGCCGGGCAAAAGAAAAAGCCATCCTACGAAGAATCCAAGCGTGTCGCAGCAAAGGGCGATGCCAAGGCGCGCGCCGAACTGGCTGCGCATGAAGACCTTGAACCGGAATTTCTATACTTTTTTGCCACAGATGAAGACGCCAACGTCCGCCGGGCCGTCGCCAAGAACGAAGGCACTCCGCTGCAGGCCGATATCATTCTGGCCAAGGACATCGACGAGCGCGTACGTGAGGAACTGGCCTTCAAGATCGGCCGTCTTGTCCCGACACTGACCGACCAGGAAAGTGAACAGCTTGTCGAGATGACCTTCCAGGTACTGGAAATTCTGGCCCAGGATCAGGTGCCCAAAATCCGCTCC